>JAESFP010000014.1_pt1 | contig 671646 bp, 656 predicted proteins | sample 9266181 | NCBI WGS metagenome assembly JAESFP01 (sample SAMN14502547, study PRJNA617102) | algae metagenome | isolation source: Pegethrix bostrychoides GSE-TBD4-15B and co-occurring heterotrophs from... | place: USA: Grand Staircase-escalante National Monument, Utah | collected 2006-08-15 | reverse complement strand
CAGTGACAACGGCACCGAATTGACCTCGAACGCGATCCCGAAGTGGTGCGCCGAGCACAAGGTCGAATGGCACTCCATCGCGCCGGGCAAACCGATGCAGAGCGGTTTCGTGGAAAGTTTCAACGGTCAAATGCAGGACGAGTTTCTGAACGAAACGTTGTTGCGCAACCTCACCCATGCCCGCTAATTGATCGTGTCTTGAGTGACCGCCTACAACACCTCCAAGCCGCACTCCGCCCTCGGCTACCAGACCCCCGCAGGCTTCGCCCTGCATCTGATCATCACAATCGCTCATCCCGCTGCACGCGATGAAAGTTCCGCACGTCGGGCGATCGCTCAACCAGCGCCGAACGGCAGAAATGATCACCGGGCTCCGGTCGTGGTTGGGTGAAAGCTAAGCTGCAGGTCAACGGACCCCGTGCAGATCCCGGTCACCGCGAACGTCAGAGCAGCGGTTTGGCGGGCCAGCCCGCGACATTCTGGCGATGCGAACATGCCACTCTGGTCTGTCCAGTTATGCAGATCATTCCATACGTAGACATAGACGTTCAGGTGGCCCAGCACAGGCAAGTGGATCAGGTCGTAGGAACAAGCCGATCGCTGGGCCGAGGCCCTGGCGCGGAAGTAGATCGGGCCCGTCTCGGCATCATGCTCGCGGCCGGTGAAACCGTAGGGTCGCTCGAACGTCGCGGATGCGGCGCGGCCGCCCAAGTCATCGCGGGGTCGAAGCCGATCACCCCAGCGAGCCGCAGCGCTTGAGCGGACGATTTGCGCGGCAGAGCCTTCAAACTCCGTCATTTAAGGGTCGGCACTGCCCAGTCGGGTGGCCGCTTATCCAGGAAGGCAGCGATGCCGTGCAGCGCCTCGGGCGTCTCCCAGATATCGGCGAGCCTGCGGATCGTTTCGTCGATGACACGGGCGTCTATGGGTCGCCCCAGATCGCGGGCCAGCTTCTTGGCGGCCGCAACGGCACCCGGTGCGACCTGAAGATAGGGGGCAATCTCTGCCTCGACCGCGTGGTCGAGCGCGTCTGTGACGACCGCCCGCGAGACGATGCCAAGCCGTTCCGCCTCGGCCGCATCAAAGGCACGCGCCGACATGAAGACCCTGCGGGCGTTGCCCTCGCCCATCCTTGCCAACACATAGGGTCCGATCGTGGCGGGAATGATTCCAAGCCGGGTTTCCGAAAAGCAGAATTTTGTCGCGCTGTCTGCCAGCGTCACATCGCAGACGCAGGCGATGCCGATGCCACCCCCGAATGCGCCTCCGTGCAAACGACCGATCAGCGGGGCACCCATGGTGTTCAGGGCCTGCAGCATTTCGGCAAGCTTGCGCGCCTCGCGCATGCGCTGCGGTCGGTCGGCGTCGATCTGGGCCTTCATCCAGGTCAGGTCTGCGCCCGCGCAGAATACGGTCCCCGCACCAGAGAGCACGATGGCTCGGGTCCTGTCGTCGTGGCCGATGGTGGCCGCCAACTCGGTCAGCTCAGCAATCATCAGCGCGGAAAGGACGTTCCGCTTTTCGGGCGTGTTCAGCCTGACCGCGACCACGCCACGCTCGTCGGTCCTGACATCTAGGGTCTTCCAGCTCATCGCGGGCTCCTGAGGCTTTGGGCGAACCGGGACATCTCTGCCAGGGCTTCAATATCGATGCCGGTTTCGAAGCCTTGATCCCGCAGCATAGCGACGACCGCTTCCGTTGCGACATTGCCTTGCGCGCCCGGCGCATACGGGCATCCGCCAAGGCCCCCGACCGAACTGTCGAAATTGCGCAGGCCTAGATCGAGACAGAGGGCGATGTTGTGGAGCGCCTGCCCTTTGGTATCGTGGAAATGCCCGGCCAACCGCAAGGCCGGCACATGCGCGAGGACCGCTTCCAGCATCTTTCCGGTCGAAGTGGGCGTGGCCGAGCCAAGCGTGTCACCGAGGCTTACCTGATAGCAACCAAGGTCGATGAGCGCTTCGGCCACGCGCGCGACAGCTTCTGGTGCCACGGGCCCGTCGAACGGGCAGTCGGTCACGCAGGAGACATAGCCCCGCACAGGCAGCATGGCGGTCTTTGCGTCCAGCAGCAGCGGTCCGAAACGCTCAAGGCTTTCGGCGATCGAACAGTTGATGTTCTTTTGCGAGAACCCTTCGGACGCCGAGGCGAAGACGGCCACTTCATCCACACCGGCCGCCAGCGCACGCTCGAACCCCTGCAGGTTCGGCGTCAGCGCCGCATAGGAAACCCCGGGCCTGCGCCCGATGCCTGCCAGCACGTCCGCCGCATCGGCCATTTGCGGCACCCACCTGGGACTGACGAAGCTTGCCACCTCGATATGTCTGAACCCGCAGTCCGACAAGCCGTCGATCAGGCGGATCTTGTCAGCGGTTGCGATCAGTCCGGGCTCGTTCTGCAACCCGTCCCGGGGCCCCACCTCGTAAATAGTGACCCGCTCAGCCATCCGAAGGCTCAAGCCGTAGAAGCAGCATCCCGTCGGTGACCTGATCCCGCTCTGCAACCATGACTTCCGCGACCACGCCATCGCGGGGCGCGGTCAGCATATGCTCCATCTTCATCGCTTCGAGGACAAGCAGAGGGTCACCCTTGCGGACCGGGGCGCCGTTGACCGTTCGGACCGCGGACACAAGGCCGGGCATCGGCGCGACAATGGTGTCCCCGCTGGCTTGGTCGCTTTCGGCGACGGCAAGGTCATCAACCAGATCGAACGCATGGCAGAGACCGTCATGAAAGACGGCAATCCAGTCAGCGCCGGTCACGACTTCAGCTTTCGAGAGTAGCCCGTCGGTTTCGAAATCCACGCTGCCTTCACGGGCCTCAGTGATGGTCAGGGTGCAGTCATGGCTTTGCGAGACCACGCGGAAACGCCCCGACCCAAGGTGAAGGACGCGTTGGTGTATCTCGGATCCGCCGGACTTGAGCGTAACGAAATCCTCAGCATCGGACCATGCCCGCCAGCCGGTCAGCAGGTCCCAGGGGTCGTTGCCACGGGCACCGGTGAACGCGCCAAGGGCCGACAGTGCGGCAAGGGTCGGGATCGCCGCCGGCATTGCAGGTCTTGCGGTCAGGGTGGAAAGATCACGGCCGATCAGTCCGGTGTCGACCTCACCTGCGGCAAATCCGGGGTGGCGCGCCAGTGCGGTCAGGAACTCCAGATTGGTCGTGGCTCCAGCCACCCGGATACCGCTCAACGTCGTGACCAGAAGGTTCAGCGCCGCAGCGCGGCTTGCGCCATGCACGATCACCTTGGCAATCATCGGGTCGTACCAGGGCGAGATCGAGTCTCCCTGGCGCACGCCACTGTCGATCCGGACAGCGCCGCGGGAAAATGCGGCGCCCGACGGAAAGGACAGGTGTTCCAGCTTGCCGATGGCCGGAAGGAAACCCTTTGGAACATCCTCGGCGTAAAGCCGGGCCTCGAAGGCCCATCCGTCTATCGCCAGGTCCTCCTGTCGGACGGGCAGCGGTTCTCCTGCAGCGACACGCAGCTGAAGCTCGACAAAATCCAGCCCGGTGATGGCTTCGGACACCGGATGCTCGACCTGCAGGCGGGTGTTCATCTCCATGAACCAGAAGCCGTCTTCGCGTGGCGGACCGGACCCGTCAACGATGAACTCGACAGTTCCAGCGCCCTGGTAGCCGATGGCCTTTGCCGCCTCGACCGCCGCGCGTCCCATTGCTGTGCGGACATGTTCTGGCATGCCGGGGGCGGGGGCCTCTTCGATCACTTTCTGATGGCGGCGTTGCAGGCTGCAATCCCTCTCGAACAGGTGGATCACATTGCCATGCGCGTCACCAAAGACCTGGATCTCGATATGCCGGGGGTGGGTGACGTACTTTTCGATCAGGCAGGCAGGGTCGCCGAAGCTTGACTGGGCCTCGCGCTGCGCGCTTCTCAGGGCTTCTCGGAAACCACCGGGGTTCTCGACAAGGCGCATGCCCTTGCCGCCGCCCCCGGCCCGAGCCTTGATCATGACCGGATAGCCGATTCTGTCCGCCTCAGCCGCAAGAAAGTCGGGATCCTGGTTCTGACCGTGGTAACCGGGGACCACGGGGACGCCAGCCCTGGCCATCAGGGTCTTCGCAGCGTCCTTAAGGCCCATCGCCCGGATGGCGCTGGCTGGAGGCCCGATGAATGCCAGGCCAGCCGCTTCGACCGCCTCGACGAACTCGGGGTTCTCCGACAGAAAGCCGTAGCCGGGATGGATCGCTTGCGAGCCCGTGCGCAGGGCAGCGGCGATGATGGCATCACCGCGAAGATAGCTTTCAGACACTGCAGCAGCGCCGATATGGACCGCCTCGTCGGCCATCGCCACATGCTTGGCACCCGCATCGGCATCCGAGAAGACCGCAACTGACCTTGTCCCCATCCGGCGCGCGGTGGCGATGACACGGCAGGCAATTTCTCCACGACTGGCGATCAGGATCTTGGCGAACATGCGTGCCCCCTCACATCCGGAAGACGCCAAAGCGCGTCTCTTCCACCGGCGCGTTCAGCGCGGCCGACAGCGACAGGGCCAGCACCTGCCGGCTGTGACGCGGGTCCACGATCCCGTCATCCCAGAGCCGGGCAGAGGCATAGAGCGGATGCGACTGGCGCTCGAACATCTCGATCGTGGGTTGCTTGAACGCGGCCTCCTCTTCCACCGTCCACGCACCACCCTTCCGCTCGATCGCATCGCGCCGGACGGTGGCGAGGACGCCTGCCGCCTGCTCGCCGCCCATCACGGAAATCCGGCTATTCGGCCATGACCACAGGAAGCGGGGCGAATAGGCCCTGCCGCACATGCCGTAATTGCCCGCCCCGAACGAGCCGCCGACGAGGAAAGTGATCTTCGGCACGCGCGTTGTGGCCACGGCCGTCACCAGCTTTGCGCCGTCTTTCGCAATCCCGCGGTTTTCGTAGGAACGACCGACCATAAAGCCCGCGATGTTCTGCAGGAACACCAGCGGGATGTGCCGCTGCGAGCAAAGCTGAACAAAATGCGCGGCCTTCAGCGAAGATTCCGAGAAGATCACCCCGTTGTTGCCGACAAGGCCGACGGGAATTCCCATGACATGGGCAAAGCCGCAGACGATGGTCGTGCCGTAGCGCGGCTTGAACTCGTCAAAGCGCGAGCCGTCGACGATGCGGGCGATGACCTCGCGAATGTCATAGGGGGTTTTCAACTCTGCGGGGACGATGCCCATGATCTCTTCGGGATCGTAAAGCGGCGCTTCGGGCGATTGCAGGGTAAGCTGCGACCGCTTCTGCCGGTTCAGGTTGGCGACCGCGCGCCGCGCCAGCGCCAGCGCGTGCAGATCATCGTTCGCCAGAAGATCGGCCACGCCCGACAGGCGCGTGTGGACATCGCCGCCGCCCAGATCCTCGGCCGTGACGATCTCACCCGTGGCCGCCTTGACCAGCGGCGGGCCGGCCAGAAAGATCGTGCCCTGATCCTTTACGATGATCGTCACATCCGACATCGCGGGCACATAGGCCCCCCCGGCGGTGCATGAGCCCATCACCACGGCGATCTGCGCAATTCCCTTGGCCGACATGTTGGCCTGATTGAAGAAGATACGCCCGAAATGGTCGCGGTCGGGGAAAACCTCGTCCTGATTGGGCAGGTTCGCGCCGCCGGAATCCACAAGGTAGACGCAGGGCAGATGGTTCTCTTCGGCGATCTCCTGGGCGCGCAGGTGCTTTTTGACCGTCATCGGGAAATAGGTGCCGCCCTTCACGGTGGCATCGTTGCAGACGATCATCACCTCCTGGCCTTCGATACGGCCGATCCCGGTGACCAGACCGGCGCAGGGGCTGGCGCCGTCGTAAAGATCGTGGGCCGCGAAAATCCCGACCTCCAGAAAGGGCGAGCCGGGGTCGATCAGCCGGGCGATCCTTTCGCGGGGGAGAAGCTTGCCGCGGCTTTGATGCAGATCGCGCGCCTTCTCACCGCCACCCGCCATGGACCGGGCTGCGGCGGCACGAACGGTTTCCAGTGCGGCGAGGTTTGCCTCGCGGTTCGCGCGGAAGGCTTCCGATCGCGGAGAAATAGCCGAGGACAGGATCGTCATGCGCCCATCGCCCCCATCATTTCACGCCCGATCAGCATCCGCCGGATTTCGGATGTGCCCGCGCCGATCTCCATCAGCTTGGCGTCGCGGAAAAGGCGGCTGACGGGCGTTTCGTTCATGAACCCGGCGCCGCCCATGGCTTGCACGGCCTGATGCGCGACGACCATCGCCTCTTCGGACGCGTAAAGCACGCACGCGGCGGCGTCCTGCCGCGTTACCTCGCCCCGGTCGCAGGCGCGTGCCACTTCGTAGGTGTAGGCGCGGGCCGAGTTGAGCTTGGTATACATGTCGGCGATCTTGCCCTGCATCAGTTGGAAGTCACCGATGCTTTTGCCGAACTGCTTGCGAGAGGCGAGATAGGGCATGATTTCGTCCAGGCAGGCGGCCATGATCCCGGTGCCGATGCCTGAAAGCACCACGCGCTCGTAATCGAGGCCAGACATCAGAACCCGCACCCCCTTGCCTTCGCTTCCCAGCACATTCTCGAACGGAACCTCGACGTCATCGAAGACCAGTTCGGCCGTGTTCGAACCGCGCATCCCGAGCTTGTCGAAATGCTTGGAGGTGCTGAACCCCTTCATGGTCTTTTCGACGAGAAAGGCCGTGATCCCCTTCGATCCGGCCTCTGGGTCGGTCTTGGCATAGACCACCAGCGTATCGGCATCGGGCCCGTTGGTGATCCAGTACTTGGTGCCGTTCAGCACATAGTAGCCGTTGCGCTTTTCCGCCCGCAGCTTCATCGACACGACGTCCGAGCCGGCCCCGGCCTCGGACATCGCCAGCGCGCCGACATGTTCGCCGCTGATCAGGCCGGGCAGGTACTGGCGCTTCTGCGCCTCGGTCCCGTTCAGCTTGATCTGATTGACGCAGAGGTTCGAATGCGCCCCGTAGCTGAGCGACACCGACGCCGAAGCGCGGGCGATTTCCTCGACCGCAACCACATGCGCGAGATAGCCCATCCCGGCCCCGCCATATTCTTCGGAAACCGTGATCCCGAGCAGCCCGAGCCGTCCCATTTCGGTCCAAAGCTCAGGCGGGAATTCATTCTTCCGGTCAATTTCCGCCGCCATCGGCCTGACACGGTCCTGCGCCCAAGCGTGCACCATATCGCGCAGCGCGTTGACCTCTTCGCCCAGATCGAACTTCATCGATGCGTTGAACATGTCACTCCCCCCTCATTCCGCGGCGATGGCCAGATGGTCATTGCCTTCTAGCTTGGCGCGGATCTCTGCCCGCCGGGCCATCTGCCTTTCGAACGCCGCCTCCTTGACCGGACCATAGCCCCGGATATCCCACGGCAGCATCAGCAATTCGCGGAAAAGGGGCAGATTGTCGGCCCGCAATGTGCTGACCGCAAGGGCCAGATCATCCTCGTAAAGCGCGATCAACCGCCGCTCCAGCTTGCGGTCCGCAGTATGGCCGAACGGATCGGCCCAGGTTCCGCGCAACCCCTTCAGCCGGGCAAGCAGGCGGAAAACCGGCAGAATCCACGGCCCGAATTCGCGTTTCTTAGGGCGGCCATCGACCGCCTTGCCGGGCAGCATCGGCGGCGCAAGGTTGAAGGCAATGCGGATGTCGCCTTCGAAGACCTTTGCCAGCGACTGGCGGAACTCCGGTACGGTGTAAAGCCGGGCGACCTCGTATTCGTCCTTGTAGGCGAGCACCCTTGCATAGGTGATCGCGACCTGACGTTTCAGGTCGTTTGCGCCGATCCGCTCGGGTGCCGCAACTTCGTCGATCTTCGCCAGCCAGTTGCGATAGCGATTGGCCAAGGCGTCGTTCTGATAGGCCCGCAGATGTGCCGCGCGATGCTCCACGATGGTCTCAGTCGACATCGTCTCCATATCGGGCCTCGACGGTGCATTGGCCAGTGTCTGGATTCGCGCCGGATCGTGCGCCAAGGCCCGGCCCCAGTTGAAGGCATCGGTGTTGGCCTTGACCGAGACCCCGTTAAGCTCGATCGCTTGCAGGATGGCATCGCCACCGATCGGCACGAACCCCCGCTGCCAGGCGTATCCCAGCATCATGAGATTGGCCCCGATCTCGTCCCCGGTAAGCCGCGCCGCAAGCGAGGAAAAATCGAGAAAATGGCCGGTCGATCTGACCGATCCCGCGACGCTGCTTTCGACAGCCGCCTCCTTAAAGTCGAAATCACGGTTTCGGATGAAGTCGGAAACCGGCGTGATCCGGGTGTTCAGGATCGCTTCTGTCCGTCCGGGATCACAAAGGACAATGCATTCCTTCGATGCCGAAACCACTGTATCCGCGCCGAGGAGCAGGTCTGCGCCGCCGGCAGCGATGCGCGGTGCCGCGACGGGACGACCCGGCCGGGAGATACGGACATGGCTTAGAACGGCGCCGCCTTTCTGGGCGAGGCCCGCCATGTCAAGGATCATCGGGATCTTGCCTTCGACATGCGCCGCCATGCCGAGGATCGCGCTGATGGTCAGCACTCCGGTACCGCCAACCCCCGCCAGCGCCAGGTTCCAGGCCCGGTCGATCTCTGGCAGGACCGGTTCGGGTAGCGAAGCCACCTCCGGCCCGCCTTCGGCCCGCTGCTGTCTCAGCTTGCCGCCGCGCACCGTCACGAAGGATGGGCAGAAGCCTTTGAGGCAGGAATAATCCTTGTTGCACATCGACTGGTTGATGCGTCGCTTGCGGCCCATCTCGGTCTCTTCGGGCTCGACCGCAATGCAGTTCGACTTCTCGGAACAGTCCCCGCAGCCTTCGCAAACCTCCGGATTGATCCAGAGGCGCATGTCCGGGTCTTCCATGCTGCCCCGCTTGCGCCGCCGCCGCTTTTCCGCAGCACAGGTCTGCTCGAAGACGATGACGGTCACCCCCGGCACCTCGCGAAGCTCCAGCATCACCGCGTCGATCTCGTCACGGTGGCAAATCCGCGTGCCCGGCGCCAGTTCGGCAGCGGTGTAAAGGTCGGGCCGGTCGGACATCAGCACGATGCGGGCCACGCGCTCGTGATACATCTGATGCGTGATCTGCTGCGGGGTCAGCACCCCGTCGACCGACTGCCCACCGGTCATCGCCACCGCATCGTTGTAAAGGATCTTGTAGGTGATGTTCGCGCCCGCCGCGACCGACTGCCGGATGGCCAGATGGCCCGAATGAAAGAACGTGCCATCACCCAGATTGACGAAGCGGTGCTTCTCGTCGGTAAACCGGCTGATCGCGGTCCACGGCACGCCCTCGGCGCCCATATGGGTGAAGGTCTCGGTCCGGCGATCCATCCACTGCACCATGAAATGGCAGCCGATCCCGGCCATGGCTTTCGACCCTTCAGGCACCCGGGTCGACGTGTTGTGCGGGCAGCCCGCGCAGTAGTGCGGCAGTCGCACCACGGGCGGGACCTGAGCGGTCCCGCGCGCTTCGGACGCATGCAGATGCTCGGCCCGGCGCCGAAGGTGGCCTGCCAGCCCCTCGGGCAGATCAAGCCGAAGCAGGCGTTCAGCAATCGCCCCTGCAACCCGCGCCACCGTCAGCCCCGCCGACAGGCTGAGGAACGGCGTCCCGGCTTCATCAAATTTCCCGACGATGCGCGGCCGCACATCCGCGCGCCAGTTGAAAAGCTGCTGCTTGATCTGGTTCTCGATGATCTCGCGCCGTTCCTCGACGATCAGCACTTCCTCCAGCCCCTGCGAGAAAGCGCGAATGCCTTCGGGTTCCAACGGCCAGGGCATCCTTACCTTGTAGAAGCGCAGGCCGATGATCGCCTGTTCCTCGGCACCGATCCCCAGTTCGGCCAGCGCCTGGCGCACGTCCTCATAGGCCTTGCCCGAGGCAACGATGCCAAAGCGGGCGCGGGGGGTGTCGATGATCACCCGGTCCACGCCGTTGGCGCGGGCATAGGCGATGGCGGCATAAGCCTTGTGTTCCTGCAGTCGCTCGTCCTGCTCCAGTGGCGGGTCGGGCCAGCGCAGGTTCACCCCGCCGGGAGGAAGCTTGAAATCCTGCGGCAGGATGAACTGCCGCTGTTCCTGGCCAAGATCGACGACGGTCGTGATCTCGACGGTTTCCGAGATCACCTTGAACCCGACCCAGCACCCGGAATAGCGCGACATCGCGATGCCGAGGAGGCCCATCTCCAGAAACTCATGCACCGACGACGGATAAAGCATCGGCATGACCGCCGAGATGAAGGCATGATCCGATTGGTGTGGGATCGAGGACGACTTGCAGGTGTGGTCGTCGCCCGCGATGGCAAGAACGCCGCCGTGGCGGGCCGTTCCGGCAGCATTGGCATGCTTGAAGACGTCGCCCGACCGATCAACCCCGGGCCCCTTGCCATACCAGATGCCGAGGACGCCGTCTTTGCGCGCGCCGGGCGAAAGCTGCACCTGCTGGCTGCCCCACACTGCGGTGGCCGCCAGATCCTCGTTCAGGCCCGGCTGAAAAACGACATCATGCCGGTCAAGGAACTTCTCCGCCTTAAGAAGCTGCTGATCGTAACCACCAAGGGGCGAGCCCCGGTAGCCCGAGATGAAGGCGGCCGTATTCAGCCCCGCCGCCCGATCCCGCCGCATCTGGGTCATCGGCAGCCGGACCAGCGCCTGGGTGCCCGTCAGATAGACCGCCCCGGATTCTGCCGTGTACTTGTCGTCAAGCGTGATGGCCATCCGCGTCTCCTCCCCAGATCCGCGTATCTTCTGGTGAATACCTTAGCGCGAACCGCGAAAAACAAGGTCGCTATTGTTGACCTTCTCTCCACAAGGATTAATACATTGTATCCACCACTAGACCTACTTGCTGCACATGTTGCGTGAAACCAGCCCTTCAGATCATAGCGTATCCAAATCGGAGCGAAGATGAAACTTGATGATTCGGATCGGCGCATCCTGCGCGTGATCCAGGCCCAGCCAGAGCTGACAATGCGCGAACTGGGAGAGGCTACGGGCATGAGCCATTCTCCCTGCTGGCGCCGACTGCAACGGTTGCAGGAGGAAGGAGCCGTCAGCACCCGGCGTTTCGTCGTCGACCCCGAGGCTGTCGGCTACGAGATTCTGGTGTTCTGCTTCGTCAAGATCACCCACCACCAGCGCGAGCGCCTGAAAGCCTTTGAGGACGCCGTCGTGGGCGTGCCCGAGGTTCTGCAGTGCTACTCGCTTGGCGGCGAATTCGACTACGTCCTGCAAGTGATCGCGCCCAGTGTCAGGGACTACGAGGCGACAGTGAAGAACGCTCTTGTCGAATTGCCGAACGTCCAGTCGATCAACACGAGCTTCACCCTCAAGCGCGTCAAGCACAGCCTGAATGTTCCGATCTGACCGGTGGGTGCAGTCGGATCGGAAGGGTCCTGTCGCAAGGTGCTTCCATTCCTGTGACCGCCCTCAGACGGCATGAACGTGCCAAGGCGGGTTTGCGACGATCTGCAATGCAACGCAGCGGTATCGGCAAGGCGATTTCCAGTCCGCATCCTTACGCCGGCCGTGAGCGTGGCGGGACGCAGGTTCTTCTGACAACACCATTGCACACTGTCATTTGCTAGCCGGGATGCCGACTGTCGTAAATCCGTCATGCCAGTGTCGGTGAACATTCACATGTGCATAGCGGCGGTGTCACTGGCGGGCCTTAGGACTGCCATCGAACAAAATCCAACGGGAGAACAAAAGATGTCCATGAAGTCCTTGATGATCGGGGCGGCTCTTGCCGTCGTCACTGCAACCAGCACCTTCGGCGAAACCTGGAGCATAGCGGTGACCGATGTAGAAGGGTTGGAACGCTTGCAGGCCGAGTGGGGACCGTTCAAGACGGCGCTTGAAGCGGCCACGGGTGAAACCTTCGAATTCTTCCCGGTGTCCTCGCGCACTGCGGCGGCCGAGGCGCTGCGCGGCGAAACGGTCGACTTCGTGGTCACCGGCCCTGCCGAGTACATCGTCATCAACACGCTGACCAAAGCCACGCCGCTGGTCGGGTTCGGCCGCCCCGACTATCGTTGTGCCATCATCGTGCGGGCCGACGCGGGCATTGACAGCATGGACGACCTGAAGGGCAAGAAAGTCGCGCTCGGTGACATTGGCTCGACCTCGAACATGCTCTGCCCGATGCAACTGATGGCCGACTACGGGGTGAACCCCGTTGCCGACATCGAAGTGGTTCACACTGAACGGAACATCGCGCATGAGGCGTTGAAGGCCGGTGACGTGGCCGCCATCGGGATCAATGAAGGGTCGTGGATTTCGTCGGCACGCGACAAGGACACCTCGGTTCCCTACGGCTTCTTCAGGGTTCTGGCGCGCTCGGGCGATCTGCCGAACGACATGCTTTTGGCGGGCGCGCATGTCCCCGCCGAGGTTCAGACCCTGATCCGCGACAGCATCATCGCGAAAAAGGCCGAAATCATCGCCGGCATTACCGCCCATGAAGAGAACGACAAGTACGTCGGCATGGACCTCGTGACGATCGAGGACGCGAGCTACGACATCGTCCGCTCGATGTATACCACGGCCGGCTATCCGCAGTTCGACAAGTTCCTCGGGGAATGATCCATGCCGCTCGACCGCCCCGGTCTTGCGGAAGGTGAAAACAAGGCTGGCCTGCAGGTCTATGACCTGCAGGCCAGTGGCCTTGCAAAGCGCTTTGGCACCGGTGCCCCGGTTTTCTCGGGGCTTGATTTCACCATTCGTCAAGGTGAGTGCGTGGCACTTGTGGGGGCGAATGGCACCGGAAAATCCACGCTTCTGCGGTGCTGCCTTGGCTTGATCGTGCCCGATGCCGGTCAGGTGTCATTGTTGGGCAAGACACTCAGCGATCTTGGTGGCGCTGCACGGCGTGCGTTGCGCGCCAGCACCGGGCTGGTCGGGCAGAAGCACAATCTGGTGCCGCGCCTGTCGGTCTTGTCCAATGTGATCCACGGGCTTCTCGGGCGACATTCCGGGCCCAGATACTGGATGCAGGGGCTGGCCCCAACCGACGCGCGCGAAGCGGCCATGGCAGCCTTGGGCAAGGTAGGGCTGGCCGATCTGGCGTTGCGCCGGGCCGATCAACTGTCGGGTGGCCAAAGCCAACGTGTGGCGATTGCCCGCGCGCTGGTGGGCAAGCCACGCTTTCTGGTTGCGGACGAACCCTGCGCTTCGCTTGACCCTCAGGCCGGGGAAGAGGTCATGGCGCTGTTCATGTCCCTGGTCAAGCGCGAAGGGGTGACCGTGCTTTTCACCTCGCACAACGTGCAGCATGCGCTCAGCTACGGCGACCGCATTCTGGGTCTGCAGGGTGGGCGCATTGCCATCGACGCCGCCTCGTACGGCGTCACGACCGCGGAAATGGCCCGGCTCTATGGATAATCCGCCGCGACGCCTGCCCCATCGCTTTGCCCGGCCGGGTGGGCTTGATTTCGTAAGCTATGTCCTCGTCGTGATGGTGATCCTCTGGTCGCTGGAAGGTGCTGGCTGGTCGCTGGACCGGCTGTGGGCATCGCCGCCGAGGCTGGCTGATTTCTTTTCGCGGGCTTGGCCGCCATCGACCCACAATCTTGACCGGCTGGCATGGAAGATGGTGGAAACCTTGCAGATAGCTGTCGCCGGGGCGGCCATCGGGGTCATTTTGTCCCTGCCGATTGCTTTGCTCGCGGCGAGGCGGGTGTTGGTAGGTCGCGGCACCAACCAGCTGGTTCGCGTCGCTCTGGGCTTTATCCGGGCGGTGCCGGACCTTGCCTGGGCGCTGGTATTTGTCGTTGCGGTGGGCCTCGGCCCCTTTGCCGGGATGCTGGCCATTGCCGTCGACACCATCGGCTTTTGCGGCCGATTTTTCGCCGATGACATGGAAAACACGGACCCCGGCCCGGCCGAGGCGCTGACCGCTACAGGGGCCAGGCGCATCGACATAGCCGCAAGCGCCATCATTCCGGCGGCACTGCCTGCCTTCATTTCCACCTCGCTTTTTGCGTTGGAAAAAGCGGTCCGGTCTTCGACCATCCTGGGCCTTGTCGGTGCCGGCGGAATCGGGATCGAGTTGAAAGTGGGCTTTGACCTCTTCGACTATCCGACCGCCCTGACCGTGATCCTGATGATCGCGGTGGTGGTGATCGGGGTGGAACAGATCGGCGCGGTCTTGCGCCAGAAGATCATAGGAACGTCGCGATGAAGACCGATACCGCACATGCCTATTGGGGTATTGAATGGGCCAAGGCCGATGGCACCTCCAAATGGGAACGCCCAGAGACCGAAGTGATGGACTTCGCCAGGACCCTCCCCCCCAAAGCGCACGTGCTCGATCTTGGGGCGGGCGTCGGGCGGCATGCGCTGGCGCTCGCCCGGGAAGGGTTTCAGGTGGCAGCCCTTGATGCCGCCCCCGAGGGCATCGCCGAAGTCACACGGATCGCCGCAGCCGAGGGCTTGACCGTCGATGCGCGCGTGGGCCTGATGACGGACCTGCCGTTCGATGACGGCGCATTTGACCATGTGCTATCCTGGAACGTCATCTATCACGGGGACGAGACAATCGTGCGCGCTTCGATCGCTGAGATTGCCCGCGTGCTGAAGCCGGGCGGCACCTTCCTTGGCACGATGCTTTCTGCCCGCCGCGTACCCATCGAGCGCGCCAAGGCGCCGGGACAGGAAATCTCGCGCAACACTTGGGTGTTTGAAGGGACTGGCGACAAGATCCACCCGCATTACTTCTGTACTGGGCGCGATCTTTTAGAGCTGTTTTCCGCATTCGAGGTCTGGCGTCTGGAAGACCGCGAACACGAAACGCCCGGATCGTGGCACTGGCATCTGGTGTTGGAGCGGCTGTGACAGATCCTTTCGTCATCGAAGGCGCGTCGGTCGTGTTGCCCGACCGGGTGGCACAGGTTTCGGTGCGCGTCGAGCACGGCCGTATCGCGGCCCTGGATGGCCCGCGTGACGGGGCCCGGGTGATCGACGGGCGCGGCAGGATTCTCGCCCCGGCGCTGGTCGATATCCACGGTGACGCGTTCGAGCGCCAGTTGATGCCGCGCCCCGGCGTGATGATCCCAACCGAAGCCGCTCTTCTCGAAACCGACCGGCAGTTGGCGGCCAATGGCATCGCCACCGCCTACCATGCCCTGACGCTCAGTTGGGAGCCGGGCCTGCGTTCGGTCGCCATCGGCCGCGTGGTCGTTGACACGCTCTCCTCGCTTGCCCCCCGCCTGACCGTCGAAAACCGGGTGCAATTGCGGTGGGAGACCTTCTGTTTCGAGGCTTTGCCCTTGATCGACCTGGCGCTCGCCGGACCTCTGCGTCCCACATTGGCCTACAACGACCATACGACAATGGCGCTGCTGCATCCGTCGGTTGCGCTCCAGGATCGCCCCTTTGATCACGACCCCAATTTTCCGGTGGTCGACATGGACAGCCCGGCCTTTGCCGGCAAGATGGAGACGCGCGCAAAACGGTCCGGGATGGAGGTTGCCGACTTCATCGTGTTGATGCGCGAGATCTGGCAGCGCAGACCCGAGGTCCCGGCACTGATCGCAGAGGCCGGGGCCAAGGCAACTGCGGCCGGCGCGCCGATGCTCAGTCACGATGACAGCCAGCCAGAGACGCGCGATTTCTATCGTGGCCACGGGGCGAGGATAGCCGAGTTTCCGATGAACCGGACCGTGACCCGCGCAGCGCGTGAGGCAGGCGATTGGATCGTCTTCGGTGCGCCCAACGGCGCTCGCGGAGGCAGTCACCTCGGCTCGCCGAGTGTTGCAGACATGGCCGCCGAGGGGCTTTGCGACATACTGGCCTCGGACTACTACTACCCGGCGATGCTTGCGGCTGTGGCGCGGTTGCAGGCAGACCGGATCGGCAGCCTTCCCGACCTCTGGAAGCTCGTGTCCGCCAACCCTGCCGCAGCCCTTGGTCTCACGGACCGTGGTGCCATCGCCGTCGGGCACCGCGCCGACCTCTTGCTCTTGGATTGGCCCGAGGGCCGCACGCCGGTGGTGCGCCAATGCCTGGTAGCGGGTCGCGCCGCCTATGGCGCGGTTGCTTTTGGCTAGGCCCCGCCAGAGGTGTCGGAGCATCCTTGAAAGGCTGACAGAGAGTTGCAAGATGCACCGCCCCGGCTACCGGTCCCGCCGTTCCGGACCCTCGTTTCCGACCCGTGCTGACCTGCAAGAACCGCCGTAGAGGCAGACGGCACCGAACGACTGCCCCTTCTTTTGAAGAAGGTGATCCGCGTGCCGATCTGGTGCGGCTAATCCAGAGGGGCCGGCAAGAACTCTGTAGTCGATAGTGCCACTCAAGCCGATTGCCAGCTCAATGGCGCGCGCCTTCCCCGAGCAATAGATCCAACCGGTTCGCCTGCCCGCCGGATCAGGCGAACAGGAAGTCCTCGGTGGTCACAGTGATGGGCGCCAGCCCGGTCAAGACCAGTGAATTGCCCGCGATGGTCAGGGTTACGCTGGTCGAACCGTTGCCACTGATCACGAAATCGCCGATGTCATCTGCTGCAGTCGGCGCGAACCAGATCCGGTCGATGCCGTCCTGATAGTCCATGATCACATCGGTCTCGAACGCCAGGTCGGCAAAGTGGAACGTGTCTGCCCCCTGCTCGCCCCACAAAGTGTCGTTGCCGGTGCCTGCAATGATGAAATCATCCCCGGTCCCGCCAAAGATCGCGTCATTGAAGCTGCCACCCTCGATCGTGTCGCCCCCTGCACCGCCGTAAAGCGAATCCGAGTTATGATCGCCCCGGATATCGTCCGCGCCGTCGCCACCATAGATCGTGTCCCAGCCGGACCCGCCGCGGATCTGGTCGTAGCCGTCCAGCCCCAAGATGACATCGGCACCTTCGCCACCCGCCAGATAGTTCGACAGGTCGTTTCCGGTCAGATGATCATCGTAGAAGGTGCCGTCGAGGTCCTCGATGCCTTGCAGCCGGTCACCGACTTCGTCACCGCCCGGATTGCCGATCTGCGCGCCGGTCAGACGCAGGTCGACAATGACGCCCTGCGTGGCGTCGTCGTAGTAGGATACCCTGTCGGTACCTGCACCCCCGATGATCAGGTCAGCGCCGGCGCCGCCGACAAGTAGATCGTCGCCAGCTCCGCCATCCAGCGTGTCATCTCCAAGCCGCCCGAACATGCGGTCCCTGCTGGCCGAGCCGACGAAGTTGTTGGCATTGTTTCCGGTTCCGTAGGTGCCGGTCTTGTTCAGGATGTCCTCGCGGCTCCAGATCGTGCCGTCCGCAAATTCGATCCCTTCCAGGCCCACCCCGGACGCAGGGTCAAGGAACTGGTTCCGAACGATATGGGTCTGGATCACCCCGCCACTATTCACCTCGATCCGCAGGTCGTTCGACCCGCTTAGCCGGTACAGATCGACCGAACTTTGTGCGACAGTGGTGATCTTCAGAATGTCGATTTCATAGATCGACGTTCCCGTGTCGCTGATCGTGTCATTCCCGTCGATCGTTCGTATCTCGAACCGATCATTGCCCGCGCCCCCGTCCAGTTGATCGTTCCCTTCCCCGCCAAGCATCGTGTCGTCCCCGGCACCGCCCGTCAGCGTGTCGTTGGCCAGGAATCCCCACATATTGTCGTCGAATGCCGTGCCGACCAGATTGTCGTTCGTCGATCCGCCCGATGCCCTGGTCTTGTTCAGGATATCATCCAGCGTCCAGATCGTCCCGTCGGCAAAGACGATCTTCTCGATGCCTCCACCGCTTGTCACGTTGCCGTACTGACCGGACACCCGGATGACCTCGCCCGTGCTGTCAATCAGGATGGTAAGATCCGTCGTGCCGTTCTGGCGGTTCATGGTGATCCCATCCGCCGTCGTGACGTTCTTCAGCATCAACGTATCCACCTCGGTCAGCGCGGCGCCTGCGTCGTTGATGGTGTCGTTGCCCTCGCCCTTGGTCCACTCGTAGGTGTCGTTGCCGTTCTCACCGGCCAATTGGTCGTTTCCAGCCCCTCCGATCAGAACGTCATCGCCGCCGTAGGCATTCAGGACATCATTTCCGGCCATTCCCGCCAGGTTGTCGCGATAGGTCGAGCCAGACAGCACTTCGCCAGCCGCAGTCCCCTCCAGTTTTGTTGCCGCTAGGATGTCTGTCAGGGTCCAGGTGATGCCATCGGAAAACAGGATGGCGTCGATGCCCAAGCCAGAGGGGTTGGGATTGGCCGCGGTGGATTCGAAACGATTGATGACCGTGATCAGCTCGCCCGTGCTGACCACCCGGATCACCAGATGATTGCTGCCGTTCGCGCGCGTCAGCTGGACATCCGTCGAAGCGACATTGGTCAGGGTCAACCGGTCGGTTTCGGACATCAATGCGCCGGTGTCGTTGATCGTGTCATTGCCTTCGGTCTTGGTCCACAGATAGCTGTCCGACCCGTTACCGCCGACCAGCGAGTCGTTGCCCGCCCCACCGACAAGGATGTCGTTGCCTTCGCCTCCCGTCAGGGTGTCGTTCCCGGCCAGCCCGCTCAGGCTGTCGGCATAGATCGTACCGGTCAGGGTCTCGCCCGCCACCGTTCCTGTGGTGGCGAACTGTGCAACCGCATCCTGCAGAACGCGGGTGACAACGCCATCGGCAAAGGCAATTGCTTCTACTCCGGCCATGCCGCCGGTGGTGGCGAAGCGGTTCAGAACCGTGATCACCTCGCCGGTCTGCGGCACTGTCACCGTCAGGTTGACACCCGACTTCGCCAGCACCGCCGCAGAGGAGAAGACATCCTTCAGGATCAGGGTGTCGACCTCTGTCGTCGCGGTCCCGGCATCGTTGATCGTGTCGTTGCCTTCGGTGCGGCTCCATTCGTAGATGTCGCTGCCATTGCCGCCCGTCAGCGAGTCAAGGCCCGCGCCGCCCACCAGGACATCGTCACCATCGTTGCCGTTCAGCGTGTCATTGCCCGCAAGGCCGTAAAGGTTGTCTCGGTAGGCAACTCCGGTCAGCGTTTCCCCAGCGGCCGTGCCATCCACCCGAGTGCGGGAAAGGATGTCCTGCAGGGTCCACAGGACGCCATCCGAGAAGCTGATCTCCTCGATCCCCGCGCCGGAGGTGGTTGCAGCGAAGCGGTTGAGTATGGTGATGACTTCCCCGGTACTGACCACCCGGACCGTCAGATTATTACTGCCGCTGACACGCGACAGCGCCACATCGTTTGAAGCGACGTTCGCAAGCCGAAGACGGTCGATCTCAAGTAGCGAGGTGCCTGCGTCGTTGATCGTATCGTTGCCGTGGCCCTTCGACCATTCATAGGTGTCACTGCCGTTGCCGCCGACAAGCGAGTCGACATCCTTGTCGCCGCGCAGAAAATCATCGCCGTCGTTGCCGGTCAGCGTGTCATTGCCATCGCCGCCAAAGATGCGGTCATTGTTTGCCGATCCGATGGAATTGCCTGCACCGGTCGTTCCCCAACTTCCTGTGCGAGCAAGAATATCTGCGCGACTCCAGATTGTACCATCAGCGAACTGGATGCCTTCGATGCCAACCCCGAAGTCGAACTCAGGAAGTGATCCGTGACCAGGATCTCACTTGTTGTACCGGGACCTGTTGCGACAACAACTCGAAGCGTTGTCGAGCCTGAGCTGCGATAAAGGTCGACATCGCCGGTCGTGGCATTCGCAAGTCCCAGAATATCCCGCTCTTGCACCGAGGCTCCGGTGTCACTGATCGTATCGTTGCCGTCCCCCTTGATCCACTCGTAGGTATCGCTACCATTTCCGCCGTTCAATGCGTCATTCCCAAAGCCACCGACGAGCACGTCATTGCCGTCGTTGCTGTTCAGCACGTCATTGCCGTCAAGCCCATGAAGATTGTCGCGGTAGGCCGTTCCGGTTAGCGTATTGGCGGCGCCATCCCCGTTCAGCCGCGCCCGGTCCAGGATATCCGCCAGGGTCCAGGTCACACCATCGCTGAACCGGATCTGCTCGATCCCGTAACCGTAGGCCGCGTTCTGATAACGCTCGTCGATCCGGATCACTTCACCGGTCGACACCACCGTCACCAGAAGGTCCGCCCCGGCACTGGCCGAGTAGGTCAGCGTCACATCGGTCGAGACGACATTGGTCAGCTCCAGGGTGTCGGTCTCGATCTGCGACTGCCCCCAGTCGTTGATCGTGTCATTGCCATCGCCCTTCGTCCAGACATAGCTGTCGCCGCCGTTGGTAGAGTTTGCGACATTGACGGCGCCGCCCCACTGGATGTCAGCTCCAAGCCCGCCTATCAGTCGATCGGCTCCATCCGCCCCTATCAGCGTGTCATTGCCCTCAAGCCCGCTGATCTGGTCTTGCCCTGCCGTTCCCGTCAGCGCGGTCGCAGCACTTGTCCCGGTTATCACGTTCACCGCAGGAACCACCGTTGCCACCGACTCCGGCCCCACCGACAGATGGTCCATGCTCTGCGCCAGCGAGGCCACGAACTGCGCCGCCGTGATCCGGCTGGTCGACAGATGCGCCTCCCAGATCGCCTGCTCTTGCGCCGAAGGCTGGCGACCCAAAGCATTGATGAAAGCCTGCTCGACCAAAGCCGCACCCGTCAGCCCGAAAAGGCTGGCCGTCGCCGTGCCCTGGATCTCGCCCTTTACCGCCAGAAGCTTTGCGGCAATGTCGTCGGGATTATCCGTGCCCTTCAGCAGAAGGTTCGTGAGGTAAGCCAGCTCTTGCACCGTTGCCGCGCGGTCGTAGACCACGTCGACCAGGTTCTCGACGATCGTCCGGACATAGGCCGCATCCAGGCTGCGCTCGAAGGCCGCCGGGTTCATGATCACGTCGAAGTTGTTCGTCGCCATGTGGCCGGTGCCGACCACGACATGTTCGATCCCTTCCGACATGCCGGCCGCAAACTTCGCCCGGGTGATCGCATTCGCCGCCAGTGCTGTCAGATTGTCGCTCAGTTCGACCAGCGAAGGCGCCCGGCCCAGCGCGTTCAGGTAGATCTGCGTCACGAACTCGGCGTTCGTCAGCGTGCCGTAGCGTGTGGTGAATTCGGACGAGCCAAGAAGCTGGTTCGCCAACGCCACTTCATCCAGTTGGCCATTGGCGATCTGCGGCACCAGCATCTCGATCTCGATGACATCCAGATCCCGATCAAGCACCGTGTCGAAAATCCGCGCCGCCTCGGCCAGCACCCTCTCCTTGGCTGCAGCGTCCAGCCGTACCGTGCTGACCGTGGTCTGCAGGGTCGTCGAGACGTACCATTTCGACGTCATCGTCCAGGTCTCGATCCCCAGCGCATCGATCTGATGCGATACCACGACATTCGTCGCCGTGGTCGAGGCCGTGACCCCGTTGGTCCAGGTGTAGCTCTTCGGGTCGATCGGCGACCGGGTGATCACCTGCTCGTTCGCCCCTCTGGTGATCCGCGTCACCAGACCGTCAGCCGAGGTCGTGGTGACGAAAGTCTGGTTCTTCACGCCGCCTGCGCCAAAGGAATGCTCGGTCACCACGGTCGAGCCGTCGGCCAGAACCCGTGAGTCCGCGATTTTGTCGGCGATCCCGTTCCCGTCGTAATCGTCGGTCGAGACTTTCAGCCGTTCATCAGCGCTGATCTTGGTTTCGAAACGGGACCGCAGCGAATTATCGGCATAGCGTGTTTCGCTTAAGGTCGTGCGGCTGCCGTCCAGGTTGATCGTGGTGGTGTCGGTGGTTGTCGCGTCGAAGTTCCCGTTGCCATCGGCATCGATCTGGGTGACTGATTGCAGCCCGTTTGCGGCGCGGGTGGTGACTTCGACATAGACCTCCTTCTTGGCACCATAGGTGCCATAGATCGCCGCGTTGGCCTCGTAGATCTCGCGGAATGTCTCGACGCTCGACCCGTCCGCATTGAACCGGGTGTCGGTCAAACGGGCAAAGTCGCTTTTGCTGTCGTCATCCACATCGAAGGTGAACGAGCGGTTCATCCCGTTGGCCGAGGTCTTCTCGGTGATCAGGATGCTGCGCGTCCCGTCCAGCTTCACATCCTTGTAGTCGACCTGAAGATTGTTCGACAGGTCGGTCACCGCGACCACGCTCCGGTCGGTCTTGCCATCGCCGGTCAGATCGCGCGTCGTGGTCAGGGTCCTGCCATCCGCGCTCATCGACGTCTGCTGCGATTCCTGTACCTTGGTGCCCGGGAAATAAAGCGTGTTGGTCTCGGTCCAGCTGCCATCCGCCAGCCGCGTCATCGTCACGGCGCGGTCGGTGTTCCCGTCGCCCGAAAAGTCCGTGACCACTGTCGATTTCAACCCGTTGCCGCTGATCGTCGTCTGGATTTCCGAGATCGTGTCGTCTGTCGCATCCTTGGTCGCCTGGCGCACCACCACGTCGCCGTTCGTGGCGTAGCTCCGGCTGATGTCGGTCCGGAACTCGTAAACGCGGTCGCCGTTCAGATCCAACGCGATCGAGCTGGCATTGCCGTCGTCACTGATGGTTTGATCCTGCTGACCCACGATCTGGTGGCGCTCGTTGGTGTAGACCATGCTGCGGGTCGAGCCGCCCGTTGCCAGAAGAACCGTCCGGTCGACCGAGCCAAGATCGACCCGCCCGTCGCCGTTCGTGTCATGCGCAGTGCTCGTGACCAGCCCGTCGCCCGAAACGGTGCGGACGAAGCTGCCCTCAAGGGCGCCGCCGGTCGACAGGTAGGTCGTGGTTGACGTGGTTTGGCCCGAATTCGCGACGCTGGTGACCGTCTCACGGTCGTTCGTTCCGTTCCCGTCCAGATCGGTCGACTGCGTGACGGTGCGGCGATCCGCACTGGTCACCGTTACCACCCGGCCGGTCAGGCTGTTGTTCTCCGAAGTGGTCTGGACCGTTTCCGTCCGCACCCCGTCTTGGGCAATCGCCGTGGTCCTGGCCGTGGTCCGTTCGGTCGTGCCGTCGCCGTCCAGATCGTCCGTCCGGGTCGAGGTCCAGCCGTCATCGCTGATCGTCACAGCCGAGCGGGCATAAGTGGCACCATTCGCTCCTTTGCCGGTGGTTGTCGTCGTGGTCGACCCGTTGGCGTTCAGAACCGTGACGCTCTCTGTCAGGCGCTCATAGGTCCCGTCGCCATTGCGGTCCCATTTCTGGCTTGCTGTCAGCCCGTCGTCACTTGTGTCCGAAACCGTCCGGGCCTGCAAAGCCCCGGTGGCCGAAAGCTTGCTTGTCGTGGTGGTAATGTTGCCGGCATTTGCCACCACCCGGGTCGATACGCTGTCGCTTATCCCGTCGCCGTTGACATCAACCGTCGTCGTGATCGACCGACCGTCATCCGTGATCGATGTACTTGTTTTGTTCCGCAATATTCCGGTAGCAGAGCGCAGTTCGGAGGATGTCGTCCGGCCACCATCGCCCAACAGAACCGTGGTTGCGGTCGTGGTCAGATCGAAATCGCCGTCCCCGTCGGCATCCGATCTTGTCACCGTTACGAGCCCGTCATCACTGACCGTGGTCTGGGTCTGGCCGAGCAGGGCATTGTTCTGGGCCCGCGACTGAGTCGTCTCTGTCACACCGCCATTGGCATTCAGAATCGTGGTCGAACTGGAAGTCCGGTCGAACAGGTTATCCCCGTTCATGTCGGACTGCGCCGTCACGATCAGGCCATCATCGCTCACCGTCGTGACCGAAAGCGCCCGATTGCTGCCGTCGCCGTTGTTGACGTCTATCGTCTGGACCCGGCTGCCATCGGCATTCAAGGCGGTCGCGCTGGCCACAACCGTCTCGTTCACCAGATCGCCATTCGCATCGACCGTGGTGGTCGAGACCAGGCCGTTCGCGCTGGTCGTGGTCACCGTTTTCCCCGCCACCGCTCCACTTGCGTAAAAGCTGGTATCGGTCACCGTCCGTGACCCGTTCACCGCTTCGACCGAGCTGACCACCCGGTCCGTCGCCCCGTCGCCATTGCTGTCCGTCGTGACCGTCACAGTCCGCCGATCCGCGCTTTCGACCCGAACCACCCGACCGGTCAGCGTCGTCCCGTTCCCGGCATAATCCGATACCGTCCGCGTGACGCTACCATCCCCGCCCAGCACCCTGGTATCCACCGTCCGGGCGTCGATCGTCCCGCTTCCATCGATATCCACCGTCCGCGTCACCGTCAGCCCGTCGGCGCTGGTCACGGTCACCTCGCGAGACCGCAGCCCGCCGTTCTGGTTCACGACCTGCACCACCCGCGTCGCGACCCCGCCTGCGATGGTCGTCAGGTCCGAGACATTGGTATCCGTATCGCCATCCCCATCCGCATCGACCGTCGTCGTGGTCGACAACCCATCCGCGCTCGTCACCGCCACGCTTGCAGCCCTGACCGATCCATCGGGATTCCGCGCCCAACTGGTCTCTGTCCGTGCCTGCGTGCCCGCATTCACCGTCACCGACTTCACCAGATCCGTCGCCTGGAAGACGCCATCCTGATTCTGGTCGACCCAGGTCTCCGCCGTCACCTTGTCGGCCCCCAGCGTCTCCTTCATCAGGCTGCGCACCGAGCCGTCGGTGTTCGTCGCCGTCACCGTCCGCACCCGGCTCCCGTCCACCGCAATCACCGTCGCATCGACCGTCACCAGGTCGATATCGCCATCCCCGTCCTGATCCGCACTCGCCGTCTTCACCAGCGCATCGGCCGACTGCACCACCGTCACCACCGACCGCGTGCTGCCATCCCCGTTCTTCACCGTCGCGACCGAGGTCGTGGCCGCCCCCGCCGCCCCGCTGATCGACATCTGGTCGGTCCGGTCCATATCCCCGTCGCCGTCCAGATCCGAGGCCACCACCCGCACCTTGCCGTCCGCGCTGACCGTCTCGGACTCGCCCGCCCGCAAGCTACCGTTGCCGTTGCGGATCTCCATGACCTCGGTCCGGCTCAGGTTCCCCGCCACCACGATCGAGTGGCTCTCCACCGTCTCCGCCGCCCCGTTGCCATCCTGGTCCGTGCCTTCCGTCCGCACCAGACCGTTGGCCGAAACCGTCTCGCTCCGGCTCTGGATCACCGTCCCGTTCTGCGCCAGTTCGCTCAGCACTTCCGTCCGGCTGCCGTCTGCGTTCGTCGTCCAGACCTCGCGCTGGTCGAACCAGCCGCCCCCGACCGAGTCCCTCTCGATCGTGATCACCTTACCGTCCGCGCTGGTCGTCGTGACCGTCCGGTTGACCAGGATCCCCACCGCCCAGTCCGCCCCCACCCGGTTCACCACCGTCTCGGTCTTGCTGCCGTCGCCGTTCGTCACCCGGTCGATCCGCTGCACCCGGTCGGTCACCCCGTCGCCATTCTCGTCGTAAAACCGCAAGCTTGCCGTACCCGCCGGGTTGGTGACCGAGACCACCCGGAACGCCACCCCCCCATCCGCGTCATAGCCGGTCTGGGTCAGCACCCGTTCGCCTGCCACATTGGTGACCGCAGTTTCGACCACCCGGTACCCCGCCGCATCGGCGGTCAGCGTGGTGTTCGCGACCGTTCCCGTCGTCCCGTTCGACCGGGTAAACGTCGTCTGCCCGGTGATCACCGACCCATCCGGCAGCTCGATGTTCACCGTATTGGCCGTCAGGTCGATCTCGGTGATCCCCAGCGCCGCCAGCGTCATGACCGAGGTCGAGCCATCGGCATTCGTCACCAGCACCTTGAACTTCGCGAACTCGGTGTCCGCCGCACTTAGCTTGCCGTCGCCATTCGTGTCCCAGACCGAGCGCAGAGCTTCGAGGTCCCCCGCCGCCGTCGGGTTCCATTCGGTGAACACATACTGCCGCGCTTCGGTGATCGCATTCCGCCCGTCAGGGTCAAAGAACAGCACCCCATCCCCCGCCCCGGCCCAGGAGGACCGGTGCGAGAGGCCGTCCTTCCCGGTCATGAACTGGGTAGAGTTCTGAAACTCGGTGATCTTCACCCCATTGCCGTCGAGATCTAGGAGGATGGGACGGCGATCTTCGCGCCCAGACGTATCTGTCTTGCCTCCCGAACCGGTGCCACCTTCTCGCCTCGCGTCTCCGCCTTCGCTGCCGGGGCGCCCCCCGCCACTAGAGCCTCCCGAGCCCGAGCCGCCTTCACGACGCGCATCGCCACCTTCGCTCCCGGGGCGACCACTCCCGCCGGTGCCACCCGAGTTTGTTCCTCCACCATTGACCCGACCGGCATCCGATCCACCGCCGCCACTTCCTGCGCGGTCCGCCGCCTTGTCAGCCGCGCTATCGTTGGTCGAGCGGCCACTGCCAGAGCCTTCCCGCCGATCATCCCCTCCCTCACTGCCTCCTGGCCGAACAGTACTTCCTCCCGTACGGTCCCCAGGTGCACCCGGAGTCTGCCACGCGCCGCGCGGATCGTTCGGGTCGCTTGGGCCAATACCACCACCCTGGGAACCGGTAGCTCTTGTAGGTTCATTCCAGACGTTCTGAAGCTCACTTATCCTGTCGAGCGCGTTTAGTTCATACCCGGCCTTAACATGCCCGACCGGATAGGTTTGCCCGTTAAGCTCCGTATGAACAGTGTTGTAGTTCGGAACAGTCGTGAAAACTGCTCTCCGTTGGCCACCGAGTCCGTTGTTCACCACGGTAGTCTCAACAGTTGCCCCTGTAAGCGCGTCCGTATGGCGGAATACCTCGCCAGCTCCGCTGCTTCCAACGAATGCACCGTTGTTAGTGAGCTCCCGTGCCAACTGATCTCGTTTGTCCGACAAGGTCTCTTCGCGCAGCTCGGCGCGCAACGCATTTGTGTGTGGGCTACTGAGCATCGAATCGACGAAACCCTCCACCGCGTCCTCGCCATAATACGCGCCCGCTATGCCGCCAGCTATTGCCCCAACCGCTACTGTAAACGGATTTAGTCCCGCCGCTCCTGCAGCGCCTCCAGCAAGGAAACCCCCAATGAATCCCCCCCCCTATAGCGCCGCCAATGCCCGTGGCCTGAACAGTGGCATCTTTCCAATTTCCCTCTATTGCCGCGTCGATCACGTCCACAGCACCGATAGCGGTGGTCGTCAAGGCGCCACCTAAACGCCCTACCGTCTTGTAACCCAAGCTCTCAATGATCGTGTACTGGGTTGTTACTATAGTCGTTGCGCCAAGCGCAGCCGGATCAGACAGACCAAAGCTATCATCGTCTCCGGGAAGGGTGTATGTTTCTGGATCAGCCACTGGAGTCTCCATGCGGAAGGATGAATTTCAACAAGCCAATTAGAGCCCTAAACGCCATCTCCGCAACCAAATAGATCACTCCAGAGGCCAAAGCGGGGAATATAGGCCAAAATAAGACTACTCTTAGTCCAGCCTTGCTAGGGTCATATAGATGAGGCACGCTTACAAAAACAATCCAAACTAGAACACCGAATACAATGAATCCATTCGCAATTATCGCAAGCGTAATCAAATTGACGCTCATATTTTTTCGCGGAACTAAAACAAGTCTCCAATAAAAAAATGCATTTATGGCAACGAGTAAGGGAACCATTATTAAACCGACCATGACTGCCGCAACATAACCAATTTCGGAGTAACCGCCAACTTTCTCGAGAAACTCAATGCGACCCTCTAGTATCGGTAGCATCTCTAAAATTTTTGAACTTACACTCAGGGGAGAATCAATAAATATGGTCAATGTGTAGACCAGAATCAGGACGGCAGTTAGAGCGAGTGGAGCAAATGTGGTAGAAAATCGCCTATATGAAGGTGTCTCATCGTATCGAGCAGGTGCTGCATTCTGAATTCGTTTCTTCATGGCTGCTATATCAAAAAACATTTCCGGAAATCACCCCCCAGAGAGCCGTAGGATGGGCGCCAACCCACCAATTCCAGCTCCAATAGCAAGCGTTAAGAATTGCTTCCTGCGGACCCCTCCCAACCCCAACTCCACCCGTTCCCGCGACACCCTCACCACCCATCCTCCACCCAAACCAGCCTCGGCCCCGCAAGCCCCCGCGCTGTCCTTGATCCCGAATATTCCCTTGCGGCAAAGGGCCCTTGCGGCCCCCGCCCAAACCGGGGCCACCCTGCCCCGCCCCCCCCCCGCCAATGCTGGCCGGGGGCTGCATCTGAACTCCCTCAGGTGAAATTCACTGCGACTCTGGTCGCCACTTGGTTGTATCAAATCTATGGACAGTTGTTTCGTCAATCCAGGTTTACACTTTCCCACAGAAATCTTTTTCAGCCTCCGAGAGGCCCACGCAGCGAAACCTTTCCAAATCCTTAACGTCCACGACCAAAGTATTGATAAGACTGCGATTCCAGGAAATGTCCACCTTGGACACCTTCCACCGGCACGGCTGTGACCCCCCGTTTTCGGGCCTCGTCCCGCGACCGGGCAACCCGACGGCCAAGCTCGCCTGACGGCGACAAAAATGGGACGTCGTCAGACGCGGGCCCGTTGGGCCCCGCAAGCCTCCACAGCCACAGAAACTTGCGCGGTCGTTGTCTCTTCGCCGTCATCAAGATGCCTTGACGAGGGTGTATGCCCGCCATCGCACAAAAGGCTTGATGAGCAGCGGAAATCAGGCGACTTTGCTGACAGGTAGCTGGCCACTTGGGGCATGTGAGTTAAGGTGGCGTGGGCTCTGGTCATTGACCTTCCGATGGACGTTACGGGCATGCGACGCTGCCCGCCTCAGAGCCGCAAAGGTGCTCGGAGGCAGAGCAACATTTGCCATGCTAGAAAGATCCGAATGGACCGAGCCGCCCCTCCGCCTCCCGTTACGCTTGGGGCACGGTCCGTCGAAGAAACCCACGTGCCGCCAGCCGCTCGCAGGAATGGCTGATCTGATGCCGAAGCCCAGCGCCCTGCCCTTACCCGCCGCCGGACTGGTGTCTGCAACAGATGCGGCCGAACGGCACTGGGACGTGATCGTGATTGGCACAGGCATGGGGGGTGGTCTGGCGGGGCGGCGACTTGCCGAACAAGGCCTTTCCGTGCTCTTCGTCGAGAAAGGGCCAGTCGGTTATCGCACCGAAGGGCAGTTCCTGCGCGACGACATCGAGGACCCTGCCGCGCGGCAAATGCGGGGCTTGTGGCCAACAAAGATAGAAACCCGCGTGGATGGCGGGCAGGCTGTGCGCTTTTTCGGCCCGCTTGGAAGTGGTGTCGGCGGCACATCAACCTTTTACGCAGCAGCACTGGAACGGCCCGAACGTCACGATCTGGAAAGCGTCGAAGGCTTTGACCACCCGACGGGAGGCTGGCCGGTCGGCTATGACGCCTTCCTACCTTACTTCTACCAAGCGGAAGACCTGCTTTCGGTCCGGGGCGAGCCCGATCCACTCTCCGACGTGCCGGGCCCAAGCCTGGCCCCGCCGCCGCTTCGGCAAGCCGAGGCCTTGTTGTTCGAGGATCTGCGCAAAGGGGGACTTCACCCGTATCGGGCGCATGAGGCGGTCCGCCGTCTGCCCGGATGCGACGAATGCCTTGGCCGCAAGTGTCCGCGACCATGCAAGATGGATGGCCGTTCGGCCGGGGTCGAGCCAGCCATCGACACCGGGAACGCCGAACTGCTTGCCAATTGCACGGTCGAGGACCTGATCGAAACCTCGGGTCGAGTGTCGCAGGTCCGCGCGCGGACCGAAGGGCGCATGCTGATGCTGCGCGCCGAGATCGTCGTTCTGGCGGCCGGGGCGCTGCATTCGCCACGTCTGCTGCTACGTTCGACCGGTACCCAGGCGACAGGTTGTGCAAACTCTAGCGGTTGGGTGGGCCGCGGGCTCATGTTCCACCTGAATGAGTTTTTCGCCCTTTGGCCGCGGCGTGGCAATCCGACGGTCGGCGCGACACGTACCGTATCGTTCAGGGACCTTTACACCTATCAGGGGATGCGGCTGGGAATTGTGCAATCCATGGGCGTCGACGCCAACGCTGGGCGGATCGCGCATTACCTGAAAGGCGTGATCCTGCAATCGTGGTTACGCCGCATTCCAGGCATCGGGCAGCTTGCGACCGTTGCGTCCATGATCAGTGCATCGATCTTTGGCAACGCGACGGTGTTTGTTGGTGTGCTGGAAGACCTGGCCTATTTTGAGAACCGGGTGCTGCCGCATCCCGAAGAGCCCGAAATTCCTGTGATCGAATATTGGGTGTCGAACGAATTGAAGGCGCGGCGCTCGCTTTTCCGGCGCGTTATTCGGCAAAAGCTTGGCCGGTCTCGTACCATGCTTTTGGGTTTGCGCCCCGCTTTGAACTATGGGCATCCTTCTGGAACGTTGCGCTTTGGCACGGACCGATCGACTTCGGTCCTTGATGGCGACTGCAAAGCGCATGATCTCGACAACCTTTATGTCGCTGATGCGTCTTTCATGCCAAGTTCGATGGGCGTGAACCCCAGTCTGGCGATTGCGGCAAATGCGCTTAGGGTTGCCGATATCATTGCGGCGCGTCTGAACGCCAATATGAGGAAAGCAGGGTGAAGCAGGACGTCATCGCAACGCAGAAAGGCCCTACAGAGGTCGCTGTGGTCAGCGAAGCAAGCTGGGGTCTGGGTCGGGCTCTGACCGTTGCCTTGTCACGCCGAGGCGTGATCGTTGCCGGCATCGCGCGCGTGCCCTTTCAGGCAGAGGCGGACTCGATTATGACAGTCACTGCAGATGTCAGCGATCCAGAGGATACCACGCGCGCCTTTGACGAGATCCGGGCCCGGCTTGGCGAACCGACCATTCTGATCAACAACGCCGAGGTCTATCCGCACCGGGATATTCTTGACGAGACGCCCAGAAGTTTCATGGAAACCGTGCAGACAAATCTTGGTGGGGCTTTCAACTGCTGTCATGCAGTGCTTCCGAACATGGTCGCCACTGGCAAAGGGCGGATTATCAACGTCGTGACCTTTGCGGACATCTCGCCAGCACCCCTCGCCGCTGGATATTCCGTATCGAAAGGGGCGCTGCGCATTCTGACGCGATCTCTGGTTGCCGACCTTGGTGACCGGTTTCCTGGAATTGTCGTGAACGACTGGGTGCCCGGTACGCACGAGCCCCGCGAGGGCATCCCCGATGGCGTCGATCCGGTGGTCGCCGCCGAATGGGGCGCTGGTCTTGCCTTGCTCAATACCCCCGGGATTAACGGCCTGGTATTCCTGCAGGACCGCGAACACCGGCCGCCCAGCTCGTTCCGGCGCAGGGCTAAAGAGCGCCTTCTTGGCAGGGGTCACTCTCAGGTCAGGCTTGTCTAGGTCACGCCGACTACTCACATAGGCAGCGGCGACACCTGGCCAAAGACCACGGGGCATCTTGCCGCCGTCTCTGTACCGGTCCGACCTTTGGGCTTTGGCCCTCCTTGCGCTGCAATTTCTTCTTGTGATCCCGCACCAGCGATCAGCCATGGATTGCGGCAAAGGCGGTGATCAATTATTCATGAGAAGATGCGCTGTTTTGTCCCTTTGTCCCTTTTTCTGTGCCTGGTTCTTTCCTCATCGGGGGTGATGGCCCAAGAGGCAGTTTCGCAGCCTTTGGAGATCGGGCCGTCCGGCACCGACTATATGGACGCCATTCGGTACCGAAGCGTCGAGACGGATGTCGCCTACTACGATCCAACCCGCGCGGCGCCCAGGCTGGAAGCGGGGCAGGACCCGGCTTCGCCGCCCCCAAAGCCGAGTGCTGACGGGACCTTAGAGACACTCTCGTTCGGCCGCACGCTGCTGATCATGCTTGCCTTCGCGATACTGGCCGGTCTGGCACTGTTGGTGTTCCGCGGCGCAGGTAACTTCACGCTTTCGATGCAAACTGACGCGCAAAACCCGACGCGGGCACGCCGGGCAGGCAGAGTCGGCGGTATTGCCCATGCCGATGGGCCCCCGACGGATCTTCAGGCAATCCTTGCAACAGCGGACCGGCGGCAGGCCTTGATCATGCTCGCACAGGCCGCCTTGGCAAAGACGGTCGCCGCGAACGGCATCTTGCTGCAAGCCAGCTGGACGATGCGCGACGCGCTTCGGCACATCCCCAAGGGGCAGATCCATCTTGACGCGCTGCGCAATCTGGTGCTCGCGGGCGAGTGGGTGCTCTTCGGCAACCGCGACGTCACCGAGGCCGAGTTTCAGACCCACATCGCCACCATCCGTCCCCTGATGGCCGAGGCCCGCACATGACCGCGAGTTCGTCCCCACCAGGGCCGCCCCCCACAGGGTCGCCCATTCGGGCCGATGTCGTGATCATCGCGGTCATCGTGGCAATGGCATTGGCGGCGGTCCTTTACGTGATGTCACAGCGCCAGCAGGAACTGCGCAGCTCTCCGGTCGGCATGAATGGCCTGCAACTGTGGCTGACTGCCGGGGGTGGCAGCGCACAGGTCTTTTCGGGCGGGTGGATCGTCGATCCCTACTCTGTCGGGCTGCTGGTGGTGCCCTTGCATGACACCAACCTCGACCGCGAACTGCAGCCCGCCCTTACCAAAGAAGAACTGCTTTTTCAGCAGGATGAAAGCGACCTCGATTGGGGCACGCTTTTCGAGAAGATGGACCGGGCACCGACCTTGGTCGTGCTGCCGAAATGGCGCAGCGGCATGCGGCTGACCGGCATCGCCCACCCTGCCCTGCTGGTCAATGCCGACCGGATCGATACCATCCTGCAGCGCCTGACCGGTGCACGGTCGGCCAGGGTGTACCGCAGCCGCGAGGTGTTCACCGAACTGCCGTACCAGGACGCGGGCGGCGCCGAGATCAAAACCCAGCTTTACGTTGCCCAGCTTTTCGACAGCACCGGCTGCGATCCTATCATCGGGTCGGGACAGAAGACTTTGCTCGCCTCGTGCCCGATCAGCGGATCCGATCTTTCGGTGTTGATCCTGTCCGACCCAGATCTTCTGAACAATCACGGCCTGCGGTTGGGTCAGAACGCCGCGCTCGCGCGCGATTTCTTCACGTCCTTTGCCGAGGCTGGCACGGTCCTCATCGACTACAGCCGCGACAACTGGTTTGCCGAAGACGATGCGCCGGTCCAGCGCGACCGCAGCCTTGCCGATCTCCTGCGCTTTTTCGAACCGCCATTCCTGGCGCTCTGGCTCGGTGCCGGGCTGCTGCTGACACTGGTCCTTTGGCGATCCTTCAGGCGCGCGGGGCCGGTGGCAGTCGCGAAGGACCGCGAAATGGGCAAGCTGCAGGCGATCGGGGCTCGGGCGCGCCTGATGCGGTTGACCGGGCAGGATGGGGCCATGCTTGCGGACTATGCCAGCGCCCGCATCGCCTCGACCGCCGCCCGTCTGGTCGGTCCCGGCCATGCCCGCCAGATCGGCGAAGAGCGCGCCTTCCTGCGCTTTGTCGCCCGTCGCCGCGCCGATCTTGCCGATCGGCTTGAGGCGACGCTGACCCGACTTCACGCCCTGCCCCGTCGCGTGCCTGCGACCACGGCCATCCATCATGTCGAAGACCTTGAACAGATTCTGGAGCTGATTGCCAATGACACTTGACACCCTGCGCGACCGCGCCGACGCGCTTCGGGCCGAAATCGGCCGCACCGTCCTTGGTCAGGAAGACGCCATCGATCTTCTGCTGGTCGCCCTTTTCGCGCGGGGTCATGTCCTTCTTGAAGGCCCGCCCGGCACCGCGAAAACGCTTCTGGCCCGCAGCTTTGCCGCCGCTCTCGCGCTTGACTTCGGGCGGGTGCAGTTCACGCCGGACCTGATGCCGGGCGACATCCTCGGCACCTCGATCTTCAACTTCCAGACCAACGCTTTCGTGCTGACCAAAGGTCCGGTCTTCAGCCAGGTCCTTCTGGCCGACGAAATCAACCGCGCCCCGCCCAAGACCCAGGCCGCGCTACTACAGGCGATGAACGAACGGACCGTCAGCATCGACGGCACGGATCACACGCTTGGCAGCGACTTCATCGTCATCGCCACCCAGAACCCCATCGAGCAGCAGGGCACTTATCCCCTGCCCGAGGCGCAGCTTGACCGTTTCCTCTTCAAGCTCGGCATCGAATTCCCTCCCGAGACCGTCGAGCTTGCTATCCTGAAACAGCACGCCGCCCAACCGATCGAGGCGGGGCATGAAACGACGGGTCTGGCAAAGGTACTGGACGCGGCGGCGCTTGCCGAAAGCCGGGCGCTGATCGACGGGATCATCCTCAAGGACGACATCCTTGCCTACATCCTGCGGCTTGTCCGCGCGACACGGGCAAACCCCGAGATTTCGCATGGCGCGTCCACCCGCGCCGCGGACGCTGTCGCCCGCGCCGCCCGCGCGCTGGCCGCCCTAAGTGGCCGCGACTTCGCCATTCCCGATGACGTGAAGCGCCTCTTCCTGCCCGCGCTGCGCCACCGCATTGTCCTTGGCCCCTCCGCCGAGATCGAGGGACGGGATGCGGTGCAAGTCCTTGAAAACATCCTCAACCAGGTCGAGGCTCCGCGCTGATCCGTCCAGCCCCCAGATTGCTGAAAGCCGCTGTTGTGGCTCTGCTGGCCTCGCTGGCAGCTGGCGTCATCGGCGGGCCCGCGCGCGATCTTGCCTTTGCGCCGTGGCTGATCCTGATCGCGGTGGCCGCCATCGACGTCGCCCTGTCGCTCACCCGCCACAAGTCCGTGACACTGGACATGCCACCCGAGGTTTTCGTCGGCGAAACCGTCCCCATGACCTTGACCGTCACCCCCGCCCCCGCCGACCTCATTGCCCGCTTCGACTGGCCCGAAGGCCTGTCCGGCCCGCCCGAGGCTGCGTTCAAAGGCGACACCGCCACCATCCCGTGCCGCGCCGTCCGCCGCGGGGTCTGGACCATGAGCCGGCTCTGGCTTCTTTGGCCTTCAAGGCTGCAACTCTTTGAGTTCACCCCCCGCCTGCCCGTCTCGCTTGAGGTGCGGGTCGTCCCGAACATCCGCCCGGTGCAATCGGGGCAGATCACCACGACGGTCATGTCAACCCTTTACGGCGTCAAGGAAAACCGCGCCATCGGGGAAGGTTCCGAATTCCACCAGCTGCGCGATTTCGTGCGCGGCATGGACGTGAAAACCATCGACTGGAAACGCTCGGCCCGGCGCCGGTCGCTGGTGGCACGAGAGCTTCAGGCCGAACGCAACCACCATGTGATCCTGGCGCTGGATACTGGGTATCTGATGCGCGAAGACATCGCTGGCCTGCCAAAGATCGACCACGCCACGACCGCCGCCCTTGCCACCGCCTGGGCCGCGGCCATCGGCGGCGATCTGGTCGGCTATTTCTCCTATGACGTCCGCCCCCGCATCTTTGTCGCCCCACAACCCGGCCGGATCGCCTTTGCCCGCCTCCGCAGCTGGACCGCCAACCTTGGCTATGTCGGGCGCGAGACGAACCACACCCTCGCCCTGACCGAGCTGAACGCCCGCACCCCGAAACGCAGTCTGATCATTATCTTCACCGATTTCGTCGACACCACTTCCGCCGAACTGATGATCGAAAACATCGGCATCCTTGCGAAACGGCATCTGGTGGTTTTCGTCACCATCCGCGACCCTGAACTGGAGTCCATGGTCGACCGCGCGCCCGACGATCTGGATGGCGTCGCCACCCTCGTCGCGGCCAACCAATGGGTCCAAGACCGCCGGCGCGTGCTGGAACGTCTGGTCCGGCTCGGCGTCACCATCGTCGATGCGCGACCGGGAACCGTGACCGCGCAGCTGATTTCCACCTATCTCGACATCAAGGCGAAGGACCTGATCTGATGGACCAGACCAGCCTTCTTCGCTCTGCCCGGTTCCGCGCTGAACGCGAGGCCGACTGGCAACTTCTGGAAAAGCTGGTCGCAGAGGCGGAGCGGCTTGGCCTCCATCGGATGGATTTCGCCCAGGCGCGCGATCTCTCCGCGAGCTACCGCCGCGCCACGACATCGCTGGCCATCGCCCGGGAAATTTCGCTGGACCGCGCGCTTTTGGAGTATCTTGAGGCGCTGACCGCCCGTGCCTACCTTTCCGTCTATGCTCCGCAGGAACGGGTCGGTGGCTTGGTGCGCCGGTTCTTTGCGGCTTCGGCACCGCAAGCCATCCGGCGGTCATGGGTCTTCATCGCCATCGGGTTTCTTTGTATGGGACTTGGCGCGTTGACCGGCTTTCTGCTCTATTTTGAAAACGAGTCCTGGTTCTTCGTCTTCCTGCCGCCCGAACTGGCAGGTGGTCGCACGCCCGAGGCTTCGACCAGCTATCTGCGCTCGGTGATCTACGACACCAATCCTGACAGTTACGGTCTGGGTGCCTTTGCCACCTTCCTCTTTTCCCACAACACCCGCATTGCTATCTTCGTCTTCGGGCTAGGCGTCTTCGTCTGCGCCCCGGCGATCCTTCTGACGTTTTACAACGGGCTCAGCCTTGGTGCGATGATGGCACTGCACGTTGACCGGGGTCTTGGCTGGGATATGGGCGGCTGGCTCTCGATCCACGGTGTGACCGAGCTTTCGGCGATCTGCATCGCCTGCGGCGGCGGCGTGCAGCTTGGGGCTGCGATCCTGTTCCCCGGTCTCAACAGTCGCCGCGAAGCGTTGCAGCTGGCCGGGCGCGATGCAGTGAAACTGGCGCTGGTGGCGGCAGTGATGCTGGTCGTGGCGGCGCTGCTGGAAGGGTTTCTGCGCCAACTGGTTCAGGACATGACCACCCGCTATGCCATCGGCTGGGGGATCGGCTTCCTATGGCTCGCCTGGTTTCTTCTGGCTGGGCGGGGGCACCGATGAAGCTCTTTCGCCGCCGCAAGGACCGCCCCTCGCCGGACACGATCCTTTCGCCCGAGGGCGTACCCCTGACTCTGCGCATCGCGGGCATCGGTGTCCGGCTGGCGGCGCAGATCACCGATGTCCTGATCACGATAACCGCTTCTGTCTGCATTCTTATCCTGCTGGGACTGATGCAGCTGACCGAACCCCAGACGCTGTTCGCCATCGGTGCGCTGTTGTTCTTTCTGACCCGCGTGCCCTACTATGTCGTGACCGAACTGATCTGGAACGGCCAGACGCTGGGCAAGCGGATGATGAAGATCAAGGTCGTCTCGCATGATGGCCGATCACTCAGCACCCACGCGATCGTTTTGCGCAACCTGATGAAAGAGGCCGAGATTTTCCTGCCCGGAACGCTTCTCCTGACCCTCAGCGAGGCGACGCCCATCGCTTCACTTATTGCTCTTGCCTGGGTGGTGATGGCCTTTCTCATTCCCCTCTTCAATCCGCACCGCCAGCGCCTTGGCGACATGCTTGCCGGAACCCATGTCATTCACCTGCCGCAGCCGGTTCTGCTGAAAGACCTCGCCCGTGAAACCCCCATCCTGCACGCAGAGGGACGCAAGATCACCTTCCTCGCCCATCAGCTGGACCATTACGGCGCGTTCGAATTGCAAACGCTTGAAGGATTGCTGCGCGCCGAAGACGGGCAGTTGTCGCCTGCAGCCTATACCAATCACCGCAAGACCCAGGCGGAGATCATCGAAAAGATCCGCCGCAAGATCGGCTATGCCGACCCGGTGCTGCCCGAAGATCACCCCGCTTTCCTTCGCGCTTTCTACACCGCGCAGCGCGCGCATCTGGAGCAGCGCCAGCTTTTCGGCGACCGACGCGCCAACAAACACCATGCCGAGGCCGATCCCCCAGCGTGAGGATTTTGCCACAAGCCACAAGTTCCAGTTGCAGTCTGGCTTGAAGCCAAAGGCACTTTGGCTTCTGCTGTGGTCACGCGTCCGTGAGATCGAAGTCACCCGACAACGATCAACGGAAAGGGACATTCGACTACACATTCTGGGAAAAGGGACCAATCATGAGTTACTCATCGTCCACTTCGCAGGCCGGCGCGCCGCTTGGCGTCGGGGCCATTGTCAGCGAAAGTTTTTCGATCCTGATGCGGCATTTCATGTCCGTCGTGTTGTTGGCAATCGTGCCGACTTTGATCTCGATTGCGATTTCCGGGGTTCTTCAGGGCTGGGGCGTAGCCCTCGGTCAGGCCGACCCTCAGTTTACCGGCGGCGCCAGTCTTATCCCGTTCGCCCTGTCTATCATCGGTCAGCTGGTCATGAGCGGCGTGACGACGGCGCTTCTGATGCAACTGGCCTATGACGCCAAGCTGGAGCGTCCGCTGGTGCTGGGCAAGTATGTCGGCCCCGCGATCAGCGCGGCGATCCCGATTGCTGTCCTTGGTCTTCTCGCAGGTATCCTCGTCGGGTTCGCCGCAATTGCCCTGATCTTGCCGGGCCTCTGGCTATATGCGGTCTTCTCGGTGATGCCGGCGGCAGTCGTGATCGAAAAAGCCGGCTTTGGCGGTCTTGGTCGCAGCGCCAGCCTGACCAAAGAGTATCGCTGGCCGATCCTCGGTGCGATCATCCTGATCTTCATTGTCAACTTCCTGATCAGCGTTGCCGCACTCTTCCTGGTCGGCCTGCTGATCTCGGCGATGGGTGGCAGCACCATCGGGGTGGTCATCGGGGTGCTTGCTTTTGCGGCGCTAAGCGCTGTCGGCGTCGGGCTTGGTTCCATCGCCATCGCCCTGATCTACGCCCGCCTGCGTGAGATCAAGGAAGGCACCAGCGTGCGCGACATCGTGGCGGTCTTCGACTGACCACCCTCGATATCATCCGGCGGCCCATTTCGGTCGCCGGACGATACAGTTGGTCAGGTCCGTACCTGACCCGATATGCCACTGCTGAGATTGAGCTGTGGCCCAAGCCGCGGGGTCAAGCTTCGACCCAGAGGCCCTCGTCCTTGACCACCCGATACGCCTCGTCCAGCGACTTTCTGGCGCGTTCGATGAGAACGTCAATCTCGGCAGTTGTGATCACCAGCGGCGGGGCGATGATCATCCGGTCCCCAACCGCGCGCATGATCAGGTTGTTGGCAAAGCACCGCTCGCGGGTCTTGTAACCGACCGTCCCGGCCTCCGCGGCGAACTTGGCCCGCTTCGCTTTGTTCGGCGTCAGCGCAATCGACCCCATAAGCCCCACAAGCTTTGCCTCGCCCACCATGGGATGGTCGGCCAGCGCCTCCCAGCGCTCTTTCAGATACGGGTGCGCCACATCGCGGACATGCTCGACGATCTTTTCGTCCTGCATTATCCGCAGGTTCTCCAGCGCCACCGCGCAGGCAACCGGATGGCCCGAATAGGTATAGCCGTGGAAAAACTCCCCTGCCCCACCCACAACATTGGCGATCTCGTCACAAATGATCGACCCACCAATCGGCGCATAGCCGGACGAGAGCCCCTTGGCGATCGTCATGATATGCGGTTTGATCCCGAAGACCTCGGAGCCGAACCATTTGCCGGTCCGCCCGAAGCCGGTAATGACCTCGTCAGCGATCAACAGGATGCCGTACTTGTCGCAGATGCGCTGTATCTCCGGCCAGTAGGTCTTGGGCGGGACGATCACACCGCCCGCGCCTTGGATCGGCTCACCAATGAAAGCCGCCACATTGTCGGGCCCGATCTCAAAGATTTTCTCTTCCAGTTGCCGCGCCCGGGCGAGGCCGAACTCGTCCTCGGACATGTCGCCACCTTCACCCCACCAATAGGGTTGGTCGATATGTTCAATCCCGTCGATCTTGCCGCCATGCGCATGGATCGGCTTCATGCCGCCCAAAGACCCGCCCCCCATGGTCGAGCCGTGATAGCCATTCCACCGCCCGATGATGGTCCGGCGCCAGGGCATGCCCTTGACGTCCCAATACCGGCGCACAAGGCGGATGTTGGTGTCATTCGCTTCCGAGCCCGATCCGGCAAAGAACACATGGTTCAGATCACCGGGTGCCAGCTTGGCGATCTCGGCGGCCAGAGCGATGGCGGGGACGTGGGTCGTCTGGAAGAAGGTGTTGTAATAGGCCAGCTCTTCCATCTGCCGCGCCGCGACCTGGCCAAGCTCTTTACGGCCATAGCCGATATTCACGCACCAGAGGCCCGCCATCCCGTCGATGATCTTGTGACCCTCGCTGTCGGTCAGCCAGACACCCTCGCCTCGGGTGATGACCCGCGCACCCTTGGCCGCAAGACCCGCCTTGTCGGTGAAAGGATGGAAGTGATGGGCCGCATCCAGACGCTGAAGCTCGGCGGTCGGAAGGTGGTTGGTGATCATGTTCATGGGGTGCCCTCACGGAATCGGCAGGGCGGCTCGCCCCGGCTTTCCTGAAGGATATGATCAAACAATGCAGGCTTCAAGAAATTTGATCAAATTATGGATCGTACATCCGAGCCGCCCTTCAGGTGCCTTCGGAAAGCGCCTGGCGCACATGATCGACACCCTGCTGGATGTCGCGTTCGATCGCCGCCGCAAAGCCCTTGTCATCCCGGTTCCGCAAGGCTGCCAACGCTTCACGGTGCAGGTCCGGCGCCACCTTGCGCCCGAAGCGATCGATGACCGCACGCAGCGACGGTCCGGCGCGCAGCCAGAGCGACCGCGCAAGATCCAAAAGGACCGGCGCATTGGCGGCTTCATAGATCGCGAAGTGAAACGCGTGGTTCGCAGCCAGGTAGTCCGGCAGCTTCCCTGCCTCGATTGCCCGGTTCACCGCCGCGTCAATCGCGTCCAGCCGGTCAATCTCTGACGGTGTCAGCTGCAGGGCAGCCAAGGCGGCAAGCCTCGGCTCGATGGCCAGGCGGGCAAAGGCCACCTGGTCCAGCATCTCGGCGGAGAGCTCGGGCACCGCGACCCGGCGGTTGCCCTGCGGCAGAAGCGCGCCCTCTGCCGTGAGCCGCCGGATCGCTTCACGCACCGGGGTCATGCCCGCACCAAGGTCTGCGATCAGACCCTGGATGGTGACCGGGGCACCGGGAGCAAGATGACCAAACAGGATCATATCGCGCAAACGCGCGTAAGTGACCTCGTGGCTTGGTATCTTCCGGCTGTCCGCGTCCATCGGGGCCCCCTTCGGCTCCCCCCTTTACGACGTCATCCACCCGGCGATCAAGATGTGATCAAATCCTAATTCTGTGTCGCCTGCGGACGGACCTGACAGAGTTCTGCCAGGACCTGACCTCGCTAGACCAAAAGGGCACGCGCTTCGGTCGGCGACAGGGCGGCTGGTCTGGTGCATGTGGTGGTCAGGGTCACGAACTGGCCCGTCTCGCCCGACCTCAGGCAGGCCGTCATCACCTCGACCCCGTGCAGCGTGCGTTCCAGCGAACAGCGCGCGTCACGGCCGCCCTGCAGCGCCGCGACCATGTCGGCAAGCCCCGCAGTGCGATAGTTCGCGAGGTCGCGCCCGTTGTGGTTCTGGTTGGCGACCCCGAACGGATGATCCCAGGGCGGAAGTTCCGTCAGGCTGCCATCCCGGCCGCCCACTTCGACCGTGCCGCCAAAGAAGTTCGGGTCCGGGACGTAAAGCGTGCCTTCGGTGCCATAAAGCTCGAAATGGTTGCGCTTGTGGTGCCAGACGTCCCAACTGGTCGAAAGGTTGATCGTGGCCCCCGAGTGGAACTCGAGCAGCGCGTGAATATTCGTCGGTGTCTTCACCGGCACCTTTTCACCATTGCGCGGACCGTTGGAAATCGTGCGTTCCGCTTCTGCCGATGACGTCAGCGCGCCGACCCGACGAACAGGACCAAGAAGGTTGATCAGGTTCGCGATGTAATAGGGACCAAGGTCCAGCATTGGCCCTGCCCCCGGCAAGAAGAAGAAATCCGGGTTCGGGTGCCAGTGCTCCATCCCGTGGTTCAGCACCGCCGCGCAGCCCGCAGTGATCTGACCCACCCGGCCCTCGTCCAGGACCGCCCGGGCCTGCTGGTGCGCGCCGCCAAGGAACGTGTCCGGCGCACATCCCACCGCCAGACCCTTCGCCTTTGCCAGGTCGCGCAGGGTCACCCCTTCTTCCAGCGTCAGGACCAGCGGCTTTTCGGAATAGGCATGCTTGCCCGCGTCCAGAATGCGCTTTGACACCGCATAATGCGCGTCCGGCACGGTGAGGTTGATGACGACATCGACCTCGCCGTTCGCCAAGAGATCATCGACCGACTGGGCCGTGGTGTCGAACTCGACCGCGCGCGCCTTTGCGGTGTCCATGTTCACATCAGCAACGCTGCGCACCTCCAGACCTTTGAACAGCGGCGCGAGCCGCAGATAGCTGGTCGAGATATTGCCGCAACCGATGATGCCGATACCGAGATTTGCCATTTTTCCAATCCTCAGAAGAGTTTGACCGCTGCAATCGACCGGGTCGCGAACGCCACGTGGTCCTTCGGGTTGTCGTGTTCCATGACCAGATGCTTGACCCCGATCCCGCGCAGCGCGCCAAGGATGGTCTTCCAGTCGACCGTGCCGTCACCCACATCGCACCAGCCATCCTGGTCCGTATTCTGACCCGCAGGGGCGATGTCTTTCACATGGGCGGCGGTGATCCGGTCCTTGTGCTTCTCGATCCAGACCAACGGTTCCGCCCCGCCCCTGATCACCCAGGCCACGTCGATCTCCCATTCCAAGTCCGGCCCGCCCTCGAACATCCGCTCCTGCGGCAACGACCCGTCAGACAGGGCCTTGAACTCGAAATCATGGTTGTGCCAGCCAAAGCCCAGACCCGCGGCCCGGTACGGCGCTCCGGCCTTCTGCAAGCGCGCGCCAAACGCCGTCCACCCTGCCGGGTCGCTGGGGCGTTCCTCGGCCGGCAGATAGGGGCAATAAAGGCGCTCCATCTTCAGGGCCCGGGTGATGTCCAGAACCGTGCTGACCTCGTCCTCCAGCATCCCCAGCCCGAAATGCCCGGTTGGCATGGTCAGCCCGGTGGCCGCAAGCCCAGCCTTTGTCGTCGCAACTGCATCCGCATCTGCGTATAGCGCGCCATAACCCTCGACAGCGGTGTATCCGGCCGCAGCGAGCATCAGGAAGGTCGCGTCCATCGGTGGGAAATTGCGTGAGGAATAAAGCTGGTAGCTGAACATCATCTGGTTCCTTTCAGGTCTGGCCCCTTTTGGCCGTGTCATGATCGCGCGGGGCAATCCCGCCGTGCGGCTGTTGGACGGCAACGCCGTGGGCGACGCTTTCACTTGAAAGCGTGAGGCATCGCACGGGATCGAGCATCTTCAGATCCTCTGCTCCGTCGTCGCGTCGAAGAGCGAGGCCTTGGGGATATCGAGCTCCAGGTGAACCTTGGTTCCCGCTGGCAACCGCCCCTCAACCGGCACCCGGACGCTCATGTTTGCGCCCTCCGCCTTCAGCCACAACAGGCTGTCGGCGCCCAGGTTCTCGTCGATCTCGACCTCGGCCTCGATCGACGGCCCGGCACTTTGCCCGGTCGAGACTGTAAGATGCTCGGGCCGAACTCCAAGGATGACCTGATCCCGCTCCAGCACCGCGCCACCCTCATATCCGGCAAGGTCGATCTTCGTCGCGCCGAACTGAAAGGCCCGCCCCCCATCGACCGTCCGCCCCCGCAGAAAATTCATCGGCGGGCTCCCTATGAACCCCGCCACGAACAGGTTCGACGGCCGGTTGTAGATCTCCTGCGGCGCGGCCAGCTGCTGGATCACGCCCCCCTTCATCACCGCGATCCGGTCGGCCAAAGTCAGCGCCTCGATCTGGTCATGGGTCACATAGACCATCGTGTTGCCCAGTTGGTTGTGCAACCGCTTGATCTCGACCCGCAGCTCGCTGCGAAGCTTCGCATCCAGGTTTGACAGTGGCTCGTCGAAGAGAAACACATCCACATCGCGCACCAGCGCCCGGCCGATCGCGACCCGCTGCCGCTGCCCACCCGACAGTGCCGCAGGCTTGCGGTCCAGCAGCGGTTCGATCTGCAGGATCTCCGCCGCCCTCGCGATCCGCTTGTCGATCTCGGCTTTCGGCACCCGAGCGTTTCGCAGCCCGAACGACAGGTTTCCCCGCACCGTCATCTGCGGATAAAGCGCGTAGGACTGGAACACCATCCCGATCCCCCGCTCCGAGGGTTCCGCCCAGGTGACGTTCTTCCCCTTGATCCAGATCTGGCCGTCCGTGATATCCAAAAGACCCGCGATGCAGTTCAGAAGCGTCGACTTCCCGCAGCCCGATGGGCCAAGCAGAACGATGAACTCCCCTTCGGCCACATCTAGGTTCATCGTCTTCAGGACCGCGACCGAGCCGAAGCTTAGCGTCAGGTCTTTGACTTCAATCGAATTTCCCATGGATCAGCCTTTCACGGCACCAGCGGCGATACCGCGAACGAAAAGTTTGCCCGACAGGAAGTAGACGACCAGTGGCACCAGCCCCGTTAGCAGCGTGGCGGCCATGTTGACGTTGTATTCCTTTACCCCCTGGACCGAGTTGACGATGTTGTTCAGCTGCACCGTCATCGGGTAAAGCTCGGGCTTGGTATAGACGACGCCGAACAGGAAATCGTTCCATATTCCCGTGACTTGCAGGATGATCGCCACCACGAAGATCGGCAGGCTCATCGGCAACATGATCCCGAAGTAGATGCCCCAGAACCCGGCCCCATCGACCCTTGCGGCCTTGAACAGCTCTTCCGGCAACGAGGTGAAATAGTTCCGGAAGAGCAGCGTCAGGATCGGCATCCCAAAGACCGTATGCACCAGAACCAACCCCCAGAGCGTGCCATAGATGCCGATCTCGCGCAGGATGATGACCAGCGGGTAAAGCATGACCTGGTAGGGGATGAAGGCACCGAAGATCAGGATGGTGAAGAAGGTCTCCGCCCCCCGGAACCGCCAGTTGGCCAGCGCATAGCCGTTCACGCTGGCAATCACGATGGACAAGGCCACCGACGGCACGGTGATCACGACCGAGTTCCAGAAGCCGCGGCTAAGCCCGTCGCAGTTCAACCCGGTGCAGGCCGTAGCCCAGGCCTTGACCCAGGGTTCGAAGGTGATCTCGACGGGGGGCGAGAAGATATTGCCAAGCCGGATCTCGGGCATCCCCTTCAGCGAGGTCACGATCATCACGTAAAGCGGCAGCAGATAGTAAAGCGCAAAAAGGCCAAGCGTGCCGTAAAGCATGATGTTGCGGGCCGAAACGACGCGACGCGGTTTGCGGCCACGCGGGCCAGCGAGGGAATCAGTGTCAACCACGCCGTTTTCCCCCGAATTCCAGGTAAGCCCATGGCACCACCACGATGGCCACCGATAAAAGCATCATGGTGGACGCCGCAAAGCCCTGCCCAAGGTTCTGCGCGCGGAACATGAATTCGTAGACGTACTTTGCCGGCACCTCGGAGGCTTGCCCGGGGCCGCCCCCGGTCATCGCGACGACCAGGTCGTAAAGTTTGACGATGCCGGCGGCGACAATCACCAGCGTCGTGATCAATACCGGCCGCATCATCGGCAGTACGATGAAGAGATAGGTTTTCCACATCGGAATGCCATCAACGCGGGCGGCCTTCCAGACATCCTCGTCAATACCGCGCAGACCGGCCAGCATCAGACACATCACCAACCCCGTCCCCTGCCACAGTCCCGCGATCAACAGGCCGTAGATCACCAGATCGGCGGTATAGAGCGGATCAAAGCTGAAACCGGCAAACCCAAGGTCGCGCACGATCTTCTGGATACCGAAATCGGGGTTCAGTACCCATTGCCAGACCAGCCCCGTCACCACAAAGGACAGCGCAAACGGATAAAGAAAAATGGTCCGGAACACATTCTCGAACCGGATCTTCTGGTCCAGCAGAGCCGCCAGCACGAAGCCGATCACGAAGCTCAGGATCAGTGCCAGAAAGCCATACACCGCAAGATTCTCGATCGAGGTCAGCCAGCGCGGGGCAGACCACAACCGTTCGTATTGCTGCAGCCCGACAAAGTTCAGCCGAGGCAGAAGTTTGGAATCAGTAAATGAATACAATATCGTCCAGGCCGTACCTCCGACGAAGACCACAACTGCGGTCAGGATCATCGGGATCGACGCAACCTTCGCGTTCAGGTTGCGAAACAGGCGACTGGGTCGGTGAGCGTGGGACATCGGGGTTCCAATTTGACACATCACGACGGGGCCGGCCCCGCTACGGGCGGGGCCGACCAGGCGTCGTCGGGCCGATTACTGTGCGGCGCCGATCAGTTCAGCGAACTTCGCCTGCGCGTCGGCGGGCGTCATCGCCGGATCGGCGAAGAAGGCTGCGAACAGGTCGTTGATCTGCGTCGTGCTGTCGGGGTCGATCAGTTCGTCCGAGCTTTGGATCACGTTCCCGGCGGCCAGGATCGCCAGCCCCTTCTTCATGCAGTCGTTGGCCGCAGCCAGATCAATGTCCCCACGCACCGGCAGTGACCCTTTTTTCAGGTTGAAGGCCACCTGCGCCGTCGGCGACAACAGCGTTGACGCAAGCACGCCCTGTGCCGCTGTCTGCTCCGCATCGTCGACCTTGGGGAAATAGAATGCATCGCCCCCGGTCGAGATCACTTCGTGCAGGCCAAGGCCCGGCAGACAGGTGTAATCGGTACCCGCGACCTTGTTTGCAATGGCAAACTCGCCTTGCGCCCAGTCGCCCATAATCTGACCCCCGGCGGTGCCGTTGATCACCATCGCGGTGGCCTCGTTCCAATTCTGCACATTCGCACCCGCCGCCATCTTGCGCGCGTCATCGGCAGCGGCAAAGACAGCTGCTACTTCTGGCCCGGCGGCAAAGGCCGCGTCCTTGTCCTTGTAGACCTTGAGGAACAGCTCGGGCCCGCCAACACCCACCATCAGCACGTTAAAGGCACCTGCCTGCTGCCAGGGCTGCTTGCCCATCGCCAAAGGCGTGATTCCGGCGGCTTCCAGCGCGGGGGCGGCTGCGACCAGTTCGGTCCAGTTCGCCGGCACCGGAATGCCAGCCTTGGCAAAGGCATCGTTCGACAGCCACAGCCACTGCCACGAATGGATGTTGACCGGGGCGCAGTAGATCTTGCCGTCGACCGTGCAGTTCTCCAGCAAGGACGGCGGGAACACGATCTCGGACCATTTCTCGGCGGTGGCGACGTCGGTCAGATCGCGCATGAGGCCAGCCTCGACCAACTCGATCGCCTGCAGACCGTGGTTGAACTGCGTGGCGCCCATCGGATCGCCCCCGGTGATGCGGCTGACCATGATCGGGCGCGCCGTATCGCCAGAGCCGGCGATTGCGCCATCGACCCATTTGTTGCCGGTGGCGTCAAAGGCCTTGGCCAGTTCGGCGACCGCCGCAGCTTCCCCACCGCTCGTCCACCAATGGGTCACTTCAAGCTCGGTTGCCATGACTGGCATGGCCGCCGACGCGAATAGCAGTGCCGTAAGTGTCGTCAGTCTCATCCGTTCCTCCCGTTTTCTACAACGTTATAGATATAGCCTATAACGTTATAGTTTTATCGATCAACCGATCTTTTCGCTTGCCGCGCCATCGTTGGCAAGTTTTCATGATCAGAGATTCCGGGCCGATCCGGCCAAAGTCCACGGGGTAAACGCGCCAGTGCTGCAGCGCCGAAACAGAGAGGAAGACCTTACCGGACGGGCCATTTCGGTCGGTCACTCGGCGCTGCTTTCTGCGCATGCAAAACCCGGACGCACCCCCGAATCAGTTGGAAGGACTCATTGGGGCGAATGCCAGCTTTTGCATATTGGCCGGGGCAACCATGGCTGACCTCGCCAATCCCCCCTTTGCTGATTCGGCGGCGGCGCGCCCGACGCTCAAGACCATTGCTGCGGCGACCGGCCTTGCGATCGCCACCGTCAGCCGTGCGCTGAAGGACGCGCCCGACATCGGCGAAGACACCAAACGCCGGGTCCGTGAGACCGCCGCCCTTCTCGGCTACCGCCCGAACCGCGCCGGCGTCCGCCTTCGCACCGGCAAGACGAATGTCATCGCCTTGGTCCTCTCGACCGAATCCGACCTGATGAACCACACTTCGCGGCTGATCTATTCCATCGCGAATTCATTGCGCGGGACAGCTTACCACCTGGTTGTCATGCCCTACTTCCGCGACCAGGATCCGATGGAGCCGATCCGCTACATCGTCGAAACCGAAAGCGCCGACGGGGTGATCCTGAACCAGACCCAGCCCGACGATCCACGCCTGCGCTACATGACCGACCGGGGTTTCCCCTTCGCCGCCCATGGCCGCAGCAGCATGGGTCTGGACCATCCCTATTTCGACTTCGACAATGAAGCCTTCGGCCGTCTTGGCGCCAGGGCTCTGGCCCAACGCGGGCGCAAGTGCCTTGGTCTCATCGCGCCGCCGCCGTCACATATGTATGCCCGCCACATGGTTACCGGCTTTTCCGATGAGGCGGCCCGCCTCGGACTGCCGTTCGAGATCTCCGACCAGGTGACCTCCGACAGCGGGGGCGAGGCGATCGACGACGCGGTTGCCGCCCGTTTCGCCCTGCCCAACCCGCCAGACGGGCTTCTGCTTGGGTCCACGACCGCCGCTATGGCCGCAATTGCCGGGGCGGAACGCATGGGCCGCGTCCTCGGTCAGGATTTCGACGTCGTTGCAAAAGAGGCAATCCCGGTGTTGCGGCGTTTCCGACGACAGACCATCATCGTGCGCGAAGACGTGGGCCGTGCCGGCGAATTTCTGGCACACGCTCTCGTTGCCGAGATCGAAAAGCGGGTCTGGCCCGAACGGCAGGGTCTTGAGATTCCGACAGAGGTTGAATGGGGTCCGCAGGCCCCGAAGGGAGGATGACAATGAAGACGATGAAGGGCCCGGCGCTGTTTCTGGCGCAGTTTGCGGGGGATGCGGCACCGTTCAATTCCTGGAAATCGATCACCCGCTGGGCCGCCGATTGCGGCTATGTGGGGGTGCAGGTCCCCTCCTGGGACGGCCGCCTCTTTGATCTGGAAAAGGCTGCCAGTTCCAAGGATTATTGCGATGACTTCAAGGGCGTTGCGAAGGATGCAGGACTTGAGGTGACCGAACTTTCCACCCATTTGCAGGGCCAGCTCGTCGCCGTCCACCCCGCCTATGACACGGCCTTCGATGGCTTCGCGGCCCCCGCTGTGCGCGGCAACCCGAAGGCCCGCGCCGAATGGGCTGTCGATCAGGTGAAAAAGGCCCTCACCGCCTCGAAGAACCTTGGCATGACCGCCCACGCCACCTTCTCGGGCGCGCTCGCCTGGCCCTATCTCTACCCCTGGCCGCAACGCCCTGCCGGTCTGGTCGAGGAGGCTTTCGACGAACTTGCCCGCCGCTGGACCCCGATCCTGAACCACGCCGAAGAGTGTGGCGTCGATGTCGCTTACGAAATCCACCCCGGCGAAGACCTGCATGACGGCGTGACCTTCGAGATGTTCCTTGACCGCGTCAAAGGCCACAGCCGCGCGAACATGCTTTACGATCCCTCGCACTACGTGCTTCAACATCTTGATTACCTTGACCATATCGACATCTACCACGACCGCATCAAGATGTTCCACGTCAAGGACGCCGAATTGAACCCGACCGGGCGGCAAGGCGTCTACGGCGGATTCCAGTCCTGGGTCAACCGCGCGGGCCGCTTCCGCAGCCTGGGCGACGGGCAGGTCGATTTCGGCGGCATCTTCTCGAAGCTGACGCAATACGGCTATGACGGCTGGGCCGTGGTGGAATGGGAATGCTGCATCAAGCACCCCGAAGATGGCGCCCGCGAAGGTGCTGCCTTCGTTGATGCCCATATCATCCGCATCACCGAAAAAGCCTTTGACGACTTTGCGGATGCCGGAACCGACCGCGCCGCCAACCGCCGCATGCTCGGACTGGAGTAAGCCATGCCGATCGACGCCGCCCATACCGCTCGCCCGCCCCGTCTTCGCCTTGGCATGGTCGGCGGTGGCCGCGACGCCTTCATCGGCGCCGTGCACCGCATCGCCGCGCGGATCGACGATCAATATGAACTGGTTGCGGGCTGTTTCTCCTCCAACGCCGAAAAGGCGCTCGCCTCTGCTGCCGACCTTGGCGTGCCCCGCGCCTATACCAGTTTCGCCGAGATGGCGTCGAAGGAATCCCGGCGCAAGGACGGCATCGACGCTGTCGCAATCGTGACACCGAACCACATGCACGCCCCCGTCGCGATGCAGTTTCTGAGGCGCGGCATTCATGTCATCTGCGACAAGCCGCTGACCGCAACCTTGCCCGAGGCGAAGAAGTTGTCCAAAGCCGCCGAAGCCTCGGGCGTCATCTTCGCGCTGACCCACAATTACACCGGTTATCCGATGATCCGTCACGCCAAGGCGATGGTCGCTGCCGGAGAGCTTGGCGATCTGCGCCTCGTGAACGTGGAATACGTCCAGGACTGGCTGACCGAACCGCTGGAAAGCACCGGCCAGAAACAGGCTGACTGGCGCACCGATCCGGCCCGCACGGGCGCGGGCGGGTCGACCGGTGACATCGGCACCCATGCCTTCAACCTGGCCAATTTCGTGACCGGCCTGACGCTCGACACGCTGGCCGCCGACCTGACGGCCTTCGTCCCCGGCCGCCGCGTCGATGACAACGGCCATGTGCTCATGCGCTACAAGGGCGGGGCCAAGGGCATGCTCTGGTGCAGCCAGGTCGCGCCCGGCAACGAAAACGCGCTCCGCCTGCGCGTCTTTGGCACCAAGGGCGGCCTTGAATGGGCGCAAGAGGATCCGAACTACCTCTGGTTCACCCCCCTTGGCCAACCCAAACGCCTGATCACCCGTGGCGGAGCCGGGTCAGGCCCCGAAGCCGCAAGGATGACTCGTGTCCCCCCCGGTCACCCGGAAGGCTATCTTGAAGGCTTCGCCAACATCTACGCCGAGGCCGCCCGCGCCATCCTTGCTGCCAAGACCGGCACCGCACTACCAGAAGGCACCACATTCCCCGGCCTGAAAGAGGGCCTCGAAGGCGTCGCCTTCGTCGACGCCTGCGTGCGGTCCTCGGCCCGAAACGGCGCATGGGTCGGATTGAACCTGTAACTAGCTGCAAATTATCTAAAATTTGCTTTCCCTTTCGCAAATATCCCACGGGAGGTCTGGAGAGTGTGAAACCCTCCAGTCCCGCCCTCACCGCAGCGATGTCTCTGGGGCCTATGCCAACCGCAGCCGCTCGCGTTCCCGCTGCAGCCACAGCACAGTCAGGATCAGCGGGGCATTCGAAATCTCACCCCCCGCCAGTGCGGCGATAAGTTCGTCAAACGACAGAAGCAGTCCCCGAATATCCTCGGCTTCCGCCTCAGCCCCAAACAGGCCCGCCACGCCATCCGGCAGGTCGCATAGGGCGACGTAGGAATAGAGATACTCCGTGACCGCACCCGGCGTCGGATAGTATTCGGCCACCTTCTCCAGCGGCCCAAGCACCAGCCCCGCTTCCTCCACCGCCTCGCGGCGCGCGGCATCTTCCGGCGTTTCGCCTGGGTCGATCCGGCCCGCGATAGCCTCCAGCTGCCAGGGCAGCGGGTCGCCGCGGCCAAGCGGACCCACCCGCATCTGCTCGATCAACAGCACCCGGTCGTGCAGCGGGTCGTAGGGGAGGACGGTCACCGCATCCCCCACGACAAAGACCTCACGCGTGATCCAGGGGCTCATGCCGCCGTCAAAGCGGCGATGGCGCAGGCGTTGGACATCAAGCCCGAAGAACCCGGAATGCGAGGGCTGAGGGACCTCCGTCTCCACCTCTCCCGTTCCGACCCGCAAGCCACGCACTGCCGCCCCGGCCGCCCGCATCCGGCTTGCCGCCTCGACCCGCAGCGAACCCAGTCGCGCCTTGACTTGCGTCGCAGGCACCACCCCGAAAGACCGCATCACCAGGGCGGCAAGGGCCAGACTTTCCTCGTGACCTACCTCGGAACGGATCACTGGCCAATCCGGCCCAACGACGTCTTCAAAGTACCGAAAACGCGACTCTGCCAGCGGCCCTTCGGCCGGGCCGACGACAACCGCCCGTAGTGCCGGGGCCATACCGCTTTCCGGCACGATCACTTCACCGCCAGCGACGGCTTGCACTCTCGGCCAGGAGGCCACCTATGATACCGCCGATAAGCATCGTGCCGATCACACCCAGCGACAACAGACCTTCCGACCGCTGGCCCATGGTCACGAAGACATCAAGTATTGCGTCCAACGCACCACTGTAGAGCTGTTTGACCGACTTCTCGAGCATCTCCTTCAGGGACAGAAAAAGCAGCGCAAAGAACCCGAGCACCACCGATGTCTTGATGCCCGACCCGGCCGCCTCGACGTATCCTTTGCCAACCGACGGCCCCATCACACGCCAGCCGATGATCAAACCCAGGACGGCGGCACCCGGACGGATCGGCCCGACGGATGACGCATCCGGCATGGTCAGTGCAAAGTAGTCTGCAAGTATCCACCCCACGATCGCGAAGCAAAGGGCGGCTGCAAGCTTGGCGGCAGTCGGCATAGGTTGGGCCATTCAGACATCCTCAGATCGGACGCGTCACCGTGATCTGCGTCACATCGCAGTTTCCACCGTCAAACGCGCCCGCGCAAGAGGCGAGGTAAAATTCCCACATCCGCTTGAAACGGTCATCAAAGCCCAGCTTCCGAACTTCGGTCCAGCGTTCGTTGAAGGTCTCGTGCCACCGCCGGAGCGTCAGGCTGTAGCTGTCCCCGAACTCGATCGAGCCCTTCACCAGCAACCCGGCCCGTTCCACCTCGGCCCGCAGGACCGATGGCGCTGGAAGCATGCCGCCCGGAAAGACGTATTTCTGGATGAAGTCCACGCCTTTCCGGTAGGTCGGCCACCGACTGTCCGCGATGGTGATGATCTGCAGCGTCGCATTCCGCCCCGGCTTCAGCCGCTCGCGCAATGAGTCGAAATAGACCGGCCAGTACCTCTCGCCCACCGCTTCGAACATCTCGATCGAGGCGATGCCGTCATAGCTGGCCTTCTCATCGCGGTAATCCTGCAGCTTGATCTCCACCCGGTCCGCCAGCCCCGCTTTCGCGATCCGGTCCACGGCGTAATCACGCTGCGCGGCGCTGATGGTCAGCCCCGTGACCCGCAGGCCCCGTTCGCGGGCCGCAAACTCGGCAAAACCACCCCAACCGCAGCCGATCTCCAACACATGGTCACCCTCGCGCGCGCCCATCTGGTCGATCATGCTGGCGTACTTGCGCAGCTGCGCCGCCTCCATGCTCTCTTGCCCGTTCTCGAAGATCGCCGAGGAATAGGTCATCGTATCGTCAAGCCAGAGCCGGTAGAAATCGTTCCCCAGATCATAGTGAAAGGCGATGTTCTTTTTCGCCTGCCGCTTGGAATTCGACTGCAGCCAGAATCGCATCCGTTCATAGGCGCGCACCAGCGCCAGGCCGGGGAACCCGTCACCAACGACATTGTTGGCCGGGCGCTGGATCAGGTCCAGGAAGGCCTGCAGATCAGGCGTGGTCCACCAGCCATCCAGATAGGCATCGCAAAAGCCAAGCTCGCCCTCGCGCACCAGTCGCGCAAAAAGATCGGGGTTGACTACGCGTACCTCGGCCATGATCCCCGGCGCCCGCCCCTCGACCCGGAACCGGCGCCCGTCGGGCATCACAAAGTCAAGCCGCCCCTCGCCCATCCGGCCCAGCACGGCAAAGACCCGGCCAAAGTATCGCGGCAGGCCAGATTGTCCCTGCAACGTCGTCAGAACCTCCATGGCCCCACTCCCAAGGTTTCTGTCGATTGTCACACAATCGTCAAGATCAAAGCTTTGCTCAAGCATTTCGTGTTCCATATGCCGCAAGGGCAACTGCGCGGCCCGCCGCAAGGTCGATGACCGGTTCGGGATAGGGCTGATCCGGTCGCAGACCCCACGACCTAGGTATCGCCGTGAAAAAGTTCATCGCCTCCGGCCCGGGGTCCGGCGTCAGCTCGGCAAGGAACCGGTGACGGTAACTACCATCGGCATCGAACTTCTCGGCCTGACCTGCGGGGTTGAAAATGCGGAAATAGGGCGCCGCATCCGGCCCTGACCCGGCAACCCACTGCCAGCCCATCGCATTCGAGGCCGGGTCCCAATCCGTCAGGCAGTCGGCAAACCAGTCCAGACCCACTTTCCAATGGGTCAGAAGATGCTTTGTCAGATAGCTTGCCGCAATCATCCGGGCGCGGTTGTGCATTGTTCCCGTCACATACATTTCGCGCATCGCAGCATCGACAAAGGGCTCGCCGGTCATACCCCGGCGCCAACGTTCGGCATCCGGGTTGTCATTCCGCCAGGGAAAAACGTCCCAATCCGGTTTCCAGTTCCGGTGGGCGATCTCGGGCGTATGGTGCATCAGATGCCAGGCAAACTCGCGCCAGCCAAGCTCACGCAGGAAACTCTCCGCCCCAGCACTCCCTTCGTCCCGCGCGCGCCGCCCGGCATGCCAGACCTCTCGGATGCCGATCTCGCCATAGGTCAGGTTCTCGGACAGGCGCGAGGTCCCGGCGACCCCGGGCAGGTCACGTCGCGCAGCATAGCCATTGACCGGCCCATCCAGAAAGGCCGCAAGCTTCGCCCGTGCCGCCCCCTCGCCCACTGCCTGATATCGTGCCACCACCACCGCGCCGCGCTGCATCGCAGCCCCCATGCGCCAGCCGTCCAGCGGCTCCGAGCGCGGCCAGACCTCCAGCCCCCGTGCTCGCTTCGGTGCCGCGTCTGGGGCCGGAACCGGCAGGTCCCGCATCGCCCGCCAATAGGGCGTGAAGACCCGGTAAAATCCGCCCTGACCGGTCTCGACCTCCCATGGCTCATGCAGAAGATGCCCGGAAAAACTCCGCGCCTCATGCCCCGCTGTCTTCAGCGCGGCCTTCACGCCGGTATCGCGCGCGACGGATGCTGGGTCATAGAGCCGCGACCACCAGACCCCGCCCGCTCCCGTCTCGGCCAGCAGGTCTTGCAGCTCTGTCAGGGCCGGTCCCCGCCGAAAGGTCAGCCTCAGCCCGATCCCCGCCAAAGCCTTCGCGAAGGCCTCGACCGCCAACCCAAGCCGCCATTTGGCCGCGGCACCAAGGGCCTCGGTCTCGGGGTCCAGAATGAAAACGGGAACTAACGGCCGACCGGTCGCCACCGCAGCAGTCAACGTCGGATGATCGCCCAGCCGCAGATCGCGGCGGAACCAGATAATCAAAGCGTCATCAGACATGCACCGGCCTTCCCCTTGCATCTGTTACGCCGGGCACCAGGCACCAGATCACAAAGGCCTTGCACTTTTTCCACATAATCTTGGGGGTTTGCGGCGAAACCCGTTCAATCTGCCAGCGGTCAGAGCACCCGGTCCAGCGCCTGGATCAGGCCGGCAACCTCGGCTCCCGAGGTGTAATGCACCGCCGACAGCCGAAGCACGCCCTTCTGGAGATCGATCCCCAGCGCTTCCAGCGGCCGCACCGCGTAGAAGTCCCCGGCCCAGCAGGCGATCCCGTTCCGGCCAAGCTCTTCCGACACCGGCTCGGCCGGCCGGTCCAGTTCGACCGCCACCGTCGGCGCCCGGGCCGCGGCCGTCCGCGGCCCCAAAAGCCGCAGATCATTGCGGCCCGCAAGATAATCGAGCAGCGGCTGGATCACCGCCACCTCCTGCGCCCTCATCAGATCGTGGACGCCCCGGTTTCGCGCTGCTGCATCCCCCGTGACCCCATGCCGCGCCGCCAGCGCATCAATGTAGTCCGCAATGCCGGCACAGGCCGCGATCTGCGCGTGGTCCGGCCCCGCTGGTGTATGGCGCTTGTAAAGCACCCCATGGTTGAAGAAATGCCCCTGCCCCGGCAGTTCCATGCCAAAAGCCTCGCGCAGCACCATGATCCCCTGATGCGGCCCATAGGTCTTGTAGGCCGAGAAAAGATAAACGTCACAGCCCAAGACCAGGATATCCGGAAAGCCATGCGGCGCGTAGGACACCCCGTCCACCACCGTCCGTGCCCCCGCCGCCTTGGCCATCGCGCAGATCGACGCCACGTCGTTGATCTCGGCAATCACGTTCGAGCAATGGGGAAAGCAGACCAGCCGCACCCGCCCATCCGCCAGCAGCGCCGCCAGCCCGGCCGGGTCCAGCGACCCCGTCCCCCGGTCGATCTGCCACTCCCGGACCTCGATCCCCTCCTCCGCAAGCCGCCGCCAGACGCCCGAGTTCGCCTCATGGTCCTGGTTCGTCACCACAACCGCGCCACCCGTGCCCGCCAGCCACGTTCGCACCGCTTGCGCCAGCACATAGGTGTTGGCGCTGGTGGAAGGCCCAAACGACACTTCCTGCCGCGCGACCCCCATCATCGCCGCCAGCCGCTCGCGCGCCTCGTCCATCTCGGCGCCTCCAGCCTGCGCCCCCGGATAGGGCCCATAAGGCTGCACCTTGCGGTCCCGATAGAACCGGGTCAGCCGGTCCACCACCTGCACGCAAGGATAGCTTCCCCCTGCATTCTCAAAGAAGGCATGGCTGGACAGAACCGGCGACGAGAATGCCGGAAATTGCGAACGAACATAGTCGAGATCAAGTGCCACTATGGCCTCCATATGCGGGGCCGCGGCATCCGGATGCCCCAACGCGAGGCGGGGCAATCCCGGTCCGCGGCAGGTCTTCCAGCCAGGTCCGCAGATGTCTCCCTGCGAGCCAGTGCCAAGGGTCACCCCGGCGACACTGCAAGAAATAACGCCCCACCGGTCGCTCTGCAAGGGTCCACCAAATTCGCGCCAAAAGAGGAATCTGCTGATGTTGGCATCACGCGACACATTTTTGTGACCTTTGCCCCTAGGGAAAGTGCAGAATCAGCTTGTCCTTTCTTCAACTGCTGCACACTTTTGCAGCCATCGGTTGCGGCCTTAGGCGCGTGACCATGCCGACCTGTATCAGATAGCTGGCGCGCCACGCCCAATGGCCGCCGCAATAGAGGAGCGCTCATGACCCGTACGTCCCTATCCCTTCTCAGCGCCGTATCGGTGCTGTCCCTCTCTGTCGCCGCCCACGCCGCCGACCCCGAGCTTACCGTGCTTGACTGGGCCGGCTGGGAAATCGACGGCATGCTGCAGCCCTATGTCGACAAGCACGGCCAGAAGCCGAGCTACGTCTTCTTTGCCGATGACGATGAAGCGTTCCAGAAGGTCTCCTCCGGCTTTTCGGCCGACGTGGTCCATCCCTGCGCCGCCGCAGTGCCCCGCTATCAAGAGGCCGGCCTGATCGAACCCTGGGACACCTCGAAGATCCCGGAATTCGCCAATATCCCGGAACGCATGTCGAAAGCTTTCACCGATGAGGGCGGCACCTGGTTCATCCCGACCGACTATGCCTATACCGCCATCGCCTATAACGCCGACACGGTTCCGGTCGAAGATGTCGCCTCTGTTCAGGTCTTCGCCTCCGAGAAATATGCCGGCCGCATCTCGATGCCAGACAACACCGATGACGTCTGGTCGCTGGCCTTCATGGCCACCGGCGTCACCTCCTGGGACAATGTGACCGACGAACAGTTCACCGCCGCCGCCGATTGGCTCCGCAAGGTGCACCCGAATGTCCGCGCCTACTGGTCGGACCCGTCGGAACTGTCGCAGCTTATGGCATCCGGTGAAGTTCAGGTCGCCTGGTCTTGGAACGACCCGGTCGCCATCCTCCAGGCCGAGAACTTCCCCATCGGCTTCAACCGCGCACCCGCCGAAGGGGCTGCGACCTGGTACTGCGGCTTTGTCAACATGAAGGACGGTGCAGGAAACGAAGACAAGGTCTATGACCACATCAACTCACTTCTGGCCCACAGCTCGGCCCAGCCGCTGCTGGACGCCATCGGATATGCGCTGGCCAATGACGCGGCGATGGCAACGATCGACCCCGAGGCTCTGAAGACGGCGCATGTCGACCCGATCACCACGCCGCTTTTCGTTCAAAGCCCCCCGACGACCGAGCTTCGCGACCGCATGATCGAAGAGTTTGAGCTGATCAAGTCGGGGTTCTAAGGCCCGGCCTGATGGAAGCACGACGAACGCCAGGAGCGTAGGTTCCTGGCGTTTTTTTGGCAAGGTCCAGACAGCCAAGATATTGTCCGATTTCGATTGCATGCAGGCCCAGTCCGAAGCCGAAAGGTTCCCAGCCGTGTATTATGCAATGCTCCGTATTCTGCAGCTTTTCATGATGCTGCTGTCGATTGTGGGCATCTTCGCCGGTGTCTTCATGATGGGAAACGGCTTCAAGGGTGACCCGGTCAACACCAGCCTCGGCACCCAGGGGATCCTTCTGATGCTGGGGGCGCTGTTCATCTTCCCCTCGCGGAAGCACATCCTGTACCGGCTCTGGCGGGCCTGGCAGTCAGGATCGGGCAGCCCGTCCGCGCCATCCGCGGCCAAAGCGCAAAAGCCCGTAACGCCGGTCGCAGTCGCCCGCCCCGCCGCCGTTATCGCGGACCGGCCGGGGCGGAACCCGAAACCTTACGAAAGCCGGGTGCGGCTGGATTTTCCGGTGCCGCCACCGGATCCGGCCCTTGCGACCAGTTGGATCGGCGGCCTGCCCAAGCTGCCCCCGGATCTCAAATGGCCGGTAGACGGGGACAACGCGTTTCTGTTCGTGGCACAGATCGCCATGGCCGACCTGCCCGCCGGTCTCTGGGGCGGACTCGCCCCCCGGACCGGCAGCCTTGCGTTCTTCGTGGATAATGACAGCGATTTCCGCAGAGTTGCCGTCCTGCATGTCGAAGGACCGGCGGATGAGCGGGCTTACCCCGCCGAAGTGATGGGGATCACAGCCTATCCAATCTTGCGGCGCAGCTTCTCTGGTGGACTTCTGGCCATTCCACCCGATTCTCATGCGCTGCCCCTGACAAAATGGCCGGTGCGCATCACACCCGCGGACAGCGACGCCGATCTGCCGCGTCCCTATTTCAAGTATCGCGATCCAGAGAACGTCGCCGCCCGGCAGCGCAAGACCCTGTCGCTGTCGGACCCCGCCTTTGTGCCTTACAGCTGGGAGACGCTTCTTGCATTGGTCACCACTCTGGTGATCGAGCTGAACGGGTCTGTCCGTGACGAAGGTCGCAAGGGCCTGAAGTCTGATCTGCATCTGGAAAGCCAGTCAGATCGCACCGCCGCCGCCAAGACCCTGTTGGCCCTGCGCGACAGTCTGCACAAGCGGGCCCGATCCGCAGCTTTCGCCGTGGCCGAATGGGACAAAGTCGTGGCCTCTCTGTCCGGTATCCATGTCCGGCGGATCAAGTGGATGCGGAAGAGCCCTGAAAACCAGCAGGCCGAGTATGAGCTTCTGCCGCCAGAACCGGTGCTGAACCTCGTGCCGATGGAAAAATACTATTCCGCTTTCGAATACCTCAGCCGTCAGATCTATGCCGCCGACCCGAACCACCTGCCGCCGCCGGTCCGCGCCGCGCTGGAACCGATCTGGCAGCATGACGCCGCGTTCGAGGTTTGCGCAATGGGCGGGCAAATTAACCTTGCAGGATACGTCACCGCCGCGCGCAGCGACCTTGTCTGTCTGCTGGAAGTGCCGCGCAGCGAACTTGTTGGGACGGGCTGGCACGACCTTTCCACCTTCGGCGTCTTCATCGCCCCCGAGGACCTGGCCGAAGGCCAATTTGACCGCGCCGTGGGCGACATCACCGAAAGCTGACGTCCGTCACGCGGCCCCGAGGTCCGATTTCGCCGTGGCGACGCACCGATATGTTTGGTGCCACCCTTTTTCGCATGCCTATGCTGCCAAATTTGACTGACTGAACCGCTTTTTGTCTGCAGCAAGCTTCGCCGCGCGGGCCCGGGGGTGTTCACCTCTGCCGCAATGTCCACATCCAGGAAAGAAGTCTGCCATAGTTTCCACTTAGGAAAGTCCACATGCGTGCTTAGACCCACGCCATGCGGCCATCGGGCCCGCGAAGCCTGCCACAACCCAGGATAGAACCATGTTGTTTTCGCGCCTTTCCAACTTTTGCCGACCGCCCTTGCTGGCGGTACTGGCAGCAACCCTGCTTGTGCTACCGACCCCTGTCGCCGCCAAGGGCAGCCTGCCTAAACCTTATGTCTCGCGCTCGCTTGACGTGGTGCTCCTGCCGGTCACCGATGCCGTGCGTAAGGAATTCAAGCTTGGCAAGAAAGCCGCTGGCGCAGTCGTCGCCTCGGTCGAACCCGGCGGCACCGGCGAATACTTCGGGATCGAACCTGGCGATGTGATTGCCCAGGTCGAAGGCAAGCAGATCCGGCGGCCGGTCGATGTCGACAGCATCCTGCGCTACGGGCTGAAGCAGGACGAAGGGATCTTCAGGATCGACGGGGTCCGCAAGAACCACCGGATTCGCAGCTGGGTTGAACTGTCGCAAGAGGAATACGAAAAGCCCGTTGCCCTCGACAAGGTCAAGGCCTGGCGCCCCTACGGCGGCCGCAGCGCGCGTCGTGACTCGGGATATTTCTACTACGCCGACTACTGTGACTACTACTACGACGACTTCTACTATTCCTGGGACTATTCCTACACCTACATCGAAGAAATCATCATCACCGAGGTGTACATCACCTCGATCGAGAGCTCCGAGTCGGTCTTCTACTATGACGAGGCCAGCATCGGCTACGACTGGCCTGACGATGACTATCTGACCGAGGTCGACACCTACGTCTACTCGGAAGAGTACTACTCCGAGTACTCCTCGACCGAGGTCGTCTACGAAGATGAATACGCCAGCGAAGAAGTCTATGTCGACGGGTCGGATGACACGTATGCGACCGATGATGGCAGCTACGACGAGGGCGTGACTGACGAGGCCGTGTACGAAGAACCTGCCTACGACGAGGCGGTCTATGAAGAGCCCACCTACGAAGAGCCGGCTTACGACGAGACAGTCTACGAGGAACCTGCCTACGAGGAACCTGCCTACGACGAGACCGTCTACGAAGAGCCTGCTTACGAGGAGACCGTTTACGAAGAGCCCGCTTACGACGAGACCGTCTACGAAGAGCCCGCTTACGACGAAACCGTCTACGAAGAGCCCGCATACGAAGAGACCGTCTACGAAGAGCCCGCTTACGAAGAGACCGTCTACGAAGAGCCCACTTACGAAGAGCAGGCCTATGAAGAGCCCGTCTATGAAGAGCCTGCTTACGAAGAACCGGTCTACGAAGAGCCTGTCTATGAAGAGCAGGCCTATGACGGCGGTGGTGGCTGCTATTATGACGACTACGGTAACGAGGTTTGTTAGGTCCTGCTCCGTGAAAAGGCCCGCCCAATCGGGCGGGCCTTTTTCGGCCTGGCCTCCAACCCTGTCTTGAGTTCCACCCCCTTGGCCCCCGTCCACGTCAAGGATGGCCAAGGCAAATCCTTACCAAACCTTTAACGCCCACGACCAACCCGTTGGAATCTCTTGGTTGTCCAGGATTGTCCACCGTGGACACCCCACCTTGCGCCCCCCGTGCCAGACCCCTATATTGATCCTGTCGGGGGCAACTCCGACTATGGCGATAAACGCACCTGTAATAATCGGCTCGGACCCGGGGGCGGTACCCGGCGGCTCCACCAAATTCCCGTTCGTTGCGGGGGCAAGGGGCCGAAATAGGATCGACGAACGACCAAAGAGGCCAGCTTTCGCTCGGTGAGGTACCACCGTTATCGGTCCATGATCACAGTTGCCAACGACAACCGTGCTCCGGTGGCGCTGGCCGCGTAAGCGGCTCGCAATACCAAAACTAAGCCCTTGCGGTTAGCACCGTAAGGCGGGGCCTGCCGGAGCCTGGCAACAGAATCCGGCACCTCTCCCTTCCCCCCTCGTTCGCTTTCGGCTCCTCCTCGGCGAGCAGCGACAAGGCGAGGACAAGCCCCGCACCAAGAATCCTTGCTACCGAACACCCGCCGCCGCATCGTGACCAGATGCTTCGCGCGGCCCTCATCGTCTGCCTGACAGCCAGCCCCGCGATCTCTTGCGAGACCGCGATTGTCCTGTCGATTGACGTCTCGGGCTCCATCGACGGTGGCGACTACCGCCTGCAGACCGAAGGTCTGGCTGCGGCCTTGGCCGATGCCGAGGTCGCCGAGGCCCTGGTCAAGGGCCAGATCGCGCTTTCGGTCATTCAGTGGTCCGGTGCATCCGAACAGGCGTTGATGCTGTCCTGGCAGCGGATGCTTGCCCCCGACGACGTCGCATTGTTCGCCGCCCGCGCCGCTGCCATGCCTCGGGCCTTCACCGGTTCCGACACTGCCGTTGGCCAGGGCCTCCGCTTCGCTCAAGGACAATTCACGGCCGTCCCCGATTGCCGCCGCAAGGTCATCGACGTTTCCGGCGACGGCCAGGAGAACGCCGGATTCACCGACGCCAAGGCCCGCGCTGACGCGATCGAGGCCGACGTCATGATCAACGCCATTGCCATTGAAGAGCCGGGTCCCGCCTTCCCGATCACCAACTATTACCGCAACTGGGTCATCACTCCCGGCGGCTTTGTCGTCTCGGCCCGGGGGCTGCAGGACTATGCCGAAACCCTTCGCCTCAAACTCTTGCGCGAGCTTGTCAAACCCATCGGCTAAGTCTTGACCGCGCGGCCACAAGCCCCTATCGATACGCGCATGGGGTCCGCGTCCGCCCCGTGAGGCCCCGGCCCAAGTGTCGCATCCCTGACATCAATACCAAGGATGCACCCCATGCCCAACTACGGCCAGATCTCGCCTGCCCAAGCCCTTCGCCTGATCGGCACCCCCGAAGCACCAACCATCATCGACGTCCGGACCGCCGAGGATATCGCCGCCCTCCCCCGCGTGATCCCAACTGCACGGCTGATCCCTCACACGGCGATCCCCACCCTGTCCGAACCACCGGGCCGCGCCATCGTGGTCTGCACCAAGGGCCTGAAGCTTTCCGAAGGCGCCGCCGCCTGGTTGCGGACCCAGGGGTGGCAAGCCGAAACGCTTGAAGGCGGAGCCGTTGCGTGGGAGGCGGCAGGTCTGCCGATGCCCCCGCTCTCGACCCTCCCCAAGCCCGGCACGGCCTGGGTCACGCGGCACCGCCCGAAGATCGACCGGATCGCCTGCCCCTGGCTGATCCGCCGCTTCATCGACCCGACCGCGCCGTTCCTGTTCGTGACCCCCGCCGAGGTAGCGGCCGTGGCCGACCGCTTCAATGCGATCCCTTATGACATTGCACACGTGCCCTTCAGCCACCGGGGCGACCACTGCAGCTTCGACGCGCTGCTTGACGATTTCCAGCTCCACACCGACGCGCTGGACCGCCTCGCAATGGTGATCCGCGGGGCTGACACCGACCGGCACGACCTTTCCCCGCAGGCAGCGGGCCTTCTGGCCCTCTCGGTCGGTCTCTCGCGCATGTACCGCGATGATCTGGAACAGCTTGAGGCCGGGATAGCGCTTTACGACGCGCTTTACCGCTGGGCCCGCGACGGACACGAAGAAGGCCATGACTGGCCCGCAGGACGCCCTGAATGACTGTGCCTATGACGCCTTCCCTTTCCGAACTGACCCGAACCTTCGCGAAGATCGGTTGCCTTTCGTTCGGAGGCCCCGCCGCGCAGATCGCGCTGATGCATCGGGTGATCCTGGACGAAAAGCGCTGGGTCGAAGAGCCCGACTACCTTCGCGCGCTCAGCTTCTGCATGCTGCTTCCGGGGCCCGAGGCGATGCAGCTAGCCACCTGGATCGGGTGGCGGCTGCATGGGGTAAGGGGCGGCCTCATCGCCGGTGGCCTTTTCGTCCTTCCCGGCGCGCTGATCGTCCTTGGCCTTAGCCTGATCTACGCGGCCTACGGCAACCTCCCCGTCGTTTCGGCCCTGTTCACCGGGGTGCAGGCCGCCGTCATCGCCATCGTGATCGAGGCCCTGATCCGGGTCTCGAAACGCGCTCTGAAGTCCCGCGAGGCTTATATCATCGCCATCGCGGCCTTCGCGGGCCTGTTCTTCTTTAAGGTCCCGTTCCCGGTCATAATCCTGTCGGCGGGCATCTGGGGTTATCTGCGAACGACCGCGGTCGAAAGGGACCCCGCCGCCCCCACACCACCGGCGGCATTGGCCCAATCGCTGAAGTCAGGGGCGGTCTGGTTGGCCATTTGGCTACTGCCGCTTGCCGCGCTGATCCTTGCCGCACCGCAAAGGCTGGCCGAGATCGGGCTCTTCTTCTCGAAACTCGCCGTGCTGACCTTTGGCGGGGCCTATGCCGTCCTGGCCTGGATGGCGCAGGAAGTGGTCGAGGACAAAGCCTGGCTCACGTTGCCGCAAATGATGGACGGCCTCGGCCTTGCCGAAACCACCCCCGGTCCGCTTATTCTGGTCAACCAGTTCGTGGGCTTTCTGGCCGCGCATCAGGTCGGCGGCTGGGCCTTTGGCCTCGCCGGGGCGGTTATCGCGCTTTGGATGACCTTTACCCCGTCGTTCCTGTTCATCTTCGTTGGCGCACCTTTCATTGATCGGCTGACCCATATGCCGCGCCTTTCGGGTGCGCTCGCGGCCATCACCGCCGCCGTGGTCGGTGTCATCGCGAATCTTTCGATCTGGTTCGCGCTGCATGTGCTCTTCGCGACGCTCCCCGAAGTCAGCTTCGGCCCCTTGCAACTGATCCTGCCCGATCCTGCCAGCCTGCGCCTCGTGCCCGCCCTGATCACGGGTTTTGCTGCGTCAGCGCTTCTCTGGCGGCACTGGCCCCTGCTGCTGGTGCTTGGTCTTTCGGCAGCGGCGTCGGCCGTTGCGGCGGTTATGTGAAGCCCTGAAGACAAAGCTGCAGCCGCCCCTTCCCTTGGCTTTCGAATCCCTTATGCTGCAACCCAACCGGGAAAGGACGGCTCATGGCGCGCAACATCGACTACGGCAATCTCATGCACCGGGCGATGCGCGGGCTGATCCAGTCCGTTCTGACCGATGTGGCGGAAAACGGCCTTCCCGGCGCTCATCATTTCTTCATCACCTTCGACACAACCCATCCTGGCGTCGAACTGGCCGACTGGCTACGTGAGCGTTACCCGGCTGAAATGACTGTGGTTATCCAGCACTGGTTCGAGAACCTAGAGGTTACCGATGAGGGCTTCAGCATTACCCTCAATTTCGGCAACAATCCCGAGCCTATGGTGATCCCCTTCGACGCGCTGCGCACATTTGTCGACCCGTCTGTCGAATTCGGCCTGCGGTTTGAGACTCAGGATCCGGACGAAGACGACGAGGACGAGGAAGACGACATCGAGGTCGAGGAAGATCCCGTCCGGCAGGATGCCGAGATCGTGTCACTGGACCAATTCCGGAAGCACTGACCCATGAACGATTTCGCGCTCTTTGCCCGCCAGTTGCTGCGGAACCCGCGGCAGGTCTCGGCTCTGGCCCCCTCATCGCGGTTTCTGGCGCAAGCCATGGCCGAAGGGCTTGGGCCCCGGACAGAGCGCGTGGTGGAATTCGGTCCCGGCACCGGTCAGTTGACCCGGGCGATCCTGGCAGCTGGCGTGGCCCCCGCCGACCTGACCCTCTTCGAGCTGGATCAGGATTTTATCAACCTTCTGCGACGGGACTTTCCCGGTGTGACTATACATCATCTGGGGGCCGACAAGGCGGATGAGGTCGTGGAAGCTGGCGTTGGCGCCGTGGTCTCCGGCCTGCCGCTTCTGTCAATGCCTGCCCCGGTTTGCACAGCGATTCTCGGCGCGGCTTTCCGCCTTTTGAAACCGGCTGCGCCCTATATCCAGTTCACCTACGGCCCCAAGGCACCGGTCCCCTCGACGATCCTCGATCAGCTTGGCCTTCGGGTCGAGTCTGGTCGCAAGGTCTGGGCAAATCTGCCACCCGCGAAGGTCTACCGCTTCTATCGCGCCTGACGGTATGCGACGGTATGCCAATTGATTTCGCGGCCCCGCGGCGCTATGGGGCTGCAACAAGCTCGCCCGGAGGCCCTGATGACCGCGACCCGCACCGAAACCGACAGCTTCGGCCCGCTTGAGGTTCCTGCCGACAAATACTGGGGTGCCCAGACCCAGCGGTCGATTATCAACTTCCCCATCGGCTGGGAGCGTCAGCCCGTCCCGATCATCCGTGCTTTGGGCGTGATCAAGAAGGCTTGCGCAATCGTGAACATCGCTCAGGGCGATATCTCGGCCGAGCTTGGCACTACGATTGCCGCCGCCGCGCAAGAGGTGATCGAGGGCAAGTTCGACGACAACTTCCCGCTGGTGGTCTGGCAGACCGGCTCGGGCACCCAGTCGAACATGAATGCGAACGAGGTGATCAGCAATCGCGCCATCGAGATGCTGGGCGGCGTGAAGGGATCGAAAAAGCCCGTCCATCCGAACGACCATGTCAACATGGGGCAGTCCTCGAACGACACTTTCCCGACCGCGATGCATGTCGCCATCGGCATGCATACCCGTGACATCCTGCTTCCGGGGCTGGAAAAGCTGGCCAAGGCCTTATGGGCGAAGTCCAACGAGTTCAAGGACATCATCAAGATCGGTCGCACCCATACCCAGGATGCAACGCCCCTGACGCTGGGTCAGGAGTTCAGCGGCTACGCGACCCAGGTCGACAAGGGCATCGCGCGGGTGAAATCCTGCCTGCCGGATATCTACGAGCTTGCCCAAGGTGGTACCGCCGTCGGAACCGGACTGAATACTCGGGTCGGGTTCGATGTCCGCATTGCCGCCGAGATTGCAAAGATCACCGGCCTTCCCTTCGTGACCGCCCCTAACAAGTTCGAAGCCCTCGCCGCTCATGACGCGATGGTCATGTTCTCGGGCGCGCTGAAGTCAGTTGCGGCTGGACTTTACAAGATCGCCAGCGACCTGCGCCTCCTCGGATCCGGCCCACGCTCGGGCCTGGGCGAGCTCATCCTGCCGGAAAACGAGCCGGGCTCCAGCATCATGCCGGGCAAGGTCAACCCGACCCAGGCCGAAGCGCTGACCATGGTCTGTGCGCATGTGATGGGTAACGATGCCGCAGTGGGTTTTGCCGGCAGCCAGGGCCATTTCGAGCTGAACGTCTACAACCCGATGATGTCCTACAATGTGCTGCAGTCGATCCAGCTTCTCGGCGATGCGGCCGCGAGCTTTACCGACAACATGGTGGTGGGCACCCAAGCCAACATCCCGCGGATTGAAAAGCTGATGAATGAATCGCTGATGCTGGTGACGGCCCTTGCTCCCACCATCGGCTATGACAACGCGACCAAGGTCGCCAAGACCGCGCACAAGAACGGCACGACACTGCGGGAAGAAGCCATCGCCTTGGGCTTCGTCGATGGCGAGACCTTCGACCGCATCGTGCGGCCCGAAGACATGGTCGGCCCGAAAGGCTGATGGCCGAGGTCGTCAACCTGAGGCAAGCAAAGAAGCGGGCGGCCCGCAAGGCCGCCAGCACGGTCGCGGACGCCAATGCCGCCAAGCACGGCCGCACCAAGGCCGAACGCGCGCTGGAAAAGGCGCAGGCAGACAAGGCTGCGCGCGATCTCGATGGGCATCGTCGGGACGCAGACTAGAGTATACGGCCACTCTGTTGTGCCGTTCCATTCATCGGCCTGTCGCGCCCGGGGCTAAGTAACGCGACCGATTCCGCCTCAAAAACTGGATTGTCGCATCAGCAGTTCGGGAAAGATCAAGATGGTCTGGTTTCGCCCCTTGTCAACCGAAGGGCCGGCGTCCAGGACGTCAAGGATCAGGCGTGCGGTATGCTCACCGATCTGGCGCGGGAACGGGTTGATCGTGGTCAGGGATGGCACGGATATGTCGGCGATTTCGTAGTCGCCGAAGCCCGCAATGGAAATCCGGTCCGGCACTGCGACGCTGCGACGCTGGCATTCGGTCAATGCGCCGAAGGCGGAGAGGTCCGACACGCAGATGACCGCCTCGGTATCGGGCAGCGTTTCCAGCAACTGACCCATGGCTTGCGCCCCTTCCCGCATCGAGATCGGCGGGACACCTGCTGCAATCAGCCGCGTGGCATCCAGCCCATGCGCTCGCATCGCCGCGACAAAGCCCGCGCGCCGGTCAGCACCCCGGGTGTCGCGGCTGGTGTCCCCGCCAATAAACGCAATCCGGTTCAGCCCGCGCGCGACGAAGTGATCGACCATGCCGCCGACCGCCTTGGCGTTGGAAAACCCCACCACATGCCCGATGGGGTCCTCAGGCAGGTCCCAGGTTTCAACCACCGGAATCCCCGCATTTCCCAGCAACCTGCGGGCGCGGTCGGTGTGGCGACCGCCGGTCACGACCATCGCCTCAGGGCGGCGGCGCAGAAGCTGTTCGATCAGCCGTTCTTCCTCGACGACGTCGTAGTCGGTTGCACCAAGCAGGATCTGCAGGCCCCGCGCCTTCAGTCCCTCGGACAGGCCGCGCACTGTGTCGGCGAAGTTCGCGTTGTTGATCGACGGGATGGTGACAGCGACAAAGTCGGTCTTCTGCGACCGCAGGTTCGAGGCCGTGCTGTCAAAGACATAGCCCAGATCGTCGGCCGCTTTCAGGATCGCCTCGCGCGTCGCATCGCTGACCGAGCTGTCGGTTTTGAAGGCCCGGCTGACCGTCATCGGAGAAACGCCTGCAAGGCGAGCGACGTCGGCCATGGTCGGGGCTTTACGCGGGGCGGTCATGACCCCTTGGTATCGATACCGGGGCCACGAATCCAGCCCTGCGACTTAACCTTGGACCGGATCGAAACTATGGGCGGTGGTGACATGGTGGTGAATGCGTCCGGTAAAGAACCGCGACAGGACCGCCTCGGTCGCGGCCCGGCCCTCTTTGCGGATCGGATGATCAAGGAAAGCGTCCACCGTCGCGCGGTCGGGCCAGTCGATGGCAAGGATCAGCGGGAACTCGGGCGCGCCCGAGTCGCGGTCATCGGCGAAGGTCACATGCACAGCCACAGCACCTGGAAACCGGCGCCAGACGGGAAGGATCTCGGCCAGGACGGCCTGCCGGAAGGCCTCGCTTTGGCCCGCATGGACCGAGCCTTCGAACAGGGCATAGCGGGTGATCATGCGGTGGGGTCCTTTTCGGTGCGTTTGAAGAATTCCATCAGCGCGGCCTGGTCCTGGTGCCCGTGTCCATGCGCGGTCAGCAGGCGATGTATCTCGGCGCAAAGTGCGGTCAGCGGCATCGGTGTATGAGTGGCGCGCGCAAGGTCGGCAGCACCGTTCAGGTCCTTGACCATGTTGTCGATCCGCCCCGTCGGGCGGTAATCGCGGGCAGCAAAGCGCGGCATATATTCTTGCAAGATGGCGCTGTCGGCCCTGCCGCCTTTCAGCGCCTGCGGGATCATCGTGGCATCCACGCCTGCGGCTTCGGCCAGTGCCGTCGCCTCGGCCACCGCCAGAAACCCAAGGCCGCACAACACCTGATTGATCAGCTTGGTCGTCTGGCCCGCACCGACCCCACCCATGCGGGTCTGGTTGCTGGCAACGCGGGCCAATATCCCTTGCGCCAGCGCGACATCCTCGACAGCGCCGCCCTGCATCAGTGTCAACTCGCCCGTCGCAGCCTTGGGAATGCCGCCCGAGAGCGGGCTGTCCACCCAGCGCAAGCCACGCTCCGCAGCCTCGACGGCCAAAGCCTGCGTCGCCTCGGGGGAAATCGAGGACATGTCGATGATCAGCGTCCCCGGCGCGGCACCTTCGGCCGCACCCGCAGGCCCGAAGACAGCCGCGCGGACGATATGGGGCGCGTTCAAGGACAAGATGACTGCCTTCGTTCCGACGGCGGCCGCAGCGGCTGAGACGGCAGCGGTTGCGCCTGCGGCGGTAAGCGCAGCAACTTTGGCGGTGTCGAGGTCGAAGACCTGCAACGCCGCGCCGGTTGCCAGCAGGCGGGCACCGATCGCCCCGCCCATCGCACCCGCGCCGATCAAGGCGATGGGATCGGTCATTGGCGGTCTCCTTGCAACCGGGTGACGATGGTTTCGACAATCTTCTCAAGCGGTTGGTCGATATCGACCGACACGGCCTCATCCGGCCCCGGTGGCTCCAGCGCCGCGAACTGGCTGTCGAGAAGGCTTGAGGGCATATAATGCCCTCGCCTGACCGCCATCCGCGCCGCAATGACCTCGCGGCTGCCGGTCAGGTGGACGAAACGTAGGCTCCCAGCCCCGGCCCGAAGCCGGTCTCGATAGACCCGGCGCAAAGCCGAACAGCCGACAATCACCGGCGCCTCTGCCGCCAGCACCTCTGCCACACGGTCGAGCCAAGGCCAGCGGTCGTCATCGGTCAGGGGTGTCCCTTCACGCATCTTTTCCACGTTGGCGGGGGGATGCAGATCGTCACCGTCCCGATAGGGAATGCCCAGCCGTCCGGACAGCGCCTCACCCACCGAAGACTTGCCGCAACCGGATACCCCCATGATGACCAGACGCAGGGTCATAGCGATGCCGTGATCCCGCCGTCGACAAAAATGATCTGGCCGTTGACAAAGCTTGCCGCCTCCGAGGCCAGAAAGATGCAGGCACCCTGCAGCTCTTCCACCTTGCCCCAGCGCCCGGCCGGCGTGCGCTTTTCCAGCCAGGCCGAGAACGCCGGATCGGCCACCAAAGCCGCGTTGAGTGGCGTATCAAAGTAGCCCGGAGCGATGGCGTTACAGTTCAGCCCGTACTTGGCCCAGTCCGTCGCCATGCCTTTCGTCAGGTTGCCCACCGCACCCTTCGTTGCCGTGTAGGGCGCAATCGACGGGCGGGCGAGCGCGGTCTGGACGCTGGCGATGTTGATGATCCGGCCCCTGCCCCGGGCGATCATGTGCCGGGCCACGGCCTGGCCGACATGAAAGACCGATGCGACATTGGTCTGCAGCAGGCGCTCGAAAGCTTCGGGTGGGAAATCCTCTAGCGGCGCGCGGTGCTGCATGCCGGCATTGTTGACCAGAATGTCGATCGGGTTGCCCGCGGCTTCGAACCCGTCGATGGCGGCGCGGACCGCCGCATGATCCGTCGCATTGAAGGGCAGGACCGCCGCCCCCGGAATGCGCGCGGCGGCGGCGGCCAGCTTGCCCTGGTCGCGCCCGTTCATCACCACCTCTGCCCCGGCTGCCGCCAGCCCCTGGGCCAGCGCGAACCCGATCCCCTGCGACGATCCGGTGATCAGCGCGCGGCGGCCTGTCAGATCAAACAGCTTCAGTCCCACCGATTTCACCCCTTTAGATTGCACTCGACAAGCCCTGTAGGCTTTGTTTATGTTATCGATAACAAGTTCTGTCAATACCGTGCCTTTAAGACTGCGCCTTCAAGCCCGTGATCGGAGAGACGATGTCAAAGCCCCATATCCTGCAAACCGGCCCCTACCCGGATTGGGATCAAGTGCCACTGGACGCAAGCTTTCACATGCACCGCTACTTCGAAGCCGCCGATAAACCGACATTTCTGGCAGAGGTCGGACCACAGGTGCGGGGCATCGCCACGCGCGGCGAGCTGGGCGCGAATGCCGCCATGATCGCGGCCTGTCCGAAGCTTGAGGTGATCAGCGTCTACGGCGTCGGCTACGACGCGGTGGACCTTGCGGCCTGCCGCGACCGGGGGATCCGGGTCACGAACACGCCGGACGTGCTGACCAATGATGTGGCCGATCTGGGCGTGGCGATGATGCTGGTCCAGTCACGCGGCATGATCGGCGCCGAGACCTGGGTCCGCGACGGGTCCTGGGCCACCAAGGGCCTTTATCCGCTGAAACGACGCGTCTGGGGGCGGCGCGCAGGCGTGTTGGGACTGGGCCGGATCGGCTATGAAGTCGCCAAACGTCTTGCGGGCTTCGACATGGACATCGCCTATTCGGACGTGGCCGCAAAAGACTATGCCAGCGACTGGACTTACATCGCCGATCCGGTCGCCCTGGCGGAACGGTCGGACTTCCTCTTCGTCACGCTCGCCGCTTCGGCGGCCACGCGGCACATCGTCGGGGCAAAGGTGATTGATGCGCTGGGGCCGGAAGGAATGCTGATCAACATCTCCCGCGCCTCGAACATCGACGAAGCAGCCCTGCTGGACGCCTTGGAAAGCGGGCGGCTTGGCTCTGCCACGCTGGATGTCTTCGAAGGCGAACCGAACCTGAACCCCCGGTTCCTGTCCCTGCCGAATGTCCTCCTGCAACCCCACCACGCCAGCGGCACCTATGAAACGCGGCAAGCGATGGGCAAACTCTTGCGCGACAACCTGACCGCCCATTTCGCGGGCCAGCCACTGCTGACACCGGTGCTTTGATGCGGGCTATCGTCATCCACGCCGCCCGCGACCTGCGGATCGAGGACCGCCCGGACGAGGCCCTTGGCCCCGGCCAGCTACGCCTGCGGCTTGCCACCGGTGGGGTCTGCGGGTCAGATCTGCACTACTACAATCACGGTGGCTTCGGCACGGTTCGCCTGCGCGAGCCGATGATCCTTGGCCATGAGGTTTCCGCCTGGGTCGAAGAGATCGGGCCGGACGTCACCGGCTTTGCCAATGGCCAGCTTGTGGCGGTCTCGCCCAGCCGTCCCTGTGGCGGGTGCCGCTACTGTCTGGAAGGCCTGCCGAACCAATGCCTGAACATGCGCTTTTACGGCAGCGCAATGCCCTTCCCCCACATCCAGGGCGCGTTCCGCGAAAGCCTTGTCGCCGAGGCCAGCCAGTGCGTCGACGCCTCGGGCCTGACCCCGGGCGAGGCTGCCATCGCCGAACCCCTGGCGGTGACGCTGCATGCCACCGGTCGGGCCGGGGGCATGCTGGGCAAGCGGGTGCTGGTCACCGGCTGCGGGCCGATCGGGGTTCTTGCGATCCTTGCCGCACGGCGGGCAGGGGCGGCCGAGATCGTTGCAACCGACCTTTCGGATTTCACTTTGGCGCTGGCGGGTCAGGTTGGAGCCGATCGGGTGATCAACACCGGAACCGCTCCGGATGCCTTGGCGGGCTACACGACCAACAAGGGGTATTTCGACGTCCTTTACGAATGCACTGGCGTCACAGCGGCTCTGGCAGGCGGGATTGCCGCCTTGCGCCCGCGCGGGGTGATCCTGCAACTGGGCCTTGGCGGCGACATGAGCCTGCCGATGATGGCGATCACCGCCAAGGAACTGGACCTTCGCGGATCGTTCCGGTTTCACACGGAATTCGCCGTCGGGGTCGGATTGATGCAAAAGCTGCTGATCGACGTCAAGCCCCTGATCACCCACAGCGTGCCCTTGGCCGAGGCCGAAACCGCCTTCCGCCTGGCCAGCGACCGCAGCTTGGCCATGAAAGCACAGATCGTGTTCGCGAGCTAGCGCCTGTCCGACAAAAGTGGCATCCGGTTTTGTCGAAAGACAGGCGGCCACATAGAAGCAGCAGCCTGTCTGATGCTTCTATCAGCATCAGACAGGCTGTAGACCTTGCAAAGCGAGGCGCCCCGCGACAAGTCTGCAGAAAGAGAGGTCACATGTCCTGCTTCGAGATCGTCGATCCGGTCTTCGGATCCTATGTCTTGCACAACGCGCCGGTGAAAAAGCTGGCCGATGGCTTCGACTGGGCCGAGGGGCCGGTCTGGTTTGGCGACATGGAGTGCCTGCTCTTCTCCGACATCCCCAACAACCGCATCCTGCGCTGGACAGAAGCCGGGCTGACCACGTTCCGTCAACCTGCGAACTACGCCAACGGCCATACCCGCGACCGGCAGGGGCGACTGATCAGCTGCCAGCACGGCACCAGGTCTGTTACACGCACGGAATGGGACGGCACTATCACCGTCATCGCCGACGGCTACCAGGGCAAGCGGCTAAACAGCCCAAATGATATCGTGGTGTCGCGGGACGGAGCAATCTGGTTCACCGATCCGCATTACGGAATCGTCACCGACTACGAAGGTTTCAAGGCTGACCCCGAGCTTCCCTGCTCGGTCTACCGGGTGGACCCCTCTGGCCAGATCGAGGCCGTGATCACCGAGATGGCATGCCCGAATGGCCTTGCCTTCAGCCCGGACGAAAGCTTGCTATACGTCGCCGATACCGGCCGGGCATTCTCGTCCGACCCACAGCACATCATGGTCTTTGACATGGCCACCGGGCGGCCAAAGGGTGGGCGCTTCTTCCACAAGATCGCACCGGGTTGTGCCGATGGGATCCGGGTCGATGCGGACGGCAACCTCTGGTCCTCGGCCGCCGACGGGGTGCATTGTGTCGCGCCGGACGGCCATCTGATGGGCAAGATCATGGTGCCCGAAACGGTATCGAACCTCTGCTTCGGCGGCCGGGCAAAGCACCGGCTGTTCATCACCGCGACGACGGGTCTCTACTCGGTCGTCCTGAACCGAAAGGGCGTGCAATGGCCGTGAGCAAAGTGGGGGCCGTGACGAAACCTCAAATCGGACTGATCGGCCTTGGGACGATGGGCGCGGCTCTGGCGCTGAACATCGCTGAAAAAGGCTTTCAGATTGCCGTCTGGAATCGGACGGCTTCGGTAACACACGACTTCCACGCGCTAGCCGGGGACCTCGCCGCCCGGATCGTGCCGACCGAAACGCTAAAGGGGCTGGTGGCCGCCATGGCCCCGCCCCGGGCGATTATCCTGATGGTCCCGGCGGGCACGGCGGTTGACGACCAGTTGGCAGCTCTGACGCCGCATCTTGGAGCAGACGATCTGGTGATCGACGCCGGGAACGCGAATTTCCACGACACGAACCGCCGGTCGACCGCCGGACTGCCGTTCCACTTTATGGGGATCGGCGTCTCGGGCGGCGAAGAGGGTGCCCGTCACGGGCCTGCGATCATGGCCGGGGGGCGACCCGAGGATTGGGCGCGGACGGCACCCGTGCTGCAGGCCATCGCCGCCCGCGCCGAAGACGGCACCCCCTGCGCCGACCATATGGGCGAAGCCGGGGCAGGCCACTTCGTCAAAGCGGTCCACAACGGCATCGAATATGCCGATATGCAAATGATCGCCGAGATTTACGGCGTCATGCGCGACGGCCTTGGCATGCCCGCCCCTGACATCGCCCCGGTCTTCGCACGCTGGAACGACGGTGTCCTGCGGTCCTTCCTGATCGAGATTTCTGCGGCGGTCGCGGGCTCGGCCGACCCAGTGGCAGGCGGGCCGCTTCTGGATATGATCGTCGATGCCGCCGGACAAAAGGGCACCGGCCGCTGGACGGCGATCGAGGCGCAGAACCTCGGCGCACCGATCCCGGTCATCGAAGCTGCGGTCATGGCCCGCAACGTGTCCGCGCGCCGGACCGAACGGGCAGCGGGCGAGGCACTTTACGGCCCTGCCCCGCAGACGGTCAAAGACCTGCCGCTTGAGGATCTGGAACAGGCGCTGATCGCGGGCAAGATCCTGTGCTATGCGCAGGGCTTTGCGATGATGACCGCAGCGGCTCGGGAATTCGGCTGGGCTTTGGACCTGCCCTCGATCGCACGGGTCTGGCGGGCCGGTTGCATCATCCGGTCGGCGATGCTGAACGACATGGCCTTGGCCCTTGCCGAAGACCCTGCCCGCAACCTGATGCTGGCCCCGTTCTTTGCCGATCACCTGCGCCGCTCGGTTCCGGCCCTTCGACGCGTGGTTGCAGCAGGTGCGTTGAGCGGTCTGGGCCTGCCCGCCCTGTCTTCCGGCCTCGCATGGTTCGACCTGATGCGCACCGCTCGGGGGACGGCCAACATGATACAGGGGCAGCGCGACTACTTTGGCCTGCACGGGTTTGAGCGGCTGGACGGCGTCGCTCAGCCGCATGGCCCTTGGGCAAAAGCTTAAGCGGTTTCGTCCGTCAACAGACGGGTCGGCACGACAGTGATGTCCTGACCGGGTTCGCTCTTAAGTCGGGTAACGACACGCTATGTTATCGATAACTTTTTTCTTGACATCCGAGCCGCGCAGGACCAGCCTGCCCTGATGTTGCCGGTAAACCTGACACCAGATCGGGACCAATTCAAACGCCGGAACAAGGGAGGATCCGTCATGCAACCGTCACCTGACGGCCTGTTCTTCGACCGTATCATCAAGTCTTTCGGCGGCACGCAGGCGCTGAAAGGCGTGTCCTTGACGGTCGGACGGGGCGAGATTGTTGCCCTCCTGGGTGAAAATGGCGCCGGAAAGTCCACTCTGATCAAGGTGCTGGGCGGCATCCACCGCGCAGATGAAGGCGGCGTCCTGATCGACGGCACGCCCTACGCCCACGAGGCCGGGAAGTCCGGCGGCCAGAAGGTCGCCTTCATCCACCAGGACCTCGGCCTTATCGACTGGATGTCTGTCGCCGAAAACATCGCCCTCTCGCTCGGTTACGTCCGCAGCGCCTTCCGCATCGACTGGGCCGCGACCGAGGCCCGCGCCGATGAGGCGCTGAAGCTGGTCAAGGCCGAATTCCCCGCCACCGCCCGCGTCTCCAGCCTGACCCGTACCCAGAAATCCCTCGTCGCCATCGCCCGCGCCCTTGCCGCCGACTGCGACTTCCTCGTTCTCGACGAACCCACCGCCAGCCTGCCCGCCGACGAGGTCGAACTTCTGTTCGACGCCCTCCGCCCGTTGAAAGCCAAAGGCGTGGGCATGATCTACGTCTCCCACCGCCTGGACGAAATCTTCCGCATCGCCGACCGCGTCGCCGTGTTGCGCGATGGCCAGATGGTCGGCATGCGCCCGGTCGAACACACCACGCCCGAGGAGCTGGTCAGCCTCATCGTCGGCCGCAAGGCGCGCGAAATCGCCCGGCCCCCGGTCCAGGACGGCCCGGCGATCCTTGACGTCCAGTCGCTGAAAACCCCCGCCGTCGGCCCCGTCAGCTTCCAGATCAAGCGCGGCGAGCTTCTCGGCCTCGCGGGCCTGCGCGGTGCGGGTCACGAAGACATCGGTCGCGCCCTCTTCGGCGTCATTCCCCACGCCGGAAAGATCACCCTCGACGGCAAGCAACCCAACCTCGCCACCCCGCAGACCGCCATGCGCTCCGGCATCGGCCTTGTCGCCCGCGACCGCGTCGGCGAAAGCGTCGCCCCCGGCATGGCGATCCGCGAGAATGCGTTCCTCAACCCCTCCGCCACCGGGCGCAGCGCCCTGTCCCTGATGTCTGCTGCGACGGAAGAAGCCAAGGCCAAGGCCATCGGCACCCGCGTCGGCCTGTCGCCCAACGACCCGACCCTCGCCATCGAGGCGCTTTCGGGCGGCAACCAGCAGAAGGTCGTCGTTGGCCGTTGGCTCGATTCCGGCCGCCGCCTTCTGGTCACCGAAGACCCCACCGCAGGCGTCGACGTCGGCGCCAAGGCCGAGATCTACCACCTCCTCTACCAGGCCCTCGCCTCCGGCATGGGCGTCCTCGTCGTCTCCACCGACTTCGAGGAAATCGCCAACATCTGCCACCGCGCCATCGTCTTTTCGCGCGGCCTCCCCGTCGCCGAACTGACCGGCGTCGAACTGTCCACCGAATCCCTGATCCAGGCCGCATCGGCCGGTGAAGCCGCTTAAAGGACCCGCATGCCCGGTATCGAATCCAACGCCGTCGAGCCCACCAAGGACGAACTCCGCGGCCTCACCTCCGTGCAAAAGCTGGTCCGGCTTATCCCGACCTACGGCCTTGTGATCCTGATGTTCGGGCTGATCCTGTTCTTCTCGGTCCTCCTGCCCAATACCTTCCCGACGCTTCTCAACCTCCGCTCGATCCTCAGCGACAAGGCGATCATCGCCCTCCTCTCCCTCGCCGCGATGATCCCGATGGTCGCGGGCCGCATCGACCTGACCGTGGGCTACGGCATCGTCCTCTGGCACATCCTCGCCATCAGCCTGCAGACCATGTACGGCCTCCCCTGGCCCGTCGCCGTCGCCGTCGTCCTGATCCTTGGCATCGTGGTCGGCGCGCTCAACGGCCTCCTCGTCGAGGTCGCCCGCATCGACAGCTTCATCGCCACCCTCGGCACCGGCACGATCCTTTACGCCCTCGCCCTCTGGCACACCGGAGGCCGCCAGATGGTCGGCCAGCTTCCCGACGCCTTCTACGCGATCAACGGCACCTTCGTCTTCGGCCTGCCGATCACCGCCTTCTACGTCCTGGCAATCACCCTGATCCTCTGGGTTGTCCTCGATTACACCCCCATCGGCCGCTACCTTTATGCCATCGGCGCCAACCAGCGCGCGGCGGAACTGAACGGCATCCCGACCCGCAAGTTCGTGATCGGAGCCTTCGTCACATCCGGCGCGCTGACGGCCCTCGCCGGGGTGCTCCTCGCCTCGAAACTCCGCATCGGCCAGGCCTCGGTCGGGCTGGAGTTCCTGCTCCCCGCCCTCGTCGGGGCCTTCCTCGGGTCGACCACCATAAAGCCCGGAAGGGTCAACGTCTGGGGCACCATCGTCGGCGTGATGATCCTTGCCGTCGGCATCTCGGGCATCCAGCAATTCGGCGGATCGTTCTGGGTCGAGCCCCTGTTCAACGGCACGACCCTTCTTATCGCCATCGGCATCGCCGGCTACGCGCAACGCAAGAAAGGCGCGAAGTCGAAATAACCACAGCATCTTACGGGAGGAAACCAACCATGCTGAAACGGACCCTGCTTAAAACGCTTCTCGCGGGCACAGCCCTTGCCTTCTCGGGCGCAGCCTTCGCGCAAGAGGCCTTCGACGGCCCGACCTCAGGCCCGAAGGCCGCCGAGGGCAAGACCATCGTCGTCCTCGCCGCTGACCTGAAGAACGGCGGCATCCTGGGTGTCACCACCGGGATCGAGGAAGCCGCCGCCAAGATCGGCTGGGAGGTCAAAGTCCTGGACGGCGCGGGCTCGGTGCAAAGCCGGTCCGCCGCTGTCGGCCAGGCGCTGGCGCTGAACCCCGCCGGGATCGTCATCAACGGCTTTGACGCCGCCGAACAGGCTGCCGCGCTGGAAGGCGTGACCGCCGCTGGCATCCCGATGGTCTCCTGGCACTCCGGCCCGAAGATCGGCTGCGACGCCCCGGGCGGCATCTTCGCCAACGTCTCGACCGACGCGATGCAGGTCTCGGACGTGGCCGCGGAATGGGCCATCGACGACGCCGGCGGCAAGCCGGGCGTGGTGATCTTCACCGATTCCACCTACCAGATCGCCATCGACAAGGCCGACAGGATGAAGGCCGCGATCGAGGCCGGGGGCGGCACTGTCCTTGAATACGTCGACACCCCCATCGCCGAAACCTCGACCCGGATGGGCCCGCTGACCACCACGCTGCTGCAGAAGTATGGGGCAAGCTGGACCCACTCGCTGGCGATCAACGACCTCTACTTCGACTTCATGGGGCCGTCTCTTGCAGCCGCCGGGATCGACGGCAAGGGCGCACCCAAGGCCGGGTCCGCCGGTGACGGTTCGGAAGCCGCCTTCCAGCGCATCCGCACCGGGCAATATCAGGCCGTCACCGTGGCCGAACCCCTGAACCTGCAGGGCTGGCAGCTGGTGGATGAGCTGAACCGCGCCGTCCAAGGCGAGGCCTGCTCAGGCTACATCACCGCCCCTGCGCTGGTGACCGAGGCAGGTCTGGCCACCACCGAAGGCAACGCCTTCGACCCGAACAACGGCTACCGTGAGGCCTATGCCGCGATCTGGGGCAAGTAAGCCGCTAAGAGAAAGATCAACCGACACGGGGCGAGCGAGGACGTTCGCCTCGTATCATCGAAAAACAGCAAAACATCCCGCCGAACCACGCCAATTGGCGCGCTCCATTGGATCAGCTCATACCAGGGCTATCGAAACCCGCCGGTTCTGCCGCCCCTTCTTCTCGATCTTGCCGATTTCAATCCTGCCGATCTCACCAGTCCGCCGGACATGCGTCCCGCCACAGGGTTGCAGGTCAACCAATGTCTCACCATCCCCGATCCGCACCAGCCGCACCCTGCCCTGCCCCATCGGCGGACGAACCGACATGGTCTTCACCAACCCCGGGTTCGCCGCAAGCTCGTCGTCCGAAATCCACTCTTCCCCGACCGCAAGGTCCCGCTGGATCAGGGCGTTCAGCGATTCCTCCAGCGCTGCGACATCGCCGGGGGGGTCGACCATATCGAAATCCAGCCTGCCCCGATCGGCCCCGATCTGGCCGCCAGTGACCGGCAAGGGGATGACCACCGACAGAAGGTGCAAAGCGGTATGCACCCGCATATGCCGGTGCCGTCGGCTCCAGTCGATCAGCTGGCGTGCTGGCGCGCCCACCGGCGGCATCGGCAGCGGCTCGGCCGGGATCAGCGCCACGCCGCCCTCGACCTTCACCGCCGTTGCAATCGGCATCCGGCCACCGCCCCAGTCCAGCACGCCGCTGTCGCCGGGCTGGCCGCCCCCGGTCGGATAAAAGATCGACCGATCAATGATCAGCCCGCCCTCTGCCGTGTGGCCGATGATCAGGCAATCGGCAGCGGTCTGATAGGCATCCTCTCGGAACAACAGTTCAGTCACCGTTCGGCCCCTTTGACATCTGGCGTCGCCGCCCCTTTGCGCGCGGGTTTGGGCTTCGCGACCCCAGCCCGGCCGTTCTGCACGAGATCGGCAAGCGCAAGCACCGTCTCGGCCGTTTTTACCGGATCGGGTTCAAGCAGGGGCAACGGCGGGGGCACGATGTTGATCCCTTCGGCGGCCAGACGCTCCATGATCCGGTGGTTCATCTCGCTTCGGACCTGCAGGCCAAAGTTCACGTCCCGCAGGATCACCCGAATCTCGAAATTCAACTGGGTCGCCGTATAGCCCATCAGCGAGATCAGAGGCGGCGGGGCCAGAATGGCCAGCGGCTGCTCTTCCGTGATTTCCCGTAAGATACGCTCGACCTTCCGCGTGTCCGAGCCCATCGCCACCGACACCGGCACGATGATGCGACCCGCAAGGTTGAACCGCGTCCAGTTGGTGACACGACCGGTGATCAGATCGGCATTCGGCACGATGACGTCATTGCGGTCGAAGGTCTCGATCCGGGTCGAACGGACCGAGATCGCCCGCACCTTGCCCTGCACCCCGCCAACCTCGATCCAGTCGCCTTCGCTGACCGGCCGCTCGATCAGCAGGATGATGCCCGACACGAAGTTCGACACGATGGTCTGCAGACCGAAACCGATCCCGACCGACAGCGCACCTGCGACGATGGCAAGGCCCGACAGGTCGATCCCGGCGGCGTTGATCGCAATCAGCGCCGCAAGGAATATCCCGACATAACCGATACCTGCAACCAGCGCCGTCTGCCCGCCCTGGTCCATCTTGGTCTTCGGCAGGATCGAGGTGCGCAAGGCCCCCTGAAACAGCCGCGTCAGCATGTAGCCGATCACGAAGACCACCGCGAAGATCATGAAGTCGGTGGGCGAAATCGTGGTGGTGCCCAGTGTGAAGCCTTCGGTAAAGCGGGTCCAAAGCTCGGTCAGATCGGAAAACCGTGCGCCCCAGATCAACGCCAGCACCGGCAGTGCCAGGATCGACAGCACGAACCCCGCCAGGACCGGCACCAGGGCCTCGCGCCCCGAACCCTCCGATTTGGTGATCAGCGCCCAGGCATCCCCGATCAAGCCCTGGAGGATGAAGAGGAACGTCACCAGCGCAAAGGACAGCATCGCCGGGTAGATCATTGCCTCGGCGGCCTGGACATAGCCGAACCCCGCCAGAACCGGGCCCAGGAACCCGATGACACCCATGCCCCGCGCCAAAAGCTGGATCAGCTTCAGCCCATACGCGCTGCCCTTCTCTTCGGCCTCCTTGGTCCGGCGCAACGTGCGGCCAAGCCGCATCAGGATCAGCCCTCCGGTCAGAAGGATGGGGAACGACATGACCGACGTGGTCGCATCCGAATAGGCCTGCGCGTCCATTGCGGCCATGCGAAGAATATCGGCCCCGATTACCAGCCCCATCAGAACCGCAAGAAACCGCCCCTCAGCCCGTCGTTCTGGCGGCAAGGGCAGAACAGCCCCTTCCGTTTGCGTCCGCGGAAAGGCCTGCGCGCCCAGCCAGACGGCAGCGAACAGGACAAAGCCCGCAAACGGCAACGCCGCCGCAATCGACAAGCCGATTTCGCCAAACATGCCGCTGGCCACCAGCGCCGAGGTCAGCGACACGACCCCAAGGGTCGGCAGAATGATCCCGCCGAGGGACGCAAGCAGCGCCCAGAGATGCCGCCCTCGAACCGAGGCCCCGGCTTGCAGCCGCTCGGAAAACCGCTCGAACCAGCGCCGGACATAGACCACCAGCGCCACCGCCACCGCGATCAGCACCAGGATCAGCGGCAAGTTGTCGAACAGCATGCCGCGTGCTGTTGGATCGGCCCAAGCGCTTGCCGTCTCGTCCCAAAGCCGCAGGACCGTGTCGGACAACCCGATCGCCGCTTCCGGCCAGTTCGCCGGGTTCAAGGGTGACGGCCACAGCTGCAACAGCTCGTCCGCCTGCCGTTCGCGCAAGGTCCGGTCAATCTCGTCGATCAGCCCATCGGCGCGCCGGTACGCCTCTTGCGCCGCAATCCCGGGCGCTTGCAGCTTGACCAGCTGGCTTGCCAGTTCCTGCCGCCGCTTCGAGATCTCCTCGGCCTCGCTCACCCCCTCGGCGGGCGTCGGCCCCAAAGCCTCAAGCTGTTGCCGCAACGTCGTTATGCGCGCCGAATTGGCACTTTCCGAGTTCAGCAGCGCCGCCCGCCACTTCGCCAGATGCGACCGGATTTCTTCCATCCGCTCGGTCGAGGTTCGGCGATTGCCGATCTCCGCCTCGGCCCGTTCGGCCATCTGGCGCCAGGCGACGTAGTCCAGCTCCGCAATATCGGCTTCAAGCTCGACACCCGCCGATGGCCCCGCATTCGGCAGGTCCTGTGCCGCCAGCGGCAGCGCCGCGAGCGACAGCACAAACCCAAGCCAAAGGAGAAGACGCCTCATGCGTCTTCAAAAACCGCCGGTATCGCCCGGCTCGGCCGGTCCAGCCAGGCCGGCACGGGCAGGCCCTTTTCGCGCAGGAACGTCGGGTTGTAGACTTTGGACTGATAGCGACTGCCATAATCGCAAAGGATGGTGACGATGGTCTTGCCCGGCCCCATCTCGCGCGCCATCCGTATGGCTCCGGCGATGTTGATGCCGGTCGACCCACCCATGCAAAGCCCCTCGTCCGCGAGAAGATCAAACACAATCGGCAAAGCCTCGGCATCGGGAATGCGGTAGCTGAAGTCAGGCTTGAACCCTTCGAGGTTCGCCGTGATCCGCCCCTGCCCGATGCCTTCGGTAATCGACGATCCGGGACTCTCCAACTTGCCGGTCGTATAAAAGCTGTGCAGTGCCGCACCCTCGGGGTCGGCCAGACCAACCTTGACCCCCTTCGGCTGCAGCGCCTCGGCGACCCCCGCCAATGTCCCGCCCGAGCCAACCGCGCAGATGAACCCGTCCACGCGCCCCCCGGTCTGCTCCCAGATTTCCGGGCCGGTGGTTTCAACATGCGCCTGCCGGTTCGCGACATTGTCGAACTGATTGGCCCAGATCGCACCGTTCGGCTCGGTCTTGGCCAGGGCCTCGGCCAAACGGCCCGAATAGCGCACGTAATTATTCGGGTTGCGGTAGGGAGCCGCCGGAACCTGCACCAGCTCGGCCCCGGCAAGCCGCAGCATGTCCTTCTTTTCCTGGCTCTGCGTTTCGGGGATCACGATCACCGTCCGAAACCCCATGCTTGCGCCCACCAGCGCAAGACCAATCCCGGTGTTCCCCGCCGTCCCCTCGACAATCGTGCCCCCGGGCTTCAGCAAGCCCTTCGCCACCGCGTCCCTGATGATGTAAAGCGCCGCCCGATCCTTGACCGACTGGCCTGGGTTCATGAACTCGGCCTTGCCAAGGATCGTGCACCCCGTCAGTTCCGAAGCCTTGTGCAGCTTCAGAAGCGGCGTGTTCCCGATCGTATCGGCCAGATCACTGTGAATGCGCATGGGGCGGTCCTTCCGTTGTGTCCAAGGTGTATGTGGGTCACGGGCCAAACTCAAGACGGGTGGGGATGCAGCCGAAGTGGCCAGCCGCTTTTCACCACCGTCACACGGGCCTTTGGTACCAAAAGCTGCCTCGCCGCTTCTCACCACAGGCAGACAAGCTTTACCTGACCGAACCTCCAGCCCGCTTCCAGCTGTCTTGAAACCGATTCCTTGCCGCTATCTGCAAGTCATCGCGGCGTCGCGTTTTGCTGCTCCAGTTGCCAAGTACCCAACCCCGGCCGTAGGAGCACCAAATGACCGAAGATCGCGACGTCGAAGTTACGCATGACATCTCAAGCTTCGCAGCCGAGCTGCGCCGTTTGGCCGACGCCCTGGAAAACGGCGAGGCCTATACGATCGAGGTTGACGGCGAAGTGGTGACCATCCCCGAAGATGCCCGCCTTTCCGTGGCGCATGAGCGTGAGGATGGCGAAACCGAGCTCGAATTCCAGCTGTCCTGGTCCGAACCCGACGAAGAAGACGAGGATCAGGCCGAAGATGAGGACGAGGCTGAGGATGAGGAAGCCAAGGCTGACTAAGTCCAGTTAGCTTGAAGGCAATCGGTCAGGCCGCGCAAAGGTCTCACCACCGGGCGGGATCAGCACGCCGATTGCTGCTCAAACAGGATTGACCAGGCGGGCGCGCAATTGCCGCTACGCCTGGTCTATCATTTGGTTGGGGCACTCCGAACGTCATCGCCCGGCGGTCATTCCGTGGTCCCGACAGTAAGAGATTTGGCCGTGCGTCCAGACAAATGCGCTGTCGTCTCTGTTTGCCCGAACCGCATGACCCCTGAGGTAGCAAGAAAACCGCGCCACTTGGCGATAGCGGAGGCGCGGGCTGGCGTACAGTTATGGACCGAGGCATGAACGGAGGCGAGTTTCTGAAGGGCGGGCCGTCTACCCCTCGGGCAAGGAAGTGCTCGGCAACAGGTCGGAACTCAAGCCATTGACAAGCCTGGAACGCTACACTAGCAAAAACTGGAACGTTCCATAGGCTATTGCCAACAACACCACACCACAAGGCGAAGCCTGTCCGTCGGGGCGCTTTTCGATCTGGAGGAAGCGAATTGGCCGAAGTCAGGGTTGCTGTTCTGGGTGCGTCAGGATGGATGGGCAAGGTTCATACCATGGCCTACCAGACCTTCCCGCACTTCATGGGCACAGCTGGCGGCACCGCGAAAGTCGTCGCTTTGGTCGAGGCCAATCCAAATGCGAAAGCCGATCTGGCCTTTCGCGCACCGGGCGCTCGGATCCTGCAATCGTGGCAGGATGCGGTGCAAGACCCGGAGGTCGATCTGATCGACATCTGCCTGCCGGACAGCCTGCACTATGAGGTGGCAAAGGCAGCTCTTCTGGCGGGCAAACATGTCTATTGCGAAAAGCCATTGGCTGACACGGCGGCGCAGGCCCGCGAGCTTGCCGATATCGCCAAGGCAAAAGGCCTTATCACCCGCGTCGGACATGCTTTCCCGCGCAATCCGGTGCATGATCTGGCACGCGACATCATCGACGCCGGCGAGATTGGCGCGATCAAGATGTTCAAGGCCTGCCAGCATGTCGACATGTATGGCGACCCGCTGGCCCCCTATATGTGGCGTGCCGACGGCAATCTGGCTCCAACCGGCATCGTCGGTGACACCGGCACGCATGTGTTCAGCTTCATGGATTTTCTGGTGGGTCGGGTCAGCGAGCTGATCGCCGACACCTACATCGTCACGCCGCGCCGTCCAGTGGTGTCGGGTCTTGATTACGGTGAGCAGGCCGTGTTGACCGGCGATGAGAAATGGTCGGATGTGACGAACCCCGACGGTGCCAATATCCTGTGCAAGTTCGCAAATGGCGCGCGGGGGCTGATCGATTTCAGCCGGGTGGCGACGGGCCGCAAATTCATGCAGACCTATGAAGTATACGGCACCAAAGGCAGCCTTTCCTACAGCTATGACGAGGTGAACCGCCTGCGGTTTTACACGAATGACGATGCGATTGGTCGACGGGGGTTCCGCGAGATTGACGTCGGCCCCGAGAACGACACCTTCCGCGCCTTTCTGCCGCTGCCGAACTTTGCCTTGGGCTATAACGAAAGCAAGATCATCGAGGCTGCCGAAGTCATCCGGTCGATCACCACGGGCCAGCCGATGTGGCCAACCTTCGAGGTCGGCCATCACATCTGCCAGATTGTCGACGCCTGCATGGACTCCGCGCGCCTTGGGCGCTGGGTTTCGATCGCGTGACGTGAAGGGAGCCAAGCGCCGTGGTCCAAACCATTCCCCAAGACATCCTGAACGCGCTGACGGATGTGGACATGCCCCGCCTTGAAGCCGAACCCGAGATTGCGGCGTCGGTCATGGTACAGGGCCACCTGGTGCCGGTTCACGCCAGCGGCGTGGTCATCATGGGCAGCGGGGCCGCAGGCCTGCGCGCGGCGGTAGAGCTGAAACGGCGCGGCGCGGATTTGGTGATCATCAGCCAAAGCGCCTGGGGCGGCACTTCGGCCTGTTCGGGATCGGACAAGCAGACCTTGCACACCGCCAACACCTCGGACCGGGGCGACAACTTCAAAGAGATGGCCCGCGCGATCCGCGCGGGCGGGGCGATGGATGAAGACACGGCTTATGTCGAGGCGGTGGGGTCGGTCCGTGCGATGGCCTCGCTGCAATATCTGGGCCTGCCCCTGCCGCAGGACGACTTTGGCGGCACGCTGCGCTATCAGACCGACCACGACGAGGTGGGTCGAGCGACCAGCTGCGGACCGCGTACGTCGCGCCTCATGGTCAAGGTACTGGCAAGCGAGGCGCTGCGTTTGGGCATTCCGTTCTTCAACCAGACAACCGGCGTCAAGGTGCTGAATGAAGGGCAAGGCGAAAGTCGGGTGGTTGCAGGCATCCTTGCCGTGCGGCCCAAGGCGCAGTCCCCCGACAATCCCTATGGGCTGACCCTCTTTCGCTGTGCAGCCTTGGTGGTCGCGGCGGGCGGGCCGGGAGAACTTTACCGCGACTCGGTTTTTCCGAACAGTTGTTTTGGATCGCTGGGGCTGGCGCTGGAAGCGGGCGCCGATCTCATCAACCTGACCGAAAGCCAGTTCGGCATCGGCACAAGGCGCGAGGGGTTTCCGTGGAACCTGTCGGGCACCTATGTGCAGGCCATGCCCTACGTCTACTCGGTCGATGACAGGGGCACCGAGCATAACTTTCTGGCCGACTACTACCGCACGACGCAGGAACTGGCCTCGAACATTTTCCGCAAGGGCTATCAATGGCCGTTCCATGCCAGCCGGATGCTGGATTTCGGGTCAAGCCTTGTCGACCTGGCGATCACCCGCGAAAATCAGGCTGGGCGGCGGGTGTTCATGGATTTCAACCGCAATCCGGAACCTGTGCCCGGCGATCAACCATTCAGCCTTGATCGGCTGGACCAAGATGTTGCCGCCTATCTGGGCAAGGCAGGGGCGGTGCAGCCCCAGCCGATTGATCGCCTGCGCCATATGAATCCGCTCTCGATCGAGCTCTACCTGCGCTACAAGGTCGACATCCGGCGTGATCCGCTGGAATTTGCGGTGAACAACCAGCACATGAACGGCGGAATCGCCGTAGATAGCTGGGGGCGCAGCAGTCTGCCGGGTCTTTACGCCGTCGGCGAGGCGGCGGGGACCCATGGCGTCACGCGCCCAGGCGGGGCGGCACTGAACGCGGGGCAGGTTCTGGGGACACGGGTTGCCGAACACATCGCGGCGTCCGGCAGGGCGCAGACCGCGCCGGAAGGGGACATCGGTTCTTCGGTGGATCAGGCCGTGGTCCAGATCGAGCAGGTCCTGCGGACAGGCAGCCCCTTGAACCTGCGCACAATCAAGGACGAAGTGCAGGCCCGGATGAGCGATCATGCCGGGATCCTCTGTACGCCCGAAAACGTTGCCTCGGCGCTCCAGTCGGCGGTCGGGCTGAATCAGGCAATTCGCGCGACCGGCATTTCCTACATGCGCGGGGGTGAGATCGCGCGGGTCCTGCAGTGGCAGCAGATGGCATTGGCGTCCGAGGCGGTCTTGGCAGCCTTGCACCACTATATATCCAGAGGCGGGGGCAGCCGGGGTGCGCGGGCGATCTGCGATCCAGAGGGCGAAGCGACGCCTACGGCCAGGTCCGTTCCCTTGACTGGGCTGCGGTTCCGCACTGAACGCGCGGTTGACCGGGACGAGCAGATTCTGGTGCGGCTGAAGAACGGGGTGATGCAGGTTTCCACCCGTCCCAACCGCCGTCTGGACGAAGCCGCGAAACCGTTCTTTGAGCGGGACTGGCCGGCCTGGCTGACAGGCGCCGTCTTTGATCTGGACCGGGGGCCGAATGCGTGAGTTTCAGGGCCTGAACACGGTCGCGGTCGGCGAAGCGATGGTCGAAATGGCCCCCTTGGGAGACGACCAGTACCGGCGCGGCTTTGCCGGCGATACCTTCAACACCGCCTGGCATATGGCGCAAGCCTTGCAGGGCCGCGCCCGGGTGGGTTTTGCCACGCGCGTTGGGCGGGACCGGATTTCCGATGCCTTCGTGGCCGAACTGGCGGCGGATGGTCTGGATCCCTCGGTCATAGGGCGCGATCCGGTGCGCAGCATGGGGCTTTATCTGATCGAACTGACGGGGGTCGAGCGCAGCTTTCACTACTGGCGCGACAGCTCGGCCGCGCGGGGGCTGGCTGCGGACCCGAAGGCGCTGGCGCGGGCCTTCGACGGGGCCGGGCTGATCCACCTCTCGGGGATCACCTTGGCCATTCTGCCTGCGGCTGACCGGGAAACGCTGTTCGCGGCCGTGGCAAAGGCGCGGGGCGAGGGCGCGCAGGTGTCCTTTGATCCGAACATCCGCCCCCGGCTCTGGGCGTCGATGGACGAAGTACGACAGCTTCTCCCGCAGATGCTGGCCCTGACCGACATTGCCTTGCCCAGCTTTGACGACGAAACCCTGGTCTGGGGCGATGCAGATCCCCAGGCGACGATCGCGCGCCTTGTGGCGGCAGGTGTGGCAGAAGCAGCGGTCAAGGATGGCGCCGGGCCAGTGGCAGTGCTTTCGGACGGGACGGTAAAGATGCTTCCCACGCCCCCGGTTCGGGATATCTGCGATACAACCGGGGCCGGGGATGCTTTCAACGCCGGCTACTTATCCGCCCGGCTTCTGGGGCAGCTTCCCGAAACGGCTGTCAGCATCGGGCAGCGATTCTCGGCCGAGGTGATCCGGCACCTTGGCGCGCGATTGCCCAAGGATCTTGTCCCGTCGTTGACCTGAGAGGTTCGGCACCAGCAGCCGTGTCGGGGTCCTAACCCGCCGCCTGACCACCCAGGCCACTGGACTGGCGGATGGAAAGGCTGACGGCCGTCCGGGTTTCGGGCGGGGGCGCATTGCGGTTTTCCAGCCAGTCCACGATGGTTCGCGCCGCCTGCACCCCGATCCCCGCAATGTCGCAATGCACCGAGGAAAGCGCCGGGTAGGCTTGTGCCACCTCTTCGATATCGTCGAACCCGGTGATCAGAAAGTCGGTTCCTGCAAGCCAGCCGACCTCGTGGCAGCCTGACAGCATGCCCAGCGCCACAAGGTCGTTGAAGCAGACGGCCGCATCGACGCCGCCACGGTCGGCGTAAAGCTGGCGGGCGGCACTGCGGCCAAACTCACGGCTGGCTTTGCCGGTCATGATGATGGGCTCCAGCCCCTCTTGCGCCAGAACCTCCAGATAACCCGCCTTGCGTTCTTCGGTGACGGCCCGGCCATCGAGGCCACCGACAAAGGCAATGCGGCGGGCACCGGCAGTGATCAGGTGCCGTGTCGCCTCGCGGCTGCCGGACAGATAATCGGGCGCGATCAGCGGGAAGAGATCCTGCCGGGGGTCGACCCGGCGCAACATTTGCATGGTCGGGATGCCACCGCGCGCGATGGCGTCGAAAGTGGCTTTCGTGTCGCCGTAAGCCGGGCAGATGATCAGCGCGGAAACTCCGTGTTCGATCATCGACCCCACAACCTGATCCTGCAGTTCGGGGTTTTCGTCGGTATTGGCGATAACCGTCGAATAGCCGCGCTCGGCAAGTGCCATTTGCAGCGAGGTGGCAAATTCGGTGAAGAAGGGATTGCGCAGGTCGTTGATGACAAGGCCAATCAGACCGGCATTCGACATCCGCATATTGGCGGCCGCGCGGTTGTAGACATAGCCCAGCTCGGCCATCGCCTTGCGCACCAGCACACGGGTTTCCTCACGCACCGAGGGGCTGTTCTGCAGCACCAGGCTGACGGTCGATTTCGAGATGCCCGCGTGCTTTGCGACGTCGATGATGGTGGGTCTGCGGTTACCGTTCATCTTGTCCATCGTCTTTCACCGCCTTTTGTCGCCTGCGCCGTCACCGGTCCAAAGCTTTCCGCCTTTAGGCACCGCGCGTCGTCCCCACCGGAAGGTCAAAGACCAGAATGCCGTCGATGCCGCCGTCGGATGCAGCCACCAGCCCCGCGCCAAGCCGCTTGTGGTCGGGATGATCCTGATAGGCCTGCAAGGCCGCCCAGTCGGCGAAATCGGCGACAAAGCCGTGCAAATATCCGCGCTCGATCTTCTCGGGGCTTTCGCTTTTGCCGGAGGTGATGGAGATAAGCCCCGGCACCTTGCCTTCGATCTGATGCAACGCGTCGAAAAGCTCGGCGATCCGGGCCTCGGTAACCGAGGGTCGAAAGCGGATCAGGACGATGTGGCGGATCATGTAAGGGACCTCCCGTAGTCGGCCTTGATCATGTCGGCCGCCTTTTCGCCAATCATGATCGCGGCAGCGTTGGTGTTGGAAGAGATGACGGTTGGCATGATCGAATTGTCGACGATCCGAAGGCCCTCGATCCCGTTGAACCTCAGGCGCGGATCGACGACGGCTGCCGGGTCCGCCCCCATCCGGCACGTCCCCGCACAGTGGTGCGAGGTCTTAGAGTGTTGGCAGATGAAGTTGAAGTAGTCCTCGTCTGTCCGCACCTCGGGTCCTGGCAGGCGTTGGGCCAGGATGAAGGGCTTCAGAGGCGTTTGGGCGAGAATCTCTTGCGTCAGCTTCAGCCCTTGGATGCTGCGCGCGCGATCAATCGGGTCGGCCAGATAGTTGGGGTCGATCAGGGGTGCCAACTCCGGATCCGCACTTTGCAGACGGACCGTGCCGCGCGACCTTGGCCGCAGGTGGCAGGAGTTCAGCGTGATGCCGCCTTGCGGCATCGACACGACACCATGTTCAATGCCGGTGCCAAGGCCAAGGTGGAACTGGATATCGGGCGACCGGGCGTCAGTGTCGGCATACCAAAACCCACCGGTTTCAAAGAGGGATGACGCCAACGGGCCCTTGCGCGTCAGCAGGTATTGCAGACCCGCCAGCGCCGCCAGATGTGGCTTGGCAAAACGGTCATAGCTGAACGGGCCCTTGAGTTCAGCGATGCAATAGAGGTCCAGATGGTCTTGCAGGTTGGCGCCGATCTGTGGCTGGTCGCAGATCACCTTGATCCCAAGGCCGGCCAAATGATCCGCCGGGCCAATTCCGGAAAGTTGCAAAAGACGGGGTGAGCCGATGGCGCCCGAGGCCAGAAGCACTTCGGCATTTGCGGTCAAAAGGGTGCCATCGGTCAGTTCAACCCCCAAGGCGCGCCCGCCTTCGACGACGATCCGCCGGACCTGCGCGTCCAGCCGTACGGTCAGGTTTTTTCGGTGACGGTTCGGAGCGACATAGGCCATCGCGGCCGAGGATCGCCGGGCATGGCGTTGGGTGAGCTGGTAGTAGCAGACGCCGTCCTGCCGCTCGCCGTTGATGTCCATGTTGCGCGGAATGCCAAGGGCGGCTGCGGCCTGAAAATAGGCCTCGCAGATCGGCAGAGGCGCGCGGGGTTCGCTGACGCCCAAAGGGCCGCCCTTGCCGTGATATTTGTTGTCATAGGTCTCGTTGTCTTCAGCTTTGCGAAAATAGGGCAGGACGTCGTCATAGCCCCAGCCGATGCAGCCCATCTGCCGCCAGTCGTCATAGTCCTGCGCATTGCCGCGGGTGTAGATCTGGGCGTTGATCGCCGAGCCGCCACCGATCACCTTGGCTTGGGTATAGCGGAACACCTTGTTCTGCATGTGTCTTTGGGGGACGGTGTCCCAGCCCCAGGACCCGATGCCCTTGGTCATTTTGGCAAAGCCTGCGGGCAGGTGATAGAAAGGATGGCGGTCGCTGCCGCCAGCTTCCAGAAGCAGAACCTCGGCCGAAGGGTCCTCGGACAGCCGCCCGGCCAGAACCGATCCGGCCGAGCCGCCGCCGATGATGATGAAGTCGTATCCCTTGGCCATCCGGCCCTCCTCAGGCGAGCTTGGTCTGTGCGATGTGGCGGGCCGCCCGGATCGCCAGCGCCGCCACGGTCAGGGCCGGATTGACCGCAGCCGAAGTGGGCAGGACCGACGCGTCGGTGATGAACAGGTTGGCGTGGTCATGCGCGCGGCAGAAGGTGTCGACGACGCTGGTCTTCGGATCACTCCCCATTCGTGCCGTGCCGCATTGATGCGACGGCGTGCGCCTATCAAAGGGGCGCGACAGCACCACCGGATATCCCGCCTGCCGCAGCTTGGCCTTAAGCTTGGCCACCAGCGCCAGATGCGCCTCCCAGTTGGACCGCTTCCAGTCCAGCACGATCCGGCCGTCCTTGAGGGTGACGCGGCTTTCGGGGTCGGGAAGGTCTTCCGACATCGCATAAAGGTCGACCGAATGGCGGGCGACCCAGTTGGCCAGCAGGCGCGGTATCGACGTGGTGGCCTGCAGGATCGTGCCCGAGATCTTGCCTAGAAGCTGGATGTTTCCCAAAGGCTCGCCCCTCGGGCCGCCGGTCAGATAGTAGTCATTCACCATCACGGTCTTCTGATAGACCGAGTCGTTCTTCCGGAAGGGATGCAGCGCCAGCACGGCGGAACTGTTGTGGTTCATGAAGTTACGCCCGACCTGATCGGAACCGTTGGCAAGCCCCCGCGGATGGTCGGCGTTGGCCGAGGCCAGAAGCAACGCCGCAGTCTGAACCGCACCTGCGGCCAGAACCACGACCGGGGCGCTGAGGACCTCGCCCGAGGCAAGTTCGACGCCGGTGATCCGGCCATCGGCTCCGCTTTGCAGGCGCGTGACCATCGCCCCGGTGCGAAGCCGCACGTTCTTGTGGGCCAGCGCCGACTTCAACGCTGCCGTTTCGGCATCCATCTTGCCGCCTGTGGTATCGGGGAAAGCGTCCCATGGGGTGCGGGCACGGGCCAGCCATTGCGGGAGGTCAACCCCAAGGGGCAACGAGGCCGGGTGGAGCCCGACCTTCGCCAGACGCTTGCGCAGCGCGGCGATCGGTGGTTCGTCGGGGACGGGAGGATGGGCGTACGCGGTGGAATGGGCGGGTTCGGTCGGGTCCTCGCCAAGCTGGCCGCGGACCGAGTACAGGCGCTCAGCTTCGCTGTAGCAGGGCTCCAGCTCTTCATAGGAAATCGGCCAGCCGGGGGTTGTGCCGCCCATATGGACCATCGGGGCGAAATCCTGGCGCCGATAACGGATCAGGACCGCGCCGTAAAATTTGGAATTGCCGCCAACGTAGTAATAGTTGCCCGGGTTGAAAGGCTTGCCGGACCCGTCCATCCATTCCTCTTTCGGTCGGTAGTATCCTTCACCGAATATTGCTTTGTCGCTGCGGTCCTGCCCAGAGGGCGTCAGGTGTTCGCCGCGTTCAAGGATCAGGATCCGCTTGCCAAAGGGCGCAAGGGTTGCTGCCATCGTGGCCCCCCCGATGCCAGAGCCGATGATGATGACGTCAGCGGCGGTCACGGCTTGATGCGCTCTTCGGTTTTCGGGTCAAAGGCGACAGCCTTTTCCATGTTCACGGCGAAGTCGAAATCGCGGCCCGATACGACGTTCGCATCCGCCCGCATCCGCGCGATGATGTCCTTGCCACCAATTTCCATCGCCACATAGGTATCGGCCCCAGCGGGTTCGGTCACGCCGACCAGATTGCGAAGCGGCACGATGTTCTTCGAATTGCGATCCGCGCCATCCGGGTCGGTGATCGCCTCGGGCCGGATGCCGAGCAGGATGTCGCGTCCGTCCCACGCGGCCAGATTGGCCTGGCTGAACCGCAGGTCCTGATCAGTGCCTTTTGCATCCTTGATCCGGGCGTGGGGGCCCCCGTCCTTGACCACCATGCGCGCTGGTATCACGTTCATCGCCGGGCTGCCCATGAAGGTCGCCACATAGACATTGGCGGGGGTGTCGTAAACTTCCTTTGGCGTACCCAGTTGCTGGACATAGCCCTGATACATCACGGCAATCCGGGTCGAGAGAGTCATCGCCTCGATCTGGTCGTGGGTCACATAGACGATGGTGGTTTTCAGCTTTTCATGCAGCTTCTTGATCTCGGTCCGCATGTCGACGCGCAGCTTGGCGTCAAGGTTCGACAACGGCTCATCAAACAGGAATACGTCCGGGTTGCGCACCAACGCGCGGCCCATGGCCACACGCTGGCGCTGCCCGCCGGAAAGCTGGCCCGGCCTGCGATCCAGCAGGGTTTCGATCTGCAGAAGCTTGGCCACGTCGCGCAGCGCCCGCTCGCGCTCGGCCTTGGGCACGCCGTGCATTTCAAGGCCGAATGTCATGTTCTGGCCCACTGTCATATTGGGGTAGAGCGCGTAGGACTGGAACACCATCGCGATGTTGCGCTTGGACGGGTGGACCCCGTTCACCACGCGCCCCTTGATCGCAATTTCACCGCTGGAGATACCTTCGAGACCGGCAATCATGTTTAGGAGGGTGGACTTCCCGCATCCCGACGGCCCGACCAGAACCAGGAACTCGCCTTCTTCAACCGAAATATCAACTTGATGCAGGACTTTGACATTCCCGTAGGATTTTGTGGCATTGCGGATCTCGAGAAAGCCCATGGTTCTGCTCCGATCATCTGAATTTCGTGTCGTGGGCCACGCGCGCCAAGAGGGTGCGCGCGCGGCCGGTGCTTTACTTGGCCGCCGCGATGGCGTCGGCCAACGCCACCGTGCCTTCTGCTGCTGACATGTCCGAGTTGAAGAAGCCGGTGATGGCGTCGGTTGCGGCCCCCACCACTGAGGCATTCGCGGCGTGGGTTCCGGCAAAGGTCGGAACGGCCGTCCCGCCCGCGTCATTGGCCGCAAGTGAGGCCGAGGTTTCCTGCGCACAAGCATCCATTGCCGCAAGATCGATGTCGGTGCGGGCCGGAATTGCCCCCTTGGCCCGGTTGAAAGCGATCTGGACGCTGGGGTCCATGATGGCGCTTGCAAGCACTTCCTGCCCCTTGATCAGGTCGGGGTCGGTCTGGGTGAACAGCGACAGCGAGTTCACCAGATAGACGAAGCCGTCCCCCTTGGCCTTGGGCACCGGGATGCAGGCGTAATCGTCGCCTGGGACCTTGCCTGCATTTGTAAACTCACCCTTGGCCCAGTCGCCCATGATCTGCATCGCGGCCTCGCCGTTGATGACCATGGCCGAGGCAAGGTTCCAGTCGCGGCCGGGGAAGTTCGGATCGACCATGCCGCGCAGGGCGGCCATCTGTTCAAAGACGGCCACCATCTCGGGCCCGCGCAGGGTGGCGTCGTCCAGTTCGATCAGGGCCTTGCGGTAGAAGTCAGCTCCGCCGACCCCGGCAACGACGGCTTCGAACATGTAGGCCTCTTGCCAGGCCTGCCCGCCATGGGCCAAGGGGATGATCCCGGCCGCGACAAACCTGGGCGCTAGCGCGTTCAGCTCCTCCCAGGTGGTTGGATAGGCAGCACCAATCTTGTCGAAAGCGGCCTCGGAGGCCCAGATCATGTCGGTCCGGTGGACGTTGGTCGGCACGCTTACATAATGCCCGTCAATCTTGGTGAAGTCCTTCACCGCCTGCGGCAGGGCGGCATCCCAGCCCTGCTCCAAAGCCAACGCATCGACGTTGCCGAGCAAACCTTCGTTCGCCCAGTCGATGATGTTCTGCCCCAGCATCAGCATCGCGGCGGGCGGATTGCCTGAAGCGATGCGGGCTTGCAGCGCGGTCTTGGCCTGATCGCCACCGCCGCCCGCGATGGGCGCATCTGTCCAGCCGACGCCGTCCGCCACCACCTTGTCACGCACGGCGCCCAACGCCGCCGCCTCGCCTCCCGAAGTCCAGAAATGCATCACCTCGACCGAGGGGTCGGCAAGTGCCGGGCTTGCCGTGGCAAGCAGAAGCGCCGTTATGGACAAAAACCTCATTCTCGTATTCCTTCCTGTTGTTCGCCCGAGTTCCGTTGCAAGGCTGGGCATGGGTTGAACATGACCGTCGGGCGATTGCCGTCGCCCGGCGGTCTCCTGGACTATCCTTTCACCGATCCCGCCATGAGGCCGCGCACGAAGTAGCGGCCCGCGACGATGTAGACGACAAGGGTGGGCAGCGCGGCCAGGATCGCGCCGGCAAAGTGGACGTTGTATTCTTTCACCCCCGTCGAGGACTGGACGAGGTTGTTCAGCACCACGGTCATCGGCTGCGAGGTGCCGCCGAAGGAGACGCCGAAGAGGAAGTCATTCCAGATGTTGGTGAACTGCCAGATCACGCTGACCACGGCGATGGGACCGCTGACCGGCAGGAGGATCCGCCAGAAGATGCGGAAGAACCCTGCCCCGTCGATCATCGCGGCGCGGACCAGTTCGGTCGGGAAACTGGCGTAGTAGTTCCGGAAGTAGAGCGTGGTGAAGCCGATCCCGTAGACGACATGGACAAGGATCAGGCCGGGGACCGAGCCTGCAAGGCCAAGCTTTCCAAGGACGACGGCCATCGGGATCAAGACGATCTGGAACGGGATGAAGCAGGAAAAGAGCATGAGGCCAAAGACCCAGGTATCCCCCCGGAAGCGCCATTTGGTCAGCACATAGCCGTTCAGCGCGCCGATGATGGTCGAGATGGCGACGGCAGGCACGACCATCAGGATCGAATTCAGGAAATAGGGTTTGAGGCCGGTTGGTTCGACCCCGATCTGCGCGGTGGACCAGGCTTGGCGCCAGGGGTCCAATGTCCAGACCTGCGGCAGAGCCATCATGTTGCCACCGGTGATCTCGGCCAGGGGCTTCAGCGAGTTGATCCCCATCACGTAAAGCGGCAGCAGGTAGAACAGCGCGAAGAGGATCAGCACCAGATAAAGGAAGACGCGGGTGATGCGGCCGGTCGAGACGGCGGTGTCTTGCGTGACGGCGCTCATTCCTTCTTCTCCTTCAGCTCGGCATAAAGGTAGGGCACCATGATCGCGGCGATCGTCATCAGCATGATCACCGCAGAAGAGGCGCCGATGCCCATCTGGTTCCTTGTGAAGGTGTAGGAATACATGAAGGTCGCGGGCATCTCGGTCGCCCGCCCCGGTCCGCCGCCCGTCAGCGCGATGACAAGGTCATAGGATTTGATCGCCAGGTGGCTGAGGATGACGAAGGCCGATAGGAACGCGGGCCGCAGAAGCGGGATCACGATCCGCCGGTAAAGCTGCCAGTTCGAGGCACCGTCGATCTGGGCGGCTTTCAGGATCTCGTTGTCGATGCCGCGCAGACCCGCGAGGAACATCGCCATCACGAAGCCGCTCGTCTGCCAGACTGCCGCGATGACGATGGTGTAAAGCGCCATTTCGCTGTCCTTGATCCAGGTGAACGAAAAGCTCTCCCAGCCCCAGTTGCGCATGATCTTCTCAAGCCCGATGCCCGGGTCGAGGAACCATTTCCAGGCAGTGCCGGTGACGATGAACGACAGCGCCATCGGGTAAAGGTAGATCGGGCGCAGCACCCCTTCGCCCCGGATCTTCTGGTCAAGGAAGATCGCCAGCATCAGGCCGATCAGCGTGCAGATGACAATGTAAAGCGAGGCAAAGATCGCGATGTTGACGATCGCCGTGTTCCAGGCGGGAAGGGCGAAGAGTTTCTCGTAGTTCTCAAAGCCGACCCAGGTGAACTTGGGCAGCATCTTCGATCCGGTAAAGCTGAGGACGATGGTGAAAAGGATGAACCCGTAGACGAACAGAAGCGTCACCGCGAGGGACGGTGCGAGGACAAGCTTCGGCAGCCAGTTCTGCAGGCGTGTGCGGAAATCGGCCTCGATTTGCGCGGCCATGGTGGGTCCTCCCATTCGCCAGCGTCAGGCGGCAAAAGTCTTCGAAAACGAGCGCAAATTCCGGCGAAGGAACTTGCCGCGGCTTCAGAATGGGGGCGACCGGAGCCGCCCCTTCTTCTGCGATCACTGCGCGGCGGCGACAGCCTCGGCCAATGCGGCTGCGGCTGCAGCCCCATCGGCGTATTCGCCGTTGAAGGCGGCGGTGATCACGTCATAGGTCGCGTTCTTCACGGCCGCCGGGGCCGCGTGACCATGCGCCATCGAGCCGAAAAGCTTGCCTGACCCATTGGCCTCGGCCAGATCCGCCATGCCCTTCTTGCCGCAGTCGTCGAACGCGTCGTTCGGTACGTCGGTCCGCGCGGGGACCGAGCCCTTGACGACGTTGAAGGCCGACTGGAAGGCCGGGTTCATGATCGCGGATGCCATGGCGCCTTGCGCCGCCACAGCGCCTTCGCTTTCGACTGCGAACATCGCAAACTGGTCAGAGTTGAACGTCACCGCCCCTTGGGTGCCGGGGAAACGGATGCAGACGAAATCCGTGCCGGGCACTTTGCCAGCCTTCAGGAACTCGCCCTTGGCCCAGTCGCCCATCATCTGCATGCCCGCCTCGCCGTTGATCACCATGGCCGAGGCCAGATTCCAGTCACGGCCCGAGAAGTTGGCGTCGACATAGGTCGACAGCTTGATCAGGCGATTGAAGGCTTCGGCCATCTGTTCGCCGCCCAAGGCTGCGGGATCAAGGTCGATGAAGGCGGACTTGTAAAAATCAGTGCCCATCCCCAGAACGATCCCGTCAAAGACGGTCGCGTCCTGCCAGGCCTGACCACCGTGGCCAAGCGGCGTGATGCCGTTCGCCTTCATCGCGTCCAGCACGGCCACCAGCTCTTCCCAGGTTTCCGGCGCCTTGCCACCTGCCGCGTCAAGGGCGGCCTTGTTGATCCAGACCCAGTTCGTCGAGTGGACGTTGACCGGGGCCGCAATCCACTTGCCGTCGGCCTTCGAGAAGGCTTGCAAGGCTGTCGGCACGACGGCATCCCAGCCTTCGGCGGTGGCAACGGCGGTCAGATCGCCCAACGCGCCTTCCCCGGCCCAGTCGAGGATGTCGAAGCCCAACATCTGCACTGCGGTTGGCGGGTCGCCCGCCGTCACCCTGGCGCGAACCGCCGTCATCGCGGCCTCACCACCGCCACCGGCGACCGGCATGTCGACCCAGCCGATGGACTTGGTTGCTAGGTCTTCCTTCAGCACGTTAAGTGCCGCAGCCTCGCCGCCGCTGGTCCACCAGTGCAGAACTTCCACGTCTTCGGCTTGCGCCATGCTGGTTGTTGTCAGCAATGCGGCCACGAGGGCCGTCCTTCTTCCAAAGTATCCACGCATCTTTCACTCCTCCTGTTGCGTTTCTTCTACCTGCCTTGTCAGGGGTCAGGCCTGTCTTACCCAAGGTGCGCGAGTGCGGCCGATCCGCATGACAAGCGATTTCACCTCAAGAAACTCGTCAAAGCCGTAGGCCCCGATCTCGCGGCCCTGGCCCGATTGCTTCATCCCGCCAAAGGCCACTTCCGGAAAGCCGTCCATCCAGGTGTTGGTCCAGACCGTGCCCGCCTGGGCGCGGCGGCAGAACTCAAGACAGGTATGGATGTCATCGCACCAGATCCCTGCCGACAGGCCATAGGTGGCGTCATTGGTCAGCTTGATGGCCTCTTCCAGCGTGCGGAACGTCATCACGGCCAGTACCGGGCCAAAGACTTCTTCCCGCGCAATCGCCATGTCGGGCGTCACGCCGCGCAGGACGGTGGGCTGGTAGAACTGTTGGCCCACCCCTGGCACGGTCAGGGGACCACCGCCGATACAGACCTCAGCCCCGGCGGCAACGGCAGCGCGGACATGAGCGTCGATCTTGGCCGCGTGTTCGGGCGTCACGATTGCGCCCACTTGCGTGTCTGGGTGCAGCGGGTTGCCAAAGGCCACCTTGCGCGACAGTTCCACCACGCGCGCCACGAAAGCATCGGCGATGTCTTCATGAACGATGATCCGGCTTGAGGAATTACAGCACTGGCCGACGTTGAAATAGATGCCGAAGGTCACAGCATCGGCGGCGTTCTCCAGATCCGAGTTCGGGAAGATCACCTGCGGGTTCTTGCCTCCCAGTTCCAGCGCCACCTTCTTCAGGGTATCGCCCGCGCTTTTGGTGATCAACTTGCCCACGGCAGTCGAACCGGTGAAGGTCACCATGTCCACATCGGGATGGGTGGTCATCAGGGCACCCACCGGGTTGCCGTGGCCCAGAACGATGTTGCAGACGCCCGGCGGCAGGCCCGCCTCAACCAGCATCCCGGCAAGCATGGCGGTCGTCGAGGGCGTCATCTCGGACGGCTTCACCACGCAGGTGCAACCGGCGGCCAGGGCGAAGGGCAGCTTTTGCCCCAGAATCCAGAAGGGGAAATTCCAAGGCGTGATGATCGAGACCACACCGATGGGTTCCTTCAGCACCACGGCCAGCATGTCGGCGCCAAGCGTGTTGTGGCTGTCGCCATGGCTGGTGCGGGCAAGTGCCGCCGCATAGCGCCACAGATCCGCCGCCCCGCCGCATTCGCCCCGCGCTTGGCCAATCGGCTTGCCGCTTTCCAGCGTCTCGATCAGCGCCAGCGTCTCGACATTCGCCTCGATCAGATCGGCAACCTTGTTCAGAACGGCGGCGCGGGCCTTGCCCGACAGACGGCTCCAGCGGCCATCGTCAAAGGCAATGCGGGCGGCCCTGATCGCGGCATCGGCCTCCACCTCAGAGCCGAGGGCCGCCTGACTGACCACGACCCCATGCGACGGCGATATCCGGTCGGATTTCCGGCCGTCGGCACTGTCCACAGCGACGCCGTTGATGAAATGGCGCGCCTGATAGGGCGCCTTGGGCAATGCAACCGTCTGGTCCGCAATGATGTGCAGGTCTTTCATCCCTATTGCCCCGTGAAATCTGGTTTGCGCTTGTCGCGGAAGGCGGCGACGCCTTCATTCCGGTCGTCAGAGGCGGCGATAGCGGCACTTCCCAAGGCTTCGACCATCGCTGCGCGGTCTTCGCCTTGCGCCGCGTGGATCATGAACTTCGACACCTCGACCGCGCGCGGCGACAGGGTCACGGCACGGTCAAGGATCGCCATGGCCAGTGCTCGCGGGTCATCGCCCACGGCGACGACAAAGCCGCAGGCCAGCGCCCGGTCCGCCTTGATCCGCTGACCGAAGAGGGCCATTTCCTTGACCATCGGTTCCGGCAGCAGCCGCAGCAGCCGCTGGGTGCCCGACCAGCCCGGAACAATCCCGACGCCAGCCTCGGGGAGTGCGAGACTGGCGCCGGTCGCCATCACCCGCAGATCGCAGGCGGCGGCAAGCTCCAGGCCACCGCCAAAGGCGTGGCCGCTCAGAACCGCGAGCGTGGGCTTGGACAGCCGCGCCAGCCGGTCAAAGATGCGGTGGCCGTCGCGCACCCAATGACGGGCAAACTCGGCCGGGGTCAGATCGCCCCAGGCGTTGATATCGGCCCCGGTGCAAAAAGCGCGGTCACCCGTCGCGGTAAGCAGGACGGCGGCGATGGCGGGATCGCGCTCGATCACCTCCAGATGCGCCGCCAACTGCTCCAGCATCTCGGCGGTGAAGGCATTCATCTTGGCGGGGTTGTCGAGGCACAGCTCAGCCAGCTTGCCGTCCCTGATCAAGTGAACGGCACTCATCCGCCCCACCCCATCGGCGCGTCCGCCAAAAGAGACAAGGGCAACGTGATCGCGTCCTTGGCAATCTGCACCCGCCCGCCCGAGGCCGCGACGATGTCGCGCTCGGGGTCGATGCCGGGCATGATCTCGGTCGCGATCAAGCCGTCCTTGCCCAGCCGGATCACGCAACGTTCGGTGATGTAAAGCACCTCCTGACCCAAGGTCCGCGCCCGGTTGCCCGAAAAGGTGACATGCTCCACCGCTTCGACCATCTTGGTGAACTTGCCGGCAGTCACGACCTTGATCCCGCCAGGTGTCAGTTCGATCTCTGCGCCGGCCTCGAACCAGCCGGAGAAGACGATCTTCTTCGCGCCTGCCGTGATGTCAACAAACCCGCCGCATCCGGCCGTCAGATAGGGCTTCTTGCCCAGTTTCGAGACATTGACATTGCCCTCCCGGTCCACTTCGAGGAACGAGAGGAAGGACACGTCGAACCCCCCCCCCTGGAAATAGATGAACTGCTGCGGTGACGGCACAAAGGCGTCGGCGTTCGATGCACAGCCAAAGGCAAAGCCGGTCAGGGGCATTCCGCCGACAGCGCCTTGCTCGATGGCCCAGGTCACCGCCTCGGGGTGGCCCTCTTCCAGCAGGATGCGCGGCACCATGGCCGAGATACCGAAACCGAGGTTGGCCGTCATGCCGGGCCGCAACTCCATCGCCGCGCGCCGGGCAATGACCTTTTCAACACCGTGTTCGGCCAGGGTAAAGCTTGCCCATGGCCGCATGATCTGGCCAGAGATCGCCGGGTCATAGGGGGTCTCGCAGGTCTGCTTCTGATCGGGATCGATGACGACCAGATCGACCAGATGGCCAGGGACCCGCACGTCATGCGGGCGCAGCGACCCGCGTTTCGTCATCCGGCTGACCTGTGCAATCACCAGCCCGCCGTGATTCTTCACACAGATCGCCTGCTCCAGCCCGCCCAGATAGGCGCCTTCGTGTTCATAGGTCAGATTGCCATGTTCGTCCGCCGTCGTGGCCCGGATGATCGCCACCGTCGGAACGATGTTCGGAAAATGCAGCCAAATCTCTCCGCCGAACTCGACCCGCTTGACGATGGGTGCCGCCGCCCCCGCCGCGTTCATTGCGCAGCCTTCGCGGACCGGATCGACAAAGGTCTCCAACCCCACCTTGGTCAGCACGCCGGGGCGTTTGGCGGCGGCATCGCGGTTCATGTCAAAGAGAATGCCCGAGGGCACGTTGTAGGCCGCAAGCCGGTTTTCGACGATCATCTTCCAGATCTCGGGCATGGGCTTGGTCGATGGGCCCGATGGGTAGGACCCGCCCAGAATGCGCGACAGAAGCCCATCCTTCGCGATGTGATCGACGCCTTTGACCCCATACATGTCGCCCGCCGCAATCGGGTGGATGGTGGTCAGACCACGCGGGTGGCCCGTCGCGTCAAAGCGCGCGCCAATCGCCGACAGCACAAGGTCAGGGCAGCCCAGAGCCGATGACGAAGACACCGTCACGACGGCACCGTCAGGAATGCAAGCAGCGGCATCGATGGCACTTGTGAGCTTGCTCATTGCGGCTCTCCGTCCGCAAGGCTGGTCGCCGATGGCTTTTCGCACTCCGCCGCCGTCAACTGGGCGGCGTCCACGGCCGGTTCGGCCGAGGCCGCCAGATCAGTGCGGGAGCGGGCAATGCCATGGGTCTTGGCAACCGACGTCGTGCCATCAGCCAAGCCGCTGACGACCCGGCGGACATCACTGCCACCCTTCGTGCGAACTGCCCCGGCCAGATACTGGCCTGCAATCGTGCTTGCCCCTACAAAGACCAAGTTCACAGCGAATCTTCCCCCGAGCACTCAAATGGATCGTTCCATTTTAGTAATAGAGCGATCCATAACCGTCAATAGGAACGTTCCATTTCTTGGCAGTATCGGCCCCGTGGTATCATTCAAACCATTGCTTCAGTTGGAATTTATAATGGCCGGTCGTCTATTCGGTCGGGGCCATAGGTCAAAAAGGCAGGCAGCAGGTGCCAAGCGACACCGGATGATCGACAACATGCAAACCCGGAGGTTGTGCAGGAAGGCCACCACCACTCGGACAATTCACCGCCGCATGATGGATTCGCCCCAAGAAGAATGGTCTGCCAACGACGACGATTGATTGAAACTGTGCTCTATGGGTTGGTGGCGGAAGCGGTGGGATTCGAACCCACGGTAGAGTTCCCCCTACGCTAGTTTTCAAGACTAGAGCCTTAAACCACTCGGCCACACTTCCTTGCTCGTCTCGCCCGAAGAGCCGATCACATCCGGCGCGTTGGATGGACAAGCGCCAGTGCAAGCGAACCTTCCGGCCAGCCGTCGTAACCACTCCTGAACGCTCAGTCCAGCTTTTGCGCTTCCCGACCGTCCGGCAGGGATCGAAATCAGCTTGAAAGGAACCTCGAGAGGGCAAACGTCGGCGCCGCTTATGCCGCTTCACGTGATTCTGAAAGGGAATGTGCGGCGAATTCCGCTGATCAGACGGGGGCGGCCACGCCTCTGCCCTTCCCACCGCCCGCACAAGGCAGTATGGTGCCGCGCAAGGCAGGCGGAACTGTGATGAAATGGGCGGATCACGCCAAGGGTGAACCGGCCCGCGTCACAGACGGATAACGGCAAGCGCGGCAACCAGACCGCGCGACATCGAGGGCGGAAGATGGCAAGAGCGGCACTCCGGCACATTGTTATTGGACTGGCGACGACCGGCTTTTTGATGGGCTGCGTCGAAGGAGGCGGCACCGGTGGGACAGCCGATGGCTCGGCCACTTCGGCAGCGCCGACCAAGAAAAAAGGCGGCAGCACCGACGTCGAGGCGCCCGAGGTCTTTCAGGCCACCGACAGCGCGCTTTGGGATGGCCGACCCTCGCTGGGCGGCATCTGGGTCGCCTCGCCCGAGGTGACCAGCCCCGAACGCGCCGTGATGTTCAACCCGGCCACCGGCAAGTCGGTGACCGGCGCGCTGTTCCGCCGCGAACGCGATAACCCGGGGCCCCGGCTCCAGCTCTCCTCGGATGCGGCTGAAGCGCTGGGAATTCTTGCGGGCCAGCCGACCGAGATCAAGGTCACCGCACTTCGCAAGGAAGAGGTCGAAGAGCCGGTCGCAGCCGAAGAGCCGACGACGGTCGCCGCAGCCGACGGCGAAGCGGCAGCCGATCCAGCCACGGCATCCGTTGAAGGCGAAGCCGCAGCCGATCCAGCCGCAAAGCCAACCGATGCAGGCGAAGCCGCCGCGGTGGCCTCAGCCGCGCTCGACGCGGTGGACGCGGGCAAAGCCGACGCGACAGCACCGGCCACGGACGGGGCAGCAGCCGGCGTTGTCGATCCGGCAGCCTCAGTTGCCGCAGGCACAGCCCTTGCCGTTGATGAAAAACCCAAACGCAAGACCTGGAAAGAACGTCGGGCCGAAGCCAAGGCCGCGCGTGAGGCCAAGAAGAAAGCCGCCGCCGACGCCAAGGCCGCCGCGGCCGGTGTGGCCGGCGGCGAGGTTGTGGACGGTGCCGCCGCCGAGCCTTCTGCCGAAACCGCAGGTGTCGCGGCCATCGAAACCGCGCCGCTGGACGCGCGCGTGCCCGAAGCCGGCGCCGCCACCCCCGATCCGGCCAAGGTGACGGCTCCGAAGGCCGCCGATGCGGCACCGGCAGCAGCAGCCGAGAAGGTACCCGAAGTGGCCGCGAGCACCGGCAGCCGCCCGATCCAGGTCGCATCCTTCTCGAAAGAGGACAATGCCAAGCGCGCCGCCGACGCCCTTGCCAAGATCGGCATCACCGGAGCTCCGCAAAAGTCGGAACGGAACGGCAAGGCGGTCTGGGGTGTCGTCGTCACCGGCGATGACGCGATGCTGAAAAAGATCAAGGACGCCGGTTTTGCCGACGCCTACTATCTGAAGTGATCCACCCGAAGGCCCGCCCATGCTTTACCACCTGCGTTCCGTCCTGATCCTCGCCGCACTGGTGCTGGCGGCCCTGCCCGCACGCGCCTTCGACACCGTCGCCTCAGCCGCCTGGGTCTATGACATGACGACGGGCACGGTCCTCATGGACAAGAACGCCGACCAGCCGCTGCCCCCGGCCTCGATGTCCAAGCTCATGACCATCAATATGCTCTTCGAAGCCCTCCGCGACGGTCGGGTGACGATGGAGACGCAATTTGCCGTCTCCTCGCGCGCCAAGGCCATGGGCGGCTCGACCATGTTCCTTCAGGAAACCGACCGGCCGACCGTCAGCGACCTGATCCACGGGATGATCGTCAACTCGGGCAACGATGCCTGCGTCGTGGTCGCCGAAGGCCTGGCTGGCACCGAAGAGGCCTTCGCCGCCCAGATGACCGAGCGCGGCCTTGCCCTTGGCATGACCAATTCGGTCTTTATCAATGCCAGCGGCTGGCCCGCTCCTGGCCACCGGATGTCGATGCGCGACCTTGGCATTCTGGCCCAGCGCCTGATCGAGGACTTCCCCGAATACTACCCGATCTTCGCCGAGACCGAATTCAACTACCTCGACCGCGCCCCCGATAACCGCTTCAACCGCAACCCGCTTTTGGAACTTGGCATCGGCGCCGATGGCCTCAAGACCGGCCACACCACCGAGGCGGGCTACGGCCTTGTCGGCTCGGCCAAGCAGGGCGACCGCCGGATCATCTTTGCCATCACCGGCCTGCCGTCCGAACAAGCCCGCGCCGAAGAGGCCGAGCGGATCGTCGGCTGGGCCTTCCGGCAGTTCTCGGAAAAGACCATCGCCAAGACCGGCACCCGCGTGGCCGAAGCCAAGGTCCACCTCGGCGATGCCGACACCGTAGGTCTGGTCCCGGCCGAGGATGTTCGCCTGTTGGTGCCTGCCTTGGTTCAGGACAAGGTGACCGCCGAGGTCGTCTACAACGGCCCCCTCATCGCCCCCGTGACCAAAGGGACCGCCGTGGCCGAGCTTATCGTCCATGCGCCCGACCTTCCGGACCGTCGCGTACCTCTGGTCGCCGAGGCCGATATCGGCAAGGCGGGGTTCCTGAAACGGCTTTTCACCGCCGCCGGGTCGCTTTATGGCCGCTACATCGGGTCCCCGGCCAGCTGAATGCCCGGCCTTTTTCTCAGCTTCGAAGGCATCGACGGCTCCGGCAAGTCGACACAAGCCCGGCTTCTGGCCGATGCCCTCCGCGCCCAAGGCCACACCGTCACCCTGACCCGCGAGCCCGGCGGCTCTCCGGGGGCCGAGGAAATCCGCCGCCTCGTGCTTGAAGGTGCTGTCGACCGCTGGTCACCGGAAACAGAAATCCTCCTCTTCACTGCCGCCCGCCGGGATCATCTGGAAAAGACCATCCGCCCGGCCCTTGCGCGCGGTGAAGTCGTGATCACCGACCGTTTCGCCGACAGCACCCGCATCTTCCAGGGTATCACCCGCGGCGACCTTTCCACCACCGTCGACCGCCTGCACGAGCTGATGATCGGCGTCGAACCCGACCTCACCCTCCTCTTCGACCTCGACCCGCAGAAAGGCCTTGCCCGCGCCAATGCCCGCGCGGGCACCGAGCTGCGGTTCGAGGACATGGGTCTCGTCTTCCAGGAAAAAGCCCGTGCGGGGTTTCTGGCGCTGGTCGAAAAACACCCCCGCTTCCGCGTGATCGACGCAGATAGCGATCCGGACACTGTCAGGGATCGGGTGTGGGATGCAGTGATACCGCATCTCGCCGACTGACCAGACCTGCAGGCGCGGGACCAACTGATGATCATGCGGCACATCTCAGCCTGAAACCCGTCAAACTGTCGTTTCCGTGTTGCCGCCTTCCCGCTACAGTTGTCTTCATGGTGTCCTAATCCGGAACAAAGTCCAGAACATGTCGACCGAAGACCCTGCAGCCGACCAGGCTCCCGACCTGATCTGGGGATCGCAGATCGGGACCTACGAATGGAGGCCCGATTCCGGTCGTCTCCTTTGGTCGCCGGAATTGATCCGGCTTTACGGCCTGCCACGGCATCCTGCATCGGAACAGGATTTTCTGGATCGGGTCCATCCCGATGACCGCGTTCGCGTCGAAGCCGAAACGTCCGCCATCCTCGGGTCAAGCGAGAATAGCTACAGTCATGTGTTCCGCATCGTGCGGGTCGACGGCGCCGTGCGTATCATCCTCGACCGTGGCGCAATCGAACGCGATATCGCCGGACGGATTACCGTGGTTCGCGGCGTGAACATCGACGTCACGGAAGAAACTCACCTGAATTACACGGTGGAACAGCGTGTACGCACCGACGCGGGACGATACCGCAAGTTGTTCGACGCCATCGACCAAGGCTTCTGCATTGTCGAGGTGCGCTATGACATACCCGACGGGCGGATCGATTACCGCGTGGTCGAGGCGAACCCCGCTTTCTACGCAAAGACAGGTTTTCCGCCGGATATTCTCGGCGCCTGGCTGCGGTCAGCCGCCCCTGACCTTGAAGAGCACTGGTTCGAGACTTATGGTCGCATCGCGAAGACGGGCGAGCCGAACCGCTTCGAAAACCACTCCCTGATGCTTGGCAGATGGTTTGACGTCTTCGCCTTCCCGGCCGACGAGCTCGGTGACCAGCGCGTGGCGATCCTCTTTCAGGACATCACCGATCGCAAAAACCAGGACGAACAAGCCCGGCTGCTGGTTCAGGAAATCAGTCACCGCTCGAAGAACACAATGGGGATAGTCCAGGCAATCGCACGGCTTACCGCCGCTGCGGGCACCGACGGCTTTCTCGACCGGTTCAGCGCACGCGTCCGCGCCCTTTCGGCATCGAACGACCTACTGGTGCGCAATAGCTGGAAGGCGGTCTTTCTGGGCGAGCTTCTCGATGGCCAGTTGTCTCCCTTTGTGGACCGGTCCACTCAACGGGTCAAACTCTCAGGACCGCGGATCTCACTGAACGATGTGGCGACCAAGGCTCTGGGAATGGCATTCCACGAACTTGCCACCAACTCGGCCAAATACGGCGCCCTGTCGAACGAGACGGGCCATATCTCGGTGACCTGGGAGGTCGAAGAGACCGACGGCTCGCCTTCGCACGTCAACGTTTCCTGGCTGGAACGGGGCGGTCCTGTGGTGACTCCACCAAGCCGAAAGGGGTTCGGCACGGTCGTCACGACCCAGATGGTGCAGAGCGACACCGGTGGAACCGTAACCGTGGACTATGCTCCTGAGGGATTGTCGTGGCGCATATGTTGCCCGGCGGAAAAGGTTCTCGGCTAACCCGGACGGCAAAGTGGACATCTGCCTCCCGCTCCGATACCGGACGGCCCCCCAGCGCAACTGGCACTGACACCAGGCCAGCGCCTGCCACAGCGCGGCGCAACGACGGCAATCTTGCGCCGGGAAAGTGCTAACACTTTCCTAACGCCCACGCACAACCATTTGTTTCTAAATAAGTTCTTGTTTCTGTCCACCGTGGACACCCCGCCCGAACAGAACCCCCCTTCCCCCCGCCCCCTGCCCCGTGCAATCTCTCGCCCATGGCCGCAACCGACCCCCTTCCCGACGCCGACCGCCTCGAAGGTGCCCCCCACCCGCGCGAGACCGGCACCCTTTTCGGCCATGCCCCCCAGGAGGCCGAGTTTCTTGCGGCCTTCACCTCGGGCCGTCTCCACCACGCCTGGATGCTGACCGGCCCGAAGGGGGTCGGCAAGGCCACCCTCGCCTGGCGCGCGGCCCGATTCCTTCTCGCCACCCCCGAGGACGGTGGCGGCATGTTCGCCGCCCCCCTCCCGACCACCCTTGACATCGAACCGACCCACCCCGTGGCCCGCCGCATGCTGCAACTGGCCGAGCCCCGCCACTTCCTCCTCCGCCGCGCCCCGAACGAGAAGGAGACCGCCCTCTCCCAGGTGATCTCGGTCGATGAGGTGCGGAAGATGAAGTCCTTCTTTGCCCTCTCAGCCGCCGACGGCGGCCGCCGCACCGCGATCATCGACAGCCTCGACGAACTCAATCCCGCCGCCGCGAATGCCCTTCTGAAGCTTCTCGAAGAACCCCCCGCGAGCGTCACGCTCTTCCTCATCGCCCACCAGCCCGCCCGCCTTCTTCCAACCATCCGCTCCCGCTGCCGCGAGCTGCGTCTCACCCCCCTTGGCCCGCAGGACCTCGCCGACGCCCTGACCCAGGCCGGCGGCGACATCGCCCCCGAAGACCGCACCGCCCTTGCCGAGTTGTCGGGCGGCTCCACCGGCGAAGCGTTCCGGCTCACCAACCTCGACGGGCTGAAACTCTACGCCGCCCTGATCCGCCTGATGACCACCCTGCCCCGCCTCGACCGCCCGCAAGCCCTTGCGCTGGCCGATCTCGCCGCTGCGCGGGGCGCTGCCGAGACCTTCGACCCGCTCGTCACGCTCATCGACCTTTTCCTCGCCCGCCTCGCCCGCCACGGTGCGACCGGCGACATCCCACCCGAGGCCGCCCCCGGCGAAGCCCAGCTTCTCCATCGCCTCGCCCCTGACCCCGAAGCCGCCCGCACCTGGGCCCAGCTTGCCCAGACCCTTTCGGCCCGTGCCCGACGTGGCAAGGCGGTCAACCTTGACCCCGCAGCGCTTCTGATGGATATCCTCCTGAAGGTCGACGAGACGGCGGGTTCCCTCGCCCTGAGGTAACCCGAAGATGTCCCCCAACCTGCCCGATCTGCCGATACTCGATCTGGTCGACAGCCACTGCCACCTCGACTTCCCCGACCTTGCTGACGAGATTCCGACCCTGATCGCCAGGGCCCGCGCCGCAGGGGTCAACCGGATGGTCACGATCTGCACCCGCCTGAAGAACGAACCCGCGATCCGCGCCATTGCAGAAGCGCACCCGGAAGTCTTCTACGCCGCTGGCACCCACCCGATGAGCGCGGCCGAAGAACCTCTTGCGACGGTCGAGGAACTGGTCGCGCTCGCCCGCCACCCGCGTTTCGTTGGTATCGGTGAGACCGGGCTCGACTACCATTACACTGCCTCGACCAAAGCGATCCAGCAGACCTCTCTGCGCATCCACATCGAGGCCGCGCAGGAAACCGGCCTCCCGCTCATCATCCATGCCCGCGACGCGGATCAGGACATGGAGACGATCTTGTCAGAGGGGATCGCGAAACGACCCTATACGTGCGTGATGCACTGCTTCTCTTCCGGCCCCCGGTTGGCCGAGGCGGCGCTAGAGATGGGTTTCATGCTCTCGATCTCCGGCATCGCCGCCTTTCCGAAGTCGCAGGACCTGCGCGACATCTTCGCCCGTGCGCCGCTCGGCCAGCTGATCCTCGAGACCGACAGCCCCTACCTCGCCCCGCCGCCCCATCGTGGCAAGCGCAATGAGCCGGCCTATGTAGCCCACACTGCACGCGCCATCGCGCCGGTCTTCGGGCTTAGCCTCGAGGCTTTCGCTGCCCAGACCACCGCCAATTTCGACCGCCTATTCACCCGCGCTGCCAAAGCGCAAGCGGCGGCCTGATGGCGCGGCTCCGCTTCACCATCCTTGGCTGCGGCTCTTCGGGCGGAGTGCCCCGGATCGGCAATCTCTGGGGCGACTGCGACCCCTTGAACCCGAAGAACCGCCGCACCCGCTGCTCACTTCTGGTCGAACGCACAAGCGACAACGGCACCACCCGCGTCCTGATCGACACTTCGCCCGACATGCGCGAACAGCTCTTGCGCGCTGAAGTGGCCAGCCTCGACGCCGTCGCCTATACCCACAACCATGCGGACCATGTCCATGGCGTCGACGACTTGCGCCAGATCGTCATTCACAACCGCAGACGGCTCCCGGTCTGGGCCGACCCGCCAACGCAAGAGGCGCTCTTTGCCCGGTTCGGCTATGCCTTCGTTCAGCCCGAAGGGTCTTCCTACCCGCCGATCTGCGACATGCACACCATCAAGGGGCCATTTGCCATTTCCGGCGACGGCGGCCAGATTACCCTGAGCCCGTTTCGCGTCGACCATGGGGATATCGAGGCTTTGGGCTTCCGCATCGCGAATGTTTGCTACCTGCCTGATGTCTCGGCGATCCCCGATGATGCCCTCCCGCATCTTGCGGACCTCGATGTCTGGATCCTCGATGCGCTGCGCCGCTTGCCACATCCGACTCATTTCCACCTTGCACGGTCGCTCGACTGGATTGCGCGTCTCGGACCCGCGCAAGCGATCCTCACCAATCTGCACAACGATCTGGACTATGCCGCGGTCGAAGCAGAGACACCGAAGAATGTTCGCGCAGCTTTTGATGGGTTGTCGATCGAGATCGAAGACTGAAATGCCATGCAGGCCTTGATCGAGGTGATCCTGCCGGTGTTCCTGGTGATGGGCGCAGGCTATCTGGCGACACGGGGCAAGGTTCTGTCCGACGCCGCCATCGACGGGCTGATGAGCTTTGCCCAAGGCATCGCGGTGCCTTGTCTGCTCTTTCAGGGTGTTGCCCGGCTTGACCTCGCGCGTGACCTCGCGCTTGGGCCATTCATGTCCTTCTACATCGGCGCTTTCGTCTGCTTCATCGCGGGCGGGCTAGGTGCCCGGTTCATCTTCGGACGGCCTGGCCCCGATTGTGTGGCGATCGGCTTTGCCTGCCTCTTTTCCAACACGCTGCTTCTTGGCCTGCCGATCACCGAGCGTGCTTATGGACCCGAGGCGCTTGCCACCAATTATGCGCTGATCGCGCTGCACTCGCCGCTAATGTACGCCTTTGGCATCACCGCGATGGAGCTGGTCAAGTCGCATGGCCAGGGCCTTGCGCCGACCGGCGTCCTGCGCCTGATCGGTGGCGGGCTCGTGACCAACCCGCTGATCATCGGCATCGCGGCTGGCTTTGCGGTGAACCTGATGGGGATATCCTTGCCAACCGCCCTGTCGGATGCGGTCGGGATGATCAGCTCGGCCGGAATTCCAGCCGCGCTCTTCGGTCTTGGGGGTGTTCTCTTCCGCTACCGGCCTGACGGCGACCTTCGGATCGTAGCGATGGTCGCAAGCCTCTCGCTGATCCTGCATCCCGCGATCACATTCTTCCTTGGCAGCGGTCCTTATGGTCTTGGCGTCGCCGAGCTTAGGTCGGCCACGATCACCAGTGCCATGCCACCCGGCGTCAACGCCTATCTTTTCGCCAACATGTATGGGGTCGGCAAACGCGTCGCCGCGACCTCAATCCTGATTGCGACGGCGCTTGCCGTGTTGACGGGGTGGTTCTGGCTTCAGGTCCTGCCCTGATCGCTCCTCGATGGTCTTCGACCACTCGTCGCGGGCGGCCCTGGCGACGAGGAGACGCAGTCGAACGAGGAGCGTCCCCTAGCGCGGGGTGACGCCCCGCAGCCGTTCGCTTCGCCGGCGCAAAAGCTCGACCGTGGTCAGAAGAGCGATGGAGATGATGACAAGGATCGTCGCCACCGCCAGGATCGCCGGGGAAATCGCCTCGCGGATACCGTTGAACATCTGGCGGGGGATGGTCTGCTGGTCGGGACCGGCGATGAAAAGGACGGCCACCACCTCGTCGAACGAGGTGACAAAAGCGAAAAGCGCGCCCGAGATGATGCCGGGCAGGATCAGCGGCATGACCACCTTGAAAAATGTCGTGCGCGGGTTGGCCCCAAGGCTGTGCGCCGCACGGATCAGCGATTGATCGAAGCCTGACAAAGTTGCCGTCACCGTGATGATCACGAAGGGAATGCCCAACACCGCATGGGCCACGATCACGCCCAGATGCGAGTTTGCAAGACAGCCCTTTTCCGACAGGAACACCCCAAAGATCAGGCTCATCGCACTGTCGGGTGCCACGCAGGCCTTGGCGAAGAAGAAGCTCATCCCCACAGCGATGATGATGATGGGCACGATCATCGGGCTGATCAGAAGCGCCATGATCAGCCGCCGCCCAGGCATTTCGGGGCGGCTTAACCCCAAAGCCGCGATGGTCCCCAGCACCGTCGCCAGGATCGTCGCCCAAAGCCCGACCCAGAACGAGTTCTTCGCCGCCTGGACCCAGGTCGCCCGCTCCCAGACCGCCGCCCACCAGGTGCTGTCACGCGGTGTTTCCGGCGCGGGGTGGCCAAGGGTCAGCAGCGTGTCATACCAGCGCAAGCTGTACCCCTCGGGGTCCAGCGTCAGCATCTTCGGGGTGAAGGTGAAATAGGGCTCGGCGTTGAAGGACAGCGGGATCACGATCAGGATCGGCGCGATCAGGAACAGGAACACCAAGGCGCAGATCACCAGATACGTGTAGTTCCAGACGCGTTCGAGAGGGGAAGCATAGGTGGGAAGGGCCATGGTTTCCTCCTTAACCCAGCTTCAGCCGGTCGATGCCGATCAGTCGGTCGTAAAGCCAATAGAGCACCAGGATCGCGGCCAGCAGCATCGCCGCGATGGCCGCGGCCAGCGACCAGTTCGACTTCGTCATGTGAAAGCTGATCAGGTTACTGATGAGCTGCCCATCAGCCCCACCGACCAGCGCCGGGGTGATATAGTAGCCGACCGCCAGGATGAAGACGAGCAGCGACCCCGCCGCAATGCCGGGCAGCGTCTGCGGCAGATAAACCCGCCGGAAGGTCGTCCAGCTTGTGGCCCCCAACGACCGCGCGGCACGGGCATAGCTTGGCGGGATCACCCGCATCACCGAATACAAGGGCAGGATCATGAACGGCAAGAGCACATGCGTCATCGCGACGATAGTGCCGGTCATGTTGTACATCATCGACAGCCGCCCCTCATCGGTGATCAGACCGATCCCGACCAGAAGGTCATTGACGATCCCCTGTTCTTGTAGAAGCGCAATCCACGAGGTCGTGCGCACCAGAAGCGAGGTCCAGAACGGCAGCAGGACGAGGATCATCAGCAGCGATGACTTTGCCATCGGCAGAACTGCCAGCAGATGTGCGACCGGGAAGGCCAGCAGCAGGCAGATGAAGGTGATGATGCCCGCCACCAGAAAGGTCTTGAAGAAAAGGTAGAGATAGATCCGCTGGTTGTCGTCGCCCCGCGTCCAGCCTTGATCGGTCAGCTTGCGGTCCGAGGCGACCTTGTAGAACTCGGTCGTGTATTTGCCCGAAGCGGACAGCATGCCAAGCCAAAGAACCGGCCTGCCCCATTCGGGATCGACGCCCAGAAGCGCGTCCTTGTAGGGCGGCTGCAGATCCTTTGCCGCGCGGGCGCCCGCCTTGAACAGCGAGATCGAGCCCGGAACGGAATAGTTGATGCGGGTACCGGCCATGCCGGTGTTCTTGTCGGCCTGCATCTTCGCCAGGTCCTGGACCAGCGCCGCGTAGGCCGCTTCCGGTGGATCTGCCGGGTCAAAATCCGGGTTCGCCTGAAACCAAGCCACCAGTGCCGGCGAAGAGGCTGAAAAACCGTCATGCTCGATCGATCGTTTCAGCATGTAGATGATCGGGATCAGGAAGGTCAGAAGGACGAACAGCAGAAGCGGCAAAACCAGCAGGAAAGCGCGCCGTTTGGCCCGCGACTGGGCGGCGGCGAGTGCTGCCTTCAGAGGGCGGCCATCGGCGGTGGTCAGAAGTTCGGTCACAGCCTCGGCCATTCCTGCCTCACTCGGAAAAGAACCGGGCGCGAGGGTACCCCCCGCGCCCGAGACTGATGTGCTTATTGCGCGAGCCAAGCCTGGAAACGCTCGTTCAGTTCCGCGTCATGGTCGACCCAGAACGCAGACGAGGTTTCAAGCGCATTGCCAAGGTTCTCCGGCGCGGTCGGCAGGTGCGGCGCCATCACGGTCTTGCCGTCCTTGTAGACCAGTTCTTCCAGCATCGAGGATTTGCGGGCCGGGCCGTAAGAGATTTGCGTCGCCTGAGCACGCAGACCCTCGGTCGAGGTCGCGTATTTGATGAACTCCATCGCCAGGTCCTTGTTCGGCGCGCCCTTCGGCACAACGTACATTTCATTCTCGTAGATCTGGCCGTCCCAGACGATCTGGAAGGGTTTGCCCTCGCCGACAGCAGCCGCGAAGATCCGGCCGTTATAGGCTGTGGCCATCACGACCTCGCCGTCTGCAAGCAGTTGCGGCGGCTGGGCGCCGGCTTCCCACCAGACAACTTCCGACTTGATGGTGTCGAGCTTTGCGAAAGCCCGGTCCACGCCTTCCGGCGTATCCAGCACGGCATAGACTTCGGCAGCCGGAACGCCATCGCCGAGCAGTGCGAATTCCAGAACGGCCTTTGCGCCCTTCTTCAGCCCGCGCTTGCCGGGGAATTTTGCCAGATCAAAGAAGTCAGCGGCGGTTTTCGGCACATCGCCGGTAAACTTGCTGGTGTCATAGGCATAGACGTTCGACCAGATGTCGGTCGACACTCCGCATTCGGTGACGGCACCCGCCAGGAAGTCTTCAGTCGCCGGGGTGCCATCGGCGCCGGCGGGCAGCGAAGCTGCGTCGATCGGCTCCAGCATGCCTTCGTCGCAAAGCCGGATCGCATCGGCATATTCGACCGAGGCCACGTCGACAGTAACGTTTCCGGCTTCGACCATCGCCTTGATCGCCGGCGCCGGATTGTCGCTGTCGACCATGATCGTGGCATTGCCGGTGGCCGCAGCCCAAGGCTTCACATGGGCTTCGGTCTGGGCGGCTCCGTAGGCGCCGCCCCACGACATCACCGTCACGTCAGCATGGGCCGTGAAGGCCAGGCTGGTCAGTGCGGTGGAAAGGATTAGGATTTTTTTCATTCGCAAGCTCCCGTGGTTGAACAACAATGTCTTCAGGTCACCGCCCGGTCACGGGGCGGCATCAAGGGTCCAGCGCGCGGGCATCCTGAGGATGCCAGCCCACCTTGATCTTCTGGCCGGGGGAAAGCTTCGTCTGCCCCAGCGTATTACGCATTTTCATAACGAAATCATCACTTCCCGCGACTTTTAGCACAGCGCGAAGGATATCGCCCATATAGATGACCTCGACCACCTCGGCATCGATTGTATGGGCACCCGGTGGCATCATCTCGGGTTTGAATTCCACCCTCTCGGGGCGAATCGAGACCAAGGCCTTGCTGCCCTTTTCCTTGGCGTTCACCGCCGTTGCATCGATCACCTCTCCGGTTGCCAGTCGCACCAGAGCCTTGTCGCCGTTCAGCTCTTCGATCGTTCCGAGAAGCTTGTTGTTCTCGCCGATGAACTGCGCGACGAAGCTGTTTTCGGGCCGCTCGTAAAGATCGGCGGGCGGTGCCAGCTGCTGGATCTTGCCATCGTTGAACACCGCGACCCGGTCTGACATTGTCAGGGCCTCGCCCTGGTCGTGGGTGACGTAAACCACGGTAATGCCAAGCGATTCATGCAGGTGCTTGATCTCGAACTGCATGTGTTCGCGCAGTTGCTTGTCCAGCGCACCCAGGGGCTCGTCCATCAGCACGAGCTTCGGGTCGAAGACCAGCGCCCGGGCCAGAGCGATCCGCTGCTGCTGGCCGCCCGACAGCTGCGACGGCCGACGGTTGGCGAAGGCCCCCATCTGCACCATGTCGAGCGCGCGCTTGATCTTGGCCTCACGCTCGTCCTTGCCCATGCCGCGGACCTCGAGCGGGAAGGCAAGGTTTTCGCCAACTGTCATATGCGGAAAAAGGGCGTAGTTCTGGAAGACCATACCGATCCCGCGCTTGTGCGGCGGAACCTGGTTGATCGGGCGGCCATCAAGCTTGATCTCGCCATTCGTCGCGGTCTCGAAGCCCGCCAGCATCATCAGGCAGGTGGTTTTCCCGGACCCGGAGGGGCCAAGCATCGTCAGAAATTCGCCCTTTGCAATCGAAAGGTTCAGGTCTTTCACGACCAGGCTCACGCCATCATAGCTTTTCTGGACGTGCTCAAACGCGACGAAAGCGTCGTTTCGGGGCTCAACCGTCACCCGTGTCTCCCTGATCTACTGGACGCTTTGCGCCTTCTCACTTGATTCGACTAAAGCGAAACCAAGCCTGCATTGCAACGCACTTTTTCGCACCCTCAGGGCCCGACCGGGGGCGACCGGATCGCCGGATGCCTTCTGCGGGAAATACGCGCAGTTCTTTGGCCATTTGTAGGTTCTTTCGCCCGACAACCGGGCAAGATAAGGAAGGTGTTCGATGTCTAAGGGGGCTTGGAAAGGCAAAGGGCGCGCCGGTTTTCACCCGCACGCCCTTGGCTTTGTCCAACCAGACCCTGGTGCGGATGAAAAGACTCGAACTTTCACTCCGGTTAAGGAACAGCGACCTCAACGCTGCGCGTCTACCAATTCCGCCACATCCGCACGTGGGTCTGGTTCTGGACGCCCGCTATCTAGCGACAGTCGAATGGGAAGAAAAGTCCCTTTTTCGCGGCAAGGCAGAACCCGGGACCGGTGGCGCCAGTTCATGAGGCAGCCCGCCTCCCTGCGTCACGGGTAGGACACCACTTCGATCTCGATCCCATTTGCCTCGACAAAATAGAACCGCCGCCCCGGCTCATAATCCGCGTGGTTCATCGGCGCGAATCCGGCCCGTATGACCCGCGCCTCGGTCGCGTCGATGTCATCGACAACAACCGCGATGTGGTTGAGACCGCCGCGCGTCCGGTCACTCACCTGGCTTGGCTTGTCGGGATTGCCATAGCTGAACAGCGCCACATAGGACGATGCGTCACCAACATGGACCGAGCGGCCAGAGCCCATTCCTGCCCCCGCCCAACGCACCTTCCAGTCAAAGAGATCGCACAGAACCTGCGCCGTCTCGTCCGGGTCTGCCACGGTTACATTCACGTGTTCCAGTCTCGCCATATCGTCCTCCGATGATTCTGGGGTCCGGCCCTCGGCAAGCCCGATATCCCGTCTGATCCACTGCGGCAGGTCCAGTTCCGAAACGGGTCTGCGCCCCTCGGGCATGCGGAACATGGCCACGCGCAAAAGCTCGGCAAGCCCGCCCCCGAATGTCTTCATCACCATTTCAGCCACCTCCAGCAGTTGCCAAGGCCGACCACTTGTGTAATTTCTAAAGTTAACTTGAGATCAAGAGGAATCTTGTCATGCGCCAGGGTTTGACCATCGGCGATCTTGCGGACCGCTCAGGCCTCGCCGTCTCGGCGATCCGCTTTTATGAAACGCACGGGATCGTCCGCCCCCTGCGCAACACGGGCGGCCACCGTCGCTACAGCAGCGCCGACCTTCGGCGGCTGTCCTTTGCGCTGATCGCCCAGCGGCTTGGCTTTCCCCTGGCTGAGATCGCCCGCCACCTCTCCGCCCTCCCCGCCGACCGCGCCCCGGACCGGCACGACTGGGAACGCATCGCCACCGGCTTTCGCGCCCGGATCGCCGACCGGATCACGGCGTTGCAGGAGCTTTCCGACAAGCTTGACGGTTGCATCGGCTGCGGCTGTCTGTCGCTTGACCGTTGCACGCTTTATAACCCCGACGATCGGGCAGCCCGCAAAGGCATCGGCCCGCGCTATCTGATGGGCGACCGACCCGAGGGCACGCATGGTTGACTGGACGCATATCCCGGGGCTGGCCCCCTACGCCGAGACCCTGGCCGCGATGGAAGCCCGGGCCGAGGCCATAGCACGCGGCAAAGCTGATGAGGCGATCTGGCTTCTGGAACACCCGCCGCTTTACACCGCTGGCACGTCAGCCAAGCCCGCCGACCTGGTTCAACCGGACCGTTTCCCGGTCTACCCGGTCGGGCGCGGCGGGCAATACACCTATCACGGCCCCGGCCAGCGGGTGATCTACTGCATGCTTGACGTCAAGGCGCGGGGCGCCGACGTCCGCTGCTTCGTCCGCGAGCTGGAGGCCTGGGTGATCGACACCCTCGCCGAGTTCAACGTTACGGGCGAAATCCGCGACGGCCGCATCGGTGTCTGGGTCGAACGGCCCGATCGTCCGGGGCCTGACGGCAAGCCCAGCGACGACAAAATCGCCGCCATCGGCATCAAACTGCGCCGCTGGGTCAGTTTTCACGGCATTTCCATCAACGTCGAGCCGGACCTCAGCCATTTCGACGGCATCGTCCCCTGCGGCATCCGTGACCATGGGGTCACCAGCCTTGTCGACCTGGGTCTGCCCGTCACCATGGCCGATCTCGACGCGGCCCTCATGGCCACGTTCCCGCACCGGTTTAAGGCGATCTGCATGAGCTAAGTTGCCACATAGCACGAAGATGCTATTGCATATCAAGATCCCCCACCCCCATGTTTCCGCCGTGGATGCGCTGACATACGCACCGTGATACAAGAGGACACCATGACGAAGTTCATCCTTCTGGCCGTAACCTCCGCCGTTCTGGCTGCGCCCGCCTTCGCGGGCGACCCGGCAGCGGGTGAGGATGCGTTCAAGAAGTGCAAAGCCTGCCATTCGATCATTGCATCGGACGGAACCGAGATACAGAAAGGCGGTCGCACTGGCCCTAACCTTTACGGAATCATCGGTCGAGGCGTGGCTGCAGATCCGGATTTCTCGTATGGCAGCTCGATCGCAGCCCTGGGCGCAACCGGTGCACTCTGGGACGAGGCGAGCCTGGCGGCGTATGTTGCAAACCCAGCCGATTATCTGAAGACAGCCCTCGGCGATGACGCGGCCAAGTCTAAGATGTCCTTCAAGCTTGCCGCGGGTGGTGAGGATGTCGCAGCCTATCTCGCTTCGGTGGCGCAATAATCCTCGGCCAAATGTTGTGATAGGGCGGCCCTGACCGGGCCGCCCTTTCTCGTCTTCAGGGACGATGCATAACCCCGTCGGCAAACGGATGGTCGATCACCATCCGCCAGTCGCCCGACTCATCACGGGTGAGGACTGCCGCCGACAGCGCCCGGAAGGGTACACCATCCGGACCCGCCCCCCTCCAGTCCATCAGGTGAAGGGCGGTGGCGTCCGTCATGATCACTTCATGCGCGCCGGTCGTGAAGGGAAATCCGGCTGCGACAAAGCCCTCGAACATTTCCGCCAGCGATGCACTGCCCACCACCGGAACGCCGGGATTTCCCACCACCACAGCGTCCGGGCGGTAGGTCGCCATAATCCCCGGCACGTCACCTGCCGCGAAGGCCGTCATCATTCTGTCGATGACGGCCCGGACCGCTGCCTCGTCGCGGTTCAACGCCGTTGCCGCGGGCACCGGCGCCGATGGTGCAGTGCTGGATAGGTCTTTTGTCGTCTCGTTCATCACATCCTCCTGTTCGGTTGCCAGAAGGGTGGTAAAAGGTGGTGGTGTCAGAAACTGGCAGTGGCCTTCCCATGCGACTTTTCCGGCTTCTCGCGCAACTGGACGCGCTGCGCTTACGGCGTCAGCCCGTCACTGCACGCCAGATCGCCGCCGACTGCGGCATCTCGGTGCGCACCGCTTATCGTGACATCGCCGACCTTCAGGCCATGGGTGCGCCGATTCGCGGCGAAGGCGGCATCGGCTATGTGCTGGAGCCGGGATATTTCCTGCCCCCGCTCGGGCTTGATCCCGAGGAACTTGATGCACTCGCACTTGGTGCCGGGCTTGTCGCGGCCCGCGGGGATTCAGAGCTGGCTGGGGCCGCCAATCGCGCCCTGACAAAGATCGCAGGGGCCAGCCAGTCCGAACGCCGAGCGGCTCTTGCCGAGCCGATCCTTGGCGTGGGGACCTCAGCGCCGGTCGCCGCCGTCGCCAACCTTGCCGCGATGCGCCGCGCCATCCGCCAACGCAGCATGGTTGAGATCGACTATCTTTCGCTGACCGGCCAACCGTCCAGCCGCCGTGCACGCCCGCTTGGTCTGACTGTCTTTGACAGCGCCTGGCTCCTGACAATCTGGTGCGAAACGGCACAGGATTTCCGCCACCTTCGGGCTGACCGGATCAGCCGGTTCGAGACATCGGACCAGAGATTCCGACCCGAATCCGGCAAGCGCCTGACCGACTGCCACGACCGAGAGGGACGGCGCCCTTTCCCACAAGCCCTTGGGGATGGAAAACGGGCATGATTTCTGCCCCCTGCGGCAAAGTCGTGCATTGCGACCTTGACGAGGCGCGGCTAAAGACAGGGTCATACGGGAACCGGGTGTGCCACGTGCGGGCAGTCGACCGGCATGACGAAATTGACCAAAGCGGAGGACGCCCATGGCGGACGCAGCCATCCACGGCCATGAACATCACCGACCGGGGTTCTTCACCCGCTGGTTCATGTCGACAAACCACAAGGACATCGGGATTCTCTATCTCTTCGCCGGTGGTCTTGTCGGCCTGATCTCGGTCATCTTCACCGTCTACATGCGGATGGAGCTGATGCACCCTGGCGTGCAGTACATGTGCCAGGAAGGCGCGCGGTTTGTCACCTCGGCGGCAACCTGCACCCCGAACGGGCATCTGTGGAACGTGATGATCACCTACCACGGCGTGCTGATGATGTTCTTCGTCGTCATCCCCGCGCTTTTCGGCGGTTTCGGCAACTATTTCATGCCGTTGCAGATCGGCGCGCCGGACATGGCTTTCCCGCGGATGAACAACCTGTCGTTCTGGCTCTACATCGCCGGGACCTCGCTGGGTGTCGCCTCGATGCTGGCACCAGGCGGGGGCGGCGATCTCGGGACCGGTGCGGGCGTGGGCTGGGTGCTCTACCCGCCGCTGACCACCACCGCCGAGGGCGGCTATGCGATGGATCTCGCGATCTTCGCGGTCCACCTCTCTGGCGCCTCCTCAATCCTGGGCGCGATCAACATGATCACGACCTTCCTCAACATGCGCACGCCCGGCATGACGCTCCACAAGGTGCCGCTTTTTGCTTGGTCGATCTTCGTCACCGCCTGGTTGATCCTTCTTGCCCTGCCGGTGCTGGCAGGTGCCATTACCATGCTGCTGACCGACCGCAATTTCGGCACCACCTTCTTCACCCCCTCGGGTGGCGGTGACCCGATCCTCTACCAGCACATCCTGTGGTTCTTCGGGCACCCGGAAGTGTACATCATCATCATTCCGGCTTTCGGGATCATCTCTCAGGTCATCGCGACCTTCTCGAAGAAACCGATCTTCGGCTATCTGCCAATGGTCTATGCGATGGTCGCCATCGGCGTTCTGGGCTTCGTCGTCTGGGCGCACCACATGTACACCGTTGGCATGTCGCTGACCCAGCAAAGCTACTTCATGCTGGCCACCATGGTGATCGCGGTGCCGACCGGGGTGAAGATCTTCAGTTGGATCGCGACGATGTGGGGCGGCTCTGTCGAGTTCAAGACGCCGATGCTCTTTGCCTTCGGCTTCCTCTTCCTCTTCACTGCCGGCGGCGTGACCGGGATCGTGCTATCCCAGGCCGCCGTCGACCGCGCCTATCATGACACGTATTATGTGGTTGCCCACTTCCACTACGTGATGTCGCTTGGTGCCGTCTTCGGCATCTTCGCCGGGGTCTATTTCTGGATCGGCAAGATGTCGGGCCGCCAGTACCCCGAATGGGCTGGCAAGCTGCACTTCTTCATGATGTTCATCGGCTCGAACCTCACCTTCTTCCCGCAGCACTTTCTTGGCCAGCAAGGCATGCCGCGCCGCTACATCGACTATCACGAGGGGTTTGCCTACTGGAACTGGTTCTCCTCCATGGGTGCCTTCCTGTCCTTCGCCTCGTTCCTGTTTTTCATCGGCATTGTGTTCTACACGCTGCTGGCAGGCCGCCGCGTGACTGAAAACAACTACTGGAACGAATACGCCGATACGCTGGAATGGACCCTGCCCTCGCCGCCGCCCGAGCACACGTTCGAGCAGCTGCCAAAGCGCGAAGACTGGGATCACCAGCACTCGCACTAGGCGTCTCGCTTTCCCAGAGGCCCCGGTCTACACCGGGGCCTCTTTCTTTTGGCAACTGTCGAGGTTCGGATGCGGCTCGTCTTCTTCGTGGCTTCCCTCCTTGCCCTGACCTTCGCGGGCTATGTGGCGATCTCGGGTTTCTTTCTGGCGAAAACGCTGACCGGGATCCTGACTGCCGGCCCGGTTTCCTCTCGCCTCGCAACAGCCGAGCGGCCCACGGATCCGCTGGCGCTGGGCTATCGCGGCAATCCGATGGAGGCTTTGGGTCTGCCGTTCACGATCGTGAAGATCGAGACGCCGCTTGGTCCCGCCGAAGCCTGGCAGGTCGACGCAGAAGGGGCTGCGGTCGGTCAAGCAATCTATGTCCACGGTCTGGCGGGTGCACGTGAAGACGGCTATCGCCACCTGTCCATGCTGCACGAGGCGGGCTGGTCGGTGCTTTTGATCAGCTATCGTAACGATGCTGTAGCACCGCCCGACCCTGATGGCCGCTACACGCTTGGTCTTCGGGAATGGCCGGATCTGGAGGCGGCTGTGGCCCATCTGGCCCCAGGACCGGATGGGCCCGGAGTGCTGATCGTAGCCGAATCGATGGGCGGAGCGCTCCTTGGCCAGTTCCTCGCCCATAGCGATCTGGCCAGCCGGGTCAGGGCCATTGCACTCGACAGCCCGGCGCTAAGCTTTGACGCAGTGGCCCGTCACCTTGCCGGGCAAGGCGGCAACCCCTTTTCCGGCCTGACGACCTGGGCCACCCAGAAGATCATGCCCGGGTTGACCGACCTGTCCTTGCAAGAAGCCGAGGTCCGGCCAATCTTCACCGATTTCGCAGGACCGCTCTTCATTGCCCATGGCTCAGGCGACCGGCTTGTGCCGATCGGCCCCTCTCAGGCGCTGGCAACGGAACGGTCTGGCAAGACAGTGACACTTTGGTCCGCAGCCGACCATCTTGGCTCCTATGCCGAGGACCCGGCTGCCTATCGCACCGCGTTCCAAGGCTTCGTCGTGGGGATCAGCGACTAACGTCCGGCAATGAGGGCGCCGACCTCAGCGCGCTCAGGGCTTGTCCGGCACATGCACCGAAACCGTATCGTATACGACCGCGCTGACTGGCACACCGGTTGCAGCCATCTTCACCGAGGCCACGACGACTCCAAGCTCGGCAGCATAGTGCAGGACGAAATAGGTGCCGTCGTCCGACCCCAGCTCAAGCCTGTCCTCGACCAGCCACACCTCGTAGCTGCAATCTGACAAGATGGCCTCATCCGTCCCAAGGTAGGTCTTCGTCGTACTGCCCCGCGCAACCTCGACGCCCTCGACAGAGACTGACACTGCCGACCGCCAGACTCCGCTGTCCGGCAGATCTTCCAACCCCGCAACCTGAACCGCATACGTGACCGACACCGTATTCTTGGCGGAAATCCGGTCAGCGGGAGCCAACGGGTGAAGGTAGGTGGCTGACACGTTCTCGGCCGCTCCGCCGCGCGTCACGACACGGCTTTCCGCAAGGCCCGCCGTCCCGCCGCGAAAAAGGCTGGAAAGGAACGGCTCCGACCGCGTCAACATAAGGCCCGGCGGGAGGTCCGTCTTGGTTGGGCAGGCTGCCCAACCAGACCCGGACGACAGGGCCAGAATGGCACCAGCCAGATTTACAAGACTGCCCTGCTCGCGACCTCCGATGAACGAAGTGCAGGTTGAGTGCCTGTCACCTTGCGACCTTGCTTCATCAGACGTGGCGAAAGCAAGCGCCTGCGACAGACCGTACCTTCCCATCCCCACATCGGATATTACATACTGCAGCCATGCCCTACCAATGGCTCCATTCCCCGCCCGGCGAGGACCACCTGCATCTCTGGCCGCACCGGTCGTTGACCCAGCGCGGATTTGTCTGGTTCGTCGGCCTGACAGCAGCACTGATCGCGGTGCCGCTGTTCGGCGTCATCGGCAGCCCGGTCCTGTGGGCATTGCTACCCTTCCTGCTCGCCACGATCTGGGCGGTCTGGTTTGCGCTGCGCAAGAACGGCCGAGACCGCGACATCATCGAAGATCTGCACTTTTCCGCTGCTGCCGTTCGCCTCACCCGCCATGAGCCCAAGGGACGGCGGCAAGACTGGGAGGCCAACCCCTACTGGCTACGTGTCACTCTCCACCCGACCGGCGGGCCGGTGCCGAACTACCTTACCTTGAAGGGCGAAGGCCGCGAGGTCGAACTGGGCGCCTTCCTGTCCGAGGATGAACGCATCGCGCTTCGACGCGAGCTGGTCGCAAAGCTCGCCTCGCTGCGCTGACTGCACTAATGGTACCGCAGTCCGCAATTCGACATTAGGGTCCCGCCGGAGTCTGTAAGAGGCCCGGCATTTCTGCAGGACCACGCTTTCGCAGTGCGATCATCCGCGCCCCAAGATTATTCTTCTTTCCGCTCGGGCAGGCGGTCATGATCGGTTGACGCCAGATCCTCCAGCTCCTTCTCGGTCATGCTCTTTGCCATCTTTTTTGAGGCCCCCGCCAAATCCTTCATTTGGGTCTTGCCTCGCTTGGCCGACAGCGCCGCCCCTGCGGCACGCTGCTGGGCTTTCGATACGGCTGGCATGGTATCACCTCCGCTGGTTCCACGCCGGACAACGGCAAAGTCCGCGACAGGTTCCCGCGCGGCGGCGGGGCCTAGCCCAACCGCGCCTTCACCAGCGCTCCGGCAGCGCCAAAATCCATCTTCCCGGTGTAGCGGCCCTTCAGTGTCGCCATCACCTTGCCGCAGTCACGGATGCTGGTGGCCCCGGTCTCGGCCACGGCGGCCGCAATGGCGGCATCGATCTCGGTCTGATCCATCTGGCGCGGCAGAAACTCCTGGATTACCCCGATTTCCGCCAGTTCCTTCTCGGCCAGTTCCAACCGCCCGCCTTCTTCATAGGCCCGGGCGGACTCGTGGCGCTGCTTCACCATCTTGCCCATGATCTGCAGAATCTCGGGCTCCCCCACCTCGCCGGCATCGGCCTCACCGCGGATGGCAATCTCCCGATCCTTGATGGCGGCGTTGATCAGGCGCAGCGTCGAGAGACGGGCCACCTCTCTGGCCTTCATGGCCTCTTTGAGGGCCGTCTGCAGACGGTCACGCAAAAGCATGGTATGGACATCCTGATAGTTTCCCCAGTTTCGGACTTTACTCTGAACCGCCCCCAACCGCAACCGCCGCTATTTTTGCCAACACTTTGATTACATTAAACTATCCTTTTCCCATCCGCACTTGACCCTTCACGCTCATGCCCTTAGGGTCCGGCAAATTTGCCCAAAGGAGAGTCGTTGATGCCCGCTGCGCGCGATGCCACCGCCTGCCTCGCCCTTGCCGACGGCTCGATCTTCTACGGCAAAGGTTTTGGCGCAGTTGGTCAGACCGTCGCAGAGCTGGTCTTCAACACGGCAATGACCGGTTACCAAGAGATCATGACCGACCCCTCTTATGCCGGGCAAGCCGTGACCTTCACCTTCCCCCATATCGGCAACACCGGCGTCACCCCCGAGGATGACGAGACGACCATCCCCGCCGCCGCCGGGATGGTGGTGAAATGGGACCCGACCGAACCCTCGAACTGGCGCGCAACGGGCGATCTGACCGCCTGGCTGACAAAGGTTGGCCGGATCGGCATCGGCGGGATCGATACACGGCGGCTGACAAGGGCGATCCGCTTGCAGGGCGCGCCACATGTAGCCCTGGCCCATAACCCCGACGGGACCTTCGACATCGAACAGCTGGTCGCCAAAGCCCGCGCGTGGAAGGGGCTGGTGGGGCTTGATCTGGCCAAGGACGTCACCTGCGCGCAAAGCTATCGCTGGGACGAAAAGCGCTGGGCCTGGCCCGAGGGTTACACCCGCCGCAACGGCGATGGCTTGCGTGTTGTCGCGATCGACTATGGCGCAAAGCGCAACATCCTGCGCTGCCTGGCTTCCGTGGGCTGCGAGGTCACCGTCCTTCCGGCCACTGCCACAGCCGAAGATGTGCTGGCGCTAAGCCCCGAGGGCGTGTTCCTGTCGAACGGCCCCGGCGATCCGGCTGCCACCGGGGAATACGCCGTGCCGATGATCCAGGGAGTGCTTGCAAAAGACCTGCCGCTTTTCGGCATCTGCCTTGGGCACCAGATGCTGGCCCTTGCCCTTGGTGCCAAGACCCGCAAGATGAACCACGGCCACCACGGGGCCAACCACCCGGTCAAGGACCTGACCACCGGCAAGGTCGAGATCACGTCGATGAACCACGGCTTCACCGTGGATGCCGACACCCTGCCCAAGGGCGTCAGCGAGACGCATGTCAGCCTCTTTGACGGCACCAACTGCGGCATCGCCGTCGACGGCAAGCCGGTCTATTCCGTGCAGTACCACCCCGAGGCCTCGCCGGGCCCCCAGGACAGCTTCTATCTCTTCGAACGCTTCGCGGCCGCCATGCAGGCTCGCCGGGCAGCCTGAAGTCGGGATTAACGTTGCGTTAACTGGTCGAGCGCATGCTCGGTCTTCGGAGATTACCGGAGACCGGCATGGCTGCCGCCGAACGCCAAAGCGAAAGACCGCCCGATGATCCTCCGCCGCATGGCGGTTTGCGAAAGTATGCCGTCGGGGCCTCACTGTTGCGCGCCGGCGTCATTCCGCCGGACGAGATGCTGACTGCCCTGTCCCAAAGAAGCCGGGAAAACGGGCGCTTGCCCGATGTACTTCGCGCCCGCTGGCTGGTCGTCGAACGTGATCTTCTTGGCGTTGATGCCCGCAACTGGGGGATCAGACTGGTCGATCTTGACAGCCGGCTCCCTGATCCCCGGCTGATCGACGCCGTGGGCGTGTCGGACTGCCTGCGCCACGGCCTTGTTCCTTGGCAAAAAGCCGGAGATGTGACCGTCGTCGCCACCTCGCGACCCGAAGAGTTTCGCCGCCTTCGCCCGATGCTCGAGGCGCGGCTTGGCCCAGTCGCGGCTGGTCTCGCGTCGGCTCGCTCAGTTTCGACGGCTATCCACGCCCGGCGCGGCGACCAGTTGGCGTATGTGGCAGAAAACCGGGTCGCTTCGTCCGAAAGCTGCCGGAACTGGCCAAAGCTGCACCACTCTCCGCGCGCAATGTTGGCGCTTGGCCTGACTTTCGCAGCCCTGGTGTTGGCACCACTGGCAACGGGACTTGCCGTATTCGCCTTTGCGATCCTCTCCTTGTTCCTAAGCGTCATCTTGAAGCTTGCCGCGACCGTCGCAGCCCTGCGCAAACCTGCGACAGTTCCCCCGCCACCGACTGACGGCATCCCGCCTATGGTCTCGATCATCGTGGCGCTATACCGTGAAGGCAGCATCGCTCCTCGCCTGATCCGTCGCCTTGCGCGGCTGGATTACCCGGTTGAGCTTCTCGACGTCATCCTCGCCGTCGAGGCCGAAGATCACGTCACCCTGGATGCGCTGACCAAGGCCGAGCTTCCACCCTGGATGCGCGTCGTCATCGTCCCCGAGGGTCAGGTGAAGACCAAGCCGCGCGCCCTGAACCATGCGCTTGATCACGCGAGGGGTGCAATCATCGGGGTTTACGATGCCGAAGACGCGCCGGAACCGGACCAGTTGCAGAAGGTGGTCGAACGCTTCCAGCGCTCGGGCCCCGAGGTCGCCTGCCTTCAAGGGGTGCTTGACTACTACAACCCACGCACCAATTGGCTAAGCCGTTGCTTTACCATCGAATATGCAGGCTGGTTCCGCCTTATCCTTCCCGGACTTTCCCGGCTTGGCCTTGTGGTTCCGCTTGGCGGCACCACGCTTTTCTTCCGCCGGGACGTCCTGGATCGCCTTGGCGCTTGGGATGCCCATAACGTGACCGAAGACGCCGATCTCGGCATCCGCCTTGCCCGCCATGGCTACCGGACCGAGCTGATCGACACCGTCACAGGCGAAGAGGCGAATTGCCGGCCGCTCCCCTGGATCAAGCAACGCTCACGCTGGATCAAGGGCTACATCATGACCTGGGCTGTCCACATGCGTGAGCCTCGGCTTCTCTGGCGCCAGCTTGGGCCACGCGGCTTCTTCGGCTTTCAGGTGCTGTTCCTTGGGACAATTGCGCAATTCCTGCTTGCTCCGCTTCTTTGGTCCTTCCTGATCGTGACTTTCGGCTTTGACCATCCGCTTCATGCCGCCTTGCCGCTCCCGATTACCTGGAGCCTCGTGGCGGTGTTCGTCCTGTCGGAATTCACCAACGTCCTGATCGGCATCCTGGGCCTGCGCCGGACCAAGCATAAGCTCAGCCTGCTCTGGGTTCTGACCCTTAAGGTCTATTATCCGCTTGCTTCGATCGCGGCCTACAAGGGGTTGCTTGAACTCGCGACCCGGCCATTTTTCTGGGACAAGACCACCCACGGCCTTTTCGACCACGCGGTCGAGACAAAGGATTAGCGCGTCCGCACCTCGCCCGCGTCGATGCGCAGCCGGGTCTCGAACGCCCGGCTGATATGCGATTTCAACGCCTGATAGGCCGCCTCGCCGTCGCCCGTTTCGATCGCGGCCACGATCAGTGCATGTTCCTCGATTGCCACTTCATCCCGCCCGACGGCCGCAAACGAGGTGTTCGCCATCAACGCCATCGACCGATACACAAGGTCCAGTTGCTGGACCAGGAACCGGTTATGCGAGGCAAGGTGGATCTGCTTGTGGAATCGCTTGTTCGCCCTGCTAAGCGCCCGGGGATCGCCGCCCAGAAGCGCGCGGTCCTCTGCCACCATGCTTTTCATCACCCGTACCTCTTCCGGTGTCGCATGCCGCGCAGCAAGCCGTGCCGCCAGCCCCTCAAGCTCGGAGCGGACCGCATAAAGCTCGGCCAGTTGGTTGTGGTCAAGGCTGGCGACAATCAGGCTTCGCCCATCGCGCGTCAGCATCGACTGCGTTTCCAACCGTTGCAACGCCTCGCGCACCGGCGTGCGGGAAACGCCAAGCCGCTCGGCCAGCTCGCTTTCGACCAACCGGTCCCCCGGCTTGTAAACCCCGGCGTCGATGGCTTCGAGGATCAGGGTATAGGCGTCTTTCTGCACGTTCCGGGCCTTCCGTCACTTAAGTGCCGGACCCTAGCCTGCCCCGCCCCCGGCAATCAACCCTTCCCATAACCGGCGGCGCCAGCTAGACCAGACCCATGCCAAAACAAGCCTTCGCGCAGGTCACGACCTGGGTCTTCGACCTCGACAACACGCTTTATCCGCCCGCGATGCGGCTCTTCGACCAGATCGAAGTGAAGATGACCGATTGGGTGATGCAGGCCTTGAAGGTGGACCGCGCGCGGGCCGACCATCTGCGCGCCCATTACTGGCAGACCTACGGAACCACGCTGGCGGGCCTGATGCGCGAGCACGATGTCGACCCCGCTCCCTACCTGAACGAGGTCCATGACATCGACTTTTCGGTCCTTGCCCCGGACCCGCAGCTTGCCGACGCCATCAAAGCCCTACCCGGCCGCAAGATCGTTTATACCAATGCCTGCGCCCCCTATGCCGAAAAAGTCATTGCCGGTCGGGGCCTTGCGGGCCTCTTCGATCAGGTCTACGGGGTCGAGCACGCCGGTTTCCACCCAAAACCCGAAGCTCGCGCTTTCGCGACCGTCTTCGCCCGGGATGGGCTGAACCCAAAATCCGCCGTGATGTTCGAGGATGACACGAGAAACCTCGCGGTACCCCATGCCTTGGGGATGCAGACCGTCCATGTCGCCCCTAAGCCCGATCCCGCGCCGCATATCCACCACCACACCGGCGACCTTGCCGCGTTCCTGGCGCGGCTGGCGTGACAAGGCGTCACAACCCCTGATCGTTCCGGCCCGCTTGAACTAAGTCGTGCCGAGCAGATACCCCGACAGGAGCATCAGATGACAACCACCGCTGCGAAACCCAATGCTGGATCCAGTCTAGTTGGCCGCCTTCTTCGCGCACTTCCCCTTATCGGCCATGTCATCCGAGACGTCGAGCGCGACATCAACAGCATCTTCTACCTCATCGTCATCGCGGTGACCGCGGTGGTGCTTGCGGTCCAGATCTGGGGCTTGGCGGCACTGGTCCTGACCGCAGTCGCGCTTGTCCCCGTCATGTTCGCGCTGCTGATCATTCTGGCAAGGCCGTAGGACAACCTGTCCTCTGGCCTTCTCTCTATGACCAGCCCTATTGTAGCATCGGAGGTCACGATGCGCGAGACGACCGATATCCTAATTTCCGGCGGCGGCGTGGCTGGCCTTGCCGCCGCCTGCGCGCTTGGCTCGGCCGGGTTCCGGGTGATCTGCGTCGACCCCACACCGCCAGTGACCGAGGCCGATGCGGAAGGTGCCGACCTTCGCACGACCGCCTTTCTGCAGCCCTCGATCCAGGTTCTCGAAGGTGCCGGACTTTGGGCGCGGCTTATGCCTCATGCGGCCCGGCTGCAGGTGATGCGGATCATCGACGCCGGCGGAACCGAGCCGCAAGCAAGGCTGGCAAAGGACTTCGACGCCGCCGACCTCTCTGACGCCCCCTTCGGATGGAACTTGCCCAACTGGCTCCTTCGCCGCGAAATGGTGGCCCGCCTGGCCGAGCTTCCTTCCGTCAGCTTTCGTCCAGGGGTCGGCTTTGCCCGAATGCTGGGCCGGGAGGCCGAGGTGCTTGTCACCCTGACCGACAGCGCCCAGATCGCGGCACGCCTGGTGATCGGCGCCGATGGCCGCGACTCCCCGGTCCGCGATGCGCTTGGAATCGGCGTCAGAACCATGCGCTACGGCCAGAAAGCGCTCGCCTTCGCCGTTACGCATGACATCCCGCACAGGAATGTGTCGACCGAGGTCCACCGCAAGGGCGGCCCTTTCACCCTTGTCCCCCTGCCAGACCGCGACGGAAAACCCGCCTCGGCGGTGGTCTGGATGGAAACCGGGCCAGAGGTCGCGCATCTGGCGGCCCTTCCCGTCCCCGAGTTCGAAGCCGAGGCCACCGCCCGTTCGACCGGCATCCTCGGGCCGTTAAGCCTCGTCACCCGGCGCAACACCTGGCCGATCATCAGCCAGATCGCCGACCACCTCTCGGGTCGCCGCGCCATCCTTATGGCAGAGGCCGCACATGTCGTGCCGCCGATTGGCGCTCAGGGCCTGAACATGAGCCTCGCTGACCTTGCGTGCCTGCTTGAGCTGACCGAAAAGCACCGCGACGACCCCGGGACGCCGGTCGTGACCGAAGCCTATCACCGCCGTCGTCATATCGACATCCTCGGCAGAGTAACCGGGATCGACATCCTGAACCGCGCCTCGATGGCCGAAGCGCCGCTGCTGCGCGACCTTCGGGCCTCGGCCTTGAACGCGCTTCATGCCGCAAACCCAGTGCGCCGGACCCTGATGCGCGCAGGCCTCGGGATCCGCTGAGCGGCTCAAGTCGAAGAAATCCGGACGACGCTAAAGCACCGCCTCGACCACACGCTTCAACCGGGCCACCGTCCGGTCGACATCCGCCAGCTTGTCCAACCCGAAAAGCCCCAGCCGGAACGTGCGGAACTCTGGCCCCTCGCCGATCTGCAACGGGACGCCCGCCGCGATCTGCACCCCTTCGGCCCGGAACTTGGCCCCGTTCTGCACCTCGGGGTCTGCCGTGTAGCTTACCACCACTCCCGGCGCCTGGAAGCCCTCGGCCGCAACAGACGGAACGCCCCGTTCGGCCAGCATCGCCCGCACCGCTTGTCCAAGCGCCCATTGCGCTGATTTCGCGGTGGCAAATCCCATATCGCGGGTCTCGATCATCGCATCCCGAAAGCCGACGATCGCGTCCGTCGGCATCGTCGCGTGATAGGCATGGCCGCCCTTCTCATAGGCTTCCATGATCGCCCGCCACTTCTTCAGATCAATCGCGAAAGAGTTCGAGACCGTCTCGGCCAGCCGCGCCTCGGCCGCAGGCGACATCATCACGACCCCCGCACTCGGGGACGCCGACCAGCCTTTTTGCGGGGCCGAGATCAGCACATCGACCCCGGTCGCGGCCATATCCACCCAGACGCAACCCGAGGCGATGCAATCCAGCACCATCAGCGCGCCCACCTCATGCGCGGCCGCGGCCAGTTTCGTCAGATAATCATCGGGCAGGATGATCCCGGATGAGGTTTCAACATGCGGGGCAAAGACCGCATCCGGCCGGAACTGATGGATCTGGGCTACAACCTCGTCAACCGGCGGCGGCGCGTAGGGCGCCCGTGCATCATTGCCCGTCTGCCGGGCCATCACCACATCGGTTTCCGCGGCAAAACCACCCGCGTCGAAAATCTGCGACCAGCGATAGCTGAACCAGCCGTTTCGCACGATCAGCACCCGACCCTGCCCGAACTGGCGTGCGACCGCCTCCATCGCATAGGTCCCGCCTCCCGGCACAAGGGCCACCGCCGAGCCGTGATAGACCTCTTTCAGCATCCCCGATATGTCGCGCATCACCTCCTGGAACCGCGCCGACATGTGGTTCAGGCTGCGGTCGGTGAAAACGACTGAAAACTCCTCCAGACCCTCGGGGTCGACGTCGGCGTGCAGTCCGGGCATGGCTTCCTCCTTGCGTTTCTTCCCTTGTGACATGCGCCGATCCTTTGCAACAAGCCTTTCGGACCGCCGCCGAATGTATCCTTGTCGCAGCGAGTGTGATCCGTCAGTGTAATTTGCAGCTTCCGGACGATTGCCACCCTGCCCGACCCCCATCGTGGAGACCACACCATGCCCCGCGCCCATCTTGCCACTGGTTCTCTGGCCGTCCTCGGGTGCCTTCTTGCACACGGGGCCAATGCCGAAACCACATTCGAGACCCACGTCAACCACTGGACGATCCAGGCGCGCGGCGAAAGCTGCTCGGCGCAGAACCGGCCACTTTCCGAACTTGGATCGGTGCCGATCAACACGCTGATCATCTTTGCCGAAGCGGGGGGCGATCTCAGCCTTGCGATGGCATTCTGGCCCGGCGCCTTGACCGAGGCGGATGACGAGATGACCCTGATGATCTCGGGCCGCGGCGGTTTCGATCTTCCTGCCGAAGCGCTGCTTGAGCCCTGGACGGTCCTGCGCAACAGCAGTCCCTTGCCGGACAAGCTTTTGACAACCTTCGGGTCTTACGAAGGCCCGCCGCTTTACAACATGACCGTTGTCGCCCGCGTGTCAGGCACCGAGACGCTGATCGATATCCAGGACATGCCGCGTGTGGTGGCCGAGCTTCAGCGCTGCCTCACGGTCTTGTCGCCGAACCCGTAAGCCGCCTTCAGCCGATTTCGCTTGCCCGGTGGCGCGCCTTTGCCAGCCAGTCCGGGTTGATCTCGACCCCCCATCCGGGTGCATCCGAAACCGTGGCCTGGCCATCCTCGATCCGGTAGGGGTCGTTCAGGAACAGCCCCTCCTGCCGCGGATAGTAATCTGCGCCCTCGATCGAGAACTCCAGGTATTTGCCGGGGTTCGGGATCGCGCGCAGAAGGTGCATGGTGCACATTGTTACAAGGCCGAGGTTCGCCGCATGCGGGGTGATCGGCAGGCCCGCCGAGGCGCCCATCCGGCAGACCTCCAACGTACGGTACATGCCGCCCAGATACATGATATCGGGCTGCAGGATGTCGACGGCCCTGTGCTCAATGGCCAATTGCCACGCCGTCAACTCACAATCCTGCTCGCCACCCGCCACGTCGATGCTTAGGGCCGCGCGCACTTCGGCGGTCTGATCGACCTCCCAATAGGGGCACGGCTCTTCGAAATGGCTGATGCCGTGGTCCTCCAGCATCCGGCCAACCTCGATCGCGCGGCGCGGAGAGTAACAGGAATTGCCATCAACCAGTTTCTCAACTTCATCGCCGAGCGCCTTGGAAACAATCGGAATAACGGCCTCCGTCCGACCTGGCCATTCATCCTGGTCGCGCCCGCATTCCGCGCCTACCCGCCACTTGAAGGCGTCAAAGCCGAAATCATCCCGGAGCTTGACGAACCGCGCCGCCTCATCCTCGGGCGTGATGTCGCGCTTCATCGACGAGGCATAGGCCCGGACCTTCCCCGGACTGCCACCCAGAAGTGACGCCACAGGCTTGCCTGCGACTTTGCCCTTCAGGTCCCAGATCGCCGTGTCCAGCCCCGCCTGCGCCCGTCGCAGATAGCTCCCTGGGAACTTGTGCTCGCGCTCGTAGTTCCGCCGCAGCGTGTCCTCCAAGTCTTCGACCCGCGTCCCCAAGGCATGGGGTGCCACCTGCCGGCGGAAGACCTCGGCGGTCAAGTCCGCATGATAAGTCGAGGTCTGCCCCCAGCCGACCGCGCCCGTGTCCGCCGTGACCTTCACGAAACAGACGAACTCGGTGTCAAAGGTCTCCAGCTTTGCGATCTTCATGGCTTCTCCCGGCTCTGCTCATCGTTCGACTTCGTCTCCTCTTCGCTTTCGACGAGCCCATGCTATGGGACGAGGATCGATCCCGACCCTAGCCACCCCGCTTCACCCTTTCGCGACCAAATCCGCCATTCCCAGTGGCCCGGGGCGACGTTCTTCGGTCAAAAGCACATTCGCTTCGACGTTCCCCACCCCCGGCAGTGTCATGATCCGCCGGCGCAGAACGCGCTCGAAATCGGCGATGTCGCGGGCCACGACCCGCAGTCGATAATCGAACAGTCCCAAGACATGCTGCACCACCTGCACCTCGGGGATCGACTGAACTGCGCGCTCGAAATCCTCAAGGCTGACCCGCCCCTTGGTCGCAAGCTTCACGCCCAGAAAGACCGTGACCCCAAAGCCCAGCCCTTCCCGGTCGACGTCCACCCGGAGACCCCGCAGGACGCCAGCCTCCTCCAACCGCCGCACCCGCCGCCACGCCGCCGGCTGCGACAAGCCCAGCCTGCGGCCCAGCTCACCTGCCGACAGGGTTCCGTCCAATGACAAGGTGCGCAGGATCGCCCGGTCCGCATCATCCAGATCAAGGCTCACAGCGGCAGCACCCCGGTTTCCTTGATGGTCGCGACCAGCATGAGGGCCTCAACCTCTGCGATATGAGGTAACCCCAGGATCCGGTCACGGTAGATGCCGGTCCAGTGCCCCATATCCCGCGCAATGACGTTCAATCGCACGTCAACTCGGCCAAGGAACGTCTCGATCATGATCACTTCAGGCACATCCCGCGCTGCCGAAATGAATTCGTCAAAAGCACGAGCATTGGTCTTGTCCAGCGTGAAGCGCAGGCTGACCTCGACCGCATAGCCCAAGGCCCGCCAGTCGATCACCGCCGTCTCCGAGCGGATCACGCCCCCCGCCCGAAGCCGGTCCAGCCGGCGCCAAAGCGTCGCTCCGGTCACTCCCGCGCGCTCGGCCAGAAGCGCCCGTTCCTGCCCGGGCTCAGCCAGATAGTGCCGCAGGATGCGCCGGTCGGTCTCGTCTATGTGCATGAATACTTCACGAAATTGCCTCTGGATGAATGATTTTTCGCCGAAGACTTGCAGGTTGTCAAATATTGCACTGTCTACCCGCTCATTCACCCTATGCTGCCACCATCATCAACCAAGGAGACGCCAAATGCGCGTTTACTACGACCGCGACTGCGATGTGAACCTGATCAAGGACAAGAAGGTCGCCATTCTTGGCTATGGCTCCCAAGGCCATGCCCATGCGCTGAACCTGCGCGATTCGGGCGCGAAGAACCTCGTCGTCGCCCTTCGCGAAGGCAGCCCCTCCGCCAAGAAGGCCGAAGGCGAAGGCCTGAAGGTCATGGGGATCGCCGAGGCCGCCAAATGGGCTGACCTGATCATGTTCACTATGCCCGACGAGCTGCAGGCCGCGACCTACAAGCATTATGTCCATGACAACCTGCGCGAAGGGGCGGCGATTGCCTTCGCCCACGGCCTCAACGTGCACTTCGGCCTCATCGAGCCGAAGAAGGGCGTCGACGTCATCATGATGGCCCCGAAAGGCCCTGGCCATACCGTCCGTGGCGAATACACCAAGGGCGGCGGCGTGCCCTGCCTCGTGGCCGTCCACCAGGACGCGACCGGCAAGGCGATGGAACTGGGCCTGAGCTACTGCTCCGCCATCGGCGGCGGCCGTTCGGGGATCATCGAGACCAACTTCCGCCAGGAATGCGAAACCGACCTCTTCGGTGAACAGGCGGTCCTCTGCGGCGGCCTCGTGGAGCTTATCCGCATGGGCTTCGAAACGCTGGTGGAAGCCGGCTATGAGCCCGAGATGGCCTATTTCGAATGCCTGCACGAAGTGAAGCTGATCGTGGACCTGATCTACGAAGGTGGCATCGCCAACATGAACTACTCGATCTCGAACACTGCCGAGTATGGCGAATACGTCTCCGGCCCGCGCATCCTGCCGTATGATGAGACCAAGGCCCGGATGAAGGCGGTGCTGACCGACATCCAGACCGGCAAGTTCGTCCGCGATTTCATGCAGGAAAATGCCGTCGGCCAGCCCTTCTTCAAGGCCACCCGCCGGATCAACGACGAACACCAGATCGAGAAGGTCGGCGAGAAGCTGCGCGCCATGATGCCGTGGATTTCCAAGGGTAAGATGGTCGACAAAGCGCGGAACTGAGCCCACCGGAAGAAGATGGCCCCGTCTCGGCGGGGTCGTCTCCTGGGGCCTAATGTCGCTTTGTCGTGACGTCTGCGATCTTTGCTTTGGCCTGCCTTATCCCCTACGGAACCATGCCGTTTATGCTGGTGATCGCTGCGACCGATTGGCCCCAGCAGGCCTCTCATACCTTTTTGGCAAGCAGCAGCTCCGCCAGATCGCGGTTCGCACCGTTCCAGGCCAGCACCTCACAGGGGGCCAGGAGGTGACTTGCCAGATCGGCATGCAACACCGCGCCGCCTGCCGCCCGGGTCAGCACAAGACCAGCCGCCGCATCCCAGATGTTCAGAACCTGCTCGTGATAGGCCTCTGTCCGACCACAGATCACCCCCATCAGCCCGACCGTCGCCGCCCCGGCCCGGCGGTACTCGCACCCTGCCCGGCGTAGCCTGCCGATGCGGGCCAGATGGTCCTCAACCGGTTCTGCTCCCGAGGTGCCCAGGGCAACGACCGTCTGATCAGGCTTGGCCCGAGCGGATACCCGCACGGGCCGTCCGTTCATCAATGCGGGCTGCGCGGGACCAGCACTGGCCATCTCGTCCAGATCGGGCAGGAAGATCACCCCGTGGGTAAGACGCTCTGCCCCGGCATAGCCGATGGACACGCCCCAATCCGCAAGCCCGCGCAGAAAATTCGTGGTTCCGTCAATCGGATCGACGATCCAGACCCCCCCACCCGGGGCCGGTGCGCGAAGGCCGCCCTCTTCGCCCAGTAACCCATCGTCCGGAAAAGCCGCCGCGATCCGGTCTCGGACCAGCTGTTCAACGGCAAGATCGGCTGCGGTCACAAAGTCCTGCGGGCCTTTGACGCTGATCTCCAGCCCACCAGGTGCCTGACGCAGCCGCTGCGCCAAGAGACCCGCCTCGCGGGCAAGGCTGTCGGCAAAGTCCAATCGCGGGTCGGTCATCGGGCAAGGGGCTTTCTTGTGGTAGCGCGCGGAACGCAGCTCAGGGACTGGACGCAAAGCTGCGGCGGGCGGGACCTGTCGCCGATCCGCGCGGTCAGAAGTTGCAACACCATACGGGACTGTTCCTCAAGATCCTGGCGAACGGTCGTCAGCTGATAGGCCCCCCAGCCTGCCTGTTCGATGTCGTCAAAGCCCACGACCTGAACCTGGTCCGGCACCCGAAGACCTAGATCGATCCGCAGGGCATCGAGCGCCCCAAGTGCCATCAGGTCGGTCGCGCAGAACAGGCCATCCACCCCGGCCAATCCGCCGATGCCCAGGTCGGCAATGGCCCGACGGCCAGCGGCATAGGACTGATTCTCGGCCACAACCACCCGGCACGGCAGGCCCTTGGCGGTCCCGGCAGCGACGAAGCTGTCGGCCCGGCCAGTGACCGAAAACGTCTCGCCCGCCGGTGTCAGACAGGCAAGCCCGCGCGCCCCGCATTCAAGCAGGAGGTCAAACACCGTCCGCCCTCCGGCAACGGGGTCGATCTGCACCCGGTCAGCCGCCGGGCCCATCGGATCACGGTTCACCAGCACCAGCGGGATGGACCGATCAGCGCATTCCTGCACCAGCTCTGGCGGCGGCGTGTCAGAGGTCACGATCATCCCCGCCACATTATAGGACAGGGCCGAGCGCAGCAGACCCGGCAAATCACCCTCATCCTCGGCGGTGATCAGCATCGGGCGAAATCCAAGGCCAAGAAGGCCCTGGGCCAGCAGCTTGATCTGCCGCCCCCGGATCGGCGTGTCCAGCCGTGAGGCGACCAGCCCGACGATGTTCGACGACCCTTTCTGCAGCCCCCGCGCCAGCGGATTGACGACATATCCCAGCGCGTTTGCCGCATCCAGCACCTTGGCCCGCGTCTCGGGTGCCACGGTCGCGCCCTCGGTAAAGGCGCGAGACACGGCAGAACGAGACACGCCCGCCAGTTCGGCTACGTCAAAAGAAGTTGGGTTCCGTGGTTTGGGCGGGGTCATTTCCGGGCGGACCACGCCGTCAGGTGGCGGGCAAAGGCAAAGGATTGGTCAAGGTTCACAAGATCGGGGCGGGCGGCTATAATGGCGTCAAAGACGGCGGGATCGTCCCCCATGTATGCGACCATCGGCTGAATGCCCTTGGCGCGCAAGACTGGAAACTCAGCCATATCTTCGTCCGGTGTGTACTCCACTATCTGCGGCGCATAACTGGCAAGCGTTGCTGCGAGATCGGGATAATCCTGCCGCCGCGCCATCAGCCGGGCCTCGCCCGAAAGCCTGCGGAGGACCTGCATCCGCGCCGCGTCAAACGACCATAAGAACACCCGCCCGGCAAGCCCCGCCGCCGAAACCTCGGTCCAGACCCGGCCCGGATCTGCCGATTTCAATTCCAGATAGAGGCTGCCCTGATGCGCCTGGGCGCAGGCCAGCACCTCGGCCAAGGTGGGTATGACCGTGCCTGCGAAAAACGCATCCTTCCAGCTGCCCGCATCAAGTGCCCGCAATTCCGCCAGCGTCTGCGCCATGGCCGGCCCCTGCCCTGAGGTCGTGCGGTCAAGCGTCTGGTCATGCAGCGCCACGACCTGCCGATCCGCAGTGTCCTGAAGATCGACCTCGACATGCGAGAACCCGGCAAGGAAGGCGCAATCCATGGCGGGCAAGGTGTTCTCGGGCGCCGCCAGATTTGCGCCGCGATGGCAGACGATCTGGACCGGCCAATCTTGCAGCGGCACGAAGGGGTTCACCATCTCGGGTCGGTCCGAACAGATGCCGGTCACCGGGGTCTGCCGGATCGCGGCCATGCGGACCGGGTCTTCCTCGTGCCACAACACCACCCGCTGCCCCTGGGCAAAGGCGCGCTCGAAAAGCGCCGGGGTCAGCATATCCTGCGGGCGGTCCATCCGTTCCCAGCAAAGGTGAATGACGTCCGCCCCCCGCGCGTGCTCGAACGGGTCAGCACCGAGCGACACCAACACGGCGCGCGGATAGGGGCTGCCTGCGGCGGCAAGGGCTTCCGCCACAGCCGGATCGAAAGCCCCCAGGATGGCGCGGTAGATACCATGGCCGCGCAGCAATTCCAGCGTCGGCAGGGCGGCGGCACTATCCTTGATATCGGCATAGATGCCGACGCCGCGCCGCGCCGCGAGGGCGATCACCTCGTCCAGCTTCGGGGCCGGTCGACCGGCGGCGGTGGTGCGCGCCAGAAGGTCGGCCCAGTCCAGCGCCGCGACCGCGCTGCCATCGGCCAGCGCCGCATCGTGATGCACGACCGGAACGCCGTCGCGGGTCATGCCGATATCGACCTCCCACATGTCGGCACCAAGCTCGGCGGCAAGGTCGAACGCCCGCAGCGTATTGTCGAAGGCATAGGCCGACGCCCCGCGATGGGCGATGGCAAAGGGTCGGGCCGGGCGGGTCCAGTCAGCGTCAGTCACAGGCGAACCCCTTTTTGGTCAAAGGCCATCACCCGCCGGGAATCGACGCCCCAGTCCACGCTTTGCCCGACCACAAAGCCGCTATGCGCAGGCAGGATCGCGCGCAAGCTTTCGCCACCAGACAGGGCCACCGCGAACATGTCCTCACGCCCCTGCGGCTCGATCGCCACGATCTGGCCGCCGAGCCCCGGCCCATGCTGCGGGCCGAAATGTTCGGGCCGGATGCCCAGCGTGACCGGACCCACAGCGCCCGATCCCGCAGCCAGCGCCAGCAGAGGCCCCCCCGGAATGCGCAAACCATCGCTCTCGATCACCGCAGGTAGGAAAGAAATCGGCGGATTGCCCAGAAAGCCCGCCACAAAGCGGTTCACCGGCGCGTCATACATCTCGGCTGGGGTCCCCTCCTGCACGATCCGGCCCTGATCCATCAGCACGATCCGGTCGCACATCGACATCGCCTCGACCTGATCATGCGTCACCAGGATCGCGGTGATCCCGGTCTCGCGCTGGATGCGGCGAATCTCGGATCGCATTTCCAGCCGCAGCTTGGCGTCAAGGTTGGCAAGGGGTTCGTCGAGAAGCAGGATGCCCGGCTGGCGGACCAGCGCGCGGGCCAGAGCAACGCGTTGTTGCTGGCCGCCGGAAAGCTGCGCGGGTTTGCGGTCCAAAAGCGCGCCGATCTGCACGAGGTCTGCCATCGCCCGGACCTTCGCCTCAATCGCCACCCGGTCCAGCCGCTGGACGCGCAGGGGAAAACCAATGTTCTGGGCCGCCGTCATATGCGGGTAAAGGGCGTAGTTCTGGAAGACGACACCCACGGGCCGCTTCTGCGCGGGCAGTTCGGTCACGTCGCGGTCGCCGAAATGCAGCTGCCCGGCATCCATCCGGTGGATCCCGCAGATCGCGAACAGGGTCGTCGACTTGCCGCAGCCCGAAGGCCCCAGGAGGGCCACCATCTCGCCCGACCCCACAGTCAGCGACATGTCGTCGATAACGGTCGCAGGGCCGAAACGCTTGGTGAACCCGGTCAGGCGCAGCTCCATCAGCCTTTTACCCCGCCGCCGTGAATGGTCATCAACCGCCGCTGGAAAACCAGATAGATCAGCAACACTGGTGCCGCGTAGAAAAGGCCAATCGCCTTGAACATGCCGAAGTCCTGGTTCGCCTCATCCGCGATGAACGAGTTCATGTAGGTGGCCAGAACCGGCGCCCCGCCGCCCGGAGCCAGCACCAAAGGCAGCACGAATTCCGACCAGCCCGACAGGAACGACAGGATCAGCAGGGCCGACAGACCGGGCATGATCTGCGGCAGCACGATCTCGGCCCAGACCCGGAACCGGCTGGCCCCATCCTGAACCCCGGCCATTTCAAGCTCCCATGGCACGGTGTCGTAGAAGCCCTTCATGATCCAGACGCCAAGCGGCAGCTCCAGTGCCGCCTTGACCAGGATCACACCGATCAGATTGTCGTAAAGCCCAAGGAACTGCAGGATGATGAAAATCGCGATGATCAGGGTGATCGTCGGAAAGGCGTGGAGCACGATCAGTCCGGCCAGAAAGAACCGCCGGGCCGGGAAGTTCAGCCGCGACAGCGCATAAGCGGCGGTCAGCGACAGGCTGGTCACCAGGATGGCGGTGGTGCTGGCGAAAATCAGGGTGTTGAACGTCACCCGCCAGACCGACGGGCGACCAAGCGCGGTGCTTTGCCAAAGGAACCGCCAGTTGTCCCAATGGAAAGCCTCGGGCCAGATGCTGCCGAGGGCGGGGCGCGTAAAGCTGTCGATCAGCTGAAACGCATACATGATCGCAAGCGGCAGGGAACAGACCGCCAGCACCAGCGTCAGGATCAGGGTCGCCCGGCTCATTGCTCGATCCTTGGTTTGGAGACCAGTTCGGCAAAGTTGAACAGCCGGAGGTAAACCGCCGACAACACCAGCCCGATCACCACCAGCGCCAGCGCATAGGCCGCACCCAGCCCGTATTCCAGATTGCCGCCATAGTTCGACAGGGCCGTGTGATAGGCGGCCAGCGACCAGACCTCGGTCTGCCGTCCGGGGCCGCCGTCAGTGGCCAGAAGGATGTATTCGAAGGACGTCAGCAGCGACAGGGTCTGGTAGCAGGTGACAAACAGGATCGGCCAGCGCAACTGCGGCAGGATGATCCAGCGGACCTGTTGCCAACGATTGGCACCATCCACCTCCGAGGCATGCAGCATCGCCGTCGGGATCGCCTTCAGCGCCGAGGAAAACAGGATCATCCCCAGCGAGGCACCCACGAAACCGTTGATCAGCACGATCGACAGCCAGGCATTCGTCGCGCTGTCGACCATCCAGTTGCGCGGCGCATAGCCGAAAGGGCCAAGCATGGAGGAGATGAACCCCTGATCCGCCGTGAACCAGCGCCACATCAGCACGTAAAGCACCGGCGGCAGGATCCGCGGCAGAAACCAGATGGCGCGGAAAGTGTTGGCCAGCGCGCCGGGCAGATAAAAGGTCGAGATCGCCAGAAAAAGCCCGAAGCCCACATTGAAGGCCAGCGTCAGCACGACATAAAGCGCCGTATTCATCGCATAGCGCAATGTCGACGGCAGCTGCCCCAGCAGACTGAAGTTATCCGTCGTCCAGTGCCAGCCGGTATAGGCCTCGGCCGTCAGACGCTCCACCTCGGCGTCGGCCAGATTCAGGGGCATCAGGCTTTCCCGCATCGCCGTGGCGTCCGGCAGACGGCGATCCAGAACCGAGGTCGCGAAAAGGTCAGCCGCCGCCTTGCGCTCGGCCGTGCTACGGATCGGGTCGCGCGGCAGGTCCTTCAACAGCCGCTCCATCTCGCGCCGCGTCGGGATGCTTTGGCCAAGATGGCTGGCGGCCAGTGCCTCGGCCCGACCCGCACCGTAGCCTGCGGCAAAGCGGGCCAGCGCGGATTCGGTGACCCAATAACTGGCACTGGTCAGGGTCTCGGCGGTGGCGGGCGAGATCGCGCCCTGTTCGGCCAGCCGCTTCACCTGCGTCTCGGTCAGCAGATACTCACCCCCCATGATCCCCGTCGAGGTGCTCATGCTGGTGAACGAGAAGACAGCCGTCAGCAGCACCGGCAGCAGAAAGAACACCGACGCCACGATGAGGGCCGGGCCGAGAAAGCCGAAAGTAAGGGGTGAGATGCGGCGCAGCGACATGGAAGCCGTGGTCAGGGCAAGGGGGAATGGCCGGCGGCAGGTTTGACCGCCGGCCCAGTCGTTCAGCGAACGATCAGCTCATCGCCAAGCGCCGCGGTAAGGGCGGTTTCCAGCTCGGCCACGGCTTCTGCGGGCGTCTGCACCCCGGTCCAGACCGCCTCAAGCCCTTTCCACATCGCTTCCGAATAGGCGCCATACTTCACATGGTTCGGCTGCGAATTCGCATGCGGCAAGAGCTTCTCCGTCGCCTCGCTGGCCCAGCGGTCGCCCGCGTAAAGCTCGATACCGCCCTGCGCCTTGGCCACGGCCAGATGCGCCGACTTGATCGCATGCAGCGTGTTCAGCCGCGGCTCGCTCGCAATCGCGATCAACTGCGCCGAGATTTCCTGCACCCGCGCGTCGGCCTGCTTGGTCACCAGATAGACCAGCGGATGGGTGATCGTGTTGGCCCGGCCCGCGTCGCCACCCGAGGGAATCAGCGAAAAGCCGATGGTGCCGAAAAAGTCGGTGTTGCCCTGCTTGCCGGTGTAATTGGCATAGTGCCAGGTCCCGCCGTGCCAGAACAGTGCCTTGCCGGTCGCGACTTCGCTGTACCACTGGTCCCAGTCCGTGCCGATATGGGTCTTGCGGGTGACACCCGCTGCGACAGCATCGGCGAAGAACTGATAGGTGGCCGTCATCGCGACCTTGTCCAATACCAGCTTCCCCGTCTCGGGGTCCTGCAGCGTGCCGCCGAAGGACTGATAGAACTGCGCATAGTCCGGACCGTTCGACACGCGCGGGTACCAGCCATAGCCCGGCTCGACGAGGCCCATCTCGGTCGCCTTCTTGGCGTCTTCCAGCATGTTGGCCAGCGTGTAGTCTCCCGACTCGACCCGCCCCGACAGCGCTTCAAGGTCGGCATCGCTGTAGCCGATCTTCTTCATCGTCTCTTTCCAGAAAAAGAACGGGCGGCTTTCGGCGTCCTGCGGAATGCCCCACTGCACGCCTCCGAAGGACGCGATGTCCATCAGGTTCGGGTAGATGTTGTTCAGTGGCCAGGCGTCCAGATCAAGGTAATCCTGGACCGGAACGATGTAACCGGCCTGACTCCACGGTGCGATATCGAGGTGGCTTGTCACCACGATCGAGGGCGCAGTCCCGGCCTCGGCGCCAAGGGTAACGGCCTGCTTGAATTCATCCCAGTCGGCAAAGTCCAGCTTGCCTTCGACGGTGATGTCCAGCGTTTCGCCGCGAATGGAGGCTTCACGTTCCAGCAGATCTGCGGCGATGGCAATCGCATCAACACGGTAGGAATCCGTATCGCCCGAGCCGCCGGCCCAGACGGTGATCTTGATCTCTTCAGCGCATAGCGGAGCGGCCAACGTGGCCGCAAGGATGGCAACAAATGCGGATGTGCAATGGGAACGGATCATCGGTTTCTCCATGAGGTTGGCGATCCAGCAGGCTATGCACACGTGTGCAAGCTGCGGGAAGGCTACGGGAGAATCGGCTACGCTTTTGTGACGCTGGACCCTGTTCGCCTTGGCAGGTAGCGTCTCGCCCGAACCCAGATCCACCCAAGGTGTTGACGTGACCGAGGCCCCTGTTGCGCTTTTTCATCACGGCAGGCGGACGCTGCTAAAGTGGCATCGCGGGCGCGATCGCCTGTCGTCTCCGGCATTCATGATCGAGACCATCGCCCGGGGTCTCGCGGCCGGGGCGAGCGTCGAGATCGACCTGCAACCCCTTTCGGATGGCAGCTTTGCCGTCATCCATGACCCGCAACTTGATCGCGAAACGACCGGCACCGGCGCAGTCAACCGCCTAGATTCGCAGGGATTTCTTGCGCTTCATCGACGTGACAACCAAGGGCGCGCCCTGACCGAACCGGCTTTGACCCTTGACCAGTTCACCCAGCGGCTTGGAAGCGTGGCCAGACCGGGGGCGGTCTTGCAGCTTGACCTGCAATGCAAAGCGGCCGACCTGCACTCGGCGACCGTTGCGGGTTTCGACGCGGCTTTGGGCCAGTTGAAAGGCACCGCAATCTTGTCGGGCGAAGACCCCGCCGCGGTGCGCCGCCTGGCGGCGGCCGCCCCGGGGTTGGCCATCGGATACGATCCCTGTGGTGAGGCCGGACAGATCGCCCTGGCGATGGCGGATGACTGGACCGGGTTCGTCCGCGAGACCTTGGCCGCGATGCCAGAGGCGGGCACGATCTACCTGGCCCTCGATCTTCCCCTTCGCGCCGCCGACCAGGGGTTTGACCTGATCAAAGCCTTTCAGCAGCATCGAAAGCGCGTCGACTGCTTTACGCTGGTTGGGGATGAGGCCGAAGCGGCCCAGATCGCCCGGCGTCTGGTCGAACTGGGAACGGACCAGATTACGACCGATGATCCCAAAGGCCTGATCTCGGCCTTCGCCGACATCAGTTCCCAACCAGCACCACTGGTCAGGCATAGGTGACAATTCCCGCCCGTTCGCCTAGCCTAGCGGCACTTCCGCTGGTCCAAAGTATGCAGGGTTGAATGGCAATTACGCTGAAGGATGTCGCGATGCGCGCCGGCGTGTCGACCGCTGCGGTGTCGCGGACCTTCACGGCAGGCGCATCGGTATCGGCAAAGACCCGCTCCAAAGTCGAGAAAGCCGCCGACGACCTTGGCTACAGCCCGAACATGCTGGCTCGCAGTTTGACCACGCGACGGACGCAAATGGTTGGCCTCGTCTCGAACAACTTCCACAACCCGGTCTTCCTGCAGATCTTTGACCTCTTCACCCGGGTCATTCAGGAACGTGGCCTCCGCCCGCTTCTGGTCAACCTCACCGACGAGACCGACCCCGCGCGGTCGGTGCAGTTCCTTCGCCAGTACTCGGTCGATGGGGTCATCGTTGCCTCGTCGCATGTGACCGACGGGTTTGCCACCGCCTTTCGCGAGGCTGGCATCCCGGTGGTTCACGCCTTTGGTCGGGCGAAAGCGAGCCCCACTGTCTCGGTCGTCGGGATCGACAACATCAGTGCGGGTCGGTTGGCCGCCGAAACCCTGATCGCCCGGGGCTACCGGCAGCTTGGGTTCATGGGCGGGCCCGAGGGCGCATCGACGACGCAGGATCGTCTGCTAGGCTTCACTGCCGCTGCGAACGACAGCGGCCTGCAGGTGACCTCAAGCTTCGCCGGGGCCTACAGCTTCGATGCCGGGCGGGCCGAGATGCAGCGCCTTTTGCAAGGGCCTAGGGCCGAGGCCTATTTCTGCGCCGATGACGTCCTGTCGATCGGGGCGCTGTCAGCGGCTGCCGAGGCCTGCTTGCAGGTGCCCGACGATCTGGGGATCATCGGGCTGAACGACATGGAAATGTCCGCTTGGGCAAATATCGCCCTGACCACCATTCACCAGCCGTTCGAACTGATCGTCCGATCATCCATCGACCTGATCGTCGGCAACTTCGACGACCCCGGACGCCCGCCCGAGGTGCGCCTGTTCCCCTGCCATGTGGTCGAGAGGCGGACGCTTCGTCGGCCCGATTAGCGAAAAAGGCCCGGCCGGGCGTCGACCCAAGTCCCGTTCCCCTTTGCCGACGCCACCGCAGCATGGATGGCGGCGATCGACCGCAAGCCGTCCTCCGCCGTCGGGAACAGCGTGACCGCCGGGTCTGGCTTGCGGCCCTCGGTTGCGGCAAGCAGGCTTTCCGCCAGATCGCGGTAGATGTTGCCAAAGGCCAGCGGCATGCCCTCGGCATGTCCCACGGTCACCCGGCTGGCCCGATCAGCCTCCGGCGACAGGTTGCCCTCGCCCCGCTCGATCACCTGCAGGCGGCCCTGAAGCGGCATGTAGTAAAGCTGGTTCGGCTGCTCCTGCGCCCAACGCAGCCCCCCGGTCTCGCCAAAGACCTGGATCGTCAGCCCATGCTGGCGTCCAATCGCGACCGATGAGGTCCAAAGCCTGCCAACCGTCCCACCGTCCATGCGGAAGTTGACCATCGCGTCGTCTTCCAGAACCCGGCTGGGCAAACATGATGCAAAGTCTGAGGAAAGCTTCGCAACCTCCTGTCCAGTCACGAAACTTGCCATGTGAAGCGCGTGGATGCCGCAATCGGCAAACTGCGCCGAGACGCCTGCCTGCGCCGGGTCATAGCGCCAGCGGACGCGGGGGTTGTCGGCATCGGCGGCATTGGCGTGGTGACCATGGGCGAACTCGGCGACCACCAGCCGCACTTTGCCGAGATCACCCCGCGCGACCATCGCCCGCATGTGCCGGACCAGAGCATAGCCGGTGTAACCATAGTTTACCGCACAGATGCGTCCGGCCTTGCGGGCGGTCAGCACCAGGTCTTCCGCCTCGGCTTCCGTCACCGTCATCGGCTTTTCGCACAGGACATTGATCCCCGCTTCAAGGAAGGCCTTGGAGATTTCGTAGTGGGTCGAATTGGGCGTCGCCACGGTAACAAGATCGATCCGGTCGGCGCGGTCGCGCTCCCCCGCCAGCATTTCTTTCCAGTCACCATAGGCGCGGTCTGGCGCGATACCCAGCTCTTGCGCAAAGGCCCGGCCGCCCGCCGGATCGGCGTCCAGCGCCCCCGCTGCAAAAGTGAGATACCCGTCCAGCCCGGCGGCGATGCGGTGGGCCGGACCGATCTGGCTGCCCCTGCCGCCACCGATCATGCCCCAATTCAGTCGTTTCATGTCTGTCTCCTAGAAACCGATGGAGGAAAGATAGCCCCGATTGGCGCGGGCGTCGTCAACGGGCGAGGTCGGACCCGCCGGGTCGCAGTCCTGCTCGACCGTGCACCAACCGTTGAACCCCGCATCCAGAAGGATCTGCCGCACCGCCGGGAAGTCGACATCACCCTTGCCGAGGTTGCAGAAGATGCCTTCGGCGCAGGCATCATAGAACCCCGTCCGGTTGGCCACGGCGCGCGCTTTAACGTCCGGGTCGATATCCTTGAAGTGCATATAGGAAATGCGCCCGATATGGCGGCGCATGAAGGCCACGGGATCAAAGCCCGCATAGGAATGGTGGCCGGTGTCGAAACAGATCTTCAACAGGCTCTCGTCGATCTCGGACAGCAGCCGCTCCAGTTCCGGCTCAAAATCGATGAACCCCGCCGCATGGGCGTGGATGCCCACAATCAGCCCATGGTCAGACCCCAGCTGGCAAACCTTCCGGAACCGGTCGACAAAACCCGCCCATTCCTCGGCTCCCATCAGTTCAGCCTCGTCCGCACGTCCTGCAGTTGGCGCCCGGCGCGGCGAGATGGAATCGATCAGCACCAGATGCTTCGCCCCGTGCGACGTCAGCGCCTTGCAGGTCCGCACGCTGGCATCCCAGACCTCGTCCCAGGCGGCGGGGTCGTGGAAGGGCCGGAAGACAACGCCCCCGATCAGGGTGAGGCTGTTTTCAGCCAAAGCCTCGGCCAGCACCGCCGGGTCCTCGGGCATGAAGCCGATCGGGCCAAGCTCGATCCCCTTGTAGCCTGCCGCCGCACAGTCCGACAGCACCCGCCGCCAGGGCGGATTGCGCGGGTCATCCGCGAATTCAACGCCCCAGGAACAGGGCGCATTGCCAATCTGGATCATGGTCTTCCTTTCACAAATCCACCCAGGCGCCCGATGCCGCCGAGGCATGGGCCGCCGCTATGATACGGTTCACTTCCATCCCGTCGCGGAACGTCGGCCAGATCGCCTTGCCGGTCGCGATGGCGGTCAGGAAGTCCTTCGCCTCGATGATGATCTGGTCCTGATAGCCGGTGCCATGCCCCGGTCCCTGGCAAAACGGCAGATAGTCCGGATGCTCGGGCCCGGCCAGGATCTTGCGAAACCCCCGCAGCGCCGGCGGGTCGTCGGCCTTGTAGACCCAAAGCGCGTTCTGGTCTTCCTGATCGAACCTTATAGCACCCTTTGTGCCCGTAATTTCATAGGCATAGCCCATCTTTCGGCCTTGCGCCACGCGGCTGAAAGACAAATGCCCCATCGCCCCGTTCTGAAAGCGGCACATGAACTGGCCGATGTCATCGTTGACTGCGCGGCCCTCGGTCCCAGGACGGTTCGGGAAGACCGTCACGATATCGGCGCTCAGCCGCGCCATCGGCCCGATCAGCGCCAGAGCCGCGTTGATCATATGCGGGGCCAAGTCGCCCATCGTGCCGTTCGCCGCACCAAAGTTGCGCCAGGTCGCAGGCCGCCCACCGTCAGCGTCGAAATCCTCGGTATGTTCACCCCGAAACCAGATCACTTCGCCAATTTCGCCCGCCTGCACCAGCGCGCGCGCAAATTGGGATGCCGGAGTGCGGATGTAGTTGAACCCCACCATGTTGATGGCACCGGACGCTTCGGCCGCAGCGACCATCGCAAGGCTGTCCTCAAGGCTTGCGCCAAGGGGCTTTTCGCACAGCACCGGCTTGCCAAGAGCAAAGGCAGCCTCGGCAATCTCACGGTGGGTTTCCTGCGGCGAGGCGATCACCACGGCCTCGACCTTCGGATCAGCGACCAGCACACGCCAGTCAGCAGTGGCGCGCTGAAAGCCATAGGCGGCGCCGTACCGTTCAGCCGAGGCTTCGGTCGTGGTGCCGATCATTTCCAGCCGCGGGCGCAGGGCCGTGTCGAACACGGCACCCACGGCCGCCATCGCCACCGAGTGCGCCTTGCCCATGTATCCGCCGCCAACAATGCCGACGCCAATGTCTCGCATGGCAACCCTCTGGAAAAAATTGCAACCGGTTGCAAAATGGGTATCCTGAGTCGTAAGACATCGTCAACGCCAATTCGACGACTGCGAACCGGGGGCAGGTATGGACCACACTATGACACCGACTGACGACCGCAAGCCAGACATGCGGCGCATGACCGTCGCACAGGCGATCGTCGCTTGGCTTGCCCAACAGTACATCGAAATCAACGGCAAGCCGCAGCGGATTTGTGGCGGTGGCTTCGGCATATTCGGCCATGGCAACGCGCCGTCGCTCGGCGAGGCTCTTTATGCGGCGCGCAACGAACTGCCGCTTTATCGCGGGCAGAACGAGCAAAGCATGGGCTTTGCCGCCGCCGCCTACGCCAAGACGCATCTGCGCCGCCGCTTCATGTTCTGCACCGCCTCGGCGGGGCCGGGGACCGCGAACCTGCTGACCGCGGCCGCACTGGCCCATGCAAACCGCCTGCCGATGCTCATGCTTTGTGGCGATAACTTCGCGACCCGCCTGCCCGATCCGGTGTTGCAGCAACTGGAGCATTTCGGCAATCCGACCCTTGGCGTGACCGATGCCTTCAAGGCGGTCTGCCGCTTCTGGGACCGAATCACCCATCCCGCACAAATCCTGAACAGCCTGCCCGCCGCGCTGAACACCATGCTCGACCCCGCCGATTGCGGGCCTGCCTTCATCGCCCTGCCGCAAGACCTGCAAGGCTGGGCTTGGGACTACCCCGAGACCTTCTTCGCCCCCCGCACCCACCGCATCCGCCGTGCCGCACCCGATCCGGCCGAACTCGCAGACGCAGCCGCCCTTTTGGCCAAGGCCAAGCGACCGATCATCATCGCGGGCGGTGGCGTGCAGTATTCGCAGGCCGTGTCCAACCTGACCGCCTTCGCTGAAACCCATGGCATCCCGGTTGTCGAAACCATCGCAGGCCGCGCCAACCTCGTCTGGGACCATCCCCTGAACATCGGCCCCATCGGCGTCACCGGTTCGGACAGCGCCAATGCCATCGCTGCCAATGCCGACGTGATCCTGGCTGTCGGCACCCGGTTGCAGGATTTCACCACGGGCTCCTGGACGGCCTTTGGCCGGGAGGCCAAAATCATCAGCCTCAACGCCGCCCGGCACGACGCGTGCAAGCATCTGTCGATGCCCGTGGTTTGCGACGCCAAAACCGGGCTTGACGCCTTGAGCAATGCCCTGTCGCCCTACCGAGCCCCCGCCGACTGGCTCGCCCTTGCACAAGCCGAACGCCAGACCTGGAATGCCTATGTCGCCCGCAACACCGGCCCGCGCAACGGTATGCCGACCTATGCCCAGGCCATCGGCGCAGTGAATGACCGTTGCACGCCGGAAGACAGGATCGTCACGGCCGCCGGTGGCCTTCCCGCCGAGGTAGCCGCGAACTGGCGCACGCTTGGCATCGGCACCGTCGATGTCGAGTTCGGCTTCTCCTGCATGGGGTACGAGATCGCCGGCGGCTGGGGCGCGCGCATCGCGCAGGCCGAGACGCAGCCGCAGGCCGAAACCGTGGTCTTCGTCGGCGACGGGTCCTACCTTTTGATGAACTCCGACATCTATTCCTCGGCCCTCAGCGGCCACAAGCTCATCGTCATCGTCCTGGATAATGGCGGCTTTGCCGTCATCCACAAGCTGCAGAAGAACACCGGCAACGCCAGCTTCAACACGCTCTTTGCCGATTGCCCGACGATCCCTGCCCCCTTCGCCGTCGACTTCGCCGCCCACGCCCGCGCGATGGGTGCCCTGACCGAAGAGGTCGCGACGCTGGACGATTTCGGCCCCGCCTTCGACCGTGCCCGGGCTGCCGACAGAACATCGGTCATCGTGATGCGGGTCGATCCGCATGACGGCTGGACCGAGCAGGGCCATGCCTGGTGGGAGGTGGGCCTCGCCGAAGTCAGCCTCCGCCCCAGCATCGCCGCTGCCCGCGAAAAGCAGGAAGCGGGCCGCGCCCGGCAACGGCAGGGCATGTGATGGACCGGCTCTGGCAGCGCCTGCGGCTGAACCGCTTCGTCCTTCTCGGGCGCGTGGGGATGGACCTTTACGCCGATCCCCCCGGCACAAGGATCGAAGAGGCGCAGCGCTACATCTCGGCCATCGGCGGCTCGGCCGGGAACATTGCGGTGGCCCTTGCACGGCAGGGGTCGGACGCGGCCCTTCTGACCCGCGTGTCGGATGATGCGGTCGGTCGCTACTGTGTCGCCGAGCTGATCCTCTACGGCGTCGACACCCGCCATGTCCGCCCGGTCAAAGGCGAGGCGCGCACCTCGCTGGCCGTGGTCGAGACCCGGCCAAGCGACGCCCAGACCGTGCTATACCGCAACAGCGCGGCCGACTTCAGACTGACCGAAGCGGATGTGGCGGACGTCGATTTCTCGATCTACGCCGCCCTTGTGATCACCGGAACCGCGCTGGCGAGTGAACCCTCGCGCGGGGCGACGCTGACCGCCATCAGGCGGGCCAAGGCGGCTGGTGCGGTGGTGGTCCTCGACGTCGACTATCGTGCCTATTCCTGGCCTACCGCAGCCGAAGCCGCGCGACTCTGCCTGCAGGCGGCAGCAGACTCTGATGTCGTCATCGGCAACGACGACGAATTTGGCCTACTCGCGGGGAACCACAACCGTGGCCAGGGGCTGGCCAAGGACCTCGCGGCCCAAGGCGCGCATTTCACTGTCTATAAACGCGGCCAGCTTGGATCGACCACCTTCTTGCCCGATCGCCAGTTCGACACCCCCATCTTCCCCGTCGCCGCCCTGAAACCGATGGGCGCGGGCGATGGCTTCATGGGGGGTCTTCTGGCCGGCTTGGCCCAGGGCCATGATCTTGAAACCTCGGTCCGTCGCGGGGCTGCAACGGCGGCGATCATCGTCGCCGGCATCGGCTGCGCCCCTGCCTCGCCCGACACCACCACCCTTGACGATTTCATCGGGCGCCACTGACGCGCCCGGAAAGGACCCCATGCACATCGCTCCGTTCGACAACCGCAACCAGCCAATCGTCGGGGAAAATGACCCCCTGGTGCCGCTTTGCTACTTCAACATCGTCAAGTTGAAGCGCGGCGAAAGCTTCGTCTCCTCGGTTCCGGGCTATGAGACCTGCATCGTCCCGGCGACCGGCACGATTGACGTTGAGACCGTGGATCAGCGCTTTGCCACCATCGGCCAGCGCCGCCAGAACGTCTGGGACGGTGAGCCGGAGGGTGTCTATATTCCCACGGGAGCCACCGCGACGATCACCTGCATCTCGGACGACACCGAGATTTTCATCGCTGGCGCCCGGTTCGATGAGGTGCTGACCCCCTTCGCCATCCGCGCCGCCGACATCGACCCGATCCAGTACGGTTCGGACGACACCAAGACCCACCGCAAGATCAAGCACATCCTCGGCACCAAGTATAACGGCCGCGTCGGCCGCCTGCTGGTGTCCGAGCTTTACACCGTCGGCGCCGGCGGCTGGTCGGGGTTCCCGAGCCACAAGCACGACACCACCCGCCTGCCGTTGGAAACCCGGCATGACGAGGTCTACAATTTCCGCTTCAATCCCCCGCACGGCTCGGGCCTGCAGATGCTGCAACGCGAGGAGGGCCAGCCGGGCGACGCCTACCACATCGTCGACGGCTCGACGATTGCGCTCGACAAGGGCTATCACCCCTGCTGCGTGCTGCCGGGTTACGAGATGTATTACTTCACCATCCTCGCTGGCGAGACGCAGCGCTCGCTGGTGCAGTTCTTCCAGCCAAGCCACGCCTACCAGATTGAAACGATCCCCGGGATCAAGGACATGATCGCCAAGTTCAAATGACCCTTGCAACCCTTCGCGACGTGCTGACCCCTTGCCTGACCGACGGCACCGCCGTGGCCGGGCTGGTGGTGCTTGGCTGGGAAGACGCCGTGGCCTATGTGCAGGCCGCAGAAGCCGAAGGTCGCCCGGTCATCCTGCAAGCCGGGCCAGGCTGCCGCGCCCATACCCCCCTGCCCGTCCTTGGCGCGATGTTCCGCACGCTCGCCGCAGGTTCCACAGTGCCGGTGGTCGCGCATCTCGACCACGGCGAAAGCCTTGCCACCTGCCAGACGGCCATCGACTGCGGCTTTACCTCGGTCATGTACGACGGTTCGGCGCTACCTTTGGATGAAAACATCGCGCGGACGGCTGAAATCGCCCGGATCGCCCATGCCGCTGGCGTCTCGGTCGAGGCGGAGCTTGGCTTTGTCGGCTATCACGGCGGCAAACCCTCGCTTGGCACCGACCCGGCCGAGGTCGCCCGCTTTGCCCGCGAGACCGGGGTCGATGCGCTGGCGGTTTCGGTTGGAAACAGCCACCTGATGACAAGCCCGGGCGCCGTGGTCGACTGGCAGCAGCTGAAGGCGATCCAGGTCGCAGCACCGCACCTCCCACTTGTCCTGCATGGCGGTTCGGGCCTGCCCAAGGACCTGCGCCGCCGCCTCGCGCGGGAAACCAGCGTCTGCAAGTTCAACATCGGAACCGAGCTGCGCATGGCCTTCGGAACAGCCCTGCGCCGGGCCTTGGCCGACAACCCCGACCAGTTCGACCGCAACCAGATTCTGCAACAGACCATTGATCCGGTCACCGCCGCTGCCCGCCAGGCCATCATTAGTCTAAGCAGCCCCTGACGCCGGATCGCCCATCTTCCCCGATTCGCGCGGCTTGGTTAATCGCCCTCGCATCTTCCCCGCGTAGAGACGGAAGGAAGACAAAAGGAAGACGGAAGGAAGACGATTAACCTGTTCGAAAGATGCCAGATTAACACTGCGTTCCCAAGGACTTAGAGACGTATCTTAATCTTCCCGAATCGCCCCGCCCTTTCAGCCTTCACCATTCATGAACCCGTACGCGCCACATGCGGTGGCAGCGGAAATGGATCAGATCGGGATCCGCGCAAAGCCGTCACGCAAGGCGGTGGACCAGGCCTCGCTCATCGCCCGGAAAGCGGGGTCCCCCGCCTCGATCCGCCGCTTCTCGGTGACCTTGCAGGCGTCCTTTTGGATGACGCAAAGGTCCAGCGGCATACCCACGGAAAGGTTCGACCGCAGAGTCGAATCCATCGACAAAAGCACGGCCTTCTGGGCGTCCTGCAAGCTGGTCGAGGGCTTCACCACCCGGTCAAGGATCGGCTTGCCATACTTGTGCTCGCCGATCTGCAGGAACGGCGCATCCTCGGTCGCCTCGATGTAGTTGCCCTCCGGATAGACCAGGAACAGCCGCATCGCCCCACCCTTCCGCTGTCCGGCGACGATCATGCTGGCCACCGCTCCCTGGGTAGCGCTCATCTTTTCATCGACCTCGGCGCGCACCCTTGCCAGCATGTCGCCGACGATATCAGCCACTTTCAGCATGGTCGGCGCCTGCATGATCGAGGTCTCGGACGTCGCATCCGGCTCGTCCATCGCCTCGCGCAGCCGCGCGATGGTGGTCTGCGACACCGACAAGCTGCCCGCCGTCATGATCACGATGACTCGCTCGCCCGGCTCCTCGAAGGTGAACATCTTGCGATAGGTCGAGATATTGTCGAGCCCGGCATTGGTGCGCGTGTCCGACAGAAGCACCATGCCGTCGTTCAACAATAGGCCCACACAATACGTCATCGTCCGTCCCCTGAAACCCGCCGTGAACCCTATTGGTTCTGGTTCTGGATCGCAACGGTCACGTCCATCACCTCCTGCCCGCCGCCGCGGGCGATGCCGCGGATCGGCGCTGCATCCTGTGCGTCAAAGCCCGACCCCAACCGGATGTAGCGCTGATCCGGGCAGCACGCGTTGGCCGGATCAAACCCGACCCAGCCAAGGCCCAGAACATGAACCTCGGCCCAGGCATGGGCGGCCTCGTGCGGGCTGCCATCCTCGGTGGCGAAAAGGTAGCCCGAGACATACCGCGCCGGAAGTCCGCGCGCCCGTGCGCAAGCAATCAGCGCATGGGCGTGGTCCTGGCAGACCCCTTCGCCCAAAGCCAGGGCTTCGGCCGCCGTGGTATGGGCATGGGTGACACCGGGGCGGTAGGTGATCGCGTGCGAGACCGCTTCCGAAAGCCCGTGCGCAAGGCTTAGGGCATCCGCCGCTTCAACGCCGCGCGCCAACTGCCCCAGCGCCACGTCGGCCTTGGTCGGCAGCGTCTCGCGCAGATAGCAGTCCGGCAGGACCATCTCGCGATGCCCGCGCAGAACGCCCATAAGGTCTTCGGTCTCGACAGTTCCCCGGACCTGGACCACGACCTCGCTGACCGGTCCGGCAATCGTCCAGCCCTGGACCAGATCCCCTGCCCCGTCGCGGTGCTGCGCGCCCTTGCGGCCACCGGATACCGCCACCTCCCAGTCGAGGATCCGCTGCCCGGCAAAGGATGACGGCGTCAGCCGGTGGCTTTGCACCAGCGACCGCGCCGGCAGCCCGTAGCTATAGCGCGTCGCATGATCGACGGTCAGCCGCATCAACGCATCTCCCCGCTGAAATAAGCCGAGTGAATGGCGTTGGCGAGTTCGGCCGTCTCGGCGATGTAGCGCGTCAGATATTCGTGCAGACCTTCGTCAAAGACCGCTTCGACCGTCGTGCCTTCGATCCCGGCCAGCAGGCTTCGCGCCGCCGTTTGGGCCTCGGTTTCGCGCCCATAGGACTTGGCAAGTCGGCCAAGGTGGTTGACCAGCCCCGCCGAGCAAGTCGCAAGCGAACGGGGCGATTGCGGATTGCGGATCAGGAAGTCGGCGATCTTCGAGGCAGTCACATCGCCGCCATAGGCCCAATGAAAGGCGCGATGTGATCCCATGGCGCGCAGAAGCGTGGTCCATTGATAGTTGTCGAGGCCCGAACCGACAAATTCCACCCGTGGCAGAAGGACATAGTATTTTACGTCCATCAGCCGCGCCGTGTTGTCGCCGCGTTCTAGGTAATAGCCAATATTGAGGAAGTTGAAGCCGTCGTCCCGCAGCAGCGTCGCGTCAATGGCCCCGCGCAGCATCGCGGCGTGGCGCATGACCCATTCGGTCAACCGACTAAGCTCAAGCGTCGATCGCTCGACCCGTTCCAGCCCTTTCAGCTCTTGATACGCCGTGTTCAGGGCGTCCCAGACCTGAGTCGTAAGGGCGGTCCGCACGATCCGTCCGTTTTCGCGCGCGCCAGTAATGCAGCTCGCGACGGAAGATGGGTTGTCGCGGTCGAAGAAGAGGAAGCTTTCGATGTTCCGCTGCACGGGATCGCCGTATTTCTTCGCGAAGGAATCAGCCATGCCGGTGGCTTGCAGCAAACTGTCCCATTCGCTGCGGTAGCCATGCGCAGACGGCAAGAGACTGATCCGGCTTCCAACCTCCAGAAGCCGGGCGACGGTATCGGCACGCTCCATAGAGCGGGCTATCCAGTAAAGACTGTCGGCGGTGCGGCTTAGCATAGCCGGACATCCTTCGCCCGAAACCACGATATCTCGACGAACAATCCGGGCGAGAATGACGCCACCGACCACAAATCTTCATAGAAGAATTGCGCGACGCCGACCGATACCGCTTCGTGCCGCTTCATTCCGCCAAAACCCAGGTATCCTTGACCCCGCCGCCCTGCGAGGAGTTTACCACCAGCGAGCCCTCTTTCAGCGCGACCCGGGTCAGACCGCCGGGCACTAGTTCAATCCGCTCTCCAACCAGACAGTACGGGCGCAGGTCGACATGCCGCGGTGCGACACCTTCGGCGACAAAGGTTGGCACCGTCGACAGCGCCAATGTCGGTTGAGCGATATAGTTCCCCGGATCCTCACTCAGCTGGTGGCGAAAGCGCTCCACCTCGTCACGGCTGGCCTTGGGACCAACCAGCATACCGTAGCCGCCCGAGCCATGCACTTCCTTCACCACAAGTTCGGGCAATTGATCCAGCACATAGGCCAGATCCTCGGTCTTGCTGCACTGCCAGGTCGGCACATTCTGCAGGATCGGCTCCTCTCCCAGGTAAAATCGCACCATTTCCGGCACATAACAGTAGACCGCCTTGTCGTCCGCCACCCCCGCCCCAGGCGCCGAGCAGATGCTGACGCCACCCGACCGATAGACATCCATAAGCCCCGAAACCCCAAGCTTCGAATCCGGCCGAAAGCACAAGGGATCCAAGTAGGCGTCATCGATCCGCCGGTAGATCACATCCACACGGCGCGGCCCTTCGGTCGTCCGCATGTAGACGAATTCGCCATCGACAAAAAGATCCTGCCCCTCCACCAGTTCGACCCCCATCAGGTCGGCCAGCAACGAGTGTTCGTAATACGCGCTGTTGAAATGCCCAGGGGTCAGGATGACGACGGTCGGATCGCCTTTACATTTCACCGGCGCCACGCTGGCCAGCGTCCGGCGCAGTTTCTCGGAGTAGTTGTCGACGGGCTCGATCCGGTTCTCGCGGAAAAGATGGGGAAACATCCGCATCATGATCTCGCGGCTTTCGAGCATGTAGCTGACACCCGAGGGGGTGCGGCAGTTGTCTTCCAGGACGAAAAACTCATCCGGCCCGGTCCGCACGATGTCGACGCCGACAATGTGGGAATAGACCCCTTTCGGCGGTACAAAACCGGACACGGCCTTTTCATAGGCCTCGTTCTGATAGACCAGCCGGGCGGGAATGCGGCCGGCGCGGATGATCTCGCCCCGGCCATAGACATCGACGAGGAATGCATTCAACGCCTGTGCGCGCTGCTTGATGCCCTTTTCCAGCTTCGCCCATTCGGCGCCGGAAAAAACGCGCGGGAACATGTCGAACGGGATCAGGCGGTCGGGGTCACCGCCTTCGCCATAGACCGCGAAGGTAATGCCGATCCGCCTAAACAGCGCTTCGGCTTCGGCCTGCTTCAAGCTCCGCAGCTCTTGCGGCATCGTCGCGACCCAATCCTGCAGCCGCGCATAGGGTCGGCGCACGTCGGTCCCGGTGTACATCTCGTTGAACTGCGCCACGCATTTCCCCTGGTTTTGTGGATCTGACTAGAGCAGACCACCAACGCCGCGCAAAGCCTTTCCACCGCCAATCCGCCTGCGTTGTCTACATTTGCCCAAGAAATGGGCGCGGCAGTACGACCCAGAGCCGCTCACCGTCACCCGCACCGGACACCTCGGGCCACGACACGCAATTTTTCGACATCAATGCTCTTGTCACGAGACCGCGCTAGATTCCCATCGCATCACAGCAATAAGGAGGTTCCGCCGTGTTTCTCGCCCCCATCACGCCTGCCCAGATGATTGGCCTCTCGTTCCGCTTCGCTACCATGATGACCGAGGCGCAGATGGTCATTGCCATGCGCATGCTGGGAATGGCCGGTCTGTGGCGCGTCACCCCGACAGAGTCGGCGCGCATGATCACCGAGAAACTGGCCGCCGCGCAGGAGTCGGCCACCGCGGCCACTCGTGCGGCCCTTCGTGGCAAATCCCCGGCCGTCGTGGCCGATCATGCCTTGAAACCCATTCGCCGCCGCACCGGCGCCAATGCCAAGCGACTGACAAGCCGCGGCCCAGGTACACCGTAACGACCATATTGGTCAGCTAAAGCATGACCTTCCATATCCTGCATGCAGGCTGCGCTGCCGGGACAGGCCATGTCCCGCCGACGGAGCTTCCGGTATCGAAATCGCAAATTTCTGAGTGCTTTAGACAAAGGACAGAGCCTCCTTAGCGGGGAAAGCGCTTTCACGATTCGCCCACTGCCCGGCTGTCGCAAAAGCAGACATCAAAAGTTCTTGTGACCGAAATCTGTTTGTCATACTGCAGGGGCATGCACGACGAAATGAGACCTGTTAGCTCGCCCCACACGGTCACGCATCAGCCATTTCTTGTGGCAAAATCTGTTGTGCCAAGTCTCTCTGTCGTGATCCCCCTGCGAAATGAAGCCGAGGCCATTACACCGCTTGCCCATGGGATCGTATCCGCTCTCGGCTCACTTGAGTTCGAACTACTGCTGGTCGACGACGGGTCGACCGATCAGTCCCAAGCGACCTGCCTTGCGCTTGCCGCGAAGGACCCGCGTATTCGCGTGCTTGCGCATCCGTTCTCGGCCGGACAATCGGCAGCGTTGCATTCGGGCGTCCGGGCTGCCTTTGCCCCGATCGTGGCAACGCTTGACGGCGACGGTCAGAATCCGCCCGAGAACCTGCCGCTCCTTATCGCTCCCTTGATCGGACCGGGCGCCGATGCCACGTGCGGTCTTGTGGCCGGTCAACGGGTCGGTCGCAAGGACAGCTTCTCAAAACGGCTTGCGTCGCGCTTTGCCAACTGGCTGCGGGCCCTGATCCTGCGCGACGGAACCCGCGATACCGGCTGCGGGCTAAAGGCCTTCCGGCGCGACGCATTTCTGGCGCTTCCCTATTTTAACCACATGCATCGCTATCTGCCTGCACTTTTTGCCCGTGATGGCTGGCAGGTGCAACTGGTCGATGTTACGCATGCGGCACGGCAAACCGGCCAGTCGAAATACGGCAATCTCGACCGCGCCCTTGCCGGCATCGTCGATCTGGCGGGCGTGGCCTGGCTGATCCACCGGCGCAAGAAGGCAGTGGCAGTTATGCTGGCTCCAAAGGAAATCGAGGTGCCAGAGACGATCCGGCATCATTTCGAGCTTACTGGAAGGATGAACTGATGCGCGAGGCGCTTTGGTCGGCCCTGCATGTGACCAGCTGGACCGAGTTTTCCTGGGTGATGATTGGCCTCACCGGACAGCTTCTGTTCACTGGACGGTTCTTGGTCCAGTGGCTGGCGTCCGAACGTGAAAAGCGGTCGGTGATCCCGATCGCGTTCTGGTACTTCTCATTGGCAGGGGGGCTGGTGCTGTTGAGTTATGCCCTCTGGCGCAGAGATCCCGTGTTCATTCTTGGCCAATCCATGGGCTTGGTGATCTATGTCCGAAACCTTGTGCTCATCCATGGCGAACAGCATCGCAAGCCTGCCTCCACGCGGCGTTGAACGTCCCAAGTCGTCGGCGCTTTCAGCCGATGCTCTCGTATTTTGCGGGATTTTTGGGCTTGTTTTGTTTCGGCTTGTCTGCGGTCTTTTTGATCAGACCGAGCTTTCTACCGACGAGGCGCAATATTGGTTCTGGGGTCAGAAGCTTGAGCTCGGGGCCTATTCCAAACCGCCTCTCATCGGCTGGATCGCGCGGCTAAGCACCGAGGTTTTGGGTCAGACCATTTGGGCGGTACGTCTGCCGGCGGCCCTGATCCACGGGATGACCGCAGCCGTGATCTACGTCTTTGCACGGCGGTTTGCCTCGACAGAGGTCGCCGTTCTGGCGGCATTTTCCTATCTGACCTTACCCGCAGTCGCGCTTGGATCAGCCGTGATGACCACGGATACGCCGATGCTTCTTGCGGCGGCCTTGGCGCTTTTGGCCCAGGCGCGTGCAGCCGAAGCCAATGCAGAAGGCAGGCGTGCCCCCGGCGCGGCGGTCGCACTTGGGCTTGCCCTTGGCATCGGCCTGCTGGCCAAGCACGCGATGCTCTTCTGGCTTGCGGGCGGCATCGCTGCGGCAGTCGTGGCACCCGCCTGGCGGATCAGGCTGGCGGATGCCATCCTTGCCGCCGCCGTTTTTGCCGCAGTCATCGCCCCCCATGTCGCATGGCTTTTTCAGCACGGCTTCATCACCCTGTTCCATGTGAAAGACATCACCGAAGGTGATACGCTGTCCCTTCTGCGCCCGGCGCAGTTCGTCGCCGAGCAGTTCCTGGTCATGGGCCCGATCCTGTTTGCCGCGCTGTTACTGGCGCTGCGGGGTGATAGATCCGGATGGGCGACCGGCCTTGCGGCCCTGTCTCTGGTGCCTCTGGTCATCGTCATCGTCCAAGCCGTCAGGGGCGCTGTCCTTGCCAACTGGGCCGTGCTCTATCTGGTTCCTGGCTCTGTGCTGGCAGCGATCTGGTTGGCACGGCACCCTGCGCTCGCCAAGGTCTCGATCCTGTTCGGTCTCCTCCTGTCTCTGGCTGTTCCGCTGGTCAAGGTCTTCGGGACCGGGCTCATGCGGCCCGACGGTCGCCCCGTTCTGGCCCGCTATCTTGGACATTCCGAGACGGCTTTGTGGGCGCTTGATGCCGCCCGCGCGACCGGCGCGCGGTCACTGGTGGCACAGGATCGCGAGCTTCTGGCCGATCTCTCGTGGTACGGGGCCGACACGAACATCGCCATCCGCTCCGTACCACCGCACGGCAAGCCGCGCCATCATTGGGAGATGTCCGCTCCGTTTGACCTGAAGACCGACGCAGGGCCTGTGCTCTTGTTCGTACGTGATGGCACAACATTGCCCTGCCCGACTGCCCAAGAGATCGCCCGCCATGTCGCCGGTCCCGGTTTCGTCGGCAATCAGGTTTTTGCGCTTTTCCGCCTGCCCGATCCAGCCTGCCTTTTGCAGAAGGAGGCCGTCGGTTGACCGGCATATCCTATGAACGCGTGGTGATCGCCTATCTTTTGGCGCTGATCCTGGCTCTGATCACGTTCGCGGCTTTTCCGGCCATCGATCTTGCCGTGTCGGATGTCTTTGCCAACGGAAAAGACGGGTTCGACTGGGCCAAAGGTCCGGCCGCCATCGCCAATGTGATCATCCGCCGCTCAGGGGAGGCCGTCTCATTTCTGCTGATTATCGCCTGCGTTTTCGGTCTCGTGACCGGCCGACTGCGGCGTGACGATCTAAGGGCACTGGCCTATCCGGCGCTCTGTGTGGCTTTGGCAAGTGGCGGTATCGCGAACTTGCTGCTAAAGGAGCACGTCGGTCGCGCAAGACCCGATAGCCTTGCCGAGTTCGGGGGTCAGGCCGCGTTTTCTCCTGCCTGGCAGATCGTCTCGGAATGCAGCCACAATTGTTCGTTCACCTCTGGCGAAGTGGCCCTCGCCGCAGGTCTTGCAATTACGACGGTCATTCTCTTTTGGCCGCAACTGACGTTGCATCGGTCCCGGCTTCTGGCGATAGGTCTTGCCGCCAGCTATGTGACGCTCGTTTCCGTCTTTCGGATCGGGCTTGGTCGCCACTTCCTGAGCGACGCCGTGTTTTCAACCCTGTTTGCGGGGGCCGCAGCACTGATCCTTTATCCGGTGTTGCGCATCGGGGACGCACGGCTTCACTTCAGCCCCGTCGCCCAGATCGAGCATTGGCGGCGCATGACGATCGAACGCCAGGCGCGCCGGGCCGGGGCCAGGCGGAGGATCTCATGACCCTGGCCCGAGCGCGCGCCAAAGAAGCCGCCATTCCGGGAAAGGGCTGGATTGCCCTGATCTTGTTCGCATTTCTTGCTTTCCTTCCCGCCTTCACAGTATTGCCCGTGATGGACCGGGACGAAGCGCGCTTCGTTCAAGCCAGCCGCCAGATGGTCGAAAGCGGCGACTATATCGACATCCGCTTTCAGGATGAGGCGCGCCACAAAAAGCCGGTCGGGATCTACTGGCTGCAAAGTGCGGCTGTGCTTGTCTCTGGTCAGGGCGCGGAGGCTGAGCTTTGGGTCTATCGGCTGCCGTCGCTCGCGGGCGCGGTGCTGGCGGTGCTGCTGGTGGCCATCACCGGCGTACCGTTGATCGGCAGGGGGCCAGCCCTGATGGCCGCGGCCGTCTTTGCCGGCGGACTTGTCATTGGCGGCGAGGCGCGCATCGCAAAGACCGATGCCGCCCTGCTGGCCACGATCCTTGCGTCCCAAGCCGTGCTGGCGCGCCTGTACCTGAAGCCCGCAACCGGACAGGGACCGGCCTTCGCCTTCTGGCTGGCCATCGCTGCAGGAGTTCTGATCAAAGGGCCGATTGGCCCTCTCGTGCCCGCCCTGACCATTGCGACACTCGCAATCATCGATCGCCGGATCGACTGGCTCCGACCGCTGCTTTCCCCGTTGCCGATCCTGGTCGCCATTCTGTTGGCGGCCCCATGGTTCGTGGCCATCAGCTTGCGCAGCGACGGTGCGTTCTGGTGGGGGTCGGTTGGCGTCGATCTGCTGCCGAAGATCGCCTCGGGTCAGGAAGGCAAAGGTGCCCCGCCCGGCAGCTACCTTGCGATGCTCTGGGTCGCATTCTGGCCCGCGACGCCGCTGCTGGTCCTGACCATTCCGACGATCTGGCGGCACCGAAAGCAACCCGCAACGCGGTTCTGCCTTGCATGGGCGCTGCCGGTCTGGGTCCTTTACGAGCTTATCCCGACAAAGCTCTTCCACTACACGCTTCCGGTCTTTCCTGCCCTTGCCCTTCTGGCTATCGGGCATTTGCCAGCTGCCCTTGCCACGACCCGGTGGTGGCTTTCGGCGCTTGCGGCACTTGCGATCCTGCCGGGATTGGCCCTTGGAGCAACTGTCCTTTCCTATGCTCTCGCGGCCGGTAACGGACCGGCCCCCGCCTGGATCACAGCAATCGCGATTGGGGGCGCCGCGGTCGCAATCGGCCTGGCAATCTGGGCCCTCACTGCAAAGAAGCCATGGCTGCTGGTCGGGTCCGCCGCCGCCGCTGGCGCCATCCTGCATGCCGGACTCTTTGGCGCGGTTGCCCGGATGCCAATGCTATGGCCGACCGACCAAGCGATTGCCGTAGCGGAACAAATCGCCGGATCGCAGACTTGCGGCCCGCCTCAGCTGACCGGCTGGGGCTATACCGAACCATCGCTTGTCTGGCGCGGCGGAAGGGACACCCGGCTCTTCCCGTCCTCAGCCCCAGCAGACCAGGTTGTACGCCCCGGCCCCTGTGTGGTGGTGGTCAAAGACAGCAAGGTTCAAGTCGCTGACCCGATCCCCGGCTGCGACAGCGCGGGAACGGTCGAGGGTCTGGCGATCGGGGCCGGGCGGCGCGTGACACTGGACATCGTTGATTGTCGAGGTGCGCCATGAAGCACGCCGGATCGAACCAGGATTTCCAGCACCGGGTGTCTTCGGTCGCGAACGACATCCGCAGTCGCTTTGCGATTCCCGGACATCCGAAGGTGCAAAGCCGGACCTCGATCCTGGTGGCCTTGGCCCTTGGACTTCTTCTGATTGCAGTCGTGGCCGACGCGCCGCTTCGCGCCCTTGCACAGAAGCTTGACCCTTCGCTGAAGGCCGTCATGGGCTTTGTGACCGAGTTCGGGAATTCGGCCTGGCCAATCGTGACAGGCCTTTTGCTGCTGTTGGTCATTCATGTCGTGCGGCGAAAGGGACCGCCGGTCAGCCTGACTGACCTGCTCGCCCTCAGGTCTGCGATGATCTTTATGGTCGTGTCGGTCGCGCTCAGCGGGTTTCTGGCAAGCTTGACGAAGCACGTCATCGGTCGCATCCGCCCCTCAACCGATCCCGAAGCTCAGGTGCTGGAGTTTTCGGTGATGGCGTTCAAGGCCGGTTGGGCGTCCTTTCCCTCAGGCCATGCCACAACGGCAACCGCTTGCGCCCTTGCTCTGGCCTACTGCTTCCCTCGGCAGTCCTGGGCATGGCTGTCGATCGGTCTTATTACCGCCCTGTCGCGGGCCTTCCTTGGGGTGCACTGGCTGACTGATTGTATTGCCGGGGTGCTCCTTGGCGGGGCGGTTACCGTCGCACTCCATGCCAGGATGGTGGCAAGGGGTCACCAGCTGCAGGTTCCATCGGGAACCCTAAGCCGCGTCGTCGCAGTGGCGGCCAACCTCGGCTTCCAAAGCGCCAGCGCAACCATGACGGTCCTCTGGGCCCGCGTCCGAAAGCGACCCTGACCCGGGTCGACCGGCCCCGACCCAGCTTTTGCCGCACAAGACGGTTACGGTCGTTCGCCCCGGGCGAGGGCACCGTCGATCAGATCGAGGATCGGCATTAGCTCGGCCACACTGTCGATGACGAAATGCGCGCCCGAGCGGGTCAGCCTTGCATGCGCAAGATCCCGCATCCGGTCGAATTCGCCCGGGTCCAGCGCCTCGGTCTCGGCCAGGTTCAGGCCGAAGACATTGCCCGTCAGCGCCACGCCCACCGTCCAGCTGCCCGCATTCAACCCCTCGGCGATGCCGACTTCGGTATCGTCCACCTTCACGACCGACCAGGCGGGCCAGACCCCAAGGTCCAGGAATGAGCGGTACATCATCAGCGGGCTTGGACGACCAGCCGGCAGGTCGCCCGCACAGACAAGACTGTCGGGCGCATAGCCCTGTGCGGCAGCAAGCGGCAGGACAGGGGCCATGATCTCACGCGTGTAGCCGGTGGTCGACCCGATCTTCAGCCCCCGTGCGCGGAGCGCTTGCGCCGTCTCGGCGGCCCCCTCGATCAGCGTCGCATAGTCAGCCACGACAGCCACGTTCATCGGCACGAAGACCTCGTAGATCGCATCGATCGCGGCCTCGTCCGGGGCCCTGCCGTGCTTTTCCGCCCACAAGGCGGCGATACGCGGCTGCCGAAGCAGCGTCGCAATATGGTCGCGCTTGGCCATGCCCATTGGACCCCGAGCCTCATCCACCGTGATCTCGACTCCAAACTTGGCGAAGACCTTCACGAAGACCCCCATCGGCGCCTGCGAGCCATGGTCGATCATGGTCCCGGCCCAGTCAAAGACCACGGCCTGCAGCAAAGTTTCCGTCATTCTGTTTCTCCCAATCCAATGCTGTAGGCCCAGTGCAACAAGGTCTGTCGCAACAGTAGCAACCTTATTGAGCGGCCGCGAGTTTCGCCCGTTCGGCCAACGCCGAGGTCGGGGGCGCCGCGCTGAGGACGCCGAGTTCTGCCAGGCTTTCGGCGGCGGCTTTGACCACGCGGCGCATGATGCTCGTGTCCATCCGACCGATACATCCGATGCGGAAACTGTCGACGACGGTCAGCTTGCCCGGATAGATGATAAAGCCCTTGGCTTTCATCAGCGTGTAAAAGCGTGGGAAGTCAAAGGCGGGATCAACCGGATTGAAGAAGGTCACGATAATCGGCGACAGCCATTCATCCGACAAAAGCGTTTCGAACCCAAGCTCCCGCATCCCCGCGACCATCACGTCCCGGTTCGCCGCATATCTGGCCCCCCGGCCCGCAACGCCCCCCTCTTCGGCATGCAGCCGCAGCGCCTCCAGAAATGCCGCAACAGCATGGGTCGGCGGGGTAAAACGCCACTGGCCGGTCTTGACCAGCGCCGCCCATTGGGCGTGAACATCAAGGCTAAGCGAATGGGCATTGCCCTTGGCAGCCTCCAGTGCCGATTTGCGGGCAATCACAAAGCCAAAGCCCGGCACGCCTTCGATGCATTTGTTGGCCGAGGAGACCATCGCCTCATAGGTGATCCGGTTCACGTCCAGATCGACAGCACCAAAGGCCGACATTGAATCGATCAAAAGCTTCCGCCCGCGCGCCGACACCGCCTCGGCAATCTCCGGCACCGGGTTCAGAATGCCGGACGAGGTCTCGCAATGCACGGCCAGCACATGGCTGATCGACGGATCAACGTCGAGTGCTGCCCCCACCTCTTCCCCACGCGGTGGCAGATAGTCGCCCTTGTCGATCAGCGTGAAGGCCCGGCCCATCACCCGCAACGTCTCGGCCGCGCGCAGGCCATAGGCGCCATTGGCCAGGACCAGCACCTTGCCATCGCGCGGAACGAAACTTCCCAGCATCGCCTCGACCGCATAGGACCCCGACCCCTGCATCGGAACGCAGGCGTAAGCGCCCGTCTGATCGCCGGCCAGTGCAACCAGTTGATCGCAGAGCGATTTGGTCATCGCTCGGAAATCCGCGTCCCAGGACCCCCAGTCACGCAGCATCGCTTCCTTGACGCTGTAAGCCGTGGTCAGCGGGCCGGGCGTCAGAAGAAACGGCTCGCCCAGACGCGGGTCGGGAAAGCCGGTTGTCGCGGTCATTGAACCGAGGGTCATCATCAGCGTCCTGTCTTGCGCCAGAAAGACCTGGCCGCTTGATCGACAGGATTTCACGCTTGCTTGTATTTTTGAAATCGATATTTCAGATCAAATCATCAGCTCTGCCTATATAATGCCGAGACACTGTCATGCGCTATGTCCAGCTTCGCGCCTTTCACCACGTCGCCCTCGCTGGCGGCTTTTCCCGCGCGGCCGAGGTGCTGGGGCTCAGCCAGCCCGCCATCTCGGATCAGGTGCGCAAGCTTGAAGAGCAGTACGAGGTCGTCCTCTTCAACCGTCAGCGCCGACAGGTGACGCCTACTGTCGCGGGGCTGAAGCTTCTCAAGATCACCCGCCGCCTGTTCGACGCCGAGACCGAGGCGTTGGATCTGTTGTCCGAGAACCGCGCGCTTCGGGTCGGAACGCTGCGGATCATCGTGGACAGTGTCCGCCACATCCGGTCCGCTCTGGCCGAATTCCGCCGTCGCTATCCCGGGGTGCGCGTTGTCCTGCGTGTGGGGCATAGCGAAGCGGTGACCGACGCGCTTCACGCCTACGAAGCCGACCTTGGCGTCCTGGGCGAAATCCCCGAGACCCGCCATTTCGCGATCCTGCCCCTGAACTCCGCGCCGATCGTGGCCTTTGTCGCCAAGAACCATCCGTTGGCAGATCGGGGTGCGCTCACCCTCGCAGAACTTGGGGGCGAAGTTCTGGTCATGCGCGAGCGCGGCTCGAAAACCCGGGCAAAACTGGAAAGTGCCGCTGAACGCGAAGGTGTCCCGCTTCTGCCGACCATCGAGGCCGAGGGCCGCGAAGCCCTGCGCGACGTCGTCGCCGGGGGCAATGGCGTCGGTTTCGTGTCGGCAGCCGAGTTCGAACCTGATGCGCGGCTCGTGGCAATCCCGCTTAAGACGACGCTGCCTCTGACGATGGACGAGGCCTTGATCTGCCTGCACGAACGCCTGGATGGCAAACTGGTGCGGGCCTTCTTCGAGTTGGCGCGGGCGCAAGCGAAGACGGACCAGCCTCATGGTGCGGTGAAGGACTCACATGGCTAACCGTCGGATGCGGATCGAGACAGACGGCGGTCTTTCCAGACGCTGCAAGCCGTTCGGGTCCGGCCGTTTCGCAAGTAGGCCAGCCAGTAAAGCCGAGGCGGTCCAGCTTCGACCGTCTGTCGATGTGACAAGCGGCCTAACGCGACCTGTCGGTTCATTCAACCCAGCTTTGCGATGCGTCCGGGCCGTCATGCCTTCCAGAAGCCCGAAACCTCCAGCTTCGGCAGATAGCCCCTTGAACGCGGCCACGAATGCACGGTATCAGCGCCGGAACGGACAGTTGGCCGAGTGGTCGAAGGCGCACGCCTGGAAAGTGTGTAGGCGGGGAACCGTCTCGAGGGTTCGAATCCCTCACTGTCCGCCAATATGATTTGAAAAGGTATTGTCAGAGGAAAGTTGGTTGAGCCGAGCCGGGCCCCGATCTAGCCTTCCGGGATGACCCAACGCTCCCCTTTTCGCTATTTCAAGACCAGTCCAGAGGTCATCCGCCTGGCGGTGATGATGTACATCCGGTTCCCGCTTTCGCTCCGCAATGTGGAGGATCTGCTGCACGAACGTGGCATCGACATTTGCCACGAGACGGTGCGGTTCTGGTGGAACCGGTTTGGCCCAATGTTGGCCGCTGAGATCCGCAAACGGCGTGTCGAAGGCATGCGCTCGAGCCAATGGAGATGGCAACTGGACGAGATGTTTGTGAAGATCAACGGCGAACGGCACTACTTGTGGCGTGCTGTTGATCGCGAGGGCGAGGTTCTCGAAAGCTTCGTGACGAAGACACGGGACAAGAAGGCAGCATTGAAATTCCTCAGGAAAACACTGAAGCGCCACGGTCGGCCGCATATCCTGGTGACCGATAAGCTGCGGCCTTACGGTGCCGCGCTGAAGGAGCTTGGCGCGGCGGACCGGCAGGAAACCGGTCGCTGGATGAACAATCGAGCGGAGAACTCGCACCTGCCATTCCGAAGACGGGAGCGGGCTATGCTCCGGTTCCGGCGCAGTCGAACCCTGCAGAAGTTTGCATCCGTCTACGCCTCGGTCTCAAACCACTTCAACCAGGAACGCAGCCTCTCCAGCCGGGACAACTTCAAGATCAACCGTGCCGCTGCTCTCGCCGAGTGGCGTCAACTCTGTGCAGCCTGACGTGAACGGGTTTGGGTAAACGAAGACTGGTTCGTATTGGTCTGACACCACCTATCCAGAAGATGACGATGGCCGCGATGGCTATTTTTGGGTCTTGAGCAAAGGAACCCAGTCGAGGTGGCCGGGGTGGGTGGCGCGGGCTCTGCGCGGCATAAGCGGCAGCGCTACTGCCAAAGTAGAGACGAATTCGCATTAGTCTGCCAGCCCCACCATCAGCACTATGAACGACCAGACTTCAGTGCCGCTTGCAGAAGGTGTCGCGCAAGGCGGTGACAATGGCCGCGACCTCCTCTCGCGCGAGGCGGTAGATCACGCTCTTCCCGGCGCGCCGGGTCTGGACGATCCCCTCGGCCCGCAAGCGCATCAGTTGCTGCGACACGCTGACGGGGCTGGAGCCAAGGGCCTCGGCCAGTTGGGTGACGTTCAGGTCGCCGTCGACGAGCAGGCACAGAATCTGCAGACGTCCTTCGTGCGAGAGCGATTTCAAAAGCGATACTGCGCGCGCGGCCTGTTCAGGTGTTCCGCCGAAGCCGTCCAAGATCTCTGTCATCTTCGCCCTACTCGAACGCACAGCCCTTTTGCACGCCCATCGCCCGGAACGCCATAGCCGCCGGGCAGAAGCCAGTAAAGGCCGACTGCATCTGATTCACGCCGATGAAGACGGTGAACCAGACGAACAGGGGCGAGACGAAGGTGGTCAGCAGGACGCTGAGCAGCACCATTGCCCCGGCAAACAACATGACAGCACGATCTAGCGACATAGTGGTCCTCATCCTTTTGTGGTTTGTTTCAGTTTGTCGATCCCCAGCGTTTTCAGCGCCAGTCGTTCGTAGAAGGGCTCGGATTGCCCCTTGCGAAGCTTTCTCAGGAAGTATTTCTCAAACCCCGCTTTCGCGAGGTGGACCCATTTGCCGCTGGACGACCAGTTGACGTTGCGGGGCGGGATCTGGGGCTGGGCGACAAAGGCGATGCCCCCGTCGCCGAAATCGGCCAGGCAGACGGCGTTCCAGGTGCCGATCTCGTTCGGCTCTTGCCCCCGGACCAGCGCGCCGATGTTGTGGGCGGTGGCGGTCACCATCGACTCGATCATGAAGCCGGTCTTCGGGACACCGCAAGGCACCGGGGTCGGTCCCATCGGCGGAATCGCGACGCAGACGCCGACCGCAAAGATGTTGGGGAATTTCGGGTTTCGTTGGTGCTTGTCGACAATGGTGAAGCCGCGGGGGTTTGACAGCCCCTCGATGCCTGCCACCGGCTTGATCCCCCGGAAGGCCGGCAGCACCATGGAGAAGGCAAAGGGCAGATCCTTTTCGGACTTCACGCTGCCGTCGTCGGCGATCTCTTCCACGATCATGTGGCCCTCTTCCACCCGCTTGATCCGGGTCGAGGTCAGCCACTTGATGTGCTTCTCGCGCATCTGCGATTCAAGAAGCCCCTTGGTGTCGCCCACCCCGTCAAGGCCGAGGTGGCCGATATAGGGTTCAGGGGTGACAAAGGTCATCGGCACCCGGTCGCGCACCTTGGCGCGGCGCAGCGCGGTTTCAAGAATGAAGAGGAACTCATAGGCCGGGCCGAAGCAACTAGCCCCCTGCGCGGCACCGATGATCACCGGGCCGGGGTTGGCGACAAGCTTTTCGTAGACCGCCTTCGCGGCCTCGGCATGGTCGATGTGGCAGACCGACTGGGTATAGCCGCCGTGCGGGCCAAGCCCGGGGATTTCGTCGAAGGCAAGCTCGGGGCCAGTTGCGATGACCAGATAATCATAGCTCACCGACTGACCATCGACCAGCGCGATGCGGTTTTCCTCGGGGTGCAGGCACTCGGCGGCGACGGGGATGAACCCGATGCCTTTTTTCGCCATTGTCGGGGCAAGGTCCACCGTGATGTCGTCCCGACCGCGCCAGCCGACGGCGATCCAGGGATTCGAGGGCACGAAGTGATACTTCGGGTCCTTGGTCACGACGGTAATGGTATCTTCGCGCCGAAGCTGGTCCTTCAGCTCGTAAGCCATGATGGCGCCACCAAGTCCGGCGCCCAGAACAACGACATGTGCCATTTCAGTCTCCTCCGTGATGCTTCATCAATATGATGTTCTGCCTGAATGGGCCGGCGGTCGTTGATCCTGCGCAACCACTCATGTGCGGAACACGCGATAGATGGCCGGGATGACAAGTACGGTCAGCAGGGTGGAACTCAGCAAGCCAAACAGAAGCGAGATCGCGAGGCCCTGGAAGATCGGGTCGGCAAGGATCACCACCGCGCCGATCATGGCGGCGATGGCGGTCAGCAGGATCGGCTTGAAGCGGATTGCGCCCGCCTCGATCAAGAGGTCGACGGTCACCTGGCCAGTCGCGCCGTGGCGGATGAAGTCCACAAGCAGGATTGAGTTCCGCACGATGATCCCGGCCAGCGCGATGAAGCCGATCATTGACGTGGCCGAGAACGGCGCGTCGAAAAGCCAGTGTCCGACCATGATGCCAAGGAAGGTCAGCGGGATCGGCGTCAGGATCACCAAAGGCAGCTTGAACGACCCGAACTGTGCGACGACCAGGATGTAGATGCCCAGAAGCGCCACACCAAAGGCCGCCCCCATGTCGCGGAACGTGACGAAGGTCACTTCCCATTCGCCGTCCCAGAGAAGGGTCACCTCGTTCTCGTCCTCGGGCTGGCCGTGCAGCGAGATCACCGGCTTCTGGCCTTCTGGCCAGTCCATCTTCTCAATCTCTTCGGCCACGGCGAGCATGCCGTAGAGAGGCGCTTCGAACGCCCCCGCCAGCTCGGCGGTGACCATTTCGGCATCGCGGCCGTTGTGGCGGAAGATCGGAAAGCTGGCAGCTTCCTCCTCGACACGGATCACATCGCCCAGTTCCACAACGCCCCGCGCACCGGGAATGGCATTGGCCGGGATCGGCGTGGTGAGGAAGCGTTCGTCCATCACCCGGTCGGACTTGTCGCGTTCCACGACAAGGGGGATCGGCAGGCGACCCTCGCCCCGGTGGGAATAGCCGACGGTCTGCCCGCCGTTCAGAAGTGCCAACGTGTCGAAGACGTCCTGCTCCTGAACGCTGAAGAACTCCAGATCGTCGGTCGAGATCGTCGCGCGGAGCCGGCGGGCCTGGGTGCCGAAGCTGTCATCGACATCGACGATGAAGGGCACCGCTTCGAACGCCTCGCGGATGCGGGTTGCGGCTTCGCGGCGGGCGTCGGCGTCCGGGCCGTAGACCTCGGCCAGAAGGGTGGCGATGACCGGCGGTCCTGGCGGGGGTTCAGCAACCTTGAGGCTGGTGCCTTCGGGGACAGTAAGCGCGGCCAAACGTTCGCGCAGGTCCAAGGCAATGTCATGGCTCGCCCGGTCGCGGTCGGCCTTTGCGGCCAGATTGATCGCCACCTCGCCCAGCTGCGGCTCGGACCGCAGGTAGTAGTGCCGCACAAGGCCGTTGAAGTTGAAGGGCGCGGGCGTGCCGGCATAGGTCTGGGCCGAAGTCACCTCGGGAAGGTCAAGGGCCACATCGGCCACATCGCGGGCGACGCGGTCGGTGGCCTCGATCGAGGCACCTTCCGGCAGGTCGATGACGACGCTGAGTTCCGATTTGTTGTCGAAGGGCAAAAGCTTCACCGTCACGTCGCGCGTGTAAAGTGCCGCAAGCGAGCCGAACGACAACGCCGCAGTGAGCAAAAGAAAGCCCAGGCTGCGTCCCTTCGACGCGAGCAGGGGGCGGGCGACGGCGGCATAGACCCCGCCCAGCCAGCCGCCATGTTGGCCACCGGGGGTATCATCGCCCTGATGGTCATGCACGTCGGCGCGACCGGCGATCTTGACCATCAGCCAGGGGGTGATGATGACAGCGACGAAAAAGGAAAAGATCATCGCCGCGCTGGCATTGGCCGGGATCGGCGACATGTAGGGCCCCATGAGGCCGCTTACGAACAGCATGGGCAGCAGGGCCGCGACCACGGTCAGCGTCGCGACGATCGTGGGGTTGCCAACCTCGGCCACCGCCTCGATAGCGGCCTCGGTCCGGGATTTCCTGCGGTCAAGGCCCCAGTGGCGATCGATGTTCTCGATCACCACGATGGCGTCGTCCACAAGGATGCCGATCGAGAAGATCAGCGCAAAGAGCGACACCCGGTTCAGCGTATACCCCATCACCGATGCGGCGAAGAGCGTGAGCAGGATGGTGACGGGGATGACGATGGCGACGACGACGGACTCGCGCCAGCCGATGGCAAGAAGGACCAGGAAGATGATCGACACGGTGGCCAAGCCCAGGTGGAACAGAAGCTCGTTCGCTTTCTCGTTCGCCGTCTCGCCATAGTCGCGGGTGATGGTGATCCCGACGCCCTCGGGGATCAGCTTCGGCTCCAGGGCGTGGACGCGGTGCAGGACCTCCTCGGCCACCACGACAGCATTCGCGCCCGCCCGCTTGGCGATGGCCAGTGTCACGGCTGGGCCGCCCCTGGCGTCGCCCTCGGCCTTGGTCAGGTGCGAGACGATGGACTGACGGATGTTCTCGACATAGCGCACCTGTGCCACGTCCGAGACATAGACCGCCCGCCCGTCGCGGGTGGTGATCAGAAGGTTGGCGACCTCGGCCGGAGCGGTCAACGTCTCGCCGGCCACAAGGTCGATCATCTGCCCGTCGTCGCGCAAGCGGCCGGTGTTCAGGGTCCGGTTCGCCTGCGCGACCTTGCCGACCAGTTGCTGCAGCGTCACGCCGTAAAGCGCCAGCCGGTCGGGATCGGGCTCGATCCGGATCGCGTCCTGCGCGTCACCGACAAGGTAGGTCAGGCCCACGTCCTCGGTCTTCGCCACCTCGGTCTGAAGGATGCGCGCAATCCGCGTCAGGTCATTGGCCGAAAGGTCCTCGGCGGACAGCGTCAGCGTCAGGATCGCCACGTCGTCAATGCCGCGACCGACGATCAGGGGTTCAGGGATGCCGACCGGGATCGATCCGATATTCGCCCGCACCTTGTCATGGACCCGCAGGATCGCATCCTCGGACCGGGTGCCGACCATGAACCGCGCGGTCACCATCGCGGCATCATCACGGGTCGAGGAATAGACATGCTCGACGTCGTTGATGCCCTTGACGATGACCTCAAGCGGCTCGGTCACCAGCTTCACCGCGTCTTCGGCCTTCAGGCCCTGGGCCTGCACATGAATGTCCACCAGAGGGACCGAAATCTGCGGCTCTTCCTCACGCGGAAGCGACACCAATGCCACCAGCCCCGCAGCCAGAGCTGCAAGGATGAAGAGGGGCGTCAGGGCCGAGTTGATGAAAGCCCTGGTCAGCCCCCCGGCAATGCCAAGAGGATGCGTCTTGCCCTCAGTCACGGCTGACCTCCGCGATCGGGACGATGACGTCACCCGCGGCAAGGCCGGTGACGACCTCGACCATCGCCACGCCATCGACCATATGGATTGCGCCCGGCACGATGCTGCGTAAGGCCACGCGGTCGCCGGTCCTGACCGCGACGAAGTCGAGCCCCGTCCGGGTCACGATGCTGTCCTGCGGCACCAACAGGACCTCGCGCTCGCCAAGGGGCAGGCGCACCAGCATCCGCGTCCCCACAAATCTGTCCGGCAGACCCGCGATCTCGACATCAGCCACGACGCGACCACCCTCGACCAGAGGATAGACCCGGGCAAGCGTGCCCTCGCGGTCACCCGCGGCACCAGAGATCAGGATCGGGTCGCCCGCGTTCAGCGCCAGGGCATGGCGCTCTGGCACCGCGATCCGCAGGAACGTACCGCCGCCGCCCACGACCGCAACCACCTCGCCGGGCATGACAACTGCGCCCTCGGCGACCGGAACATCCAGCACCCGGCCCGAAACCGGGGCCAGAACGGTGCCTTCCTTGGCCTGCTGCATGATCACTTCGGCCTGCGCCTCCAGCGTCGCGACTTGGCCCTTCAGGACCCCTACCTGCGTGCGCAGCGCGTCAACCCGCTGGATTGTCGTGACGCCCTCCTTCAGGAGTTCCTCGCCACGGGCAAGGTCCGCCTCGGCGTTCGCCAACTGGGCCGCAAGCCCGTCGGACTGGGCGGCCAGGGCGGCAAGCTGAAACTCCAGCTTGTCGTCGACCACCGTCGCCAGGTCCTGTCCGGCAATGACCTCGTCGCCCTCGACGACCGAAAGCTTGACCAGCGTGCCCCCAAGCCGCGCCCGCGCCGGAATGCGGTCGCGCGCCTCGACGGTGCCGTAGACCGCTTTCCATTCGGTGACCGGGACCTTGGCAAGCGTCAGTGCTTCCGACAGCACGGGACCAGAGCCCGCAGCAAGCAGGCTGATAGCCAGCAGTGTGGAGAAAACGCGGCGCATGCGACTCGGCCTCCTATCCCTTATGTCTACGATACATATATAAAGCTTTATAGCTTTACAATACATAACACGTAATATCACAACCCATCGTTCCCCATTCGACCTGGGGGGACGCAGCCTGAACGCTAGACCTGTCGCCTTGCCAGCGCTCAGATCATGCACCGCACGACCGCCTGCCATCCTGATCTGGCAACGAAAATTCTGGTCCCGATGGCCGGATCGTCGGCTTCGGAGAGGTTGACAGGAAGGCACTATCAGTATGATGGCAGGGGTTGATCATGCGCCTTTTTTCCGTGGAATCAAAGCAATCACTCTGGACAAGAGCCCACCTGGCAGCGCCACCACGTCAGCGGCAACCCATCGAGCAATCCAGAAGCGCTCGGGGGAGCCCCAAGAGGACGGCAAGTCGGAAACCAGCCAGAAACCTCACTTCAGGATTTTTATTGCGCCGGTATCGGCCTAAGCTCGCGGGCATGTCCTCGCGCCCCGTCAAACACTCCCTCACCCTCCATGGCCATCGCACCAGCGTGTCTTTGGAACCTGAGTTCTGGGACGCCTTCCGTGCCATCGCGACCGAGAAGGCCCTCCCCCTCAACACGCTGGCTGCCGAAATCGACGCCGACCGTCACGGCGAGGAGGGCCTCGCGTCGGCAATTCGGGTCTTCTGCCTGAAGCACTACCAGGGCCGCTGACGCATGCGAAAACCGCAATGAGGTGGCGCACCCGATGTTGTCGTGATCAGCGGCCGAAAACAGCTAGCCCGCAACGCGCGCCAGCGTCGTCGCCAGATCACCATAACCGGTGAACCGCCGCTCGTAGTCCAACCCCAGACGCGCCGCACAGTCCTGCGCCTTCGCATCGAGGCCCGGATCATTCACCTGCGCCTGATAGACAAGCTTGGTGTAATTGCCGAAATACATGTCCCGAAGCTCTGGGTGCCGGTCCAACCCCATGGGACGCCACACAAAAGCATCGAACTGCCGCACCAGGAAATCGGTCAGGTAAAACGCCGTGAACTCTGTCTCGGCCCGCGCCGCAAACGCCGCATTGCCCTCGAAGAACGCATAGCAATGCGGTCCCTCGACCATCTCGACCCCCAGCCGCGCACATGCCGCCTGCAAAAGCCCCCCGGTGCCGCAATCGGCATAGACCACAAAAATCGTCTCGTATCGTCCCCGGTTCTCTGCCACCGCGGTCTCGACCGCCGGGATGATCCTTTCGGGCCAGAGATGCAGCTTAGCCGGCAGGCATTGCAGATCCAGATGCGACCAGCCGTTCGCCGCCTTCAAGGCCAGGATTTCATGCGCCAGCGCCCCGCAGGCAATAAGTAGGATCTGCCCGGATCGCGCAGGCTCCAGCCCCGTCTCGGTCAGACCAATGTCATCCAGGATCATGCGACCCTCCCCTCCAGCACCGGCCCGGCCCGCGTGATGGCCGTCGCAAGGCAGCGGATCACCGGGCGCGCGCCGGGGTCACCCGCCACATCGCGGCGGCAGACCAGAAACACCGGTTGGCGCACCAGAACCTCGGGCGTCAGCCGGACCAACCCCTCGGCCGCATCCGCCAGAATACAAGGCAATAGCGCCAGCCCGACCCCGGATATGGCGGTGGCCACCAGATCGGTCATCTGCCCAAGCCGCAACACCACCTGCCCTGCCGCCGCATGCGTGGAAAGCCACACGTCGGCGGGCGTCTCTGCCAGATCGGCGTGAAACCCGATCAAGCTATGTCCGGCAAGATCACCAGCAAAGGGGGTCTCGGCCAGATAACCGGGGCTTGCGTACAGCGACCAGCCTGCCTCGCCCAGCTTGCGCACCATCAGATCTTGATCCTCGACCCGCCGCATCCGCACCGCGATATCCGCCGCCCCGCTTGCAATATCCGCCGTCTGACTGCTGCTTTGCACTTCGACGGCCAAGTCCGGCCAGCGTTTGCGCAGCGCCGCGATCCCCGGCCCGACAAGCGGCGCGATGCCGGTTGGCAATGACACCCGCCAGATCCGGGGCGCACCGCTGGCCGCCGCCTCGAAGGCCAGCATCGCCCGCTCGGCCTCTTCGGCCAAAGGCACCAGTCGCTGGCCAGCCTCGGTCAGACCCACGCCCGACGGCACGCGCTGCACCAGTCGCAAGCCCAGCGCCTGCTCCAGCGCGTCGATCCGGCGGCTTATGGTGCTGTGCTGCGTGCCCAAGCTGCGTGCTGCACCGGCCAGGCTGCCCGCACGGGCCAAAGCCAGGAACGGGCGCAGGTCATTCCAGTCAGGGGTTGCACGCGACGACATGGCCTCACCCTACACCAAGCCGCGCGCGAACGGGCCCACCGATTTCGCACAGGCCTGTGCCGAAATCGACACTGGCGCAAGGCCATGTCCCGCCCGATCCTTGACAGGCTTCCAGATGGAGACGACCGCAATGACGCTTGCCACCCGGGTCCACAGCCTGCCGCCGATCGACATTATCCGCCATGCCGTGGGCGAGGCCAGCCGCGCCACCGTCCTCCTCAGCGCCCTCGGTCTTGCGCTTCTGGCCCGCATGCGCGGCGTCGCGCATGAACCCGAGGTTGCCGACGCGATCACCAGCCTTCTTGCCCCGCACCACCTGTCCGACGCCGTCGACGCTTGCGCACCTGATGAGCTTGCGCCGGTTCTGGCCTTGATCCGGGCCGAGCTTCTGTTCGGTGGCCACATCCTTGGCGAAGGGGTCAGTTCGCGCGGCTGGCAGGATCGCGACCCAGAGGTGATGCAGGTCTTCGGCAAGGTCTCGCACGGGTTCTGGCGCGGGTTCGAGCGTTTGGCAAAGATCGCAGCCCCGGCGCTGCTGGACCGGCTAGACCGCCCCGGCGCGCGGTTTCTCGACATCGGCACCGGGGTCGGCTGGCTTTCCATCGGCATGCTGCAGCGCTGGCCGCATCTGACCGCCTCGGGGATCGAACCGCTGCCGGGCGCACTGGCACTTGCCCGGCGCAACCTGGCCGAGACCGGCCTTGCTGACAGGATGGAGCTCTCGCAGGGCCGGGCCGAGGATTTGGCTGAAACCAATGCCTACGACCTGATTTTCGTGCCCTCCGCCTTTATCCCGGCAAGTGCCCTTCCCGCAATCCTCAGCAAGGCCCATGATGCCCTGCGCGCAGGCGGCAGATTGCTTTTGGCGGTCATGGAACCCCCGGACCAACCGGACGCCGCCACGTTTGCCAACTTCCGTGCTGCGGTCTGGGGCGGCCATGTCCTGGGGATCAACCGGGGACGCGCCTATCTTACGGCAGCAGGCTTTGGCAAGATCGAGGCCATGCAGCAACCCGGCGGCTTCATCGCCTTCCTGATTGCCGCGCCCGCACGTGAAGCCAGCTAGCGGCTGACGCGGGTCCAGGTCACGATCAGGCTCGCCGAAAGGGCGGCAAAGGCCAGCGCCGCCAAGGGAAGCCCGGACCAGACGGCAAGCCAAATGGTCAGCCCGGCGGCCAGTATCACGAGTGCGATCAGTCCAAGGAAATGTGTCAATGGCATAAGTTGTCTCCCAGCCTCGCAGTCTGCGCCGCGATTGAGGCTTTCGCAAGACACGTTCGAATCACAGACCTGTGCAAGCGGTCAGGCGCCGAGCTGGTTGTGCTTGCGGGCGACGAACTGCTTGGCCGTCTCGACCGCGACAGCCGCATCCCGGCAATAGGCGTCCGCACCGATAGCTTTGCCAAACTCTTCGTTCAGGGGCGCACCGCCGACCAGCACGATGTAATCGTCGCGCATGCCCTTTTCCTTCATCGTGTCGATCACGACCTTCATATAGGGCATCGTCGTCGTCAGCAGCGCGGACATGCCAAGGATATCGGGCTTTTCCTGCTCCAGCGCCTCAAGATACTTCTCGACCGAATTGTTGATCCCCAGATCGCGCACCTCGAACCCTGCCCCTTCCATCATCATCGCCACCAGGTTCTTGCCGATGTCGTGGATGTCGCCCTTCACAGTGCCGATCACCATCTTGCCCATCCGCGGCGCGCCGGTTTCGATCAGCAGGGGCTTCAGGATGAACATCCCCGCCTTCATCGCGTTGGCGGCCAGAAGGACCTCGGGCACGAAAAGGATTCCGTCGCGGAAGTCTGCACCGACGATGGTCATGCCTGCGACCAAGGCCTTGGTCAGCACGTCATAGGGCGTCCACCCGCGCGCGATCAGGATGTTGACGCCTTCCTCGATCTCTTCCTTCAGACCGTCGTAAAGATCGTCGTGCATCTGCAGCACAAGCTCGTCATCCGACAGTTCGGAAAGAATGATGTCTTCGTCGTCGGCCATGATGCGGGCTCCAGGCAGAATGGTTTCGATGGTGATGATCGCAAAGCGACAAAGTCACTGTTCGCCAAGCGACATACACCGGATGAAAGCCGACAGAAAGTGGTCGCCAGCGGGAAAGTGGTGGCAAAAGTTCTTACTATGTTCTACATTTGGGGCATGAGCACAGGCGACAGCATCCTTCCCGGCCAACGCCTTCGGGCGCGGGGTGCCGGGACGAACCATGCCGGTCGGTTCGAAGCGACGAACCGTGAGGCGTATGATGACGGCTGGGACCTCCCCGAGGACGAGCGGCTGGTCGCGACCGAGGTCCGGCTGGAACGGCCGCGCTCGGCGATCAGCTACAACCGGTCGCCCGACCTGCCTTTCGACCGCTCGATCAATCCCTACCGGGGCTGCGAACACGGCTGCATCTACTGCTACGCAAGACCAAGCCACGCCTTCCTGAACCTCTCACCCGGCCTTGATTTCGAAACCCGCCTCATTGCCCGACCGGGAATTGCCGCGGTTCTGAACGAAGAGCTTCGCAGCCCGGCCTATCGGGTAGAACCGATCTCGATCGGCACCAACACCGATCCCTACCAGCCGGTCGAACGTGACCATGGGCTGATGCGGCAGCTGCTTGAGGTGCTGTCCGCCTTCCGCCACCCCATCTGGATCACCACGCGCGGGACCCTCATCGAACGCGACATCGACCTGATCGCACCCATGGCGGCCGAGGGCCTTGCCTCGGTCTCGATCTCGGTCACCACGCTGGACGAAACCCTTGCCCGCAAGATGGAACCCCGCGCGCCCTCACCTCGCCGCAGGCTGGCGATCATCCGTACCCTTGCCTCGGCCGGTATCCCGGTGCGCATCCAGGTCTCGCCGCTGATCCCGGCGCTGACCGATCATGAGCTTGAGACGGTGATGGAAGCGGGCCGCGATGCGGGCGCGATCGCCGCCAATTCCATCCCGCTCCGTCTGCCGTTGGAGGTATCCGAGCTTTTTCGCAACTGGCTGGAAACCACGTTTCCGGATCGAGCCCAACGGGTGATGGGCCGGGTCCGCGAACTCCATGGCGGGCGCGACTACGATCCGACTTTCGGCACCCGCATGCGCGGCCAGGGTCTCTGGGCCGATCTCATCCACCGCCGGGCCGACCTGGGGCGAAAGCGACTTGGTCTTGGCGAAGGATTGCCCCCGCTTCGCACCGATCTTTTCCGCCCACCGCCGACAGCAGGCGACCAGCTGTCGCTCTTCTGAACCGGGGTCGAAGAGCCAAATTTCTTAAGCAAGAAATTTTCCAAAATCCTTCCTTAAGGATTTTGCCCCCGTCCGGTCGTTCAGACTGACCTCAGCCCCGCCGACCCCGGCGTTCGCGCTTGGGATCACCCGAGGTATCGCCCGTCCCGTCCGATGCCGAGGAAAACGCGCCAAGCTTGGCCTGGATCGTCTCCAGCGACGGCCGGCTGCCTTTGGGTCGTGATTCCAGCGCCACCCGCATCGCACGCAGATGGTCCGGCATGGTGCCGCAGCAGCCGCCGATGATCCGCACCCCCGCATCTCGCGCCAGAACCGCGTATTCCGCCATCAGCGCTGGCGTGCCGTCATAGTGGATATGGCCGTCATGATATTTCGGGATGCCGGCGTTCCCTTTGGCGATCAGCGGCCGTTCGGTCCCGGTCGCGGAAAGACCCAGCACGGTGCGCATCAGGTCCGACGCCCCCACGCCGCAATTCGCGCCAAAGGCGATCGGCGGGTTCACGATCCGACCAACCATATCGACCATGGCCGACGAGGTCACGCCCATCATCGTCCGGCCCGCCGTGTCAAAGCTCATCGTGCCGCACCAGGGCATGTCGGCCCGCAGCGCCGCATCGGCCGCCGCCCGGTACTCCTCCGGCGCCGAGATGGTCTCGACCCACAGGACATCCGCGCCGCCTTCTTTCAGCCCTTCGGCCTGCTCATGGAATATCTCTACCGCCAGCGCATGGGTCATCGTCCCCATCGGCTCGAAAATCTCGCCCGTCGGACCCATCGAGCCCGCAACCACCACCGGGCGACCCGCCTTGTCGGCAATCTCGCGGCCAAGTTCGGCGCCGATCCGGTTCAGCTCGCGCACCCGGCCTTGCGCCTCATGCAGCTTCAGCCGTGCCGCATTGCCGCCGAATGTGTTGGTCAAAAAGAGATCCGACCCCGCCTCGACCGCCCCGCGATAAAGCTTGCGAATGTTGTCCGGCTTGTCGGTATTCCAGAACTCCGGCGGCTCACCCGACGAAAGGCCCATGTTGAAAAGGTTCGTCCCCGTAGCCCCGTCGGCCAGAATCCAGTTCCGCGAGGCAAGCATGCGGGTCAGCGCGTCGGTCATCCTTTGGTTCCTTCAGGCAGCCTTGTCCCGCCCCCTCTGCCACGGCCCGCGACCATAGGCAAATTCATATTCCGCATTTTGTCTTGAGGCCCGGTTCAACTTTGTCAAAGGCAGCGGACGACGGACCCGACACAGGATTTCCAGCCCTGCGATTGCCAACGCCAGCCAGGACGGACCAGCGATGTAGAGCGGTTGCCAGTAGGGGGCAAAGCTTCCCTTGAACTGGCAAAGCCCTCGCATTGTGCTCGGAGCCAGGGCCCGACCGAGGCGTGCGATCAGACCGGGCGCGGAGGCTTGACTGCCGACAGGCACGGCCGCAAGTGACAGGCGCCGCACCCCCCTTTCCCGAGCAGCGGCGATAGCGGCGGCAATCAAGAGTTGCGCCGTCCCGTCGGTCGCGTCGGGATCAGGGCGCAGCAGGTCAAGCGTCCAGACCTCCTCACCCCGGATCATCGCCACGTGAAAGCTCGCAAAGCCGGTGATCCGTCCCCGCAGACGCGCGACGACAAGTCGCTGTCGCACAAGATACCGTGGTTCGAAACGGCCCATCGAAAAGCCGCGCTCGGCGCCACGGGCCTGAACCCAAGCGGCATTCAGCGCAGCCAGTGAAGACCAATCGGGCCTGGTCTCCAGGTCGGCCGTGACACCGGCGGCTTCCGCCCGGCGAAGTTTGCGGCGCAGGCCCGCAAGCTCCGGCAGGTCAAGCCGGAACGCCTGCGGAAAGAGCCGTGCTTCAAACGCCAGCGGCAGCACCAGAAGTCCCGCCTTTCGGGCCCGGGCCGCCTCGCGCCCGCCGGCCTTGTAAAGGATCGGCCAACGCGCCTCGGCCCGTGCGGCCGCCAGAAACCGGGCATGATCGGCGACCGCTGACAGGGCAACCAGGCCGTGCAGGGTCCGTCCGGCGACAAAGCCCGCCGGATGAGTAAAAAGCTCCCCCTGGTCGACGAGCCCCGCCTCGCCGATTTCCGGTGGCTTCGGCGAAGCTCTGCCTGCGGCCACCTCCGTCTCGGGCCAGACCCACAATGATATGCCTGCCCCGATCAGCGCTGGAAGCGCGTGGTAAAGAACCCGCCAGGCTAGCGCTGCAGCCAGAACCTCGGCCTCTGCCGCCCCGGGCAGAAGTGCAAGAAGCGTGATCTCGAACGCCCCCAGCCCGGCAGGCGACCCCGAAAGAAGCCCTGCCCCTAGTGCGACAAGAAAGACCGGAAGAAACGCCGCGATTGCCAAATCCCCCGGGAACAGCAGCCACAGCGCAAGCCCTGCCCCGGCGCAGTCGATGGCGGCCAAAAGGAACATCCGGGACAGCGTCACCAGATTTGGCACCTTATCCCGACAGATGACGAGACCAGTCACTATCGTCACGACGATGACCCAGACGGCCCACGGCGGAATAGCTGGCAAGGCAATGACCGGCACCACTGCAAGCGCGACCGATGTCAGGACCGCCCAGGCCAACAGGAACGACACGGCGACCGCAAGCGACAATCGCATTGCCCCCCACGGCCCAAGCTCTGGCAACATCCGCCAACGCACCAGCGCCCCGCTGATCACCCCCATGCCGACGGTTTGCGAAATCGCGATCGCGGCCAGACCCGCCCGACGGGCCCGCGCGGGTGCGACGCCGGTGGCCAGATGCCGGTGCAGGGCCTGATCATAGCCGGCGACGGCCCAATAGCTGCCTGCGGTCGCCAGCGCAGCACCAATCCAGGCAAAGACATCAACCCGCCCGAATGCCTGCAGGACCTGCCCCGGGTCGACAGCGTGCAGCCGGTTCGACAGCAGCCCCAGGAACAGACCCCCAAGCCCGAGCGTCAGAAACGCTCGTCGGTACATTTTCGGACCCGCGGCCCGTTCGATCCCGTCCAACTGCACCGCGCCCCTCCAGCAGACCCAGATCCTAGGTCTGCGCTGAATGGGGTGGCGATCCGGTTAACGTCTCAAATGCCCGACATATTTGCAAAGGCTGCCGGTACCAACACGCCCCTTGGGGTGCGCCGAGCCATTGAACCGGGTCTTGGCTTAAAGCTCGCCGACCAGCTGCGCTTTTGCCAACGGCAGCAGCTCTTTCATCTTTGCGCGGATTTCCTCGGCGCTGGCCTTGCCGGCAAGATCGGCAACCACCTTGCGCACCACATCCTCATCGCCAGGCTCGTCGAAGTCGGCGCTCACCACCTCGACGGCATAGGCCGCCGCGTCGTCGCCTGACTTGCCCAAGAGGTCTGCGGCCCAAAGGCCCAAAAGCTTGTTGCGCCGCGCCTCGGCCCGGAACTGCATTTCACTGTCATGGGCGAACTTCGCCTCGAAAGCATTCTCGCGGTCGTCAAACGTGGTCATTCGTACCCCCCGTATCTGGCGTTTCCTCTCATATGCCCATCCCGACCGCCTGTCGCAAGCCCTTATGATCCCCCGGTCCGCTCGCACGCGCCTTGCGAGTAGTTGCCCCTTCGACTATCGGCCAAGGAAACCGGCAAGAGGCAGTCACCCTGCCCGTCGGCCCCCCTGATCGAGTGAACCATGGCACGGCGCAAGAAGGTCTACGAAGGCAAGGCCAAGATCCTTTACGAAGGCCCCGAACCCGGCACGCTGATCCAGTATTTCAAGGACGACAGCGCCCCCACCGTTGCGGCCCCCGCCACGCTGGAAGGCAAGGGCGTGCTGAACAACCGGCTGTCGGAATTCTTCATGGCCGGCCTCAACCAGATCGGCGTTCCGACCCATTTCATCCGCCGCATCAACATGCGCGAGCAATTGGTACGGATGGCCGAGATCATCCCCCTGGAAATCGTCGTCCGCAACTTCTCGGCCGGGCCGATGACAACGCGGCTTGGCATCCCCGAAGGAACCCAGCTGCCCCGCCCGATCGTCGAATACTACTTCAAGGACGAAAAGCTCAACCTGCCCATGGTGGCCGAGGAACACATCGTCGCGTTCGGCTGGGCCAACCAGCAGGACCTTGACGATGTCGTGGCCCTGGCGCTCCGGGTCAACGACTTTCTCTCGGGCGTGATGATGGGCGTCGGCATCCGTCTGGCCGATTTCCGGATCGAGGTCGGTCGGATCTGGGAAGGCGACTTCATGCGCCTGATCGTCGCCGACGAGATCAGCCCCGACAACTGCCGCCTCTGGGACATGCGCCAGCCCGAGCGTCCCGACGGCACCATCCCCGACCCCCAGCCGATGGCCGATGTCTACACCGAACTTGCGCGGCGTCTGGGCGTCTTGCCATCAAACGTCACCCACGCGCTGAAGCCGACACTGATCAACTAGCCTCGGCCACCCCAAACCGTAATAACATTGGCCATACCCCGCCTCTCCCCCTAGACTCACCCGTGTGAGTTTCCGGAGCGGCGACCATGCAAGGCGGATCAGCATCAGGCCGAGACACGAGCCTGACCGAGGACCTCGCCCGGGCGCGCGACCGTGAGGCGGCGACGCGCGAAATCCTGGAAGTCATCAGCCAGAGCCGCGAAGACGATGGCCCGGTGTTCGACGTGATCGTCAATAGCGCCGCGCGTTTGTGCAATGCGCCGATGGCATGGCTGGTCATCTGCAATGACGCGCAAACCGCGATGACCGTGGCGGGGTATCACGGTCTGACCCGACGACAGATCAAGACCGGCGATACCTTCGAACTTGGAAGGGAAGCCGACACTATCACGTGTCTTGGCCGGGCCATCATCGAAGCCCGCTCGATCCAGGACGAAGACCTTGCCCTGACACCTGCGTATCTGAACGGGGTCTGGGACGCGCGAAAACTGGTTGACGACGAGGGCATGCGCTCCCGGGTGTCCATCCCCCTGGTCAGTGGTGGCAAGGGCATCGGGGCCATCATCCTCAGCCGTCGCGAGGTTCGCCCCTTCAACTCCGACGAGATCGCCCTTGTCGAAACCTTCGCCGCCCAGGCCGTCATTGCCATCGAAAACGTCTTCCAGTTCCGCGAGTTGCAGACGCGGCTGGAAAGGGAAAAGGCATCCGCGGAAATCCTGGAAGTCATCAGCCAGAGCCGCGAAGACGATGGCCCGGTGTTCGATGTCATCCTGCGCAACGCTGCGCGCCTGTGCAAGGCGCCGATTGCCAGTCTCATGCTGGTCAACGCGGCCGGTACGCATCTCGTCATGGCCGCGATGTACGGCGAAACCCTGCGTGCCCATTTGACCGGCGATACCTGGCCGATTGACCCGCCGCCCGAGCCCGTCGCCCGATCCATCCGCACCGCGCGCACCGTGCACAGCCATGATCTGTCCCTGACCGACGAGTATCGCAGCGGCCACCCGACCTATGTTCGGCTGGTGGAGGAAGACGGCGTGCGAACCGACCTTTCGGTGCCGCTGTTGCGCTATGGCGTGGGCTTCGGCGCGATCATCCTCAGCCGCCACGTTGTCGATCCTTTCAGCGAGGGCGACATCGCCCTTATCGAGACTTTCGCAGCACAAGCCGTCATCGCCATCGAGAACGTCCGCCAGTTCCGCGAGTTGCAGACGCGGCTCGCGCGCGAGGCGGCGACGCGGGAGATTCTCGAGGTCATCAGCCAGAGCCGGGACGACGAGAAACCCGTCTTTGACGTCCTTCTCCGCAAGGCTGCGCAGTTGTGTGGTGCGCCGATGGCCAACCTCTCGATCATTACGGACGACGGCCATCACTCGATCACCGCGGCTCAGTGGGGCGAGCACCGCACCGAGGTTATTCCGGTCGGATCCGTCTGGCCCCTCGATTCGCCTTATGCACCGGAAACCTGCATGCGCGAGGGGCGGATCGTTCACATTCACGATCTGGCCGATACCGATCTCTACTTGTCGGGCGATCCCGTGCGCACATTGGCCGTCGACAATGAAGGCGTCCGGACCCTACTCAACGTTCCTCTTGTAAGCGACGGCCGTATCATTGGCTGCATCTCGACCTACCGGCACGACGTCCGCCCTTTCACTCCCGACGAAATCGCCCTTGTCGAGACCTTCGCCGCCCAAGCCGTCATCGCCATCGAGAACGTCCGCCAGTTCCGTGAGTTGCAGACAAGGCTGGCGCGCGAGGCGGCGACACGAGAGATCCTTGAGGTGATCAGCCAGAGCCGCGACGACGACAAGCCGGTCTTCGATGTGGTCCTGCGCAATGCCGCCGAGCTTTGCCACGCGTCGATGGACTGTCTCAACATCATCAGCGATGACCGCAGTCACGCAGTCATGGTGGCCGACTGGGGAAATCATGTCGCCGACCAGTTTCCGGTCGGCAAGACGGTCTGGTCCTTGGACGCGAACAGTGCGACCTCGACTTGCTTGCGCGAGGGCCGGATTGAGCGTTTGGAAGACATGGCCGACAGCGACCTCTACCGGTCTGGCGACCCGATGAGGGTGGCAGCGGTCGATGAGGATGGTCTCAGGACATTTCTGGCGGTGCCCCTGTTCAGTGGCGACCAGACTGTTGCCTGCATCTCTATCTACCGCCGCGAGGTCGCCCCCTTCACCCCCGACCAGATCGCCCTTGTCGAAACCTTTGCAGCACAGGCCGTCATCGCCATCGAAAACGTCCGCCAGTTTCGCGAGTTGCAAACGCGTCTGGCGCGCGAGGCGGCAACGCGGGAGATCCTCGAAGTCATCAGCCGCAATCCCGATGACGACCGCCCGGTGTTCGACGCGATCCTTGGCAATGCGATCCGGCTCTGCGGGGCCGATACCTCTGCGCTGTTTCTCGGGCGCAAGGACGATCCGCGCCTGACGCTGGCGGCATGGCGCGACCGGGCCGCGTCGTCATCGGTGATGGAAGATGAGATGATCGTCCGGACGAATGCCACTCCGATGCGGATGGACCCGACCGTACACGTCTCGGCCAAGGTCATCATCGAGGAACGCAACATCCACATGCCCGACCTGCATATGCACCCCTCCTACCTGGCTGGTGAGCCGTCCTACAGGATCTTCGGTGACGCGCTTGGCATTCGAAGCGCCTTGATTGTGCCGCTGATTGACGCGCGTGGCGCTCTGGGTGTCGTGCAGGTACACCGCCGGGATGTGCGCGCCTTTACCCCCGACGAAATCGCCCTTGTCGAAACCTTCGCCGCTCAGGCCGTGATCGCCATCGAGAACGTCCGCCAGTTCAAGGCACTGGAGGCGCTGAACGCCGAACTGGGCGAGCGGGTTGACGAACAGGTCGGCGAGATCGAGCGGATGGGACGGCTGAAGCGGTTCCTGCCTGCCGCCGTGGCCGATGCGGTGGTGTCGTCGGGGTCGGAAAAGATGCTGTCCAGCCACCGCGCGCTCCTTGGCGTCCTCTTCTGCGACATCCGCGGCTTTACCGCCTTTTGCGAGACGGCAGAGCCCGAGGAAACCATCGAGGTGCTGCAGACCTACCACGAGGAAATGGGCAAGCTGATCAATGCCCACGGCGCCGGCGTCGATCACCGGATGGGCGACGGCATCATGGTCCTTTTCAACGACCCCCTGCCCTGCGACGACCCGGCAGGCGAAGCGCTGCGGCTGGCCATCGCGATGCGGGCGCGGATGGCTGAACTCGGCCAGCAATGGAAACGGCTCGGCCACCGGCTGGGCTTCGGCGTCGGCATCTCGCTCGGCTATGCAACCGTCGGGATGGTCGGCTTCGAGGGCCGCTTCGACTACACCGCCTCTGGCACGGCGATCAACCTCGCGTCCCGCCTCTGCGATGAGGCGCTGGATGGCGAAATCCTGCTCAGCCCCCGGGCAGCCGTTGCGGTCGAGGACCGCTTCCCGGTCGACTGCCGAGGCGAGGTCATCCTGAAAGGCATCCGCGAGCCGGTCGAGGTCTTCCGGCTGACACCGACAGCCGCGTAGGCTGCGCCACAGCGCACCACCTCACCGCCCCCCCGAACCCCGATTCGTGCTACAAGGTTAGCGCTCCTCCCGTCTGCCGCGCGTAAAGACGGAAAGAAGACCAGAGGAAGACGCGTAAAACCTATCCAGGCCAAAGGGTTAATCGCCAGATCGTCGATTTGCGCGGCCCTGCCCCGTCCTGCACGCAACACCCCCGCCCCTTGCCCCGCGCCCGCTCCTTCGCTAAGGACGCGCCAACCCGAAACCCGGAGGCCCCCGATGAAAGCCCGCGTCACCGTCATGCTGAAGACCGGCGTCCTCGATCCGCAGGGCGAAGCGGTGCGTCACGCGCTCGGCTCGCTGGGGTTCCAAGGCGTGACCGGCGTGCGGCAAGGCAAGGTGATCGAGCTTGACCTTGCCCATACCGATGCCGTCCAGGCCGAGGCGGACGTCAAGGCGATGTGCGACAAGCTTCTCGCCAACACGGTCATCGAAAGCTACCGGGTCGAAATTCTGTAAACCGTTTGAAGCCCGGGCAATTTGCCCACCTCACCGGCGGCTCACCCGCAGCCAGATCCCGTCTTTCGCCCGCACCGTCAGATGCGCGACCGGCACCGGAACTCGGCCCTCAAGGGCCTCGAACCGGAACGCCCGCACCAGATGCGCCAGCATCAGCACGCCCTCCAGCATCGCAAATCCCGCGCCGGGACAGACCCGGGGCCCGCGCGAGAACGGCAGATACCCCTCGCGTGACGCCTCGCGCCCCGCATTGGTGGCCCAGCGGTCGGGATCAAACCCGTCCGGATCGGTCCAAATCCGCTCATGCCGGTGCAGATGCCAGGGGCTGATCACCACCTGCCCGCCAGCCCGCACCTTGCGGCCCCTGAACTCTTCATCCACACGGTTTTCCCGCACCATCATCGGCACCGGCGGGTAAAGCCGCAACGCCTCGCGGAACACATCCCGCGTGAACCGCAACGACCCAACCGTCCCGAAGACTGGCTCCATCCCCGCCGCCTCCGCCGCCACACGCTCCTGCGCCCCAGGATGCGTCGCCAGCAGATAAAGCGCCCAAGCCAAAGCAGACGCACTGGTCTCATGACCTGCCAGAAAGAAGATCGCCACCTGATCGACCATCTCCCCCGTCCCGAACGGCGACCCCGTCACCGGGTCGGGCATGGTCATGAGCTTCGTCGCAAGGTCCTCTGGCGCCCTCCCCGCGGCAATCGCCCCGGCCCGGTCCACCGTCAGCGCGGTGATCAGCCCCCGGATCACCCGTGCCGACCGTAGCGTCGCCCGCCGGTGCAGGCGCGGCACCCAGCGCGGCAGGGGCAGGAAGGCCGCAAGGTTCAGGATCGGGGCAGACCGCTGATAGGCGCGGAACTCATGAAACACCGCCTGCGCCACCCGATCCTCGATCGGAATCGAGAACAAGGTCCGGAAGATCACATCCGCCGCCGCATGGCTGGCAGCCAGCTCCACCTCGACTTCCCCCTCGCCCATACGTGCGACTGCCGCTTCCGAGGCCGCCCAGATCGCCGGAAACGCCGCCTTCACCCGCCCCCCCTCGAAGGCCGGGTCAATGATCCGGCGCTGGTGCAGCCATTCCTCGCCATTGGTCACAAAGACCGACCGGCCCAGCAAGGGCAGCAACCCTTCCGTCACCCGCCCCGACTTCGGGAAATCCGCGGGCCGCTCGTCCAGCACGCGGCGCACCAGGGCAGGGTCATTGCAAAGGTAGCTCCGGAAGAACGGTGTCCGGAACTCGGCCATCCACGCCCGGTAAAGCCGCGCCGGTTGCGCCGACAGGATGTCGCGCCGGAACAGCCGCAAGTAGCCCCAAAGCGAGACCCTCTCCGCGCGTGGTTCCGGCTTCGGCGGGGTCATGTCAGGTCCCGGTAGGGACTGTAGACCGCCGTGATCCGGTTGGCCGAGGGTTTGCGGTCACGGAACCTTTCGGCCAGCGTCAGAGGGCCAGCCGTGATGCGGAAATAGTCATAGTCCCCCGGCCGGTCGAATGCGCAAAGATACTGAAAGTGCAGCCGAAAGAACCGCCGCTTCAGCTCGGCCCACCGCTCGGGGCTCAGCGTCTGGCTGAAGGCCGCCGAGATCACCAGCGGCCAGCGCTGGCCCTCGGTCGCCGCCCCCGACACGGCGACGGGATCGCACAGCGCAAAGCAGCAGCCATCGCCGGGGGCCGTGACATCGACCCAGGTCAATTCCGCGCGCTGGGAAAGGTAGGCCAGATCGCCGCGCAGCCGCCCGGCCTTCGGCAGGAAGGACATCATCGGCACCGCCTGCCCGAGTGACAGAAACCCCAGCGCCGGGGCCTGGTCCGGCAATCCCTCACGGATCAGATCAGCCAGCACCGTGACCGCAAGATGCACGCCCGAGGAATGGCCGACCACCAGCACCTCATCAACTCTGCTGTCCAGGGCCCGCCGCACCCTGCCCCGGAACTCGGCCAGCCGCGCCTCCAGCATCGCCGGATAGGCTCCGCCTTCGATGCAGGTAAAGGCATAGTCGTGCATCAGATAATAGACGAAAAGCTTGCGGTCGATGCGGCGAAAGCCCTCCAGGACGCCATAGGCGGCAACCACCGCAAGCGCCCAGTCCAGACCATAGGGCAGACCCCGCGCCACCCAAAGGACCAGCCAACCCACCAGCGCCGCCCCCAGCGCCTGCGCAACCAAAAGCACCGCCGGATAAAGCGCCGCGATCATCGGTCCCTTTCGCAGCCGCAACAGCTGCCGCAGCGTGCCAGAGCCGCCGAAGACCCAGATTGACCGCAAAAGTAGCCAGTAGGTCCCGAAAACCCCACGCTCCATCGAGCTTTTTACCAGATCGGACCAGACCAGAATCTCGATTTCGGCCTCGGCCGCCCGCTCCATTTTCGCCGACACCCGCCAGCCATAGGTTTCACCCGACCGGGGTTGGATGGCCAGCGTATAGCCGGAGATCGCGGCCTGTGACGCCCCTTCCTTGCGATAAAGCTCGCGGTAGCGGCGCGGCGGAAAGGGGTCATAGCCCGGGATGTAGAGCACATGGCGCCGAAAGACGCCCGCCTGTTGCCCGCTCTCGATCCCTGAACTCACGCCCATCCCGCCAGTCTGACCGGCTCACCTTAACCGTTGATGAGCGGGAGGGAAGCCTCAGCCGGGCAAGGGAACACCTAGGGCGTCATAGGTCTCCAGCATCCAATAGCTGAAATCTGTGAAGGCCCCGGTGACAAGGGCAAGGCCGACGACCAGCAGCAGCCCGCCCATCAACCGCTCGATCAGCTTCATGTGGCGCTTGAGCCTTGCCATCAAGAACATTGATCTTTCGATGAAAATCGCCGCCAACAGGAACGGCAGGCCAAGCCCTAGCGCGTAGATGCCCAAAAGCAGCGTGCCTCGCGCCGTGCTGTCCTCCTGCGCCGCAAGGCTTAAGATCGCGCCAAGTTGCGGGCCGATGCAGGGGGTCCAGCCGAACGCGAAAGCCAGGCCAAGCACATAGGCCCCGACCGCCGAGCCGCCACGTTCCCCCGCATCCATCCGCATCTCGCGGTCAAGGATCGGGATGCGGAAGACACCCAGAAAATGCAGGCCGAAGATGATGACCACGACGCCCGAGAGTCGCGCCAGAACCACCTGATTGTTCAACACAAACGCGCCCACGACCGAGGCGGTGAAGCCAAGAATCAGAAAGACCGTCGACAGCCCCAGGACAAAGAACAGCGCCGGCAGGATCACCCGTTTGCGCGCCACTCCTTGCCCGGTCATCTCTCCCATCGATATCCCGCCCATATAGGCCAGATAGGGCGGCACGATCGGCAGGACACAAGGGCTCAGGAACGACAGCACGCCAGCCAGCAATGCGACCAGCATCGCGGGCAGAAGGGCAGCGTCGATGATCTCAATGCCGAACATGTGCGGGCTCCTTACTGCCGCATAGCGGGTTTCCAGCGCGCCGTCACCACTGGCCCGCGTCACTTCCGCGTGGCCCCTCTGTAACCTTGTGGCAGGTCCGGCGGCCCGCTAAACCCGCCCAATGGCCAGATGGGATGACATCATCGACTGCGAGGGGCTTCTCTGCCCTCTCCCCGTCCTCAAGGCGCGGAAGCGGCTTCTGGCCCTGCCCTCGGACGCAGTGCTCTGTGTCCGAGCGACGGACGCGATGGCCGCCGTGGACCTGCCGCATTTCTGCGCCGAGGCCGGGCATGACTATCTGGGGACGGAAGTGGAGGGTACTGTCACCCTCCACCTGATCCGGCGCGGCTAGAGCCTGTCCGACAAAAGTGGAATCCGGTTTTGTCGAAAGACAGGCAACCACCAAGAAGCTAGAGCCAGTCTGATGCTTTTATCAGCATCGGACTGGCTCTAGGCTTACCGACCCAGCGACCACCAGCCCTTGCGCTTGGGCTTTGCGGGTTCGTCCGATGTCGGCTCTGGCACCAGCTCATCAGCCTGGGCCGGGTCGGGGACTACGGTCTCGGCCGTCGCGGTCATCCCCGGATCAAGCACCAGCGCGGGAAGGTCGGGTGCAACCTCGGCCACCGGCTCCGCGGCGCCTTTAGAGCGCGAACTCCTGGCCTTCGCGGGCTTCTGGGCGGGGGCCGCTTCGGCTGCAGCCTCTGGCGCTGGGTCAGGTGCTTTAACCTTTGCCCGACTTGCCCGCTTCTTCGGCGCAGGCTTATCTTCGGCCACCGGCTCGGCCACCGGCTCGGGCGCGACCGCTTCGGGCGCAACCGCTTCGACCACTGCCTCGACAACTGGCGCGCCTAGCGGCTCGGCTGGCGCTTCAACTGCCGCTTCAGCCTTCGCCCCGCGCGGCTTGCGCGTCCGCCTTACCTTGGCCGCCTGTGGCGCTTCCATCACCGGGGCCTCGACCGGGGCATCAGCCGCCGCGTCGTCGCCATCGTCCTCGTCGCCGTCATCCTCGGCGCCCGCCTCAACCGCAGCACCGTTCACCGCCGCCTCGCCCTCGCGCGGACCGCCACGCCGACGCCGACGGCGACGGCGCTTCTTGCGGCCCGGCTGACCATCGCCTTCGGCGCCGGGGGCCGGGGTAGCCCCGACTTCCGTCTCGGCCTCGGCCTCCTCGGCTTCGTCCTCGACCAGCTCCTCGACGAAATCGTCCTCGTCTTCCTCTTCGACCGGCGCCCCCATCAGACCCGCATGGCCCGACACCACTGGCGTTTCGGGCACCACCCGCAGGGCAGTCTTGAACTTCTCGATCGAGTAATCCGGGCTGACCAGCATCGGGTCGGCCTCGATCCGCACCGCCATGCCGTAGCGTGCCTCGATCAGGGCCACATGCTCGCGCTTCTGGTTGAAGAGGTAGTTCACGATGCCAATCGGCGCTTTCAAGAGCACCTCCTTCGACCGCTTCCGCGTCCCCTCTTCCTCCAGCGCCCGCAGCACCGTCAGCGCCATGCTGTCATCGCTGCGGATAAGCCCGGTCCCATGGCAATGCGGGCAGGGTTGCGTCGTCGATTCCAGCATCCCCGGCCGCAGCCGCTGGCGGCTCATCTCCAGCAGACCAAAGCCCGAAATCCGCCCAACCTGAATCCGGGCCCGGTCGGTCTTGAGCTTGTCCTTGATCCGCTTCTCGACGCTTGCGTTGTTGCGCCGCTCTTCCATGTCGATGAAATCGATGACGATCAGACCCGCAAGGTCACGCAGCCGCAGCTGCCTTGCGATCTCTTCCGAGGCCTCAAGGTTCGTCTTCAGCGCGGTTTCCTCGATCGACCCCTCTTTCGTGGCCCGACCCGAGTTGACGTCGATGGCCACCAAAGCCTCGGTCACGCCGATCACGATGTAGCCGCCAGATTTCAGCTGGACCACAGGGTTGAACATGCCACCCAGATAGCCCTCGACCTGGTACTTTGCGAACAAGGGCGTCGGGTCGCTGTGCCGCACCACCTGCTTGGCATGGCTCGGCATGATCATCCGCATGAAGTCCTTGGCGGTGCGATAGCCGCCTTCGCCTTCGACGATCACCTCGTCGATCTCGCGGCTGTAAAGATCGCGGATCGAGCGTTTGATCAGATCGCCCTCTTCATAAATCTTCGCCGGGGCGATCGACTTCATCGTGAGCTCGCGAATCTGCTCCCACAGCCGCATCAGGTATTCGTAGTCGCGCTTGATCTCGGGCTTGGTCCGCTTGGCCCCCGCCGTCCGCACGATCAGGCCAGCACCTTCGGGCACCTCCAGCTCGCTGGCGATTTCCTTCAGTTTCTTGCGGTCAGCCGCGACAGTGATCTTGCGGGAGATTCCGCCGCCGCGCGCCGTGTTCGGCATCAGCACGCAGTAGCGGCCCGCCAGCGACAGATAGGTGGTCAGCGCAGCACCCTTGTTGCCGCGTTCTTCCTTCACGACCTGGACCAGCATGATCTGCCGGACCTTGACCACTTCCTGGATCTTGTAGCGCCGGGCGCGCGGACGACGCGGAGCGCTGATTTCCTCGGCCATATCCTCTTCGGCGACCGACTCGATTTCCTCATCGGTGTCGCTGGCATGATCAACGGCGCGGTAGCGTCCGCCATTGCCGTTCTCGACCGACTCGTTGTGGTGATCGTGGTCATGCGCCCCGTGGTCATGCGCGCCGTGGTCATGCGCCGCCTGATCGTGGGCCTCGTGATCGTGCGCCTCATGGTCATGTTCACCCGCTTCGGCGGCGGCACGTGCCCCCTCGACCAGCGGGCCATCGCTGGCCTCGTCCTCGCCCAGATCGACCACATCCATGCTGGATGGGCCCTCGGCCACGACATCCTCGGCCTTCACCGCCTCGGCAATCGGTACAGGGCGTGGCGTCCGGCGGCGCGGGCGGTGGTTTTCTTCTTCTTCCTCGGCGCGGGCCATCGCCCGCTCTTCCTCGATCAGCGCCTTACGGTCAGCGACCGGGATCTGATAGTAGTCCGGGTGAATTTCAGCAAAAGCCAGAAACCCGTGCCGGTTGCCGCCATACTCCACGAAAGCCGCCTGAAGCGACGGCTCGACGCGCGTCACTTTGGCGAGGTAGATGTTTCCGGCAAGCTGGCGTTTGTTTACGGTCTCGAAGTCGAACTCTTCAACCTTGTTTCCGTCGACCACGACCACACGAGTTTCCTCGGTATGGGTGGCATCAATAAGCATTTTCTTGGCCATAGTTTTCCAATGCGCCCCGGGCGCATAAGACCCCCTGGCGGACCAGAGGGAGGATCATATCGGACGGGGCGGCTTGTCTGGGCGCGGACGGCGGGCAGAGATGCAGACGTCCGGCCCTGCGGGCAGACTTTTCCGGTTTGGTCTCTACTCACACGCCTCATCGCGGTTACGTCTAAAGGGCCGGTCCGGCCCTCACCTCTGAAAGCCAGCAAATCGAAAGACTTACGGGCAATGTGCACAACCTTGCGGTCGATCCGGCTCCCCAGACGGGACACGGTTTGACGCATCCGGCAAAGGGGGAGAGAATACTTCGGGCAGTCAGACTGCCTTCGCGCGACCCTATCGGGAAAGCCGGGCCAAGGGCAATGGCGAATTTTTTTCCCGCGACGCCGCCGTCGGTGTCTCCTTAAGCCTCGCAGCGTCAACTGGTGGCGGAACCAAATTTCGCGTTCAGCTTCCGAACAAAGGACCTTACCATGTCAAGCTCGCGTTCCTGGAGCGCGACCATTTCGGCCATTAGCTTGTCGCGTGTCGCACGGGCCCAGTCCAATTCGGCTTCCCCATAGGCGACACCAAAGCGCAACTCATAGCCGTCACGCCAGGTAGCACCGTCGAGGCCAGGTTGAGCGACCACCATCGGCACACAGCCGCACCGCGCCGCATAGTAGAGGTAAAGGGTGTATAGATCGTGGCTGACGAACACCTCGCACTGGTTGAATATCTCGGCGATCTCACTGTGCGACATGGAATCCAGAAGGCCGAAGCGGTCCCCTTCCGCCATCCTGGGATCGAACGTGTCCTTTCCCTTTCGGACCATCCTGCAGGTCCCATGGCGGTTCCCGATGCCGCGGTCGCGGTAGACATCGTCCCGTATCCAATGCAGTTGCAGAAGATGATCGTCCGGCAGGTCCTGGCCCTCGACCACGAAAGCGCGCTGGTAGTAGAAGACAAGCTCGTTCTCGGTAAAGCGCGCCTCGGCGGCATGAAATCCAGGGTGGTAAAGCAGCCAGCGCACCACATGGGCCGCATCGAGGGGATTGCCGTCCACGATCTCGGGATAGACCGCGATGAACCTGCGACCTCGCATGTCGGGCATCGTCGGAACAGGCATCGTGTGATGCGTCGCCACCTGCCAAGGCCAGCGTAGGCGCACATCCGGGTTCCTCTTGCGCGACCGCCAATACCGTCTTTGGCGGTTGGCGTGGCGCAGGACTGACATTGCATGGCCCAGTAGCCCTCTCTGACCCCGTGCGGGTTGCGGCTGCATGTAGTTCGACAGGTAGACTTCAAGCCCCATGCCGCGCAGCCGGTGGGCCAAGAGGTGCAGAACGATGTTTCCGCCTGACTTCTCGTCGAAATGCGGGGCCCAGACGACGATCGGAAGGTTCATCGCCACAGCTTCAGCCGCGGCCCTGCCTGCCGTCATACGTAATCCCCGCGCGTCAACCCGTACTTGGCCATCTTCTCGTTCAGGGTCCGGCGCGGCAGGCAAAGCTCTTCCATCACCGCCACGATCGACCCCTTGTGCCGCCGCATCGTGTTGTCGATCAGCATCCGCTCGAAGGCTTCCACATAATCCTTCAAAGGCTTGCCTTCCGTGGTCAGCGCCGGCCCCGAAGCCTCGTTCTCGGCCATCAGCAGGCTTGCAATCGACCCCGAGCCTCGCCGGTTCTGCAGGACCGCCCGCTCGGCGATATTGACCAGTTGCCGCACGTTCCCCGGCCAGGGCGCCTGCAACAGCTGCGCCGCTTCTTGCGCCGTCACCTGAGGCGCGTCGCAGCCGTATTCCTCGGCGAACTGCTCCGAAAGACGGGTGAAAAGCTGCAGGATGTCCTCGCCCCGGGTCCGCAAGGGCGGCAGCACGATGGTCATCGCGCCAAGCCGGTAAAAGAGGTCCGGGCGCAACAACTGTTCCAGCGTCGTATCCGGCGCATGGTGGTTGCAGATCGCGATGATCCGGGTTTCGGGCGGCATACCCTGATCGTTGATGAAGGTCAGAAGCCGGGCCTGCAAGGGGTTCGGCAGGGCCTCGACATCTTCCAGGCAAAGCGTCCCACCCCGCGCCTCTTCGACCAAAGGGATCGCCCCATCTGCCGCCGGACCGAAAAGCCGCGCGGCAAGCTGGTCCTCACTCCAGGCCGCGCACGAGATCGCGACGAATTTCTTTGACGCCCGCGGCCCCACGGCCTGCAGCGCATGGGCGACAAGGGTCTTTCCCGTCCCGGTCTCGCCGTCGATCAGGACGTGGCTGTCGGCCTGGCCAAGGTCAAGGATATCCTCGCGGAGCCGCTCCATCGCAGGAGACGTCCCGATCAGCTTCTTGATGATGGTCGAACCGTCGGACAGTTCCTTCCGCAGCGCACGGTTGTCCAGCGTCATCCGCCGCGCCTGGGTGGCGCGCTTGGCAAGCTCGGTCATCCGATCCGGGTTGAACGGCTTTTCCAGAAAATCGAACGCACCCACCCGCATCGCCTCGACTGCCATCGGCACATCGCCGTGACCGGTGATCATGATCACCGGCAAGCCGCTGTCCTGCCCCATAAGGCGCTTGAGGAACGCCATCCCGTCCATGCCCGGCATCTTGATGTCGCTGACCACGACACCCTGGAAATCCGGCCCGATCACCTTCAGCGCATCTTCCGCACTGGCATAGGTCTCGGTGTCATAACCCGACAACGCCAGCCACTGGCTGATCGACTGCCGCATATCCGCCTCGTCATCGACGATCGCGACTTTCATTGCCCGGGCCATATGGACCTCTTCATTCTGCTGCTTCCTGTTTGTTGCCGAGGATCGGCAATTGCATCTCAAAGACCGCACCGCCCCCGTCCCCGTTCCGCGCCGTCAGACGGCCGCCAAGATCGGTGACGATCCCCGACGAGATCGCGAGGCCAAGCCCCACGCCCTCGCCCGGCTTTTTCGTCGTGTAGAAAGGTTCGAAAAGATTCTCGAGATCGGTGATCCCATGCCCGTTGTCGCGCACCGTCAGCGTCGCGGTCTCGCCTGCCGACAAAAGGATGTCGATCTGCGGGTCGGACAGGTCTTTCGTGGCATCAAGGGCGTTGCGCAGCAGATTGATGATCACCTGCTCCAGCCGCAGCCGGTCGGCCATCACCATCACCGCCTGCCGCGGCATCCCTCGGCTGATCTTCACCACGCGGGCCTTCAGCTGCGGCTCCATCATCGCCAATGCCGAGGAGACGCAAGCGCGAAGATCAACCTCTTCAAAGGCTTCGCCGCCTTTTCTCGCATAGGACTTTAACTGACGGGTGATCGCCCCCATCCGCTCGATCAGATCGTCGATCCGCTGGAAACTGGACAGCGCCTCTTCCGGTCGCTTGCGCTGAAGCAGCAACCGCGCGCCCGCGAGATAGGTCTTCATCGCCGCCAAGGGCTGGTTCAGCTCATGGCTGACCGCGGCCGACATTTCGCCCAAAGCCGCAAGCTTTGACGACTGCGCCAGCGTCAGTTCGGCCACCTCAAGGTCCTTCTTGACCTTTTCGCGTTCGGCAATCGCCCGTTGCAACCGTGCGTTCAACTGCCGCAATTCCGCCGACTCGCGCTGGAACGCGACCGAGCGCGACCAGGCTTTGCGCGACAGAAGATAGAAGGTGAAGGCCATCAGAATGGCAAAACCCATGATTTCCAGCGCGAGGATGCCGTTCACCTGCTCACGGACCGATCCGTAGGCGGTGAAGGTCAGGATCTTCCAGCCCCGGAACGGAACGCGCGCCTCGGTCTTCATCACCGCTTCGCCCAGGACATAGGCGTCGGGCGGATTTTGCGCCCATTCCGTCGTGGCCCGCAATGCCCGCGCGATGGCCGATGGCGGATCGCGCAGCGCTAGCGCCACATCCATCTGCTCGCCCCGCCAGCGCGGCTCGGTCGACAAAAGGACAACGCCTTCGCTGTCGGTCACCATGATGGCGTCCTGCAGACCAGCCCAGGCGCGTTCGTATTTCATCAGATCGACCGAAACGACAATCACGCCAACCGGCTTTCCATCCGCCAGGATCGCGCGGGAATACAGGAAATCGAACCCGCCGGACTCGCGCTTTACCGCCGTAAAGACCGTTTCCTTCGCCCGCTGCGCCTCGACAAAATGCGCCTCGCTACGATGGACCATACCAAGGCTGTTCCGGTTTGCTGCACCCACCACGCGGCCATCGACATCCAGAAGCCGGATCGAAGCCACGCCGATCTGGCTTTGCAGGTCGATCAGCTTGGCCGAGGTGCCCGAGAAATTGCCGTCGGTCAGCGCCCGGACCAGATCGGGGTCATTGGCCAGAAGCAGTGGCACGACCGAGGTCCGCTGCAACTCGGCCATCAGGTTTCCGGTGTAAAGTGCCAGTCGAACCTCGGCCCGGCCTCGGGTGTCCGCGGTGTACCTGTCCGTCAAGAGCCGGTTTGACACCAGCACAACCCCGATCGCCACCAAGACCAAAAAAGCCACCGCCAGCTTGGCGCGCCAAGGCAGGCCCGGCGCCGTCTGGGAAGAGGTTGTGGTGTCTTTATCGGTCATGCGCCAAGTGTAGGGCCCGGCCGATATGGCCTCAAGGCAATGGGCCTCAGGCCAGCGCCATCCCGCGCATCAGGGCCGCGAACATCGGGCGGCCGTCTTCGCTGCCCAGAGCCGCTTCCGTCGCGCGCTCGGGATGCGGCATCAACCCCAGAACGCGCCGGTTCTCCGACAAGACCCCGGCGATGTCGGCCATGCTGCCATTCGGGTTCTGGGCATAGGTAAAAGCGATGCGGTCTTCAGCTTGCAGACGGCCCAGCCCTTCGGCGTCGATCGTGTAATTCCCGTCATGATGCGCGATCGGGATACGGATCTCCTGCCCCGCCCGGTACGCCCGGGTGAAATCCGACCCCGCGGTGGCAACCCGCAAGGTCACGGTGCGGCAGACGAATTTCAGCGTAGCGTTCCGCATCAGAACGCCCGGCAGAAGCCCCATTTCAGTCAAGACCTGAAAGCCGTTGCAAATCCCCAGCACATAGCCGCCCCGACCGGCATGGGCCCGGATCGCTGCCGATATCGGCGACTGTGCCGCAATCGCGCCACAGCGCAGATAGTCGCCGAACGAAAACCCGCCGGGGATCCCCACCACATCGACGCCATCGGGCAGGCTGCTGTCCTTGTGCCAGACCCTTTCGACCTCGAAACCCGCGGCCTCAAAAGCCACCGCCAGATCACGGTCGCAGTTTGAACCCGGAAAGGTGACGACAGCGGCTTTCATGGGCAATCCCCCTGACTGGATGCGCCGCGTCATATCGCAAGCTTTCGCCAAGAGCCAGAGCCAGAAAGACCAGAGCTTGCGCCCCCATGCCAACGCGTTACGGTCAGCAAATGCTGTCAGACCCCGCCCTTGCCGATCTGCGCGCCCTGTTCAGGGATCGGATGTCGGTTGCCGCCGCCGTGCTGGCCGAACACGCGCAAAGCGAAAGCCTGGTCACCGCTGGCCTGCCCGATGCGGTGGTCATGCCCCGGACGACCGATGAGGTTGCAGCTCTTGCCGCCTGGTCAACCCGCCATCTGGTGCCCCTGATCGGCTGGGGGGCCGGAACCTCGCTGGAAGGCCACGCCCTGGCCCTGACCGGCGGCGTCGCGGTCGATTTCCGCGAGATGGCGGCGGTTCTAGAGCTTCGCCCCGAGGACCGCCTCGTCCGCGTCCAGCCCGGGATCACGCGTGAGGCGCTGAACCATGAGCTTCGCACCACCGGCCTGATGTTCCCGGTCGATCCCGGTGCCAATGCCTCGATCGGAGGGATGGCGGCCACCCGGGCCTCGGGGACGACCGCCGTCCGCTACGGCACGATGCGCGACAATGTCCGCGGGCTTACGGCGGTGCTTTCTGACGGTCGCGTGATCCGCACCGGCACCGGCGCGCCGAAATCCTCGGCAGGTTATGACCTGACCGCGCTTTTCGTCGGCTCCGAAGGGACGCTTGGCCTCATCACCGAGCTGACCCTGCGCCTGCACGGCCAGCCTGAAGCGGTGATGACGGCGGTAGCGGCCTTTCCGGGCGTGAAATCCGCCGTCGATTGCGTGATCGCCACGATGCAGATGGGCCTGCCCCTGGCGCGGATCGAGTTTCTGGACACCGAAACGGTCGCGGCCTGCAACGCCTTCTCGAACCTCACGCTGCCCCTTGCCCCGCAGCTTCTGGTGGAATTCCACGGCCACCCCGAGGGCGTCGCCGAAGATGTCCGCCGGTTCCGCGACATCGCTGGAGAGCACGGCGCGGAAGGCCTTGAATGGGCCGAACGGCAAGAGGACCGCACCCGGCTCTGGGCTGCGCGACATGCGGCCTACCGCGCGATCCTTGCGTCAAGGCCGGGGGCAAAGGCTGTCGTTACCGATGTCTGCGTGCCGATCTCGGCGCTCGCTGACGCGGTCGAGGAAACCCGCGCCGATATCGCGGCCTCCGGCATTCCCGGCCCGATTCTCGGCCATGTCGGCGACGGAAATTTCCACGCGATCCTGCTGGTCGATCCGGGTAATGCGACCGAGGTGGCCGTCGCCAAAGCCCTAGCTGTCCGGATGGCCGAACGCTCGCTGCGACTGGGCGGCACCATCACCGGCGAGCATGGTGTGGGCTTCGGCAAGCTCGGCCTCATGGCAGCCGAGCATGGTCCGGCCTGGGGGGTCATGGGCGCCCTGAAGCGCGCGCTCGACCCCCTTGGTCTGATGAACCCCGGCAAGGTTGTGCCGGGTTAGCCTTGCTTAGAAGTCAAAGCTCGACCGGCGGAAAAGCCCGCGTTCCACTTCGCGCTGGCGACGTTCAAGGTCAGTCAAAGACACCGACGCACTCAGATAATCGCGCTCGACTTCCGCAATAGTCGGCAAGTTGCGGAAAGAGATCAGCGACTTGAACAACTTCAGCATGGGTTTTCTCCATCAATAACAAGACGGAATCTAGTATGCCGCACCGCAGCACAAAAGGCGCAATCCGGAAATCCGGCCATGCGCCATGCGCATAGGTCTTGCCACAATGTTGAAACATCGGGTCAAAGGCTGGCCACCGCTGCCACCCCAAGTCACCCCTGCAACAAAGCCCTCGCCGCCGCGCGCGCCGCATCGGTGACGGTGTCGCCCGCCAGCATCCGCGCGATTTCCTCGACCCGATCCGCCTCTCGCAGCACGGTGACCGTCGATAGTGTTTCGTCCCCCGCCACCCGCTTTTCCACCCGCCAATGCTGTGCCCCAAAGGCCGCCACCTGAGGCGAATGCGTGACGACCAGCACCTGCGCTCCCTTGGCCAGCGCCTTCAGGCGACGACCGACCGCATCCGCTGTCGCCCCGCCGACCCCCCGGTCGATCTCGTCAAAGATCAGCGTCAGGCCGGGGCTGTCCCCCGTCAGGCAAACCTTCAGCGCCAACAAGAACCGGCTCAGTTCCCCGCCCGAGGCGATGCGGTTCAACGCCCCCGCCGGCGCGCCGGGGTTGGTCGCAACCGTGAAGGTCACCGCATCCACGCCCTCCGGCCCCGGATCGCCCGCCGTGATTTCAGTCGAAAAGACCGCGCGTTCCATCTTCAGGGGCGCAAGTTCCGCTGCCATCGCCGCATCCAGCCGCCCCGCCGCCGCGCGCCGCGCCACCGTCACCCGGCCTGTTTCGACCGCATAACCCGCTTCCGCTTTGGCCACCGCCTTGGAAAGCCGCGCAATCCCTGCCGCCCCCCCGTCGATGGCTTGAAGCCGGGCCCGCAATGTCTCGGCAAAACCGCCAAGATCATCCGGCAGCACCCCATGTTTCCGCGCCAGCGCCCGGATCGCGAACAGCCGCTCTTCCACCCTCTCCAGCTCTCCAGGATCGAAGTCCAGCGCCTCCAACGCGCCTTCGACCCCGGCCTGAGCCTCACCCAGTTCGATCAGCGCCCGGTTCAGCGCCTCCATTGCACCCTCAAGCCGCCCTTCGGCCTTCTCGGCCGCACCGTCCAGCCAGCGCAAGGCATCGCGCATCCGCCCCTCCGCGCCCTCGTCCGACAAGGCGGCCAGGGCCCGGGCGACATCCTCGCGGATCCGCGCCGCCCCCTGCATCAGACGGCGCCGGGCATCCAGCGCGGCATCTTCGCCGGGCAAAGGGTTCAGCTTGTCCAACTCGGCCACCGCATGCCGAAGAAAGTCCTCCTCAGCCGACGCCCGCGCCAAGACCTCCTCGGCGACAGCCAACGCCGCACGCGCCTCGCGCTGCGCGACCCAGGCGGCGCGCAAGGGTGCGAGATCCAGCCCAGCAAAGCTGTCCAGCAGGGCCCGATGTCCGCGCGGGTTCAAGAGACCCCGGTCGTCATGCTGGCCATGAAGCTCGACCAGATGGTCGGACAGATCACGCAGCACCTCACCCGAAACCCGACGATCGTTGACCCAGGCGGTCTTGCGGCCGTCGACCGCATTCACCCGGCGCAGGATCAGCTCGTCCTCGCCCTCGATCCCCGCTTCGGCCAGCACCGCCCGTGCCGCATGGCCCGCAGGCAGGTCAAAGACCGCCGTCACTTCGCCCTGCGCCGCCCCCTGCCGCACCAGTTCGGCCCGACCACGCCAGCCCAGCACAAAGCCAAGCGCATCCAGAAGGATCGACTTCCCCGCCCCCGTCTCGCCGGTCAGCACATTCAGACCCGGGCCAAGCTCCAGCCCCAGCCGGTCGATGATCAGAACATCGCGGATATCAAGGCTACGCAGCATGGATATCGCCCGTAGGGGGGTGCGTGCTTGCACGCACCATCCTTACAGCCACTCGCCCCGCACCATCTGGCGGTAGATCGTCCGCAGCCAGCCTTCGCCCTTGGCTTCGGGCGACAGCCCCTTGCCTTTCAGCAGCCGGAAGCTGTCGTCGTAGAACGGTGAGGCTTGATAGTTGAAGCCCAGGATCGCCGCCGCTGTCTGCGCCTCGTCGTTCAGGCCAAGTGCCACATAGCTTTCCACCAGCCGGTGCAGCGCTTCGGCAGTGTGCGTCGTGGTCTGGAAATCCTCCACCACAACGCGGAAGCGGTTGATCGCTGCGGAATAGTTGCCGCGCTTCAGGTAATAGCGACCGACCTCCATCTCCTTGGCGGCAAGCTGGTCGAACGCAAGGTCGAACTTCAGAATCGCCGAGCGGGCATATTCGCTATCCGGATAGGTCTCGATCACGTCGCGCATGCCCTTAAGGGCCTGGAAGGTGATGCCCTGATCGCGGCCCACGTCGTCAATCTGGTCGTAATAGGACAAGGCCATCAGATACAGCGCATAGGGCGCGTCCTCGTCGCCGGGATAGAAGTCAAGGAACCGCTGCGCCGCGTCCCGCGCCTCGGGGTATTTCTTCGCCTTGTGCAAGGTGAAGGCCTGCATGATCAGGGCACGCTTGGCGAATTCGGTATAGGGGTAAAGCCGTTCGACTTCCTGGAAATACAGCAGCGCGTCGTTGTTGCGCTTGCCGCCTTCCAGCTCCAGCTCACCCTTCTTGAAAATCTCTTCGGCGGTAAGGGTGGCAAGCTCAGGCTCCCTTTTCCCGCCCCCGCAACCGGCGAGCATCGAAACCAGAAGCGCCGTTTTAAGGAACCCCGCGCCGGGACTTCTGCCTGACATTATTCGCCTACCCAAACCTGTAGCCCGGGCGATTTGCCCTGTCTTTGCCTCGTCCTAGCACAGAAAAATCCGGGGCGCAAAACGCCTTTCGTGACTTTTCCGATGGAAGGAAAGCTCAGTGGCGCGCGGGCAAGTCGCCCGCATGCACGCCGACGCCGGGCAGTTTGCCCAAGGTGCGGGGACCGCAATCGACAATCTCGAACGCCGAAGGGTCAGCGAAAAGCGCCCGAAGCAGCCGGTTGGTCAGCGCGTGGCCGGCCCGTTCACCGAAATAGCGGCCCAGGATCGGCCCGCCCGCCAGTGCCAGGTCACCCACCGCATCCAGCATCTTGTGGCGCACCGGTTCATCGGCATGGCGCAGGCCACCCGGCGACAGCACCTGATCACCGTCAAAAACCACCGCGTTTTCCAACGTGCCGCCAAGCGCAAGGCCGTTCGCCCGCATCGCATCGACATCCGATTGACGGCAGAAGGTGCGGCTGTCGGACAACTCGCGCACAAAGGCACCGTTGGCCATGTTCAGCCTGCGCTCCTGCACCCCGATCGCCGCGTCGTCAAAGTCGATGCGGAAGGCGATCTCCAGCATTTCCGCCGGTTCCAGCCGAGCCACGGCCTCAGCCTCGCGCACTTCAACCGGCTTCAGAACCCGAACCGCGCGGACCGGCAGGTCCTGCTCTTCGATACCGGCGGCCAGAAAGCCCTCGATGAACGGCACCGACGAGCCATCGAGGATCGGCACTTCCGGTCCGTCGATCTCGATCAGCGCATTGTGAATGGCAAAACCGGCGAGGGCGGCCATGATATGCTCGATGGTCGATACCGATACGCCATCGGCATTCTCGATCACCGTGCACAGCCGGGTCTGCGATACCGCATCCCAGCGCGCAGGAACCCGCTGATCCAGATCGGCCACGTCGATGCGGCGGAACCAGATGCCGTGATTGGCTCCCGCAGGGTGGACCACCATCCGCACCGGAGCACCGCCATGAAGGCCGTACCCGGTGAAAACAGCAGGGGATTTCAGCGTATTCTGCACGTCTCGCTCAACCTCGTCTAAAGCAGGTTTAGGTCCTGTCTTTGATCGCATCTTAACTATTCGCCAGAAGGCGCAAGCTCAACTCACTCTTTGTGACCGTATGTGACAGGGTTGAAATGCTCAGCAACCCCTTGATCCCAAAAGAAAAGGCCCGGTTGCCCGGGCCTTTGCGAAAGGTTGATGCCGCGTTCTTTTCAGTTCGCCTGGCGGCGCAGGAAGGCCGGAATTTCAATCCGGTCCTGGTCGGTGCCCATGTCGTGATCGTCGTCATAGGCGGTCACCGGCGGCTGCGTGCGACCGGCTGGCGCGGCAGGGCTGGCCGCTTCCAGATGGCCCGCCATGCGGTTGATCAGCGACCCGATCCCGAAGCGCGGCTTGGCTGCGGTCGAGGGTGCCGGAGGCGCTGCCACCTGAACCGGCGTTGGCCGGGTGAACTTGGCCGGAGCCCCGGACGGACGGCTGACAGCGGCCTGCAGCCGCGCCAGCGCTTCGGGCGACGGCTGTCCAGCCACACGCGGACGCGGGGCCACGAAGTCCCCGGCGTCAGCTTCGATCGAAGCGGGTGCCGACCGGATCAGCGCCGGTTGCGGCGCGGTCTGGGGGCGGTAGGCAGGCTGCGGCAGATCGTCGAGATCGACCATGTCGTCGGCATCCATCCCGGCTTTCGAGGCCACCGCGTCGAAGGCCAACGAGGCCACCGTCTCGATCTCTTCCTCAAAGGCCGGGCGTTCCTCGACCATCGGGGCCGGGGCAACCGCCCGCGGCGCCTCGGCCTGATGCGCCGGGGTCAGCGTTAGGGGCGCGCTCATCGACCGGCGCGCCACCGGCACATCGGCCTTGTTCGCCGCCGAGGCATCGATGCCCGTGGCCACAACCGACACCCGGATCCGGCCTTCCATCGCCGTATCGAGTGTGGAGCCGACGATGATGTTCGCTTCCGGGTCCACCTTCTCACGGATGATGTTCGCGGCTTCGTCCAGCTCGAACAGCGTCAGATCATGACCGCCGGTGATGTTGATCAGCACACCCTTTGCGCCGTTCAACGAAATCTCGTCCAGCAGCGGGTTGGCGATCGCCTTTTCCGCCGCCTGGATCGCCCGGTCGTCGCCCGAGGCTTCGCCGGTGCCCATCATCGCCTTGCCCATCTCATCCATAACCGCGCGGACGTCGGCAAAGTCGAGGTTGATCAGGCCGGGGCGGACCATCAGGTCGGTCACACCTTTCACACCCTGATAAAGCACGTCATCTGCCATCGCGAAGGCTTCGGTAAAGGTCGTGCGCTCGTTTGCCAGCCGGAACAGGTTCTGGTTCGGGATGATGATCAGCGTATCGACCACTTTTTGAAGCGATTCAATGCCTTCCTCCGCCTGCCGCATCCGCTTGCCGCCTTCGAACTGGAACGGCTTGGTCACCACGCCGACGGTCAGCACACCCAGCTCCCGCGCGGCCTGCGCGATGATCGGGGCAGCACCCGTCCCGGTGCCGCCACCCATTCCGGCGGTGATGAAGCACATGTGCGCCCCAGCCAGGTGATCGACGATCTCCTCGATCGTCTCTTCCGCCGCAGCGGCACCCACCGACGGACGCGCCCCCGCGCCCAGCCCTTCGGTCGCCTTCACACCCATCTGGATGCGACTGTAGGCGCGGCTTTGCTGCAGCGCCTGGGCATCGGTGTTGGCCACGACGAACTCGACCCCTTCCAGGTTCTTGTCGATCATGTTGTTGACCGCGTTACCACCCGCACCACCCACACCAAACACGGTAATGCGCGGCTTCAGCTCTTCACGCTCGGTCGTCATTGTAAGATTGAGTGCCATGGGTTTGCCTGTCCCTTTGTCCGCCGCCTGTTTTTATCCGACCCTTCACATTTCCCCTGCGGAAGGCCGTCTTATCCCTGATTCTATCCACAACCTGAACAAAGGTCACGAGAAAAACTCGGGTTCGCCACGAAATCTGGGGCTATTTCCCCAGTTTTCAGCAGTATTTCGCCGTGGATGCCGGATATTGCGGTCACCAGTTGTCCTTGAACCATTTGACCGCCCGCCGCAGCGACCGCGCCGGGTAACGTTCCGCCGGAATTTCGAAGTCCCACCACTCGTCCTGCGGATGGGCTGCGAACAGGCAAAGGCCCACGGCGCTGGCAAAAGCCGCCCCCGTCGCCGCCTGCGGCAGACCCTGCACCCGCAGCGGACGGCCCAGCCTGACCCGTTGGCCCAAAATGCGCGTCGCGATCCCGTCCAGCCCCGGGATCTGGCTTCCGCCCCCGGTCAGCACGATCTGCTGGCTTGGCAGCGTGTCAAAGCCCGCGACATCCAGCGTGCTGCGCACTTCCTCCAGGATCTCTTCGACCCTTGGTCGCATGATCCCGATCAGCTCGGTCCGGCTGATCTGGCGGCGGTCCTTTTCCCAGTCGCCGGAATCGCCGCCGATTTCGATCATGTCGCGGTCATCCATGCCGGTCGCATAAAGCCCGCCATGCCGCGTCTTGATCCGCTCGGCCGAAGCCAACGGGATCTGCAACCCCTTGGAGATGTCCGAGGTCACATGATCCCCACCCATCCGGACCGCATCCGCATAGATCATGTGCCTTTTCATGAAGATCGAGATGCCGGTCGCACCTCCACCCATGTCGATGCAGGCGGCACCCAATTCCTGCTCGTCCTCGACCAGCGACGAGATCGCCGAGACATAGGCCGACGAGGCCAGCCCGGCCAGTTCAAGGTCACAGCGCTTGATGCAGTAAAGCAGGTTCTGCACCACATCGCCGTCAACCGACAAAAGGTGCATGTCGGCGGCCAGCCGGTGCCCGATCTGCCCGCGCGGATCGCCGAGACCCGACCGGTGATCCAGCGCAAAGTTCACCGGCTGGGCATGCAGCACCTCGCGCCCCGCTCCAAGGTCCGGCACATCGCAGGCCGCCAGCACCCGGCTGACATCCTGTTCGGTGACGACTGAATCCTGCAGGTCCAACTCGCCCGCCAAGCCATAGCTGCGGGGTTCCGCACCCGAGAAGCAGGCGATCACATGATCGACCCGCACATTCGCCATCTTCTGCGCCGCCTGCACGGCGGTCCGGATCGCGCGCTCGGTCTCGTTCATCACCGCGATTTCGCCGAAGCGCACCCCGCGAGACCGTGTCGTTGCCGCCCCGATCACCCGGAACTGGCTTTGCCCGGCCATCGGCCCGACGCCGTCCTGTTCGCGCAGCTTGTCCGGGCCGTCAAAGCGCAGGACCAGGCAGGCGATCTTGGAGGTGCCCACATCCAGAATGGCAATCACACCGCGCTGCATGGCAGCCCGGCGCATGTTCCGCATGGCACGTTGCGAAGTATAGAGATCGGTCACAGTTCGTTCTCCACGGTTTCTATGCCTTGCGCGCGGCGAATCTCGGCAAGGGCATGGGGGGTCAAGCGTAAGGTGGGTCGGTGGTCTGACCGCAAATCGACGGTCAGGATGTCGCGGTTCATCAGGTCCTGCGCATGGTCCAGCGCAAGAAGACGCTCAAGCGCCTGGACCGGGTTCTTTGCGGGCAGCATTACCCGCTGGTCGCGGTCAAGGACGATGTCCCAGCGCCGCCCACCCATGCGGACCAATCCCCGGATGCGCGGGGTCAGGGGGCCCGCAGCCGCGATCAGGTCAAGCGCTTCGGGGGTGGCCACATCGGCGCCCTCGCCCGCAATCAGCGGCAGGTCGGGCCGGTCGGTGCGCGACAAAAGCCCCGCGACACGGCGACCACTTTCGTCAACCAGCGTCAGCCCGCCTTCGGTGCGCCAGACCGCGATCGGCATCCGTTCAGTGATCGTCACCTGCAACACGCCGCCCGCACGCACCCGCAGATCGGCCCGCTTGACTGCGTCCAGCCCTTCGATCCGCTCTTGCGCCGCATCAAGGTCGATGTCGAAGGACGACATCGGCAGCGGCAGCGCAAGCTTTGCCCGCACCGCCTCGGCCAGATCGTCAGACGCCCCCTCAACCCGCGCCAGCGACACCCGGAACTCCGGCCGGGCCTCGAATTCTTCGCGCAGGTGAGACAACTGCCCGACAATCGCCAGCCGGTTCGGCTCATGCCCGAACCAAAGCGCCACCCCGCCCAAAAGCAGCAGCGTCGGCAGCCCCTTCAACAGAAAGATGCGGAAATAGGGCGTCAGCATCCAGCGCTGTGTCCGGTACGCCCATTTCGACGGTGCCGGATCGCGGCGCGGGTTGCGGCCAACAGGGCGGCGGCCAATCACTCTTTGGGCGGTCAGCGGCTGCATGACGCGTCCTCCACCATCCAGGCGCAGAACTCGGGAAAACTAATCCCCTGATGCGCCGCCTGCTCGGGCGCAAGCGAGGTCGGGGTCATGCCGGGCTGGGTGTTCGTCTCCAAAAGGATCAGCCCCGCCAACCCCCGCACTTCGTCCCAGCGGAAATCCGTGCGCGAAACGCCCCGGCACCCCAACGCCCGATGCGCCCGCAAAGCATAGTCCAGACAGGCCGCCTCAATCTCGGCAGGCAGCTTTGCCGGGCATTCATGCCGACTGCCGCCCGGCTTGTATTTGGCGTCGTAATCATACCAGCCGTCGGTGAGGATATCCGTCACCCCCAGCGCCCGGTCGCCCATCACGGTCGTGGTCAGCTCGCGGCCCGGAGCATAGGTCTCCACCATCACCACCGCCGGCATCGACGCGGCCAGACGCGGGGCATTTGCCCCCTCGCGGACAATATAGACCCCGACCGACGACCCCTCGTTGTTCGGCTTGACCACATAGGGCGGCGTCAGAACATGTCCGGCCTCAACCGCCTCACGGGCCGCAAGCACGCTTTCCACGACCGGCAGACCCGCCGCCGCGTAGACCTCTTTCGCTTTGGCCTTGTCCATCGCCAGGGCCGAGGCCAGCACCCCGGAATGCGTGTAGGGAATGCGCAGCCACTCCAGCAGGCCCTGGACGCAGCCATCCTCACCCCAGCGGCCATGCAGCGCGTTGAAACAGACATCGGGCTTCAGCTCAGTCAGGCGCGCAGGCAGATCGGGGCCGCAATCGACCTCGACAACCTCATATCCCGCCTCCCTGAGGGCCGCAGCGCATTCGCGCCCAGAGACAAGCGACACCTCCCGCTCTGCGGAAGGCCCACCCATCAGTACCGCCACTCTGGGGGACATCCTGCTCGATGCGCCCGCCATTTACTGCCTCATCCGGGTCTGTTGCCGACCCGTGACTTGATTATTCCTGCGAGAATTCTCCGACCCGCATGATTTCCCACTCTAACGTGATACCGCTCTGTTGGAAAACCCTTTTTCGCACGTCCTCCCCCAGATTTTCCAGATCAGCGGCAGTGGCGCCTCCGGCGTTGATCAGGAAATTCGAATGCATGGTGGACATTTGCGCCCCGCCGACCCGCGCGCCCCGCATCCCGGCATCATCGATCACCTTCCAGGCCTTCAACTCATGCGTGTCATCCGCCCGCCCGGTCGAGCTGAAGCCGCCCGGGTTCCGGAAGGTTGATCCCGCGCTGCGTTCCTTGGTCGGTTGGCTCGCATCGCGCTTGGCAATCTGCTCGGCCATCCGCGCCTCAAGCGCCGCCGGATCGCCCGGTTTCGCCCGAAAGCTGGCCGAAACGATCACCGCCCCCTCCGGCAGGGTGCTTTGCCGATAGGCCAGGTTCAGCGCCGCTGCAGGCAGCACTTCCACCCGGCCTTCGCGCGTGACAATGCGGATTTCCTGCAACACATCAGCCACATACGACCCATAGCACCCCGCGTTCATCCGCACAGCACCGCCGATGCTACCCGGTATGGTGCGCAGAAAGGTCAGATCCAGCCCCGCCTCCGCCGCCTTCCGCGCCACATGCGCATCCAGCGCCGCGGCCCCCGCGATCACCGAGGTCCCCTCAACCTCGATCGCATTGAACCCCCGCCCCAGCCGGATCACCACAGCCCGGATGCCGCCATCGCGCACGATCAGGTTCGACCCCACCCCCATCGGAAAGACCACAACCGAAGGGTCAAGCCCGGCCAGAAACGCAGCCAGATCCCCCTCGTCTGCGGGCTGGAAAAGCCAGTCCGCGGGGCCCCCCACGCGCAGCCAGGTCAAGTCCGACAAGGGCCGGTCCGGCGTCAGAACACCGCGAGGAGTGGGAAGTCTGGTCATGATCCGGTGGTAGCGGTGCCACGCCCCGCAAGCAATCCCGGGGTCACGGCTTGCGCAGCCGGGCGATCAGGATACCGGCCAGCGCGCCGATCAGCGTCGGTGCGGCGAAGACAAGGGCCGAAGCCGCCATGCCCAGCCCGTCCCGAAAGCTCGCGCCCTCGGCCTGCCAAAGCATTCCGATGGATGCAACCACTGCCAGAAGCGGCAGGATCAGCGCCGGTGCCCACCCATAGCGACGGGCGACGGCATAAGAGATCACTCCGGCAAAGACCATCGTCGCGACCGCAACGGCCCAGAGAAATCCGTTCATCGCCTAACCCCACTGACGGCGCAGCCAGCGCCACAGAAAGACAACCGGCCAGCGCAGGATCGAGGCTCCGGCGGCCAGAAGCACCAGCCCGATGATCGGCCCGCCCTCATAGGTGACCCAGCCCAGCAGCGGCACGCCAATCGCGATCAGCACATAGGCCGCGCGCCAATGCTTGTCGCGCGACGGGAACATCGCGATCACATTCGCCGCGACCAGCCAGAAGAGACAAAGGATCAGCGGCAGGGTCATTCCTGCAAATCCTTCGGCAAGGGTGCGGGGCGGCCAAGGGCGCGGCGGGCGAAGTAGAGAAGTGGATTGCGGAACATCGAGACGAAGGCGAAAAGCCCGAAAGCCAGCCAGATCCAGCCATGCATCCAGCCGATCCAGACCAGCAGCACCGGTGCGGCGATCAACAGCGCCAGCCCCGGTACCATCTGGCGGCGCATCGGCAGCATCGCCACCACCGCCGAAGCGACAACCCAAAGACAGCCAAGGATCAGCGGCCAGCTCATGGAATCATCCGTCCAGTCTCACCCGGCGCAATCACGATCTTTCGTCGAAAGATCGCCCGCCTCACGCCGCCTGCCCCATCAGCTTGGCGGGCAGAGCGTTTGCCCAGCCCGAGATCGTCCCCGCCCCTAAGCACACCACCATGTCACCCGGTCGCGCCTGTTCCTTCACCAGCCGCGCCAGCTCGGCCTCATCGATCAGCGCGCGGGCATGGCGGTGACCATGGGCGATCAGCCCCGCCACCAGATCATCGCGGCTTGCCCCCGGGATCGGGTCTTCCCCGGCCGCATAGACATCGGCAATGGCAACGACATCGGCCTCGTTGAAGCAGGTGCAGAAGTCCTCGAACAGATGCGACAGCCGGGTATAGCGGTGCGGCTGGTGGACCGCGATGATCCGGCCTTTCGTGGCCTGCCGCGCCGCCTTCAGGACCGCCGCAATCTCCACCGGGTGGTGGCCGTAGTCGTCGATGATCGTGACGCCATTGACCTCGCCAACCTTGGTGAAACGGCGATTGACGCCCGAGAACCCCGCCAAGGCCTCGCGGATTTCGTCCTTCTTCATCCCCAGATGCCGCGCCACGGCCACCGCCGACAGCGCGTTGCTGACATTGTGATCCCCCGGCATCGGCAGGCTGCAGCCCTCGATCACCGTGTCTTCGGCCTGCAACGCGATGTCGAAATGCGCGACACCGTTCTCATAGGTCAGGTTCTGCGCCCGCACGTCAGCCTGCGCGTTGAAGCCGAAAGTCACCACCCGGCGATCCGTCACCCGACCGACCAGAGCTTGCACTTCGGGATGATCGGTGCAGCAGACCGCAAGCCCATAGAACGGCACGTTCGACACGAAATCGTAGAACCCCTTCCGCAAGTTGTCGAAGGTTCCCCAATGCTCCATATGCTCGGGGTCGATGTTGGTCACGATCGCAATCGTCGCGGGCAGCCGGTTGAAGCTGCCATCAGACTCGTCCGCCTCGACCACCATCCATTCCCCGGCCCCGGCCCGCGCGTTTGACCCGTAAGCATGGATCACCCCGCCATTGATGACCGTGGGATCAAATCCGCCCTTATCCAGCAAGGCCGCCACCATCGTCGTCGTTGTCGTCTTGCCATGCGTCCCGGCAATCGCGATGTTCGACCGCAGGCGCATCAGTTCGGCCAGCATCTCGGCCCGGCGCACCACCGGCAGCTTGCGCCGCCGTGCCTCTTCCAGCTCGGGGTTCCCTTTCTTGATCGCCGACGAGATCACGACGACCGACACACCATCGCCGATGTTCCCGGCCGCCTGGCCCTCGAAGAACCTGGCCCCCAGCTTCACCAGCCGGTCGGTGATCTTGGACGCTTTCGCATCCGACCCCTGCACCTCATAGCCCAATGTGATCAGCACCTCGGCAATGCCCGACATCCCGATCCCGCCGATCCCGACGAAATGGATAGGCCCCAGTTCCAGCGGCAGTTTGGTCGCTGCGTTCATTTTGTCTCTCCGCCTAAGTCTTCGACCAGCGCCAGAAGGCGGGCGGTCGCATCGGGCTTGCCTTCGCCCAGCGCATTGCGCGCCATGGTCTCGGCTGCCTGGGGGTTTTCCAGGATCGCGGCGATGTGGCCCGCAAGGGCGCCCGCGTCAAGCAGCTTCTCCGGGATCAGCACCACTGCCGCAGCGTCAACCAGCCCCCTGGCATTCGCCGTCTGGTGATCGCCGGTCGCCGCCGGATAGGGGATCAGGATCGCAGGCCGCCCGATCACGCTGATATCGGCCACCGATGACGCGCCCGCCCGGCTGATCACCAGCTGAGCCTCTGACAACCGCCGAGGAATGTCGGCAAAGAACGGCTCGATCTCGGCCCGGACCCCTGCCGCCTCATAGGCCGCCGCCGCCCGCGCCCCGTCCTCGTCTCGCGCCTGATGGGCCACCCGCAGGTTCGCGCGCAGCCCCTCGGGTAGCAAAGCCACCGCCGCCGGCACCACATCCGACAGCACCCGCGCGCCCTGAGACCCCCCGATCACCACCAGCGACATCGGATAATCCCCCGGCGGAATATAGGGCGCCGACGCCCGGTCCAGCACCGCCTGCCGCACCGGATTGCCCGTGGCCTCGCCCGCCACGCCGTCCGGCAGGGCGGTCGGCCAGGTGCCGCAGGCCACCTTGTCCACCCGCCGCGCGAAGATCTGGTTGACCCGGCCCAGAACCCCGTTCTGCTCATGGATCATCCGCGGCCGCCGCAAGACCCAGGCCGCCGTCAGCGCCGGGATCGACGGATAGCCCCCGAACCCCACCACCACGTCGGGCCGGTCACGTATCTGCGACCAAAGCGCGCCCAGCACGCCGCCGACAATCCGGACCGGCACCAGAAGCTTCGCCAGCACGCCGCCCCGCGCAAAGGTGGCCGACCCGACGCGCTCGATCTTCACCGCCTCCGGAAAGCCGCCCGCATAGCGCGCGCCCCGCTCGTCGGTCGACAGCGTCACCCGCCAGCCCCGCTCCAGCATCGCCTCGGCCAGGGCCTGCGCGGGGAACATGTGCCCCCCCGTCCCCCCCGCCGCGATGAGCAGAAGCTTAGCGGTCATCGCCCATATCTCCCGACCTCGGACAAAGGCGCCTCCCTCCCCCCTCGTGGGGGAGGGTTGGGGTGGGGGGGGCACCCGGCCTGGAACACGCCGCGGCCCATCACCGCCCCCGCCGGAAGACATCGCTCATTTGCCCCCGAGGCCGTTGACGGGTCAGCGCCAGCAGCATCCCCAGCGTGATCCCCGCCGCAATCACCGACGACCCGCCGTAGCTTACGAAGGGCAACGTCATCCCCTTGGCCGGCAGCAGCCGCACCGCGACCCCCATGTTGATCATCGCCTGCACCCCGAAGATGCAGGCCATCCCTGCGCCCGCCAGCCGCGCAAACGGGTCGCGCTCGGGCAATAGCCGCCCCAGCGAGCGCACCACGATGACCGCGTAAAGAATGATGATCGCCAGCACCAAGAGAAGCCCGTATTCCTCGGCCGCCACCGCGATGATGAAGTCGGTATGCGCGTCCGGCAGCGACCATTTCACCTGACCCTCGCCCACGCCCACCCCGAAGAACCCGCCTTCCTGGATCGCATTCGCCGCATAACCAAGCTGCGTCCGCGGGTCGAGGTCGGGCGACAGGAACCCGTCAATCCGGCGCGCGAAATGCTCACTGGATTCGTAGAACGCCAGCCCGCCCGCCGCCACCAGCCCACCGACGATCCCGATCAGCAGCATCGGCGCCCCGCCGACGAAATAGATGACACCCCAGGCGAACAGCACCAGCGCCGCCTGTCCGAAATCCGGCTGCATCGCCAGAAACCCGACCACCACCAGCGTCAGCGCGAACGAGGCAAGCTTGCCCGGCGGCCCGTTCAGATCCTGGCTGGCGGCAATCAACCAGGCCACCACGATCACGAACCCCGGCTTCAGAAACTCCGACGGCTGGATCGAGGCAAAGCCAAACGAAAACCACCGGACTGCCCCTTTGCCGAAATCCGTCCCGAACAGCGGCAACAGCATCAGCGCCGCCATCGACACCGCAAAGCCCAGCACACCCAACCTGCGCACCATGTCCGGCGGCATCATCGACACCGCGATCATCACTGCCAGCGCGATCCCGCCAAAGACCGCCTGCCGCTGCACATAATAGAACGGCTCCAGCCCGTTGCGCGTCGCCAAAGGCACGGAGGCCGCAAGCCCCAAGAGCAGCCCGATCCCGAACAGAACGAAGACCGAGGTCAACGTCCACTTGTCAATCGTCCGCCACCACCTCGGGATGACCGGCTCTGACACCCGCACGGGATTAGAGCCATAGACCATTTCAGTCATGGAAAACCGCCTGTTACGCCTGCTCTGCCTCAAAGCCCGGATGTATCCCCCGGGTCTTGGGCGTCAGAGTAGCGTCAAATCGGGGCCAAGGCCAGCGGGAATGCGGCGGAGAAACCGCATACGTAGGCCGGGCTTCAGCCCGGCACGCCGCAACGATCACCGACGTGCGGCTGACCCCGCAGCTCGCAATGCGGCAGTTCTTGCGGTCCCGTTCCTCTTTGACACTCCCAAGACGATAGCACTTGATACCCGTGCCTTCATGAACTCGTCAAAGCCGCGCGCCTGCTTGAAGATGCGCTCGCCCTTGGGCCCAAATGCTTCTGCCGAGCGTTTGAGGTAGGAATAGAATGTCCAACTGCGGTAGTCGTCGGTCAGGTTCGACTTCTTGACGCGACTGAAACGCTGCGAGAACAGAGAGAAGTCAAAAGTGCGGATCAGGTTCCCTGCATCTATTGCGGGGTTTGCCTCAACATGCCGTCGCCCGTCTCTTTTGGCGGCCCCAGCCACTTTTCCGAAGAACCGCGAGATCGTACTGTCGCGCAGATAGACGCACCGCCCGTCATATCGGAAGCCCAGATACTCAAAACCGTTCTTCGCAGGCTCGTCCGGGCGCTGCGGCAGGTGCCGAAACCGCAGCCCACCAGCCACCCGCTCAAATTGGGCAACGCAAGTCTTGCTATCTTTGATACGCAACTCTGGCCCTTGGTTGCGCGTCTCGGCGACGGCAAAATCGACTGCGGCGCTAGCCTCGCTGGCGCCACCGGGAAGGATCAGCAGAATGTCGTCTGAATAGCGCATGTATCGTCCGCCCCGAGCCCGGGCGTATCCTGCCATCATAACATCAAAGTCCAACAAATAGAAATTGGCGATGAGGTCTGAGATGGGTGCCCCCTGAGGCACACCGTGTGGCTTGTCGTTTTTCTGAATCAGTGACGGATAAGCAGGTTCCCCGCCGCAGACCTTCGCGCGGAATTCCGCGCTGGAGCAGAGTTGCATGGGCATATCCCGGTAGGGCCGAAGGAAGCCGTCGATCATCTCCCCGTTCCGCTCCCGCAGGCCGAAGTAGCCCAACCTTCTGTAAGTGGAACGCTGGTCAACGAAGTGGTATTTGGTGATGTTCTTGAAAACAGCGTAATGGTCCGACGGAGTTTCCGCCACTCCCAGAAGGTCGCACCAGATTTGCTTGATGCGCCGGTGGTCAAGGTTTTCAAAGTAACCCTTGATGTCCAGCGCGACGGCTACGCAATCGCCCAGCCGGTCAATTTCATCAAATGCATCTTTCGCGAAGTCAATGTTGCACTTGCCGCCTCCCCGCCCGGGCTTCGCCACTTGGCGGTATGCAATCGGGCAATCCTGAATGCCCAAGGTGCGGAGCCTCGCCTCATAGAGGCGCGACAATTTGCGACGGTAGAAAGCGAAGATGTAGGCGTCACGCCTCGCACCATACCGGATGAGGCGCGTTTTCTTTTCTGGCTTTGCTGCATCCGCTGACCGGAAGGGCTGCCATGACTCTTCATAGAGAAAGAACGGGTAAAAGGAATTGGCGGCTACCCGGTCCGGGGTGGTCACGAGGTGACGAATATCCCTGAGCGTTAACGGCGCATCAAAATGCGGGTAGTGCTTCAGGTCCTTGGTTGTGAAATCAAATTCTTCTTCCATGTTCCTCAGCGAGTGGGGGCGAAGCATCGAGTTAACGCACTAACCCTTAGCATCTCCGCCCCCGCCGTTCTGCGGTGTGCGTTCGTCGTCGACGTGGTCGTATATACTGTAACGCACCTGGCAATGTGGTATTGCCGGATTGCCGCAAAGCCGCCCGCGTGGCTGGCGAAAGGAGCCCGGATTATGGAACTCGCGATCTGCACCGCCCCGGAAGCTGGCCTTGACAGTTTAAACACGTAACTGGCACCCGCCCTTCTGGATACCATACCACCAATATGTGCGCGTCGGTCCAACAACACAAGGCCTGCCATGTTCTTTTTACGTTCTTTATTTCACTGATGGGTCGGCAAGGCCCAGAAGCGCGCAGAGGTCGTTGAAATGCGACTGGCTGGCCGAGCGTTCCTTAAGCTCGACCACCCGCCATTTCGCGATGAAGTCCTGCGGCGTCATGCATGATGTCCTGTCACGTCCGCACAGCTAACGCAAAGGCCGACGCGCCGGTCAATAGCCAAACCTTTCCACATCGTTAACGCCCACAGACAACCTATTGAAACCGCTGGGCTATCCCCGTTTGTCCACCGTGGACTTCACCCCTCACACCCCATAGACCCGCCGCGCCGTCCCTGTGCCAATCGCCGCCTTCTCCGCCTCCGACAGCCCCGCCAGCAGCTCCCCCGTCATGCGGGTCCACCCCGGCAACCCTGCCCCCAGATCCACCACCGGCCAGTCGCTGCCCCAAAGCATCCTGTCTGGCCCGAACAGCTCCAGCAGTCGCTCGACATAGGGCCGGATCACCGCCACCCCCGCCCCTGGGGCCGCATAGGCGGTGATCCCGGACAGCTTCACCACCACATTCGGAAACTTCGCAAAGGCCGCGACTCCCCGGTCCCAGACCTCCCACTCCCCCGCCGCCACATCCGGCACCCCGCAATGGTCCAGCACGAACGCCTGATCCGGACAGGCCCGCAGCAGCGGCACCCCCACCGGCTCCAGTTGCCGCGCAAGGAAGTTCAGATCGAACGGCAGCCCCGCCCGCCCGATCTTGCCGACATTCCGCCGGAACACCTCCGTCTCCGATACATCGTCCGGCACCACATGCAGGATCCGCCGGAACCCGACGACCCCCAGCGCCAGGGCCTCCTCCAGCCAAGCCTCGAACCCCGGCTCTTCGGGCCGGCACGAGGCGATCTGCCCCAGCAACCCGCCCGTGCCGACCATCCCCGCCACCAGCCGCGCCTCGGCCTGATAATCGGCGTCATCAACCCCCGTCTCCATGAAGACCTGGCCGACAACTCCCTTCCCCGCCACCAGCCGCGCATAGTCCCCTTGCGTGAAGTCCCCCGCCGCCAGCGCCGGTATCCCCGTCGTCCAGCCATAGCCCAGCCGATCCCGCAGGATCAGATGCTGGTGCGTGTCGATCAGGTCCATGTCCTCACCCGTTTCTCAACCAGTAATCCGCTGGCACCGAGCCATCACGGACCCACCGCCCGTTCGGCAGATCGTTCTCCTCAAGCTTCGCCACGATTTCGGGTTCCGAGAGACCCAGCCGCTCCCACCGCCCCCGCAGCCGCGCCCGCAGCACATGCTCGGCCACATCGACCATCGCTGTCACATCAAACATCGGCCGCAGCCGGTCCCAAGGAGGCTGGTTGAGGAGCAGCCAGTTCCCCTCGACCACGATCACCCCAACCTCAGCCGGGATCAGCCGCGCGCCCGCCCGTGCGATCTCGATCTTGCGGTCGAAAACGGGGACAAAAACCTCCGACTCATCCCGCGCCCGGAGCCGTTGCAAAAGGTGGAACAGCCCCCCCACATCAAAGGTATGCGGAGCCCCCTTCCGGGGCCGCAATCCTGCCGGGACCAGATAGAGGTCGTCATAGTGAAACCCGTCCATCGGCAGAACCGCCGCCAGACCCAGCTGCCGCCCGTTCAGCTTGCCCACCAGCTTCTCCGCCAGCGTCGACTTCCCCGACCCCGGCGCCCCGGCGATGCCGACGATCACCCGGCCCCCTGCCGCCTTGGCCTGCAGGAGGTCCGCCAGCGCCGAAAGCTCGATACTCTCCCCCGCCATGCCGTCCCTCCCCAAGGCCCCGCGCCCGAACATGACCCAAGCCACGCTCCCCACGCAAGCCCGACCCGAAGCCCCGCCAGCCCCACGTCGCCCTCCCTCTCGGGGGGAGGGGCAGGGGTGGGGGGCACCACACGGCAGCGGCCACCCCTTCCCCCTTGCGCGATAACCCCAAACCCGGCACCCTACCCCGGTATTTCAAGGTGTGCTCATGAGCTTCAAATCCGTTGCCGAGTTTCTTGACCCCACCAATGGTCACCGCCCCACCACGGCTGAACGCAAGCTGATCACGGCGACAAAAGATGGCGAAGCTTGTGTCCTTTGCGACCCCGACACTGAAAAGTACTCCCTCCCCGCCGAGGCCACCGACGAAACCCGCATCCGCGCCTCCCTCCTCCGCCTCCTAATAACTGGAGGCACCAAGGACTACGCCCTCCATGAACGCGGCGTCACTCTGTTCGGCGGCTGGATTGAGGGAGCACTGGACCTCGCCTATTGCACCGCCAGGGGCCAGACCGCCCTTGGCCACTGCCATTTCACCGACAAACCTGTCTTCACACAGGCGCACTTGCAGAACCTCAACTTGCAGAACAGCGCGTTCCCCGGCCTTGCAGCGCAGCGGGCTAGGATAAAGGGGAACCTCCTCCTCAAGAAAATCACCAGCCGCGGCACCGTTAACGTTAGGGGTGCGAAGATTGGAGGAAAATTTGATTGCGAGAAAGCGTGCGTGAACGGTATCATTGCAGAGAATGATACACAGTTAATTGCAATCAATGCTCAGGGGATAGAGACTGGGCAAGATCTCGTTCTGCGCAAGCTGATTGCGATGGGCACTGTCGCTGTCAATTCCGCAAGGATTGGAAAAGCTCTAATCTGTGACAAAGCAATACTTGATGGCGGCAAGGAAGAGAACGGAACTCAACAGCGGGCTTTGCATGCTCAAGGTGTTGAAACTGGACAGAGTCTCTCGCTGACGAAGGTCAAAGCGACGGGCACAGTCGATTTGAACGGAGCTAACATTGGCCGTCATTTGGGATGCCGTAAACTCGAGATAACTTGCGCCGGAAAAGATGCCGCTGGCGCAAATCAGGACGCTCTGAATGCGAAGCGGATGACCGTTGGGCAGGGGTTCTACTTACAAGGCGAAACCGGGATAATTGGTCGGATCAACTTGATTGCCGCGCATGTCGGTGATCTGGTCGACGAAAGAAAAAGCTGGCCGTCGGGCTCGCAGCAAGTGATCCTTGACGGCTTTACTTACGATCGGACGTCCGGCCCCACCACCTTGGCCGCTCGCCGTGACTGGCTGGAGACCGGATCACACTGGGAGGGCAGGTTCTTCCCTCAGCCCTACACCCATCTTGCCCGTGTGTTGCGCCAGATGGGTCATGCAGGCGAGGCGCGGAAGGTGCTGATCGAACGGGAAATTCGGCAGGGAAAATCCCGCCGCGCCACCCGATGGAAGGCGGCACGGCAGCATTTGCCTGGCTTTCGAAGTGAGTTCTCTGCAATATCCGCTAACGTTCTGGACTGGTGCGCGGACCGGCTCGCTTTCCTTGTTGCGGGCTACGGACAGGATGCACGGCGCAGTCTCGGCTGGCTTCTATTGTTGTTTGTCGTCGCTGCCGCTCTAGCCCATCGAACATGGGAGGAAGGCTCCTTCGCCCCGAACTCGGACGTCATCCTCGCTTCGTCCGGCTGGACGGACGTCACCGGAAATGACTGCTTCCCAATTAGGGCCCAAGGCTGCGACCCAAACCCCGCCAAGACGTGGTCAGACACCTTCACTGCCTCCGCCGCCGCCCCCACCCAAGGCGCCGACTGGGACAGTTTCAACCGCTACGGCTATGCCGCCGATCTGGTCGTGCCCATCCTCGACCTCGGCCAAACCGATGCTTGGGCACCCTCAAAAGACCGCGGGACCTGGGGTTGGTGGCTGTGGTGGATGCGTTGGGTTCTGGCGACTGCGGGCTGGATCGTGACCGGCCTCGGCGTCGCCGCTGTGACCGGCGTCATGCAACGCAACCAGCCGGATTAGGTCCGGGGCAGGTGTCAAGAAACCCCTAATGTCCGAGACCAAGTCATTGAAAATCAAAGACGTCCCGGCTTTGTCCACCGTGGACACTTCCCCTCAAAACGGCACGTCATCCACCTGATCCGCCGGGATCACCCACCGCGCGACGACCTTTTTCGACCCGGCATGGTCGAACTCGACGTCCAGCTTGTCCCCCTCGATCCCCACGATTTCCCCATAGCCGAACTTCTGGTGGAACACCCGGTCCCCCAGAACGTAGGGCGACACCGCTTCGGCATCGATGATCATGTTGCGGCCCTCGGACGGCTGCCGCATCGACCGCGCCGACTGGTTCTCCTGCATCCGCCGCCAGCCGGGGGAGTTGTAGACGTCGGCCTTGGTCGCGCGCTCCTCGATCGAAGACCCGAACCCCACCCCCGCCGCCGCCCCGAACCCGCCGCCATACAGGCCGGGGGCGGTCAGGACCTCGACATGGTCGGCGGGCAGCTCATCAATGAACCGAGAGGGCAGCTGCGACTGCCACTGCCCATAGACCCGCCGGTTCGACGCAAAGCTGATCGTGCACAGCTCCTCGGCCCGGGTGATCCCGACATAGGCCAGTCGGCGTTCCTCCTCCAGCCCCTTCAGCCCGCTTTCGTCCATGCTGCGCTGGCTGGGGAAAAGCCCGTCCTCCCAGCCCGGCAGGAAGACCACCGGAAACTCCAGCCCCTTTGCGGCGTGGAGCGTCATGATCGTGACCTTCTCATCCGCCCCCTCGGTGTCGTTGTCCATGATGAGGGAGACGTGTTCCAAAAAGCCCTGCAGATTGTCGAACTGCTCCAGCGCCTTGATCAGTTCCTTGAGGTTATCGAGCCGCCCCGGAGCCTCGGGCGTCTTGTCGTTCTGCCACATCTCGGTATAGCCGCTTTCGTCCAGGATCGTCTCGGCCAGGCGGATGTGGTCGTATTCCGGATGGAAGGTCGCAGTGTGCCAGCGGTCGATCCCGTCGACAAAGGCCCGCAGTTGCGAAGCCCCCTTGCCACCGATCACGCCCTTGGCCAAAGCCTCGCGCGCGCCGTCGAGACGGGAGACACCGCCGGCGCGGGAAAGCTGGCCGATCTTGGCCTGCGCCGTGTCACCAAGACCCCGCTTGGGCAGGTTCACGACGCGTTCAAAGGCGAGGTCATCGTCGGGGCTGACCGCCAGCCGGAAGTAGGCCATCGCGTCGCGGATTTCAGCACGTTCATAAAAACGCGGGCCGCCAACCACCCGGTATGGAAGACCAATGGTCAGGAACCGGTCCTCGAAGGCCCGCATCTGGTGGCTGGCGCGAACAAGGATCGCCTGGCGGTTCAGATCCACCGGCTCCATCCCCCTTGTGCCACGCTGCACGGCCTCGATTTCCTCACCGATCCAGCGCGCCTCTTCCTCGCCGTCCCAATGGCCGATGAGGCGGACCTTGTGGCCCGCCTCTCCGGCGGTCCAAAGCGTCTTGCCAAGACGGCCCTTGTTCGCGGCAATGATCCCGCTGGCAGCGGCAAGGATATGGGCGGTCGACCGATAGTTCTGCTCCAGCCGGATCACCTGCGCGCCCGGAAAATCCTTTTCGAACCGCAGGATGTTGCCGACCTCGGCCCCCCGCCAGCCATAGATCGACTGGTCGTCGTCGCCGACACAGCAGATGTTCTTGTGGGATTGGGCCAAAAGCCGCAGCCAGAGGTATTGGGCGACGTTGGTGTCCTGGTATTCATCGACAAGGATATAGCGGAACCAGCGCTGGTACTGCTGCAGCACATCCGCATGCGTCTGGAAGATCGTGACGCAGTGCAGCAGAAGATCGCCGAAATCGACCGCGTTCAGGGTCTTGAGGCGGGCCTGATAGGCCTCGTAAAGCTCGGTCCCCCGGTTGTTGTAGGCGCTGGCGTCGGCTGAGGGCACCCGGTCCGGCGTCAGCGCCCGGTTCTTCCAGCCATCGATCAGGCTGGCCAGAAGCCGGGCGGGCCAGCGCTTTTCGTCTATGTTGGCATCCGCGATCAGCTGCTTCAGCAGGCGGATCTGGTCGTCGGTGTCCAGGATGGTGAAGGTCGGCTTCAGGCCCGCCAGTTCGGCATGGCGGCGGAGGATCTTGGCGGATAGCGAGTGGAAAGTGCCCATCCAGGGCATCCCCTCGGCCACCTCACCCAGAAGGCGGCCCACACGGTCCTTCATCTCGCGCGCCGCCTTGTTGGTGAAGGTCACCGCAAGGATTTCGTTCGGCCGAGCCTTGGAAAGCCGCAGAAGATGCACGATCCGCGCGGTCAGCGCCTTGGTCTTGCCGGTGCCCGCGCCCGCAAGCATAAGGAGCGGACCATCAAGCGCCTCGACCGCAGCGCGTTGGGCCGGGTTCAGGTCGTCAAGATAGGGCGCCGCGCGGCCCGCCAGCGCGCGCTGCGACAGCGGCACAGGCGGGGGCACTGCGGCCGCAAAGGCCTGATCTTCGTCCCACTCATTCATGCGACACGAGTATAGCGGGATTGCCCCACGGGGGAAGAGCTTCGTTCACTCATTGTTCGCATTCCGCCCAACCTTTGTGGGTAAGGCGCTGAGTGATGTCGCCGAAGAACGCCGCGCTCCCGCGAGGACCGGGAGATCGGGCGCTGCCCAGTTGAACCTTGCCGCGTCTTGATTCCGGGCAAGTGCAAGCGCTTGAAACAATGCTGTACGCACCAAGTTGACATTGGCGCGGTGCGCGCCTCACTGCGAGACTGGGTGGCGAGGCTAAGCTGGGACTGAGGAATGTCATCTCACATCATATTTCTTCACGGCGCATCAAGTAGTGCGAAGTCGACTATCGCGCGCGCATTGCAGGCGAGAATCGAAAAGCCGTTCTGGCACGTTTCGATTGATCATCTGCGCGATTCCGGAGTGATTCCAACAGCTCGGTTCAAACGCGGCGACTTTAGGTGGGCCGATTCCAGAACAGCCTTCTTCGACGGCTTTCACGTGTCGATCGGAGCTTATGCCGGCGCCGGCAACAATTTGATTTTAGAACACATTATTGATCACGATGCTTGGGTGAACGACCTTCAGAAGGTGTTCACCGGGCATGACGTGTTTTTCGTCGCGATCCATTGCCAACTTGAGACCCTCGTCCAGCGAGAGCTGGCGCGTGGCGATCGGCCCGCTGGAAGTGCGAAGCGGGATTTCGAGACCATACACGTTGGACGGCGGTACGATCTTGAGTTGAAGTCAGAAGACGGGGTTGAAAGGAACGTTGAAACCCTTCTGTCCGCATGGCGAGTTGGTAGGCGCAGCTCGGAGTTTCACATTTTCTCGGCCGGATAGTTTCAAACAGCTTCGGTTCAGACCGCGACGAAACCTCACCCCTTGAACACCGCCTCCATCTCCCGAAACCCCTTCACCTCGATCGGGTTGCCGCTTGGGTCGCGGAAGAACATCGTCCATTGTTCCCCCGGCTGCCGCTCGAACCGGACCGAGGGCGGCAGGACGAAATCGACGCCAGACGCCTCCAGCCGGTCGGCCAAGATGCGCCAGTCGTCCAGCAGCAGGACCAGTCCAAGATGCGGCATCGGAACCATGTGGTCGCCGACCTTGCCCGTCAAGGTCGTGGCGAAGGGTGTGCCCAGATGCAGGCTCAGCTGGTGGCCGAAGAAGTCGAAATCCACCCACGTTTCGGTGCTGCGCCCCTCACTGCAGCCGAGAACCCCGCCGTAGAATACCCTTGCGGCCCCCAGATCGGTGACGTGGTAGGCAAGGTGGAAGGGGGTCAGCATGTCCTGAAGCTCCTTGATTGGGACATTGCCACCCAAGCACAGCTTCGCGGCCAATCACAACAGACTTGCTGTGCGCTTGGGCGGCAGGGGACTAATTTTCCGTAAACGTCCACAGACAAGCTACTGATTTCATTACACTGTTATCTGCTCCCCACCGTGGACCATCCCCACCGTTGCCAGACACCCGATCCTCCCCTACGCTCGCCGCAAAACGAGGAGGACCACATGACCGACCGACCCATGGGCTTTGAGACCCTTGCCATTCACGCCGGCACCGCCCCCGACCCTGCAACCGGGGCCCGGCAGGTGCCGATCTACCAGACGACGGCCTACGTCTTCCGCGATGCCGATCACGCCGCCAAGCTCTTCAATCTGCAGGAGGTGGGCTACATCTACTCGCGCCTGACCAACCCAACGGTGTCGGCGCTGGCCAACCGCGTCTGCGCGCTGGAAGGCGGGGCCGGGGCGATTGCCTGCTCGTCAGGTCATGCGGCGCAGATCATGGCGCTGTTCCCGATCATGCAGCCCGGCTGCAACGTGGTCGCCTCCACCCGGCTTTACGGCGGAACCGTCCAGCAGTTCTCTAACACCATCCGCAAGTTCGGCTGGTCGGCCAAGTTCGTCGATTTCGACGACCCTGCCGCGATTGCAGCCGCCGTCGACGGCAACACGCGGGCCCTCTTCTGCGAGACGATCTGCAACCCGGGCGGCGCGCTGTCGGACCTGCCGATGATCGCAGGCATTGCCGACAAGGCGGGCATCCCGCTGATTGTCGACAACACCACCGCCTCGCCCTATCTCTGCCGCCCGATCGAACACGGCGCGACCCTTGTCGTTCATTCGGCGACGAAATACCTGACCGGCAACGGCACGGTCACCGGCGGGATCGTGGTCGATTCTGGCAAGTTCAACTGGTCGGCTTCCGACAAGTTCCCCTCCCTGTCCCAACCCGAACCCGCCTACCATGGCCTGGTCTTCCACCCGACCCTGGGCAACATGGCTTTCACCTTCCATTCCATCGCCATCGGCCTGCGCGATCTTGGCATGACCATGAACCCGCAAGGCGCGCATTATACGTTGATGGGGATCGAGACCCTGGCCTTGCGGATGGATCGGCACGTAGAGAACGCCCAGAAGGTCGCCAAGTGGCTGGAGAAAGACCCACGAGTCGGCAAGGTGACCTATCCGGGCCTGACGTCTTCGCCCTACCATGCACTGGCCAAGAAGATCACGCCAAAAGGACCGGGGGCGCTGTTCACCTTCACGATCAAGGGCGGTTACGAATCCTGCGTCAAGCTGATCGACAATGTGAAGCTGTTCAGCCACGTCGCAAACCTTGGCGACACCCGAAGCCTGATCATTCACTCGGCCTCGACGACGCACCGTCAGCTTTCGGAAGATGCTCAGGTCAAGGCCGGGGCCGCGCCGGACATGGTGCGTCTGTCGATCGGGATCGAATGCATCGAGGACATCATCGCCGACCTTGATCAGGCTTTGGCAAAAGCCACGGCCTGACGCACCCCCCGCCGTCGCTTAGCCCCCTGCAGCGGGCTCTAGCGGCGGCGCCATATACATGCCGTTCGGCAAGGCTTCGAGCCAGGCAATCCTGGCCTGGATCGAAATGGGGCTGTCCGGCTTCCAGGCCAGCTTAAGCGACATCAACCGACAGAATGCTTTGGCACCTTCTTCGTCGGCACAGGCGGCGGCGACTGCGGCAACAGCGGCCGCAACAGCAGCATCGGCGCTTTCGGTGCCCGCAACTCCCGCGGCGAGGTCAAGCTGGACAGTATCGGTTCGCAGAACATGGGCGGCGAGGTCCGGCAACTCTGTTACATCGACCTTGACCCGGTAGACCAGTTCCAACCGGAACATCGCAGTGCCTGCCGAGTGATCGACGCTGTCCTCTATGACCCGTGCCGAATTCACCGCGCAGTCCGAGGCAATTGTCTTGGTCAGCACATCGCAAAGGCCGTCAGCAACGCGAGGCGCCCTTATGTCCGCCAGGACCTGATGATATTCGGCAGCAGGCAGCGTCTCGCCCTTCTCGAGAAGGGTAGCAAGGTCGGCCTGACGGATGACTTCGACCGTCCGGCTGGGTACGAACCGCCCTTGCACCAGAAAAGCCCGCGTCTCGTCTTGCGGCACCAAACCGCCTGTGGGCGTCATCAGCCACCTTTGCGGTTCGGGGGGCGAGGCGGGCTCAGCAGCCGGTTGGATTGCAGCCGTAGAAGGCATGCCCTGCCAATACTGCCAGCCTGCGGCACCGAAGCCCACAGCCATCAACAAAAGCCCGGTGCCGATCAAAAGTCGAAGGATCAAAACTCGACCCCCTGCTTCAGGCTATTCAGATCACCGAAAGCAAAGGCCGTTGCAATGGCTTTGACTTGGCTTGCGAAATCTTCGCCCTCGGCAACCTGACCACGGATCTCAAAGAAGACGTCCCGGGTCGTGCGCACGCGAGAGCCCTTTATAGGCACAAAGATCGCCTTTGCCCCCCCCTCGTCCGGCACCGGCCCGACCACGGAAATCGTACCTTGGGCGAATCCCGCCCGGCTTTCATCCGCGAGGATGCCGAAGGTGTCGCGAAACCAGATGTCATACGCGGCGACCGCATCCTTTACGGCCGCAAGCTTGATTTCGGCCTCGGCTTTCGAAACCGCGCCGTTGGCAAGGGACTGATAGAGAAGATGCCCGGGGTTAAGGGTATAAGCGGGCTCAATACCGCAGGCGACAAGCGCCTCGCCCAACAGGACCTCAACCGGCACCACCGGATCTAGGTTCGCGACCCCGGCATGGTCACCGCCTAGCAGCACCACCCGTTCGATCCGCGCGCCGGGGGCCAGGTGGATGTTCCATATCCGGTTTCCCGAGCCGTTCTCCAGCACAAGATAGACCGGCGCGGCGGTTTCGGTCACAGCGACGTCATAGGCCTCGTAGGTCGGTCCACCGCCGATTTCGTCGCTCTCGCCGCCCGCCTTGCGATAGCGATTGACGAAGCTCTGCACTGCCACTGCGAGATGCGTGTCGTTGTACGTCCACATCGCCAGCGGCAACTGGCTGGTCCCCGAGGTCACATGACCAACGATGCTGCCTTCCAGCGGCGGCGTCAGCCTGCAGCCGAGGATCGGGCGGATCGTCGTGATCTCGGCTGGAATGTCCAGTTCGACACGGGTCGTATAGCCGGTGATGACATCCTCGATGTACACCGGAGAATTGCCGCGCATCGCGGCAATCGGACCCTGTGCCAGAAGGCCGTCGGAGGCGTCCGCCAAATACTGGCCCGGACCATCGACCGACGCTGACGTGTCCGTTGTCTCGTCGTCCGCTGACACTTCGGCAGCGTCTGCCTTCTTCATGCCATCGAACAGAGCGACAAGTTCCACTGGCAGAAAGCGTTCGACGAAATTGTAGCGAGCAACCCCTACGGCAACAGCGACCGACAGCCCAAGAACGACCACGATCACCAGGCTGACTGGTCCGCAGATTGGCTTCATGGTCGACTGCTCCTGCCTTGTTATCGTTTTGTTAAGTTTGCCCTCTGACTGGGGCCAAATGATGACCGAAATGGGCGGAATCCTTGTGAATTCCGCCCCTTAGACTCTGCAAGCCCAAGGTTTATTCGGCGATTTCGAAGGTGACAGACACGTTCGCGATCAGACCAAGCTCACCCCCCACCACCGGGACAGGCGAGGCCGAGGCCGCATCGCGGTACAGAGGTGCCGGGTCGGTCATTGACCCCATGTCCGAGATCGAAAGCACACCGCCAAGCTTGACCCCGGCCGCCTCGGCCAGAAGCTCGGCCTTGGCACGGGCGTCGGCGACTGCTTCCTTGCGGGCCTCATTGTAAACGGGCTCGGGATTGGCCAGGCCAAAAGTCAGTCCATTCAAGGTGTTGGCCCCATCCGCGACGGCTGCGTCCAGCACCGCTCCGGTGGTGTCAAGGTTGCGCACACGCACCGTCAGGCTGTTCGAGGCGATGTAGCCCGAAATAGTGGGGGTCGAGCTGTCATAGCCGGTGAAATTCGGGTTGATGTACAGGTTCGACGTCTGCATATCGCGCGGCTCGATCCCCGAGGCGGTCAGGCGGGCGATCACCGCCTCGGTTGCGGCCGAATTGGCAGTCAGCGCTGCCGCAGCGGTTTCGGCCTGGTTGGTCACGCCGATCATCAGCGTCGCCATGTCGGGCGAGGTCTCGATGGTGCCGGTGCCGGTGACGCTGATGGTGCGGGGCATGGCGTCCTCGGCTATTGCGGGGGCCGCGATTGGCAGGGCCAGGGCGGTGGACAGGATCAGGGCTGACAGGGCACGCATCAAATTTCTCCTTGGACTGACTCGACATTTCGCAACTGTGACGTGCTGCGCAAGGACTTCCTTGGCCGTTTTCCTTTCATTCGGCAAAAAGCTGCTTTATTCATGCGCCAACCGGCTGGCGCACGTTCCAGCCCCTTGATGTTCCGTGTTAGACCCACCCAATGAAACCTACATTTGCACTTGACCTGACCCGCGACACCATCGGACTGCTGCACCGAACGCCAAAGGGTTGGCTGTCGGTCGGCGAGGTTGCGTTCGACGCACCCGACATGGCCGAGGCACTGGACTATCTGCGCAAGACCGCGCTGGGGCTGTCACCCATGGGTGTGGCCACGAAGATTATCCTGCCCAACAGCCAGGTCCTATACGCCGAAGTCCACGCCCCGGGGCCAAGCCGGGACGAAAAGCGCAAGCAGATCGCGGCGGCGCTGGAAGGCCAGACGCCCTATGATGTGGCCGACCTGGTCTTTGACTGGTCCGGCAAGGGCGCGAGAGTGAAGGTTGCGATCGTAGCCCGGGAGACTCTGGCCGAAGCCGAGGGCTTTGCGGTCGAACATCGGCTGAACCCGGTTTCCTTTGTGGCTATCCCAGAAGCTGGAACCTTTGTTGGCGAACCGTGGTTCGGCCCGACTGAAGCTGCCGCAAGCCTGCTTGCCGAAGACGAAACCGTCGAACGTGATCGTGACGCCGTCGTCGTGCTGCACCGCGAGTTGCCAAAAGCCGAGCCGGTTGTGGCTGGGCCCGAGCCGGAGCCGCAGACCGGGCCGGAGCTGCAGCCAGAGCTGGAGCTGACGGTTGAAGCGCCGGTCACCCAGGGCCAAAACGAAGAACAGCATGTCGAAGACGAAGAGCCGCTTCCGGGTCTGGAAGAAGCATTGAATGCCGAGCTTCCGGAAGAGGCCCCGCCGATCAGCGATCCTCTGCCGGTGTCCGAGCCTTTGGCACCCGAGATCGACGATACGGTCGAAGAAGCGATCGACGAACACCCGTCGTTCGAGACATCAATCGCCGAGAAACCGATCCCGGGTCCGGAAGAAGCCGAACTTGCGCCGCCGCCCGTGGCTGATGCGGTTGTCCGCCCGGCGGTGCCCGAGGTCGAAGAGGCACCCTTAGCGCACGTCACCGACACGGCGGCCTTTCCTGATCTGGATGATGAAACTCCTTCGACGGCCGAAAAGCGCAAACTGGCGGTTGGCGATGTGGATGAAGACCTTCCGCCCGCGCCTTCGTCTGCCGCGCTGGTGGCTTTTGCAAGCCGCCGGAACGCGCCTGCCGCCGCTGTTGCGCGGCCGATGGATGGCGTTACGCGTCCTTCAATGGCTTCCGGCGCTGCCGCGGCTCGCCCCACTGCGCCCGTGACGCGGCCGGGGGCCGCCAAAGGCTTTGTGGGCCTTGTAACCGCGCCCTCGATCCCCGGAACACGTGCCAAACCGAAGGCCAAGATCGTCGATATCCCGCGCCCGACCGGCGCTGGTCCGACGACGGTGAAGTCACCCACCCGACCGGGCGGCACGTTTGGCGCGGTCGCCCCGCCCAAATCCCGTACCGGCATGATCTTCATGATCCTGGTGGCGCTGCTGCTTATCTTCCTGGCACTGGTTGGGGCCTGGTCGTCGCTTTACCTGGGTGGCGACACGCCGAGCACGACAGAAGGGGCGTCGGCGACCGATGTCCTGCCCGATGTCAGCGACGAGATGCTCGCGGACATGCAAGACCCCGAGGGGATGACCGAACCCTTGCCCGAAGGCGATGTGGCCGCGCTGTCCGAGGCCGATGCAGGCGATCTTGCGACGGAAGGCTTGCCGGTCAACATCGCCGGGGAAGTACCGGAGCCTGCAACCGAGACCACAACCGAGACCGAGACCGAGCTTGAGATTGCGGTTGCCGAGCCGGAACCCGTCGCTCCGGCTCCTGAACCCGCACCTGACACTGTGGTTGCGACCGATGTTGCGGTCGCTCAACCCCCTGTCGAAGACCAGGACGAGATCTTCCTGTCGGCCATGGATGCCCCGCCCCCGGCGCTTGATGCGCTGGCCCTCCCCGCCTTGACCGAGACGCGTGATCTTCTGCCAGACCCGCCGATGCCGCCACCGGCCCCCGGAACCGTCTATCAGTTCGAGGCCAACGGACTTTTGAAGCCGACACCGGAAGGGATCGTCAGCCCCGAAGGCGTGATGCTGATCGCCGGAAAGCCGCAGATCCTGCCACCAAGCCGCAGTGAAGCGGCGACGGCCGCCGCTCTTGCGGCGGCAGCCATTGCGCCGCCGGCGGTCGACGCCTTGGACACTGCGGAAGACCGGCCTGCCTCGTCCGCCGATGCCTCACTTGTCACGGCGGGCCCCGAAGCGGCAATCCCCGACGCGGCCATCCCTGACGCGGCCGTCCCCGACGCGACCGCCGACACGCCTTTGCCTCCGGCCGATCCGGCCATGGCCGGTTTCCGCCCACGCCCCCGACCCAAGACCGTTTCGCCGGTTCCGGGCGATGACGCGGCCCTTGCTGGCGATGCCGAGACAGCGTTTGCTGGTCTGCGCCCCCTGCCGCGTCCTGCAAGTGTTGTCGCGGCCGCTTCTGCGTCGCGTCCATCTGACACCGTGGTGACCGACCTTGGCGCGCAAGGTGCCTCTCTGACCGCGCAGGCCGAAGCCCAACTGGCAGCTGCGGCGGCTCTAGAAGCGCAGAATCCGTCAATCGTCGCAATCTCGATGCGACCCGCCGCCCGCCCGAAAGACCTGAGCAGTGCCGTTGAAGCTGCCGTCGCCGCCGCTGTCCGCGAGCCTGCTCCCGAGGTCGAAGTTGCTGCTGCGGCTCCTGAAGCGAACTCGAACAACGTTGACGAGATTGACGAGCCCGAGACCGTCAGCGCCGCGCCGTCGATCCCGACCCGGGCAAGCGTCGCGAAGCAGGCAACCTATAAGAATGCCATCAACCTGTCGAAGATCAATCTGATCGGCACTTATGGCACCGCCTCGGGCCGCTACGCGCTGGTCCGCAAGACGAACGGCAGATACACAAGGGTCGAGGTCGGTGACAAGATCGACGGCGGCACCGTGAAGGCGATCACCGAGACCGAGGTTCGCTACCAGAAGGGCGGCAAACTGGTGTCGTTGAAGATGCCGAAGGTCTAAGGCCGCAACAAACTTTCAGCCCGCCGCGACGCCCGCTTCGGCAAAGGTCGCCATGCCGGAATGGCAGGCCACTGCCCCCTGCACCACACCGATTGCCAACGCCGCACCCGACCCTTCGCCCAGCCGCAGGCCCAGCGACAGAAGGGGTTCCTTGCCCAGCGCTTCCAGAAGACGGCCATGCGCGCCCTCGGCGCTGAGATGCCCGGCGATGCAGTGATCCAACGCCCCAGGCGTGACCCGTTCCAGAACGGCCGCCGCCGCGCAGGCGATGAACCCGTCCAGGATCACCGGCACCCGCGCCATCCTCGCACCAAGGATCGCCCCGGTCATCGCGGCAATCTCGCGCCCGCCAAGGCAGCGCAGCACCTCAAGCGGGTCGGACAGCGCATCCTTGTGCCGGGCAAGGCCTGCAGCGACGGCAGCCTCCTTCCGCGCCAGCCCAGCGTCATCGACCCCGGTGCCCCGACCGGCCCAGCCCGTGCCCCCGTAAAGCGCGGCGGCTAAGGCAGCGGCCACGGTCGTGTTGCCGATCCCCATCTCGCCCGCGACGAAGAGATCCGCCGTCGGATCGACCGCCGCATAGCCCCTGCGAAGCGCATCGACGACTTCGGCCTCGGTCATCGCCGGGCCCTCGGTGAAATCGGCGGTCGGGCGGTCAAGGTCCAGCGCATGGACATCAAGTTTCGCCCCAAACGCCTTTGCCAATTGGTTGATCGCCGCCCCACCGTGGGCAAAATTCGCCACCATCTGCACTGTGACCTCGGCCGGGAATGCCGAGACACCGCGCGCGGCAACCCCGTGATTTCCAGCGAATATCGCGATCTGAGGCTTGGCCGCACGCGGCTTTTCCGTGCCCTGCCAGCCCGCCATCCAGACCGCCAGCCGCTCCAGCCGCCCCAAAGCCCCCGGAGGTTTCGTCAGCTGCCTGTTCCGGGCCTCGGCCGCTGCAATCGCGCCCTGATCGGGGGCAGGAAGCCTTGTCAGCAGCGCGCGGACATCAGCAAGGGTCTGGAACGGCATTGTCTTCTCCGGATTGAACCTTTTCGCGCTTGGGGCTACCCCAAGGCCCAAGGGAACGCCTGCCGGGATCAGCCGCTTTGACCATCCTTCGCGACATCGCCAACCGTATCGTGCCGGACCTGCTGTCGGCCTTCGCGCTGCTGACGCGGCTGCCATTGCCCGACCATCGGGGCACAGGAGCCGAGTCCGCCTGGGCCTGGCCTTTGGTGGGGGCGGTCCTCGGGGCGATTGCCGCCGCTGTCGCAAGTGCGGGTCTATGGCTTGGCCTGACCTACGGCGTCACATCCGTTCTGGTCATTGCCGCACTGGCCATGCTGACCGGGGGCCTGCATGAGGATGGGTTGTCGGACACCGCCGACGGGCTTTTCGGCGGCTGGACGAAGGAGCGGCGGCTGGAGATCATGAAGGACAGCCGTGTCGGCAGTTACGGCGTGCTCGCGCTGGTCCTGGTGACACTGGCGCGCTGGTCGGCGGTAAACGCGCTTTTGGTCTTTGGCGGGCATTGGGCGGTCCTGGTGGCCGCGGGTGCGCTGTCGCGCGCGCCGATGGCGCTAATCATGGCGCTTCTGCCCAACGCGCGGGGTTCGGGGCTGTCGCATGCCACCGGAAGGCCCAGCCAGACCACCGCGCTCGTCGGTATGTCGATGGCCGTCGCCATCTCCATTCTCCTCGCAGGCTGGGCGGGCCTGGTCATGACCCTCGCGGCACTTGCAGCGGGCGTCCTCGTCTCGATCCTGGCCTTGCGCCGCATCGGCGGGCAGACCGGCGATATCCTGGGCGCGTCGCAGCAGCTGGCCGAGGTCGCTTGTCTGGCTGTCCTCTCTGCCCAAGCGCGGTGACTCTGCGCCACTGCGACCGCGGCCCCTCTGGCCTTTGACCCGCTGTCGCGCTAGACCCTCCGCGAGACCATTCAGGATGTCTGCCATGACCGATTTCTCTGATGCAATTTCCTCGACCGACGAAATCATCGAGGATGCCCGTAACGGGCGGATGTTCATTCTGGTCGATCATGAGGACCGTGAGAACGAGGGCGACCTCGTCATTCCGGCGCAGATGTGCACGCCCTCAGCGATCAACTTCATGGCGACCCATGGCCGGGGCCTGATCTGCCTTGCGCTGCCGGGGGCTCGGATTGATGCGCTTGGCCTGCCGCTGATGAGCCCGAAGAATTCCAGCCGTCACGAGACCGCCTTCACCTTGTCGATCGAGGCGCGTGAAGGGGTGACAACAGGGATCTCTGCGGCCGACCGCGCACTGACCGTGGCGGTGGCCATCGATCCGACCCGGGGTGCAGCCGATATCGCGACGCCGGGGCATATCTTTCCGCTGCGGGCGCGCGACGGCGGCGTTCTGGTCCGCGCGGGCCACACCGAAGCGGCAGTGGACGTCAGCCGTCTGGCCGGGCTGAACCCGTCGGGTGTCATCTGCGAGATCATGAACGATGACGGCACCATGGCCCGCCTGCCGGACCTGATCGCCTTTGCGCAGCGACACGCGCTGAAGATCGGCACGATTTCCGACCTTATCGCCTATCGCCGTCGCCACGACAATCTGATCAGCGAAAAAGCCGTGAAGTCCGTCACCTCGGCCCATGGCGGCGACTGGCTGATGCGGGTTTTCGCGGATGAGACCCATGGCGACGAACATGTGGTTCTGTCCAAGGGCGACCTGTCCGCCCCCGGCCCGGTGCTGGTGCGGGTCCATGCGCTGAACCCGATGGAGGATGTGCTTGGAATCGGTGGCGAGGGTGCCTTGCCTCTGGCCATGAAGATCATCGCCGCCGAGGGGCGCGGGGTGGTTGTCCTTCTCCGCGACACCACGATGAAGATGGTGACACCGGGCGAGCATTCGCCGCAGACGCTGCGCCAACACGGGCTGGGGGCGCAGATCCTGTCGTCGCTGGGTCTGTCGGCGATCACGCTGGTCACCAACTCGGCGGCCCCCCGCTTTGTCGGGCTTGACGCTTACGGGCTGACCATCGCCGGCACCTGCCCGATCAAGGAGTAGACCATGGCCACCGCCGAGACGCACTACACCCTGCCCCTGCCAAAGTTCGACAAGCCCGTGAAGCTTTTGATCGTGGTGGCACCTTACTACAAGGACATCGCCGACAACCTTGTCGCCGGGGCCCGCGCTGCGGCGGCTGAGGCCGGGGCAGAGGTCGAGCTGATCGAAGTGCCGGGCGCTTTGGAAATTCCCTCGGCCATCGCTTTGGCTGAGCGGCTGGCGGATTACGACGGCTATGTCGCCCTTGGCTGCGTGATCCGGGGCGAGACGACGCATTACGACACGGTCTGCAATGACAGTTCCCGCGCGATCAGCCTTTTGGGGCTGCAGGGCGCCTGCATCGGGAACGGCATCCTGACCGTGGAAAACCGGGCGCAGGCGGAGGTGCGGGCGGATCACAACGGCCAGAACAAGGGGGGCGGTGCTGCGGCGGCGGCCTTGCACCTTGTGGCGCTTTCGCGCAAATGGGCCGCGAAGACCAAGGGGATCGGCTTTCGCGCATGAAGCCCGGACAAATGAAAACTGACAAGCGCCAGATGAAATCCGCCGCCCGGCTTTACGCCGTGCAGGCGCTGTTCCAGATGGAAAGCTCTGGCCAGACCGTCGAAGCCATCACGCGTGAGTTCGAGACCCACCGGTTTGGCGCTGTCTATGAAGAAGGCGAGTTTGCCGAGGGCGACGTCGAGCATTTCCGCGCTGTCGTCGCCTCGGCGGTGAACTGGCAGGCGAAGATCGACCAGATGACCGACCGCGCGCTGGTCGCCGCCTGGCCCATCGACCGGATCGACCCGGTTCTGCGCGCGCTCTTCCGCGCCGCAGGGGCCGAGATTGTGGACATGGCCACCCCGCCCAAGGTCGCCATCACCGAATATGTCGACGTGGCCAAGGCCTTCTTCCCCGACGGGAAAGAGCCTAAGTTCGTCAATGCCGTCCTCGACCACATGGCGCGCGAGGCCAAGCCCGAGGCGTTCTGAGGCGTCACAGGGATATCTGAACCCGAACAGGAGCCCGATATGCGCCTTCTCGCCCTTGCCGCCGCCTTTGCGATGACCCCTCTTGCCGCGTCCGCCGAAAGCCTGACCGGAACCGACTGGCAGCTCTTAGCCATCGACGGCCTTTTCGTGGAGATCCCGGCCACATTGCGGCTAGACGAGCCTGGCAGCATCAGCGGCAAGGCGCCCTGCAACCGGTTCAGCGGCCGCAACCAAAGCAAGTTTCCCGAACTGAAGCTTCAAGCCATCGCGTCGACCAAGATGGCCTGCGACCGCCTTGCCGAAGAACAGGTGTTCTTTCAGGCGCTTGGTCTGATGGACCGGCTGGATCTCGACGGCAGCAATCTGGTCCTGACCGCCCCCGACGGGCGCAGCATGGAATTCGTGCGTGAGCCAGCGAACAGTCTGATCGTCTGTAAGACCTGCCCACCGACTGAGTGACCGGCTTTAGCGGTTCCCCTCGAACAGCGCGGCGGCACGGTCGAAGAACCGGCTCCGCACGGCCAGGCCTTCCATCATGATCTCGTGCTCAGCCCCCGGGTAAAGGTCAAGCTGTCCATTCGCCCAACCTGCCATGCGCAGGTGGACCGGAGCCACTTCGACCACCTTTTCCGCCGTACCAAGCCCACAGATTGTCGGCACTTTCGGCGTGGGCAGCATCGCCAGCGCCGCGCATTCCTTTAGCGCCGCGTGCAGCCAGGCGATCGACGGACCCCCAAGCGCGAGATCGGGCGCCTCCTCGACCTGTCGGCGCATGTAGCCCCACATCTCGCGATCAGTGGTCAGAACGTTCCCTTCGAACGGGACTTGCGTCAGATAGATTTCAGCACTGGTGCTTGGCGCATAGCGATGGGCAAAGCCAAGCGGCCGGGACAGCGCACCCACTGCGAACGCCACCGGACGCAGCCATGCCGCCATCGAAATCCCCCACATCGGCGCCGAGAAGGCAGCCGCCTTAACCGGCAGGCCTCGCATCAACCCGCGCAAGCCGATGCAGCCGCCCATGGAATGCGCGATCAGGTAGAAGGGCTGTGGAAGCCCGGCCCGGCCAGCCTCGGCCAGCATCGCATCCAGGTCTTCCTGATATTCGGCGAAATCACCGACATAGCCCGACCGCCGGTCCGGCAACGCACGGTCGGACAGGCCCTGACCCCGCCAGTCGATGGTGATCACCGAAAAGCCACGCGCGATCAAATCACCGGCGGCGCGGCCATATTTCTCGACACATTCCGTCCGACCGGGAAGCAGGAGAACCGTTCCCTTCTCACCGGCTTTCCACCATGCCACGCGGACCTGCGCGGTTCCCGCCGTCAGCCAGACCGAATGCGCCCCCTCGGGCGCATCGGCCAGCCCCGCATAGAACGGAGCCGCGTCGAACGAGGCGTCTTTCACCCCAGCACCGACCCAAGCTTCATCGCCAGTCCCATGTTGCCATCTACCGACAGCTTGCCGGTCATGAAGGCCATGGTCGCGTTCATGTCGCCGTCGAGAATCGCGCGGAAGACGTCCGCATCGGCGGTCAGCGTCACGTCCGCCTCTTCGTCCCCGGCGCGCACGCCCGCGGCGTCAAGCATGATCGCCCCTTCGCCCGGGATCACGAACTTCGCCAACCCATCAAATCCGCCCGAAAGTTTGGCTGACAGCGCTTTGATAGCGGCATCGATCATTTCGCTCATGCAAGTCTCTCCATCGTGACCCCGCAGACACTGGCAATCTCGCGCGGATCGGTTACGTTTGTGTTATGCGTGTCAAAGCCCTCATTCTCAATCATATCGTTGCGGCACTTCTACCGCTATTCCTCACTTGTGCGGTCGCCGCCGCACAGGACACGGTAAAGCTTGATGATCTCTTCACCCGGCTGAAGACTGCCGAAGCGGAAGAAGCGGGCCGGATCGAGAAGGAAATCTGGATCGAATGGTCGAAATCCGGCTCTCCGGCGATGGACCTTTTGCTGCAGCGCGGTCGGGATGCGATGGAGCTGGGCGATCACCTGCAGGCCATCGAGCATTTCACCGCGATCATCGACCATGCACCCGATTTCGCCGAGGCTTGGAATGCGCGCGCCACCGCCTACTACCTGGCCGGGGAATTCGGCCCTTCCGTCGCCGATATCGCCCATGTGCTGTCGCTGAACCCCCGGCATTTTGGCGCCCTTTCCGGCCTGGCGATGATTCTTGAAGAAAGCGGCAAGCCCGACCGTGCGCTTGAGGTTTACAAGGCGGCCCTTGCGATCCATCCCAACATGCAAGGTCCGGCCGAGGCCGTAGACCGGCTTGAGACCCAGGAAAAGGGTCAGGAGCTTTAAGTCATGGACGCCACCCGGCGGGTGACGGCGGTCCTTGGACCGACGAACACCGGCAAGACCCATCACGCGATCGAGCGCATGCTTGCGCACCGCACCGGCGTGATCGGTCTGCCGCTGCGCCTTCTCGCGCGCGAGGTCTACGACCGAATCGTCGCCCGTGTCGGCCCCTCGGTCGTGGCGCTGGTGACCGGGGAAGAGCGAATCGTTCCCGATCGCACCCAGTATTGGGTCTGCACGACGGAAGCGATGCCGCAGGACATCGGCGCCGACTTCGTCGCCATCGATGAAATCCAGCTTTGCGCCGATGCCGACCGGGGCCATGTCTTCACCGACCGGCTGTTGCGGGCCCGGGGGTTGAACGAGACGCTGCTGCTTGGTTCCGACACGATGCGCGGGGCCATCGCGGGCCTTGTCCCGCATGTCACCTTCCTCAAGCGCGATCGGATGTCGACGCTGCGCTATGCGGGGTCAAAGAAGATCAGCCGGATGCCGGCACGGTCGGCCATCGTCGGGTTCTCGGTCGAGAACGTCTATGCGATTGCCGAACTGATCCGCCGCCAGAAAGGCGGCTGCGCGGTCGTCATGGGCGCGCTGTCCCCCCGGACACGAAATGCTCAGGTGGCACTCTACCAGAACGGCGACGTGGACTACCTGGTTGCCACCGATGCCATCGGCATGGGGCTGAACCTCGACATCAAGCATGCGGCCTTCTCGGCCACTGCCAAGTTCGATGGTCGCCGGATGCGCCCGCTGTTCCCGCACGAATTGGCCCAGATCGCCGGGCGCGCCGGGCGGCATACGGAAGACGGCACCTTTGGCGTCACCGGCGAGGCGCGGCCCTTCGACGAAGACCTGATCGAGGCCATCGAGAATCACCGGTTCGCCCCCGTCAAGAAGCTCCACTGGCGCAACGATTCGCTTGATTTCGGCACGGCCGACCGCCTGATCCGCAGCCTTGAGGCCCCGACCTTCAACGAATGGCTGACCCGCGCCCGCGATGCCGACGACGTGGTGGCGCTGAAGGCGCTTTCGGCGCTGCCCGAGGTTCGGGACCGCGTTACCGACGCAAAACGGGTGCAGCTTTTGTGGGACGTCTGCCGTATCCCCGATTTCCGGTCCTCCTCGGGCCCGGAACACACGACCCTTCTGACCCGAATCTTCGAATTCCTTGTCGGTCGCGGCCTTGGCGGGGGCCGCATCCCTTCGGACTGGTTGGCGAAGTCGATCTCAAAGATCGACAAAACCGAAGGCGACATCGATGCTTTGTCACGAAGACTCGCCTATATTCGTACTTGGACCTACGTCACCCAAAGGAAAAACTGGGTTGAAGACGAAAGCCATTGGCGCGATGAGACTCGCGCTGTAGAAGACCGCCTGTCGGATGCGCTTCACGCGGCCCTGACGCAACGATTTGTTGACCGGCGGACATCTGTCCTCCTCCGGCGGTTGAAGCAGAAGGAGGCTCTCGTGGCCGAAGTGAACGACAAGGGCGAAGTGACGGTCGAAGGCGAGTTCGTCGGCCGTCTGGAAGGCTTCCGCTTCCGCCAGGATACCAGCACCTCGCCCGACGCGGCGCGGACCCTGTCGCAGGCCGCCCTTCAGGCGCTGAAGCCCGAGTTTCATCTTCGCGCGGACCGCTTCTACAACGCGCCCGACACCGAGCTTGATTTCACCGAACAGGGTGGCCTGATGTGGGGCGCGTCCGCCATCGGCAAGCTGGTGAAGGGGGCCGAGGCTTCGAAGCCCGGTGTCGAGGCTTTTGTCGATGAGGAAGCCGGTCCCGAAGTCACCGAGAAAGTCCGTCGCCGCCTGCAGCATTTCATCGACCGCAAGGTCGCTGCCCAGTTCGAACCGCTTCTTGCCATGGGCCGGGATGAGGCGCTGACCGGTCTTGCCCGCGGCTTTGCCTTCCGGCTTTCGGAAGCCATGGGCGTCCTGCCCCGCGAAGCTGTGGCTTCGGAGGTGAAAGAACTTGATCAGGAAGCCCGCGGCGCGCTTAGGAAGCACGGCGTCCGCTTCGGCCAGTTCACGATCTTCCTGCCCGCCCTCCTGAAGCCCGCGCCGACACGGCTGCGGCTGGTGCTCTGGTCGCTCTGGAATGGCCTTCAGGAATTCCCCGAAAGCCCGCCTCCCGGCCTGGTGACGATCCCGAACGTGGCCGAGGTGCCAAAGCAGCACTATACGCTGGCGGGCTACCACCCGGCGGGCACCCGTGCGATCCGTATCGACATGCTGGAACGCCTGGCCGACATCCTTCGGCAAAAGGACAGCCGCGCCGGGTTTGAGGCCACGCCCGACATGCTTTCCATCACCGGCATGACGCTCGACCAGTTCGCCGATCTGATGGCGGGCCTTGGCTACAAGGGCGAAAAGGCCGAACGGGTCAAAGTCAAGACGGTCGAGGCCCCGAAGGCCCCCGAGATTTCCGAAGAAGCCGCCGCCGCCATCGCCGCCGGCCAACCGATCCCGGAAGAAGTCTCGATCCTCGCACCGCCGCCGGAGCCGGAACCCGAAGCCGAACCCGCCGCGCCCGAGATGGAGGCGTTCTACACCTTCACCTGGGCCCCAAAGCCCCGCTTCCAGCGGCCCGAACGCAAGCCGCAAGCCGAAGGCGAAGCCCGCCCAAGTGGTGAGCGGTCCCGTGGTGACCGATCGCGTGGCGACCGGCCCAAGGGCGACCGTCCGCAGGCCGACAAGCCGCAAGGCGACAAACCTCAGGGCGATCGTCCGCAAGGTGACCGGCCCAAAGGAGATCGCCCGCAAGGCGACCGGCCAAAGGATGGTCAGCGCCATGACCGCAAGGGTGACCACAAGGGCAAGCCCTCACAGCGCGATGACAAGAAGCCGATCTACGAAGCCCGCCCGCCGCGGCCCGAAAAGCCCATCGACCCCGACAACCCTTTCGCCGCCCTTCTGGCTCTGAAGGGCAAGGTCTAGGGATTGGCCGGGCCTTCGGGCAAAGCAAACCCTTCTGCCGCGCCTGCGCTGCGGCTGGACAAGTGGCTCTGGCAGGCGCGCTTCACCAAGTCTCGGAGCCTCGCCAGCGCCCTGATCGAAGCCGGATCGGTGCGCGTCAACGGCAGTCGTGTAACCAAGCCAGGTCGCGACGTGACCGAGGGCGATGTCCTGACCTTCCCGCAAGGACCGCGGATCCGCGTGGTCCGCGTCCTGGCGCTTGGCCTTCGCCGGGGTCCGGCGACCGAAGCACAGATGCTTTACCTAGACCTTGAACCCGGCCCCACGACGCCGGAGCCGCTTGAATGATCCGCCCGCCTGCTCTAGCTAAGCTGCAATGATCCGCACCAGAGCCCGCCCATGACTTATATCGTCATCGATAACTGCATCGCCTGCAAGTACACCGACTGTGTCGAGGTCTGCCCGGTGGACTGCTTCTACGAAGGCGAGAACATGCTCGTCATCCATCCGGATGAATGTATCGATTGCGGCGTTTGCGAACCGGAATGCCCCGCCGACGCGATCAAGCCCGACACCGAGCCGGACATGGAGAAATGGGTCACGTTCAACCGCAAATATGCGGTGCAGTGGCCGGTGATCGTGACGAAGAAGGACCCGTTGCCGGGCTATGAGGATCGCGACGGCGAAACCGGCAAACTGGACAAGTACTTCTCGGAAGCCCCTGGCACGGGCGGCTGAAAGCGCGCAGCCGATTCGGCGCGCTCAGGCCTCACGAATCAGTTCCTTTCCAAGAAGCTCAGACAATTCAGCGGATTACCGCCTTTTCCGATCCTGTCGCGGCAGTTGGAATCACCGCGTTTTTGTGTTATGATTTGTTTACAAACAAGCATGGACGCCTGACAGACGGCTTAGTGCGATGCGCCTGGGCCCGATTCTTTTGTGACAATCCAGCTCCACACGCCTGAACGAGGGGTTCAGGGCGCGCGGGGTCTTTGTCTCGGAAGGGGCCTCCGATCTGGGGAATGCCGAATGACCAAACTGAAGAAGCCTGAATTCCGCCCGAACGATTTCGTTGTCTACCCTGCGCATGGCGTGGGCAAGATCATTTCGATCGAAGAACAGCAGATCGCCGGGATTCAGTTGGAGCTTTTCGTCATCTCCTTCGAGAAGGACAAGATGACCCTGCGCGTGCCGACCCACAAGGCGCTGGACATCGGCATGCGTGCCTTGTCTGCCCCCGATGTGGTGACCAAGGCCTTGGACACGCTGAAAGGCAAGGCCAAGGTCAAGCGCGCCATGTGGTCGCGTCGGGCGCAAGAGTATGAGCAGAAGATCAACTCGGGCGACCTTCTTTCCATCGCCGAAGTGGTCCGCGACCTGCACCGTACCGACGACCAGCGGGAACAGTCCTACTCCGAGCGTCAGCTTTATGAAGCCGCCCTCGAACGCCTGACTCGCGAAGTCGCGGCTGTCTCCGGCGTGGATGAGGCCGGTGCGGCGAAGCAGGTGGACACCGTTCTGGTCGGCCGCGCGGCCTGATTATCGCTTGAGAATGCGAAACGGCGGTCCCTCGGTGCCGCCGTTTCTATTTTTTGCCGGGCGGCGCCAGGTAAAGGCGACGCAGGTAGAACAGCGCTCCACCCAAGCCCATCGCGATCAGGCTAGTTGTCACGCCCTGCACCAATCTCTGGAAACTCGGCAGAATGTAGTAGTCTTGTCCGGGCGTGGGTTTTGGTCGCGTTCCGGCCCAGTCTGCTTCGATGCTGTAGAGCTGAAGCGCCACCAGCAACAGAAACAGGCCAAGCAGGATAAGCGCCCACTGGACCACCAACAACAAGATGTCGCCAAAGCGCTTCATCCGCCGAAATACCGCTCCGCCGGCAGATACCCCGCCAGCCGGCCCGCTGCGCACCAATCCCGCTCCAGCGCCAGATCGCCCACCAGCAGCACCTGATCGGACGGCACCTTGCCCAACGCGTCGCGCAGGGCCGCCCGCATCTCGCCAAACCCGGCCAGTGCATAGGGTGCCGCATGCGCCCCATCCAGCATGTCCGGATTTGCATCCCGGACCACCCCCGGCGACAAGGGCGCGACCGCCAGCGCCACCCGGCCGCAAGACCGGATCGCGACCAGCGTGATCGCGCGACCTGCTGGCATCGCGGGCTGCGAAACACTTACCCGCAACGCGTTGGAGGAAAACAGAAACGCTACCACATCATGCCCGGTCGCCGCCCGCACCGACGCATAAGTCTTGTATTCCAGCCCCAGCTCCTTCGCCCGCCGCACCCGCAGCCGGACCACCTCGATCGGCAGCACCGGCAACAACCGCTCTCGTGCCGCACTCCAGCAATGCCGTCGCCAACTGGCCCCGCCTTCCAGTGAGGGCCCGCCATTGTGACCGATGTCCGTCATTCGAATTCTCGCAACCGCGCCACGTAGCGGGCCATCGTGTCGACCTCGAGGTTCACCCGGTCGCCCACGGCAACCTTGCCCCAGGTCGTTACGGTTTGGGTATGGGGGATGAAATTCACCCCAAACTCGGCCCCTTCGACCTCGTTCACCGTCAGCGAGGTGCCGTTCAGAGCCACTGATCCTTTGGGTGCCACGAACTTGGCCAAAGCCTCCGGCGCGCGAAACCGAACCCGGACCGAGCCGCCCTCAGGCCTGACCGCCACCACCTCGGCAAGCCCATCGACATGACCCGATACGATATGCCCGCCCAGCTCGTCGCCCACCTTCAGCGCCCGTTCCAGGTTCACCTGGGCACCCGGAGCCCAACCGCCGACATTGGTCTTCGACACCGTCTCGGCCGAAATCTCGACGTCGAACCAGTTTTCCGGCTCCGACCCGAGCGCCACGACCGTCAGGCACACCCCGTCGCAAGCGATGGAGGCGCCGATGTCGATCCGCTGGACGTCATAGCTGGTGGCGATCCGCGCCCGAAGGTCACCGGTGACCTTCACGTCCAGGATTCGCCCGATATCGGTGACAATTCCGGTAAACATGGCCCCTCCGCTTTTCCATCCGACCTAGACCCGAGGCACCCGCCTTGCAAGCCTGCCACCGGCAAAGCCATGATCAATTCATGCTTTCTCACGATTTCTGCTGTAGTTGTGCACGAAACCAGGGCAATACCCGAAAAAGCAAGAGACTGAGACAGTGACCGACACCACCCGCCGCTTTCTGTTCCTTCAGGGCCCGCACGGCCCCTGGTTCCACCGGCTTGGCCGTCTTCTGCAGGCTGCCGGGGCAAAGGTCTGGCGCGTGGGCTTCAACCTTGGCGACCGGGTTTTCTGGCCCGGGCCTGGGTACATCCCATTTCAGGGCAGCCATGACCTTTGGCCCGCCACTTGTGCAGAGATCTTCACCCGCCACCAGATCACCGACCTTGTGCTTTATGGCGATACCAGACCGATCCATGCCCAGGCCGCCGCCATCGCCAAGGCCCGCGGCATCACTGTCCACGTTTTTGAGGAAGGCTACCTCCGCCCCTACTGGGTCACCTACGAACGCGGCGGATCGAACGGCCATTCCCGACTGATGCAGCTTGACGTCGCCGACATGCAGGCCGCGCTGGCCAAGGTCGACCTTGACCTTCCGGACGCCCCCGCCACCTGGGGCGACATGCGCCAGCACATGTTCTGGGGCGCGATCTACCACGGGTTCGTCGCCCTGGGCCGTCGCACTTACCGCAACTTCCGCCCGCACCGGTCACTGACCGTCGGGCAAGAGTTTCTGCTTTACCTCAAGCGCTTCCTCCTGATGCCCGTGCACCGGATCGAACGCCGCCTTGCCACGGAACGCATTCGCCGGGGGGGCTTTCCCTATCATCTCGCCATCCTGCAGCTGGAACATGACGCAAGCTTTCGCGACCATTCGCCGTTCTCCAGCATGACCGAGTTCCTGGCCCTGGTGATGGAAGGCTTTGCCAATGGTGCCCCCCGTCACCACCATCTGGTGTTCAAGGCCCACCCTTTGGAGGACGGCCGCGTCCCCCTTCTGCCCGAGCTTCGCCGCCTGACGCGGCTTCACAAGTTGCAGGGCCGGGTTCACTTTGTTCGCGGTGGCAAACTTGCCGAGCTTCTGAACGACGCCCGGTCTGCCGTGACGGTGAACTCCACCGCCGGGCAACAAGCGCTTTGGCGCGGCTTGCCGCTGCGAACCTTCGGCACCGCAGTTTATGCCAAGCCTGAATTTGTCTCAACTCAACCTCTGGACACGTTCTTCAGCGCCCCAGAGCGGCCTGACACCCGCGCGTACCGGGACTACCGGCATTATCTTCTGGAAACCTCGCAAGTGGTCGGCGGCTTCTACTCCTCGCGGGGGCGTCGTGCGCTGCTACGACAGGTAGTGGACATGCTGCTTTCGGACGATGATCCTTATCAATCGCTCACCTCAGGAAAAGCGGCACCTCGGCAACAGTTGCGCCTCGTTCGCTGATTTCCACATCGCAGGCTGGCCATAACCAGCGGGTTTCGCTAAATTCTCGGGATAACAGCCAAAGCGGCGGGCAGGGATACAGGCAGTGAAGTCCAAAGGCTCCTATACAATCAGGGCGATTGTCCTTTTGGCATCGGTTGCCGTTGTGGCATCTTGCGGCTTGCCTCGTTCGGGACCCAACAAGCGCGAAATCTATTCCGGCTCGGTCGAAAAGAAAGGCGATGCTTTCATCGTCGTCGTCACTCCAACTGTCTCCCGGGTAACAGCGTTGCAGCCGACCTTTGGCTTCAGCGAAGGCTTCCGCAATGCAGGCGTCATCGCCTCTGACATGATCTCGGCTGGCGACACGCTTGACGTGACGGTCTACGAAAACGTCAAGGATGAGCCGCTTCTCGGCAATACCGGTCAGCGCGTTTCGGGACTGACCCAGATCCAGGTCGACGGCCAAGGCTATATCTACATCCCTTATGCCGGGCGCATCAAAGCCGCAGGCCAGACGCCGGAAGGGGTTCGCCAGGCCATCACCCGCAAGCTTGAAGACCAGACCCCCGATCCTCAGGTCAGCGTCTCGCGCCAAGCGGGCGAAGGTTCTACCGTTTCGATCTCGGGCCAGGCGGGCGCCAATGGGGTCTATCCGATCGACGCTTCGACCCGCACCCTTTCGGCGATGCTGGCGAAATCTGGCGGAGTGACGGTCGACCCTGCTTTGGCGATTGTCCGCGTGACCCGCGCGGGACGCACCAGCAAAATCTGGCTGAATGATCTTTACGAAAACCCGTCGCTCGACATCGCACTTCGCCCGGGCGACATCATTGTGGTCGAAGAAGACAGCCGCCAGTTCATCGCGCTGGGGGCCACCGGTGCGCAAAGCACGGTGCCCTTTGAGAGTGAGACACTGTCTGCCCTTGAGGCTATCGCGACGGTCGGCGGGCTTTCAACCGCATCGGCTGACCCGACAGGCGTTTTCGTCCTGCGTGACGAAACCGAAGAGATTGCCCGCGCAGTGCTTGGCCGGACCGACCTCGTCGGCGACCAGCGCGTGGTCTATGTCCTTGACCTGACCGAACCCACCGGCCTTTTTGAGGCCCGCGATTTCCTGATCCGCGACGGAGACACGCTTTACGTGACCGAAGCGCCCTTCGTGCAGTGGCAAAAGACGTTGTCTGCGATCACCGGAACGACAGGTGCGGCATCGAACCTCGCCAATACCGCGAACGCGGGGAACTGACGACGCCGTGCCCGGCGCGGCCCGGTTCCAGGCGCTGACCGGGGTCCCCCGGCGGCTTTATCACCAGAATCTCTCGCTGCTTCGCAACCGGCGTCTTCACCGGATGCTGGACCTTGCGGGGCATGAGCTTCATTTCGGTATGCCAGGCCCAGACGACGGCGTCCTGGTCTGGGGGCGCAGTCCCACTGCCTGGCGGGGCGAGCGCATCGCCATCCGACCCGGCACGCCGCTCGTGAGGGTCGAAGACGCATTTCTCCGCTCGATTCATCCCGGCCGCGCCAAGGGCGAACCACCGCTTGGTCTGCTGATCGACCCGGTTGGGGTGCATTTCGACAGCAGCCAGCCATCGCGCGTGGAGCAGATTCTTCAATCTACTGAATTTCATATTTCGAACATTTTGGATAAGGTAACTCGGCTATCTAATTGTATTCATGAAATCAACTTATCAAAATACAATAATCACGACCTAGATCTGCCCGCTCCTGATCCCGGTTTCATCCTGATCGTCGACCAGACCCGGGGGGATGCCTCAATCCGTCATTCCGGCGCGTCGGAGACCACTTTCCGCGACATGCTTGCCGCTGCCTTGCGCGACCATCCCGATGCCCGCATCGTGATCCGATCTCATCCAGAGACTGCGCTGAACCTCCGCCCCGGCCACTACGGCCCAGCCGATGCCGGTGGTCGCGTGACCCTGCTGACCGCGCCGGTTTCGCCCCACCGCCTGCTTGCCGCCGCAGCCAAGGTCTACACCGTCTCGTCACAGATGGGCTTTGAGGCCATCCTGCACGGCCACCGCCCCCACGTCTTCGGCCAGCCCTTCTACATGGGCTGGGGCCTGACGCAGGACGAACGCCCCCTTCCCCGTCGGACCCGGACCCTGACCGCGGCCCAGCTTTTCGCCGGGGCCATGCTTCTGGCCCCGCTCTGGTACGACCCCTGCCGCGACCGGCTTTGTGACCTCGAAGACGTCATCCGGCAGCTTGAAGCCGAGGTCCGGGCTTTCCGCGAGGATCGGCGCGGCCATGTTGCCGCCGGAATGCGGCTTTGGAAGCGCCCCCGCCTGCAAGAGGTCTTTGGCCGAACCGTCCCGCTCCGCTTCACGGACGACCCTGAAGCTGCCGACCGCCTCGCCGCCACCACCGGTCGCTCTCTTCTCGTCTGGGCCGGAAAGGAACCTGAAGGTTTCACCCCGACATCCCGATGCCTCAGGATCGAAGACGGTTTCCTGCGCTCTCGTGGCCTTGGGGCAGAACTTGTGCCCCCCCTCAGCCTCGTCACCGACGACAAGGGGATCTACTATGACCCAACCCGCCCCTCGCGGCTGGACGCCCTTATCGCCAGCCCCCTGCCCTCCGGCGGGCACGAGCGGGTCGCGGCGCTGCTCGCCCGGCTCCGCGACGAACGCCTTTCCAAGTACAATCTCGAAGGTGCTTCCCTGCCTTCATTGCCGGAAGGTCACCGCATCCTGATCCCAGGTCAGGTGGAAGATGATGCCTCGATCCTTAAGGGCGCGGATGAGGTTCGCAGCAACCTCGCGCTGCTGAGGGCCGCCCGTGCTGCAAACCCAAAGGCGGTGCTGATCTACAAGCCGCATCCCGATGTCGAAGCTGGCCTCCGCCCCGGCGCGATCCCGGTCGGCGCGTTGCACGGTCTGGCCGATGTCATCGCAACCAACACCGACCCCGCCAGGCTGCTGAACGAAGTGCAGGAGGTCTGGACCATGACCTCGCTTCTGGGCTTCGAAGCCCTGATCCGGGGCCTGCCCGTCACCTGCCTTGGTGCGCCATTCTATGCCGGCTGGGGCCTCACACGCGACCTTGGCCACGTTCCGCCCTGGCGGACGGCGCGACCGGACCTCGCCCAGCTTGCCCATGCCACCCTCATCGCCTATCCGCGCTACTGGGATCCCGTCACCCGCCGCCCCTGCCCGCCCGAGGTGGCCCTTGACCGTCTGGCAACCGGAATAATCCCGCACCCCGGCAAGCTGAACTGCCTGCTGTCGAAACTGCAGGGCCGGTTCGCAAGCCTTAGCCACCTCTGGCGGTGACCCTCCTCGTTCGACTTCGTCTCCTCGTCGGAACCCCCGCGAGGAGTGACGAAGTCATCGACGAGCCTTCAACGCACCAGCCGCCAGAACCGCCACATCAGGCTTGCCGCCGCGCAGATCAGACCCACGACCAGCCCCAGCCAAAGGCCGACACCGCCAAGGCCCAGCGGAAAGGCCAGCACATAGCTGCAGGGAATGCCGATAAGCCAGTAGCTGATTGCCGCCAACCACATCGGCACCTTCGTGTCCTGAACCCCGCGCAACAGGCCCAGCGCCATGACCTGCATCCCGTCCGCAAGCTGAAACAGTGCTGCGACGGCAAGCAGGACCACGCCGTAGGCAAGGATCGGCGCGCTTTCGGGTTTCTCCATATCAAGGAAAAGCGCCACAATCGGCTCGGGCACCGTCAGGAACAGGATTACAGACGCAATCGCGATCGCAAACGAGATCACCACCGCGATCCTTGCCGCCTGCCGCAGCGCGATCCGGTTGCACTGCCCGTCGAACCGCGCGATCCGGATCGTCGCCGCACTTGATATCCCGACATGCATCATGAAGGTCAGCGCTGCGGCCTCCAAAGCGATCCCGTGTGCAGCAAGCTCCATCGTCCCGATCCAGCCCATCATGAGGGCCGAGGCCTGGAAAAGCCCGCCTTCGGCCAGCCCGGTCAGCCCGATCGGCATCCCCAGGTGCCAGACCTGACGCAGCGCATGCCAGTCCGGGCGCCAGAAGCGCTGGAAAAGGTGGAACCGCTTCAACTCGGGCAGAAGCCCCGCATAAAGCGCCAGCACCACCAGCGCCAGGATCTGGGTCGAGATCGTGGCCACGGCCGCGCCCTTTGCGCCAAGTTCCGGAAAGCCCCAGTTCCCGAAGATCAGCGCCCAGTTGACCGCGATATTCAGGCCGACCGCCGCGACCGTGACCCAAAGGACGACCTGCGTTCGATGAAGCGCCGAGAGATAGCTTTGCAGCACCGTCACCACCAGCGCAGGCACCATGCCGAAGCCGACGATCCGCATGTAATCCTGCGCGATTTCCGAAACCTGAGGATCCTGCCCCAGCGCCAGCAGGATCGGCCCGGACCACCAGAAAATCGGCAGCACGACGATCCCGTAGGCAATGGAAAGCCATATCCCCATCCGGGTATCGCGTCGGACCTGCGTCTCGTCGCCGCGCCCCAAAGCTGCGGCGACCATCGGCATCACCGCCTTGGCAAAGCCCGAGCCCAGGACAAAGATGATGAAAAACGACGACGACCCCAGCACGACCGCCGCCAGTGGCACCACGCCGTACCAGCCGACCATGATCGTGTCGGTTACATGCAGCGCAATCTGCGCCAGATGCGACCCGATGAGGGGCAAGCCCAGCACGAGCGTTTCCCTCGCATGGGTAGAGTTGGACATCCCTGGGGTCATCTCTGGGGTCATCTTTGTGGTCATCTTTGGGGCAACGCCGACGTTCATCGGACTGGATTACGCGGCCCTCCTGCCCTTCGCAAGGCACGATGGGCGCCGCAGTGCAGCGTCAGAAACTTTGGACCAGAAGCCCCAAGGCCGCGACCGCGATCACCGCACCAACGGTCAGCTCCAGATAGGGCATAACCCCCGCAACCCTGCTACCGCCAAGTCCCGCAAGTGCCCCTTCGCGCGCCCAGACGGCCAGCAGCGCCACGCCCATGGTCACCAGCGCGGTGCCAAGCCCCATGACAAAGACCCCGATGACCCCCGCCACCGCAATCCCCAACTGCCAGGTCAGGATAAGCACGAAAAGCGCCCCCGAACAGGGCCGCATCGCGACACCCGCGACCAGCGCCAGCGCATCGCGCCAGCTGGTCACCCGCTCGACCTCGTCCAGCGTTGGTCCATGCGCATGAGTGCACTGCGGGCCGTGCTGGTGGTCATGGTCGTGGAGATGATGATCATGCGCCTGCCCGGCAGACTGCCCCCGCAAGCCGGCGGCCCCTCGCCAGACCAGCCACAACCCAAGCCCGGCGATCATCGCATGGCTGAACGGGGTCAGCCAGCGCTCGGCCGTGCCCTCAACCGCGACCCTCGTCAGCCCCAGCACTGCCACCAGCGCATAGACCAGCGCCACCGCGACCGCCGCCTGGGCAAGACTGGAAACCAGCGCCAGACCCGCCAGCCGCCCCATCGGCACCCGCCGCGCGACGCCATAGCTGCCGATGACCAGCTTGCCATGCCCCGGCCCCGCCGCATGCAGGACGCCGTAGCCAAAACAGACCGCCCAGAGAAATGTCAGCGCCCCCGCCTCGCCGCCCCTCAGCGCCCGGATCGCGCCTGCCAGTCGGTCCTGCGCGGCCCGCTGCGCCTCGCGCAGAAGGCCCATGACGCCATCCAGTGCCCCGGTCAACCACAGCACGCCAACCAGCCCCAACAGCAACAGCCCGCCATAAGTCAGGGCCCGAAACACTAGGGCGCGTTGCATGTGACCCGCACTTCTTCGGCATAGTTCGCGCCAACCGCCGGAAAGTCGGCCTCAAGGTCTATGTCCGGCGTGTATTCGGACAGCGCCGCCTTCAGCGCCTCGTCCGCCTCGTCGAGGTCGGGGACGAAAACCTGCGCCTTGCAGCCCGACCCACCCGTGACCACCGGGTCCGTCGGGATGGAATAGGCCACATAATACCCGGGATCGTAGACCTGCAGGATCAACGGCACATCCGCGACCGGGACAGGAGCATCAAAGGTCCTGAGATGGGTCGAGGTGATACGGCCCGCCGCATAGCTTGCCCCCCAGTCCTTCGGTCGAGACAGCGGAAGCTTCTCCCCGTCCAGCAGGACATAGGTGTCACCGTCAAATCCCTCGATCCACTCCATGTCGAAGCCGGACAGCTTCGCCTCTTCCTCGGGTGTCAGCTTGCCGTCCCAGTCGGGGTCCAGCCCCATGTCCCCCACGACATAAAGCGAATACAGGTCATCGTAGACCCAGCCGATCCGGACCCCCGTTGCCTCGTTCTTCTCGTTCAGGATCACCTCGACCCGCGCATCGATCCAGACATGCGGATGCGCGAGGACCGGGCCCGCCATCAGAATTCCGCACAGACTCGCCGCTCTGACCATGGCAGCACCCTACCGTTGCGCAATGCCGCCGCCTAGGGGTCTGCACCCAATCCCGGCAAGGCTCTGCCGAGGCTTCAGCGGCGTTGCATTGCCGGGTGGGTTGCCGAGCCATAAACATGGGGATCATCCGCAAGAACCTGCGCTGCCCGCCCCACGATCAGAGGGTCTGGCGCCCCGATGACTTCCGGGTCCTTGTTGGGATATTCAAGTGTCGACAGGAAGTGCCGCATGCAGTTCAGCCGCGCCCGCTTTTTGTCGTTCGACTTCACGATCACCCAAGGAGCGTCCGCCGTGTCGGTGTAGAAGAACATCGCCTCCTTCGCCTCGGTATAGTCGTCCCAGCGATCGAGGCTTGCCTTGTCGATGGGCGACAGCTTCCACATCTTCAGGGGATCGGTCTCGCGCGCCAGAAACCGCGCCCGCTGCTCCTCGCGCGTGACGCTGAACCAGTATTTGTATAGCCTGATCCCCGACCGGACCAGCATCCGCTCCAACTCCGGTGCCTGGCGCATGAATTCCAGGTATTCGCTGGGCGAGCAGAAGCTCATCACCCGCTCTACCCCGGCTCGATTGTACCAACTGCGGTCGTAGAACACCATTTCCCCCGCCGTCGGCAGATGCGCGATATAGCGCTGGAAGAACCACTGGCCTGTTTCGACATCGCTCGGCTTGGTCAGCGCGCAAACCCGGGCATAGCGCGGGTTCAGATGCTCCATGAAGCGCTTGATCGTGCCACCCTTGCCCGCCGCATCGCGCCCCTCCATCAGGATCACGAACTTCTGCCCGGTCTCCTGCGCCCAAATCTGCACCTTCAGAAGCTCAGCCTGCAGCTTGGCCTTATGGGTCTCATAAACCACCCGGCCCATCAGCCGCGCGTAAGGGTAGCGGCCCGACTCGAACGCCTGATGCAACGGGCTTTCCGCCACCGGAAACTGCGTCGGTCCGCTTGTCACTGCCTCTGGCGCGGGTTTCACGATCACCTGGCTGTCTTCCATGCACGCACCTCCTGATCCTTGTCATAAATCCTCAGCACATCCGTCACGTTTTGTCCTTGATCCCGATCAAGGACCCCTTTTACCTGCTCCGTGCTCAGCATAGGCTTGCCCGCAAACCACGAGGAGTTCTCCGATGATCAGCCTTTACGGCGTCCACCGCAGCCGCGCCTCGCGCCCGATCTGGCTTCTGCACGAGATCGGCACCCCATTCACCCATGTCCCGGTGATCCAGGCCTATCGTCTGGCGGACGCCAAGGCGAAGGATGCGCCCCTCAACACCGCCTCGCCCGAGTTTCTGGCCGTGAACCCGATGGGCCAGATCCCCGCGATGCAGGACGGCGCACTGATCCTGACCGAAAGCTTCGCGATCACCCTGCACCTCGCACGCACCCTCGGCGGCGACCTCGGCCCCCGCGACGCGGCCGAGACGGCACTGATGGAACAATGGGCCCTCGTCGGGGCCTCCTCTATCGAGGTTCCGGCGCTGGAGATTACCTACGCGGTCGCGGACGGCGGGCTGAACACCGCCGAAGGCCAGGCGATCATCGCGCTTGCCGCCGAAAAACTTCGCCGTCCCTTTGCTCGGCTGGAGGCCCATCTCGGCGCCACGGGACACATGGTCGGCGTCCGCTTCACCGTGGCCGACATCAACCTCGCCGAATGCCTCCGCTACGCCCAGGCCCATCCGACGCTGCTGGCCGAATTCCCCGCCCTGAAGGCCTGGCTGGAGGCCTGCCAGTCGCGGCCTGCGTTCAAGAAGATGTGGGCCGCGAGGATGGCGGAGCCTGCGTGACCTGACCCGACAGGAGCGGGGGGTTTCACACCCCCCGCACCCCCCGTGGGATATTTGGGGAAGAGAAAGACCAGGCATATGGCGCAGACAGAGTTCGACATCGACCGTCTCGGAATGGTCTCCAAGCGCTTGGCGTCGGCAGTTTTTGCCGAGTTCCCGGAGCTTATCAAATACCCAAATATGGACACTTTGTCTGAAATTGACGGGCTCTCGCTGGTCATCAAGCTGCCCTCGCCAACTGGCGACGAGGAACGAGCGCTTTACATCTAGGTAGACGAGGCGGCTACGCCATCCATCGGATTCGGACCAAGCCATACTCACCGGGAGGGCGACGATGCAGAAGTTGCGGAAGTGCTGAACCTCGCGCGTGCAGTGCTCGATGACCGCATTTTGATCGCGACCGATGTCGGGGAAAGTGCGATGGTCACGCAGCATGGCTCGACATGCGAGACCCTCAGGCGCTTGTTTCCGAGCTTACAAGTCCGTACTCACCCGGCTCATTGCACCTGAAATCTTTTTCTGGTGGTGCTGATCGCGCGGTTTCCTTGAATGATCTGGACGGCTGATTAAGCCTTGGCTGGTGGGCATTTCGTTGCGGCAAGTCGAGGCGATCATGTCTCCGGCAGATACAGACCTGGTGTCCAGAAGCGCAGGTGCGCCATAGCGAGGGATGCGGATCAACACCCCGCAGCCGACCAAGCCAAACTGCGGGGTGTCTTTCCCTTCACGGTCATCGGCGTCCCCGCCTGTACCTCCCGACCACTTACACACTCAGGCGTAAACACCCGGTTAACGTTAACGCGCGCCTTCCGGAAAGACGGCTTTCTCTTCCCCAAATATCCCGCGGGGGGTCCGGGGGGTGTGAAACCCCCCGGTTCCGCACCCAACTCAGGGAACGTACTTCCGCCAGTTATGCTCTTCCCTGAACCCCCGCACCTCCCGGATCTTCCGGTTCGAGAGCAGCCCCTCCCGCTCCCCCACCGGCCGTGACAGCGGCACTTTGGGGAAATACGTCGCGAGAAGCTCCGAATTCGGCTGCGGCACCGCATTCGTATCATTCGCGGCGTTGAACAACTGGAACCCCAGCCCGTCCTTCTTCAGACAAAGGTCCACGATCTGCCCCAGATCGCGCGCGTCGATGTAGCTGAAGGTGATCCGCCGCCTGAGGCCGGGGTCCGCCGCCGCTGCCGGGAACACCGTCGAATATTCATGCGGCTCGATCACGTTGCCGATCCGCAAAGCATAGACATCCGCCCCGAACCGTCGCTGAAAACTTCGCGCGGTGACCTCGTTCACTTTCTTCGACATGCCGTAGCTGTCCATCGGGTCGATGTCGTAGTCCTCCTACAAGGGCAGGACCTTCGGGTCCACCACCCCATCGCTGAAACACACCCCATAACTCGTCTCGGACGAGGCGATGATCACCTTCCGGATCCCCATCTTCAGCGCCGCTTCCAGCACATTGTACGTGCCGGTGACGTTGACCCGGTAGGTCTCGTTATCCGGCACCATCAGATGCCCGGGCACGGCCGCAAAATGCACCACGGCGTCGAAGAGCTGTCCCCCTGCGGGGTTCTCCATCTCGTCATAACCCGCAGGGGTCCGCATCGCCGAATAGACCTGCCCCGCATCGGTGATGTCGCCCAGCAGGTCATGGACACCGGGATGTCCCAACGGCACCCGATCGAAGTTCAGCACCCGGTGCCCCTTGCCAATCAAATAGGCCACGACATGTTTCCCCGCCTTGCCCGACCCGCCCGTGCAAAGTACCCGCATTGCCAATCCTCCCTTGTTTGGACAAAACCTGGGCCGCCCAAGACCGTCCTTCCACCCCCTACATCTTGCGCCCACCCCCCCGAGGATGATCTAATGCCTGCGCACCCCCAGACGTGAGCCCACCCCATGCCCAACGACCTCCTCTCCGGCACCTCGACCTATGATGCCTCCTCGATCGAGGTCCTGGAGCCGCTTGAAGGCGTGCGCAAACGCCCCGGCATGTATATCGGCGGCACGGACGAACGCGCGCTCCATCACCTCGTCGCCGAAATCCTTGACAACGCGATGGACGAGGCCGTCGCCGGTCACGCGACCCGCATCGAGGTCGAGCTTCACGACGGCAACACCGTCACCATCCGCGACAACGGCCGTGGCATCCCCGTCGATCCGCACCCGAAATTCCCCGACAAATCCGCGCTGGAGGTGATCTTCTGCACCCTCCACGCGGGCGGCAAGTTTGGCGGTGACGCCTATGCCACCTCGGGCGGTCTGAACGGCGTCGGCTCTTCGGTCGTCAACGCCCTCTCCGATCTCCTGAAGGTCGAGGTCGCCCGCAACCGCGAGCTTTACACCCAAAGCTTCTCGCGCGGGGTCCCGCAAGGCCCGATCGTCAAGGTCGGCCCGGCCCCCAACCGCCGGGGCACCACCGTCACCTTCCGCCCCGACCCCGACATCTTCGGCCACCAGACCCTGAAACCCGCCCGCCTGATGAAGATGGCCCGCTCCAAGGCCTACCTCTTCTCGGGCGTCGAGATTCGCTGGAAAACCGCCGTCAACGATGGCGAAACCCCGCTTGAGGCCACCTTCCACTTCCCCGGCGGCCTTGGCGACTATCTCTCCGACACGCTCCTGAAAATCACCACCTACGCCGAGCGCCCCTTCGCCGGAAAGGTCAGCTTCCCCGAGAAATACCAGATCCCCGGCTCGGTCGAATGGGCGATCAACTGGACCCCGGCCCGCGACGGGTTCCTGCAGTCCTACTGCAACACCGTCCCCACCCCCGAAGGCGGCACCCATGAAACCGGCTTCTGGGCCGCGATCCTGAAAGGCATCCGCGCCTATGGTGAGCGGGTCAAGAACCGCAAGGCCGACCTCATCACCCGCGACGACCTGCTCACCGGGGGCTGCGCGCTCCTCTCGATCTTCATCCGCGAGCCGCAATTCGTCGGCCAGACCAAGGACCGCCTCGCCACCGAGGAAGCCGCCAAATGGGTCGAAGGTGCCGTCCGCGACCATTTCGACACCTGGCTTGCAGCCGACACGAAATCCGCCGGAGCCATCCTCGACTTCCTGGTCCTGCGGGCCGAGGAACGCCTGCGGCGGCGTGAGGAAAAGGAAACCCAACGCAAGACCGCCACCAAGAAGCTCCGCCTGCCCGGCAAGCTGACCGATTGCTCCGCCAAGAACCGTGAGGGGACCGAGCTTTTCATCGTCGAAGGCGATTCCGCCGGGGGGTCGGCGAAAGGTGCGAGGAACCGCGAAACCCAGGCCCTCCTCCCCCTCAAGGGCAAGATCCTGAACGTCCTCGGTGCGGCCTCAGCCAAGCTGAACGAGAACTCCGAGATTCGCGACATCTGTGAGGCTTTGGGCACCGGCATGGGCACCCGCTTCAACCTCGATGACCTCCGCTACGAAAAGATCATCATCATGACCGACGCCGACGTCGACGGCGCGCATATCGCCAGCCTTTTGATGACCTTCTTCTTCACCCAGATGCGCCCCCTGATCGACAAGGGCCACCTGTATCTCGCCTGCCCGCCCTTGTATCGCCTGACGCAGGGAGCACGCCGGATGTACGTCGCCGACGACGCCGAGAAAGAGCTGTGGCTCGCCAAGGGGCTGGGCGGCAAAGGGAAAATCGACGTCCAGCGCTTCAAGGGGCTGGGAGAGATGGACGCCAAGGACCTGAAGGACACCACGATGAACCCCGCGACCCGCAAGCTGATCCGGGTGTCGATTGATGAGGATGAACCAGGGGACACCTCCGACCTCGTGGAGCGACTGATGGGCAAGAAGCCGGAGCTGCGCTTCCAGTACATCCAGGAGAACGCGCGGTTTGTGGAGGAGTTGGATGTTTGATGCATTGAATTCTTTCTGGGGCGGCGCTGTAAGCCTTGCAGGCGGCTTAATTGTGTTCATTTCCCTTTACAAGGCACTTGCATCCCGTCCAAGGTTAATTGCTTACGACTTTAGATCGGTACGGATTAACCCGCCCAAGCTTCCTGAGGATTTTGACATCTCATTCAAATTTGAAGGCAGCGATTATCCAACGATTCACAAGACAGAAATTATCATTAAGAATGAGACAAGTGCACCGTTGACCAAGGAATCTTTCCTAAGTCCACCTGTGATTAAAGCTGGACCTTCACAGATTTGCGTGGTCAGAAAGGTTACTGGGATCGATGACAGTCGAGGCAATGCAGTTTTCACCAGCAGCGGAGAGATAACTTTTGACGACCTGATGGTCCCAATTGATTCATCGGCCACTTTTGAGATCGTTTCTGTCTCTCCTATTGATCAGGTATTTCACTGCATTCATAAAGACTCAAAGGCGGTCAAAAGGAATTATGGCTGGGCGCCGAGGGCAAAGCTTTTTCCGATTGGAGGCGCATTTCTATCACTATTTCCAGCGTTGTTGGTCATGCTTTTTGTCAGCTATGTCTTTGGGCGGGACTACGTTAATTCCTATGCGACAACGATCAACGAAGGATGGAAAGCAATCGGCGCTCCAGAAGTGGTTGCTCCGTTCCTCACATTTTTTCATGTGAGCATCGCGGTGTTCATAATTTCTCTCCTTTATCGTTGGCATTTGCGCGCTACCGAAGCTGAGCAGAGATTCACTGAATTGAAGCAGTAGAAACCAAATACGACGAGAACCTATTCACGGCGCTGGCAACACCCGTCAGATTTGGCCAAAGCAAATCTGACCGCGCCCTCCCTCCCGGCCCTCGCAGGTGTGCTCGGGCATTCGGCGGGAAAACAGTCCACTGGACTGTTTTCTGATCCGCCTCATCCCCCCGTGGGCGGGCGCGATATATCGCTCCCACCCCCGCGTGCCGGTCGCGGTCAGCTTTGCACCCCGGCGTCGCCTTCTCCCCCTGTCATCCCCGCGAAAGCGGGGACCCAGATGCAACGCCTCAACATGGATCCCCGCTTTCGCGGGGATGACAGACAGTGCGTAGGTCGGGCTTCAGACCGACTCGCCTCGCCGAACCGAGCCCCCCAGTACTTGCATTCCCTCCCCCTGCCCCCCACCTTTCCCCTACAGGCTCCGTCCCCGCGCAAGCGGTGCGCCCCTGATGCCGCGCGCTGACGCCCGTCAGCCTCTGGCGGCAGCCTCCTCCGGGCAGACAAGGAACCTCTCGATGTCCAAGGACAGAAGCAAAGGCAACAAAGAGGCCAAGAAGCCCAAGAAGGAAGCCCCCAAGGTGCTGGCCACCGCGAATTCCGGGCTTGGCAAGGACGGCATGGTCATCGCGGGCAAAAAGATCAAATAGCCCGAGCAGACGACGCGAAAGCGAACGTCCCGGACGCCTCGGGGCCTGTGCCTGCTTGCCAAATGCAAACCTTACCACCCGGTTAACGCCCACGAGCAACCCCCTGAAAACAATCACACTCCCGAAGATGTCCACCGTGGACACGAAGGGCCTGGCTTCCTCTGCCCGCCTTCCATTCGACCGGAGGCCCACGCCATTGCCGAAAGCCTCCACCAGTCCGCGAACCTTGCCGGCCCGATGAACACGCCAACAAGACGAGCTTCAGCCCGGCGGGACCTCCTGCTCCTCCTCAGGCCACCGCTACTGCCACCGCCGCGAAATGCAACCCCGCGGCCACGGCGACAAAGGAATGCCAGATCGCCGTCTGGAACCGCAGCCGCTCCCACACATAGAACGCGACGCCCGCGACATAGGTCACCCCGCCTGCAACCAGCAGCCAGAGCGACACCGCCGGCAGGGCAGCAGTCACCGGGCCTGCCGCGATCACCCCGACCCAGCCCAGCATGATATAGGCGAGTATCGACAGCCGGTCATAGCGGCCCGGCAGCATGACCTTGACCAAAATGCCCAGTGCCGCCCCGGTCCAGACGACAGCGCCGAGCCCCCAGGCCCAGGCAGCGCTTTCCAGATGCGGTATCACCGCCGTGTAAGTGCCTGCGATCATCACATAGATCATCGAATGGTCGACGCGCCGCAGCAGCCATTTCAACGCACTGGGACGCGTCATGTTATAGGCGAACGAAAAGCCCCACATCAAAAAGAACCCGGCCGCATAGATCGCAAGCGCCGCGAAAGTGCCGATCCCTGCTGTCTGCAAGCTGTGAAACAGCAACAGGGGAAAGGCGATCAACCCGGCCAGCAACGCCAGCGCATGCACGATCCCGTCGGCAAGACGCTCGCCAAACGAAAGCTCACGCTTAAGGATGCGGTAGTGGTCGGATGGCAGGGTCATTTCACCAGAAAAACAAAGAAAGATTACAAAAGGGTGACCCTGCGACGCCTAAGGTCAAGCGGCCTTAGCCACTTACGTAAGGTCATATGGTCCGGACCTGCGGCAATCGGGCAATTCCGTCTCAGCTGGAGACCCGCTAGGGTCAGGCGCGAAGGACCCCTGAAATGAAGATACTGATCCTTGGCGGCTACGGAGTCTTCGGCGGAAGACTCGCGCAGCTTTTGCGCGATGATCCAAGGCTTACCCTGATGATTGCCGGACGTGACGGGGCCAAAGCTCGGGCCTTCTGCGACAGTCTTGGCGGCGTCGCGCGGACCCACCCGCTGCAGCTTGACCGCAGCGCAGTGGCGACGGCCCTGGCCCAGCACAAGCCCGACCTTGTCGTCGATGCTTCCGGGCCATTCCAGGCCTATGGCGACGACCCCTATCTGGTTCCCAAGGCCGCAATTGCTGCCAAGGTGCCCTATCTTGACCTTGCCGATGGTGCCGATTTCGTCGCCGGGATCGGTGGGCTCGACGCGGCTGCAACCCCGGCAGGGATCTTCGTGCTTGCCGGGGTATCCAGCTTTCCCGTCCTGACCCATTCCGTCCTCGTCGAAATGCGCCAGCGGATCGACCTGACCGAGGTGACCGGCGGCATCGCGCCATCGCCCTATGCCGGGGTGGGTATGAACGTCCTCCGCGCGGTTCTGGGCTATGCGGGGGCTCCTGTCCCGCTTTGGCGAAAAGGCCGCCCCGCGACCGGCATCGGCCTTGGCGACAGCTTGGTTGCAACCGTCGCCGTGCCCGGCAAGGTGCCGCTCCGGCCCCTGCGGTTTTCGCTGGTCGATGTGCCCGACCTTCGCCTTCTGCCCGGCGCCCATCCCGGCTTGCAAAGCCTCTGGATCGGCGCCGCCCCGCAGCCGCGTTTCCTGCACCGCCTCCTCACCTTCGCGGCTTTGGCCCGCGCCCGGCTGCGACTGCCCTCGCTGGCCCCCCTCGCGCCCCTTGCGCATTGGCTTTTGAACCTTCGCCCCAGGGGTGAACATCGCGGCGGCATGTTTCTGGCCGCCAAGGCGACGAACGGTGACCAGCTTTCCTGGCATCTCCTGGCCGAGGGCGATGACGGCCCCCTGATCCCCTCGATGGCCGTGGCATTGCTCGTCGGCAAGATGCGCGATGGCCAGCCCCCGCAACCCGGAGCCCGCGCGGGTATCGGCGAGCTGTCGCTGGCCGACTATGCGACCGCCTTTCAGGACCGCAACATCGTGACCGGCTGGCGGGACGGGCCCAAGGCAGAGGCCTACCCCCATGTCCTCGGCCCGGTTTTCCACACCCTCCCGCCACTTCTGCAACGGTTGCACCGCCCCGGCGCGCATGCGGTCTGGCGGGGCGTGGCTCAGGTCACACGCGGGAAAAGCCCCCTCGCACCCATTGTCGCCGCAGTCTTCGGCTTCCCGAAACCCGGCCCTGACCAACCCGTCGAAGTCACCTTCACCACCGACAGCAAGGGCCGCGAGACCTGGTCCCGCCGCTTTGCCAACCGCCTGATGCGATCAACGCAAGAAGCAGGACAAGGCCGCGATGACGCGCTGATTGTGGAACGCTTTGGTCCCTTCCGCTTTGGCCTGGCGCTTGATTGGGACGGGGCCAGACTGCGGATCATCCCGCGCTCATGGGGCCTCGGGCCGCTGCCGCTCCCCCTCTGGCTCATGCCTCACGGCGACTCGTGGGAAGAAGAGCGGGACGGCCGCTTCCGCTTTCATGTCGAGATCGTCTTGCCGCTGTTCGGCCTTGTCACCCGCTATGGCGGCTGGCTGGAACCGCAAGCCAGATGACCGCCTCATCGTGATCGGCAGCGCGGTAAACGGTCAGCCCTTCCGCGCCGCCCAAAAGAGCCCGCGCCGCATCAGCTCGGCCGCAGGTCCGGTGCCGATCACGTCCGCCCTGTGGCCAAGCGCGTTATAGTAGACCCGCCCTGACCCGTAGCCCTTCGTAAAGACGACGGGCATCGCCACCGGCCCGTTTACCAGATGCGGCCCCTCGGCCACCGGAAAGTCGGTCACCGCATGGACTTTCACCGCCGGGTCGATGTGCAGGTAGTACTGCTCGGTCTCGATCTCGAAATCCATGATCCCCGCGACCAGCGGATCATCCGAGACCATGCGCACCCCGTATTGCACCCCGTCATTCCCAGGATGCGCCACCCATTGCGCGCCGGTCATGAACTGCCAGTCCACATTCTCGCGGAAGGCGTCGCACATCCCGCCGTGGCACCCGGCGATCCCGGTGCCTGCCGCAACGGCAGCGCAGGCGTTCAGGGCTTGTTCCTTGCCGATCTGCGACATGGTCCAGACAGGCACGATCAGGTCGTACCCCTTCAGCACCTCCGCGTCGTCGAAGCAGGTCAGACTGTCGGTCAACGTGACCTCCATCCCCGCCGCGCGCAGCCAATCGGTGAACATCGGGCCGACCTTCTCGGGCTCGTGGCCCTCCCATCCGCCCCAGGTGACCAGTGCCTTTGCCATGCCTTCCCCCTCAGTACCGCTGCGGTGCCTCGGGCTTGTTCTGCACGACTTCCTCGATGGCTGCCAGTACATCCGGTGTCAGCTTTGCCTTTCCGTCCAGCGCCTTGAGGTTGTCCGTCAGCTGCTCCAGCCGCGAGGCGCCAAGGATCACCGTCGACACCCGCGGGTTCGCCAGGCACCAGAGAAGCGCCAGGTGATGGATCGACATCCCCGCCCCCTCGGCGATCTTGGCCAGCGCTTTCACCTGCTCCACCCGCCGCCGGCCCTTCGGCCCGGCGATGATGTCGCGCAGCCATTCGTAGCCCGGCAGCGCGGCCCGGCTGTCCTGCGGGATGCCGTCGTTGTACTTGCCGGTGAGGAGGCCCGAGGCCAGCGGCGACCAGATCGTCGTGCCCAGCCCGAAAGTGTCATAGACCGGCGCGTAGTCGCCTTCGACCTTCTCCCGCTCGAACAGATTGTACTGCGGCTGCTCCATCGTCGGCGGGGTCAGCCCGTCGCGGCGGGCCACCAGATGCGCCTCGGTGATCTGCTGGCCGGACCATTCCGAGGTGCCCCAGTACAACACCTTCCCCTGGACGATCAGATTGTGCATCGCCCGGACGGTTTCTTCGATCGGCGTGTCGATGTCGGGGCGGTGGCAGAAGTAGAGGTCCAGATGGTCCACCCGCAGCCGCTTTAGCGCCGCGTGGGCCGCCTCGGTGACATGCTTGGCCGACAACCCGCGCTGCGTCGGTTTCTCCCCGCCCCAGAACACCTTGGACGAGACGATATAGCTGTCCCGGCTCCACCCCAGCTCCTGGATCGCCTGGCCCATGACCAACTCGGACTTCCCGGCCTCATAGCCCTCGGCGTTGTCGAAGAAGTTGATCCCGGCATCATAGGCGGCGGTCAGCAAGGCCTTGGCGGGTTGGATATCTACCTGCTTAGCGAAGGTGACCCAAGAGCCGAAAGAAAACTCGCTGACCTTCAGCCCGGATTTGCCCAAGCGACGATAGTCCATGATGGCCTCCTGAATGTGGGTGTCGGTGGTCAAGGTGACCGTGGGGCCGCAAAGGTCAAGGGCCTTGGTCCGGATCAGTCCCGCCCGATGACGATATGATTGGCCCCTTCGCCCGCGACCTGGCGGGTGACCCGGTAGCCAAGGGCCGGAAGGTCGAGGTCCGCGAACAATGACTCACCCTGGCCAAGGAGGACGGGCGAGATGGCGAGATGCGCCTCATCGACGTGGCGGCCCCGGAACGCCTCGCGCAGGGTCGCGACCCCGCCGCCCAAGCGCACATCCTTGCCCTCGGCCGCCGCCTTGGCGCGGGACAGGGCACCCTCCAGCCCGTCGGTGACAAAATGAAAGGTCGTGCCCCCGGTCATCACCAGATCGGGCCGATGATAGTTGGTCAGGACGAAAACCGGGCAGTGATAGGGTGGCTCGTCGCCCCACCAGCCTTTCCAGTCCTCATCCGGCCAGGGTCCGCGCACGGGGCCGAACATATTGCGGCCCAGGACCCAGGCGCCGATGTTGTGGAAGCCCTGCGCCGCAAAGCCTTCGTCCACGCTGTCCGCCTCACCCCCGCCCGCGCCGTGCATCGATTGGAAGGACTTGGTCTTGAACACCCAGTTGTGCAGCGCCATGCCGCCTTTGCCGAGCGGGTCGGCCAGAGACTGCTCCGGTCCCGCGCCGAACCCGTCGATCGAAATGGAAAAACACCGGACGACAAGCTTTGACATTACGGCCTCCGTTCCGACGTATCATAGCGGGCGCAGGTGCCGTGGTCAGCAGAAACCCGAAGGAATGTAACGCTGGGATCGGATCGCGGCTGCAACAGCCACAACCCGCTCGGTCAGCGCCCCGCGTAGTTCTGCGCGATCCGGTCGACTGCGGCTTCGGGGGAGACCTCTTCACTTTCGCCCGTCCGGCGGCTGGTCAGTTCGACCACGCCATTCGCAAGGCCGCGTGGACCGACGGTGATCCGCCAGGGCAAGCCGATCAGGTCCATCGTCGCGAACTTCGCCCCGGCGCGTTCATCCCGGTCGTCGTAAAGCGCCTCCAGACCTTTGGCTTGCAGCGCCTTGTAAAGCCCCTCGCAGGCGGCATCGGCAGCGTTGTCGCCCTGCTTGAGGTTCACGATGCCAACCGGGAAGGGCGTGACCCCCTCGGGCCAGATGATCCCCTTGTCGTCGTGGGACGCCTCGATGATCGCACCCAGCAGGCGGCTGACACCGATGCCGTGCGACCCCATCTCGACCGGGACCTTGGTGCCCTCGGCAGTGGTGACTTCGGCCCCCATCGCCTCGGAATACTTCGTCCCGAAGTAGAAGATCTGCCCAACCTCGATCCCCCGGCCAACCTTGCGGTGCGCCTCGGGCACCTGCTCGAAAACGCCCGCGTCATGGGTCTCGTCGGTGCGGGCGTACAGGGTGGTGAACTCCTTGCAGACGTCGGCCACTTGCGCGCGGTCATCATAGTCGATGTCGCGCTGGCCCAGTTTCAGGCCGGTCACCCGGTCGTCATAGAAGACCTCCGACTCGCCCGTTTGGGCCAGCACCAGGAATTCATGCGTGTTATCCCCGCCGATGGGACCGGAGGCCGCCCGCATCGGGATCGCGGTCAGGCCCATGCGTTCGTAGGTCCGCAGGTAGCTGACCATGTGGCGGTTGTAGGCGTGGAGGGCTGCGTCGCGGTCGACGTCGAAGTTGTAGCCGTCCTTCATCAGGAACTCACGCCCGCGCATCACGCCGAACCGGGGCCGCATCTCGTCGCGGAACTTCCACTGGATGTGGTAAAGCGTGAGGGGCAGGTCCTTGTAGCTGCTGACATGGGACCGGAAGATGTCGGTGATCATCTCTTCGTTCGTCGGGCCGTACAGCATCTCGCGCTCTTGCCGGTCTTTGATCCGCAGCATTTCCTGGCCGTAGTCGTCGTACCGGCCTGACTCTCGCCACAGGTCGGCGGGCTGGAGGGTCGGCATCAGAAGCGGGATATGCCCCGCGCGCTGTTGTTCTTCGTTCACGATCGCCTCAATCCGCCTCAGGACCCTGAGGCCGAGGGGGAGCCAGGAGTAGATCCCCGCCGCCTGCTGCTTGATCATGCCGGCCCGCAGCATGTAGCGGTGGCTGACGATCTGCGCCTCGGCAGGGTTTTCCTTGAGGACGGGGAGGAAGTAGCGGGAGAGACGCATGGTCCGGGCCTTTGCTGACGGGTCCCGCGTTACCTAGCGGGTCGGGGCCGGGCAGGCAAGCGCAAGGGGCTGTCCACGCAGGACAGGCTCGGGGCCGCAAGGGATTCCAACGGGTTGGCTGTGGGCGTTAACCGGGGGGTTAGCCATCATGAGGCCGCATTGGGACGGCGCACGCGTAGGGTGAGCAGTATTGCCCAGCCTACGCTTAAGCTTGACTTAAAGACCTGTTGCCTGTCGGCTTGACCGATGCGCCCGCATGACAATCGCGCCTGGTTCCTGATCCTTCCGGCCCTCACCCTTCTCGGGCTGGTCGGCGCGCTGCCGCTTCTGGCGGTCATCAACTATGGCTTCCACGATATCTTCACTTTGCAGGACGTCTACTGGGTAGGGGTCAAGTGGTTCACCGACATCCTGCAATCCGACCGCTTCCTGGCCTCGCTGGGGAGAAGCCTTCTCTTCTCCACCCTTGCCCTAGGCGTTCAGGTGCCGCTTGGGATCGGAGTGGCGCTCCTCCTTCTCACCTACGGCAAATGGGCGGTTTGGGGGTTGATGCTGGTGGCGCTGCCGCTGGTGGTGCCATGGAACATGATCCCGATGTTCTGGCTGGGGTTGATCGACACGAAGACGGGACTTCTGGGGCCAAGCCTTGCCGCCGCAGGCTTCGACTGGAAATTCACCGGCTGGCATACCTGGGCGCTGATCCTGGTGGTCGACACCTGGCACTGGCTGGGGCTGGTCGTCGTGCTGGCCTATGCGGGGCTGTCCGCGATCCCGCCCGCCTACATGCAGGCCGCGGCCATCGACGGGGCCTCACGCTGGGCGGTGTTCAGGTTCATCCAGCTGCCCAGGATCGCCGGGGCCCTGGCCATCGTGTTCCTCTTGCGCTTCGTCGACAGCTTCATGATCTACACCGAAGCCTTCGCGATCAACGCCGGCGGCCCGAGCGATGCCACCCGCTTCCTGACACTGGAGCTGGGTGAAGAGATCAAGGGCTTTTCCTACGGCCAGGCGGCGGCGCGGGCGACGGTGTATTTCCTGATGGTACTGGCCGTGGTCTGGGCCTTCGTCGCCGCCACTCGGGAGCGCGAGGGATGAGGCATCTTGGCATCCTCGCACTGGCGGGGTTCATCCTTCTGCCCTTGGTGCAGGCGATACTCCTCAGCTTCACGGCAACCTTGCCTGCGGGTGCGGTTGCCGAGGGGTCCCTTGGCCTGATGAACTATCGCAACGTTCTGGCCGACCCGGAACTGCGGGCGGCGATGCTCAATTCGCTCGTCTATGTGCTGCTGAACGTCACGCTCTGCATCGGCATCGGCCTGCCTGCCGCTTATGCCTTGGCGCGGTATCGTTTTACCGGGGACCGGCATTTCCTCGTGCTGATCCTCGTGTTCCGGGTGACGCCGCCAGTGGTCCTGTCGCTACCGATCTTCATCCTTTTCAGCCATTTCGGCCTGGTGAACTCGCCCGTTGGCATCGCGCTGGTGCATTGCCTGTTCAACCTGCCGGTGGCGATCTGGGTCTTGGAAACTTTCATCCGCGCCGTTCCGCGCGCGTTTGACGAGACGGCGTTCCTCGACGGCCATTCCGGCCTGTCGTTCTTCTTTCGTCACCTGATCCCGCAGATCGCGCCGGGGATCGGGGTCGCGGCTTTCTTCTGCTTCATCTTCTCCTGGGTCGAGGTGGTCTTTGCCCGCATCCTGACTGTGACCGGGGGCAAGCCCATCACCATGGCGATTCAGGCGATGTTCAGCTTTCAGACGGATATCGGGATGGTGATGGCGATGACCTGTCTCTCGCTGGTGCCGGGGCTGGCGATGATCTGGTTCGTGCGAAACCATCTTGCGCGGGGATTCAGCTTGCGGGCATGACGCCCTGCCCCAGCAGATCCTCGACAAAGAAGGCTGCGAACTGGGCGCGACCGGAGACATCGGCCTTGGAATAGATCCGGGTCAACTGGGCACGGACCGTACCCTGGGCTGCGCCGCGCAGTGCCGCGATTTCGGCGACGTCCAGGCCCTTGAGCGCGAGGAAGGCCACATCGCGTTCGGCGGGGGTCAGGGACCAGGCCTGGAACTGGCGGTCGATCACTTCGGAAAGCGCCCCGCGGGCGACATCGAGAGCGGCCTCTTGCGTCCGAAGAAGCTCGATCGTTCGGCGCAGCGCGAAGACGCCGAAAATAATGCCGAGGACAAGGGCGGCGGTGACGATCGCTTCGACGATGAAATGCACCGAGGTCGGGTCATCGCTGATGTCACCGATCACGTCGCCGACGTAAAACACCGCCCCCAGGGTCTGTACCACGAGAAACGCCGAAAGGGCGACGGTCTGGCGTCGCCCTACGGTCTGGATATCGGGAGCGCCGTTCATTTCCGCCTTTGAGTTTCGCCAAGCAACATCGGAGCCACCAGGTTGCGCCGCAGGGCGCGGCTTTCGACGATGACCCCTACCACATGCAGAGCCGCGAGAAAGAGAAGCAGGTTGGCCGCCACTTCGTGGATCTCCTCGGCGGTGTGACGCAGGCCGCTCTCCTCGCCTTCAGAAGATTCGCCTTCGCTTTCCGCGATCAAAGCAGACCAGTCGCCGGATGCAACTGCTGCCTTGTCGGCTGCGACCTGCATCGGTGTCGCTCCGCCGGTCAGGACGAGCCCGGTTACGGTCACCGCAGCCAGGGTCGCCCAGAAGGCATAGACCATCAGCGCCGCAGCCGGGTTGTGCGAAGGATAGTGGCGGACCCGACCGGTGAGCAGTTTGCGCAGGTGGTCGAAAGCCGCCATCGGGTTTGGCGGAAAGGCCGAGAACCGCGCCTCGGCGGTGCCAAGCACCCCCCAGACCAGTCGCAGGAACAAAAGCGCCATCACCAACCAGCCAAGCGTGACATGGGTCACACTGCCGGCCTTGGTTGCCAGCGCATTGAGAAGAACCGCCACAGCGATCCCCCAATGCGAGATGCGGACCACGGGATCCCAGAGTCCGGGAGGAGCCGTACCGGCTTTGACGTCAAGTCCATGCGTTCCGGGCTGGGGGGTGGCCATGTCAGTCTTCCTTCTTGATATCGACGACCTTGCCGGTGGCGGGGTCGATGTAGACTTCCATGTCCTTGCCGCTCGCGCTGTCCTTGCACTTGGCTTCGATCTTGCCGTCTTCGGCTTCGAATTCGTTCACCACGCAGCCGGCCTTCTCGAGCGCCACCTTGGCGGCTTCCGGTTCTGTGCCGATCATGTCCCCGACAGCGGGCATCGCGGCCGCTGCAAAGGGCGACAGGATTGCCACAGCAAAGGGGAATAGAAACTTGGGTGTCATGGTCTTGCCTTTCGGTTGGGCCCCGCCGCCTGAGGCGGGGTCGGGTCCAGGGCACCGTGCCCCGGATGGACCCGATCTCTGCCCTTTGCGGCCCGATGACCATCGGGCGGCAGTTTATGCCCGACGCCTTAAGCGCCTGCTGACAGCGGATTTTCGCCGGAAGCGCCTCTTGCGTGGGCCGGGCGCAGGGGTGATATGTGGGACAGTGAAGAGGATTGCCCCCGATGGCACTGCCGATCAAAGACCAGTTCCGCTACTGGGGCATCGCCGCTGCGGTGCTTTTTCTGGTTCTGTGGCTTCTGGGCGATGTACTTTTGCCCTTCGTGGTCGGCGGCGCGATTGCCTATTTTCTTGATCCACTGGCCGACCGGCTAGAGCGGCTGGGGCTGAGCCGGGTTGCCGCGACCTCGGTCATTTCGCTGATCGCGGTCCTGTTGGTGATCCTGCTGGTGCTGGCCGTCATCCCGACGCTGGTGAACCAGCTGACTGCGCTGGTCAACGCCGCCCCAGATATTGCCAAGCGACTGCAGGGCTTTCTGCTGGAACGGTTTCCCGAGCTGGCCGACCGCACCTCGACCATCCGCCAGACGCTGGCCGAGATCGGTACGGCGATCCAGGCGCGGGGCGGAGAGCTGGCGCAGGGCATCCTGTCCTCGGCGCTTGGGGTGATCTCGGTCGTGGTCTTCGTCGTGGTCGTGCCCGTGGTGGCCTTCTACCTGCTGCTCGACTGGGACGACATGGTGGCAAAGGTCGACGGCATGCTGCCACTGGACCATGCCCCGGCAGTCCGCCGTCTGGCACGCGAGATCGACGCGGTGCTGGCAGGATTTGTGCGCGGGCAGATGTCGGTCTGCATAGCGCTTGGGTCGTTCTACGCGATAGCGCTGATGGCCGCAGGTCTGCAGTTCGGCCTGATCGTCGGGGCGATTGCCGGGGCGATCACCTTCATTCCCTATGTCGGGTCGCTGGTCGGGGGGGTGCTGGCGGTTGGGCTGGCGCTGTTCCAGTTCTGGGGCGACTGGGTGCAGATCGGTATCATCGCGGCGATCTTTGCGGCCGGGCAGTTCGTCGAGGGCAACATCCTGACCCCCAGGCTGGTCGGCAAGTCGGTCGGATTGCACCCGGTCTGGCTTTTGTTCGCGCTGTCGGCGTTCGGGACGCTTTTCGGCTTTGTCGGCATGCTGATCGCGGTGCCGGTTGCAGCAGCCATTGGCGTGCTGACCCGGTTCGCGATCGAGAAGTATCAGGAGAGCCGACTGTACAAAGGGACAACGGCGCTGGCTTCGGTCGAGGTCGTTGCGCCCGAACCTGCGCCCGAACCTGCCCCCAAGCCCGCGCCCAAGCCCGCTCCGAAACCGCGACGCAGCCGGAAAGCCGCCAGCGGGGCCGGAGACGGCATGTGATCCGGCAACTGGCCTTTGACCTGCCGAACACCGAGGCGATGACGCGGGCGGACTTCTTCATCGCACCGTCGAACGCGCTTGCCTTGCAGGCGATCGAGGGCTGGGAAGGCTGGCCGGGCCGAAAACTGTTGCTGATCGGGCCGGAAGGGTCGGGCAAGACGCATCTGGCGCGGGTCTGGGCCGAGATGGCCGGCGCGTCGATCCTGCAGGCGGAAGGTCTGACCGGGACCGAGCTGTCCGGCTATGCAGGGCAGCGCGTGGTCGTCGAGGATGCCGACCGGATCGGTGCGGCCGAGGTGCAGCTTTTCCACTTGCACAACCTTGTCACCACAAGTGGCGCGCTCCTTCTGACTGCGCGGACTCCGCCGCGTGACTGGGGCCTTCGGCTTCTCGACCTTCAAAGCCGGATCCAGGCAGCCCCGGTTGCTCGGCTGGAGGCCCCGGACGATGCGCTGTTGTCTGCCGTGCTGGTCAAGCTTTTCGCCGACCGACAGGTGGTGGTCACGGCGAAGCTGATCCCCTATCTTCTCAGCCGGATGCCCCGGTCGGCCGGGGCCGCGCGGGCGCTGGTGTCAGCCCTGGACGGCATGGCTCTGGCCGCCGGTCGCCCGATCACCCGTCCGCTTGCGGGCGAGGCTCTCGACCGCCTTTTTCCCGAATGAAGCGATGTCATCAACATGTCACGAAGCACACGGCATAACCCGATCATGACCCAGGCTGACTTCCTCAAATCCCCGTTTCCCGCCCCTGTCGAGCTTCCCTTCGCGGAGACCGCCGGCCCGGGCCGCTTTTTCAACCGCGAGCTCTCCTGGCTTGCCTTCAACTGGCGCGTCCTCGAAGAGGCGGCGAACCCCGCCGTGCCGCTGTTGGAACGGCTGCGGTTCCTGTCGATCTCGGCGGCAAACCTGGATGAGTTCTACACCGTCCGCGTCGCGGGCCTGCGCGCACAACTGCGCTCGGCGAACGCCACGCTGTCGGAAGATGGCCGCAGCCCGGCGGAACAGCTGGCGCTGATCAACGCCGATGCCCGCAGCCTGATGCAGACCCAGCAGACGACCTTCAACCGGCTGCGCAAAGAAATGGAAGCGGAAGGCATCAGCATCGTGCCGCGCTCGAAGCTTGCCGCGCGCGACCTGAAGCATCTGGAAGCGCATTTCCTGCACAACGTTTTCCCGGTCCTTTCGCCTTTGGCGATCGACCCGGCCCACCCGTTCCCATTCATCGCCAACACCGGCTTCAGTCTGGCGCTGGAACTTGAGCGGGTGACCGACAACCGCCAGCTGAAGGCGCTTTTGCCGATCCCGCAGCAGGTTGCCCGGTTCGTCCCGTTGCCAAGCGAGGCGGGCGAGCATCGGTTCCTGCCGCTGGAAGAGCTTCTGCTGCTGCATCTTGGAATGCTTTTCCCCGGCTATTCGGACAAGGGCCATTGCAGCTTCCGCGTGCTCCGCGACAGCGATCTTGAGGTGGAGGACGAGGCCGAAGACCTGGTCCGCGAGTTCGAGACCGCGCTGAAACGCCGCCGCCGGGGCGAGGTGATCCGGCTGAAAATGTCTGCGGGTGCGCCGGAAGATATGCGCGCGCTGATCATGGAAGAGCTGACCGTCACCGAAGACGAGGTGGTCGAGGTCAAGGGCCTTCTGGGCGTGGCCGACCTGAAGGAACTGATCCTCTCCAGCCGCAAGGACCTGATGTGGCCGCCCTTCAGCCCCCGGGTGCCCGAGCGGGTCGAGGATCACGATGGCGACATGTTCGCCGCGATCCGGCAAAAGGACATGCTGCTGCACCACCCCTACGAAACCTTCGACATGGTGATCCGCTTTCTGGAACAGGCGGCGCGCGATCCGAATGTGCTGGCGATCAAGCAGACGCTTTACCGCACCTCGTGGGACAGCCCGATTGTCAGCGCGCTTTGCGAAGCGGCCGAATCGGGCAAGTCGGTGACCGCCCTGGTAGAACTGAAGGCGCGCTTTGACGAGGCGGCTAACATCCGGCAAAGTCGGCGGCTGGAACGCGCAGGTGCGCATGTCGTCTACGGTTTCGTGAACTACAAGACCCATGCCAAGATCAGCACCGTCGTGCGGCGCGAGGGCGACCATCTGGTCACCTACACCCATTACGGCACCGGGAACTACCACCCGATCACCGCGCGCATTTACACCGACCTGTCGTTCTTCACCTGCGACGGAGCGCTCGGGCGCGATGCGACCAAGGTCTTCAACTACCTTTCGGGCTATGTGCAGCCCGAGGGCCTTGAAAATCTGGCGATCAGCCCGATCACGCTGAAGCCCCGGCTTCTGGAGCTTATCGCCGCCGAATCCGAGCATGCCCGCGCCGGACGCCCGGCCGAGATCTGGGCGAAGATGAACTCTCTGATCGAAGCCGACGTGATCGACGCGCTTTATGCCGCGTCCCAGGCCGGAGTGAAGATCAGTCTGGTGATCCGTGGCATCTGCGGGCTACGGCCAGGGGTGAAGGGCCTTTCGGAAAACATCCGGGTGAAATCGATTGTCGGGCGGTTCCTGGAACATTCCCGCATTGTCTGCTTTGGCAATGGCTTCGGGTTGCCAGCCAATGGCGGGCGGGTCTTCTTTTCTTCGGCCGACTGGATGGGGCGGAACCTGACGCGGCGCGTGGAAACCTTGGTCGAAGTGAATAACCCGACGGTGAAAACCCAGATCCTGAGCCAGATCATGGCCGCGAATCTGTGCGACGAGGCGCAAAGCTGGATCCTGGCTCCGGACGGAACCTATGCCCGCGATCTTGGGTCCGAAGGGGCACAGCTGTTCAACTGCCACCAGTTCTTCATGCAAAACCCGTCGCTTTCGGGCCGGGGCACGGCGGGGGCCACGGACGCGCCGCTCTTGGTGGCACTGAAGGATGGCGTTGCAATTGAACCTGCGGACAGCACGGCGGGATCGGGCGACCAAATCCTTAAGTAAGGATTTGGTCAAATTTCTTGCTTAAGAAATTTGCCGGAACCCGCCCTCAGCCGCCAAAGCCCGGATCGCGCATAAGCTGCAGTCTCCCTGCCGCCGCGCGGGCGAAGGTGCGCAAGACAACCTTGCGGCGCGCGCCTGATAATGGGGTTTCGGGGGCTATCCGCACCACTTCGGCGTCCCAGGCATCGGCAAGGATCAGGCCGGTGCTTTCGGGCAAAAGCTCGACCGGGAAGTCGGAATCCACTGCCCAGAAGAACCGGTCGCACCAGTCGAGATAGCCCTGCCATTTCCGGTCAGCCCGGAAATCGGCCCGACCGGATTTGCATTCCACGACCCAGACCTCGCCCTTTGGCCCGAGCGCCATCACGTCGACTCGCAGGCCGGGGGCCGGGATCAGCTCTTCGACGCAGACGAAATCCAACGCCCTGAGGCCCCGGCAGACGCCGCGCTGCAGGCGTTGGCCTGGCAGTGGGGGCAAAAGCTCGACAGGGGTTTCGGCGGGCATGTCCATGAGCAGATCATGAACCAAAGGTGAACATCTGTCCAGCCTTGCGGTCCACCCCTTGGCCACCTATGTTGTCAGGTGGCGGGTGCTGCTCTTCGCGTGTGGGGCCAATTTTCCAGTGGCCGATAAGCAAACGAACGGGGGCTGGCTCTGCCCGGATCCTGGTCCGGGTATCTGGCGCCCACCTGAGACCTCTGGCTCTCGGGAAAAACCCGGTCCTCACGGTTGCTGCGGGCCCGCCACCCAGATGCTGCCGGATGGCGGACGCCGGGCTTAGGTCTCGGGAGTGTCCTGCCCGCGACCACCAAGAAGCCAAAGGGCCGCACCAACAACAATCAGGCCGATCTTGATCCCCCAGGCGGGGCCTTCGCCCCAGTTGTAGATCCAGGCCAGAACCGTTGGCACCCGGTCCAGATAATACAGCACGATTGCGAAGATGCCAAGAAAAACAGCAAGCGAACCAATCTGACGCATTGGGTCCTCCATGATTACCCCAAGCACCAGCCTGCACGGGCGCACCTAACCTACAAGTCAGGAAGGCAGACCCCTACCTCACCGGCCTTGAAAACCTGGTTTAGGGGCACGAAGTCGACCGGCTTACTGCCGGGCGCGCGCCTTCGCTTTAACCGGTAGCGGAACAGGCACCAGTTCGCCCGCCCCATGACCACCCTTCGGCCCTTCGTCATCCGTGGCCACCGCCATGATGCGGAAGGCAAACTGCACCCCAGAAAAGACGATGCCGTTGAAGATGATCAGCATCGCCGCCGCGATCCAGCCGATATCCGAGCCTTGGATAAGGTGGCCGATCCCGGCCACGTCCAGCCAGATCAGACCCGCCGTGAAAACAGCGGCGATCATGAAACCAAGGAAAACGCTCTGGATGTAAAGACGGACAAGTGCGGGCATTCGCGACCTCCATACCTGCGTTCAAAGATAAGGGGCCGCGCCGTGTTTGCAAGCCGCAGAATGCGGCCTTGCGCGACTCCGGTGCCGCCCCGTTCGGGCCGGCGCAGGTCAATCGCGCTATGGCATCGGCCCTTCGTCCCGCCGCATGCGCGACTCCCGAAGGGCACGCAGTTCGTCGCTGCTGATCCGGGTGACCTCGACCTCTTCCACCTTCTTCGCATCGCGACGCGTGATCTGCCGGTCCCAAGCAAGCACCGCGGTCGCGCAAAACCAGCAGGCGCCCCAGAGCAGATAGAGTATTGCGATCGCAAGGGCCACAGGTCTGAAGACGACAGGTTCTTCCGGCAGCGGGGCAAGGAAATCGACGCTCGCCTCTTGCAGGCCTGCCTGAATGGCCTCGAAGATCGTGCCAAAGACGCCCAGGAAAAAGATGCCCGCACACCAAAGAAACCAGACGATGATCAGGCTGATGATCCCCGCGCCGAACCCGAAGAACGGGCCGGGGTCACGACCGCCCCGGGTCGCCGCGGCAGCAGAGGCGGTCATCGGCACCGCCATCGCGCAGGCGTAGACAGAGTTCAGCAGCACGTAGACCACGACCGCAACGCCAGAGACCACCGGCAACGCCTCCACGCCCGGTGTTGGCACGTCGAGTTCGATGCCCAGCCATCCAAGCCCAAGTCCAACCCCCGCCGAGCAGAACATGATGATCACGCCCACGAAGGTGTTGATCAGGCCATACATCACGCTTGCGCGGATCAGCGCGCCAAATGCTGGTTCATTGCCGCGACCATAAGCTGCCAGCGCACAGCGATAGCCGATGATCGACAGAAAGGTTCCGATCGCAGATGCGATCACGGCCCCGAAGAGCGGGATCAGCGTGAGCAGGGCGAGCGGGATGCAAAGGATCAGGACGAGCGGGAACAGGAACACATAGTGCCAAAGGGTTCCCAAAGACAGTGGAAGCGCGCGCAAGAAGAGAGGCAAGTAACGTCTCCGACAAAGAAAAGTAAACTGAGGAAACAAGGACAACCCCGGGGCGATCTACGGCCCATACCACCCGATTTCAAGAGCAACGTGACACAGCCGCGCGATGGCCCCGGCGTCAGGCTGCTGACCCGGGATCGCGCGGTCGGCGTAACCCTTTGGACCCATGCGGTCATCGCCTCCAATTCGTCGATGGGGCCTGCGATTACGCGCATACCCGCAGGGCGCATCCAAGACCGGGTGAAAAATGATCGCCCCTTTGGCGCGGGCTGGGGCCTGTCATCACCGGCCAGGCCCGGATTCGCGCAATGCGGTCGCATCTGATCGAGATCATGGCGGCCTGCGCAAACCGGGCCAATACTGCGACCCACACAAACGGAGGATTCGCCATGAAACCACTGGTCACGCTTTACTGCATCGCCGACGAGGCGGGGTTCCGGCTTTTGCGCGGGCGGGGGAGCGAGGTGGAAGAATTGCTCATGGCCAGTACCGAGGCCTTCGCCGATGTGGATTACGAATTTCCGAATAGCGGCCGCAACCGCTCAGGACGACAGGGCGAAGTCAGTTTTGGTCATGGCAGGACGACCGAAGCCGAGATCGAGCGTCCGCGCCTGGCAAAGCATGTGATCCGCGCGCTTGAGGCGGAATGGGCCAAGGGACAGGCCGACCGGATCGTGCTGGCTGCGGGCCCGAAGATGCTGGGCGCGTTGCGGGACGCAATGCCGGACGGTCTGGCCGGGCATGTCGCCGCCGAAGTCGCAAAGGACCTGTCCGATGTCCCGGCCCATGAGTTGATGCCGCACCTGCCGGGCCTGCCGCAGGTCTGAACCGCTGCCCCTTGGGAAACGAAAGGACCATCGATGACCGATGCCAATCCCGACCCCCGCGTCCTGCCAGAACCCGGTGCCAAGCCCGATGGCTCGGTCTGGATGCGCGGGCTCCTGATGCTTCTGACCGCGATCCTGATCAGCGTGGCGCAGACCGTGCTGCATGTGCTGACCTTGGTGCAGTTCGTGCTGATGCTTGCGGGCAAGGGCCAACCCAATGCCGAGATCGCAGGTTTCGGCAAGACCTTGGGCACCTGGCTGGCAAAAGCGGCGACCTTCCAGACCGCCGCAAGCGAGGAGAAGCCCTGGCCGTTCTCTGGCTAGAGCCTGCCCGCCAAAAACGGACGCCGGTCTTGTCGAAAGACAGGCGGCCACCACGAAGCGAGAACCTGTCCGATGCTTCTATCAGGATCAGACAGGCTCTAGGGCTCAGGCCTCCATAGCTTCCAGCTCGTCGATAAAGCCTGCGATCATGGAAAGGCCCTTGTCCCAAAATTGCGGGTCGCTTGCGTCAAGGCCGAAGGGCGCAAGGAGTTCCTTGTGGTGCATGGAGCCGCCAGCCTTCAGCATGGCAAAGTACTTTTCCTGAAAGTCCGGCAACCCGCCCGCATAGGCTGCGTAGAGCGCGTTCACCAACCCGTCGCCGAAGGCATAGGCATAGACGTAGAAGGGCGAATGGACGAAGTGCGGTATATAGGCCCAGAAGGTCTGATAGCCATCCATGAACTCGAACGCGTCACCCAGCGACTGTGCCTGCACCGACATCCAGAGGGCGTTGATGTCTTCCGGGGTCAATTCGCCTTCGGCCCGCGCCGCATGGAGTTTGCATTCGAAGTCGTAGAAGGCGATCTGGCGGACGACCGTGTTGATCATGTCCTCGACCTTGCCAGCAAGGAGGGTCTTTCGTTCGGCCGGGGTCGTCGCCTGTTCCAGAAGCTTGCGGAAGGTCAGCATCTCGCCGAAGACCGATGCGGTTTCGGCCAGGGTAAGGGGGGTGGAGGCCAGAAGCTCGCCCTGCCCGGCCGCCAGCACCTGATGGACGCCGTGGCCAAGCTCATGCGCCAGCGTCATCACGTCGCGCGGTTTGCCGAGATAGTTCAGCATGACATAAGGATGGACGGTGGTGACGGTCGGGTGGGCAAAGGCCCCCGGGGCCTTGCCGGGCTTCACGCCGGCGTCGATCCAGCCCTTGTCGAAGAAGGGCGCGGCAAGGTCGGCCATCCTTAGGTCGAAGGCCGCGTAGGCCTCGGTCACGGTGCGGCGGGCCTCGGCCCAGTCGACGGTCTTCGGGGTCTCGGTCGGCAGAGGAGCGTTGCGGTCCCAGACCTGCAGCTTGTCCAGCCCCATCCATTTCGCCTTCAGCCGGTAGTAGCGGTGGGAAAGCTTCGGATAGGCCGCGACGACGGCGTCGCGCAGGGCCTCGACAACCTCGGGTTCGACATGGTTCGACAAGTGCCGCCCGTGCTGGGGCGTCGGCATCTTGCGCCAGCGGTCGTGGATTTCCTTTTCCTTGGCCAGCGTGTTGTGGACGCGGGCGAAAAGCTTGACGTTCTTTTCGAAAACCTCGGCCAGGGCCCGCGCCGCCGCCTCGCGCCGGGACCGGACGGGATCGGTCAAGAGGTTCAGCGTGGCCTCAAGGTTCAGCTCTTCCGGCTCGCCCCCGACCTGGAACATCAGCGCCGCCATCGTCTCGTCGAAAAGCTTGTTCCAGGCGCTGGCGCCGACAACGCTTTCGTCATGGAGGAACTTTTCCAGCTCATCGGACAGCTGGTGCGGCCGCATCGCGCGCATCCGGTCAAAGACCGGCTTGTAGCGGGCAAGACCTGCGTTTTCCGCCATCAGGCGCTTCAGGTGATCGTCGTCCAGCCGGTTGAATTCCAGACTGAAGAAGACCAGAGGCGTGGTCGCGTTCGTGACCCGATCCTGCGCATCGCCCATGAACTTGGCGCGCTCGGGGTCGATGGTGTTCTGATAGTAGCGCAGGCCCGCATAGGACATCAGCCGCCCGGCGATGATGTCGATCCGCTCATATTCCTGCACGCAGGCCAGAAGGCCGCTTGCATCCTGCCGCCCGAGCCGCCCCTCGTAGGCCTTGCCGAAAGCCGCACAGGCGCGCTCAAGCTCGGCCATGTCGCGGGCGTATTCCGGCGCATCGGGGCCGGGGTAAAGGTCGGTCAGGTCCCAGTCGGGGAGATCGCCGAACCCACCGCTGGCGGCGTTGGCATCAAAAAGCGGTTTGGGCAGCGGCAAGGGCATCGGCGGGTCCTCCGGGAATGTCTTCTTCCATCTAGTGCGGGATGGCGCGAGAGGGAAGCGCTCAGGGCCCCCTCCTCGTTCGACTTCGTCTCCTCGTCGGATGACGGCCGCGAGGAGGAGACGAAGTCGAACGAGGAGCATCGCCTCAGATCTCGACCGCGACCTCGTAGACCCGGTCCATCATCGCCTGCGTGCCCCGCACGAATTCCAGCGGGCAAGGATAAGGCACGCCATCGCGCACCGTGCGGCCGAAGGCCTCGACCTGCAGCTTGTAATGGTTGGCGGTCGGGAAACGTTCCACCGTCACCCGGTTGCCCATCTGGTGCAGCTCGACCTCGGCCAGATCATTGACATTGGCGTTGAACGGACCGCCCTCCAACCGGATCATCCCCTTGCTGCCCTGGAAGGTCGCAACCTGCCGGTTGTACATCCGCATCGAGGTCATCGAGCCATAGGTAAACCGCCCCCCCGGTCCTTCCATCACCCCGGCGACCTGGGCGAAGACATCGACGCCATTCTCGCGGTGGATGCGGGCGGAAAGGTCCACCGGTTCCGCGCCGGTCACGAACCGGGTGCAGCCGAACGTGTAGACCCCGATGTCCCGCAAGGACCCACCACCGGTTTCCGGCTTGTTGCGGATATTGCCCGCCTCGGTCAGGTTGAAGCTGAAGGCCACGTCGGCATGGGTCAGCGTGCCGATCTCTCCGGCCTCAAACCATTCCTTCGCCCGCTGCCATTGCGGGTGGTGGACAATCATGTAGGCCTCGGCGGCCAGAAGCTTGGTGCGGTCGCGGGCGGCGATGATCTGGTCGATCTCGCGCGCCTTCATCGCAATCGGCTTTTCGGTCAGCACGTGTTTACCCGCCGCAAGCGCCCTCAGCGTCCATTCCACATGCAGATGGTTCGGCAGCGGAATGTAGACCGCGTCGATCGTGGGATCGGTCAACAGCGCATCATAGGTTGGATGCACCGCAAGCCCGGGACAGAAGGCGAGGAAACCTTCAGCTTTGCCTGCGTCCGAGGTCGCGAGGGCGGCAAGTTCCGCGCCCTCGGCTGCATGAATTGCGGGCGCCATATGTTCGCGCGCGAAGTTTGCGGCGCCAAGGACACCCCATCTGACCGGTTTCATGGCTTGCTCTCCCCCCTCAGGTTCCACAAAGCACTAGGTCAGATTCGATGGATTCATTCAACCCGCCGAAAGCGCAGATACGTCATCAGGCCGAAGGGGCGGATCTGTTTTTGCTCTTCCAGCTTCAGCTTCGGGTGCCCCATCACCCGGTCAATCGCAAAGTCGGAATGCCAGCCAAGTCGGTCAGCCAGGGGTGCAGCCAGCCGCTCGGCGAAAGACCAGCCCTCGGCCCGACCCGCAAAGTGGCTGGCGATCATCACCGACCCGCCGGGGCGGCAAAGCCGGGCCATTTCGTCCATGACCCGTTCAGGGTCGGGCACCACCGACATCACATGCATCGCGGCAATGTGGTCGAACGAGGCGTCGGGGAAGGAGATCTTGCGCGCATCCATCTGATGCAGGCCGACAAGGTTGCCAAGCTTCTTCCGCTTGGCCTTAAGCGCGGCCTCGCGCAGCATTTCGGCAGAAAGGTCGATCCCGGTCACCTGGACATGGGCCCCGTAGAACTTCAGGGCAAGGCCGGTGCCGATGCCCACTTCCAGCACGGACCCGCCCTGGGCATTCACATGCTGCCCGGCCAGAATGCGGCCGCCCTGGGTGATCCGCCCGAAGGTCAGATCATAGATCGGGGCCCAGCGGCGGTACGATCTCTGGATCGCCTCTACTTGCATGCATATGATTCCCTTGAAATTTTCCGTTGCCACTCTGCAATTGACGGCAGGAATAGCAAGGGGAACCGACAACCGGTGCGGGAATTCAGCCGACCGTCCTTCTGCGAAGACCCTTCAGGAAAAGCAAGATAACCCCGGCCACATAGCCCAGACACAGGATAAGAAGCGTGACCCAGGGATAGGTCAGGACCGCAGCGACCAGGGCGACCGCACCGACCAGCAGATAGCGCGCCAGATCGGGGGCGACCGTGATCCGCTTCAGCGACGGCGTGCGCACCCGGCTGATCATCAAGGCCCCGACCGCCACCATCCAGGCCGCCACCAGAACCGGCGGCAACTGCACCGCGTGATCCGTGGCAAACGCCAGATAGAGCGGTGACAACACCAAAAGCGCGCCCGCGGGCGACGGCACGCCGATGAACGAGGTCTTCTCGGCCACTTCCCCCACCGCGCGCGACCCGACGTTGAACCGGGCCAGCCGCAGCATGCAGCAGACGACATAAACCAGGACCGCAATCCAGCCGAGGCTTACATCGGGCCGAAGGCCCCAAAGATACAGCACCAGCGCGGGCGTCACCCCGAAGTTGACGAAATCGCAGAGGCTGTCGAGCTCCGCCCCGATCTCGCTTTCCGATTTCAGCATCCGCGCCAACCGGCCGTCCAGCCCATCGAGCGCCGCCGCGACCCCGATCAAGAGGACCGCCATCGTGAAGTTTTCCGCGATCGCATAGCGGATCGCGGTCAGCCCCGCACAAAGCGCCAGGATCGACACCAGGTTCGGCAAAAGCTTCAGAAGCAAAAACTCGCGCGGGGCGTCCGCCGGTTTGCGAGGCATGGTCACTCGACCCGCGCGGCGCGGGTCGGGGCGTCCTGGCCGATCAGCGCTATCACGGTCTCGCCCCCGATCATCGTCTGGCCAAGGGCGACCTGGGGCTCCACCCCCTCGGGCAGGTAGACATCAAGGCGTGAGCCGAAGCGGATCAGCCCAAAGCGTTCCCCGGTACGCAGGGTCTGGCCTGCCACGGTCCAGCAGACGATTCGCCGAGCGATCAGCCCGGCGATCTGCACCACCGCGATCTTGCGGCCATCGGCCATTTCGATGGCCAGGGCATTGCGCTCGTTCTCCTCCGATGCCTTGTCCAGTGAGGCGTTGAAGAACTTGCCCGGTCGGTAGGCCACCGCCGTCACCTTGCCCGCAATCGGCGCCCGGTTCACATGGCAGTTAAAGACCGACATGAAGACGCTGACCCGGGTCAAGGGCTCGGGTCCCATACCCAGCTCGACCGGGGGAACCGCGCGCTCGATCAGGCTGACCAGACCGTCCGCCGGGCTGACCAGAAGCCCCGCATTCAGCGGGACCGACCGCTTGGGATCGCGGAAGAAGTAGTAGCACCAGACCGTCAGGCCGACCCCGATCCAGCCTAAGGGATCCCAGATCCAGAACAGGATGACGGTCGCCAGTGCGAAGGCCGCAACGAATTTCCACCCTTCAGGGTGCATGGGCTTGATGACGGTATCGATCATTCTCATGCCGCGTTTCCTAGCGCCTTGCCCAGCGCGGAGCAAACGAAAAGGCAGTCGCGCGGCCTCCCCCCTCCGGCGCAGGCAATTGCCCGAACCCGAGGCAGGCTACTATACTTTGCCGGGGCGCATGCTGGCCCGCGATTCATTTGGTCAAAGGATTGGGACATGAACGGGAAAGCCTGGGCGATTGTGCTCGTACTTGTGGCGGGAATGGCAGGGGCGCAGCAACTGGACGTGGATTTCCCTATCCTTGAAGACGCCCAAGCCGCAGGTTGCGCCGGAAGCTATGTCGCAGGTCTGGACCCGAACGGCGATGGCTTTCTTGCGGTGCGTACAGGCCCCGGCACCGGCTATCGCAAGATCGACGAGCTATACAACGGCGATCTGGTGCGGACCTGCGCCAGAAACGGTGCGTGGGTCGGTGTCTATTATGGCAAGCCGCGCCGCGTCGGCTGGGTCCATAGCAAGTGGCTGATCGACGGCGCGGGATAAACCCCCGCGAATGACTTGCCGGCACCGGCCCGACGGACGGGATATCGGGGCGACAGCAAGCCGGCCGTCCCGCTCCGTCTAGCGCGGCCCCGTCACGCCGGAACCGCCATCCCCTTACCGCGCGCCAGTTCGCGCATCTTGGCCTGCAGTTTCTCGAACGCGCGCACCTCGATCTGGCGGATGCGTTCACGGCTGACGCCATAGCTTTCCGACAACTCCTCCAGCGTGACCGGCTCTTCGGCCAGGCGGCGCTGCATCAGGACGTCCTTCTCGCGGTCATTCAACACCGACAGCGCCTGCGCCAGCAGGGCACGGCGGGTGTCAAGCTCGTCCTTCTCTTCATAGGCCTCGGCCTGATCGCTGTCCTCATCCTCCAGCCAGTCCTGCCATTGGGTCGTGCTGTCGCCGTCAGAGCCCACGGTCGCGTTCAGTGACGCATCCGACCCCGCCAAACGCCGGTTCATCGCAATGACCTCTTCTTCGGTCACCGACAGATCCTTGGCGATCTGCTTGACGTTCTCGGGGCGCAGGTCGCCCTCTTCCAGTGCGCCGACCTTGGCCTTGGCCTTCCGCAGGTTGAAGAACAGCTTCTTCTGCGCCGATGTGGTGCCCAGTTTCACCAGGCTCCACGACCGCAGGATATATTCCTGGATCGAGGCGCGGATCCACCACATCGCATAGGTCGCAAGGCGAAAACCCTTCTCCGGGTCAAACCGCTTGACCGCCTGCATCAGGCCGACATTCGCCTCACTGATCACCTCGGCCTGCGGCAGTCCGTAACCGCGGTAGCCCATCGCGATCTTGGCGGCCAGACGCAGATGCGAGGTCACCAGCCGATGCGCCGAGGTCGGGTCCTGATGATCAACCCAACGCTTGGCCAGCATGTATTCCTCTTCCGGCTCCAGAAGCGGAAACTTCCGGATCTCCTGCAAATACCGGTTCAGACCCTGTTCAGGGCTGGGTGCGGGAAGGTTGGTATAGGTGCTCATTCAATGCCCCCTAATTGGCCCGGTGCAGCTGCGCCCCCGGGAGGTAGATAACCTATGGTAACCTGAAGACCGCTGCAAGTGGGCCTCTATCACATAACCTTTAACGACAGATGTGGATCCCTCCGTCGCGCGCCGAGGCCCAGGTACCTTCGACCGCCCTGTAAAGCGTCAGCCCGTCAGATTGCCACCCGCTCGCCCAGTTCGACCACCCGGTCGCGCGGCAGGTGGTAAAAATCGGAAGGGTCCGCCGCCAGCCGGGCCAGCGCGACATAGATCTTGTCCATCGCCAACTCGAGGCCCTTACCGGTCGCCACCGCGCGCCTGCGCCCCAGAAAGAAGGTCGAGCCCATGACGTCGAACTTCAAGCCCGCCCGACGGGCATGGCTCATGGCCCGGCTGACATTCGGCGTCTCCATGAAGCCAAAGCGCAAGGTCAGCCGCAGGAAACAGCCGCCCAAGGGCTCAAGGGTTGCCCGCTCCTCCGCCGTCGCATAGGGCACGCGCAGGGTTTCGACCGTCAGCAGCACAGTCTGTTCGTGCAGCACCCGGTTGTGCTTGATGTTGTGCATCAAGGCCGAGGGGACGATATCGGGGTCACCGGTCAGAAAGAACGCCGTCCCCGGAATGACATTGCAGCTTGACCCCTGCATCATCGGCACGAAGGACGAGACCGAAACCGCCAGCTTCGCCACCCGCGCCCGCACCAGTTGCGTGCCGCGCCACCAGGCCCACATCACGAAACCCACAACCGCAGCCGCGATCAACGGTACATAGCCGCCATCACCGATTTTCGCCAGGTTCGAGGCCAGGAACACCAGCTCGATCCCCAGGATCGGTGCCGCCAGAGCCACCGCAACCGGCGCCCGCAGCCGCCCCGACCGCACGAGGTACAGTATCCCCAGCACGGTCGTCAGCACCATGGTCCCGGTCACTGCGATCCCGTAGGCCGAGGCCAGCGCACCGGATGACCCGAACGCCACTACCAGCCAGAGAACCCCGCCCAGCAGCAGCCAGTTCACCGCGCCGATATAGATCTGCCCGCTTTGCCCTTCGGCCGTATGCAGTATCCGCAGACGCGGCAGGAAACCCAGCTGGACCGCCCCCCGTGCCATGGAAAACGCCCCCGTGATCACCGCCTGGCTGGCAATGACCGTCGCTGCAGTCGCCAGCGCCACCAGGATCGGCAGCGCCACGTCGGGCGCCATGGCGAAGAACGAGTTCTCGGCCGTCTCGGGCGTCGCCAGCACCAGGGCACCCTGCCCGAGGTAGTTCAGCACCAGCGCCGGCAGCACCAGCACGAACCAGGCCAGCATGATCGGCCGCCGCCCGAAATGGCCCAGGTCGGCATAAAGCGCCTCGCCTCCGGTCACCGCCAGAAACACCGCCCCAAGGACGACAAAGGCCACGCCCGTATGGTCGATCAGGAAATCCACCCCCCAGACCGGGTTGAACGACGCCAGCACCCAGGGGGCATCGGCGATATGCCACAGCCCCAACCCAGCAAGGGCCAGGAACCACACCACGCAGATCGGGCCGAAGAGGGTTGCGACACTGGCCGTGCCATGCCGCTGCACCATGAAGAGCGCCACCAGAATGCCCAGCGTCACCGGCAGCACATAGGCCGACAGCGACGGCAGGATCAGCTCCAGCCCTTCGACCGCCGACAGGACCGAAATCGCCGGGGTGATCGCCGCATCCCCGGCAAAAAGCGCAGCCCCCGCCAGCGCCAGCAGCAAGACCACAATCGACCGTTTCCCCGCAGCCAGCCTGACCAAAGTGTAAAGCGCCAGGATGCCCCCCTCGCCCCGGTTGTCGGCGCGCAGCAGGAAGAAGACGTATTTCACCGTGACGATCAGGATCAGCGTCCAGATCAAGAGCGACAGGATGCCCAGCACCTCAGGCGGCCCGGGCACCGCCGCACCGGTCGCCTTCAGCGCCTCGCGGAAGGCGTAGATCGGCGAGGTGCCGATGTCGCCGTAGACCACCCCGATGGCACCCAGGGTCAGGGCCGCGACCCCTTGCCTTTGCGTCTCGTCGTCGTGGATGTCGGGATGGTCACCCTGTTCGGACTTCAGATAGTCGGCGATATCCAGCGCCTCTTCGCCGATCAGTTCCACCGAAGGCGGCAGGTCTTGCGGTCTGGGGTCATCTATCATGGTTCACCCTTGGGTGTTGTCCCGACGTTCGGATCTAGGAGGGGAGGTTGCTCGTCCGGTGCGGGTCTGATCGCAGGATCTGCGAGCGGCGGTCCGTTACCCCCCTGGCAGGAGGGATGCGTTTTGGCTCCGATGCCGATACCGACCCGAGTCGGCGTGGCGCTTTCATACGCCTCTCACGGACGCGTGACAACATGCTGCGCCTGCAAACTGCCGGCAGTCCCCGCTCACCCCTGATTGTCCACCTGCGCCCTGACCGAGACCCGCCCCAGCCGCGAGATGCGGTAGGGCGCGCCGCCTGCCGAGGCGATAAGGCCCTTGCGCCGCAAACGCTGAAAGACCTGCAGCGTGCAATCCGACAGGATCAGCCCGTCACGCGTGACACAAAGCACGTCGTCGACCTTGCGGCCGTGGCCCCGCGAATGTTCGATACGGCCCCCTAGGGCCAGGACATGCAGCACCCGCTGCTCGGTCCGTGAGATGTTCATTGAAGTACCGAAGTGAAAAGCCATGCCGGACCACACGAAGGCCACCGCACTTCGCCGGTCGTTCATGTCACCCCTGGCCCGAAGGGCAGGTGACGTCAGCAGGCTGCCGCAATCTCCGGCATGAGGCACTCTCCGTGGCCCCATCGGGGGGCAGAGCCAAGTCAGCATAAAGGCCCCGGCCCCGCTGCGCAACGGCCCGTCGGCGGTTAACACTCCCTTCACCGCGACCACGTGAAGATGGCCTATGTCACGCTACCTCCGCCCCCGCGTTCCCGGTGCATCGGTGTTCTTCACTGTCACGCTGGCTGACCGCAGCTCACGGCTACTGGTCGATCAAGTGGACGCCCTGCGCGAGGCCGTCCGCGCGACCATGGCCGAACGCCCGTTCCGCATCGACGCTTGGGTCGTGCTGCCCGAGCATCTGCATGCCCTCTGGACGCTGCGAGAGGGCGACGCGGACTATTCGGTGCGGTGGCGGTTGATCAAGACGCGGCTCTCACGCGGCTTACCGGTGGGGCCGCTCCGGGCAAGCCACGAGGCCCGGAAAGAACGGGGAATATGGCAGCGTCGGTTCTGGGAACGCCACATCCGGGATGAAAATGATTTCCGGACACATATCCGCTATTGCTGGTTCAACCCTCTCAAGCATGGTTTGGTGGAAAGGCCCGAGGATTGGCCATATTCATCCGTCCACCGCGATAACCGGCAGGGCAAGTACGGTTGGTGATTGCACGGGTGACGTTTTTCACAAGACGCGATCCGTAGGGTGCGTGATTTCACGCACCATGGTTTGCGGATCATTGATGAATTTCAACCGACAGTGACGCGATATCATGCGAGTAGGTTGGTGCAGGGTTTGAAACGTTGCGCAAGTGGTTGAGGGTGGATGGTGCGTGAAATCACGCACCCTACGCTTGCTGAAATCCCTGTGCCATCCTAAGCTTCCCTTACTTTGAAATTCTGTGGGATCTGGAGCTTTGCTTTCTTGACTGCATCGTGCAGCGCGTCTGAGATGAAGAAATCCGGGCCTCTCAGGTTGCGTTCCCGCCACAGATGCGCGCCTTCCGTTGCCGCGCTAGAGAGGGAAAGGCGCGCGTAACGTTCCGCTGTTGAAGCGGAAAAAAGATACGTGCCCGTAAATATACGAACCCTGTTCGTATCAAGATAGCTCATCCGCTTCCACAGATCACCTTCGGTGTCCAGATCTGGGATGAAGCTGTCACGGAACTGGCCGATAACCATGGTGAAATAGCTGCCAGGGAAGGCTGCGGAATCTGGCTGCAGAAAGGTGGTCGGACGGAACTGATGAATACCAGGTTCCAGACCCTCGATTAGATCTTTCATGGCTTGGTCAACGGCGAGGAGCTTGTTGGTAGTTTTGAACAACGATCCGAGGCTTCTTATCTTTCGCTCCGCCTGGAAGGCTCTCGGCCATTCATGGTCTAGCAGTGCCGTTAACACGGTCCGGTCCCCAGGGTGCAGGATGCCAATTTCCTTGACGAACTTCCCGAAGACCCAACCAACGTAGTCGACTTCATGGCCGAAGACCGCCCTTTCCTCGGCCGACATTTCTTGGGTGAAGTAGGTACGAAGCCGTTCCCGAAACTCCGGAAAGTCTCCCTCAGGGAAGAACTGTCCGAACTCGCTCTTAAACCTCACTGCCCATGCCATCTCATCTCTCCTCTACTGCCGCCGACCATCCCGCGATTTTGCCCGCACTGCCGGTCGCACGTGCGCGTCAAATACTAACATAACCCTAACGCCCACGCGTAACCCATTGCAACTCCACAGGTTCGCCGCTTTGCCCACCGTGGTCACGACGCCCCTGCGACCGGCCCCCGCGACGAGGTCATCTTCTCCAACAGCTCCTTCTCCACCAGCCCACCGATCTGCGGGTGCAGCCGCAGCTCCCCCGTCTTCACCACCTGGGCGAAGTTGGCGATCACCCGGCCCGCCGTCTTCCGGTCCGGCGCGATGACGTCCAGCAGCCAGTTGACCGACCCCGACTGCCAGTCCTCCGGCTTCAGCCGCGCCGGGAAGGTCCCCGCCTTGATCTGTTCGCGGATCCTCGCGTCGACCTCCTCCGAAACCGAAGCCCAGATCGCGAAGCCCGCAATGTCGGTCAGCATGCCCGGTTCTTCCGTCGCGGGCCGCGCGAGGGCGATGCGGTCGCGAATCAGCGGCGTAGGGCGTGCTTCAGCGCGCCAGTCTTTCCGCAGGGACGGCGCGCTGAAGCACGCCCTACGATGTCTTGCGCATCTCATGTGCGAAGCTCCCGGATCTTCGCCAGCGCTTCGGGGCTGGGCATGGAAGGCGCAGGACCGTTCACCGGCAACGCGGCGTCATTCGCGGCCAGAGCGGCGGTGTCGGTCAGTTCGGTCATCCTGGAGATGCCTCTACGGCAGAGAATGGGGGAACATGAGGCACAAGCCTCGGCGCGGCGTCCTCGGGCCGGGATAGGACCGATGGCTGCCAGCGTAAGATGACGGTGCGGCCTCTGCAACAGCCAGCTCTCGCCTTGTTGCTACCTTACCAAATTCCTAACGTCCACAGTATGTATAAATGAATTCAATATTTTAGACAAAGTGTCCACCGTGGACAGTCCAGTCCTCACCCCGCCCGCAAGGCCTCGATCAGCGCGGCCATGTCGGCGGGAACCGGAGCGCTGAATTCCAGCCGCTCGCCCGTCACCGGATGATCGAACCCCAGGCTCGCCGCATGCAGCGCCTGCCGGGGGAAAGCATTGCCAATCTCGGCCCCCTGCCCCAGCCCCGACCCAAGCTTCCTGCGACCCCCATAGGTCTGATCGCCCAGAAGCCCATGCCCGGCGTACGAGAAATGGACCCGGATCTGATGCGTCCGCCCGGTTTCCAGCCAGCAATCGACCAGCGACGCCAGCCCGCCGAACCCCTCGACCACTCGCGCCCGCGTCACCGCATGCCGCCCGCTGTCCCAGACCACCGCCTGCCGCTGCCGGTCGGTCTTGTGCCGGGCAAGGCCGGTCGCGATCTTGAGGATGCCCCCTGCTTCGAAGCTGATCCCCCGCAGGCCCCGCAGCCGCGCATCGGCAGCACTTGGCACCCCGTGGACCACGGCAAGATAATGCCGGGTCACCGAATGGTCCTCGAACTGCCGGGCAAGGCCGTGATGCGCGCGGTCCGACTTTGCCACGACCAGAAGACCCGTCGTGTCCTTGTCGATCCGGTGCACGATCCCCGGCCGCCGCTCACCGCCGATGCCGGAAAGGGTCTCGCCGCAGTGATGCAGAAGCGCATTGACCAGCGTCCCCGAAGGCGAACCCGGCGCGGGGTGGACAACCATCCCGGCGGGCTTGTCGATGACGATCAGGTCGGCATCCTCCCAGACGACCGACAGCGGGATATCCTCGGCCAGGGTCTCGACCGGTTGCGCGGGGTCGAGACGCAGGGTGTAGACTTCCCCATCAACCACACGCGCCTTCGGGTCGGTCACGGTCTGGCCGTCACGGCTGACCGCCCCCTCGGCGATCATCCGCATCAGGCGCGAGCGGGAAAGGGCAGCCGCCTCTGGCACGGCCGCCGCAAGCGCCTTATCAAGACGGTTGGGGGCATCGGGGCCGATGGTCACGGTCAGGCTTCCGCCGCCGTCTTCGTCATCCCGGTCGAAAGTGTCGTCCATGTCCGATCCCACCACGCCAGATGTCCCTGATGCGCCCTTGCCGCCCAGCCTGCGGCTTCTGAAATGGCTGGTGATCATCCTTACGCTGACGATGATCGGCGGTGTCATAACTGTGGTCGGGCTGATTGTCACCCGGATGCCCAAGGCCTTTACCGCGCGCGTGCCGGTCCTGCCCGCCAACCTGACGCTGCCCGAAGGCAAGGAGGCCGCCGCGATCACCTTCGGCACTGGCTGGATCGCGGTGGTGTCGACGGATGACCACATTCTGATCTTCGACGAGAACGGTGTGTTGCGACAAGACGTGACAATCCCCCCCCCACCCGGACCTTGACCCGCAGCTCTGCCATGGCGCTACTGTGACAGCCGGTTAGCAGTCGATTGGTTCACGTGCCCCCCATGTTCCAGCTTCGCAAATTGTCAAATGCCGACGGAGAGCGACTGCGCGACGAACTCGCGCGGCAGTACAGGGTCATTCGCAGTGAATACGTGATGCGACTTGTCCTGGTGGGGCTGATCTATGCCCTTTGCGGGATCTACGTCAGCCCGGGCATCATCTTTTCCCTCTATATGGTCGAGATCGGGGGCGAGTTCACATCGCAGGCGCTGCTCAAGGGGTTGGACCCGGTGAAGTCGCCGACCCGATACAGCGCCTTTCTGCTTTCCCTCGTCCCGATGGAAGCAGCGCTTATCACCGCGGCAGGCCTTGTCTGGCTGCAAGACGATCCCTACTCGAAGGCTGTTGCGATCGGGATTGTCATGGGATCGCTTTTGCATCTCTGTTCGGTCCGGTCGATCCACTTGGCGCTTGGGATCGTCGGCATGGTCTCGGTCGGAGTCGTGGTTCTGATCTTCAATACGATCCATTGGATCAGCCTGGACAACTGGATGGGTCTTGCAATCACGACGCCCGCCGCACTGGCCGCTCTGACCTATGCTGCGGTCACGATGCTGACGAACTACAGGCTGCACCGCGCCAGCGCCGAGGCGACACTGGCCGCCAGGGCGTCGAATGTCGCGAAAGGGCGGTTTCTTGCGCAGATCAGCCACGAACTTCGCACGCCCTTGAATGCTGTCATCGGGCTGAGTGAGATCGAAGTCGGCAGCGCCGTCGGGGCCTCGCGTCAGCGGTTGCAGACGGTGGTCACCTCGGCCCGCGACCTTGCCGTCATGCTTGATGACGCGCTTGATTATTCGGCGTTGACCGAAGGGCGGGTTTCGATCACACCGCGCCCGTCGGTCATGCGCAGAGATCTTGCGGCTCTGATCTTCATGTTCGAGGTTCAGGCAAAGAGGCAGGGACGCGAGCTGCTTCTGACCATCGACAAGGACGTCCCTGCCGTCCTTACGATGGACAGCCAGCGCCTGCGACAATGCCTGGGAAATCTGATCGGAAATGCGCTTAAGCATGCCTCTCGGGGCCCGATTGCGATTGTGGTGCGCCATTCGCGGTCGCGCCTTGTGATTGAGGTTTCCGATCAAGGGCGTGGCATCCCGCAGGCCCAGCGTGAGCGGGTGTTCGAGCCCTTCTTTCGTGGCTCGGCCGAAAGCCCCGGGGTGGGACTTGGGCTCTCCATCAGTCGGACGCTGGCGCGGCAGATGTCGGGAGATCTGGTGCTATTGCCATCCGCTGTCGGCGCGGTGTTTCGGCTGACAATCCTTGCGCCCGAGGCGTCGGTTTCGGTCGAAAGTCCAAAGCCGACCAGTTTCGAGGGCCGCACAATCCTGGTCGTCGATGACATCGCGACGAACCGGTTGGTGGCGGCCCAGCTTCTCATCGCGTCAGGGGCACGGGTTGTCGAGGCCGCAAGCGGGCCCGAGGCCCTGGCGCGGCTGGAGAAAGGCGGGGTCGATGCGGTCCTTCTGGACCTGATGATGCCGGGGATGGACGGGATCGAAACCCTGAGACGCGTCCGTTCCATGCCGGGTCCCAGGATGCCCGTGGTCGCCATGACCGCTGACGTCCTGGCCGAGCGCAGCGGCGCGCTGCCACCTGGTCTGCTGGATGGTTTTCTGCCGAAACCGATCCTGCCAGAGACTCTGCGCGAGGTGCTTGGCCCGATCCTGCAACGCGACTGACGGATTGCGGCTTTGCATGTCGGTGATGGACATGACGCACGCAGGGCAGACCCACAGGCTTGTTTGACAAACTGGCAGGGGGGCCTGAATGATCGGAGATCTTGGTGCTGTCGACGCAACCGAGCTTGCAGCACTGGTGGCACGGGGCGAGGTGACGCCGACCGAGCTGCTGGATGCGGCTCTGGCGGCAGTCGAGATGCGCAATCCGGCGATCAATGCGGTCGTGCTGATGCAGGAAGGCGTGGCGCGGCAGTCGATTGCCAAGGGCCTGCCGCCGGGGCCTTTCCGGGGGGTGCCGTTCCTGATCAAGGACCTCGGGATCGAGGCGAAGGATTTTCCGTCGCACAATGGCTCGCGGTTGCTGGCGAACACGACATATTCCAGCGATTCCAGTATCTTCGCGCGGATCAGGGCGACGGGTGTGGTCACCTTCGGGCGCACGACCAGCCCCGAAGGCGGGATCGGGGCCGCAACCGAAGCTGCGGTCTATGGCGGTCCGACGCGCAATCCTTGGGGGCTCGATCATACCTCGGGCGGGTCATCCGGTGGTGCCGGGGCGGCGGTCGCGGCGGGGATCGTGGCCTTTGCCCATGGCTCGGACGGCGGGGGGTCGGTCCGGATACCGGCGTCGTCCTGCGGGCTTTTCGGGTTCAAACCGACGCGGGCTCGGCTGCCCGACGGGCCCTACGCCGGTGAAGGCTGGGCCGGGATGTCGATCGACGGGTTCCTGACCCGGTCGGTACGGGATACCGCGACAATGCTGGATGCCTGCGAAGGCGCGGACCTTGGTGCGCCCTATTGGGCCCCGCCGCTGGGCCGGGGACATGCCGCTGCGATCTCGCGCCCTCCCCGGCGGCTGCGGATCGGGATCTGCGACACGACGCTGACGGGGCAGGCGATCGACCCCGAGGTTGCCGAAACGGTTCGGGCGGCGGGGCGAGTTCTGGAAAGCCTGGGGCATGCGCTGGAACCTGCCCTGCCGAAGGCCGATGTGCTTATGATGATACGGGCCTGGACCGATATCGTCGGGGTGGGCACCGCGCTTTCGATCCGGGCAAAGCTTGGCGACCGTCCCCCGCGCGAGGACGAGATCGAGGGCGTCGGCCGCGGCGCCTGGGCCCATGCGCAGACCCTGCATCCCACCCGCTATCTGCAAGCAGTGGACGAGATTCACAGATTCGGCCGCCAGATGGCACGCTTCTTCGATGAGGGGCCGGATGTGCTCTTGTCGGCGACGCTGGCCGAACCCCCGGCCAAGGTCGGGCGCTTTGGCCACACGACCGAGGATTACCTGGCCTACCGCACGGGACCGGAGGGGATTTTCACCTACTCCCCTTTCTGCGCGGCGTTCAATGCCAGCGGTCAACCTGCGGCCTCGCTGCCCGTCGGCTGGTCAAAGGGCGGGATGCCGATCGGAGTGCACGTGGCGGCACCTTTCGGACAGGACGAGCTGCTGATCAGCCTATGCGCAGAGATTGAGCGGGCGGCACCCTGGGCAGGGAAAAGGGCCCCGATGGCGCGCTAATTGGAAAAGAATCGCTTGTCGGGAAAATATTTTTCCAAGCAGTATGATCAAAGGACCAGGGAACAGGGGGGCTGTCCGTGGCCGAAGAGGTGACAATCTCTGCGCGGAACGTGGTGAAGGCTTTCGGGCAAGGCGGGGCGACTGTCCGGGCGCTGGATGATGTGTCGGTTGATATCCGGCGGGGGGAGTTCTTCACCCTGCTTGGCCCCTCGGGCTGCGGCAAGACCACGCTTTTGCGCCTGATCGCAGGGTTCGAGATGCCGACCGGTGGCACGATCCTGCTCGACGGGGCCGACATCACCGAACTGCCGCCGAACAAGCGACCAGTGAATACGGTCTTCCAGTCCTACGCGCTTTTCCCGCATCTGACTGTGGCGCAGAACGTGTCCTTCGGGTTGGAGATGCTGGGGAAACCCGCGTCCGAGGTGAAGGCGCGGACGGCGCAGATGCTGGCGCTGGTAAAGCTTGACGCATTGGCGGGCCGCAAGACCAGTCAGCTTTCCGGCGGCCAGCAGCAGCGGGTGGCGCTGGCGCGGGCACTGGCACCGCAGCCGAAGGTGCTGCTGCTGGATGAACCTCTATCTGCCTTGGACCTTAAGCTGCGCAAGGAAATGCAGATCGAACTCAAGCGTCTGCAGCTGGAAACCGGGATCACCTTTATCTTCGTCACCCATGATCAGGAAGAAGCCCTGACCATGTCCGACCGCATCGCGGTGATGAGCGCGGGCCAGATCCAGCAGGTCGGCACGGCGAAGGACATCTACATCCACCCGAAGAACCGCTTTGTCGCCAGTTTCATCGGCGAGACGAATTTCCTGACCGGCAACGCCGAGACCAGCACGCTGCGGCTGGCGACCGGTGAGCGGATCGACGCGCCTGGTCTTGTTGCGGGTGGGACGGCAACGATCAGCGTACGTCCGGAACAGTTGCGGCTGGGCAAGCCCCAGGACGGCGGCCTGCAGGCGACGGTGAAGACGCTGGTCTACTTCGGCACCGATACGCATTGCCATCTGGCCTTGGCGGACGGGACCGAGATCGTGGCGCGATTGCAAAGCCCCTCCTCCGGCGAGGCGGGATTGGCCCAAGGCCAAAGCGTCGGCGTGCGGTTCGCCGAAGGTGCCGTGCAGCGGGTGGAGGACTAAAGGTGAGCCGGGCCGAGGAAAACTCTGTCAGGACTTCGGCCCGCAACGGCTGGCTTTTGTCGATGCCGGCCCTGGTCATCCTGGCCTTCGCAGCTGTCGGGCCCCTGTTCATCATGCTGGTCTATTCGTTCCTGAAGTCGGGCGAATACGGCAATGTCGAGTGGGAGTTTTCGACCGATGGCTGGGTCGGAACCGTCCTCACCCGCGATGTCTTCGATGACACGCTGGCGCTTGCCGATGCGCATGTCACGATCTTCTGGCGGTCGGTGAAACTGTCGCTGCTGACCACGGTCCTCACTCTGGCCGTGGGCTTTCCGACCGCTTGGTTCATCGCGACGCGGCCGCCGAAGGCCCGGTCCTTGTGGCTGTTCCTGATCACCATCCCGTTCTGGACCAACCTTCTGATCCGCACCTTTGCGATTGCCGAAATCATCCGCAACGAAGGTGTCCTTAATACCCTTCTGATCCGTCTGGGCCTGATCGAGACGCCGTTGCAGATTTTCTACACCGATACCGCCGTCCTGATCGGCATGACCTATGTCTATCTGCCCCTGATGGTTCTGCCGCTTTTTGCCGCGATCGACCGTTTCGACATGCGGCTTCTGGAGGCGGCCTACGACCTTTACGCAAGCCGCTGGCGGGCGCTGACGCGTATCATCGTGCCGGTGGTGAAGCCGGGCATCGTTGCGGGATCAATCCTGGTCTTCATCCCCTCGCTTGGCGCCTATGTCACGCCGCGCGTGCTGGGTGGGGGCAAGAACATGATGATCGGCAACTTCATCGAGCTGCAGTTCGGCCAGGGCCGCAACTGGCCGCTTGGCGCTGCATTGTCGGTCATCCTTCTGGTCATCGTGGCAACCGCGCTTTTGTTCTACGTCCGCGCCGTCAACCGCGAGGTGGGCCGTGAGTAAGCGTAGCTTCACCGTCGACCGCCTGCCCGGCTTTACCGCGACCGCCATCGGCGTATTCCTCGCGCTCTATCTGCCGCTGGTCGTGCTGGTGATCTATTCTTTCAACAAGGGCGCGTCGGTCGCGGTCTGGCAGGGTTTTTCTTTCGACTGGTACGTGAAAGCCTGGGCCAATGAGGCGGTGAAGGATGCAACCATCCGGTCGCTTGTCATCGCCACTTCGGCCGCATTGATTGCAACCGTCGCCGCAACTGCCGCCGCACTTGGGACGACCCGGCGGAAGGCCTTTAAGGGTCAGACGTTCATCTACGTGATGATCAACCAACCCCTGATGGTGCCCGAGATCGTGACGGCGGTGGCCCTTCTGATCTTCTTTGCCTGGATCAAGGTCACGACGGGTATTCAAGGCCTGGGTTACCTGATCGCAGCACACTCGGCCTTCTGCATCCCATTCGCCTACCTGCCGATCCGGGCCCGGCTGGAGGGGATGGATCTGACGCTGGAAACCGCCGCCGCCGACCTTTACGCCACCCCGTGGGCAACATTCCGGCGGGTGACGCTGCCGCTGATGGCCCCCGGGATCATTGCCGGGGCGATGCTGGCCTTTGTCATCAGCCTGGATGACGTGGTCATCACCGAGTTCGTCAAATCCGGTGGACAGGATACCCTGCCTACATACATGCTGGGCCAGCTACGCCGCCAGCTCACGCCCGAAATCAATGCGATCTCCAGCGGGCTTTTGCTGCTGACGGTCCTGCTTTTGACCGCCTTCTTCTTGCTGACCAGAAAAAAAGACCAATGACATCAACCGGGAGACTGACAATGAGAAAACCGATCGCCGCCATGGCACTGCTGCTTGCCTCGACCACGATGGCCTTGGCCGAGGGCGAGTTGCAGCTTTTCAACTGGGGCAACTACACCAGCCCCGAACTTCTGGCGAAGTTCGAAGCCGAGACCGGCATCAAGGTCACGGTGACGGATTACGACAGCAACGACACCGCGCTTGCCAAGGTCGAGGCCGGCGGTCACGGGTTCGACCTTGTCGTGCCCTCGGCCACCCATGTTCCGATCTGGATCGAAAAGGGCCTCGTGCAGGAGCTGGACTTGTCCAAGATCCCGAACCATGCCAACATCGCGCCCGAATGGATGGACGTGAACTACGATCCCGGCCGGAAATACTCGATCCCGTGGCAGTGGGGCACCACAGGCATGGCCGTGAACCAGTCGGTCTATTCGGGCGATGTCAACACCAGCGCCATCTTCCTGGACCCGCCGCCGGAACTGGTGGGCAAGGTCAACGTCACGCCGGAAATGGGTGACGTGCTGGCGCTGGCCACGATGTACATGGGCGGCGAGCCGTGCTCGGAGGATGCCGAATTGATGAAGAAGGTCCGCGACAAGCTGCTGGAAGCCAAACCCAAGTGGCAGTCGATGGACTACGGCATGACCGAGAAGATGGCGGCCAATGACGTGATGGCCTCTCTTTACTGGAACGGTGCCATTTTCCGGGCGCGGCTGGAGAACCCGGACGTGAAGTACGGCTATCCGAAGGAAGGCTTCATCAACTGGATGGATCAGGTGATGCTTTTGTCGGACGCCAAGAACGTCGAGGAGGCCTATCAATTCCTCAACTTCATCACCGTCCCGGAGAATGCCGCGATGATTTCGGCCTTTGCCCGCTACGCGAACGGGATTGCCGGGTCAGAGGCTTTCATGCCCGCCGACATGAAGGATGCACCGGAAATCGTGGTGCCGCCGGAATTGGCCGACAAGGGCGTGTTCCTGCAGACCTGCACTGGAAAGGCGCAGGAATACATCACAGCGATCTGGACCGAACTGCAGAAGTGACCAGCGGTTTTTAAGCGGAGTGCCGGGGCCAAATAGGCCCCGGCACCTTCCTTTGCGTAGCGCGGGCCGTCGCCCGCGCCGTTGGGGGCGCTTCGCCCCCCAAACCCCCCGAGGATATTTGGGGAAGAGAAAGCCGCCATGCTGGAGTGGTCCGCAACCGAGCTCAGCTGCTCCATCCATGCGCGGAAAGTGGCGCCGTCCGAGGTGATGGACGCCTGGCTGACGCAGGTCGGGGCGGTGAACGGCCCCGTCAATGCGCTGGTTTCGCTCCGCGATCCCGAGGCGCTTTTGGCCGAAGCACGGGCGCTAGACGATGTGGAGCCCAAGGGCTGGCTGCATGGAGTTCCCTTTGGGGTCAAGGACCTGGTGGCAACCAAGGGTCTTCGAACCACCTGGGGCTCGCCGATCTGGAAGGACCACGTCCCAGTCGCCGACGACATTCTGGCGGCGCGGATGCGGGCCGCGGGAGCGATCTTCACGGCCAAGACCAATGTGCCTGAGTGGGGGCAAGGCTCACATTCGTTCAACCCGGTCTTCGGGGTCACACGGAACCCTTATGACCTGACGCGCAGCGCCGGGGGGTCATCGGGCGGGGCGGCGGCGGCGTTGGCGACCCGGATGGCCTGGGTCGCGGATGGGTCGGACATGATGGGCAGCTTGCGAAATCCGGCGGGGTTCTGCAACGTCTACGGCTTTCGGCCCTCATGGGGTCTGGTGCCGCAGGATGCCGAAGGCGACACCTACCTTTCCACGCTCTCGACCGAAGGCCCGATGGCGCGGACGGTGGAGGATCTGGCGCGGCTGCTTATGGTGCAGGCGGGCGAGAACCCCGAGGTGCCTTTCCCGCGTTCGGTGCCGGACATGCTGTCCGGGCTTGACCGGGGGGTGGCTGGCTTGCGGATCGGCTGGCTTGCCGACTGGGGCGGGGCTTATCCGATGGAGCCGGGGATACTGGACGCCTGCGAAGGCGGCCTCAAGGTGTTGGAGGATGTGGGCGCGGTCGTCGAGCCATTGGCTCCACCCTTCCCGGCCGAAAAGCTGTGGTCCTCCTGGGTCACGCTTCGCGCGATGCTGAACGCGGGGGGCAAGCGGGCTTTGGCTGCGGACCCGGTCAAACGCAGCCTCACCAAGCCCGAGACGATCTGGGAGATCGAGCAGGGTCTGGGGCTAACAGCGCAGGCGATCTTTGAGGCCAGCGTGATCCGCAGCCGCTGGCACGCCCATGCAGCACGGCTCTTCCAGCGCTATGACGCCGTGGTCCTGCCCACCGCCCAGGTCTGGCCCTTCCCCGCCGACTGGCGTTGGCCGGAAGCGATCGGGGCGCGAAAAATGGACACCTACCACCGCTGGATGGAGGTGGTCGTACCTGCCAGCCTGATCGGGCTGCCGGCGCTGTCGGTGCCGGTGGGGTTCGGGCCGCAGGGCCTGCCTTCAGGCATGCAGATCATCGGTCGGTCCGGAGATGACGCCAAAGTGCTTGCCATCGGCCAGGCCTATCACCGCGCCACCGAGTGGCCCCAGCGCCGCCCGCCTCTGGTGGCAAGCGCGGTTTCGGGCTAGGGCTTTTCGTAAAAGGGGGCATCATGCGGGTTCTTGTCATCGGAGCCGGGTCAATCGGGCGTCGGCATCACGACAATCTGCAGGCGTTAGGGGCCAGTTCGCGGCTCGTCTCATGGCGTGAGGGCGGGCTTGGCGGTGCCTTGGCGGCCCTGGATGGTGCAGAGGCCGTGGTCATCGCCACGGCGACCGATATCCGCCTGCCCCTGATCGAGGCCGCTGCTGCGCGGGGCTTGCCTCTTTACATCGAGAAACCGCTGGCCTTCCACCCAGACGAGGTCGAGGCCATTGCCGAAGTCACGGCCCCCATCGCGGACCGGTCGATGCTTGGCTACATGATGCGCTATCACCCGGCGGTGCGGGCGCTGGCCGGGTCCGACCTGTCGGATGTGTTCCAGTTCGCCCTGACCATCGGCCATGACGTGACGCAATGGCGCGCGAACTGGCGGTTTTCGGAAAGCTATGCGGCGCGCGCAGAAGGCGGTGGGGTGCTTCTGGACCTGTGTCACGAGCTGGACCTTGCCGCTTGCCTTTTTCCCGGGCTTGAGGTGACGCGGGTCGAAAGTCTTGGGCATGCGGCCTTTCCAGGTGTCGACTTCGCCAGCAGGATTTCCTTGCGGCGGCACGGGCTGGTCGGCGATGTCTCGATGGATTACCTGACACCGCAATTGCACCGCCGCACGGTACTGCGGGGGGATCAGCGGATGCACGACTTCGACTTCGCCCGCCAAGCCTATCAGGTGATCGAACCCGCAGGGCCGCGACTTCTGGACCTGCCCTTGGAACGCAACGCGATGTTCCTTGACGCGATGCGCGATTTCCTTGGGCTCGCGGCGGGCAAGCCGACCCCGGGCAATCCGCTGTTGCCGCGTCTGGACCATTGCCTCGCCTCGGCCCGGCTGGTGGCGGCCGCCTGGGCCGCACGGTCATTCGTCGGCGAAATCACGAAGGAGATCCCATGATCCTTGGGCATATCGGGGCCCGAAAGGGCTCAAAAGGTGTTCCGCGCAAGAACTTCCGGATGATCCACGGCAAGCCGTTGATCGACTGGTCGCTGGATCAGCTTTTCGCACACCCGATGGTCGATGCGGTGGTGGTCTCGACCGATGATAGCGAGATCTACGACCATGCCGTGGCGAAAGGCGCGCTGAAGATCGGGCTGCGGCCAGCGCATCTGGCGACCGACACGGCCGGAAAGTGGGGCGTCTGGCAGCATGCGCTGGAAGCCTCCGAGGCGCTGATCGGGCCGGTGGGTGCCTTTCTCGACCTCGACTGCACTTCGCCCCTGCGCTTGCCGCTGGACATCACCGAGGCGCTGCGGATTTACGGCAATGAGCATCCCGACATGGTGATGAGCTGCTGTGAAGCACGGAAGAACCCATACTTCAACCTGGTGGAACCCGATGCGACGGGGGCTTTGCATGTCTCGAAACCCTTGCCGGGGGGAGTGGTTGCCCGCCAACAGGCACCGGTGGTCTATGAACATGCGGCGTCGACCTATGTGGTTGATCCGGCCTATCTGAAACGGTCGAAGGGTCTTTGGGAGGGGCGGGTGATCCCCTATCTCATGCCGCCCGAGCGGTGCGTGGACATCGACTCACCCTTCGACTTCCGCCTTGTCGAATTCCTGATGCAAGAGGCACACTCATGACCGACCAGCTTAAAGGCCGCACTGTCTTCATCACCGGGTCGGGTGGGGTTCTCGGGTCGACGTACGTCCGCCGGATGCTCGCCGAAGGCGCGCGGGTGATCGCGTCCGACCTGCCGGGCAAGCGGGCAGATGCGCTGACGGAGACACACGGAAAGAACCCCGATTTCCGCTTCTACCCGCTGGATGTCGCGAACGAGGACGAGGTCAGCGAGATTTTCCAGCGCATCCTGAAGGATGGCTGGGAGCCGAACGTCGTCCTGAACAATGCGGCGATCACGGGTGAGTTGCTGATGGGCGCAGGGCAGGCGTTTCCGGATTTTGCCGATCTCAAGGTCAGTGATTGGGAAAAGACGATGCGGACCAACCTGACGGGGCCGTTCATGGTCGCCCGGCAGATGGATCGGGACATCGTGGGGAAATGGCCCTGCACACTGATCAACGTCGCCTCGATGTATGCCCTGAACGGGGCGCATCACCGGATTTACGAGGGGATGCCGTTCAAGAACTTCTCGGCCTATGGGGTGACGAAGGCGGGGATTCATGGGTTGACGGTCTGGCTTGCCGGCTACTGGGCGGCACGGGGGGCGACGGTCAACACGATCGCTCCCGGCGCGGTCTTCAACGGGCATTCCGAGGAATTCCAACGGCGGGTCGGGGAGCTGATCATGCTGGACCGGATGGCCAAGCCGGACGAGATTGCCGATGCGATGCTGTTCCTTGCCAGCCCCCAGGCGGGGTACATGACGGGGCAGATGATCAATGTGGATGGCGGTTTCAGCGGCTGGTGAGAGGGATGTCCACGGTGGACAAACCTGAAGTTACACGTAAAATCAATATCTTGAATATTCCCGTTTACGCGGTCTTAACTTGTGCGTGGAGCGCGGCGAGGGTCCTTTGCGTAGCACCGGAATGGGCCGTGAAGAAGGCCTCGATGGCCTGAGGCCCCGGACCGGACCAGCCCGTCAAGGCGGCGGTCAGGGCTTTGGGCGTCTCGACCCGCAGGCAGACACCCGCCGCAATGGCCTCGGTCGCCGGGTATTCAATGGTGTGAACTTCAGGCCCTACGATCACCGGGCGCTTCAGGGCCAGGGGTTCGATGATGTTGTGGGCACCATGCGGGGTGAAGCCGCCGCCCGTGACCACGCGGTCGGACAGCGCGATGTAGAAATACATCTCGCCAAGACTGTCGCCGAGGAGGATGTCGGGGGTGGTGCCTTCCTGCGGGTGCCCCCCACCCCAATCCCCTCCCCAAGGGGGGGAGGGGAGGCTTGCGGTGCCCAGCGTCGCATCCAGGGCCTGACTGCGGCGGATCGCGTTCAAGCCGCGCTTTGCGATCATCCCGGCGACGTCATCGAACCGTTCGGGCTTGCGGGGCACATAGACGATGAAGGGCCGGGAAGGATGGCGAAGAGCTTCGGTGATGGCGTCGAGGTAGAGGTCGTCCTCGCCCTCAACCACCGAGGCGAAGGTGATCACCGGGCGATCCCCGGCGAGCACGTGGCGAACGGCGTCGGCTGCGGCGACCAGATGCGGCGGGATCGGCTGGTCGAAGCGCAGCTCTCCGGTCACCGAGATGTTTCTGACCCCGACCGATCCGAAGCGCTGCGCCTGCAGGTCGGACTTCACGAACGCCCCGGCATAGCCCCGCATGAGATCATGGCGGAGCGTCATCTTCGCGTCGCGTGCCATCGATTTCGTCGGATACTGCGCGTTGCACATGTAAAGCGGCACGCCCGCGGCCTTGGCGGCAAAGATCATGCGCGGCCAGACTTCGATTTCCATAACCAGTCCCGCACGGGGCCGGAAGGCGCGGAAGAAGCCGCGATAGGCCCACGAGGTTTCGAACGGGACCCAGACGGCGGCCAGGCGGCCTGCGTCGATCTCATTGGCGAACACCCGTTCGGCTTCGCGACGACCGGCGGGAGTGAAGTGGGTGGTGACCACGGTGTCACCCCGGTCAATGAGCGCGCGCACTAGGGGCACGGCCGAGCGCATCTCACCCAGGCTCACCGCATGGACCCAGATCGCGCCGGGGAGGCGCTGGCGGTAGCGGCCGAAGCGCTCGGCGAGGCGCTGGCTGTAAAGCGGGTCTTTGCGGCCCCGTTTCCATAAGTAAATCAGGATGATAGGCAGGCAAAGGTGCCAAAGGAACGACCAGAGACGGAGAAAGAGCCAAAGCCTCATGTCAGGCCCGCCAGCGCGAGGAGTTCAATGGCGAGGGGGGTGAGAGACCCTTGGGCCGCATCGGACAACGCCTTGGCCCGGGCGGCCATTTGCGAATGATCGGTCGTGAAAGCGGCGAGAAGGCTTTCGGGGCTGACCTGTTGGGCCGCCCCTGCCCGGTGCAGGGCGGCGAAATCGGCGGCGAAGTTGGCGATGCGGGGGCCGTGCAGGATGGCCGAGCCGAGGGCGGCGGGTTCCCAAGGGTTGTGCCCCTCGGTCGCACCGAACGTGCCGCCGATCACTGTCGTCGCGCACAGGCGATACCAGAGGCCCATCTCGCCGAACGTATCGACGATCCAGATATCCTTGTCCGGCCCTTCCCCCCTGCTGCGGCGGGTGGCCGCAAGGCCATGTTCGGCAGCGCGGGCGGCGACTTCGGCACCTCGGTGCGGGTCACGGGGGGCGATGAGGAGGAGCGGCCTTTGCGGGGCAGCGCGAAGGGCGGTGAAGGCAACACTTTCGTCCTCTGGATGGGCAGACGCGAGGAGGATGGGCTGGCGGCCAAGCAGAACCGTGCGCGCGGCGGCGAGGGCCTGCTGGGCCGCGGAAAGAGCGGGCGCTGCGGCCTTGAGCGAGCCGGAGGTGCGGACGGCCCTTGCGCCCAAGGCATGCAAATGCTGCGCGGTGCCGTCGTCCTGCGCAGTGATCAGGGCAAACCGGGCGAAGAGGTCGGCGTAGAGACTGCGCCAGCGGCGGCGGCGGGCGTAGGCGTCAGCGTTCATCCTGGCGTTGACAAGCGCCAGCGAGATGCCGCGCGCGGCGGTGTCCACAACGGCGCGGGGCCAGAGGTCCTGCTCGGCCCAGATCGAGAGGCTGGGCCGCCAATGGTCGAGGAACCGCTTGAGATAGCCGGGCGCGTCAAGCGGCAGGAACTGGTGGCGGGTCCGGGGGGGCATGTTGGCCGCCAGAACCTCGGCCGAGGCGCGGGTGGTCGAGGTGACGAGGAACTCGGCCCGGGGCAACTGGGCCGCAAGGGCGGCGATAAGACCACGGAGTGCCAGAACTTCGCCAAGCCCCACGGCGTGAAGCCAGATCAGCGGGGTGTCAGGGCACGGGGCGGTGGCTTCGCCCAGCTTCTCGCGCCAGCGGTCGGGAAGTTCCTTGCCCCGGGCGAGCCGTTGTCTGAGATGGCGGGGTGCGGCCAACGGGATGGCGTGGGTCGCCGCAAGATAGGCGCGGAGCTGAAGCCCCTTGGCCTCAGGCGATGTCACGGAAGGCCTTTTGCAGGCTGAGGGTCCAGAATGCGGGCTTTGCCAGGGTCATGACGAAGCGCTCGGCCGCCGTGCCCTGGCCAAAGCCATCATGCGACGCGGCCTGACGTCCCCAGTGTTCGGTGAGGAAGCGCAGGATGGCCGCGCGGTTGCCTGCCTTGCAGGCGGTGACCGAGGGCGCTTCGGAGCGGTTGGACTGGCGGGTTCCGATGTCGAGGGATGGCAGGCCGAGGAAAGGCGCCTCACGCACGCCCGCGCTGGAATTGCCGACCATGCAGGCGGCGTTCTTCATCAGCTCGGAAAAATGCGCGAACCGCATCGAGGGGAGCACACGGAAGCGGTCCGTCGGCAACCGGTCAAGGACGGCGAAGATGTCGCGCGAGCCGGGGTCGTTGTTCGGGGCGATCACCACGAAGTTGCGGCCACTGGCGTCCAGCGCGCCGAAAAGGGCCGTGGCCTGGGCGCTGATCGTGTCCTGTTCGCTGGTGACCGGGTGAAAGACCGCGATCCCGTAATCGGCGAAGGGGATGGCATAGCGACCACGGACCTCGCCCAGCGTGACGCCGGACGCGCGGGCGTGGAAGTCGAGTTCGGGTGAGCCGATGGTGTGGATCGTCTCCTCCGGCTCGCCAAGCGCCATGACCCGCCGTGCCGCGGCCTCGGACGAGACGAAATGATAGGTGCAAAGCTTGGTGTTGCAGTGGCGGAAGACCTCATCGATGGTGCCCGACACCTCGCCGCCCTCGACATGGGCCGAGCGGATGTAATTGGTCGCGGCGACCAGCGCACCGGCAAGGGCCTCGATCCGGTCGCCGTGGAGAACGACGAGGTCGGGTTTTGCGGCTTTGGTGAAGTCGGAAAAGCCGGTGACGGTGCGGGCAAGGATCAGGTCCTGCGGGTCGCCTTCGTGTTGGTTCTCGAATTCGTGGATGGCGACGCCCGGCATGCGGCGGACCTCGTTCCGGGTCAGGCCATAGCGGTCCATCATATGCATGCCGGTGACGAAAAAGGTGACCTGGTGGCCCGCGTCACGGGCAGCGGCGGCAAGGGGTTCAAGCTTGCCGAAATCGGCGCGGGTGCCGGTGAGGAAGAGGAGGTGGCGGGTCATCGCGCAGTCATGACGCGAGACCGGGCGAGAAACAAGCCTTGGCGGGAGGTTGATCCGGGCCCGGGATCAGGCGCTGATGCCGTCCCTGACTTGCCAAGGACGGCCTGTCGTGAAGCCTCGAGATCGGCGAGAACAAAGCGTTGGTCCGGTTCGAGGTGCGGTCCTTCGGCCCGTTCGTTCCATGCATCGATGAAAACAAAGGTCTGATCGGTGAACCGTTCCATTTGGCATCCCGCAGGAACCGGTGACACTGCGGCACTTTGGACGCAATCGCCTTGACTTCAGTGTTTGGGATTTCGAACGTTGGATGAAGGGGTCGAATGCCTGTCCGCTCAAAAGGCTCACTGCGCCGAAGATCCTGTCAATCCCGAGCAAGCCGGTGATGACCAACGTGGCCCGCACCACGGGTTGCGGCAAAGGGTCAAGCTTGCCGAAATCGACCCTGGCACCGCTGATGGGACGTCGGGTCACGACTTCACATTCCGTGAGCTGAGATTCCGCCCGATATGGACAGGGACGATCGGATTGTCTAGCCAGTCCGGTAGCCGCGCCCGGATCGGGCGCGTTGAACCACCCTGCTGTCACAAGGTCCGCCATGCCCGCACCGTACGTTATTCTGACGATGAAGTGGGGCAAGCTTTACCCGGCGACCTATGTGAATGTGCTTTACAGCGCGGTGACGGAGCATTTGCCGGAACCTTTCCGGTTTGTCTGCATGACCGATGACCCGGAGGGTCTGGCCCCGGGGATCGAGGTCTTCCCAATTCCGGAGTTCGGCCTGGCACCGATGCAATGGCAGGTTGGCGGCTGGCCCAAGATCGGCGTCTTCCAGCGCGACCTTTATGGCCTTGAGGGGCGCGCGCTGTTCATCGACCTTGACATGATGATCCTCGACGATCTGACGCCGTTCTTCGACCACCCTGCCCCGTTCATCGCCACCGACATGGGACCGAACTGGCAGCCGGTGCCGGGAACGGGACCGAAAGAGCCGGGCACCTGCCTATTCGCCTTTACCTTGGGGGCTGAGGCGCAGATCTATGAGCGGTTCAACGAAGACCTCATGGGTAACGTCCACCGCTTCGGTCTGGAGCAGAACTGCGTGGCGGCTTATGCTAGTTCGATGGAGTGCTGGGATCCCAACTGGGTGATCAGCTTCAAGCGCCACCTCAGACCACCGGCCCTGACCGGGATGGTGCTGCCGGTCCGCCGCCCCAGGCCGGGGACGAAAGTGCTGGCGTTCCATGGTCGCCCGCGCCCGCTTGACCTTGTCCGCCCGGGCTGGTGGGGCGAATTGCCGAACTTCGGGCGCGGCCCAGTGGGCTGGATGCGCGACTACTGGCTTCGTCACGGCGGCACGGCCTGACCCTATCCGCCCGGTGGGGTGAGCGCCTTGATCTCGGCCAGAATCTCGGGCGGCGGGGGCTGCACTTCGCCATCAGCGACGGCGCGCAGGTAGCTTTGGCGCATCGCGGCAAAGATCGGCTCGCGGCTTTTTTTCATGAAAAGCGTGCCGAAGACATGATCATTGGCATAGGGAAAAGCCACGTTGAACCGTTTGCGGTTCACCGAGCGGCGGATGTGGTCCAGCGCTGCCTCGCGCCAGCCGGGTCCGGTCGGGTCGCGCCGAGCCAGTTGTGCTGCCGCGCCGGCAATGTCGCGGTCGGCATAGGCGGCATAGCGCAGGGACCGGTCCAGGAAGGCATCGTCCATCCCGGCCAAGCGGTCCAGAAACACGCTACGCTCGGTCAGCGCCTCCAGCCGCAGCCCGGTCTTCGCCATGCAGCGCGAAAAGCCAATTTCCCCGTACTTGATGGTATGCGGCTTGATGTCCGTCATCCGGTAGTCTTGCCAGAAGGCGCTGAAAGCCGGATGCGCCAGAGCGGCGGGGGTCAATAGGTAGAAGTAGCTTTCCAAGTGATAGAGGTCGGTCGGCTTGCCGCCATCGTTGTCGTGGCGCACCTTTTCGTCCCGAAGCAAGCCGACGATGTCCGCATCGGTCGTTGCCGCCTCCAACCGCGCCATCAGATCGGGCACCATGGGCGTCCAGACGCTGTCGTTCATCACGATCAACCGTTCGGGATTAAGCGACCAGCGGGACAAGAGCAGGATCCCATCGCGGTAGCCGCCGAAATCATAGCCGAAGTTCGGTCGCTCCAGCAGCCGCCAGCTTTCACTGGCAAGGCTGTTGCGCGCCGCGTCGGTGAGGGGGGCGTTCGAAACGACGAAGGGTGCGTAGCCTTCAGCCGCGAGCCAACGGCAGGTCGACAGCACCGAGGGTGCGACGCCCTTTGGCTGATAGATCAGAAAGACGGCGATCCGCTGTCGGGCGGGGATGGTCCCCTCGGTAAGCCGGGTAAGGCTGTCAAAGTCGCGTTCATAGTCGGCCCGGCGCTTTGGTTCGCTCAGCCGCATCGGCAGGCTGGCCACCTTGGCAGGCAGGCCGACAATCTGCGAGCCGAGACGCCCCAATTCGCGCCTTATCTTCCAAAGCGGGATCATCTTCACGTCCTTTGCCTTGTGACGGTACCTCGTGACGGGTCACAGCTTCCTGAACACTGACCCGCGAGTCTAGCTTTCGCGCGACAGAAGGATAGCCCGCGCCTTCTGCCCCAGCTTGGCAAACCGCTGGCCATAGACCGGCAGCCGCCTGTACCACGGAAACTTCCGCACCGCCGCAAAGCCGGTGCCGGTGATCGTGCTTTGATTGCCGTCGTCGACGTGGCTGGGGAACGGCTCCAACCCGTAGTGGCGAAAGCGACGGACGTCGAACCGGTCAAGCTCGTGGTCGATCGGGCGGCGGACGGGCCGCATCGACGGCATCTGGGCCACGGCAAAGCGGCGGGTGATCAGATAGGCCCCCATGCCGGTGAAGGCGCCGACATAGGCGTTCAGCCGGTAGGCCCCCAGCCTGCGCCGCAGGACCGGCTGCTTGGCGCGGATATGGTTCAGCTTGACCATGTCCCAGCTTTCGCGGGCAGCCAGGACGATGTCGAGCGCGGCAAGAAGATCATCGTGGAAGACGACGTCATCCTCAAGGATCAGCGCCATCTCATGCGGGCTGTCGATCAACGCCTGCCAGACGCCAAGATGCGAGGCATAGCAGCCGATCTCGCCTGGCAGAACCTCGCGCCCGACATTGCGCCGGAAGGCGGGCTGGTCAACGCCGGGGGCAAGCCGGTCCCAATCGGCGCGGCCGTCGATCGCGGGAAAGCGGGTGTAGTCAAGCCCAACTGCGGCCAGACGCGTCTCCATCGCCGCGCGCCGCTGGGTCGAGCGGTCGAGGTTGATCAGCCAGACCCCAAGTGAGGGCCGGTCGTTCACCCCAGATCTCCCCATTTCAGCTGCGTGTTCCGCGTCACTGCGCGGGTCAGGCGTTTGCCGACCACCTTGTCGAAGTCATAGGCCGGGATCTCTCCCGACCCCGGACGCCGGGCCCAGATGTCTTCCTCGCGGATGACGTGGCCTTCATGCAGGTCTTTGTCAGCCACGACCGAGCCGCGGGCGAAACGATAGACGTCTTCCTCGGGGGCGGAGCGCTGTTTGGGGTTGTTCGCCGCGATCCAGATTTCCTTGGACCGATCGATCAGATGCCGCAGTTCGGAGGGGTCCATCGAGTTGATGATGTCGGGGCCTTTGCGGTAACGCGTGTCGGTGTAGTGGCGCTCAAGGATGCAAGCGCCCAAGGCCACCGAAGCCAGTGCCATTTCCGGGCCGATGGAGTGGTCGGAAAAGCCGACGACGGCCTTGGGGAAGGCCTGCTTCAGATCGGAGACGCCTTTCAGGCTGACGATTTCCGGCGGGCTGGGGTAAAGGTTGGTGCATTCGAGAAGCGCGTAGTCGATGCCCGCGCTGTCAAGGATGTCTACAGAAGCGCGAATGGTTTCAATGGTCTGCATGCCGGTGGACAGGATCACCGGCTTGCCCTTGCGCGCGATGTGGCGGATGAGGGGAAGGTTGTCGGCCTCACCGGACCCGATCTTGTAGGCGGGCACGTCGAGGGTTTCCAGAAAGTCCGCCGCCGCCCGGCTGAACGGCGTCGAAATCCAGATCATCCCAAGGCTCTCGGTGTAGCGCTTCAGCTCTGCCTCTTCGGGCAGGCTAAGCGCACAACGCTCCATCACATGCCAGATCGAGACATCGGCGTTGGGCGGGAAGATGCTCTTCGCCTCCTCGGTCATCTCGTCTTCGATGATATGGGTCTGGTGCTTGATCATCTCGCAACCTGCGCCTGCCGCCAACCGGACCATCTCTTTCGCCACGGCAAGGTCGCCGCCATGGTTGATGCCGATCTCGGCAATGACAAGCGGGGGATGGTTCGGGCCGATCTCGCGGTTGGCGATCTTCATGGCGGTCTCCTTGCGGCTCTATGCGTGCTGCATAAGCCCTTCCCGGCTGTCAAGCCAAGGGGTAGCGGACCAGCACCTCGTAATGCGCGCCTTTGCGCATCAGGTGGCTTTGCCAGAGCACAAGCTCGGTGACCTGCCAGGACTCGGTCCGAAATCCCGCCCCCATCGCGATGGCGCGTTCCAGCCGTGCGGCCTCGATCGGGGGCGGCGTCGGAAAGCGACCAAGCGAGACATGCGGCACGAATTTCCGCGTGTCGATCGGGCAGCCCGCGCGCCGGGCGATGGTCTCGACCTTGGTCTGCAGGCGCATCAGGTCGGGGGACGGTGCAACACCGGCCCAGGCGCAATGCGGCTTGTCCTTGCCGAACAGACCAAGCCCTTGCAACGTCAGGGGAAACCCGGTCTCGCGCAGCGCCTCAAAGCTTTCGTGCGCTGCATCCAGGGCAAGTTCGGGGCAATCGCCCAGAAAGACCAGGGTCATATGGAGCTTTTCCGCCTCGACTTTGCGGGGCAGCGGCAACAGGAACTGCTGCACCTGCAGCGCACCCCGTACGGCTTGCGGCATTTCGATGCCAAGGAAAGCCCGGATCATCGCAGTGAAAGCCTTGCCAGCCGGTCGCGGATCTCGACCCTGACCTGACCCTCGCGGGGCGCGTCGATCAGGGTGGTCAGCATGTGCCCCTCGGGTGCCGCCCGCCCGCCACCGCCCCAGCTAAGGCGGCCCAGCACCGCGCTCGCCCCTTCGGAAAGCCGGTCGGGCAGCTCCTGTCCGCTCAGGATCCCCCAGATCGCTGTCCAAAGCCGCCCGACCGACCACGGGTTATAGCCGCCGCCACCCAGCACTAGCACGCGGGGGCTTAACGGCAAAAGTGCCCGGACCGCCTCCAGATAGGCCCGGTTCGACAGCGCCAGCCGCGAGAGCGGGTCCTCGGCCAGACTGTCCGCCCCGCATTGCAGGACCAGGGCCTCGGGCTGGAACTCGGCCACGCGCGGCACGATCAGGCCGTCCAGCACCGCTCGCGCCTCGCTGTCGTTGTAGCCTTTCGGCACCGGCAGATTGAAGGCGCTGCCGCCAGCGGTATCGTCCAGCGCACCGGTAAAGGGCCAGCGCCCCTCTTCATGGACAGAAATCATCCGCACCCCCGGATCACCACTGAACGCAAAGTCGACCCCGTCGGAATGATGCGCATCAAGATCGACATAGGCGATCCGTGTCAGGCCCGCCCGCTGCAACACTTTTATCCCCAGAACCACGTCATTCAGGTAACAAAATCCGTTCGCCCGCCCCGGCAGCCCGTGATGCGTCCCACCCCCGGGGACATGGACCCTGCCCCGGGACTGCGCCAGAAGCTCTGCCGCCAGCATCACCCCTCCAGCCCCGGTGGCGGGGCGGCGAAAGACCTCGGGAAAGATCGGGTTGGCGAGCGTTCCCAGATGGTACCGCTCTCGCATCTCGGGCGTTGCCTCGCCCTGCCCTTCGGCGGCTTGCAGGGCGGCGATGTAGTCGGGCTGATGCCATAGGGTCAGCGCCGCAGGTTTGGCGCGTGGACTGGTCCGGTATTGCGTCACCGGTAGCCAGCCAAGAGCACCGCCAAGATCCATGACAGTCGAGACGCGCGGGACCCGCAGGGGATGCACCTTGCCATAGGATGAGCCGCGATAGATCTCGGACCCGATGAACAATGGCGCCACCGCGTCACCAGGCGGTGGCCACACGATCATTGCACCATGGCGGCAATCCGGCCCGCGATCGCTTTGCTTTCCGGATCGGTTCCCGACCCAAACGTCGCCGCGATGCTACCGTCGGGGGCGATCAGGACCTTGTTGAAATTCCAGCCCGGCTCGAAACCCACCTCGTCGCGCACCCAGGCATAGAACGGATGCGCCCCCGAGCCGGTAACCGAGGTTATCTCGGTCATCGGCAGGGTCAGATCATAGGTCAGCACGCAATAATCCTTGACCGATGCCTCGTCGGCAAGCTCTTGATTGAAGTCGTCCGAGGGAACCGCAAGGATCAGTGCGTCTGTGGGACCAAAACGTTCGTGCAACGCCTGTAGCCCGTCGAACTGCCCCGCAAAGCCGCACAGCGACGCGGTGTTGACGACCAGAACCGGCTTGCCCTGCCAATCGGCCAGATCGATCTCGCCCCCGTCGATCGAAGCGAAACGGAAGCTCCCCTCTGCAAAAAGGGGGGACGCCGCCAGCCCCACCAGAAACCCTATCGCCGCCTTTTGCATGACTCACCCGTTTATCAAGACCGTGAGAGGTAAGATAATCTGACAACATTCGCCGTCAAATTGCCCGGATTTGACTGTAAGTTCACCATTGGTCGTGCCATATTAGTCTTGAGGAAACCGAGTAGGGCCAGACCTGGAAATCGGGCGGTCGGATAGGCGTGAAATGGGTTGGCAAGATAAGATGGCGGCACTTGGTGCCGATGCAGGTGGTGCCAGAATTCAATATGGCGCGCTTTGCTGGCAGATGGGCGATCAGGATGTCGAGGTCCTGCTGATCACCAGCCGGGATACCCGCCGCTGGATCATTCCGAAGGGCTGGCCGATGCCGGGCCTTGCCCCCGAAGCGGCGGCAGAACAAGAGGCTTGGGAAGAAGCCGGCGTTCAGGGTGAGATCAACCCGCTTTCGCTTGGCCGCTACGGCTATCAGAAAGGCCTGTCCGTCACCACGACGGTTTCCTGCGCAGTTGGCGTCTACAGCCTGAAGGTCGCGAGCCTCGCTGACAGCTTCCCCGAGGTGAATGAGCGGCATCGAAAGTGGTTTCCATTGTCCGAGGCGGCCAAATTGGTGAACGAACCTGACCTGGCCCAGATCATCGCGGGCTTCACGCCGCCGGTTCGGGGGCGGTTCGCGCCGATTTCGGGGGAAGCTTGACGCTGCGGTGACGCTGTTTATTTGGGCTTGGGCCAAGTCGAAAGTCGCAAGTCCCATTGACGTTCCGGGCAAGAGTCGTAGCTACTGCGTCCTCAGGGCAACGAAAGCAAGATCGTGATCCGATACAGCCTAAGATGCGCGACCGGGCACGGCTTTGAAAGCTGGTTTCACGGCGGTGACGCCTTTGCCGCGCTGTTGGCCAAAGGCCAGCTGTCCTGCCCCGTCTGCGGCGATGCGAAAGTCGAAAAAGACCTGATGGCTCCCGCCGTCCGGCCGGCACGGATGGCCAAGACGACGGCTGACGCAGCGACTGGGGCAGCCGTGCCGGACGTCCTGCCGCGGCGGCCCAACCTTTCTGAACCGGCCTCGGACCTGGAGGCGGCGGTCGCAGCCCTTCGTCGCCAGATCGAGGCGAATTCGGATTATGTCGGCATGAACTTCGTAACCGAGGCCCGGCGCATTCATGCCGGCGAAGCCCCCGAGCGCGCCATCTATGGCGAGGCCAAGCCCGATGAGGCCCGGCAGATGATCGAGGATGGCCTGCCCGTGGCCCCCCTGCCCTTCATGCCCGCCCGCAAGGTCAACTGACACCGGGCAGCCCGCAATCTGCCCGGCGAAACAGGCCAACCCGCGCAGACCGTCCCGATCGTTCCGGGGACATGGGGCTGCTACTGAACGGATTTCCCTTCTAAAAATATCCCTGCGGGACGCGAACCCCGAGCCGGTTGCGGCTTTGCCGCAGAGGCGAGATAGATGGCGCGCGCCCGCACCTTGCGGGCGCTCCTTTCAGCAAGCCGTGGTCAAAGGCACGAGTTCAGTAGATGTAGCGGATCTGTTCGGTCCAGAACCGTTCCATCCGCTTCAGCGACATATTGATCTCGTCCATCCCTGAGGCATCGATCAGCGCGCGCTTCTCGATCGCTTCGGCATGACGCGCGAAAAGGTCGGACAGCATCCCGCGCACCTGCCGCCCCTTTTCGGTCAGCCGCACCCGGACGGATCGGCGGTCGATCTCGGACCGCTGGTGATGCATGAAACCCAGCTCCACCAGCTTCTTCAGATTGTAGCTGACGTTCGAGCCCTGATAGTAACCGCGTGATTTCAGTTCCCCTGCGGTGACCTCATTCTCGCCGATGTTGAACAGCAAAAGCGCCTGAACCGAGTTGATCTCCAGGATGTTCAGCCGTTCGAATTCATCCTTGATCACATCCAGAAGCAGCCGGTGCAATCGTTCGACCAGAGCAAGGTTGTCAAGGTAGCAGGACAGGAACGCTTTGTGCGATCCATCCAGTACCGGGGCGTAATGCGTCATACTCTCTCTCCACCGTTCGGACGGGGACAGAATCAGCACAAAGCACAAACATTCCGTAAACTCTCGCGGAACCTGGCTCAATTTCCCCGGATCAGGCGTGTTTCCGCAAAGGAGGTGATCCGCGCCAGAAGCGGGGCCAGGGTCGCAGGGGGGGCCGCCTGCCCCAGGATCCAGGCCATGAGATCCTGGTCGTTTTCGGCCAGTAGCGCTTCATAGCTGGCAAGGTCCGCAGCTTGAAGCCCGGCGAGATGTGCGTCGGCAAAGGGGCCTAGCACCAGGTCCATCTCTTTCATCCCGCGCCGCCAGGATCGCATGGTCATCCGCTTCAACCGCGCTTCAATAGTCTCTTCCGTCATCACGCCTCCTGCCAAGGCCACCTCAGGTCGCGGCCTGCATCGCTTGTCGCAACTGTCTTTCGACCCGTGTCAGGTCGTTGACAAGCGACAAAGCGTGTCGGCGAAGGCGCTGCAGGTCGGCCAGGGCGGTTTCAGCCTCGACCGGCAGGGGCTGAGGCAGGGCGCCCGGGGCCGAAAGGCCATCGCCTTCGGCCGTCAAAAGCCAGGTGAGCGAGACGTTCAGCATCCCCGCAAGCATCTGCAGGCGGTTGCCGCGCGGTTCGGCCAGATCGTCCTCCCAGTTCTGCAAAGTGGTCAGACGCACGCCCAGGCGCTGCGCCAGGTCCTCCTGGCTCAGACCGGCCGCCTCGCGCGCGCCAGCCAGACGATCGCCGAAGGTTGCGACATCGGCGGCGTACCAGTTTTCCTGCAATGTTTCGGGGCTGCTTTCCGCCATCACGCTTCTCCATCTGTCGATATGGCTTGTGTCGGTTGGGGGGTCAGCCTAAGACCTGCAGCCGAGAATTGCAAACCGCCGGACGGAGTTTTGCCGATGGCCTTCCTCTCTGACACGCTGGCACGCGTCAAACCTTCGCCGACAATCGCCGTCACCACCAAGGCTGCCGAGCTTAAGTCCGAAGGCAAGGACGTGATCGGCCTTGGCGCGGGCGAGCCGGATTTCGACACGCCGGAAAACATCCGCGACGCGGCCAAGCGTGCGATCGACAATGGCAAGACCCGCTACACGGCGGTCGATGGCATCCCCGAGCTTAAAGCCGCGATCTGCGCCAAGTTCCTGCGCGAGAACGGGCTGACCTACACGCCCTCGCAGATCACGGTCGGCACCGGCGGCAAGCAGGTCCTTTACAACGCGTTCATGGCAACGCTGAACCCCGGTGACGAGGTGATCATCCCCGCCCCCTACTGGGTCAGCTACCCCGACATGGTGCTACTGGCAGGCGGCACACCTGTGCCGGTGGTGGCCGGGATCGAGACCAATTTCAAACTGACCCCCGACCAACTGGAAGCCGCGATCACGCCCCGGACCAAATGGTTCCTCTTCAACTCACCCTCGAACCCGACGGGCGCGGGCTATACGCGGGACGAGCTGAAGGCCCTGACCGATGTCCTGATGCGTCATCCCCATGTCTGGGTGATGACCGATGACATGTACGAACACCTGGTCTTCGACGATTTCGAATTCTGCACCCCGGCTGAGGTCGAGCCCGGCCTTTACGACCGCACGCTGACCTGCAACGGTGTTTCGAAGGCCTATGCGATGACCGGTTGGCGCATCGGCTATGCGGGTGGTCCGGTGGCGCTGATCAAGGCGATGGGGACGATCCAGTCGCAATCGACGTCGAACCCCTGCTCGGTCAGCCAGCATGCCGCATTGGAGGCCTTGTCCGGTCCCCAGGACTTTCTGGCCCCGAACCGCAAGCTCTTTCAGGATCGGCGCGATCTGGTGGTCTCGATGCTGAACCAGGCCCGCGGCATCCGCTGCCCCCGGCCTGAGGGCGCCTTTTACGTCTACCCCGATATCTCGGGCTGCATCGGCAAGGCCACGCCGGCTGGGACCGTCATCTCGAATGACGAGATCTTCGCGACGGCCCTGCTCGAGGAGAGCGGGGTCGCCGTCGTCTTCGGCGCGGCCTTCGGCTTGTCGCCCAACTTCCGCGTCAGCTACGCCACATCGGATGAGGTCCTGTACGAGGCCTGCTCCCGCATCCAGCGCTTCTGTGCGGCATTGGTCTGACGCAGCACCTTGGTCGCCGAGCGCTGGCTTGGGCCAAATGCGGGTTGACGGCCCTTCTTTGCTAGGGAAGGAATGGCGCGGTGCGGGGCTGGGCTTTCCAGCCGCCAAGACACCTGATGCAGGCATTGCCGATGAACGCTGACCTTCCCGACTACTACTTCCGGGTGCGCGAAAATGGGGCCGCGGTCTTCCGCATCGGCACCGAGAACCGCCAGCGCCGGATCGAGATGGAAGAGATCGCGATCGTCAACGTGAAGAACGGTACGGTGAAACCGCATGGCGAGACCAAGTTGACGGTCGCCGATCATGCGGCAATCGAGAGCTGGCGCGCCGCCCGTCAGGCCCAGCTCGTTGCGCGCGAGGTCGATGACATCCTGCGCACCGTCGATCACCTGAACCTGACGACGCAATGGGCCCAGTCCCGCGCGACGGATGCCCAGCTTGATGCAGTGACCGATCCGCTTTTGTTGGCGATGCACGACCTGCGAAGCACGCTGGTCCGCCGCAAGGCCGACCGGCTGGGCAAAGGCGAAGACTAAAGTGGGACCTCCTCGTTCGACTTCGTCTCCTCGTCGGCAAGCGAGGAGTGACGAAGTCATCGACGAGCGGACCTGTCAGATCTGCTTTTCCGGCATCTGCACGCGCAACCCGTCCAGCGCATCCGACACCTTGATCTGGCAGGTCAGACGCGACCGGACGGAATCCGGTTTCCAGGCGAAGTCCAACATGTCGGCTTCCATATGGTCCTTCTTCGGCAGCCGGTCGACCCAGGCCGGGTCCACATAGACATGGCAGGTCGAACAGGCGCAGGCGCCGCCGCAATCGGCCTCGATCCCGGGAATGCCGTTGTCGCGCGCGCCTTCCATCACGGTCAGGCCATTCGCGACCTCGACCACATGTTCCTTGCCGCCGTGTTCTACGTAGGTGATCTTCGCCATCTGTGGTCTCCCAGGATCGTCCGCCGTGACATAGGCCAATCTTTTGGGCTTTGCCAGAGGGGCAACCGTGACAGGGGGACCCAAACTCGCATTCAATAGATTTGGCGGCGGGGGGTCCCGCCGCCAGCGCAATCCGTCACACGACCAGGTTCAGCCGGCCAACATCACTCGATCGACAGCGCCACAAAGCGCGGGTCGCCGCCCCGGCGGACCAGAAGCAGGATCGACTTTCGGCCGGCATCCTTGGCTTCCTTGATCCGGTCCTCAAGGTCCTGCAGCCGCACGACGCGCTGCTGGCCCGCTTCGGTGATCAGGTCGCCCTCGGTCAGGCCCTTGGTAAAGGCCTCAGAGGACTGATCGACCTTGGTGATCATCAGCCCCTCGGCCGACGGATCAAGACCCAGCCGCGAGCGCATGTCGTCGTCCAGCGGTGCCAGCGTCAGGCCAAGGGTCTGCATCTCTTTCGGTGCTTCCGGTGTCGCGCCCGAGGCAGGCAGGGTCACGGCCTCAGCCTCTTCGCGGCGGCCAAGCGTCACCGCCAGCGTCTCGGTCCGACCGTCGCGCAGCACGATCACCGGGACCGCCTCGCCAATCGGCGCATCGGCGACGCGGCGCGTCAGATCGCCCGCGTCCTTGACCTCCTGGCCCGCAAAGCGCGTGATCACGTCACCCGCGACAATCCCGGAGTCTTTCGCCGGACCGTCCGGAACATCGGTCACCAAAGCGCCTGCCGACACCGGGAGCCCCATCGCCTCGGCCACATCCGGGGTCACGTCCTGGATGCGGACGCCCAGCCAGCCGCGCCGGGTTTCGCCGAACTCTTTCAGCTGGTCCACAACCTTGATCACCACATTCGACGACATCGAAAAGCCGATCCCGATCGAGCCGCCGGTGGGCGACAGAATCGCGGTGTTCACCCCGATCACCTGCCCGTCCATGTTGAAGAGCGGCCCACCCGAGTTGCCACGGTTGATCGCGGCATCGGTCTGGATGTAGTCGTCATAGCTTCCGGCAAGCTCACGCCCCCGGGCCGAGACGATCCCGGCCGAGACCGAAAAGCCCTGGCCAAGCGGGTTGCCCATCGCCATGACCCAGTCGCCCACGCGCATCAGGTCGGAATTGCCGAAGCTGACGAAGGGCAGGGGCGCGTCCGCTTCGACCTTGAGAAGGGCGATGTCGGTCTTGGGGTCCGTGCCGACCAGCTTTGCCGGCAGTTTCTTGCCACCAAAGAACTCGATCGTGATCTCGTCGGCGCCTTCGATCACGTGGTTGTTGGTGACGATGAAGCCGTCCTCGCTGATGACGAAGCCAGAGCCAAGCGCCTCGGACCGCTGCGGTCCGCCTTCACCGGGGTTGCCGAAATCATCGAAGAAATCCTCGAACGGGCTGCCTTCGGGCACCATCGGTGCCCCGTCTGCCGGCCCGGCAATCATGGCGCTGGTGGTGATGTTGACCACCGAGGGGCTGATCTGTTCGGCCAGCTCGGCAAAGCTTTCCGGCGCGCCGAAAGCCCGCACGTCACTTGCGGGCGCAAGGCTAAGGCCGAAGCCCAGCACCAACGCCAGAAGCGTGCTGGACCGCAGCGCGGTACGGATCGAAGGGGTGAGGTCGGGCACGATGCGAACTCCTGTTCAGTCAGACTTTGCCGGGCGGTCATGGCGGTCTGGTCGGCAAGACCGTGCCGCTTCGGCTTCGAGTGCAGAGTTAGTCAAAGGCCGCGACAATGCAAACCCTGCAACGCGCCCTCAAGGGGAAGTGAAGGAATTTGTCATCCGCCCCGGACCAGCCAGACCAGAAGCACCCCGAACGCCAGGGCGCCAAGGCCGATCATCCGTCGCTGGTCGACACCCAGCGCTGCGATCATGCGCAGAGCGTCCTCGATCCGGCGAGGGGCCAGTGCCAGGACCAGCCCCTCTACCGCCAGCACCAGACCGAGTGCCAGGATGATCTCGCTCACGGGCTTGCCGGGGCCTCTTCAGCGCCGGGTGCGCGGTCAGACCGCAGATAGTCGAAGAACGCGCTGTCCGGCTGCATCACGATCGAGGAATTGCCGCCTTTGAGACTGGTCTCATAGGCTGCAAGCGACCGGATGAAGGCAAAGAACTCCGGGTCGCGGCCATAGGCTTCCGCCAGGATCCGGTTCCGCTCGGCATCAGCCTCACCGCGGATCACCTCGGCCTGACGGCGCGCGTCCGAGGTCAGCTCGATCACCGTCCGGTCGGCCGAAGCCCGCACCCGTTGCGCCGCCTCGCCACCGCGCGCCTTTTCGTCGGCCGCTTCGCGATCACGCTCGGCCCGCATCCGGGCGAAGGTCGCTTCCAGGTTCTGTTCGGGCAGGTCGGTGCGCGTCAGCCGCACGTCGATCACATCGACCCCCAAGGCGGCACCTTCGCGCTTGGCGATGGTCAGGATCTGGCTCATCAAGGCGTTGCGGTCAAGGCTCAGCACCTGATCTTGCGTCGCGTTGCCCAACACTTCCGGAATGGCCTGCGACAGGATGCTGCTCAGCAAAAGCTGCGCCCGTTCTTCGCCCGCCGTGCCGACCGACTGGCGGAACTGGACCAGATCGACGATCCGCCAGCGCGCGAATGCATCAACGACCAACCGCCGGTCGCTGAGCAATGTCACTTCGATAGGCTGGGTCTGCAGGCCAAGAATCCGGTCCTCGTAAAGCACCACATCCTGCATCAGCGGCACTTTGAACCCTAGGCCCGGTTCCTGTTTCACCTGGATGACCTCACCGAACTGCAGGACCAGCGCCTTCTTGCGTTCATCCACGATGAAGACGGACGACAGCACCAGAACCAAAAGCACCACCAGCGCCGGAATGATAAAGATCGCGCGCATCAGTTGCTGCCTCCTGTTGTGCCTGCACCTTGCGCCGGGCTCATCCGGCCAAGTTCGTTCAAGGGCAGGAAGGGCACGACACCCTGTCCTGTCTCGCCGCCCGAGACGCCGTCAAGAATCACCTTGTTCATGCCGCCAAGCACCCGCTCCATGGTTTCCAGATAAAGCCTGCGCCGCGTGATCTCGGGCGCCTTCACATATTCGTCGAAGACCGACACGAAGCGCGCCGCTTCACCCTGGGCCGAGTTCACGGCTTCGGCCCGATAGCCTTCGGCGGCTTCCACCAGCCGCGCCGCCTCACCGCGTGCGCCAGCCGTTACCTGGTTGGCATAGGCGTCGGCTTCCTTTTCCAGCCGGTCGCGTTCCTGCTGGGCGGCCTGCACCGCGCGGAAGGCATCTATGACCTCACGCGGGGGCTGGGCGACCTGCAGGTTGACCCGGATCACGCTGATCCCGGCGCCATAGCTGTCCAATGTCGTCTGCACCGCCGTCCGCAGGTCGGACGAGATGACCCCCCGGTCGCGGTTCAGGATCGGCGACAGTTCCGACCGGGCGATGATGTCGCGCATAGCGCTTTCGCTAACGGCGCGGATGGTGATTTCCGGATCGGCAAGGTTGAAGAGGTACTTCTCGGGGTCCGAGATGTTCCAGACCACCTGGAACCCGATATCGACGATGTTCTGGTCGCGGGTCAGCATCAGTCCGGTATCGGTGCCGTTGGTCTTGCTGCCGATCTCGGTGGTCCGCTCACCGGTCACCTGGACTTTTTCGTAGGTGACAATGGGCCAGGGCGCGAAATTCAGGCCCGGAGCGCCAACCCCAGCGGTTTCGCCCAAGAAAAGTTCAACCGACCGTTCTTCCGGCCGCACCGTGTAGACCGACATGAAAAGCCAGACCGCGAACAGCGCCAAAGCGGCCAGCGCCATGCCCTGTTTGGTGAAGACCGGACCTTCCGGCCCCGTCGGTCCACCCTGGCCGCCACGACCACGCCCGCCCATGAGGACGCGCAGCTGCTCTTGCCCGCGCTTCATCAGCTGGTCGATTTCCGGAATCTGGGGCCCGCCCTCGCGCCGGCCACCGCGACGGTCATCGTCGTTGTCGCCCCGGTTACCCCCCTTCTCACCGCCCCGGTCGTCCCCGCCCGAGCCGCCACCGCCGCCCCAGGGGCCACCACTTCCTGCCATCGATTAGAACCTCTCTTCTCGCATTCCCCCTAAGCTGGTCATATCCGGCGGGAAATCAAGCCGCCGGGACCGGAACTCAGGCGTTTCTTGTAGGTTTTCGCATCGTCACCAGCTCTTCGGACATGGTCGGATGAACGGCACAAGTGCGGTCGAAATCCTCTTTCGTAGCCCCCATCCGGATCGCAATGGCCGCAAGCTGGATCATCTCGCCCGCTTCGGGTGCGACGATATGGCAGCCCAGCACCTTGCGCGAGGCCTTAGAGACGATGAGCTTCATCAGCACCCGATCCGGGTGCCCAACAAAGGCCGATCGCATCGGCCGGAACGCGGTCGCATAGACCTCGATCGGTTCCTGCTCGCGCGCGGCCTCCTCGCTCAGTCCGACCGAACCCATTTCCGGCTGCGTGAAGACGGCCGAGGCAACCAGTTCATGGTCAAAGGCGGTGGGTTTCGCGCCAAAGATCGTGTCGGCGAAAGCATGGCCCTCGCGGATCGCGACCGGGGTCAGATTGATCCGGCCGGTCACGTCACCGACCGCAAAGATCGATGGAACCCCGGTCTGGCTGAACCGGTCCACGACGATCTGCCCGGCCCGCCCAAGCTCGACACCCAGCGCCTCGAGCCCCAGGTCTTCGGTATTCGGCTTGCGGCCCGTCGCATACATGACCAGGTCGAACTCGCGCTCGCTGCCATCTGTCGCAACCGCCCGGATACCGCCCGCCACCCGCTCCAGCCGCATGACATCGGTGCCGCAATGGATGGCGATGCCTGCGGCCTGCATCGCGTTTGCCACATGGCCCCGCGCCTCGTCGTCGAAGCCCCGCAGGATTTGCGCGCCGCGGTAATACTGGCTGACCTCGACCCCCAACCCGTTCAGGATGCAGGAGAATTCGCTGGCGATATAGCCCCCGCCCACGATCAGCGCGCGCTTCGGCAGGCTTTCCAGGTGGAACATCTCGTTCGAGGTGACGGCAAGCTCGGCGCCCGCGATCTCGGGCACGAAGGGCCGCCCACCCGTTGCGATCAGGATATGCTTGGCGCTGAACTCTTCGCCCGATTGAAGGCGCACCCGATGCTGGTCGACCAGCGTCGCGCGGGCATCATAGATGGTCACGCCGGCGTTCTTCAGCGTTGTGCGATACGCCGCTTCAAGTCGGTCCAGTTCGGCCTCAAGCCGGGTTCGGAACGTCGGCCAGTCGAATCTGCCGGGGGAAATCTTCCAGCCATAGGCGCTGGCTTCTTCGAAGACGCCGGGAAAGCCCGAGGCGAAAACCATCAGCTTCTTCGGCACACAGCCCCGAATGACGCAGGTTCCGCCCATCCGACTTTCCTCGGCCAGGCCGACCTTGGCCCCCCACTCACCCGAGGCGATGCGGGCCGCGCGCACCCCGCCCGAGCCGCCGCCGATGACGAAAAGATCGTAGTCGAAGGCCATCATCCGTTCCGTTCGCTGATTTTCCACCGTCCCGGCTAACCGCAAGACCACCCGGGCGGAAGACTTGCATCACTTCGCGTCTACCCGCTAGTCGAGATCGGCAAAGATGTTCCGGCTATGCCGAAGCTCTACCGCCCCGTTCTCGATCCGGCCCGAGTTGATGTCGCGCACCGTGACGCGGCCTTCGCCATGGCCGATCACCACCACATCGCAGATGTCGATGAAAAGCCCATTCTCGACCACGCCCGGGATCTGGTTCAAGACCAGCGCCAGCTGGCGCGGATTGCCGATCCGCTTCAGGTTCAGGTCCAGGATGTAATTCCCGCCGTCGGTCTCTAGGGGTGCCGCACCATTCCGCCGCAAGCTGACCTCGCGGTTCAGAACGTCGAGGCTGTAAAGCGTTTCTTCGATCAGGGCCTTGGTGGTCTGCCAGCCGAACCGGGTCACCTCGACCGGCAGCGGAAAGGCACCAAGCTGGGCCACTTCCTTCGCCGCATCGGCGATCACAATCATCCGGTCCGACGCGGTGGCGACGATCTTCTCGCGCAAGAGCGCGGCACCGCCGCCCTTGATCAGGTTCAGGTTCGCGTCAAACTCGTCCGTCCCGTCGATCGTCAGGTCAAGCCATTTCATCTCGTCCATCGCGATGACGTTCAGGCCAAGCTCGATGCCAAGCTCGGCCGTCCGTTGCGAGGTTGCGACACAGGTGACCTGCAACCCCTCGTCCCGCACCCGTTCCGCCAGACAGCGCACCATCCAGGCCGCAGTCGACCCGGTCCCGAGCCCCAGCTTCATCCCGCTTTCAACGAAATCCACCGATCGGCGCGCGGCAACATACTTGGCCTGGTCGATCGGCGACAGTTCGGCAGACATGGCGATTTCCCCCTCTTTTGCTCTGGCATAACGCAAAGGCCCGTCAAGGGCGAGGGGGTTTCGCGGCAACAATCGGCGCCTTTCGGGGCTGCTGACTCGTGTTCAGGAGCCGTCGCTGACCCGCGCCACGGCGGCCAGAAGCTCGTTGGCCTGCAGCGCCCCGTCACCATTCGCATCCAGCGTTATCAGCGCGCGCAGGACCCCGGCCTCGGCCTCATCCAGCCCCAGCTGGCCCGCCACCTGTCCTGCGGCGTTCAGTTCGGCCGCATCGACCTGCCCGTCGGCGTTGCTGTCGGCAGCCGCGAATTGCCGTTCCATCCGTCCCCGGGTCTTGGCATTCGCTGCCCGCTGGCAGACCGCAAGCTCGGCCTTGCCAACCACCCCGTCGCCATCGAGGTCCATGGCGAGGAACCGGCGGAGGGCCGAGGCCCGCGCCCCCGCCCGTTCCAGCGCGATATGCTCTTCAATCCCTTCTGCGCGCAGACCGTCCGGGCCGCCGAACCCCGCGATAAGGTCGATCGCCCGTTCGGAAAACCGGTCCGGATTCTTGCGCATGGCTTTGTCCAGCGCGCTTTCCTCGGCAAGCGCCACCTGCGCCAGACCCAACACCAGCATCACCAAAACCGCCGCCAGTCTTACCATAAATGCCTCCTGCTGCATGTCGGGCGTCAGCTTGCACCGGACAAGGTTGACAGCAGGTTAATCGTGATGCGCCTAATCGTGATTGGAGGGTCGCTTTTCGCCCAGCCGCAAGGCTAGACTTGCGCCAGCTTCGAGCCAGAGCCCAAGGTGCCCGATGTACACTCTGCACTACGCCCCCGATAATGCCTCGCTCATCATCCGCATGGTGCTGGACGGCGCGGGCATTCCTTATCGCACGGCACTGGTAAACCGGGCAGCCCGACAGCAGGACAGCTCGGCCTATCGCGCCTTGAACCCGACCGGCCTGATCCCGACGCTCGAGACACCTTTCGGCCCCCTTGCGGAAACCGGCGCGATCCTGCTCTGGCTTTCAGATACCCATCAGCTTGGCCCCTCATGTGCCGCACCCGACCGGCCCGTGTTCCTGAAGTGGCTGTTCTTTCTGTCGAACACCGCCCATGCCGACCTGCGGACGATCTTCTACCCGCATCAATATGCCCCGACCGATGCCCATGCCGGGCATCTTGAAATCATGTCAGGCCGCATGATGGGCCATTTCGGCCTTCTGGACACCGCCGCAGCACAGCACCCCCGGCTTTTCGCCCCCGCCCTCCCACTTGGTGCCTATACGCTTGCGCTCACCCGCTGGGCCGCCCTTTACCCCGCCAATGCCCCGCGCTGGATGGACCTTGCGGCCTTCCCCGCCCTTGAGGCCCTGGCCCGCGCGCAAGAGGCCCGTGTCGAGACCCGTGCCATCGCCCGGGCCGAAGGACTTGGCCCCCACCCCTTCACCCGGCCCGAACAGCCGAAACCGCCGGAAGGAAGCGTCTATTGAGCCTCACCCTCTATCACTGTCCGGACTGGGCGTCCTCGATCATCCGCCTTGCGCTGGAAGAGCTGGGGCTTGCCTACACCATCCACCCGATGGACTGGGATGCAGGTGACTTCGACACCCCCGCTTTCCGCGCCATCAACCCGCTTGGGCTGATCCCCGCGATGGACACCCCGGACGGCCGGATATTCGAGACCGCAGCCATCCTGCTTTGGCTGGTCGAGAGCCACGGGCGGCTTGGACCCCCACCCGGTGATCCGGATCGCGCGGCCTTCCTGACCTGGCTTTTCTTCGTCTCGAACACACTGCATGTCTCGGTCATGACCCTGGTCCATCCCGAACGCCCAGCAGGCGACGCCGCGGCCGCCGAAGTCCAGCGTCTGGCGCTTGAGCGCCTGAACACTGAGGCCGCCGAGCTGGAAACCCTCATCACCGACCGCGCGCCACGCTGGCTTTCCGCCACGGAACCGGGGGTTCTTGGCTACTACCTTGGCATCATCCTGCGCTGGGCGATGGACATGCCCGCAGACGCCGCCATGCGCTTCGACCTCCGGCCGTTTCCCGCACTCCGCGCCGTTCTTGCCGCACATGAGGGCTTTCCCGCCGCCCGCCGCGTCGCCGAAGCCGATGGCCTTGGCCCCCACCCCTTCACCGCGCCCGAAGGCGCAGCATAGGCCCGCCATGACCCTGACCCTGCATCACGCTCCCGACTTCTCCTCTACGATCATCCGTCTTGCGCTGGAGGAACTGGAGTTTCCCCACACCCTCGCACTCACCGACATCGACAGCGGCGCACTGACCGGCCCCGACTACCGGCGCGTCAATCCCGTCGGCCTGATCCCGGCACTTGAAACCGACCACGGCCCGATCTTCGAGACCGCCGCCATCCTCCTCTGGCTCGTCGACCGCAGCGGGCGGCTTGGGCCGGGGCCAAAGGACCCCGACCGGGGCGCGTTTCTGTCCTGGCTCTTCTTCACCTCGAACGCCCTTCACCAGGCAGCTCTGGCGATGTTCTACCCCCACCGTCCGGCAGGCGAGGCCAACACCGATGCCGCCCGAGCAATCGCGCAAGAGCAGGTTGTCGCCCGCCTCGGCCTGATCGAGACGCTGATTGCCACCCAAAAGCCGAGCTGGCTTTCAGCGGATCACCCAAGCGTCCTTGGCTACTACATCGGCATCCTGGTGCGTTGGCTGATCATGCTGCCGCCCGCGCCTTATGGGATCGATCTCAATGACTTCCCGCATCTCCGTGCTGTCCTTGCCGCGCATGAGGCCCGCACTGCCGCCCAGCGCGTCGCCGCCGACGAAGGTCTCGGCTCACACCCTTTCACCAATCCGGGGGCCTGATGTTTCTCTCTGTCTTCGACATGTTCAAGGTCGGCATCGGCCCTTCATCCAGCCACACCATGGGCCCGATGGTCGCCGCAGCGCGCTTCGTTGAGACCCTTCGCGCCTCACCTTTCCATTTCCACGGTCTCAAGGCCTCGCTGCACGGCTCGCTAGCCTTCACCGGCGTCGGCCATGCCACCGATCGCGCCACGATCCTTGGCCTCGCGGGGTTCGAGCCTGCGACCTACGACGCCGAAAAGGCCGAGGCCGCGCTGGCCCGCATCCGCGACACCCTTGTCATCGACGCCCCCGGCCTTGGCCCCCTGGCCTTCGATCCCGGACGCGACCTTCTCTTCGACTACGGGCCTGCATTGCCCGGCCATGCCAACGGGATGATCCTGAAAGCGACCGACGCGCAGGGTGACGTGATCCTGCAGGAAACCTACTATTCGATTGGCGGCGGCTTCGTGCTGACCGAGGCCGACCTGTCCGAAGCAGGCGGCGCGAAAGCCAAGGCCCGCGCCGATGTGCCCTACCCGTTCGAGACCGCCGCCGAAATGCTGGAGATGGCCAAGGCCTCCGGCTTGACCATCGCCGCGATGAAACGCGCCAATGAGTTGAAGTTTCGCACGGCCGCAGAAATCGACGCCGGGATCGCCCGGCTTTGGCAGGTGATGACCGACTGCATTTCGCGCGGGATGCTGGGGACCGGCATCCTGCCCGGTGGCCTGAAGGTACGCCGTCGCGCAAAGGGCATCCATGACGCCCTGCTCGCCGAACGCGGGCTGAACCTGACCCCGCCGCATACGATCAACGACTGGATGTCGCTTTACGCAATGGCGGTGAACGAGGAAAACGCCGCCGGCGGGCAGGTCGTGACCGCGCCTACGAACGGCGCTGCGGGAGTCGTCCCTGCCGTCCTTCGCTACTACCTCGATCACGTCCCGGGGGCGACCACGGCCAAGGTCGCCGATTTCCTCCTGACCGCCGCCGCCATCGGCGGGCTTTGCAAGCACAACGCCAGCATCTCCGGCGCCGAATGCGGCTGCCAGGCCGAGGTCGGCAGTGCCGCCGCCATGGCGGCCGCAGGGCTTGCCGCCGTCCTTGGCGGGACACCCGAACAGGTGGAAAATGCCGCCGAGATCGCGCTTGAACACCACCTCGGCATGACCTGCGACCCGGTCAAAGGTCTGGTGCAGGTGCCCTGCATCGAACGGAACGGCCTTGGCGCCATCAAGGCCGTCTCGGCAGCCTCCCTCTCGCTAAGGGGCGATGGCCAGCATCTCGTCAGCCTTGACGTCTGCATCGAGACCATGCGCCAGACGGGCCGCGACATGCACGAGAAGTACAAGGAAACCAGCCTCGGCGGCCTTGCCGTCAACGTCCCGAACTGCTGACCTGAAAGAGCCTCCGGCGGGGATATTTACAGACGGGAAAGCCACTTTCCCTTTTCCTGATATCCCCTGCGGAGCACGTCCGAGCCCCTGCGCGCTCTTCGCGCGCTGGGGCGAGACAAAGGACTTGCGGCGAACGCCGCTCAATCTGAAAACCGCCCTCACCCCCGCGACGTCGCATTCGGACTGGCACGCCCCCGGCCCTCGGGCTAGGCAGAGCCATGACCAAAGACACCACCCTGCAGGGCGTCCTCTTGATGCTCGCCTTCTGCGTGATCGCCCCGCTTCTCGACGTCTCCGCCAAGCTTGCGGCCGAAAACGGCGTGCCCGTCGGCCAGATCACCACCGCCCGCTTCGTCGTGCAGACCGCCCTCATGCTCCCCGTCATGCTTGTCATGGGACTCGGCTTGCGCCTTTCGCCCCGGGCGCTGGCCTACACGACACTTCGCGCTCTCTTCCTCCTCGTCTCGACCTTCGCTTTTGTTTCGGGCATCCAGGTCATGCCTATTGCCGACGCCCTCGCCATTGTCTTCGTCGAGCCGTTCATCCTTCTGATCCTGGGCCGCTTTCTTTTCGGAGACCAAGTCGGCCCACGCCGGATCGCCGCCTGCGCCGTCGGTTTTGTTGGGGCACTCTTCGTCATCCAGCCCTCGCTTGCCGCCTTCGGTCTTGTCGCGCTCTGGCCACTGGCCACCGCCTTCCTCTTTGCCTTCTACATGCTGGTCACCCGCGCGATTTCGGCCTGGATGCACCCCGTCACGATGCAGTTCCACACCTCATGGACCGGGCTGCTTCTGTGCCTGCCGGTCATGGTCCTGGCCGAGGGCTCGGGAATTGCCGCGCTTGACCCGATCTGGCCGGACGGGTGGAACTGGCTCTGGCTGTTCGGGGTCGGCTTCTGGGCGGCGGTCAGCCACATGTGCATGACCTACGCGCTGAAATTCACACCCTCGGCCACGCTGGCCCCCCTGCACTATTCCGAGATCGTGACTGCCGTGATCCTTGGCTACCTGATCTTCGGCGATTTCCCGAACCGGCTGACCTGGGTCGGGATCGCGATCATCGTTTCGTCCGGACTTTACATCATCCACCGCGAACGGCTGACCTCGAAAGCCAAGTCGAAGTCCCCGGGCCTCACGCTGCTGCCAGAAGAGCCATGATCGCTGCGTCCAGCCGCTTTCGGGGCAGGATCACCAGCATCCCCCGGGCATCGAACTCCAGCACCACCCTGGACGCCACCACCCGGTTCGACGTGCCGATCATGCCATCCGGTGCGAATCCGATTCCCGCAATCGGCCATTCCAGCCCCTCGCTGCGCCCGGTGACCCGCGCCAGCGGAAACAACGACAATGGCTCGCCCGGTCGCATCTGAAGCACCAGTTTCGGTGGTGCGGCAAAGGCCACGTCCTTCGGCCCGATCAGAATGCAGCGCCGCTCGGCCCGTGCCACCAGCGTCGTGAAAGCCGCCAGCCCGTGGTCCAGCCGCGCGCCCGCAAACCCAAGAGCCAGCACCAGCGGCGCCTCGATCGACCGCAGCGCCTTGTCGAAGTCCGTCGTCAGCTGTTCGGCCAGAAGATGCTGGTGGGCTTGCGGAATCCGCGCTTTCGCCTCGGCCGACAGCGAATCCATGTCGCCGATCACAGCCTCGGGCATCACCCCAAGCCGAAGCAACCGGTCGGCTCCGCCGTCTGCGGCCACCGGCAACGGCGCCCGCGCCAGCGCCAGATTCAGGTCACGTCCCGAAAAGGGGCCCCCTCCAGCCAGGGTTACACCACAGGTTGACTGGACAATCGGTGATTTCATGCAACACTGTATCCAATTAAGGCAGGATTCTTGGGGTCCGGCCACAATCAATCCATCAAATTACCCCGGTCTGTCCATGCATTAACACGACCAGCGGGTACCATGGTGTGACCAGCAATGCGAAAGGCCGTCGAGTCATGACCAGTGAAAGCAAGATTCTCACCGTGTCCTACGGGACTTTCAGCTGCACGCTGGAAGGCTTCGACGATCCGTTCAACACGATGAAGGCCATCGCCGAGTATTTCGGCGAACTTGCGGCGCGTGACCGTCACTTTGGCGCCGAACCGCCGCCGCCTGATGCGGCAATGCTGCACCGGCTTGCCGAACGCGAAGTTGCGCGCATGGCAGCCGCCGGCAAGCGCGAAGATACCGCGCTTTTGGACCAGGGTCCGATCAGCGCCGACGCCGATGCTGCCTCCGGCCCCCGCATCCAGATCAACTCTCCGGTGCGCCACCGCGCCGCACGCGACCAGGCTGCGACCGACTTTCCCGCCGATGACGACCTTGCCTCGCCCGAACCCGCGCTGCAGGACATCATCCCCGATGGCGTCGCTGCCAAACTTGCGCGCATTCGCCAGGCGGTTCACCCGGTCCCATCCGCAGTGGCGGCTCCGTTCGTGCCCTTCGGGACCGAACCCGAAGCCACCGAACCCGCAGGCGCCGAAGCGGACATCCCCGAGCCCGAACGTGCCGAACTCGATCTTGTCGAAGCCGATCTTGTCGAAGCCGAGCTTGTCGAGGCCGAACTCGTCGAGGCCGAGCTTTCGGAAGCCGAGCGTGTCGAAGCTGTCGGTGACCTTGCCGAGGTTGAGCCCGACGTCGAACTCGTCTCGAAGCTCGACGCGGACGAGATGGCCGGTGACACCACCGATCTCGCCCCCGCTGTCGCGCTCGAAGCCGACATGTCGTTCGCGGATGCGGGCGAAGACGGCGCGCTAATCGAGGCCGAAGCAGAAACCACCGATGCCGTGGCTTTCGATGCGGAAGTCGCCGCAGAACCCATATCCGCCGTTCATCTTGGCGACAGCTGGTACGAAGAAGGCGTCACTGTCGAAACCCTCGAACTGGACGCACCTGCGGCTGAAAGGGCCGAAGACGAACGGACGGCGGTGCCTGCCGAGGCCCTGCCAGCGCTTGCAGTCGAGGAAACGAAGGAACCCGAAACCGCCCTCGAAGACAGCCTGGCGGTCAAAGTCGAGGAAATCGACGCCGCAGACCTGGACGCGCCGTCCGCTGATGGGGCGGAAGACGATCTTGCGGCCGAGCTTGCCGAAGAACTGCCCGTGATCGTGGCCGAGCAAGCCCCGCAACCCGAAACCGCTACGGACGACGTCTGGGCGGTCGAAGCCGCGGACGACCTGCCTCAGGACGACGACTTTGCCGAGGATGATGTCGCCCTTCTCGCCGAACTCGATGGCATGGACTTCGAACAGGCGTCGCTTGCCGCAGCCCTTGACGATGGCCTGCCCGAGGAGGAACCGGTCGAGTTCGACCTCGTCGATGCCCAGGTTCAGGATCCCCTGCCCGAAGCCACGCCGGTCGACGAGATCGCTGCCGCAGCCGCCCAAGCCGTACCCGAGGAGGAACCCGTACAGACCGTCGGCAAGGCTGGCGGACGCGCACGTCGGCTCAGCTCGCGCGTCGTGCGCATTCACCCCGACGAGGACATGCCGGAAGCCCCACGCCGCCGGGACTCGGGCGCCACCCGCGCGATCACCTCCCAGGAAGAGTCTGACGAATTCGCCCGGCTGATGCGGCAGGCCGAAGAGGTGATGGCGGAAGAAGAGAACCGTCGTCGGCAGGACGCTCTGTCGCACCTGAAGGCCGCCGTGGCCTCGACCGAAGCCGACCGCGCCGATGTTGATTTTGAGGCACCGAGGGCCGACGCAAGCCTAGACCCCTACCGCGACGATCTGGCCGAGGCGATCGTACCCGAACCCGAAAAGCCAACCACCCCGCCGGTCGTCCAGCCGCGTCGCAAGACCGTCTCGGTGCGCCTGCAAGAGCCGCGCCCCGGCACGATCCGCCCCGGCATGATCAGCCCGCCGCCGCTGGTTCTTGTGTCCGAGCAGCGCATCGACCGCGTGCCTCCGGCTGCAACACCATCAGCAGCGCCAATGGTTCCGGGGATCGGCCCGGCGGTACCCGAAGGCCAGCCCATGGTCGCGCTGCGGACCGGTCGGCTTTCCGGTGCCATCGGCGCGGGTGCGGCGATGGCGGGCTCGGCTGCCTCGGCACGCAACCTTGTGCTGGAAAAGCCGTCCTATGGCGTCGCGGTTGAAGCCGACGAAGACGAAGAGCTCGCCGAGGACACGAAGGAAATCGACGAATCCGGCCTTGCCGCCTTCGCCGATATCGTCGGGGCGAAGTCGATGGTCGAAATGCTTGAAGCCGCCGCCGCCTACGCCACCTGCGTCGAGAAACGCACCCATTTCACCCGGCCGCAGCTTATGCGCCGGATGATGGCCAGCGCTGGCGGCAACCCGGTCAGCCGCGAGGATGGACTGCGCAGCTTCGGCACCCTGCTCCGGACCGGCCGGATCGAGAAAGTCACCCGCGGCCATTACAGCCTGGCCGAAAACTCGCCCTATCTGGCCGAGGCCCGCCGACTGACCTGACTCAAGGTCATGTCACTTGCGCAAGATCAGGCGGATGGGTCGTTCCCGTCCGCCTTTTTTGTGTCCGGGTCCTCTTGCCCGATGCCCCGAAAGATAAACCGGAACGGCAATGCCCACAAAAAGCCCAGCCCGACATAGATGAAAAGCTCGACCAGAAACGACGGCCGCTCGATCAAGCCCACAAGGGTCACTGCCGCAACCACATAAGCTGGCATCCCGATCAAAAGAATCAGCAGCGCCCAGCGTCGCCTCGCCTTGTAGCTCAGGACCATGGGTGCGCCTCAGTCAGCAAAGGGATCGGTCACCAGGATGGTGTCGTCCCGCTCTGGTGAGGTTGAAAGTAGCGCCACCGGGCACTGGATCAACTCTTCGATCCGCCGGACGTACTTGATCGCGGCCCCCGGCAGCTCGGCCCAGGACCGCGCCCCGGCGGTCGTTTCCGACCAGCCTTCCAGCTCTTCATAGATCGGCGTGCAGCGGGCCTGCTGATCGGCCGCCGTCGGGAGGTAATCCATCCGCTGCCCGTCCAGATCATAGCCGATACAGATTTTCAGGGTCTTGAACCCGTCCAGCACGTCAAGCTTGGTCAGCGCGATCCCCGACACGCCGCTGGTGGCACAGGTCTGCCGCACCAGCACCGCATCGAACCAGCCACAGCGGCGCTTGCGGCCCGTGACGGTGCCGAACTCATGCCCCCGCTCGCCGAGCCGCTCGCCATCATCATCGTGAAGCTCGGCCGGGAACGGCCCCTCGCCGACGCGCGTCGTATAGGCCTTCACGATCCCAAGGACAAAGTCGATGGCCGTTGGCCCCACCCCGGTCCCAGTCGCCGCCTGGCCCGCAATCGTGTTCGACGAGGTCACGAATGGATAGGTCCCGTAGTCGATGTCCAGAAGCGACCCCTGCGCCCCTTCAAAGAGGATGCGCTTGCCCGCCCGCCGCGCCTCGGTCAGCACTTTCCAGACCGGCCCGGCATAGGGTTTCAGCTTCGGCGCGATCTCCAGCAAAGCCGCCTTCAGCGCGTCGGCATCCACCGGCTCCAGCCCCAGCCCGGCCCGCAACGCGTTGTGATGCGTCAAAAGCCGCCCGATCCGCGTGTCCAGCGTCGTCGCGTCGAACAAATCCGCCACCCGGATCGCCCGGCGCCCGACCTTGTCCTCGTAGGCCGGACCGATTCCCCGGCCCGTGGTGCCGATCTTCGCGACCGTCGTCTGCGCCTCGCGCCCCCGGTCCAGTTCGCCATGGATCGGCAGGATCAGGCTGGCATTTTCCGCCAGCATCAGGTTCTCGGGGCTGATCTCGACCCCTTGGGCCCGAAGTTTGTCGATCTCGCTCACCAGATGCCAGGGATCGACCACCACACCGTTGCCGATCACCGAAAGCCGCCCAGGGCGCACAATGCCACTTGGCAAGAGGCTCAGCTTGTAGACCTTGCCGTCGATGACCAGCGTGTGGCCCGCATTATGCCCGCCCTGAAAACGCGCGATCACATCGGCCCGCTCGCTTAACCAGTCGACGATCTTGCCCTTGCCCTCATCGCCCCACTGGGCACCCACCACGACGACATTGGCCATCGACCGTTCCCCCGCACTTTTGAGAAGCCGCCCGAGCTATAAACGCGGGCTGCGACAAGGGAAACAGCGAAAAGCTTGGTCACGGCGAAACTGGCGCACCGAACGTCGGACCGCTGCGACAGGAATGGACCTCGGTTCTGTTGACCGACGGACCCTAGTCGAACCGGAACAACGGCTTGTAGGTCTGGCACAACGCCGCACGGGCATGGCCCGCCGAGACGGATTCGTCGTCGCGCGAATTGAAGGTCGAAAGGCCGGCCCCGGGGGCCGCACCGGCCGGGTCAAGCGTGAAGGCGATCCCTTGCCCCACTGGAACCGGCTTGGGCGAGGCCCGATAAAGACGGGTCTTGGGCGACAGTCCCAAGTCGCGGATCAGGTAGTCGCCCGCCGCACACCAGTAATCAACCACAGCCCGGTTGGCGCGGTAGCTCACAGTGAATTCCTTCGGGCCGGTACTTTCGACGGTAAGGCCATTCGTGGCGCGGAACGCAGCGGCGGGGGTGGCGAGGGAGGCAAGCACGGCGAAAACGGCAAAGGCGCGCATGGGGTCACTCCTGATCTGATAATGGTCAGAAGATGTGCGCGTTGCGGGCTTTTGTCATGGGGATGGGCCATCACGGTTGTGCGACCGGGCGGGTAGAGTAAGTGCCTCAACCCGGCCCACCAATAGGGATGAAATCCGGGCAGCTTTCCCGCAAAGGCCCACCAGCCGGATCGCCAGCCCAGCGCTCGACCACCAGCCCCGCCCCGGCAATCAGCTCGGACAGCTCCTCAAACCCCGGGAATGCGATCTGCGACCGCGCCTGCAGGTGCCGACCGTCCGGCAACCGATAATGCGTCTCATAGGTCACCAGGCCCGGCGCCTCTTCCCAGGCGTCGTTCCAGCGCTCGACCATCCCGTGGTCAGGGTGCGGCAGCACCTCGCGTGAGGCCTCGGGTCCCCAGCTCTCCCATTCCCGTGCCTCCGGATTACGGCTGTCGAAAAAGACCCGTCCGCTCGATGCCAGATGCCGCCGGATCACCGCCAACACAGCCTCCCGGTCATTGCGCGTCAACAGCGTCTGAAACGCATGCCCCGTCATCATGACCGCGTCGAACCGCCGCCCCAGGTCCAGAGCCCGCGCGTCAGCTTGAACCCAGGACACGCGGTCACCACCGTCCCTTGCTCGGGCAATCGCCAGCATCGGACCTGCCGGGTCCACGCCCACCACCTCGGCCCCCCGCGCCGCCAGGGCGGCGGCGAAGATCCCCGTGCCGCAGCCAAGGTCCAGTGCCGATCCTGCCCCCTCGACCAGCGAAAGAAACCAGTCGTGGTCCGGGCCCCACGGGCAATCCCAGTCATAGAACGCGGCCAAGGCGGGATCGTCGTAAAGTGCATCCGCCAACTTTGGCCCCTCTCACCCCAGGAAGACTGGACAAAGCCCCGCCCTTTTGCCACCCCTATACAAAAGACGACACAAGGACCGCATCATGGGCATCCTCTTGCGCTGGCTTGGCGCCTTTCTGCTTCTCGCGGCGATCTTCAACCCCACGCGCTGGAACTATGTGACCTGGGCGCGCACCAACTGGGCGGACCAGATGCCGCTGATCGTGTTTACCGGCCTGATCCTTGCCGTCGTCGCGATGGTCTACCTCGTGTCCACGATGCGCTCGATCGGCATCCTCGGGGCGATCGTCATCGTCGCGATCTTCGCGGCGGGCCTCTGGGTGCTGACCGACTGGGGCCTCCTTGGGCTGCAGAACTCGGCCCTCAACATCTGGCTGGGGATCTTCGCGCTGTCGCTGATCCTTGGCATCGGGATGTCCTGGTCGATCCTGCGCCAGCGCCTTTCCGGTCAGCAAACCACGGATGAAGTCGATGGCTGAAACCTTCCTTTACCTCACCCTCGGGACGAATGACGTCACCCGTGCCGGAAAATTCTACGATGCGGCTCTCGCTCCGTTGGGCTTCGTCCGCCGCGCCACCGAAGACACCGAGGTCGGCTACAGCCTGCCCGACGACCGCCGCACCCGGATCTGGATCACCCAACCCTATGACGGCAAGCCCGCGACCGTCGGCAACGGCACCATGACCGCCTTCGCAGCCCCCAGCCAAGAGGCCGTGCAAGCTTTCCACAAAGCCGCCCTAGAGGCCGGGGGCACCGATGAGGGCGAACCCGGCCTTCGTCCCTACGGGCCCACCTTCTACGCGGCCTATGTCCGCGATCCTGACGGCAACAAGCTTTCGGCGGTCCACGGCGGTTGACCACCTCACAAGACCCTGCCTCTGCCCTTGCACCCCGGCCCCCTTCCGCCTAGATAGGCGCGTCATCTGCCGGGAAACCCCATGGAAAACGTCGTCCTCACCATCCACCTGATCCTCGCGCTCCTGCTCATCGGCGTGGTGCTTCTGCAGCGCTCCGAAGGTGGCGGGCTTGGCATGGGTGGCGGCGCCGGCGGCACCATGTCAGCCCGCGGGGCAGCGACCGCGATGACCAAGCTCACCTGGATTTTTGCCGCCGCCTTCATCGTGACCTCGATCACGCTGACAATTCTAGCAACACGCGGCTCGGATGGCGGCTCGGTCGTCGATACCGCCACGACCGAGGCTCCGGCAACTGACACGCCCGCGACCGACGCCCCGGCGACCGGCAGCGGGCTCGCCGGCACGGACCTGACCCTTCCCGGCGCCGCTGACGCCCCGGCCACCCCGCCGCGCGCCGATGAACCGGCGGAAGACCCGGCGCCGGCCACGAACCCGTAATCTACAACTGCTTGAAGCCGCTCCGTCGCCCGCCGCATCATATTGCGGCAGGCGTTGCCTAATCGCCCGAAGGTCGCTATATCTCGGCTCCCGTGGTGCTGCGATTCCACCTGGTCCGAATCGCGCCTGAAATCACGGGAGGCCGCCTTGGCGCGCTATATCTTCATCACCGGCGGCGTCGTCTCCTCGCTTGGCAAAGGCCTCGCCTCCGCTGCGTTGGGGGCGCTTTTGCAGGCCCGCGGCTACACGGTGCGCCTGCGCAAGCTTGACCCCTATCTGAACGTCGACCCCGGCACGATGTCGCCCTTCGAACATGGCGAGGTTTTCGTCACTGATGACGGCGCCGAGACCGACCTCGACCTCGGCCATTACGAACGCTTCACCGGAGTGCACGCCCGCCAGACCGACTCGATCTCTTCGGGCCGCATCTATTCCAACGTGCTGGAAAAGGAACGCCGCGGCGATTACCTCGGCAAGACCATCCAAGTCATTCCCCACGTCACCAACGAGATCAAGGATTTCCTGAGGATCGGCGACGATGAGGTTGACTTCATGCTCTGCGAAATCGGCGGCACCGTCGGCGATATCGAGGGGCTGCCGTTCTTTGAATCCATCCGCCAGTTCATCCACGAACGCCCGCGCGGCCAGTCGATCCTGATGCACCTGACGCTGCTGCCCTACCTAGCAGCCTCAGGGGAACTCAAAACCAAACCCACCCAGCACAGCGTCAAGGAACTGCAAAGCATCGGCCTCGCCCCCGATGTCCTCGTCTGCCGCTCCGAACACCCGATCCCCGACCGCGAGCTGGAAAAGATCGCCCTCTTCTGCAACGTCCGCAAATCCCACGTCATCCCCGCCTATGACCTGAAGACCATTTACGAGGCCCCCCTCGCCTATCACCGCGCGGGCCTTGACCAGGCCGTCCTCGACGCCTTCGGCATCACCCCGGCCCCACGCCCCAACCTTGCCAAATGGGAAGACGTGATGGACCGCCTCAATCACCCCGAAGGTGAGGTCCGCGTCGCCATCGTCGGCAAGTACACCCAGCTGGAGGACGCCTACAAAAGCATTGCCGAGGCCCTGACCCACGGCGGCATGGCCAACCGCACACGCGTCCGCGCCGAATGGATCGACGCCGAGATCTTCGAGCGTGAAGACCCCGCCCCCTGGCTGGAAAACTTCCACGCGATCCTCGTCCCCGGCGGCTTTGGCGAGCGTGGCACCGAAGGCAAGATCAAGGCCGCTCGCTACGCGCGTGAGAAAAAGATCCCCTATCTCGGCATCTGCCTTGGCATGCAGATGGCGGTGATCGAGGCCGCCCGCGATCTCGTGGGCATAAAGGATGCGGGCTCCGAGGAGTTCGACCACGAGGCGGGTGCCAAACGCTTCACCCCCGTCGTCTACCACCTGAAAGAGTGGATCCAGGGCAACCACACCGTCACCCGCAAGGCCAGCGACGCCAAGGGCGGCACGATGCGCCTCGGGGCCTATACCGCGAACCTGAAAGAAGGCTCCGCCGTCGCCCGCATCTACGGCACCACCGTGATCGAAGAACGCCACCGCCACCGCTATGAGGTCGACGCGCAATACATCAAGGGCCTGGAAAAGTGCGGCCTGATCTTCTCCGGCATGTCGCCTGACGGCAGGCTCCCCGAGATCGTCGAGGTCAAGGACCACCCCTGGTTCATCGGCGTGCAGTTTCATCCGGAGCTGAAGTCGAAGCCCTTCGCGCCGCACCCGCTGTTTGCGGATTTTGTGCGGGCGGCGGTGGAGGTTAGCAGGTTGGTGTGAGGACTTCGCAGCAGCCTTGTTACAGATGAATTTTCTCAACTCGAAAGGTAACTTCAATGATTTCCGAGAATCTCATTCGAAGAACTTATGCGGTAAAGTGTGGCGAGAGTATTGGCTCGGCGACTGTTATAGATCTCAATAAGAAGAGATATCTCATCTCAGCAAACCACGTCTTCTCATCTTACGCTACTATTCGGACAATCTCTTGTTTGACGAAGCGTGGCTGGATTGAGATTGAGCACAGCTACGTTGTGCACGGCGGCAGCAATGATTGGATTGATGACTTCATCGTTTTCGAGATAGGTGGACAGTTGCAGGACGCTCCAGACTTGCAAATTGCTGGCAAGGGTGAAACCTGGATTGCCCAAGAAGTTCTGGCGCTTGGTTATCCTCTCCTTACCCCGTCACCGCTCTGGAATTCCAATGCAGGCTTCGCAACAGCATTTGCGAAGCGCGGCATTATTTCAAGCGTTGTGTCTTCGGGAGGGTTCGACAGTCTATTCATGCTGGACCTGCTGCTAAATCGGGGAATGTCAGGTGGGCCAGTCGTTTCAATCGACTACAGTAACAGCGGGAGATTTCGCCTTATTGCCATTGGCGTTGGCTTTTACTCTCCAAACGAAACACTTAAGGCCGGTGAGGCTGAGATAACATATAATCCAAACACGGGGCTGGCGTTTGGCATACCCATTGATCGGATTCTTCTGGCAATCGACAGCATTTAGCAAGCAAGCGTACGGTGTGTGCCAACCTACCATCACCCCACCAACCCAATGCGCCACAGGTGGGCTGCACCCACCCTACCCAACTCCCGTCAGCTTTACTCCCGAGCGGCCCGTAGGTCGGGGTTCACCCCGACTCTCCCCAGCCCTCGCAGGTGTGCTCGGGCGTTCGACGGGAAAACAGTCCGCGGGACTGTTTTCTAATCCGTCTCACAACTCACCCCAGACACACCGCCACCGACCCGTCCTCGCGGCTCAGCCATAGACCCTCGGGCGCGAAGATGAACCACCGCACCTCGCCCAGCGCCTTGAGGTAGGCCGCCTCCAGCTCCATCGCCACCGGATCGGCGCAGGCCAGCTTCGTCACGGCGAGGGGGCCGAGGATCAGTTCCCCGGCATCCATCTCGGCCTGCCCGGTAAAGCGGTTGCAGCCGGTTCCGCCGCTGACCTTGCCGTCGGCGAAGGCCACGCTCAGCCAGATGTCCGCCGTCTTAGGCACCGGGATGCCATCAATCGTCACGGCCCGCCACACCACACCCGCCATCCGCCCGACCGAGATCAAGACGCTGCCCTTAAAGCCCCCGGACCCGCCGTCAAAGCGCGGTGGGGTTGGCGAGGTGCAGGCCAGCGCCAAAGCCGGGTTCAGTGCGAGGGCGAGGCCAAGGCTGGCGGCGATCATGCGGAGCATCGGGCGTCCTTTGGGAAACGGCACCCCATCCTGCCACGCAAAGGGCCCCGGGCAAATCCAGGCCTTCTCCACCCCGAAATGACAAGGACCGAGGCCCTTGCGGCCCCGGTCCAATTCTTTACGCCCGGTAAACGCCCACAGCCAAGCCCTTGATTTGTCAACGGCCTCGCCACCTGTCCACCGTGGACAGCTACAGCATGCCCACCACAAACGGCTGAACCTCGTGCCAGCCCTCCCACATCATTTTCAGCGCGACGTAAAGGATGATCGCCAGACCCACATAGGCGATCCAGCGGTGCTTGTTCAAAAGGCTTGCGATCCAGCTTGCCGCGAAGCCCATCAGCGCGATCGACAGCACAAGGCCGATGATCAGAACCGTCGGATGATCCTTGGCCGCACCCGCAACGGCCAGCACGTTGTCCAGGCTCATAGACACGTCCGCGACCACGATCTGCGTCGCCGCCTGCCGGAACGTCTTGACGGGGCCGCCCCCTGCGACCGTCCCGTCGGCGTTGATGTCCGTGCCCGTCAGCGCCTCTTCGGCCCGGTTCTCGTCGCCGTGCCCGTCGCGCAGCTCGCGCCACATCTTCCAGCAGACCCACAGAAGCAGGATGCCACCGGCCAGCAATAGCCCGACGATCGCCAGCAGCTGGGTCGTGATCAGCGCAAAGCCGATCCGCATCACCGTCGCCGCAATGATCCCCACAAGGATCGCCTTGGCCCGCTGTTCCTTTGGCAGGCCCGCTGCGGCCAGGCCGATGACGATGGCATTGTCGCCCGCCAGCACCAGGTCAATGCCGATGACCTGCATCAGGGCGACGAAGCCCTCATACGTAAAGATTTCCATCTCGCCTCCGCTGACAATTTGAAGCCGCTCCTACGCGGACAACGCCACGGGATCAAGCCGGTTGCAGCTTTTCAAGCGGGCCAAAGCCGGGTAGGCAGCCCCCATGCTTTCGTACCAGCACCATTACCACGCCGGAAACCTGGCCGATGTCCACAAACATGCGGCGCTGGCCTGGGTGCTGGACTACCTGACCCGCAAGGACAAGCCCCTCACCTATATCGAAACCCACGCCGGTCGCGGGGTCTATGATCTTGGTGCAGACGCGGCGCTGAAGACGGGTGAGGCGGCGGCGGGCATAGCTCAGGCCGAAAGCTGGTTCGCCAAGGACCACCCCTACCGCCAGAGGTTGGCCGAGGCGCGCGCCGCCCATGGCCCCCGGGCCTACCCCGGCTCGCCCCTGATCGCGGCACTTGGGCTGCGGGAGACGGACACCATCCATCTGGCCGAACTGCACCCGCAAGAGCACGCCCATCTCAAGGCCGCCGCCAAGGACTGGGGTGCCCATGTCCACCAGCAGGACGGGTTTAACCTTGCCCTTGCCCTGACGCCCCCCACCCCGCGCCGGGGCCTGATGCTGATCGACCCCTCCTACGAGGTGAAGGCCGATTATGACGCCATCCCCCGCCACATGGCCGCGATCCATCGCAAGTGGAACGTGGGCCTGCTGATCCTGTGGTACCCGATCCTGACCGCGGCCTCCCACGCCCCGATGCTGCGGGCGCTGGCCGAGGCTTTCCCCGGGGGTCTGCGCCATGAGGTCCGCTTCCCCCCGATCCGCGACGGCCACCGGATGGAGGGGTCCGGCCTTTTCATCGTCAACGCGCCTTTCGGGCTGGCCGAAGAGCTGGCAACCCTCGCCGCCCGGTTCACAAAGCTTTCCAAGCCCCATCCGAAGCCCTAGATACCCTGTCATGATCGACCTTCTCCGCCGCCTGCTGGCCCCCGCCCCCGCCCCGTTGGCCGAGCCCGACGCCCGGCTTGCCCTTGCCGCCCTTCTGGTCCGCGTTGCCCGGACTGACGGGCTTTATTCCGCCGAAGAGGTGGAACGGATCGACCGCGTTCTCGCCCATCGCCACGGGCTTGACCCGTTCGCGGCTGCGAAGCTGCGGACCGAGGCCGAGCTTGTGGAACACGAAGCCCCCGACACCGTCCGCTTCACCCGTGCCCTGAAGGACGCGGTCGCGCTGGAGGACCGGTCAGATCTCATGACCGCGCTTTGGTCCGTCGCGCTGGCCGACGGCCTGCGCGAGGCGCATGAGGACCGGCTGTTGCGCATGGTCTCGAACCTGCTGGGCCTCACCGATGTCGAATCCGCCCTGGCCCGCCAAAAAGCCGAACGGGAATGATCGCCAGCCTTGGCATGTATGATTTCGGGCCGCTCAAGCCGGCGAACGACCGGTACTGGGCCCTGATCCGCGGCGGTTTGCGCACCCGCAGCATCGACGCGCCCGAGAACCTGACCCGGGGCGAGGCCGCCTATTGGCAGGCCTGGCAATCGCCCGACCTCATCCTGTCGCAGACCTGCGGCTACCCGTTCCGGGCGCGACTGCATGACAAAGTTGCTTACGTCGGCACCCCCGACTACGGGGTCCAAGGCTGCCCCCCCGGCCATTACTGTTCGGTCTTCGTGGCCCGCGCGGATGACCCGCGCGAAACGCTGTCTGCCTTCGACGGCGCGCGTTTCGCCTATAACGAGGGCCTCTCGCAATCCGGCTGGGCCGCACCGCAGACCCATGCGGCAAAGCTTGGTCTCAGTCTGCCCCCGACGCTGCAGACCGGGTCGCACCACGCGTCGGGCGAGGCCGTGGTCGAGGGCCGCGCCGACATTGCGTCGCTGGACGCGGTGACCTTCGCGTTTCTGCAAGCGAGTGAGCCGATGGCCGCGCGCCTCAAAGTCGTGGGCCTCACCGACCCGACCCCCGCCCTGCCCTATATCACCGCTCTTGGCAGCGATCCCGGCCCGATCTTCGATGCGGTCGCCGGGGCCATCGCCGCCCTGCCTAGCGACGACCGGACCATCCTGAAGCTGAAAGCACTGGTGCGTATTCCGATCACAAACTACCTCGCGGTGCCCAATCCGCCATCGCCCGAGCAGATTGCCCCGACGTTCTGATCAGTTTGCCGGGAGAGGGCCGGAAAATCGGCCAATTCGCCGTTGCAATGACTCAGAATCTCCGCCCTACTCCCTGACCAACCGTTGCAGACCTGAAGCCTCATGCCAGATACCGCCCGTGATACCCCCCATGACACCCCCCATGACACCCCGGTCATCGAAATCCGCGACCTGCACAAGTGCTATGGTTCGCTTGAGGTTCTGAAAGGCGTCGATCTGGTGGCCCCGCGCGGCCATGTGGTGTCGCTGATCGGCTCGTCCGGGTCGGGCAAATCCACGCTTCTGCGCTGCTGCAATCTTCTGGAAGACAGCCAGCAGGGTGAGGTCCTCTTCGAAGGCGAGGCCGTCCACTGGAAGGGCGAGGGCCTGAACCGCCACCCCGCCGACCGGGCGCAGGTGACTCGAATCCGCACCAATCTTTCCATGGTCTTCCAGCAGTTCAACCTCTGGTCCCATCTGACGGTCCTGCAGAACGTGATGGAAGCGCCCGTGACAGTCCTGCGGCGCGACCCCAAAGAGGTCGAGGAGAAAGCCCGCCACTACCTTGCCAAGGTCGGGATCGGCGAGAAGGCCGATGCTTGGCCCGCCCAGCTGTCGGGCGGCCAGCAGCAACGCGCCGCCATCGCCCGCGCTCTGTGCATGGAGCCCCGGGCGCTGCTTTTCGATGAGCCGACCAGCGCCCTTGACCCCGAGTTGGAACAAGAGGTGATCCGCGTCATCAAGGCCCTGGCCGACGAAGGCCGCACCATGCTTCTGGTGACCCATGACATGAAGCTTGCCGCGGATTGCTCGGATCACGTGATCTTCCTCCACCTGGGTAAGATCGAGGAACAGGGTCCGCCCGCCAGCCTGTTCGCCAATCCGCAAAGCGACCGGCTGCGCGGCTTTCTGTCGGCGACGGCTGCGTGATGAGCTGCGTCGGCGCAATCGCAGCGGTGGTGACGGGGCTGGTGCTGGCCTCCTCAGAACCGATTGTCATTGGCACCGATGCCCCGTTTCCGGCCTACACTTTCGTCGACGAGGCGGGCACCGTCACGGGCTATGAACGCGACCTGATGGACGAAATCTGCGCCCGCGCGGCGCTAAGCTGCACCTGGCAGCTGGCCAATTTCGACCAACTGCTCCCCGGTGTGATGTCAGGCCGGTTCGACGTGGTCCTCGGCGGCATCGCGGTCACCGACGACCGGCGCGCAGTGGTCGATTTCAGCCATACCTATCACATGACCGACCCCGAGGAATGGTACATCGGCCGTCCCGGCGCGCCCGAACCCAGCCTGGCGCGGGTGGCTGTCCAGTCCGGGACAGTGCATGAGGCGCATTTGCGCCTTGTCGGCTATGACTACACCCCCTACCCGACCGAACCCGAGGTGCTGGCCGCCCTCAGCGCTGGCTTGGCCGATCTGGCGCTTGGCCCGTTCCAGAGACGCGACGACATCGCGGGACTACTTGAGGCGAATGGCCTCGACTTCCTCTACTCCGAGCTGATCCCCGACGACGGCGTCGCCATGGCGGTCTGCAAGGGCAACCAGCCGCTGCTTGACACGCTTAACGCGGCCCTTGATGCGATGGAGCAGGACGGGACGCTTGAAGCCCTCGAAACCCGCTGGTTCTGATGATCTGCACCAGACCAGCGATAATCATCCAACAAAAGGGAGACAAAGGATGAAAAGACTACTTCTTGCCACTGCACTGACGGTCGCCTCGGGAACGGCCTTCGCACAGGACGTCGTGCGCTTGGGAACCGAGGGCGCCTACCCGCCCTACAACTTCATCAACGACGCCGGCGAAGTCGCGGGCTTCGAGCGCGAGTTCGGCGACGAGCTTTGCAAGCGCGCTGCCCTGACCTGCGAATGGGTCGTGAACGAATGGGACAGCATCATCCCGAACCTGCAGTCGGGCAACTACGACGTCATCATCGCCGGCATGTCGATCACTGAGGAACGTGAGCAAGTCATCGACTTCAGCCAGGGCTATCTGCCCCCAGCCTCATCGGCCTATCTGGCGCTGGCCGCTGACACCGATCTGACCTCGGGTCCGGTCGCGGCGCAAACCTCGACCATCCAGGCCGCCTTCGTGGCCGAAAACGGCATGCAGCTGGTCGAATACGCGACGCCGGAAGAAACCGTCGCTGCCGTGAAGAACGGCGAAGCGGTCGCGGTGCTGGCCGACAAGGACTACCTCGCGCCGATCGCGGCGGAATCGGGGGGCACGCTGGTGCTCTTGGAAAAAGAGGAAGCCATCGGTGGCGGCGTCGGCCTTGGGTTCCGCGACAGCGATGATGATCTGCGGGGCAAGTTCGACGCAGCGATCAAATCGATGAAATGCGACGGCACGCTGGATGCGATGATCGGCAAGGCCGAGTACTTCGGTCCGACCGCCAAAACCTGGGGCGATGCCGGCAAGGAAGGCTGCTGATCCGGTCTGTTGCCCTTCGGGCCCGGGGCGGCGCAATGCGGCGCCCCGGCCCGCCGTTCGAGTTTTCGTCGAAAACTCGCCTCTCTGATGCCGGACCCGTTTTATGTTTGCTGCCTGCGCCGATCCGAAAGCCATCGAGGGCCTGACCTGGGCCTTCTGCTATCTCACCTCGGCAAAGCACGTCGATTTTTACTGGTCTTTCGCCGTTGTCCTGGCACTTCTTGCCATCACCGCGCCCGCCGCACTGGGCATGGGGTTCATGGGCGCCACGGCGGCGCGGTCGCACATCGCACCCGTCAGCTGGCTGGGCAAGGTCTATATCTGGATGGTGCGCGGCGTGCCCGACATCATCTTCTTTCTCTTCTTCGTCATCGCGCTGGATCAGGGGATCGAATACCTGAAGAACCTCTTCGTCTGTGACGGCGGCGCCTGGCCCTGGCAAGGGCTGGAGTTCCGGGTCTGCCAGGAAGCCAAGGTTCCGCTCGCCAAATCCTCGGCCTTCTGGCACCAGGCCTATGGCTTTGGCCTTGCCGTCGTGACCTTTGCCATCGTCTTTGGCGCTTTCGCCGCGAACTGCATCTATGGCGCGATGAACGCCGTCCCCCGCGCGCAGTTGGAAACCGCCGAGGCCTACGGGATGAGCCGCTCCCAGGTTTTCCGCCGTATCCTCGTGCCGCAGATGTGGGTCTATGCCCTGCCCGGCCTGGGCAATCTCTGGATGATCCTCATCAAGGCCACGCCGCTTCTCTTCCTGCTCGGTGTCCGGGACATCGTCTATTATGCGCGTGAGCTGGGCGGATCCAAAACCCAGGCCTACGAATACCCGCATGGCGACTGGCGGCTTTGGTACTTCCTCGGGCTGCTGGTTTTCTATCTGATCTTCACCAGACTGTCCGAGATCGGCATCGCCCGGCTGACCCGCAAGCTCAGCCACGGCCAGGCGACAGCGGGTGGCGAAGCCCTGCGAAAGGCCGCCGCATGACCTGTTGGGAAACCATCCAGGCTTACGGACTGCGGTCCATTGGGATCGGCGAGAACCTGCTGCCGAAAAGCGATTTCACCTTATGCCAGCAGTTCACCCTGATCGGCTCGGGGATGATCTGGAACCTCTACTTCGGCATCCTGGCCCTCTGCTTCGGATTCTTTCTGGCCAATGCGATCGCGCTGGCCAAACACGCCCGCAACCCGTTGATCCGCAAACCCGCCGAGTGGTTCGTCTTCGTCTTCCGCGGCTCGCCCCTTTTCATCCAGTTCTTCCTCGCCTACGAGGCTCTGGTCCTGCTGCCCAAGGAATTCACCCTTTTCGGCATCGACATCAGCACCTCATGGACCACCCGCGCCTGGGCCGGGGCGCTGTTGGTCCTCTTTCTCAACACCGCCGCCTATTCCGCCGAGATCTTTCACGGCGCGCTAAAGTCGATCCCGAGGGGCGATCTTGAGGCCACCGAAGCCTATGGCCTGACCGGCTGGAAAAAGTTCATCCGCATTGAATGGCCGACCATGCTGCGGCTTGGCTGGCCCGCCTACACGAACGAGGCGATCTTCCTCTTCCATGCCACGACGCTGGTCTATTTCTCGGGCTTCCCCGCATTCGGCCAGAAAGGCGACGCGCTTTATTACGCGAATTACTTCGCCGACACGACCTTCAACCCCTTCATTCCCTATCCCATCGTCGCCTTCTATTTCATCTGCCTCACGCTTTTGGTGACCACGATCTACGGCGTGGTGAACCGGCGGCTGAACCGGCATCTGCCCTCGAACGAGAAAAGCAGAATCCGCTTGCGTCCGCAGTTGATCCGGTAGTAGGCTACTTTTGATCAAATTATTCGGGCACCCGCCCGGACCTGCTGATGTGCCAAAAGCACGGCGCGCGGGGGAAGGCGATCAAAACCAGGGGAAGGACCAAGGGCATGGTCCGAACCTGCGCATGGGGCGGCCTTTCGGGCTGCGGGCGCGGGACCGTGCCTTTCCTGTGAAACGATGATGATGAAAGACTATTTGCGCAAGCACCCGGATGTGCGGACCATTCGCGTGGCCGCCGCCGACCTGAACGGCCAAGCGCGTGGCAAGCGCGTCCCCGCAAGGTTCGCCGACAAGGTGGTGAAGGACGGAACCCGCTTCCCCTTCTCGGTCCTCAATCTGGACATCTGGGGCGAAGATATCGACGACAGCCCGCTGGTCTTTGAACAGGGCGATGCCGACGGCGTACTGAAGCCCACCGAACGCGGCTTCATGCCGATGCCCTGGCTTGAAGCCCCGACCGCACTTCTGCCGATCTGGATGTTTCGCGAGAACGGCCACCCCTATGAGGGTGATCCTCGCCACGCGCTCAATGCCGTCGTCCAGCGCTACAAGGCCAAGGGCCTGACCCCCGTCTGCGCGATGGAGCTGGAGTTCTTCTTGATCGACGACTCTGGCAAGACGCTGCAGGTCCCGCCCAGCCCCCGTTCCGGCAAGCGCCGGAAAGCGGCCGAGACCCTGTCGATCCGCGCGCTTGACGCCTTCGACACCTTCTTCACCGACCTTTACGACGCCTGCGAAGAGATGGACATCCCGGCCGACACCACCACCTCGGAAACCGGGCTTGGCCAGTTCGAGGTGAACCTGATGCACTGCGACGACGCCCTTCGCGCCGCCGATGATGCCTGGCTCTTCAAGATGCTGGTCAAGGGCCTAGCGCGCCGCCACGGATTTGCCGCCAGCTTCATGGCCAAGCCCTACATGGAATATTCCGGCTCGGGCCTGCACACGCATTTCTCGGTGCTGGACGAAAAGGGCGAGAACATCTTTGACTCGGGCGGCCCAAAGGGCACCGCGCAACTCCGCCATGCGGTGGCCGGCTGCCTTGCCGCAATGCATGACTCGACGCTGCTCTTCGCGCCGCATTTCAACAGCTATGAACGCCTTGTCCCAGACAAGCATGCGCCCACCGCGATCAGCTGGGGCTATGAAAACCGCACCGCCGCGATCCGCATCCCCGCTGGCAACCCCGCTGCCCGTCGGATCGAACATCGCGTGGCCGGGGGCGACGTGAACCCCTACTTGATGCTCGCCGCGATCTTGGGTGCCGCCCTGACCGGCATCGAGGACGAGGCCGAACCACCGCCCGCTGTGAACGGCAATGCCTATGCGATGGACCTGCCGCAGATCCCCCCAAGCTGGGAAGCCGCGATCGACGCCTTTGAACACAGCGACACCATCTATCGCTTCCTGCCGAAGGAGCTGATCCGCAACCTCGTGCAGACCAAGCGGCAGGAACTGCACTATCTCGCCGAGCTTTCGCCCGAGGAACGGGTCGAACTTTACCTCGACACCGTCTGACCGCTCCTCGTTCGACTTCGTCTCCTCGTCGCAAGGCACCCGCGAGGAGAAGACGAAGTCGAACGACGAGCACCCCCCTTGACCAACCCCGCCCTTCGCGCCCACCTTCAGCAAAACGACAAGGCCAAAACGATGCAGATAGGCATCCTACAGACCGGCGAAAGCCCTGACGCCCTGCGCGCCGACATGGGCGATTATCCGGATTTCTTCGAAACCCTTCTGGCCGGGCGCGGCCTGACCTTCCGCCGCTTCGCCGTCCTTCGCAACGAATTTCCGGCGGACGTTCGTGACTGCGAGGGCTGGCTCATCACCGGCTCACGCTTCGGCGCCTACGAGCCTCACCCCTGGATCCCGCCCCTGGAGGATTTCATCCGCAAGGCCTATGCCGAGCACGTCCCTGTCGTCGGCGTCTGCTTCGGTCACCAGATCATCGCGCAGGCAATGGGGGGCCGCGTCGAGAAATACCAGGGCGGCTGGTCCGTCGGCCCTACCGAATACGATTTCGGCGACAAGAAGTACACCCTGAACGCCTGGCATCAGGATCAGGTCGTGGAAAAGCCGGAAGGCGCCAAGGTCATCGCCTCGACCGAATTCTGCGAAAACGCAGCCCTCCTTTATGATGACCGCATGTTCACCGTCCAACCCCACCCCGAATTCCGCAAGGAGTTCATCGAGGGCTTGATCAAGCACCGTGGCCCCGGCCTTGTGCCCGATCCGATCCTCAAGTCCGCGACCGACCGGCTGGATACCCCGCTCGACAGCCCGTCGATGGCCGACCGGATCGCGCGGTTCTTTCTGACCCACCAAGCAAAACCTGGGGCCGAGAAGCTCCGCGCCTGATTGTCAGTCGCGGGGGCCACCCCCCAACAAACGTGTGAAACATGTCCAAATGGACCGACCAGCTGCCCGAGGCAGCGCGCGACTACATCGGCAACCGTCGGGTAGACGAAGTGGAATGCATCATCGGCGACATCGCTGGCGTCGCACGCGGCAAGGCGATGCCGGCGGGAAAGTTCGGCAAGCAGACCAGCTACTTCCTGCCGAACTCGATCTTCCTGCAGACGATCACCGGTGAATGGGCCGACAACCCTTTCGACGCCTTCACCGAACCCGACATGATCCTCGAACCTGACTGGTCCACCGCCACCGCCGCCCCCTGGACCGCCGATGTGACCCTTCAGGTCGTGCATGACGCCAAGGACCAGGAGGGCAACCTCGTCCCCTTCTCACCCCGGAACGTCCTGCGACGCATCGTCGGTCTTTACGCCGCCCAAGGCTGGAAAGCCGTCGTCGCCCCCGAGATGGAGTTCTTCCTGACCGCGCGCAACATCGACCCGAACCAACCGGTGATCCCGCCCATGGGCCGCTCGGGTCGCAGGGCTGCGGGCAAGCAGGCCTACAGCCTGTCGGCCATTGACGAATACGGCAAGGTCATCGACGACATCTATGACTTCGCCGAAGCCCAGGGCATGGAGATCGACGGCATCCTGCAGGAAGGCGGTGCTGGCCAGATCGAGCTGAACCTCGCCCACGGCGATCCGATCCGCCTGGCCGATGAGGTCTTCTTCTTCAAGCGCCTGATCCGCGAGGCAGCGCTTCGCCACGACTGCTTTGCCACCTTCATGGCCAAACCCATCGCGGGCGAGCCCGGCAGTGCCATGCACATCCATACCTCGATCGTGGATGGCAAATCCGGCAAGAACATCTTTTCCGGGCCCAAAGGCGTCGAAACCGAAGCCTTCCTGCATTTCATCGGCGGCTTGCAAAAACACCTCGGCGCCGCCGTGGCCCTGTTCGCGCCCTACGTGAACTCCTACCGCCGCTACGTCCCCGACTTCGCCGCCCCGATCAACCTGGAATGGGGCCGCGACAACCGCACCACCGGCCTGCGCGTTCCGATCTCCAGCGCTGCCGGACGCCGGGTCGAAAACCGCCTGCCCGGCATGGACTGCAACCCCTATCTCGGCATCGCCTCGACCCTCGCCTGCGGCTATCTCGGCCTGATGAACAAGACCGTCGCACGTCCCGAATTCTTGGGTTCCGCCTATATCGACAACGAGGATATTCCCGCGAACCTTGGCGATGCGCTGGACCTTCTTGAGGAAGACACCGCTTTGCAAGACGTCATGGGTGTCGATTTCGTCAAGGTCTATGACAGCGTAAAGCGGAACGAATACAAAGAGTTCCTGCAAGTCATCTCCCCTTGGGAGCGCGAGCATCTGCTCCTCAACGTCTGATGGTGAACCTTCTTCACGCCAACGACCGTCGCGGCGAATACCCCGCCAGCTACTACGCCGCGACGGCAACTCCACTCGACCGCTTTCCCGTCATGAAGGGCCAGCAACGCGCCGATGTCTGCATCGTCGGCGGCGGTTATACCGGCCTTTCCGCAGCACTCCACCTTCGCCAGCGCGGCTACGATGTCGTACTTCTAGAGGCCCACCGCGTCGGTTTTGGCGCAAGCGGCCGCAATGGCGGGCAGGTCGGGTCAGGCCAGCGGCAGGATCAGGTCTGGCTGGAAAAGGTTGCGGGCAAGCACAACGCCCGCCGCCTTTGGGATCTCGCCGAAGAGGCCAAGACCCTGGTAAAATCGCTGGTCCGCGACCACGCGATGCCGGTCACCTTTCACCCCGGCATCGCCCATGCCTGCCGCTCGGACGCCGAGGTCCGCGAGGTCCACGCCTATGCCGAAAAACTCCGCCGCGACTATGGCTATACCCACCTTGAACCCCTCGACCGCGCGGGCATCCGCCGCCTGATCGGCTCGACTGCCTATACGGGCGGCGAGATCGACCGCGACGCGGGCCACCTGCACCCACTGAACTACGCCATCGGCCTAGCTGAAGCCGCCGCGAAGGCAGGCGTCCGCATCCATGAAGGCAGCGAGGTTCACCGCGTTGAGCCCGGCCCCCGCCCCGTGGTCCGCACCCCCTCGGGCCATGTCGACTGCGCGACGGTGATCCTTGCGGGCAACGGCTACCTTGGCCAACTGAACGCCAAGGTCGCGGCAAAAGTCATGCCGGTCAACAACTTCATCGTCGCAACCGAACCCTTGGGCGCTGCCGCAAAGGACCTTCTGTCCGAACCCGTCGCCGTTGCTGACACGCGCTTTGTCGTCAACTACTGGCGCTTGTCCGAGGACAACCGCCTGCTCTTCGGCGGCGGCGAAAGCTATGGCTACCGCTTCCCCGACATCATCAGGACCGTGTCGAAACCGATGCTGGAGGTCTATCCGCAACTCGCCAGGACCCGCATCGACTACGCTTGGGGCGGCACCCTTGCGATTACTGTCAACCGCATGCCCTGCTTCACCAGACCCGGCCAAAACGTCCTCTCGGCCTCGGGCTACTCCGGCCATGGCGTCGCGATGGCAACCCTGGCGGGCAAGCTTCTGGCCGAGGCGACGGCGGCCGAGAACGAACGCTTCGACCTGATGGCCAGCCTGCCGCAGCACCGCTTCCCCGGAGGCACGGCCCTGCGCTCGCCGCTCCTCGTCGCCGCCATGACCTGGTACGCGATGCGGGACCGGCTGGGTCTCTGACCACCCCATTCTTCGTCCACAAATATCCTGCGGGGGTCCGGGGGTGCAAAACCCCCCGGGGGCTGCACAAGGCGCGCGTTCTGGTATAACGAACCCCATGTCCCTGCCATCCGGTTTCCTCGACGAACTGCGCACCCGCCTGACCCTCTCCTCCGTCGTGGGGAGAAAGGTCACCTGGGACATGCGAAAGTCGAACATGGCAAAGGGCGATTTCTGGGCGCCCTGCCCGTTTCATCAGGAAAAATCGGCCTCCTTCCACGTCGATGACCGCAAGGGGTTCTACTACTGCTTCGGCTGCCATGCGAAAGGCGACGCGGTCACCTTCGTGAAGGAATCCGAGAATCTCGGCTTCATGGAAGCAGTGCAGGTCCTTGCCGCCGAGGCCGGGATGCAGATGCCTGCCCGCGACCCCCAAGCCGCCCAGCGCGCCGACCGCCGCACCGAACTTGCGCAGGTGATGGACGAGGTGGTGAAGTTCTATCGCCTTCAGCTGAAGACGAGTGCCGGGGCCGAAGCCCGCAGCTACCTGTCGCAGAAACGCCGCCTCAGTGAGCAGGCTTGGGACCGCTGGGACATTGGCTGGTCCCCCGACAACGCCCAAGCCATGGTCGAGCACCTGAAGACCAAGGGCATCTCGGAAAACCTGATGACCGCCTCGGGCGTCGTCGCCAAATCCGACAACGGCCGTCTTTACGACCGCTTCCACGCCCGCATCATCTTCCCCATTCGCGACGGGCGCGGTCGGGTGATTTCCCTTGGCGGTCGCTCCCTCGACCCCAATGCCCGCGCCAAATACCTGAACGGCCCGGAGACCGAGCTTTTCGACAAGGGCCGCAATCTCTTCAACCAGTCCCCCGCGCGTGAGGCGGCTGGCAAAGGCAAACCCCTGATCGTGGCCGAAGGCTACATGGACGTGATCGCCCTCAGCGAAGCAGGCTTCACCGCCGCCGTCGCCCCGCTTGGCACTGCCGTCACCGAAGATCAGCTTCGCCTGATCTGGCGCATCGCCAACGAACCGATCATGGCCCTTGACGGCGATACCGCGGGCCTGCGCGCGGCCCAGCGGGTGATTGACCTCTCGCTCCCGATGCTTGAGGCGGGGAAGGGTCTGCGCTTCGCCATCCTTCCCGGCGGGATGGACCCCGACGACCTGATCAAGGCGCAGGGTGCCGCCGCCATGCAGGCCGTCCTCGACTCCGCAAAGCCCATGGTCCAGCTTCTCTGGCAGCGCGAAACCGAGGCGCGCCAGTTCGACAGCCCCGAACGCCGCGCCGCACTCGACAAGACGCTCCGCGCCCATCTTGCCCGGATCACCGACCCCTCGATCCGCAGCCATTACGCCGACGAGATGAAGCGCCTGCGTGCCGCGCTGTTCGGCTCGGGCCAGAGCCGCCCCTTCCAGCCCGGCCCCTGGCGCGGTCGCGGCAAGAACGCCCCGCCAGGTGGCGCCCTTGCCAGCACGCGGTCCTCGCTTCTGGCACAAGGTGCAGGCCCTATCGATGAAACCCTGCGCGAGGCGGTCATCCTTGCCACCCTCATCCTTCACCCCGCCCTCATCCACCGCTTCGAATCCGCGCTGGAACGGCTGGACCTCACCGGCGACGACCACGAAACCCTGCGCCAGATGATCCTCGCGGGGGCCGACATGCCCGATCTCCTCGCCAAAATCCGGCAGTCCGCCCCCACCGCCCTTGACGCGCTCCTGTCGCGCCCCCATGTCGCCATTGCCCCCCCGGTTCGCAACGCAGATGACGATGAGCTGGCCGCCCTCTGCATGGCCGAGGAGCTTGCCAAGCTTGAAGCCCGCCGTGGGGCGCGACGTGAGATAGAAGACGCGATGGAGGATATGGACGGCCTGCCCGACGAAGGCCTGACCTGGCGACTTTCCCAGGCTGCCGAGGCCCGGCACAAATCGGACAGAAGCGGCCCCTCCGACAGCGCTGACCTCGGCGAGGACCGCGCCGCCCTGTCAAGACATTTGCAATCGCTGATCGATAGCCAGGTCTGGATCAAGAAAAACCGCTGATTCGGCCTTTCCCCCGGCCTGATTCGCGCTATTGATTCGAAACCGCCGCCCCGATTCGCCCAACGCCCCCGATTCGCCCGCAGGAGCCCCCATGGCCGCCAAGGACACCGACGACGACAAGCCCGAAGCCGAAGAAGCCGATGTCTCGCTGGACATGAGCCAAGCCGCGGTCAAGAAGATGATCGCCGACGCGAAAGAGCGCGGCTACATCACCTATGACCAGCTGAACACGGTCTTGCCGCCGGAACAGGTCGCGTCCGAGCAGATCGAGGACGTGATGTCGATGCTTTCCGAAATGGGCATCAACATCATTGAGGACGAGGAAGTCGAGGAAGGCGAAGCCCCGGCGGGCGAGCTGGTGGAAACCTCGACCAGCCGAGAGATCGCGGTTGCTGGCAGCACGACGGAAACGCTGGACCGGACCGATGACCCGGTCCGCATGTATCTGCGCGAAATGGGCAGCGTTGAACTGCTTAGCCGCGAAGGCGAGATTGCCATCGCCAAGCGCATCGAGGCCGGCCGCAACACGATGATTGCCGGGCTGTGCGAAAGCCCGCTCACCTTCCAGGCCATCATCATCTGGCGCGACGAACTTCTGTCGGAAGACATCCTCCTGCGCGACGTGATCGACCTTGAAGCCACCTTCGGCCGCAGCCTTGACGGCGAGGAAGAGCTTGACGGCCCGGCGCTGGACGAGGTCGGCGTTGGCGCCGCCCCTCGCCGCAGTGGTGAGGAAGAGCCCGAGCTTGACGCCGATGGCAACCCGATCCAGCGCGAGATGGACGATGACGAGGATGACGAAGCCTCGAACATGTCGCTGGCCGCGATGGAAGCTGCCCTCAAGCCGCGCGTCCTGGAAACGCTCGACCTTATCGCGCGCGACTACGACACGCTCGCCGACATGCAGCAGTTGCGGATGACCGCCACGCTGTCCTCCAACCAGCGGTTTTCCACCGCGGATGAGGCGGCCTATCAGAAGCTCCGCTCGGAAATCGTGCTGCTTGTCAACGAACTGCATCTGAACAACTCCCGCATCGAAGCGCTGATCGACCAGCTTTACGGCATCAACAAGCGCATCATGGCGATCAACTCCGGCATGGTGAAACTCGCTGATGCCGCGCGGATCAACCGGCAAGAGTTCATTCAGGAATACCAGGGGTATGAGCTTGACCCGACCTGGCTTGACCGCATGGCCGGGAAGGCCGGTCGCGGCTGGCAGGCGCTGATCGAACGCTCGCGCGAGAAGGTCGAAGAGCTTCGCGCCGAAATGGCGACCGTCGGCCAATATGTCGGCGTCGACATCTCCGAATTCCGCCGGATCGTGAACCAGGTCCAGAAGGGCGAGAAAGAGGCGCGTCAGGCCAAGAAGGAAATGGTCGAGGCGAACCTGCGTCTGGTGATCAGCATCGCCAAGAAATACACCAACCGGGGCCTGCAATTCCTTGATCTCATTCAGGAAGGCAACATCGGCCTGATGAAGGCCGTCGACAAGTTCGAATACCGGCGAGGGTATAAATTCTCCACCTACGCGACATGGTGGATCCGTCAGGCGATCACCCGCTCCATCGCCGACCAGGCCCGCACGATCCGTATCCCGGTCCACATGATCGAGACGATCAACAAGCTGGTCCGCACCGGCCGCCAGATGCTGCACGAAATCGGCCGCGAACCGACGCCCGAGGAACTGGCCGAGAAGCTCCAGATGCCGCTGGAAAAGGTCCGCAAGGTGATGAAGATCGCCAAGGAACCGATTTCGCTGGAAACCCCGATCGGCGACGAGGAAGACAGCCAGCTTGGCGATTTCATCGAAGACAAGAACGCGATCCTGCCTTTGGATTCCGCGATTCAGGAGAACCTGAAGGAAACCACCACCCGCGTGCTGGCCTCCCTGACCCCCCGCGAGGAACGCGTCCTCCGCATGCGCTTTGGCATCGGGATGAACACCGACCACACGCTGGAAGAGGTGGGGCAGCAGTTCTCAGTTACGCGCGAGCGGATCAGGCAGATCGAGGCGAAGGCGCTCAGGAAGCTGAAGCATCCGAGCCGGAGCAGGAAGTTAAGGAGTTTTCTGGATCAGTGATTGGCCTGTCGTCGCGTTCCGATCTTGAACTAATGGGGTTCTCCGGATTCCTGAGAATCTCCGAGTTACGCAAAAGAACCGGATTGATCCCCCCAGGAACCGGGCGTATATTCAATACTCTGGGAAGGTCAGAACGGTCCGGACTTTCTAGAGGTCGGTACAGGTGGCTGGTTCAAGGGGGTTGATCCGAATGTCAGCCTGCCCACACTCGAACGAAGTTGGATAGCCGACTCTCAGATTGTCTATATCGGCAAAGCGGCAGGCGGAACATCCGGGAAGCGCGGTCTCCGTAAGCGCTTGACCGAGTATCTCGATTTCGGCGACGGCCGGCCAATTGGGCACAGAGGTGGCCGGTATATCTGGCAACTCAAACACGGCGACGATTTGGTTGTTTGCTGGAAAGCAGTACCAACGTCGCCCGAAGCCATTGAAACCGAAATGCTTCATGCACTCGTTTTGCAACATGGGCGACTGCCTTTCGCCAACCTTCGTCATTGAAGCATGGCGCATGGCAAAACGTTGGGTGCGCTACACCTCCACCCAGTCCACCACTGCTCCCGCCCCCGGCACCGGCTCGTCGCCCGCGCGCAACCCCTCCAGATGGAACGGAATCACCTCCAACAGCGCCGCCTTGACCTTTGCCACGCTCGCCCCGGCGGCCACGCAGCCCGGCAGGTCCGGCACATAGCCAGAATACCCCTTCCCCGCCTTCTCGATCACCACCGCGTAACGCATTCCAGCCTCCGTAGGGCGGGGTTCACCCCGCCAATCTGCATCATGCCCCAAAGACTGGCGGAGTATAACCCCGCCCTACCCCACCTTGACTCTCCGTACCTAATCACGTACACAATCTCCCATGCGTACCCTCTCCTCCACCGAACTCCGCGCCAATCTGTCCTCAGTCATGGACCAGGTGAACGACGACCATGAACCGGTCATCGTCCACCGCGCCAAGGGCAAGCCCGTGGTCATGGTCAGCCTTGAAGACTGGGCCAGCATGGACGAGACGACCTATCTGCTCTCCTCGCCAGCGAACCGGACGGAATTGCTTCAGGCCATCGCCGATGGCCATGCAGGCAAGGTCGTTGTCAAGACCGTGGACGAACTGAAGGCTTATGAGGCCGAATGAGGCTTGAGTTCCACGGTTCGGGCTGGTCGCATTACCAATTCTGGATCGAGCACGACAGGTCAGGTTTGAAGAAGTTGAACCGGCTTATCGAGGAATGCCTGCGCCACCCATTCGAAGGCACCGGGAAACCCGAGTCCCTGAAAGGCGATCTGTCCGGCCATTGGTCGCGCCGCATCGACCGCGAACACCGGTTGGTCTATCGGGTCGAGGGCGACAGCCTGATCATTATCCAGTGCCGCTTTCACTACTGACAGCTCAATGGGCTGATAACTGGCGTCCCGGCCCCCTCAATCCTCCAGAACGAAGGTCACCATCATGTTGACCTGCCAGCTGGTGATCATTCCGTCCTTCACCGCGACCTTGTGCTCTTTCACCCAGGCGCCCGAAACCCCGCGCAGGGTCTTGGTGGCGCGGTCGATCCCGCTGGCCACCGCATCCTCGAAGCTCTTGTTCGAGGTCGAGGAAATCTCTGTCACGCGTGCAACACTCATGGCTTATCTCCCTGATCTACGCCCCGCAAATCGGGGTAGCCCAGCCTAGGCCCGTTCTGCACAACGGTCACGGGAAACCGTCGCACTCCGCCATCATCCGCCGAACCGCCGCCGCGAACCCGGAATCCCCACCTTGCGCCCTTCCCTCCCCCACGCCAAACTCGCGCCAAAAGGAACCCACCCATGCGCCATCTTGCCCTTCTCCTCGCCGTCCTCCCCTTCCCGGCCCTTGCCTGCCAGAACGACAGCGAGGTCTTCTCCTGCCAGGTTGGCAAGAAGGTTCTGGAGATTTGCCACTGGAAGGGCGCGCTGATCTATTCGTTCGGAGGGAAGGGCAACCCCGACCTCACCATCGCCGAACCGCTGGAGACCGTCGAGTTCACCCCCTGGCCCGGTATCGGGGGGTCAATCTGGGAAACGGTCGCCTTCCCGAACAAGGGCTATACCTACGAAGTTTGGACCTCGGTCGAACGCGACCCCGAGGCGACAACCGGCCTTGAAGGCGGCGTCAACGTGCTGCAGGGCGACAACGTCGTGGCGAATCTGACCTGCGACCCTGGCACCGCCTCGAACTCGCTTGACGTGATCTTCGCCTTGAAGGAATCCATCGGCCAGTGCTGGGATTTTGACAGCCAAAGCTGGCAGACCGCCTGCAGCAACTAGGCCCGCATGTCACGCAGGCGGCGGCGCCGGGGCCTCCCAGGCCTCGCCCATCGCGAGGATGCAGGCGGTGCCGTTGGCATAGCTTTGCACGAGCGTCCAGTCACCCGAAGCCTCGGTCCAGACCTCGACCACCGCCTCGGTGTCCCGCAGGCCCGCCCCGACAATCTCGGCCCCCCGCATCCGCGCCAGAAGCTCGGCCCGGGGTGCACAGATCACCTCGGCAATCGGGCTTTCCGCCGCCGCAGGGGCCGCAAGGGCCAATAGAGGGATGAGTCGCCACCACATGCACGGAATCGTAACACGCATGTGACAATTCTCCATGCGGAACTTGGCCCTCCTCGCCCGAAAAAGCCAATGGCGCCATCACGTCCTGGCGACCGCTAGCTTTCTGCTTCTACAAAAGGCCAGACCGGATAGCTTACGCCAGCCGCCAGAAGAATGCCCCGCAGCCGCATCGCTTCGGCCCGCATCCGACCCGACCATGCCAGCAACTCGGTGTTGTGCCGCCCCCCGCCATTGAACTCGTCAAATCCTGCGTCAAGCTTGCGCAGCTTCTTGCCCGGATCCTGCGAATTCGCATGCCCGCGTTGGCGCTTTTCTTCCCACTCTTCCAGCGACTTGACCGTATAGTGATGCAGCGCCGCCACCTCGACATCCGCCGACCGTGTGGACCGCAGCGTCCTGAAATCGACATCCTTGCCCGAGGGCGTGACATAGCGCCCCTCGGCCACCGCCACGCGGTGAATGCCGGTTCCCGACAGGGCCGCGCGCCGACCGATCGCCTTCACACTCATGTTCAGCGCCGCACGGGGTCGCAAGGCCGTGGTAAAGCGCTCGATGACCGGCAGCGGCCGATAGCGCTGCTCGCCACCACTGCTGAACACGATCCAGTTGACCGCGATGGCGCTGACCTCCGGTTCGAACCGCTGCAGGAACCCGGCAATCGTGTCATCCTCGCGGAGATGCAGGAATTCATCGGCGTCAAAGAACGCGATCCAGTCCGCCGATGAGTACTTGCGCATATGCTCATAGGCCAGCCGCTGCGGCCGCTCACCGACCGAATGCGGCCATTCCAGCCGCATCAGCTCGCCCGCGTCGTCCAGCGCTTGCAGCACCTCGCCGGTCCCGTCGGTGCTGTCGTTGTCGTAGATCACGATGTCGGTGAACCCCAGCGCCTTGTTATACGCAAGCCATTCCACAATCGACCGGATCTCGTTCCGGACGATGCCACAGAGTGCGATGCTTTGCTGTTCCATGGCCCATCTATCGCCCATGGTGGGCCCGGGCTCAAGCGCAGTCCGCCCCCCCCGGTCTGCATCGGGGGGGGCGTGATGGTCCTTCAGCGCTCAGGCCAGGTTTGCCGCAAAGAACGCGACCGTTCGCTCCCAGGCCAACTCTGCCGCCGCCGCGTCATAGCGCGGCGTCGTGTCATTGTGGAACCCGTGGTTCACGCCGGGATAGACATGGGCCTCATACATCACCCCTGCCGCTTTCAGCGCCGCCTCGTACTCGGGCCAGCCCGCATTGATCCGCTCATCCAACTCGGCATAGTGGATCAAGAGCGGGCACTTGATCTTGGCCACATCCGCCGCCGCCGGTTGGCGTCCATAAAACGGCACCGCCGCGCCAAGCTCGGGATAGGCCACCGCGCAGGCGTTCGCCACACCCCCGCCGTAGCAGAACCCCGTTACCCCGACCCGGCCCGTCGACCCCTCATGCGCCAGCAAGAACTCGACCCCGGCGAAGAAATCGTTCATCAGCTTTGTCGGGTCCACCGTCGATTGCAGCTCCTTGCCCTTCTCGTCATCGCCCGGATACCCGCCCACACTGGTCAACCCGTCCGGCGCCAGCGCCAGGAACCCGGCCTTCGCCACCCGCCGCGCCACATCCTCGATGTAGGGGTTCAGTCCCCGATTCTCATGCACCACCAGCACCGCAGGGACCTTCCCCTCAACGCCGGAGGGCCGCACCAGATAGCCGTTCACCGTGCCATGCCCGTTGGGCGAGGGATAGGTGACCCGCTCTGCCACGATCCCCGCATCGTCCGCCGCCACCTGCTGGGCCAGCGCATAGTTGGGCGACAGCATCTGCAACAGCATCACCGCCGTCACACCGCCCACCGCCCATTTCCCGGCGCGGTCCAGAAACTCGCGCTTCGTGATCTTCCCGTGGGCATAATAGTCGTAAAGCTCCAGCAGGTCCTGATCGAAGTCCTTTGCCGTCATCCGTGTCATCGGTCGGTTCATCGGTGCCTCCTCTGGCGTGTAAAATCCAAGGGTAACCCGCCCCCGCACGCCGCCCCCACACAATGGCGTGAGTCCTCACCGCCACAGTCCCGCCCCCAGATGCAGGGGCACAAACTTCGCGCTGGCCGAAATGCGCGGACATCTCCTATAGTCAGTAGCGGAACCGGGGAAAACACCCGGACCTTGAGGCAGGACAACCAACAACAGCAAGGAGGGGGCCGATGCGCTGCCCATTCTGCGGCAACATCGACACGCAAGTGAAGGATTCGCGACCGGCCGAGGATCACGTCTCGATCCGCCGCCGCCGCTTCTGTCCGGCCTGCGGTGGCCGGTTCACCACGTATGAACGCGTTCAGCTGCGCGATCTCGTCGTCATAAAATCCTCCGGCAAGCGCGAGGATTTCGATCGCTCGAAACTGGAACGCTCGATCCGGATCGCGATGCAGAAGCGCCCGATCGACCCCGAGCGTATCGATCAGATGATCAGTGGCATCGTGCGGCGGCTGGAAAGCCTTGGCGACACCGACATCCCGTCGAAAACCATCGGCGAGATCGTGATGGAAAGCCTCGCCCGGATCGACACCGTCGCCTATGTGCGTTTTGCCAGCGTCTACAAGAACTTCCAGACGGCAGATGACTTTGACGGCTTCGTCAGCGAACTCCGGCCCGGAGCCGCCGGGGAAGAGTGACCCCCCGGCCTGAAGACACAGATCACATGGCCCACGCCCTGCGCCTTGCCGCGCGGGGCTTGGGCAATGTCTGGCCCAACCCGGCGGTCGGCTGCGTGATCGTCAAGGACGGGATCGTCGTCGGTCGCGGCTGGACCCAACCGGGGGGACGCCCCCATGCCGAGGTCCGCGCGCTGGAGCAAGCTGGCCCGCTGGCTGAAGGCGCGACCGCCTACGTCAGCCTTGAACCCTGCGCCCACCATGGCGTGACGCCCCCCTGCGCCGAAGCCCTGATCGCCGCCCGCGTTTCCCGCGTCGTCACCGCCCTCACCGACCCCGACCCGAGAGTCTCCGGCAAAGGCCACGCCATGCTCCGCGCCGCCGGCATCGCCGTGACCGAAGACGTCCTGACGCCCGAGGCCACCCACCTCAACGCCGGTTTCCTGAAGCGCGTGACCCAGGGCCTCCCCTTCGTCACCCTCAAACTCGCCGCCTCCCTCGACGGCCGCACCGCCACCGCGTCAGGCGAGTCCCGCTGGATCACCGGCCCGGAGGCCCGCCGCAAAGTCCACGCGATGCGCCTGAGCCACGACGCGGTCATGGTCGGCTCCGGCACCGCCCTCGCCGACGACCCCGACCTCTCCGTCCGTGACATGGGCGCGGTAAGACAACCGGTGCGCATCGTCCTGGACCGCCTTCTCCGCCATTCCCCCGAAAGCCGCCTCGGCCGCACTGCGAGCGCGCACTCCGTCTGGCTCCTCCACGGCCCAACCGCGCCCGAGGCCGCCCGCAAGGCATGGGAGGCCACCGGAGCCACCCTGATCGAGACCTCCGAGACCGAAGGCCACCTAGACCTGACCGCCGCGCTGAAAACCCTCGCCACCAAAGGCCTCACCCGCATCCTCAGCGAGGGTGGCAGTACCGTAGCCGCTGCCCTAGTGCAGGCGCGGCTGGTGGATGAACTGGCAATGTTTAGCGGAGGAGTGCTGATTGGGAGTGAGGGGCACTCGACCCTTGGTGCGCTCGATAACACTAAGCTTGCTCTAGCTCCTCGACTAACGCTAAATGAGATCAAAGTCGTTGGTCTGGATTCCTGCGGGATTTGGAAGAGACACATCGCGGATTAAGCCAGTGCAGCCAGCCTTTCAAATTGTCGTTGATCTATTGCTTACGCTTGGTGCGAGCACTGTTATAGCAGCAATCAGTTTTTCTGCATTCAAGCGTCTTAAGAGCCGAAGCGATCTTTTCAGATCGAGCTTCACTTTTCTCCTGTGGGGTGTTTTGATTTTCTCCTACGCATGGCTTGCATTCAGACACTTTCAATCGGTTGAGTTGTTGTCAAAGTCCAAGTGGCTTCCTGCGGCATACTTTGGTTCGTCTGTCATCTTCATGGCTTTGTTTGAATTCTGGCTCCATCGCCGCAATCGTAGGGTGCGCTAAAGCGCACCTTCGGCCTCACCCAGCTATCCCGACCGCCCGAACTCCCCTCCCCTCGAGGGGAGGGCCGGGCCGGGGGGCCGCTCAAAGCCCTCTCGCACCACCTGGTTAACACCCCTCCGCCCCCGCCCGCGCAAGACAAACGGAAGACGGAAGGAAGACGCGTGGAAGACAAAAGGAAGACCGTTAACCTCTCCGAAACGATCCCCCTCCCGGCCCCCCGTTAACCTACCAACTCCCCACCGACGCCATGCTCACCCAGGGCTCCGCCGCCGCCTTCGCCCCACCCTTCTGCAACAACTCCACCGACACATTGTCCGGGGACCGCACAAACGCCATCCGCCCATCCCGTGGCGGCCGGTTGATCAGCACCCCGTTCTTCTGCAGATGCGCGCAGGTGGCATAGATGTCGTCCACCTCGTAGGCCAGGTGCCCGAAATGCCGCCCATCCGACGGCAGCCCGTTGTCGCCATCCCAGTTGTAGGTCAGTTCCACCGGGCACTCCTCCTGCCCCGGAGGAGCCATGAACACCAGCGTGAACCGCCCCTGTTCGCTCTCATGCCGCCGGGTCTCCTTCAGGCCCAGCAGCCGGTAGAACGCCATCGACGCCTCCAGATCCTTCACCCGCACCATCGTGTGCAAATATCGTATCGCCATCGCATCCTCCCCGTCTGTTGATAGTGTCTGTTGCGGTATCGCACCCGCCCGCCGCAATATATAGTCGCTCTCGACTCATCCGAAAGGCCCCAGCATGCCCCTCACCCCCGAACAAACCGCCGAGATCGAAGCGCAGCGCAACACCCCTCGCCAAACCCTCCGCGCCGTCAGCGAAGGCATGGAGGCCCATCTCTACCACGCCCACCCCGTCCTCGACCACGGCTTCATCCGCGTCATCGACTACATGGGCGACGACAGCGCCATCGTCCAGGCCGCCCGCGTGTCATATGGGGCGGGCACCAAGCACGTCCAGAACGACGAAGGCCTGATCCGCTACCTGATGCGCCACTGGCACTCCACCCCGTTCGAGATGTGCGAGATCAAGCTCCACGTTAAACTCCCCGTCTTCGTCGCCCGCCAGTGGATCCGCCACCGCACCGCCAACGTCAACGAATACTCCGCCCGCTACTCGATCCTGGATCGTGAGTTCTACATCCCCGCCCCCGAACACCTCGCCGCGCAAAGCACCGTCAACAACCAAGGCCGGGGTGAGGTGCTGACCGGCGAAGAAGCCGCCCGCGTCCTCGACCTTCTGAAATCCGACGCCAACCGCGCCTATGACCATTACGAGGCGATGCTCTCCCAGGCCCAACCTGACGGAACACCTCAGCAGGGCCTCGCGCGTGAGCTTGCCCGCATGAACCTGCCCGCCAACATCTACACCCAGTGGTACTGGAAGGTCGACCTGCACAACCTCTTCCACTTCCTGAGGCTTAGGGCCGACCCCCACGCCCAATACGAAATCCGCGTCTACGCCGAGGCGATTGCGGCCACCGTGCGCGACTGGGTCCCCCTGGCCTACGGAGCTTTCGAGGACTACCGGATGGGGGGAGTGACCCTCTCGGCCAAGGCGATTGCCGTCCTGAAGCGGCGGTTGGCCGGGGAGACGGTCACGCAGGAGGCGTCGGGGATGAGCAAGGGCGAGTGGCGGGAGTTTGTGGAGGTTTGGGGATGAGTGATGAAAGCCATCAAGTCCCCAAGACCTGGGATCATTGGTGGCCACGAGGCATACAACGACTTTGGACCAATGATAGAGGCTACGTCCGGTCGGTTGATAGAACTGAAAGAGAGGAAGCCAAGAAGCCTCAAAAGAAAAAGGCAGAGCGGTCACATGCTGTCGAACTTGAAGGCCATAGAATTGAGCTAAACGGCCCTTGGACAACAAGCTTTGAGTCACTGTTTGAACGAATTGACAACGATGCGCCAAAAGTACTGAAGGAGCTTTCCACGCATCTCGAAGGAATTGAGTTTCGACCCAGAACGGTTTGGAAGAATCTCGATTTGCCGCGACACCAATTCTGGACGCTCGTAATGACTGTTGCGTCCATGCAGATAAGGAGTCCGAGGTTTAGGCATTTTCATGGCTTCTGCCATCCGGCTTTCGGAGGCGGATGGAGCAATGTCTTAGCTAAATCAAATATGCAATCCGCAATAAGGTCTTTTGAGGAAGCTAAGTCTTTCAAAGCATTGACGCCACACGTGTTTCTACTGAGATCATCCGGCGAAGAATTCTTTTTTGGCGACGGTTCAATTGACGATGCCTTCCGTGTTTTTCGTCGCCTTCGGCTAAAGGATGGAAATTGGATTCCAAGATTTGATGGCACGTCAATGATTTCACTCACTCCAAATCTTGCCATTCTCTTATTCTTGTCTTCCTCGGACTTCGATGAAGAAGTGCGAACATGCCATATGCTAGATCTACCATGCAGCGAAGTAAAATCAGTAAATCTAGCTCTACTAGCTGCTTTCAGGGAGCGTTGTTACTTTAGAAACCTCTCCCCAAGTCTTCCGAACCCATGGGAGATGTTGGGCGATTACTCCACACCTGACCTTGCGAAGCTGGACGTGGTATTGCAGTGCTGGTCCGTCTTGAAAAACGATCATAGACGGTAGCAAGCCGTAGCACCCGTAGGTCGGGGTTCACCCCGACTCTCCCCCTCCCCACCCCAACCCGCAAAACCGGCGGGGTGAACCCCGCCTTACGACACCGCCCCGCCCGCGTCGCGGTGCCATGACGAATACGGCCACGCGCGGGGATGCCCGACCAACCCGTGCTTCACCGGATTGATCCAGCAATACCGGACATGCGCCGCGAAATCCTCGTCGTCCCGGATATGATGCTCCCAGAACCGCTTTTGCCAGATCGGCGCTTCGTCTCGTAGGTCGGGGCGTGCCCCGACTCTTCCGTCATCAACCACCCCACGCCTCACCCTCCCCCCAACTGCTCCGTATGGGTTTTCTGGCACACGAGTCGGGGCACGCCCCGACCTACGCAACGCCATCGAAAACTGACCCTTGATTTCCCGCCAACGCCCCGAAAAATCCGCGTCCCCTTCGGGCAACGTCCACACGCAATGCATGTGGTTCGGCAACACCACCCACGCATCAATCCCGAACGGCCGCTTGGCGTGCGTCACCGCCACTGCCTGCCGCAACACATTCACGTGCCGGACAAGCGTGTCCGCCCCCCGGTCCACCAGATTGACCGTGAAGAACACCACTGCGCCGGGCACTTTGGGACGGATGTATCGCGACATGGGCGCATCCTCGCCGCGCAGTGGTTAACACGGCGTTACCCGCTCCCTTCTTGCAAAAATCCCCATTTCAATATACATTCCACCACACATCACAGGACACAAGCCATGACCCGCCTCCTCACCCCCCATATCGCCACGATGACCGAACTCCGCGAACCGCATAAAGTGCTTGAACGCTCCGGCGGCAAGCCGGTGGCGATCCTGAAGAACTCCGCCGTGGTGGCCTACCTTGTCCCGGAGGCGGCGGTGGACAAGGTCGAGCACCGCGTTGCCACACGGGAAGAGGTGACGGCCTATCTGGAAGCCAGCCGCGAACGCGTTCAACCGGTCCTCGATTACCTCAAGGACAAATGACCTACACGCTTCTGTCTGTCGAACTGGTCGACGACCTTCACGATGCCGTTCTGAACCCCGGCGAACTTCCGGGCCGGGCGCGGGATAAGTCGCTGGACGCCGCACTTGCGCGTGTCGACAACCGCATCGCCTACGGCCTGATCGGCGATGTCTACGACCTCGCTGCCGCATATGCGATGGCCGTCGCGCGCGGCCATTGCTTCAACGATGGCAACAAGCGCACCGCCTTCCGGGTGATGGACGCCTGCCTCGTGCTGAACGGCATCACGATTCCCTGGAACACCGAAGACGTCGGCCAGATCATCATCCGCTGCGCCCAGGGGCAGATAGAGGATGGCGACCTTGCCGATTGGCTGCGCGACAAGGCCCCCCGACCTTAACCGCTGACCCTACCCCTCGCCCCCTCCCGCCCTATCTTTCCTGAAACCGGGAGCCCGCCATGACCCTCACCCTCTACGCCGCCACCGCCGCCGTCTTCCTGATCCTTGACGCGATCATGCTGACCCTGGTGATGAAGCCCCTCTTCACCCGCCACATCGGCCCCCTGATGGCCGAGCCGATCCGCCTCGCCCCTGCGGCCCTTTTTTACCTCGCCTATGTCGCGGGCCTGGTGTACCTCGTCTCGCTCCCCGCGATGCGCACCGGCTCGCCCCTGATCCTCCCCGCCCTCATCATCGGCCTCATGGCATATGGCACCTACGAATTCACCTCATGGAGCATCATGAAGGACTGGCACTGGCAGATGGTCGTGACCGACGTCATCTGGGGCGGGGTCCTGACCGCCTTTTCCGCCTGGGCCGGGGTGACGATCACCAGGGCTATCCACGGCTGAAGCCCTTTGCGGCCCCCGCGCAAACATGTTACCAATCGGTAAACGCCCACAAGCAAGCGCTTGACATCACTTGCTAATCCGAAAATGTCCACCGTGGACAGGAAGGCCCAAATGATCCTCTACGGAATCTCGACCTGCGACACCTGCAAGCGGGCCCTCAAGACCCTCGAGGCCGCCGGAAAAGACGTCACCTTCCGCGACATCCGGGCCACCCCCCTCACCCCTGCCGAGATCGAGGCGATCACCCACGAATTCGGCGACCTTGCGGTGAACAAACAGTCCACCACTTACCGCGCCTTCAATGATTTCCTGAAAGCCTCCGACCCCGAGGCGCAGATCGCGGCGCAGCCGACCGTCATGAAACGACCGGTGATCCAGGACGGGGATCGCTGGCACCTGGGGTGGGACAGCGCGACCGAAGCCGCGCTGACCAGTTAAAGCAGGCGCAGATCGCCCGCCGACTCTTTCCCATCCCGGCCCGACTGCAGTTCGTAGCCGATCTTCTGGTTGTCGTTCAGCCCCTTCAGCCCGGCCCGTTCCACCGCCGAGATATGCACGAACACATCCTTGCCGCCATTGTCCGGCGCAATGAACCCATAGCCTTTGGTCGAGTTGAACCACTTCACGGTGCCCGTCGGCATGCCGCTTCTCCTCTCAGAACCTCCCCGCGGCGATATTACCGCGGGCCGTGCCACCAGGTCTTCCAGGGCCGTCGTTCGGAGAGCCGGTCAGGAATTCTGTCGTCACTGTGGCGATGATGCCAAGGATTCGGCGAAAATCAAGCCGTAAGGCGAACAGTTTCAACCCCAAGGACTCGATCCGCCGAAAGGGGACCAGGCCCTTTCAGGACCAGCACAATCAAGAGGAACAGCCAGAACGCCCTCTGGTCGAGGATCAGCGCATCCGAGGCGCGGTCGAACCACGCCCCGGCCGCGGTGCCATGACCGTAGATATCGGTCAGGCTTTGCACGACGACAAATCCGATCATCCCCAACGCGGCGAGGCGGGTGAAAAGACCCAGAACGATCAGCGCGGGCAAGGCGTACTCGGCATAGGTCCCGGCAAGTGCCACAAAGCGGTGCCAAGCGCCCATCTGGCTCGCGTCATAGCCTACAGATTCGAACAGACGCGGAAAAATCTGACTGTAGGCACCGATCGACGGCACGAACGCGCTGTCCAGCTTGGTCATCGCCGAGGCCCAGAAATAGGCGACGAGGACGCCTGCAAAGACGGCGCGGGCGAGCGTCGGGACAAGCCAGACGCCATGGCGCGCGCAGGCGCTGGCCACAGAGCTATGGAGATTGAGCAGGTACTTCATTCGGAAGCTCCGGTAATGGCGCGGCCAGCGATCAAGAGACCGAGGACTGCGGGCAGATCAAGGTCGGGGCCTGCAAGATCAACGCAACCGCTCAGTGTCCGACCCTCCCGAAGGCCGGTGATAAAGGCCCCGCCACCCGAAGCCAGAAGATGCGGACGCGGGTCGAACTCGGGGCGTAGGATCACCACATCCTCTGGCCCGGGGACCGGTGCCGGGCTACCCTCGAAATTGGCGCGCCAGATCGCGTGGATCGGCCAGCGCGAGCGGACCAGCCGCAGGGACGGTGCGAAGGTCAGGCGCAAGGCAGCGATATCCGCGCCCAGAAGGCGCTGGAATTCGGCCTCGGCCAGGGGTGTGCTGTCGGCGGAATGGTAGCTTTCCCGCATTGCCTGATCCAGCCGGGCCATGGCGGGCAGATAGCCCAGATGCGCAACCGGCTGAAATGTCTCAAGGAAACCCGGCAACGCATCGCCATAGAGCATCAGCATCCGCGACCGCGGCGGATGGGCCCGCAGGAAGACCCCGGCCATGGCTGCAAAGAACTCATCGCCCACCAGCTTGCGGACAGTGGGAAAAGCGGCCTCCAGAGCCCGGATCAGCGAGGAGGCGACATTGTTGCGATAGACCGAAAACCGCTTGGGTGCCGGGCGGCCCTCGGGGTCAGTAAGGCCCAACGGCACCGCAGCGTCGGGGTCAAGCAGGGCCCGCGCGAAGAGGCTTTGGTTCATGCCACGGGTTCCATCAGGATGGCGGCGCGGCCGGCCTCGGCGGCAAGGACCGGCCAGTCCGGCACATCATTGTCCCATTCGATCAGCGTTGGGCGCGGGCCTCCCTTCGCGATCACCTGCGCATAAAGTGCCCAGACCGGATCGACCACTTCAGTGCCGTGGCTGTCAATCAGCAGCCGATTGCCATGGTCGTCTCTATCCTCGTCATGGCCGCCAAGGTGAATCTCGCCCACCAGATGCAACGGAAAGGCATCAAGATAGGACGTGGGATCGTAGTTCTGGTTCGTGCCCGAGACATATACATTGTTAACGTCCAGGAGCAGGCCGCAGCCGGTGCGACGCGCAATCTCGGTCAGAAACGCGACTTCCTCCATCGACGTCTCGGTGAAGGCGACATAGGTCGAGGGGTTCTCCAGCAGCATTCTGCGGCCCAGTAATTCCTGGACCTCGTCGACATGATCGACAACGCAGGCCAGCGTGGCGGGCGTGTAGGGCAACGGCAAAAGGTCATTGAGGTATGACCCGTCATGGGTCGACCAGGCCAGATGCTCGGAAAAACTTGCCGGATTCAGCCAGTCGCAAAGCTGTTTCAGCCGCTGAAGGTGGTCGCGGTCCAATGGGCCTTCGCCGCCAATCGACAAGCCCACGCCATGAACCGAGATCGGAAAGCGTTCGGCGAGATGGCGAAGCTGCGCAAGCGGGCGGCCACCGGCCCCCATATAGTTTTCAGCGTGGATTTCAAGCCAGCCGACTGGCCCCGCATCGGCCAGCATCGCCTGAAAATGCTGCGGCTTGTAGCCAACACCCGGCCCTGCGGGCAGCTGGTTTCTGCCGTTATCAAGCATTCCGTGGCCCGCCTGTCCCCTTGATGGCTACCCCCGACCTTGGCGGTCGGGGGGAGGATATGATCACGCTGCAGCGTCGCGATCAAGCTCGGTGAGCGAGCCCTTGCGCGGGGTCCCGTCAGCCGCCGCCGGCAATTCCATGGTTTCGCAGGTGCCAGCAGGGACAAGTTTCCAGGCATTGCCTTGGTAGTCAACCTTCGACGTACCAGCACAGGTGGTCCCTTCGCCGGCAGCGCAGTCGTTCTGGCCCGCGAGCGAAACGCCAAAGCACTTCTCGTTTTCCTGAGCCGATGCGGCACCGGCCGACAGGGCCGCAGCAAAAGCACCGGCGATGATCAGGGTTTTCGATTGATAAGACATGAGAGCATCCCTTTTGGTTTGGTCGGTCATGGGTGGCAGTGGTCACTCGGAAGCGACACACAAATCAATTCGACCGAAGCCGCCAAAAATTACACACACAGGGCCGTGATCAACGGTTTCGTGAGCCTCTCTTTGGCCTTTGCCAGAACCGGAAACCCCGCGCGGTTGCGAAGTTTTCTTTTATATTGCAAGAGACTGCATTAGTTTCCCGCAGGCGGCAGGGCCTCGAATCCGAAGGTTGCGACGGCCGCATCAAGCGTCATCATTTCAGTCCGGGTTTCACCCAGGCGCCGCACTGAAACAGTCCGGCCTTCGACCTCTTGCATCCCGATGGCAAGAATGACCGGAACTTTCCCCACAGAATGCTCGCGGACCTTGTAGTTGATCTTCTCGTTGCGGGTATCGGCCTCGGCCCGAACGCCCGCTTTGCGCAAGGCGGCCACGACTTCATGCACAAAGGGGTCGGCATCCGATACGATGGCAGCCACGACCACTTGCCGCGGGGCCAGCCAGAATGGCAGTTTCCCCGCGTAGTTTTCCAGAAGGATGCCGATGAAGCGTTCGAACGATCCCAGAATCGCGCGGTGCAGCATGACCGGGGTGTGCTTTGCCCCATCCTCGCCGACATACTCGGCGCCAAGGCGCTTGGGCGTGTTGAAGTCGGCCTGAAACGTGCCGCACTGCCACTCGCGGCCGATCGCATCCGTCAGCTTGAAGTCCAGCTTCGGCCCGTAAAACGCGCCTTCTCCCGGATCGATGACATAGGGCGCGTTGACCTTGCGGATGGCGTTTTCCAGCGCGTTTTCGGCCTGATCCCAGATCTCGTCGGAACCCACGCGGACATCCGGGCGCGTCGAAAGCTTGATGTCAAACTTTTCGAACCCCAGGTCGCGGTAAACACCGGACAGCAGGCCCAGGAACGCCGCACATTCCGCCTCAAGCTGCTCGACCGTGCAGAAGATATGTGCATCGTCCTGAGTAAACCCGCGCACCCGCATCAGACCGTGCATCGAGCCCGAGCTTTCATAGCGGTGGCACGACCCGAACTCTGCCAGCCGCAAAGGCAGGTCCCGGTAGCTTTTCAGCCCCTGATTATAGACCTGCACATGGCAGGGGCAGTTCATCGGCTTCAACGCGTTGATGCGCTTTTCCTTGGCACCCTCTTCGTCGACCTCCACCAGAAACATGTTCTCGCGGTAGGCCTCCCAGTGGCCCGATCTCTCCCACAACACGCGGTCCACCACCTGCGGCGTCTTGATCTCTTTGTAACCCGCCGCATTCAGCCGCCCGCGCATGAAATCTTCCAGCTGGCGATAGATCGACCAGCCGTTCGGATGCCAGAAGACCATGCCGGGGGCCTCTTCCTGCAGATGGAAGAGGTCCATTTCCCGGCCAAGTTTGCGGTGGTCGCGCTTGGCGGCCTCTTCCAGCATCGTCAGATGCGACTTGAGGTCGTCGCGGTTGCGGAAGGCGACACCGTAAATGCGCTGCAGCATCGGGCGCGAGGCATCCCCCAGCCAATAGGCCCCCGCGACATGGGTCAGCTTGAACGCATCCGCCGGAACTTGCCCCGTATGCTGGAGATGCGGACCCCGGCAAAGATCCTGCCAGTTTCCGTGCCAATACATCCTCAGGTCCTCGCCCTCGGGGATGCGGTCGATCAGCTCCAGCTTGAACGGCTCTTGGCGGCCCCGATAGTATTCGATGGCCTTCTCGCGCGGCCAAACCTCGGTCTTTACCGGTTCGCGCGCGTTGATGATCTGCTTCATCTTCGCTTCGATCTGGCCAAGGTCTTCTGGCGTGAAGGGTTCTTCCCGGTCGAAGTCGTAGAACCAGCCGTAATCACGTACCGGGCCGATGGTAACCCGCACGTCCGGCCAGATCTCCTGCACCGCGCGCGCCATGATATGGGCCAGGTCGTGGCGGATCAGCTCCAGCGCCGGGGCCTCGTCCTTCAGCGTGTTGATCGAAAGCTTCGCATCGGCATGGATCGGCCAGGCCAGATCCCAATGCTGATCGTTCACCTGCGCTGAAATTGCGGCCTTTGCGAGCGAGGGCGCGATGGACAGCGCGACCTCAGCCGGGGTCACGCCCACCGGATATTGGCGCTGGTTGCCGTCGGGAAATGTCAGGGAAATCTGGCTCATGGCCGGTTCCTCGTCAGTTTGGCGCCTACAAAACGCCCGGTTGCGGGTTATGTCCGGCGGGTTCTGCCCGGAGGCTGGCGGGAAGTCAAGCCTTGGGCGATTCTTCGCCCGCCGGCGACCCTGACCCTGACAGAGCTGCCGATGCATGCCTATATTCTGACGATGACAACGTTTCTTACCACCCCGCAGGGCCGTCACATCGCCTACAACCATACCCAGGGCAAAGGGCCCGGCGTGGTGTTCCTGGGCGGATTCCGTTCGGACATGACCGGAACCAAGGCGCAAGCACTGCAGACCTGGGCTGAATCTACCGGCCGCTCCTTCCTGCGCTTTGACTATTCCGGACATGGCGCTTCGCACGGGGCGTTCGTCGACGGTGCGATCAGCGACTGGCGTGAGGATGCGGCGGCGGTGATCGACGTTCTGACCGAAGGGCCGCAAATCCTGGTCGGCTCGTCGATGGGTGGCTGGATATCGCTGCTTCTCGCCCGGGATCTTGGGCCCCGGATTGCCGGTTTCGTCGGGATAGCCGCGGCCCCCGATTTCACCGAACGGATGTGGGAAGCCGATTTCACCTTGGCCGAACGGACCACCCTCCTTGAAGACGGCGTCTTTTTCCGACCTTCGGCGTATTCGGACGACCCCTATCCGATCACACTGCGGTTGATCGAGGATGGGCGGCAAAACCAAGTCTTGAACGGACCGCTTTACCTGCCGATGCCGGTGCGGCTTTTGCAAGGCAGTGCGGACACGGATGTGCCCCCGACGGTGGCAATCTCGCTTTTTCATCAAATCATCAGCCCGGACCTGCGCTTGACACTTGTCAAAGATGCCGATCACCGGTTCTCGACGCTGCCATGCCTCGCGATGATCACCGAGGCGATCGACGATATCCTTCGCGCGCGTGAGATTCTTGCGGCCGAGCCTGCTGCCTCTTTGCCATTGTCGAACATCGGCTGAATACCGCCGCCTGAGAGGCAGATTTCGTAGCTGGCGGGATATATCTTTGAATCCATACGCTTGTAGGGTATTTTCAGGACGTGGCGGCATAATGCCGCTTGCAGAAATCCTGCAATTCCGTTCGAAGGCTCAACTGTGGGCGAACCTGTTGTCCTGATCCCCGGCTTCATGGCAGATGCGCGCAGCTTCATGCCGCAGCTTGCCCGGCTTGGGGCACGGCGGCAGATCGTTCTGCTTGGCCCGGGCCTTGGCGACACGATCGAGAAGATCGTGTCCAGTGTCGCCGCCGACCTGCCCGCCCGTTTTGCCGTCGTCGGCCACGGGCTTGGCGGCAACATCGCGATCGAGCTGCTGCGCCGCTGTCCGACTGCGGTCACCCGCATTGCGTTGATATCAACCGATCCGCTGCCGGAAACGCCGCAAGTTGCGGCCGAACAGGAGGCGCTGCTGGTTGCCGTGAAGACCGGACACCTTGCCGCCTGCATGGCTCAGATGCTGCCGTTGACGGCCCTCCACGATGCGCCCTGGCGGGATGAGGTCATGGCCTTGGTGCAGGACATGGCGGAAACGCTTGGCCCCGACCAGTTTCAACGCCATTTGCGGGTCCTGCAACGCCGCGTCGATCAACAAAAGACCCTGCGAAAGGCCAATGTGCCCACGCTGATCATTGCAGGTGAAAGCGACTCGGTCGTCCCCCGCCGCCGTGCCGAATTCCTGGCGGCCATGATGCCACAAGGCTGTCTGGAAGTCGTCCCGGAGGCCGGTCATATGCCACAGCTTGAGCAGCCCGAAGCTGTGACAAAGGCCCTGGAGACCTTCCTCGCCGGCCGCCTGCCAACCCTTCTACTGCGCTGACGCCAAAGCGATTTTCGTTTTTCGCGTCACCGATGCCCGGTCAATGAAGTTCAAGACCAACGGGCGGATATTCAGCCGCCAGCTTTTGCCAGCGAAGATGCCATAGTGCCCGGCACCGGGCTCCAGGTGCTGGCCTTTCTTGTCATCAGACAAACCCGTCAGCAGCTTCAGCGCGGCCACGCATTGCCCGGGTGCCGAGATGTCGTCGTTCGCGCCTTCGACGGTCATGACCGAAACGGTTGTGATCGCGCCGAAATCAACCTGGCGACCCGCCACGGCGAAGCTGTTGGTCGCGATCTCGCGGTTCTTGAAGATACGTTCTACCGTCGAAAGGTAGAATTCCGCCGTCATGTCCATGACCGCAAGGTATTCGTCGTAAAACCGGTTATGCGCGTCATGATCCGATGACTCGCCCTGCGCGGCGCGCATGATCTGTTCCGAGAACGCCTTCGAGTGGCGCTCTGCATTCATGGTGAGGAAGCTTTGCAGTTGCAGAAGGCCGGGATAGACCAGCCGCCCCGCGCCTTTGTATTTGAAACCCACGCGCTGGATCGCAAGATGCTCAAGCTGGCCCATGGTGACCCGGCGGCCAAAATCCGTGACCTCGGTCGCGGCGGCATCCGGATCGACCGGCCCGCCGATCAGCACCAGCGACTTTGGCTGCGCCTCGGGATGTTCGGCGGCCAGATAGGCTGTCGCGGCCAGGGTCAGCGGGACCGGTTGGCAAACGGCGATGACATGCGTGTCGGGCCCAAGGACCTTCATGAATTCGGCAAGATAAAGCGTATAGTCCTCGACATCGAACTTGCCCGCGCTGACGGGAATGTCGCGGGCATTGTGCCAGTCGGTCACAAAGACATCGGCTTCGGGCAAGAGCGAGGCGACGGTCGACCGAAGGAGCGTGGCATAATGGCCAGACATTGGCGCAACCAGAAGGATCTTTCGGGCCATCGGCGGACGCCGACGGACGAAGAACTGCACCAGATCGCCAAAGGGCTTTTCCACCACCGGCGTCACATCCACCAGATGGTCCTGCCCGTCTGGTCCCACGATCGAGCGGATACCCCAGTCGGGCTTGGCAACCATCCGGCCAAAGCTCCGCTCGGTCACCTCGCCCCAGGCGGCAATCAAGGGCAGCACCGGATTCATCGACATCGCGAAGGCAGGATAACTCGCAAAGGCCCTGGCCGAAGCTCCCATCCACTCACTCGTGTTACGGGCGCTTTCCATCAGGTCATAGGTAAACATATACTTCATCACGTCTCCTCGCCCTGGCGGGCAGATGTCGCATGGTGTGTCGGCCTAGACACGCTATGCTGCACAGCGGCGAGGATAGGGGGAATTGGTTAGCATGACAACAGAAGACAGCACCCCAGTGGCCGATGACCGCACCTTGCGGCTGAATGCTAACCTGGCAAAGGTTGACGAATTGTCAAAGCGCCTGACGGCCGCGATGTCGCAGCGCAGGTATGTCGATCCTGCGCTGCACGGGCCTGCGCCCGACGTTTACATGAAAGCCGCGGCCGCCTACTTCGCTGAAATAATGGCAAATCCAGCCAAGGTGGTCGAGCATCAGGTCAGCTATTGGGGCAAGACCCTGAAACATTATGTCGAGGCACAGCAGACCCTTGCAAAGGGCGAGTTCAAGGCACCGCCCGACCCGGGACCGAAGGACCGCCGCTTCTCAAATCCGCTTTGGGAGACGCATCCTTTCTTCAACTACCTCAAGCAGCAGTACCAGTTGAACGCGGACGCCATCACCACAGCGGTCGGCGACATGGAGACGCTTCCCCCCGAGGACCGGCGCCGGGTGGAGTATTTCACCAAACAGATTGTCGACATGTTCTCACCCGCCAATTTCCTTGGCACCAACCCTGACGCGCTGGAAAAAGCGGTCGAGACCGATGGCGAAAGCTTGGTGCAGGGGTTGGAGAACCTCGTTCGCGACATCGAATCGAACCAGGGCGATCTTGTGGTCACTCTTGCCGACCGCGGGGCGTTCAAGGTCGGCGAGAACATCGCGACCACTCCAGGTGCCGTAGTCTATCGCAACAAGATGCTGGAGCTGATCCAGTACACGCCCACCACCGAAAAGGTCCACAAGACGCCGCTCCTGATCTTCCCGCCCTGGATCAACAAGTTCTACGTGATGGACCTCAAGCCCGCGAATTCGCTGATCAAATGGATCGTGGATCAGGGCTTCACACTTTTTGTCGTCAGCTGGGTCAACCCGGACGCGTCCTATGCCGGGACGGGCCTTGACGACTATATCCACGACGGCTTCCTGCGCGCGATGGCCGAGGTGCGGCGGATCACCGGCGAGCCGCAGATCAACGTGGTCGGCTACTGCATTGCTGGCACGACTTTGGGCTTGACGCTGGCGCACCTGCAGAAGGCAGGCGACGAGACGGTGAAGTCCGCGACCTTCTTCACGACGCTGACCGACTTTTCCGACCCCGGCGAAGTCGGCGTTTTCCTTAACGACGATTTCGTCGACGGGATCGAACGGCAGATCGAACGCGACGGGATTCTGTCAAGTGTCTTCATGAGCCGGACCTTCAGCTTCCTGCGCTCGAACGATCTGATCTACACCCCGGCGATCAAGTCCTACATGCTGGGCGAGGCACCGCCAGCCTTTGATCTGCTTTATTGGAACGGCGACGGGACGAACCTGCCCGCCAAAATGGCCGTCGAATACCTGCGCGGGCTTTGTCAGAATGACGGGTTCGCCATGGGTGACTTCAAGGTCTTCGGCAAGCCCGTCAGCCTGGCCGGGATCAAGGTTCCGCTCTGCGCCATTGCCTGCGAGACCGACCACATCGCGCATTGGAAGGGGTCTTTCAACGGGGTGAAACAGATGGGGTCGAAGGACAAGACCTTCATCCTCTCGGAATCCGGCCACATCGCCGGAATCATCAACCCACCCGGCAAGGACAAATACGGCCATTACACCAACGAGGCGCCGGTCGCGGGCGATCCCTTGGCTTGGCTGAAGGGTGCGACCTTCAACAAGGGCAGCTGGTGGCCGCGCTGGGGGGCATGGCTTGCCGGGAAATCGGGGCCGATGATCAAGGCCCGCATCCCAGCCGATTCGCTGGCACCCGCACCGGGAACATATGTCGTGGCAACGCCGGACGTCTGACATCTCTTCGTCATTACTTTGGGTTAGGCTACGACAACCAAGAGTTTTGCTGCACCGCAGAAAAACCTTGAAATGCTGCACTGCAGCGTCTATATATCCCTCATGACAAAACGGGCCGATACCCGGACCCCATGGAGAGTGACATGACCAAGACCCCGGACTTCACCAAAGTGATGCAGGACATGATGGCTTCGTTCCCGGTTGACGCTTCGGCCTTCCAGAACGCGTTCAAGACCCAGGCTGCCTTCGCCGAGAAATTCTCGAAAGTGGCGATCGAAGCTGCCGAGAAGTCGACCGAAATCTCGGCCAAATGGACCAAGGATGCTCTGGCAAAAGTTGGCGACATCGCCAAGGCCAAGTCGGAGCCGGCTGACTATTCGAAAGCCATGACCGATTTTGCTTCGGCCGCTGCCGAAATGGCCGCCGAAAACCTGGCTTCCTTCGCTGAAGTCGCGAAAAAAGTGCAGATGGAAACCGTCGAACTGATGCTTGCCGCTGGCAAGGACATGTCGGAAGACGCGACCGCCGCCGTCAAGAAAGCCACCGCTGACGTGACCTCGGTTGCCAAGAAAGCCGCTGCAGCTGCGAAGTAATCCGCAACTCTGAAGTGCCGCGCCCCCGAAAGGCGCCGGGCGGGCCAGGTAACACCTGCGCCCGCCCTTTCTTTTTGCTGCGCCCTCCACTAGACTTCTCTGCAAGTGCAAAGCGTTCCTGGGGGGAACCATGGCCGATACTGAAAAGCCGCTGCTGATCAAGCGCTACGCCAGCCGCAGGCTCTATAATACCGAAACCTCGGATTACGTCACGCTGGAAGACATCGCAGGTTTCATCCGCGCCGGGCGCGAAGTGCAGATCATCGACTTGAAGTCGGGCGATGACCTGACGCGACAGTATCTGCTGCAGATCGTCGCGGAGCATGAATCCAAAGGTCAAAGCGTTTTGCCGGTCGATGTCTTGACCGATCTCGTCCGCAGCTATGCGACCGGCATGCAATCGGTAATGCCGCAATTTCTTGCAGCGTCCTTCGGCATGCTGCGCGACAGCCAGGCCAAGATGATGGAAAACCTCACCACGTTCCCGAACCCGATGGTCGCGATGCCCGGGTTCGATGCCCTGCGCAAGCAGCAGGAAGCGTTCCTTAAGACGATAATGGGCAGCGTGCCCGGCTGGGCCTCCTCTGGTCCCGCGCGGGAAGACGAGGCCCCGGCTGCCACCTCGGATGACATCGCCGAGATCAAGCAGCAACTGGCCGAGTTGCAGAAGAAACTCTCGAAGCTCTGACCGATGGCCGAACCCGAAGGCCGCGTGACGCTTTGGGGGATCGAGATCTTCGTCGCCGCCGCCGAAGAAGGGTCGATCTCGGCCGCCGCCCGTCGCCTTGGCGTCAGCCCATCCGCGGTCAGCCAGCAGCTATCGGGGCTCGAGGCAGCGCTCGGCTCGGTCCTCCTTGACCGCTCCGGTCGCCCGATGCCGATCACACCCGCAGGCGCCATGTTCCGCCGCCATGCCCAGACCATCCTGAACGCGGCCAGCGAAGCGCGGGCCGAGCTGGCGATGGCCGATCTTTCGGGCATGACGACGCTGCGGATCGGGGTGATCGAGGATTTCGACAGCGACGTAACCCCCCGGCTTCTGTCGCTTCTGTCGCGCGATCTGAAAGGCTGCCGCTTCCTGCTGGAAACCGGTGCCAGCCACCGGCTGATGGACCAGCTTGAGGCCCGGGCGCTGGACATCGTGATCTCTGCCGACAGCGCCAACGAGCCCGCTTCGGACGACTGGCGCGAGGTTCATCCGCTGATGTCGGAACCCTTCGTCGCTGTCACGCCACCGGGCGCGGCGATCGACGACCTGCCGCTGATCCAGTACACCGCGCGCCATCTGATGGGCCGACAGATCGCCGCCCACCTTGGCCGCCACGGCCTGAAGCCCGCGCATCGGTTCGAACTGGACAGCTACGCTGCAATCCTGGCGATGGTCGCCGGTGGCGAAGGCTGGACGATCCTCACCCCTCTTGCGTTGCACCAGGCCCGCGCGTTCCGACCGAACGTGGAGGTCCGCCCCCTGCCTTTCCCGCCGCTGGAACGGACCCTGTCGCTCTCGGCTCGCGCCGGGATCCTGCACGGCGTGCCAAGTCAAATCGTCAACCGGCTGAAACCGCTGGTGACCGAAGTGGTCATCGCGCCGGCGCTGGTCGAATGTCCCTGGCTGTCACCCTCGCTACGGGTGCTTTAGGCGTCGGCTCTTCCCTCGCTTCGCGTCGGTCATCTTGCGCGCCCGCGAGGAGCGACGCAAAGCAAGCGATCAGCGCGCCCTCAGCCCCGCACTTCTTTGGCCGCTTCGACAATCGCATCCGCGATGAAATCAAGCTCGGCCTCGGTCAGCCGCGTCGGCAGACGCACATCGCAGGCCCGCATCAGCATTGCCCGCGTCTGTGGCAAATCCGGCACCTCGCCCAGGAACTGCCAGTTCCAGAACGCCCGCGCGTTGCCGTCGCTCAGGCCAAAGACCTGCACCGATACGCCGCGCGCCTTGGCCTCTGCCTGAAAGTCCAGCGCCGCCTGATCGGTCCAATCGCCCACCAGGTTGAACTGAATCGAATCCGGCGCGCGTTCTTCCGGCCCGAGGGCCTCGGGCACCGCCAGATGCGCCGACAGGTTCAGCTGCTCTGCCACCCGGTCATGCCCCGCCCGGCCCTTCGCCACCCGCTCCGCCACCAAAGGCAGCTGCGGCCGGATCACGGCGGCAGAAAGGTTCTGCATCCGCAGGTTATAGAGCGGCAGCTTGTTCTGCCAATGCGCACAGGAATTCGTGAGGCCCGGATGCTTCTTCCAGTTGGTCTCATAGGCCCCCGACATGATGATCGCCCGGGCCGCAATCTCCGGGTCGTCGGTGATCATGATCCCACCCTCGCCCGCGTTCACCAGCTTGTAGGACTGGAAGCTGAAGCAGCCGACCTTGCCGATCGTCCCGATATTCCGCCCGGCCCAAACCGTGCCCAACGAATGCGCCGCATCCTCGATCACCGGCACGCCCGCCGCATCGCACAGCGCCATGATCGCATCCATGTCCGAGGTATGTCCCCGCATGTGGCTGATCATCACGGCGCTAGCGTCCGGCAGTTTCCGCGCAAAGTCCGCCATATCGACGCGGTAGTTGTCACCCACCTCGACCAAGACCGGCTCGCATTCGGCATGCACGACCGAGGACGGGACTGCAGCAAAGGTAAAGGCCGGGATCAGGACCTTTGCGCCCTTGGGCAGGTCCAGCGCTTTCAGCGAAAGAAAGAGGGCCGCAGAACAGGAGGAAACCGCCAGCGCATAGCGCGAACCCAGAAGTTCGGCGAACTCCTGTTCCAGCAGCGCCACTGGGGCATCGCAAGGGGCCGTGTAGCGGAAAAGGTCACCCGAGGCGAGCAGCCGGTCGATCTCGATCCGTGCGGCTTCGGGGATCGGTTCGGCATCATAGACGTTGGGGGCGATGATCTGTCCGTCGTGCGCCATTTTGCACCTTTTCTTAATGTGAGGTTTAGGAAAGGTGTAAACACGCGTTTGATGACGCGCCAGTGACAAATTCGGCCCTTTGCGTCTTTCCGCCTAAGGTTTCAGCGCCCCACGCGCCGCAAGCATCTGCATTGCGGCCTCGATTTCATGCCAGGCCGTCCGCGCCATCGACCGGAAGACCATGATCTCGAAGGCATAATCGCCCACCCGCAGGATCACCGCATTCATGTGGTTCACTTGGGTCCGCAGCGCCCGCCCGACCGGGAAGGCTGTCAACCGCATATCCGCCGGCACCAGCCGCGCCAGCGCATCGACTGCGCCCGTGCCCCTGACCCCCAGCACCGCCCAGCCATCGGTCTGATCCGTCACCGCTGCGCCGGTCAGTTCCGGGGGTTCCGCCCCAATCAGAAACGCCTGCTCCCGGCCCGTCCAGACGATCCGCACGCCCTTCTTTTCGGCGAACATGTTCGGCTCGGGGAAAGTCAGCCCCAAAGCCTTCAACCCCTTGGTCACCGCCTTCGCGCCCCCCGGGAAAACCGCCAGCGAAGTGATCGACCCTACCGCCACCTCGGACAGGGTCACGCCCCCCAGCGTCAGACTGCGCCCGTCAAGCGCGGATTTCGCGATCAGATCAGGCACGAAGCTTCTCCCCTTCGGGGTCATGGAAGACCGGGTGGCAGACCTCACAGATCACGTCGAGGCCCCGCAGATGATCGACCAGCCGGACCTTCTCGCCGATCCGCGCCCGCCCGTCCTTCAGGAACCCCAGCCCCAGCCAGGCCCCGACGGTCGGCGACCAGCAGATCGAGGTGACATAGCCCTGATCCGTTTCGCGGTGAACCTCGGTTCCCGGCACGAAAAGATGCGCGCCCGCCGAGATCGCCTCCGCCGCCTTCAACCCCACCAGCTGCTCCCGCTCCGGCCCCCAAAGACCGGGCCGCCCCGCCGCCGCCTTGCCGATGCAGTCCTTCTTGGCGGAAACCATCTTCTCCATGCCGATATCATGGGCGCTGATACGCCCGTGTATCTCGGCGTGGGTGATGAAGCCCTTCTCGATCCGCAGGACGTTCAGCGCCTCCATCCCGTAAGGCCCGCCCCCCAAGGTCTCGGCCCGCGCCACCAGATCGCGGAACAGGGCCTCGCCATAGCGCGTCGGTACTGCGACCTCGTAGCCCTCTTCGCCAGAGAACGAGATCCGGAAGAGCCGCCCCTCGACCCCGCCGATCCGCACCGGAGCGACCCCCATGAACGGCAACTCCACCGGGGTCTCCAGGAACGGTCGGATCAACTCTCGCGCCTTTGGCCCCGCCACCGCGAACTGCGCCCAGGCCTCGGTCACAGAAATGAACCGCACCTGCCAGTCCGCACAAAACGCCTGATGCACAAAGTCGAGGTGCCGCATCACCTGCCCCGCCCCCGCCGTGGTGGTGGTCATCAGATAATGCCCCTCGCCCAGCCGGGCCGAGGTGCCATCGTCCAGCACCAGCCCATCCTCACGCAGCATCAGCCCATAGCGCACGCGGCCCACCGGCAGCGTCGAGAACGTATTGGTATAGACAAAGTCGAGGAACCGCCCCGCATCCTTCCCCTGTATGTCGATCTTCCCCAGTGTCGAGACATCGGCGATCCCCACCGCCTGCCGGACCATCATGACCTCACGGTCGCAAGCCTCACGCCAGGTCGTCTCCCCAGGCTTCGGGAAATACGAGGGCCGATACCACAGCCCCGCTTCGATCATCGGCGCGCCACGGTCCCGGCTCGCCTGATCGGAGGTCAGGAACCTTTGCGGCGCGAACCCCTCGGCCCGGCCCCCCGCGCCCATGGCGGCGATCGACACCGGCACATAAGGCGGGCGGAAGGTGGTAACCCCCGTCTCCGGAATGCTCCGCCCGGTCGCATCCGCCAGCACCGCAAGTGCCGTGACGTTGGAGTTTTTCCCCTGATCCGGCGCCATGCCTTGCGTGGTGTAGCGCTTCATATGCTCGACCGACCGGAAACCTTCTTGCGCCGACAGCTTCACATCCTTGGTCGTCACGTCATTGGCAAAGTCGACCCAGGCCCGCCCCGGCCCCTCCACCGCCCACAAAGCCTTCAGCCGGTAGGGCGCATCCTCCGCCTCTGGCAGATCGACGCTGACCTTCCGACCCAGCGCTTCCACCATCCGCAGCGCCGCCGCATGTCCCGTCACCAGCGCCCCATGGGTCGAGAATGACCCGTTCGCCGCCCCCACCGCGACCAGCCCCGGCACCGCACCCTCCATTGGCACGAAAGCCGCCAGATCCTCATCCCAACGCGGGCGACCGTTCATGTGGCAGGTCAGGTGCAGGGTCGGGTTCCAGCCGCCCGACATCGCCAGACAATCAGTCTCGATCTCGAACGTCTCCGTGCCCTTGCGCAGCGTGATCCCCGACAGCCCCAGCCGCCCGCGAGACCCCACAACTTCAGCCCCGACATGCACCATGCAATCCTCGACGCTTGACGCATCAGGTCGCGGGTCGATGATCGCCGCCACTGTCACCCCCGCCTCCATCAGATCGCGCGCCACGCCCCGCGCGGCATCGGTGTTGGCGAACAGGGTCACGCGCTTGCCGGGGCTTACGCCATAGCGGTTCAGGTAGGTGCGCACCGCCGAAGCCATCATGATCCCCGGCCGGTCGTTGTTCTCAAACGCCACCGGCCGCTCCAACGCGCCACTGGCCAGCACCGCATGCCCCGCCACGATCCGCCAGAAACACTCTCGCGGCAGGTTCGGACGCGCCGATTTGTGCAGGCCCACGCGCTCCAGCGCGCCATAGGTGCCGTGGTCATAGGCCCCGGTCACAGTGGTCCGCGTCATGATCCGGACGTTCGGCATGGCGTTCAGTTCCGCGAGGACCGACTGAACCCACTCCCCCGCTGCCTGCCCGCCAATCACCCCGCCATCCGACAGCAACCGCCCACCGATGGCATGGCTTTCGTCTGCAAGGATCACATCCGCCCCGGCCCGGCCAGCGGTCAGCGCCGCCATCAGCCCCGCCGGACCCGACCCGATCACCAGCACGTCGCAGAAAGCGAAAGCCTTCTCGTAGGTCCCCTCATCATGCTTGCCCGACAGGCTCCCCAGCCCCGCCGCCCGGCGGATGATCGGCTCGTAAAGGCTTTCCCAGAAGGCGCGCGGCCACATGAAGGTCTTGTAGTAGAAACCTGCGCTCAGGAACGGCGACAGGTAATCATTCACCGCCATCAGATCGAACCGCAGCGACCCCAGCCGGTTCTGCGACTGCGTCACCAGCCCTTCGAAAACCTCCTGCACCGTCGCCCGAACGTTCGGCGTCTGGTTCTTCGGGCCGATCACCTCGACCAGAGCGTTCGGCTCTTCCGACCCCGCCGTCAGAACCCCCCGAGGCCGGTGATACTTGAACGACCGCCCCACCAGCCGCACGTCATTGGCGAGAAGCGCCGAGGCCAGCGTATCCCCCTTGTACCCTGCATAATCCCGCCCGTCGAAGCGGAAACGCACCGGCTTCGTCCGGTCGATGAGGCCCTTGCCGTCGATCCTCATGCCTTGCGCTCCGCCACCAGTTCCGCCGCCATGATCTCATGCGTCACCGTATTCCGCGTGACGACCAACCACTGCGCACAGCCCGCCTCATGATACCAGAGGTCCTTGGTCACCCCCGCCGGATTGTCCCGCAAGTGGAGGTAGTTGTCCCAATCGGCAGGCTCCGCGCCCTCCGCAGGCCGGTGCAGATAATCCTCCGCCCCGTAATAGTAGAACTCCCGCCGGTCCCGGTCACCGCAAAGGGGGCATCTCAGGCGCATCAGTTGGCCTCGCAGGTGTCAAGAGTTGCCAAAGCGATTTCCTCAATCCCAAGCTGCATTCCGTTCGGTCCGACCAAGTGCAAGTTCACGGATACTTTCATTACGCCGCCAGCCCGAAGAAACCCAACCTCTCCGGGCTCACCAGCGTCGAACCTGACGGGGCGAGTCCCGCAGACCGCTTCACGGAATCCGTCTGGAAAGCTAAGCGCAAATCGTCTCAACTGTTCTCGGCCCACATCGTCGATTGCTGTCGAGATGTCCCACGCGCTTGTCTGAGCAACAAGATACCATGCAATCTGCGCAACGGGTCTGTCCGGCGCCAAAAGCTGATCCTCTGCCGACGGCAACTTCCGACTAGGCCTAAATGCCAACGTGACCGCCTGTCTCTGTTCGAAATACTTCAGTCCGATTGACTCCAAAACCTCCCATCCGGTTACGACGACGTAGCAGTCCATTCCTTCGGACGCCGAAAGACAGACTTCCGCAGCACACGGTTGCCCTAAAGTGGCCAGGCCAAGCGTTGCCAGTTTCGTGAACCGCTTCATCGCTGCCCTCAGTGCAAATTATGCTGCGACCCGGTGCCTTCTTCATCCAGAAGATGCCCCGTCGCAAAGCGGCTCAGCTTGAACTTCCGCGCCACCTCATGGCTCTCGCCCGTCGCCATCAGATGCGCCATGCACCAGCCGCTGGCGGGCACGGCCTTGAACCCCCCGTAATTCCAGCCGCAGTCCAGAAACAACCCCTCGACATGCGTCTTGTCGATCACCGGAGACCCATCCGGCGACATGTCCATGATCCCGCCCCAGGACCGCAGCACCTTGGCCCGGCCGATCATCGGCATCAGGGTCATGCCCGCCTCCATGACATGCTCGACCATCGGCAGGTTCCCCCGGGCCGCATAGGACGCGTAGAAATCCAGATCGCCGCCGAACACCAACCCGCCCTTGTCGGACTGCGACATATAGAAGTGACCCATCCCGAAGCTGATCACATGGTTGATCACCGGCTTCAGCCCCTCGGTGACGAAGGCCTGCAAAATGTGCGATTCAATCGGCAACCGCATCCCCGCCATCGCCGCGACCTGAGACGACCGCCCCGCCACGATGATCGCCACCTTCTTGGCCCGGATCGCCCCCCGCGTGGTCTGAACGCCCTTCACGACGCCGTTCTCGATGTCGATTCCGGTGACCTCGCAGTTCTGGATCAGATCGACGCCCCGCCGATCCGCCCCCCGCGCATAGCCCCAGGCCACCGCATCATGCCGGGCCGACCCGCCGCGCGGGTGCAGCAAGCCGCCATAGATCGGAAACCGGGTGTTCTCGAAATCAAGGTAGGGCAGGTGCTCCCGCACCCCCTCCCGGTCCAGCAGCACCGCGTCATCCCCTTGATTGATCATCGCATTCCCGCGCCGCACCCAATAGTCGCGCTGCCCGTCGGAATGGAACAGGTTGATCAGCCCGCGCTGCGAATGCATGACGTTATAGTTCAGATCGGCCTCCATCCCCTCCCACAACTTCATGGAATGGCTATAGAATTCGGTATTCCCGGGGATCATGTAGTTCGCCCGGACAATCGTGGTGTTCCGCCCCACGTTGCCGCCGCCAAGATAGCCTTTCTCCAGCACCGCGACATTGGTGATCCCGTGGTTCTTCGCCAAGTAATAGGCCGTCGACAACCCATGCCCGCCACCCCCGATGATCACCACGTCATACTCGGCCTTGGGCGCCGGATCGCGCCAGGCCGGCGTCCATCCGGTATTGCCGAACAGCCCTTGGGTAATGACCTTCAGACCCGAATACCGCATCTTGCCTCTCCGATTGCCGGAGCCCGCACTGAAACGGGTTCCGCTGAAATGTGCAATGCCAAGGGTGGCCCACAGCGTCATGCCCGGATGCGACAGATGATGTCGCGGGCCGCCTCAGCCTTGGCGGTCGATCTCCTCGGCCACCAGCCGCTGCAACTGCCACAGCGCGCGGTCGTGGATGCCCCGCGCCTCCAGATGCTGGACGGTATTGCGCAGGTACTCGGCCCCGCTGCCCCAATGCCCGCAGGCCCGCGCCAGCACCGCCGCCACAGCCACAGGGTTGATCCGTCCGACATAATGCGGCGAGGCGCGGTTCATCACGAAGCTCAGCGCCGGGACCAGGCCCGCCGCCGTTTCGACCCGGATCCATCGCGGCAGTCCGTTGCCCGGCTTGATGGTGAACTCGCGCCGGAAAAGGCGCAGCAACTCCTCCGCCACCCCGTCGCGAGCCAGGTCATAGACCATCCCCCGGCAGGACCCGCCCCGGTCCAGCGCCATCATCAGGCCCGGCACATCGACCGTGCCCCGGTGCCGCAGCACGCGAAAGCAGAACGACCGGTGCCAGCCCCGCGCCACGGCCACCTCGTCGCCGGTCTGGGCGATCTCGGGCTTCCAGATCAGCGATCCATAGGCGAAGAGCCGCACCTGACCCCCAGGAGCGGGGTTCGTGGCCAGCGTCCGGTCGACCCAGTCCCGATACTCGGGGTCCGAGAACATCACGGCACCCGGCAGCGGCCCGCTATCATCGACCACCCGCTGTACCTTGGCGAGGTGGCCGTCCGTCAGTGCCAGTTTGCGCATGTCTTGCGTGCTCCCGCCCGTCCGACGCCACACATTAGGCGCAACCGTGCCCACAGGCGCAAGTCTGATTGCCGAGGGGCGGGTCAGGTCGGCGCAAGCCCCATCGCGGCGGCAATCAGGTCTGCATCAGCCTTTGGAATCTCGAAGAACCCCCAGCGGAAGGGTTGACCCCAGTTCACGCCGCCCGCCGTAACGGAAAGCCGCGGCAACAGCGGGGCGATCGGGGCCTTCTGTGCCTCATCCCAGACCACGTCGCGACGAAAGGGCGTGAAGCCCGACCCCATCACGCCCTGATAAACCTCGCCTACCGCAACCCGTCCGTGCGCTATAAAGGTCTGCAACCGGTCCTTGCCGCCAAAGACCCGTGTCGGCGCGTAGTAGATCACCCGGTCGGCGGGCAGCGGCCGCTTTAGCGGCGCAGACTTGCCGTGGTTGACCTGCATGAACCCCTGCGCCCGACCAATCGCTACATGATTGGCCGAGGCAACGGCGATCCAGGATTTCGCGGGACGGGATGGGCCTGACATGACTGTCTCCTACATGGAAGGCCAGTATCCACCAGCCACCCTGACAGAACCCGTCAGCAAAGGCGCCTAAAGCCCCTTCGACCGATAGGCAGCCGCCACTCGTCCGATGGACACTATGTAGGCCGCGACGCGCAAATCCTCGACCTCGTTCCGCGAATGCCAGACCTCGCGCATCGCTTGATAGGCCGTGCGCATCGTGTCATCCAGGCCCGACCGCACCAGTTCCAGCTCGCCCGCGCCGCGCAGGTACTTTTCCTTGAACCCCGGCGACATCGTCCAGCTGACGCCCTTCTCCGACGACAGCCGCTCCAGTTCCTCGACCAGAAGGATATGCCGCGCCTCCTCGGCCCGGCGCTGCATCCGGCCAAAGCGGATATGGCTCAGGTTCTTCACCCATTCAAAGTAGCTGACCGTCACGCCCCCCGCGTTGGCAAACATGTCAGGAATGATCACGCAGCCTTTCTGCCGCAGGATTTCATCCGCGCCAAAGGTGATCGGCCCGTTTGCGGCCTCCACGATCAGCGGTGCCTTGACCCGTGCCGCATTGCCAAGGTGGATCACCCCTTCCAGCGCCGCCGGGATCAGGATGTCGCAAGCCTCTTCCAAGACCGACGCCCCATCGGCCACGTGCTTGGCGTTGGGATAGCCCGCCAGCAGGCCATCATGTCCGTTCATCCAATGCCGGATGTCCTCGACGTTCAGCCCGCCGGGGTTCAGAAGCGCCCCGTCCCGCTCGATGATGGCAATGATCTTGCAGCCATCTTCCTCGCTCAGGAACTTCGCAGCGTGGTAGCCCACATTGCCCAGGCCCTGCACGATCACCCGCTTGCCGTCCAGTCCGCCGGTCAGCCCCGCCTTCGCCATGTCTTCCTGGTGCCGGAAGAACTCACGCAGCGCGTATTGTACTCCCCGGCCCGTCGCCTCGACCCGGCCCTGGATGCCGCCGGCATGAGGAGGTTTCCCGGTCACACAGGCCCGGCCATTGATGTCGGTCGTGTTCATCCGCATGTACTGGTCGGCGATCCAGGCCATCTCGCGCTCGCCTGTTCCCATGTCCGGGGCGGGGACGTTCTGCGCCGGATGGATCAGGTCGCGCTTGATCAGCTCATAGGCAAAGCGCCGCGTGATCTGTTCCAGCTCGTGCTCGTCCCATTGGCGCGGATCAATGCACAATCCACCCTTCGAGCCGCCGAAGGGCGTCTCGACCAGCGCGCATTTGTAGGTCATCAGCGCCGCCAAAGCCTCGACCTCATCTTGGTTGACCGACAGCGCATAGCGGATGCCGCCCTTTACCGGCTCCATATGTTCGGAATGGACCGACCGGTAGCCGGTGAAGGTCTCGATCTTGCCGCGAAGCCGCACCCCGAACCGGACCGTGTAGGTCGAGTTGCAGACGCGTATCTTCTGCTCAAGCCCGGGACTGAGGTCCATCAACTTGACGGCCCTGTTGAACATCAGATCAACCGACTCGCGAAAACTGGGTTCTCCCGAAACTTTCATGCCATCCCTCCCTGTCCGGCCCGGCACCTTTCGGGTACCCGATTCGACACTAGCGTCTCGGCCTGCAAAAGGAACCCCCAGAACCAGTTGGCCTAGGGGTGAACGTCCGGACCCGACGTGCCCGGGAAACGAATCAAGATCGAACGAAAACCCTTCCAGCGGGTCAACAAGAGGAGCAGAAATTTCGCATTTCTTAAGGAAGAGGCTCGATACCCCCTGATTGTTTCCGAAATCCAGCATGATCGGTTTGGTTACACGGGAAATGCCTTACTTCTGCCCGAAGTTGTGCCTAAATCGAGGTTGGGAACCCGCGTGTTTTGGGGCGGGGCGCTGCTACGATGGGTACTGACATGTTGAACAAACCTGCCACGCGTCCGGTTTCGGCGCGGATCCTCCACCAATTGTCCGACTTCAAGCGTGACGAGCGCGGCGCAATCGCAATCTTTGTCCTTCTCCTCTTCTTTGTCATGATGGTTTTTGGCGGCATTGCCGTCGACGTCGCGCGCTTCGAAATGCGCCGCGTCGTCTTGCAGGAAACCCTGGACCGCGCTGTCCTTGCCGCCGCAAGCCTTACTCAACCGGACGATGTGGCGCCGACGGTAACCGCTCAAGACTGGTGGACGAAAGCCGGGCTCGGCGATGAATTGCAGTTTGAATACGCTTCGCCGACCCTCAGCGCATTCGTGGACCCCAGCCAGCGCCGGGTAAGCGCAAAATCCAAGGTAAGATCCTATAACTATTTCATGGGTATGCTGGACATTCCGTTCCTTGAGGGTCCGGCCGCCAGCGAAGCAGCGCAGGGCGTGTCACAGATCGAGGTCATGATGGTCCTCGACATCTCGGGCTCAATGGGTGACCCGGCCGCATCGGGCGACTCAAAGAAGAAGATCGAGGCGCTTCGCGACTCCGCCGATCTATTCGTGAGAATTCTGAAAGAGAACGACTCGCAAGACCAGATCTCGATCGGTTTTGTCCCCTATAACGCGCAGGTAAACTTGCCCGAAGAGCTGCGCGAGCAATTCGCTGTCACCAACCTCTCGACCTGGGGCGGCGTGGCGAACCAAGGCGTTCCCTACATCAACTGTATCGAGATGCCGCAAAGCACGTACACCTCGACCGCCCTGTCGCGGACAACGTCGATGCGCATGGCGGCCGTGGCCGATACGCGGACCACGTTCGACACGACCACAAACTTTGTCGAGCCGACTGTCAGCGGCGCTTTGCCCTCAACGGATCCCTTAAGCCGGATATGCAACACCATTCCTGATAATACGGCGACCGCTGCGTTCGAACCGACGGACAACCACGTGTTCTTGCCGTCAAAGGACGGTCCGGGCATTCGCGATCGCATCGAACGGCTTACTGCAGGCGGCTTCACGTCGATTGCCCTCGGCATGCGTTGGGGTACTGCGCTTCTGGATGAATCGGCCCGCCCTATCTATTCGGCGATCAGCGACGGTTCGGTTGCGGGGCGGCCAGCGGATAATGAGGACCCAGAGACCCGCAAGATCATCATCCTGATGACCGATGGCGAACATGTGTCGACCGACCACATCAAGGATGCTTACAAGTCTGGCCCCTCGCCAATCTATAAGGGCAGCGATGGCCATTATGCCATCCGGTTCTGGAGCAGCGGTACCGATCTGCACGACAACACCCGCCCGCATCAGAGAGCCGCAAGCGGCACAACCACAGCCTTCTGCTCTGGGTGGAAACTTGGCTTGGACCGCGAATACTTCATTCCTCACCTCAAGGCAAATACGGTTAGATTTAAAGTTGGCAGCGAGGCAGAAGGCGCGGGTTCGGGCGTTCCGGTCGCTTCAGGTGGCGTCACTGGTGCCTGCGACCCGCTTGCTTGGAAGTCCTCTGCTACCTGGTCCGGCAGCGGTACTGTCCGTCAGCTGGACTGGAGCGAAGTCTGGGCTCAGTTGAAGGTGTCCTATGTCGCCCGGCAATTTTATGTGCGCTCGAACGTCAGTTCGACCACCTACAGCAATGCGATGAACCAGTTCCGTCAGGGTTACATCGACGCGGGCACGCTCAACACGCGTCTGCAGGAAAACTGCAAAGCAGCACGCGACGAGTTTATTGAAATCTATGGCATCGCTTTCGCCGCGCCCGCCAACGGCCAGACGCAGATCAAGAACTGCGCGTCGCCATCAGTGGACAACGTGGAATACTACTATGATGCTGCTGACGCAGCCGACCTCGAGGCTGCATTCCGCCAGATTGCCACCGACATCACTGACCTGAGGCTGACGCAATGAAACGGCTGGTCGATTTTCTGACTGACGACTCTGGAACGGCACCGATCGAGTTCGTGCTTGTCTTCCCGATCATATTTCTGATCTTCACCGCCTCGTTCGAAAGCAGCATGTACATGGCGCGCCAGGTCATGCTTGAACGGGGCCTCGATAGGACCGTTCGGGGCATCCGCCTGGGTCTGTTCGAGGGGATGTCGCACGAAGACCTGAAGAGAAGAATCTGCAGCTCGGGCATCTTGGTGGGCTCGATCGGCACTTGCGTCAATTCGATGAAGATCTGGATGCAACCGGTCAACACCGGGGACTTCGCAATGGTTGCGCCTCCAAAGGTCTGCGTCGACAACGCCGAGGAAATCAATGTTGACGAGCCCAGCGCCGACGAATTCGCGTATGGTGGTGACAACGACATCATGCTTATGCGTATCTGTCTGAAAGAGACGCCGATGTTCCCGACGACCGCCATCAGCGTGAAAATGCCGGTAGAGCCCGATGGCACCTACGTGCTTGCCGCAACCACCGTGTTTGTGAATGAGCCGGGGTGATAGGATCATGCAACATCTGAAAAGACAGTTTCAAGCGTACCTGCGGGATGAGGATGGCCTGATCCTGGCCGAGACCCTGATAATGCTGCCTTTGCTGATCTGGGTTCTGGTGGCTCTCTTCATCTACTACGACGTGTTCCGCACGATCAGCTTGACCCAGAAGGCTGCCTACACAGTTGCCGACCTCCTTTCGCGCCAGGAAAACGAACTCCCACTCGCCTACGCTGATGGACTTCAGAACGTCGTCGACTTCCTCACACCGGGCGGTCATCCCGTGGCTCTTCGGATTACCAGTTTCCAGTATGACGAGCCGGAAGACAAATTTGAGCTTCTTTTCTCTTATTCGCCTGACAACAAGGTGGTCGACCTGATCGATGAGGCGGATCTAGCGGTCTGGAAGGCAAATGACCAGATTCCGAACCTAAGTCATCTTGAAAGTGTCTTCGTGGTCGAAACCGAGATGACGTTCACCGCGCAGCTGGACACCGCGATCGCGGGTTTCATGATCGGCGTTGAAGACGCGAAGTATGGCCAGTTCATCGTCACCCGCCCGCGTCACCGCCGCCTCTGCCTTGAAGGCACCACGACCTGCGATTGACATCTTCGCTGCTGTTCCGACCAGCCCTTTCCGAAAGCCTTTTCCAAGGCTAGTCTGACCGCGTCAAACCGGAGCGGTCATGCGTCCCCACCTCATCGCCCTTCTCGCCTCTGTTGCTCTCTCCGCCTGTGCGCCCTTCCCCGAGCTTGACGCGATGCCGCAAGACACCGGCCCAACGCCCAAGCTTGCGCCGATCGACAGCCTCCTTGCCCAAGCCGATGCCCCCTCGCCCGATCCGGCCCCCGCGCTCCAAGGGCGGGCAGCACGGCTGAAGGCCCGTGCCGCCGCGATCAAGGTCATCCCTCCGCCCAGCTGATGACGTTGCACCTCGCCCGGCTTCCGGCTAACAGACGACCAGCTGCCCTCTGCCGAAGGTTCTCCGATGTCCGTCGCCCCCTTGCGTCTTGGCCTTGCCGGTCTTGGAACCGTGGGCATGGGTGTGGTCAAGATCGTCCAGACCCAGGCCGAACTGATCGCCGCCCGCGCCGGTCGCCCGGTCACCATCACCGCCGTCTCGGCCCGCGACCGCACCCGGAACCGTGACGCGGACCTCTCCGGTTATGCCTGGGAGGCCGATCCCATCACCCTCGCGCAGCGCCCGGATATCGACGTCTTCGTCGAGGTCATCGGCGGCCACGACGGCCCCGCCAAAGCCGCGACCGAGGCTGCCATCGCCGCAGGCAGACATGTCGTAACCGCCAACAAGGCGCTGCTCGCCCATCACGGCCAGGCCCTTGCCGAGGCGGCTGAGGCCGCAGGCCTGGCCCTGCGCTTCGAGGCCGCCGTCGCCGGTGGCATCCCGGTCATCAAGGCCCTGACCGAAGGTCTTGCAGGCAACCGCATCAAGCGCGTCATGGGCGTCATGAACGGCACCTGCAACTATATCCTCACCCGGATGCAGTCCGCCGGTCTGCCCTACGCTCAGGTCTTCGAAGAGGCCCGCCAGCTTGGCTATCTCGAGGCCGACCCCAACCTCGATGTCGGTGGTATCGACGCGGGCCACAAGCTTTCCCTCCTTGCCGCCATCGCCTTCGGCACCCGCGTCGCCTTTGATGCGGTCGAGCTGGAAGGCATCGGCAACGTCTCGATCGACGACATTCGTCTGGCCGACGACATGGGCTATCGCATCAAGCTTCTCGGGGTGGCGCAGATGACCGGTCGGGGCCTCGAACAGCGCATGACCCCCTGCCTTGTCCCTGCCGACAGCCCCCTGGGCCAGCTGCAGGGCGGCACCAATATGGTTGTCCTCGAAGGCGACAGCGTCGGCCAGATCGTCCTGCGCGGCCCCGGCGCCGGGATGGGCCCCACCGCCAGCGCCGTCATGGCAGACGTCATCGACATCGCCCGCGGCTTTCGCCTGCCGACCTTTGGCATCCCCGCCGCCCGGCTTGCCGCTGCTCAAGCCGCGAAGTCGGCCACCCCGGCCCCCTATTACCTGCGCATGACGCTCTTGGACAAACCGGGGGCGCTGGCCAAGATCGCCACCTGCCTTGGTGATGCCGGGGTCTCCATCGACCAGATGCGCCAGTACGGCCATCTGGGCGCCAATGCCCCGGTCCTGATCGTCACCCACAAGGCCGCCCCGGACGATGTCACCCATGCCATGACCCGCTTCGCCGCGACCGGAGTCCTGGTCGGCGCACCGGTCGCGATCCGGATCGAGGAAGTCTGATCTCTCGATACCAAGCTTGACAGCTAAGGTGCCTGCGTCGACCTTGGACCATTGGTTCAATCCTTGGGGCAGATCATGCGCGCCGTCCTTCTCCCAGTCCTTTTCGCCGTCCTTCTCGCCACCCCCACCCTCGCCGAGCCCATCCAGGGTCTCGACGACCCCGCCTTCCGCGCCCCGTTCGACCGCGCGCTGCAAGGCTATGACCCGACCGCCCTGAAGGACCTGCATGCCGCAGCCGAGGCCGGGAACAAGGCCGCCATCCTCGCCCTGCCCATGGTCAGCACCTGGCTGCGCACGACGCTCCCTTTCGCCGAACGCAAGACCCTTGCCCGCATCAATGACGTGCCCATGGCCGAGGCCTTTGCCGTCGCCGACCCGGTGGCCGCGCTCTGGGCGATGGGTGATGTCGGCACCGACGCCGACGCATTGCTCTCCCGCGCGTTCGCCCTTTACAAGGCCGGCGAGGCGGACAAGGCGACCTTCCTTTTCATGACCTGGGTCAACCAGACCGGCGGTTACGGACCCCTGCCCGCCGATTTCTTCCAGCATCCCGTTCCGGATTGGGCCATGGCCTTTGTCCTCCGGGGCAGGCTGAACGACAACTACTTTGCCCCGGCCGTGGAAACGAACGCTCTCATTGTCGACCGCATCCTGGCCGACGACCCCGCCGTCTGGATGGCACTTGCCGGTTTCGCGGGCCTCGGTCGCAATGACGCCCCACCACCCGACACCGCCCGCCTTGCCGCGATCTTCAAGACGGCAAACATCCCGCAAGACGTGGCTGCACGCCGCATGCAGGATGCGCTGCCCGTCTTCCGCGTCATCAACCGCATCGACCCGATCCTCGATGCCACCACGACCGCAGCCGCCATCGAAACCTTCCGCACGGAACCGGAATTCCAGCCCCTCCTCACCCTTTGCGAAACCACCTGCCCCGCAACCGCCGGGCAATGCGCCACCGCCTTCGTGGCCGCTTTCGGCCATCCCTACGGCCGGGCGACCTTGGATCAGCCCCTCACCTCCCTCATCTCGACCGAGGATTTCTTCGCCACCCCCCGCGGTCGCCTGCTTCTGCTGCGATCCACAAGGGGTGCCTTGGGCGAAGACCCCGCAACCTCCCCCGCACTCAAAGCGGCCCGCGACATCGACGCCTGCCTGGCCGACGCCATCCTCGCCGCAATTCGGTGACCGGTGGTAGCGTCACCACGCTTGCCCAGCCATCACCCCCCCGCTACACCAAGGAAAACCCCGGGGGACAGATGTCAGACAAATCGCAATTCCAGGACCGGCTCCTTAGCCTTGGCCTCGCCCGGGTGTCCGAAGCCGCCGCTCTCGCTTCGGCCAGCCTCATCGGGCGCGGCGATGAAAAGGCCGCCGATCAGGCTGCCGTCAACGCCATGCGCGACCAGCTCAACCTTCTCGACATCAAGGGTGTCGTCGTCATCGGCGAAGGCGAGAGGGACGAGGCCCCGATGCTTTACATCGGCGAAGAGGTCGGTACCGGCAACGGCCCCGAGGTTGACATCGCCCTTGACCCCCTGGAAGGCACCACCCTGACCGCCAAGGACATGCCGAACGCGCTGACCGTGATCGCCATGGCCCCCCGCGGCACGCTGCTGCACGCCCCCGATGTCTACATGGAGAAACTCGCCATCGGCCCCGGCCTCAAGACCGGCACCGTCACGCTTGCCATGAGCCCGTCCGAGCGGGTCTCCGCCCTCGCCGCCGCCAAGGGTTGCTCGACCGAGGACATCACCGTCTGCATTCTCGAACGTCCCCGGCACGAAGACCTGATCGCCGAGGTCCGCGCGACCGGCGCCGCGATCCGCCTGATCACCGATGGCGACGTCGCAGGCGTCATGCACTGCGCCGAGCCCGAGATCACCGGTATCGACATGTACATGGGCTCGGGCGGCGCGCCCGAGGGTGTGCTTGCGGCCGCGGCGCTGAAATGCATGGGCGGGCAGTTCTTCGGCAAGCTTCTCTTTCGCAACGACGACGAGAAAGCCCGCGCCCGCAAAGCCGGCATTACAAACTTCGACCGCGTCTACACCCGCGACGACCTGGTGCGCGGCGACGTGATCTTTGCGGCCACCGGGGTCACCAACGGCTCGCTTCTGGCAGGCATCAAGCGCGAACCGGGCTGGGTCACGCTGGAAACGATCCTGATGCGGTCCAAGACCGGCTCTGTCCGCCGGATGACCTACAAAAGCCCGCTGCGGTAGGCGGGCTTGCGGCCCGGCCCCCAAGCACGCCGTTACTGCCGGATCCGCCACCCGGTGCGGAAAATCCACCACACGGCCAAAAGACAAAGCCCGGTGAAAAGTGCAATCGCCAGCAGGCTGACCAGCACCGGCACATCGGCGGTATCGAAGAACGACCACCGAAAGATCGACATCAGATACACTACCGGGTTGAACAGCGCGATGGTCTGCCAGATGCCCGGCAGCATGTCGATGCTGTAGAAGCTGCCGCCCAGAAAGATCAGCGGCGTCAGCACCAGAAGCGGAATCAACTGCAACTGCTGAAAGTCCTTGGCCCAAATGCCGATGATGAAGCCAAACAGCGAAAAGCTGAAGCTGGTCAGTGCCAGCAGGGCCAGCATCGCGACGGGATGCGCAATCGGCACGTCAACAAACAGGTAGGCGGTCGCAAGGATCACAAGCCCGATCAGGATCGACTTCACCGCCGCCGCACCCACATAGCCGATCACGATTTCCACATAGCTGACGGGCGCTGACAGAAGCTCGTAGATCGTGCCGATGAACTTCGGAAAGTTGATCGCGAAGGAGGCGTTCGACACCGACTGCGTAATCACCGTCAGCATGATCAGCCCCGGTACGATGAAGGCGCCGTAGGTGACCCCGTCGACGGTCTCGATCCGGCTTCCGATCGCCGCACCGAACACCACGAAGTACAGCGAGGTCGAAATGACCGGAGAGATCAGCGATTCGATGATGGTGCGGAAAAACCGCGCCATTTCGCGCCGGAAGATCACGTTGATCGCGTGGATGTTCATGCCCCTGCCCTCACTAGCCCGACGAAGATGTCCTCAAGGCTGCTTTGTTTTGTCGCAAGATCGGTCATCTGCAGCCCCGCCGCGCGCAGATCACCCAGAAGCGTGATGATCCCCGTCCGCTCGCCCTTCGTGTCATAGGTGTAGATCAGGCTCCGCCCCTCCGGCCCCAGCTCCAGCGCATAGTTCGCCAGCGCCTCCGGCACCGTGGTCAGGGGTTCGGCCAGATCGACATGCAGCTGCTTCTGGCCCATCTGCCGCATCAGCGCGGCCTTGTCTTCGACCAGCAGAATCTCGCCCTTGTTGATGACCGCTACCCGGTCGGCAATCGCCTCCGCCTCTTCGATGTAATGCGTGGTCAGGATGATCGTCACACCCTCGGCCTTCAGCCCCGCGACGACCGCCCACATGTCCTTGCGCAGCTCCACATCCACCCCGGCCGAGGGTTCGTCCAGAAACAGCACGCGCGGCTCATGCGCCAGCGCCTTGGCGATCAGCACCCGGCGCTTCATGCCACCCGACAAAGGCTGTATCGCACTGTCCTTCTTGTCCCAAAGCGACAACTGCCGCAGAACCTTTTCCACATGATCCGGATCAGGCGCCTTGCCGAACAGCCCGCGCGAAAAGCTGACGGCGTTGAACACCTTCTCGAAAGGTTCCAGCGTAATCTCCTGCGGGACGAGGCCGACCAGATTGCGTGCGGCGCGAAAGTCGCGGACCACGTCATGGCCGCCAACGCTGACGCTGCCCGATGTCGGTTGCACGATGCCACAGATGGTCGAGATCAGGCTGGTCTTGCCCGCGCCGTTCGGGCCAAGAAGCGCCAGTATCTCGCCCTCCTCGATCTCCAGATTGACTGACTTCAGCGCCTGAAAGCCGGACTTGTAGGTTTTGGTCAGATTGTGGATGGAAACGATCGACGGCATGGGCACCTCAGGGCTCGGACGGCACCGACCGTAACCTGCCCGGCGCCAGAGTCCAAGGTCAGCCCGCCTGCATCGTCAACAGTGCTTCGCCAGGTTCGCGGCGGCCAGTGCGCGGGCCGATCTGACAAGGTCGCGCGCTACGCCCAATCGGCCCCTCGGTACCACGACGTCGCATTCAAATCGACCTCGTCGGTCGCAAGACAGACGCAGGCCGCCGGGCTGGCTTCGATAGCCCAGCGGCCCCGCAAGGACGATCCATGCCACATCTCAGCGTCAACGACAGCCGCGACCTCATCCGCTCGGCCCTGACCGGCAGCGGGCTGGCCGACCGGAACGCGGGCTACTTCACCGAAGCCATCCTCGACACCGAGCTTTCGGGGTTGGACGGCCACGGCTTCTACTGGCTGCAATACTACTGCCAGCACCTGCGATCCGGCAAAGTCGATGGCCAGTCCCGGCCAGAGGTCACCGCGCTATCTCCCACAGCCTTCCGCGTCGATGCCCGGCACGGCTTTGCCCATCCCGCGATTGACACCGGCTTCACCCATCTGGTCCCGGCCGCAAAACAGCAGGGCATCGCGGCAATGGGGGTCTTCAACTCCTACAACGCCGCGACCCTTGGCTTTCACACCGGCACCCTGGCCCGGGCCGGGCTTTTCGCCATCGGCGCCACCAATGCTGTGCCGACCGTGGCCCCCGTCGGCGGCTCGCGACCGATCATCGGCACCAACCCCATCTCCTACGCCGTGCCCGCCCCCGGCGGGACCATCGCCTTCCTCGTCGATCAATCCGCAACCGCCGTGGCCTGGACCGCCGTCAAGCGCGCCGCCGAGGCCGGGCGACCGATCCCGCAAGGTTGGGCGCTCGACGCATCCGGTCAGCCGACGACCGACGCCGAGGCGGGGCTTGCAGGCTCGATGGCCCCGGCGGGCGGGGTCAAGGGCTTCTCCATCGGCCTTCTGGTCGAAGTGCTCTGCGCGGCCTTGGCGGGCGGCAAACTTGGGCCGGATCAGGGCTCCTTCACCGAAAACGATGGCAGGCCCATCGACAACGGCCAGTTCTTCATCGCCATCGACCCGCAGGCCTTCTCGGGCGGCACTTTCGACGCCACCATTGCGCAGCTTGTCGGCTCGATCCTTGACCAAGACGGCGCGCGGCTGCCGAATGCCCGGCGTGAGGCCAACAAGCAGCGCCTGACAAAGGAGGGCCTCTTCATCGAAGACGATCTTCTCGCCCGGCTGAAAGCCTTCGCATGACCGAAGACGAGGTCAAGGTCTTCCTGAAAACCCATGAGCTCTATCAGGGGCCGGTCTCGGTTCAGCCCCTGAAAGGGGGCTATCTGAACCAGGTCCTGAAGGTTTCGACCGGCCCGGCGCAACTGGTCCTCAAACGCTTTGCCCCCACGACGACGGACACGATCTTCCCCAATCTTCCGGCAGACGAGGCCCGCGCGCTGTCCCTCCTTGGCCCTCTCGACGTCGCCCCAAAGCTCCTCGGTTTCTGGCCAAAGGTCTCGCTGATGGCCTATGCCTATGTCGAAGGCCAGCCGTGGACTGCGGGCACCGGCGCGGTGGCACAGCTCCTCTTGCGCAAGGAATCGGCCGATCCCGCAGGCTTTCGCGCCGTCCCCGGCACGCCAGCCGGCATCCTTGCCCAAGGCGACGCGCTCTTTGCCCGCTGCCAGACCCCGCCGCTTCGCCGCCTAAAGCCCACCGATGTAGCATCGCCCGCGCGCCTGTCGCTGATCCACACCGACCTTGGCCCCGGCAATCTGATCGGCCACGGCGCAAGCCTGCGCATCATCGACTGGCAATGCCCGGCTGCGGGCGATCTGACCGAGGACATCTACAGCTTCCTCTCGCCGGCCTTCCATATCCTCAGCGACCACGCCCCCCTCACCACCTCCGAAGAAGCCGAGTTCTGGACCACCCTCGCCCGCCCCGATCTAAAATCCCGCTACGCCACCTTGCGCCCCTTCTACGCCTGGCGCATGGCCGCATACTGCCTCTGGCGGTCCGAGACCCGGCCCGAACCCGACATCCGCGACCGCTACACCCGCGCCTTCACTGCCGAAATGGCACATATGGACCGACCCGATGATCGTTGAAACCACGATCCACAGCTTCAGCCTCTGGCACCATTTCGCCCACAAGCCCGGCTTTGACGCCCTGGCCTATGCCGATCTTGCCGCATCGCTGGGGTTTAAAGGCATCAGCCTGTCGCTGAACAACCCCGCCTATCGCCACCTCGGCGGGCGTGAGACCTGGCGCATGGACCGCCTGCGCGACCACCTGGCCGGGCTGGGCTTCAGCCTGGAGGTTGACACGTCGGACACAGCCCCCGCGCATATGGCCGCGCTTCTGACCGTCGCCCGCCGCATGGGGGCCACCTCCTTGCGCACCTACACCCGCCATTCCGGCACACCGGACCAGATGATAAAGGCCACGATCCGCGATCTGGCCGCAGTCGCACCCAAGGCCGCCGATCTTGGCATCACCATCGTCCTTGAAAACCATGAGGATTTCACCGGCCCCGAACTGGCCCGGATCGTCCAAACCGTGGGGCATCCGAACCTGAAGATCCTTTACGACTACGGCAATTCCCAGATGGTGCTGGAAGACCCCGAAGCAGCACTGGAAGCGGTCCTCCCTTTCGTCCATTCGGTGCATTTCAAGGACCACGTCATGGTCCGCCCAAAGGTCGCCGGACGCCTGACCGTCGCAGGCGTCCCGATCGGCGAGGGGTTCCTGCCCCTGAAACGGATCACGAAGCGTCTTCTCGATCAGGGCCTCCGCCGCATCACCTTCGAAAACGTCTGGGCCTACAGCGCACCGATCCGCCCGGGCCGCACCCCCTTGCCCGGGGTCACCTTGGGCGAAGGCGCCTTCGCCTGGCTCGACCCGCCCCACGACCCGGCGCGGATCGTGCTGGACCAGTCGCAACTGTCGCCCGAAACGCTGGTCGATCTGGAACATCAGGCGCTGATCCGCGGGCTCGCCGCCTTCCGGCGGGTTCTTACCGATCTCGGCTGCAAAGCTCCGTAGGACGCGGCCGATCCGCCTCCCGGCCCCGAGCACGAAGCGGCAAGGCAGCACCGCTGGCTTGTCCGATGGGGAGGTCGTCTGGGGCGAACTGTCAAATGTCGACTCTAAGCCCAAAGCCGCCGGTCGACCGAGGCGCAGCTTCGCGTGCCGCTTCCCGAAACTAGTCACTCAGGCTTATCGCAGCCTTTGGTCAGGCATACTCAGAATTCTGACAGGCACCCGAAAACAGTGTATACAAAGTTGTATCGACGGCGAAAGGCGAGGTTGAAAGGTGAGCCGTTTTGCGAAACTCGTAAACTCGGTGCGCCCTGTCGGAGGGCGGTTCTCGGAAGGGGCTTCAGCCGGACACGCAACCGACTTCAATCAAACGGTTCACGCTTTTCGTGGAGCGACTTCGATGTTGGTGTTCCTAGCCCATCTGGTCGGGGGTTCTGCCCTGCCTGCCTATGCGCATGAGCCTGCCGTGTTCGCGGCAATTCTGCCTTGGTGGAACTTCAGCACCAACGCCGTCTATTTCTTTTTCATCATCAGCGGCTTTGTCATTCTGCCAAGTGCGATGAAGTATCAGCCGCGCGAATTCGCCTTCCGCCGGTTCCTTCGAATCTATCCACTCTTTTTCGTGCTGACACTGCTTTATATCGTGCTCAATCTTCTTTCTGACACGCGCGCGGAAATGAACGACCCCCTTCGAATCTTATTCGCACTGACGTTCCTGTCTCAGATCACGGGCACGGGTCAGCTTACTCCAAACGCGTGGAGCCTGACCTTCGAGGTGTGGTTCTACGCGCTGACGGGGCTTGTCGCGCTCTTCGCGATCCACAAACCGCAACGCATCGGCCTTATTCTTGCTGGACTGGCTGTGGCGGCGTTCACTGCCCGATTCCCGCTAACGTTCTTCTTTCTTGGTGGTGTCGCGGTGCGGCTTCTGAGCGACAGTGGTCGGCTGCCATCGGGACGATATGTGCCGGTTTTCGAAGGCCTGTCTTTCGTTCTCATGGCGTGGTTGATGCAAGGTGGAAAGTGGGACTATCACCCTTCGGACCTTGCGGACCCCAAAGCGGTTGCGTTGATCCTGGTATCCACGCTTTATTTCATGTTCGCCATCGCACCAAGCAGCTTAACGAGCCGCCTTTTGCCGACACAGCCATTACTCTATCTCGGAACGATTAGCTATTCGTTGTTCCTGGTCCACCCCTACGTTTATCTTCCTATGCGGATGCTTTTCACCAGGCTCAGTTGGTTCGGACCGAACGAAGCTCTGTCGCTCTCCCTTTTTGTTTTCTGCACCGTGCCTTTGGGACTGCTCGTATCGCACGTTTGTCACAAAACTATCGAGACGGGTTTGTACCAGATGGTTTTTCGCCAAAAGGTCTTTAGTCCGAAGTGATCAAGTTCCAGTCGCAGTTGTGGTGATCTGCTTCGGCTGCGGCTCAAGGTATATTCCCTATGCTCTTGACGAGGTGAGCGTCTGGTTCGGACCGAGCACTTTGTTGTGCTTCCTTATATGATGGGCTGGTCTCGCGGCGTAGCGACCGAATGCCGGTGAAGGGATCCCTGCTGACCGCTCCCGTCGGCACAGCCGCCATCCAAGCACTCCCCCCTTCTGGCCCGGCATCAAGGGCAAAGCCCGGCAGGTATGCCATTGGTTGTGCCATTGGTTCAAACGACCAATGGCATGGCTCGACCTCCCTGCGGTAGGGCGCGTCCCTCTGCTCAAAGTCACAAAGTGGCAACCCCGTCCATGTAGCCGCCCTTGCCAACGACCCGCCCAGCTGCGGCGATCAGCGGACGCTTCGGCCAACCGCACGATGACCAGAACTTAACACCACCCTAACGCAAAATTACAACTCCTTGATTTCCCTCACCTCTCTTCTCCTGTCCACTGTGGACACGCTCCACCCCCCTTGCCAGCGGCGGCCCTTTGCGGCACCCCTTTCACATGACCGCCTTCCTCAACGTCGAGACCTCGCTGACTGGCCGCCGCTGGGTTGGCCCCGATGCCGCCCAGGATCGCCTTGCCGAGGCGATGGCCCAGGCGACCCGCCTGCCCCTCCCCCTCTGCCGGATCCTCGCGACCCGGGGCGTCCCCCCTGACGAGGCGGCAGCCTTCCTCGCGCCCTCGCTCCGCGACCTTCTCCCCGATCCCCTGACCCTGAAGGACATGGCCCCCGCCGCCGACCGCCTCCTGCAGGCTGTGGCCCGGAAGGAACGGATCGCCGTCTTCGGCGACTACGATGTCGACGGCGGCGCCTCCGCCGCCCTCCTCCTCATCTGGCTCCGCAGCTTCGGACTGACTGCCACCCTCTACATCCCCGACCGCATCGATGAAGGCTACGGCCCCAACATCCCCGCGATGGCCGCCCTTGCCGCCGCCCACGACCTCATCCTCTGCGTCGATTGCGGCACCCTGTCCCACGACCCCATCGCCGCCGCGAAAGCCGCTGACGTCGTCATCCTCGACCACCACCTCGCCCTTGAAACCTTGCCCGAGGCGCTTGCCATCGTGAACCCCAACCGCCAGGACGAAGACGGCTCCCTCGCCCATCTTTGTGCCGCCGGGGTGATCTTCCTTCTTTTGGTCGAGGCAAACCGCCGCCTCAAGGTCGCAGGACAGCAGGGCCCCGACCTGATGGCGCTGCTCGACCTTGTCGCCCTGGCTACCGTCGCCGACGTGGCCCCCCTGACCGGCGTCAACCGGGCCTTTGTCCGACAGGGCCTTAAGATCATGGCCCGCCGCGACCGCCCCGGCCTGCGCGCCCTTGCCGATGTCGCCCGCATGGATCAGGCCCCGACCGCCTATGCCCTCGGTTTCCTTCTCGGCCCGCGCGTCAACGCCGGTGGTCGTATCGGCCAGGCCGACCTCGGCGCGCGGCTTCTGGCAACGGATAACGAGCTCGAGGCCTCCCGCGTCGCCGCCCGCCTTGACCAGCTGAACACCGAACGGCGCGAGATCACCGAAGCCGTCCGCGAAGAGGCCCTAGCCCAGGCCGAGGCGCGTGGGCTTGACGGCCCGCTTGTCTGGGCGGCGGCGGATGGCTGGCATCCCGGTGTCGTGGGCATAGTGGCGGCCAGGCTGAAAGAGGCCGCGAACCGGCCCTCAGTCGTCATCGGTTTTGAGGGGAATGACGGCAAAGGGTCCGCCCGGTCGATCCCAGGCATTGATCTTGGCGCCGCGATCCAGCGCATCGCGGCCGAAGGGCTGATCCAGAAAGGTGGCGGCCACAAGATGGCCGCTGGTCTTTCCTTGACCCGCGCCCAGCTTAGCCCCGCCATGGCCCGCCTTTCCGACCTTCTCGCTAGGCAGGGTGCGGGCGCGGGCGGTCCGCAAGACTTGCGGATCGACAGTCTTCTGGCCACAACCGCCGCGACAGTCGCGCTGGTCGAAGAGATTGAAAACGCCGGCCCCTTCGGCGCCTCGGCCCCAGCGCCCCGCTTTGCCTTCGCCAATGTCGCCGTCAGCACCCGCAGGATCGGCGAAAGCCATCTCAAGCTTTCCATCTCGGATGGCGCGGGTCCAAACCTAGATTCCATCGCCTTCGGGGCTTTCGACGGACCCCTTGGCCCGGCGCTGGAAAACGCAGGTCATCGCCGCTTTCACCTGGCCGGGAAGCTGGAGCTGAACCATTGGAACGGCCGGACCCGGGTGCAGCTGCGCCTTGATGATGCGGCCCCGGCTTGATCGGCAATCGGGCGCATTTTTCCTCTTGCGGAAGTATGGCGCAGGTTCTAGACACCGCCCCACTGAAAGCGTGGCCCGTTCGTCTATCGGTTAGGACACCTGGTTTTCAACCAGGTAAGAGGGGTTCGACTCCCCTACGGGCTGCCACTTTTCAAAACTTTCATTGTAGGTCATGAGCTTGGTGGGCAGAATTGTCCCACCGGTTGTTTTGGCTTCTAAGAGTGGGACACTTTTTTGCGAGGCTGCCGACTTGGTGAGCTTCTGCAGCGCGCTCGCGGCGCGAAGTTTCTGCGAGGCTCCCTTGGTGTAGCGCGTCACCTCTTTTGACGTCTGATGGCCGGTGATCGACATGATTTCGAACTCGCTGCAGCCGAGTTCGGCCAGACGCGCGGCAGCAGCCTTGCGCAAACCATGGACCGAACAATTGTGCAGGCCCGCCGCATCACACCATTTACGAAAGCGGTTACCGAAGCCTGCGACGCTGAAAGGTCTGCCGTAATCGTTGACCAGAAAGGTCGTGTCCCCGACCCCCTCCGCCGCCAGGAATCGTTGCAGGTCAGGAATGATCGGAATTTCAAGGCTGATGGGATGGTGATTGCGCCCTTTTTGCTGCGTGAAGATCAGCCAAAGGACACCGTCGCGATCCTCGTGGACGTCATACCAGCCGAAGCGGACGAGGTCTGACCGGCGTTGTCCGGTGTAAAGCGCAAGCGCAAGCGCCAGTCTGGCCATCGTGCCCGACGGATGGGTGCTTTCGTAGGCTTTGATCTCGTCAAGCGTCCAAGAGTGATAGCCTTCGGGGTTCACTGTCAGATACTCGACCTGGGCCGCAGGGTTATTGTCATGGAGATCGTATATCACGGCGAAGCGGAACAGCTGGCGCAGGACTTTTATCATCGTGTTGGCTGCAGCGGGCGTGTTCATGACCGCATCACGGCGTGCTCTGAGATGGCGCGGAAGAAGTTGCGCGAAAGGCTTGTCGCCATCGCCCTTGTTCTCGCAGAACCGCTCAAGAACGGAGCGGCGGGTCCGACGCGTGGTCGGATCGAGTTGGCAGTACATTGGTGAACTGAAGTATTGTGTACAAAGCCATCTCAGCGTTCGGAGTTGACCCTTTTGGACCGTTGCAACCGCCTTCGTTGGAGTAGCTGACGGCTCCGACGAGGCAGCGCGTTGATAGTCGGCGAGAAATTCGGGTGATCCCACTGGTCCGCGCAATCTGACTTTGGGCCGCCCGCTCCGACGGTAGTAGATCCGGACATTGCCGTGCCTGTCCGTGTCCTCGACCACATATTTCATGCGCCGCATCTTCATCGATCTTGTGCCGTCATGCGTCCCAAGGGTTTGCCTCCAAATTTTTGCCACTTGCCAATTGGTCGAATGCGCGATCAAGTTGGCGGCGATCCCAGACACGCCGACCGTCGATGCGCTTTGGCGCGGGCATCCGCCTATCTGCAACCAGGGCATCGAATTTCGAGACGCCTACCCCAATGTATTCTGCTGCCTCACCTCGCGAAAGTCCGCGTCGTTCTGGAGGCGGACAGTAGCAGCTACTTGCCAATTTTCGCTCAAGCACCGGCGGACTGCCTCCTGCATTCCCTTCAACACGCAAGGATGGCCTTGGTATGCCGACCCGTCGAGGCCGCATCAACTGGCGTCGCGCAAAGACAGGCCATATCGCATTGGCTTCGGTTTCAAGATGAGAGGCGCGACCCAATCTGGAGCGAGACAGTGGGCCAGGAGCAGCGAAGTACCCGGCCGCCTTTTTAGCCGCGCGGTCGGCGATATCAATGCGAGGAGGGACGGCTGCCGGATAGCTCGATGCAGCCATCGCGGTCACGCGGCATCCTTGCGCGAGGGCCGGATCAGCACCTCGGCGGAAATCCCCAGCCGGTCGTGCAGGCGGCGGATCATGTCGATCGACAGGCCGCGCTTGCGGTTGAACACTTCGGCGATGCGCGTCCGCGTGCCGATGATGTCCTCCAGATCCTTGCGGGTCAGGCCCTGCTGTTCCATGCGGAACTTGATCGCCTCGATCGGATCGGGCGCATCCATCGCGTGGTGCTTGGCCTCATAGACGTCGATCAGCGTGGCGAGCACGTCGAGCCGGTCGCCGTCCGGCGTGCCGCTGGCCGCACCCCAGAGCGCTGCGACCTCTTCCATTGCCGAGCCGTAGTCTGCCTCGCTGCGGATCGGTTTCACGTCAGTCGCCATGGTCAATCTCCTTCACGTCGATGCGGTCATAGTCCTTGTGGGTGCCGACCCATTTGATCCAGACGATGGCCTTCTCGAAATCTACGGCAACGACCAGTCTGTAGTCATTGCCCTTGATGTTGAAGACGATCCGGTCGGCGCTGACGATGCTGGCAGTGGCATAGAGCCGCTTCACATCGGCGCTGCTGGTCCAGGCCGCCTTGCCTGCTTCCGCGAACCACGCATCGAGCGCGGCCTTCAGGGCGGGTTGATCCTTGTGACCGGCGCGTTCCGCAATGAACTCGCGCAAGGTGCGCCGCGCTATGATCCGCATGATAATTCTTCTATCATGAGCCCATTTTGGGCGCAACCGCTTTCTGACGCCTAAAGCCCCAGTCCGAGGTTCCTTCCAAACGACCAGTTGAAACCGCCGCCCGGTAAGGGGATGCCGGAAACCGTCTGGCCACGCCGCTTCTCAAGCACATTGTTCCAGGGAACGAGGCTGAACCCCAGGCCATCTTCAATCATGGCGAACCGTCCGCTTGCGAGCCGCGCCTGGCCGACAAGCGTGCCTGATACCGGCTGGCCAGTCACGGCGGGTCGCCAATCCAGCCCGTGTTCCACGGCGAACTTCATTCCCTCTCGGTTGATCTCGGCCCGCTCCAGTCGGGCAATCACATCCCTCGGCGCGCGGAATTCGCCGCCGCCGCGGTCGCAGGCATAGCCCATATCGGCGAGCGCCTGCTTGCGGCTTTCCCAGGCAGCACGCATGTCGCCGCCGAAGCCGGTATGCGGCAGGGTCTCACGCCCGCCGTCAAGCATGGTTCTGTCCAGCCATGTTGCCCCCTCGTGATGCACCTGCCGGTCAAGCGAAAGGTGCGAGAGTTCGTCAATTCGGAGGCTTGTGCCGAACCGCTGGCGGTCATGGGCGAGGCCCCGTTCGGGCAGGTCGGCGGGAACAGTCCAGTGTTCGGCATCGATACGCGCGACGATCCCGGCACGGCGCAGCGCCTCCAGCCGCCTCACATGGCTGCGGACATAGTCGTCGGGGTCGACGTGACCGAGCCGCGCCAGCACCAGTTCCCGCATCGCCGTTGGGCTGTAGACGCCCCGCCCGTCGGTCGCGGCAAGGATGTTGCGGTCGGCGGAGCGCGGACTGCTTGGCGGTGGTTCAACCGCGACGATGCTGCCGCGCCGGATGTCGCAGGCCTTGGCCGACGGAACCTCGACATGATGAACGCGCCCGTCAATGCCATCGATGGTCAGGGCGATGCGTTCGCCCAGCTCGTCGGCGCCCAATCCCTTGGCGACGACGCGCCCGACAATCTCGTCGGCGGGGCTGGTTCCATGCAATGCGTAGCTGGCGAGCTGCCGGTGCCCGGCCACCCCGTCCCGCTTCAGCGCCTGGTGCATCGTCTTGATGATGTCGCCGCGTGTGCCCAGATCGCGCAGCACGGGCTCGGCGTGGGGCGAGATGGTCCAGATACCCGGCGTTTGTTCGGTCGCGAGGCCCATGCGTTCCAGCATGCGGGCACGGGCGATCAGCAGCGCACGGTTCTGACGGAAGGTCTCGCGCATGTCCCTGTCCGGACGCAGGTCGGCGAATTCGTTGTTGGCATCCTGTTCGGCGATCAACATGCGGTCGAGCTGGGTGAAGCGTTCGGCGTCCACTTCGCTGGCAAGCTGGCGGCTGACGTCCTGCTCGGTCTGGCGGCCCAGCTCCAGCGTGACGATCTCGCTGGCCCGTTCGCGGATGCCATGGGCGATGTAGTCCCCGGCGATGTTGAGCATCTTGCCGTCGTCGGTGACACCGCGCAGCAGGATATGGGTGTGGGGATGTCCGGTGTTGTGGTGATCGACCGCGATCCAGTCGAGTTTGGTGCAAAGGTCGGCTTCCATCCGGGTCATCAGGTCACGTGTGGTCTCGCGCAGGTCGGACAGTTCCACACCCTCCTCGGCGGAGACGATGAACCGGAACTGGTGACGATCCTCGCGGCCCCTGTCGAGGAAGGCCGAACCGTCGGCGGCGTCATGGTCGGCGGAATAGACCTGGCCCTTCTCGCCATCGCGGGTGACCCCATCGCGTTCCAGATAGCGCAGATGGGCGTCCACCGCCTTGCTGTTGACGAACTGCCGCCCGCGTGCCGCACCCCGCTGTGGGTTGAGCTTCACGATCCGCGCCTTCACCGCCACCCGCCGCGCGCGGGTACGAACCCCGCGCGCGTCCCGGCCCCATCCGTTCCGGCCCTTCAACGCCGCCGCCACCTGCGCGCCCCGCCCCCGCGCGTTGCACCGCCCGCTTTCCTTCCCGGCCCCTTCCGGGCGGTAAGAGCCATAACCCGCCCGGTGCATGGCTTGCTGCACTTCCCCCACAAAGGTCTTGGATCGCGCCCGGACAGGGCGAGGCGTATGCGCCGCCTGTCGGCCCCTGTCGCGGACCTTGCCAGGCCGGATGCGGAAATCTGCCTCGTCGCTCTTCATGACGCGACGATCAGGGGCCGAAATCAGGGATGCAAGGGCGCAAAATGGGGCTCCGGGCTGCATCGCGCGAAGACTTGCGAACGGCTCCAAACGGCGGTTCCGCATTCGCCGCACCTCGCAGAGGGTGCCGCTCGGAGCATTGAAAACAAATGGTAAATCGTCAGAACAGCGCCCCACGCCCCTCACGGACTTGGAAGCTGGGTGAAAAAAACAATGTGCAGACAACCACTTGGAACGACGTTCCGGCGGCGAGGACTCTCGCTTTATCTTGCCATCACCTATCCCCGTTCGTAAGCGTCCGGTCTTTGCACGGCCTTGAGGGGGTACAATATCGCAGCATGTCGGGTTCCTTCGTGGGGAGGAGGATTGCCGGTGACTTTGAGACATTTCGAGAACAAGGCACGGCGGTCGTTCTGGCTGGTGCATTTCGAAGCGTGGCAGCGCAGCGGTGTGACACGGACGAAATACTGTTGTCGGCACCGGCTGACAAAAGGCACACTGGATCGCAAGCTGAGGTATTTCGCGGGCGAGGATTCTGCACGCTAGCAGCTGGAATATCTGCAGGAACTGCGCCGTGAGAAGCTGTTGGAAGCACTGGAGAGCACGCCCGACGACGCTGTGGCGTGAGCACGGACATGCAAAGCAGGGCAGCCTTGCGTGTTTCGCGACGCGGCCGCCCGCCGCTGTAAGTCAGTTTCAGGTTGGCGGAATCAAAAAAGGCCGCAGGGTTAAAACTGCGGCCTTTCCTTAACTTGTCTTTTCACCGGCACAAGACTGGCAAGCCGCTGCTCGCGAGGCGTCCGATTGCCTCGGAGCGGGCCGGGTTTGCAACGCGCACCCCGTTCGGATGGGCGCAAGGCGCGCTTTACATCATGCCCGGATAGTACATCGGCTCGTAGTAATAAGGGTACATGTACTCGTTGTAATAGTGCGGGCCGAAGGCGGCGTTCGTGCGCGCGTTGTTTTCGCGGCGGTAGATGGTGCCACCCAGCGACTTCATCGCCGCGTCGAGGACCGACATCCAGTCTTCGGAAACCTCTGCCACCACTGCCGATTGCCCGTATTTGAGGGTGAAAAAGGATTCCCCGGCCGCGTTCTCGCGCCGGTCTTCGGTGACCGCATCGGCGGTGACACCAACTATGCCGCCCGCCAGCGCGCCCGCCCCGACTGCCGCACCCGTGGCCAACGTTGCCGCACCGGCAACTCCGGCGGCTACGCCGACGGGGCCTGCGATCAGCCCCAGCAGGGCACCGACCCCAACGCCGATGGCCGTGCGCATGCCCAGATCGGTGTTGCGGTCCGCCACATGGATATGGCCCATGTCGTCGCGCCGGATCACGGCGGCACCATGGACTGTCAATTCACCTTCATCGTCCAGATGCCAAAGGGCACGCAGCCCCTCGTGGGCCTTGTCACCGGACGAAAACACGACGGCGATGTAATTTTTCATGCAGACACCTTTTTGGGTTCGATGGCCTTTGCGGCCTTGGTCCGCATGTCGGCGACGGCATGGCTCAGGCTTTGCGCCGCGCGGTGAGCACTGGCCAAAAGCGCCGCGTTGGCCTTTCTGACGGCATCCTTGCCAGCGATGGCCTTGTCTTGAACAAGCTTGGCGGCCGCATCCAGTTTAGCCATGGCTGCCTTCAGGTCGGATTTCATCGCCTCCGCCTCGCCATCGGCGATGGTTTTCATCTTGGCGGCGAGGGCGATGGCCTCATCCTGCACGGCCTTGACGTCGGCCCAGGTCGCGGCCTCGGCTTTGGCAATATTGGCACTGATCTTCTTGTGCAGCTCTTGGGCCTCGCGGCGGGCGACGTCGAGATGGGTCATTTGCTTGGTCATGATGCACCTTTCTGGTTGCGGATTGGGGTAAGATCAGTCGCGCTGTCAGCCGAAAGCCGCCGCCTGCAGGGCTTGATGGCCCAGTTCGATCAACTGCGGGTCGGTGATATGCGACAGGTCGGCAGTGAGCGCGGGCAGCATGCGGTCCGCCATATCAGGATGATGGGCCGCAAGGTAAGCGCTGAAGTGATGCGCCTCGTTGCTCTGGCCCTTGCCGCGTCCGATCAGCGCGATCCGGTCACCCGTTTTGCATACGACGGCGATCTGCTCGAAAAAAGTGGTGTCTTGCGGATATTTCTCTTCGCGGTCCGCATCATGCTCTTCGCGGTCTACCTGATGGCGAAAACGCTGTGGCACATCGGGGGCAATCTCATGCGCCGACGCCCCCGCCCGGGCGGGCACCGTGCGAAACACCGATGCGCCGGCATGGTCGATCACCACGATGATGTTTGGCTTGGCTTGGTGCGGCATCGGGATAGCCTGCGGTAAGATCTGATCACGCCGCACCGCCAGGCGATGCTGCGTTTTCTCAGACTATGGGCATCGGCCAACGGGCAGTAGCCTCGGAAACTACTCATGCGCGGGCGGGTGCAATCTAAGTGCCGCTTATCGCTATGCAGGCAGGCGGTGCGATTCAACGAACCACAATTGCTGGTCGATCCCGCGCGAGATTTCGGTGAACAGATCCGCCGTTGTCGCGTCACCCTGTGTTGTCGATAACCCCGCCGCTTCGCGCACCTGTTGGCCAAAGGCCGCCAGAGCGGCGGACACGGCAAAGACATGCTTTGCTTCGTCCGCGACGCCCAGTTCATAGGGCACAAGGTATGACTTCGCGCTGGCCACCTGCACGGTCCCATCGGCTGTGCCCCCCAAGCCCGCCGTACGTTCGGCAATCAGGTCAGAAGCGTCGAGCGCAGTGTCGGCCACTTTGTCGAACAATTCATGAATGGCGATGAAGTTGGGACCACGCACGTTCCAATGCGCCTGTTTGATCTGGCCATGTAGGTCGATCGCTGCCGCCAGATGCATGTTCAGGGCCGCGACGGATTGGGTGCGGATATTCTCTGACAGGGTGTTGTGGGTCTGATGCATGGGCCTATCGTCCTTTGATGTCGGGGTGGGGTCGCGGATGCCGGTAGCGATCTGGCGGGAGGCAAAGGTCGCCGCGACGCCGTAGGGCGTGCAACAGGGGGAACTGCCCGGCATCCGGTGCGTTGACCTTAGCAAGCGGACGGATGCTGCCGAAAGGCTCGGAAACTACTCAGACTGCTGTCGGCTGACCGAAGTTAATGCCGCGCAGGTTGCATGAGGCACACTGGGCAAAGAATCGTCGGGCCCATCGCGATACGCCTTTTTGAAAGGAACCGTCCATGCCGAACGACATCGCACGTTTCATGAATTTCGCCCCACGCCTCGATGCCTTTCGCGGCGATAGGGCGGTGCCACTGCCTGCAAACAGCAACCCGTCGGTCAGGGAATTGCTGTCGCGCAACGGTGCGCTTGCCGTGCAGAACAGGCAATTGACCATGGCCTTGGCGCGGTTGACCGAGGAGGCAACCACCATGCTTTCGAGGCTCACACCCCGGCAGCGCGAAGTGATGGCCATGGTTTTGGATGGGCATCCCAGCAAGAACATCGCCGCTGATCTGAACATCAGCCAGCGCACGGTCGAGAACCACCGCGCGGCGATCATGCGGCGGACGGGGGCCAGCTCGCTGCCCGAACTGGTGCGCCTGTCGCTGGGTGTTTCGTGACACATCAGGAGAACCACATGCCACAGTCGCCGACCCTGAACCGCAGTCTGGTGCTGGCTGTCCGGCCGAAGGGCGAGCCGACTGCGGACACACTGCGCCTTGAGTCCGGCGCTGTGCCGACACCCGCAATGGGCCAGATGCTGCTGCGCACGGAATACCTGTCGCTCGACCCCTACATGCGCGGCCGGATGAGCGATGCGCCCTCTTATGCGGCCCCGGTGTCGGTAGGGGCCGTGATGGAGGGTGGCACAGTGGCCCAAGTGGTCACCTCGCATGTGAAGGGATTTGCGCCGGGCGACTGGGTGCTGAGTTTCAATGGTTGGCAGGACTACGCGCTGTCGGACGGCAAGGGTGTCACGCCGCTTGGCTCCGACCCCGCGCATCCGTCCTGGGCTTTGGGGATCATGGGCATGCCGGGGTTCACGGCCTGGGCGGGCCTGACGCAGATCGGAATGCCGAAACCGGGTGAAACTGTTTGCGTCGCTGCGGCGACAGGCCCCGTCGGGGCGACCGTGGGGCAGATTGCCAAGCTGATGGGGTGCCATGTGGTGGGCATTGCAGGCGGGCCTGCCAAATGCGCCCATGCCGTTGAACAACTGGGGTTTGACGCCTGCCTTGATCACAAGTTGCCCGAATTCGCCGATATGCTGCAAACTGCTGCACCCAAGGGCATCCACGTCTATTTCGAGAATGTCGGCGGTGCCGTGTTCGATGCGGTCGTGCCCCTGCTCAACACTGGCGCTCGCATTCCCGTTTGTGGCCTTGTGTCAGGCTATAACGCCACTGCCCTGCCGGACAGCCCCGACCGGATGGGCTGGCTGATGGGGCAGATTCTGCGCAAGCGGCTGACCATGCGGGGGTTCATCATCTTTCAGGACTTCGGGCACCTTTACCCGCAGTTTGCCAAGGCGATGGGTGACTGGCTGGCGGCGGGCCAGATGATTTACGTCGAAGAAGTGATCGAAGGGCTGGGGTCCGCCCCGCAAGCCTTCATCGGTCTTTTGCGGGGTGAAAACTTTGGCAAGCGGGTAATCCATGTGGGTCCTGCGAAAATGATCGAAAACAAGGAGCGCGCCAGATGAACATCCTGATGGTTCTGACCTCGCATGACGCTTTGGGCGACACCGGCAGGAAGACCGGTTTTTGGCTGGAGGAATTCGCGGCACCCTACTACGTCTTGGCGGACGCCGGGGCCAAGATCACGCTGGCCTCACCCAAGGGCGGCCAGCCGCCACTGGACCCCAAAAGCGATGCCGCCGATGTGCAAACCGACGACACGCGCCGGTTCAAGGGCGATGCGACGGCCCGGGCGGCATTGGCCGCGACCGTCAAACTGGCGGATCTGGACCTGAACGCCTTTGACGCCGTGTTCTTTCCGGGCGGCCACGGGCCGCTGTGGGATCTGGCCGAAGACCCCGTCAGCATCCACCTGATCGAGCATTTCGCCAGCGGCGGCAGGCCCATCGCTGCGGTCTGCCATGCGCCCGCGATCTTTCGCCACCCCAAGGGTGCCGATGGCAAACCTTTTGTCTCCGGCCGCCATGTGACCGGGTTCACGAATACCGAGGAAGCCGCCGCCGGCCTGACCGATGTGGTGCCGTTTCTTGTCGAGGACATGCTGGTGGCCAATGGCGGGGTCTATTCCAAAGGGGCCGATTGGGGACCGCATGTGGTGGTGGATGGCAATCTGGTGACGGGCCAGAACCCTGCGTCATCCAAGGCAGCAGCGGAGGCGTTGTTGAAGTTGTTGGTTTGAGCTCCGTCATCGGGACGCCTGAGCCGGCTGGGCTGTGGCTGACCGGCATCTCACGCCTCAATGGCAAGGAAGTGGTACATTCTGGGAGGGCAACTTAAGCAAGACTTAAAGGAATGGAACCCTGCTGGAGCCGGGTACTTTTGGGTGACTTCTTTGCTGCCAACGACGCTTTAGGGCGCTTCATCCAGCGCAGCCATACAGCAACTTTGTCACTCACAAAGAGCCTTTGGACCCGGCGCGCGTGGATTTTTCGGTAATCATGACAAAGGAACAGCACATGAGCGACGAAGCAAACATCGGAATCGTTCGGAGTTACGTCGATTGCCTGGGTCGGGGCGAGATGGAGAAGGTCGGCCAATTGCTTGCCGATGACGTAATCTGGCACCAGCCGGGTAACAGTCATCTGTCCGGCGTCCACATCGGCAAAGTGCAGCTTTTCGCACACCTTGGGAAGTTCATGGAGCTGAGTGGCAACACCTTTCATGTCAGCAAGGTCCATAGCCTTATGGCCAATGACAACATGGTCTCTGCCAGCTTGCATTTTGAAGCAGAGCGTCAGGGCCGCAAACTGTCGATGGATGGCGTCGACCTGATGCGGATTGACGGCGGCAAGATCAAGGAAGTTTGGCTGTTTTCGAGCGATCAGGCCGGGGAAGATGCTTTCTGGAGCTGAACCTGCCAGGGCGAGGGCGCAGCCGTGTGCTGCGCCCAACGCTTTCGCAGGCGGCACCTTGCGCACCGCCTGCCGTCCCAGGGTTGGCCATGCCGCCCCCGCCTACGCAAACGCCTTTACTGCAGCGTCGAAGTTGACCTTCAACGATTTGTCATGGTGCAGGATCGGCGGGATTTCCTTGTCGAGCCCCAGCAACTGATAGACCGCCATCTGTGCCGCCCGCACCGAGTATTCGACGGTAAAGACCACATCTTCGGGGATTTCCACAAACTGACTGACAAGTCCGAGGTTGTGGCTGCTTTCGGGCACTGGCAGCGGCCGGTCCTCGGGGCCACGCGGCATGAACATGGATGTGATGTAGGGCATCCGGCAAGGGATGCAGTTCGCAGCGGCAAAGGTCGTCGCCATGTCGAAATTGAGGTGCCCGCACAGTTCTTGCAGGATCTCGGCCCCCGTGCAGTCGGCCATCGGTTTGGCCACGAAGTCCCCGATCCGGTCGGGGTGAAGGGCATAGCCCCAGAACACCTGCACATCCGCAGGCTGGTTCGCGAAATGTGGCTGGTGCGCCAGGACCACCGACATGAGCCAGCTGGAATCCTTGAACGTGACGAGCCCGCCCGTCCCTGCGACATTGCCCGACAGCGCCTGCATCCGGTCAAAGAATGCGTTGTCGTGCAGCGTGACCGTGAAGGACGCCCAATAGCTTTCCGCAATGCTGGAATTGAACGCCGCAGGATTGCCGAACTCGGGCCGCCCGGCGCAGAGCTTTTCCCACAAGGTCCAGCCGCCACTGTCGGCCTTGGTCAGGCGGGGCGGTGCGGTGGTCATGGTGCCCAGGGACGATGCATCGGTCATCGACCCGTTCTGGAAGATCACCAGGTCATTTGCGGCAACCGGGACGCTGGATTGCTTGCCATCCTCTGACAGGGTCAGCCCGGTCACCGTGAGCTTGGCAGCACCTGGCAGCATTTCGATATCGGTGACGGTGCAACCCATCCGGAACTGCACGTCCTTTTCGTCCAGCCAGTTGAGCAGGGGCTGCACCAGTGAGTCGTACTGGTTGTAGACCGTGCGCTTGACCCCGGCCAAAGTCTCGATCCGCGTGAATTCCTTCATGAAACGGTGCAGATAGCGCTTGAACTCGACGGCGCTGTGCCACGGCTGAAAGGCGAAAGTCGTCTGCCACATGTACCAGAAATTGGTCGTGAAGAACGGCGGCGACAGCCAGTCGGTGATCGGAGTTGTCCCCAGCTTTTCCTCGCTCGCCTCGGTCAGTTTCAACAGCTCGACCCGGTCCGCCATTGAAAAGCCCATCGTCGTCACATCGGTGATGGCGCGGTTGCGGTCGATCAGACGGGCCTGCGAATGGGGCAGGTTCAGCGCGTTGAAGGCCAGAGTTTCGTCATAGACCGAAATCTTGGGGTCGGTCAGCGACGGGATGCCCTTGAACAGACCCCAGGTGCATTCGTAATTGTCCGTGGTCAGCATCCGCCCGCCGCGCAGCGAATAGCCGGTCTCTGCCGTGCCCGACCCATCAAGGCTGCCGCCCGGAACCGCCAGAGTCTCGAAAATCGTGATGTCGTGGCCTGGCATGCCGGCGTCGCGGATCATGAAGGCAGCGGCGGCGAGCGATCCGATGCCACTGCCGATGAGCCAAGCTTTGCGGTCGGTTGACATCATTTGTCCTCTCGGTTGGGTTTCTTCGATCTTGCACCGCCGAAACCATTGGCTGAACCCTCGGAATCTACTCACAGCCCTGCGCAAGCCTACAGATAGGCCTTGATCGGCAACTGCCCGACGATCCACGACACCGCCCGCCGCGACCAACCAGCTTCCGGCTCGACGGTCATGACGGGGGGTAGGCCCGGTCGGGCAACGGCCCATCTGAGTGCACGACCTTCACAGGTGACCCGGTAGGCCTGTGCGGGTGAGGACAACATGTCGAACATCGCCATCAGTTCGGCCACAAGTTGCGGCTCTTCGAGTAACAGCCCCAGTTCGGTGTTGATATAGGCTGACCGCAGATCAAAGTTCAGCGATCCGACAATTGCCCGCTGCCCATCAATGACGAACACCTTGGAATGCAGCAGGTCGCGCTTGCGGTCGGGCAGTGGCGGTCTTGAAAATTCGTAAAGATTAGCCCCCGCCGCCAACAAAGGGCCGCGATACATCCGATAGGCACCTTGGACGGTCACCAAGTCTGTCGCGGATAGCGCGTTGGTGACCAAAGATATCCTGACGCCGCGCGCCGCCAGTCCGATCAGCCCGCCAAGTCCCGCCTTGCCCGGCACGAAATAGGGGGTGATCAGCCGCACCTCGGTTTTCGCGGCTTCCAGAATTTTGGCAACGGCCGTGTCCATCCAAGGAGCTGAGTGTTGGCCAAAAGCTTTGTCGGGCGGATCGGCCAGCAGCTGAATATCAGCGGTCCAACGCAACCGATCGGTCAAAAAGCGGTCATGCGACCTACCGTCGAGCGTTTTTTTCATGAACGCGCGCGAGGGGGCGGATTGCGCATGGCCTGCGAGCCTTCTGCGAAAGGCCGGCTTTTTCGCCTTGAACGCGGGCCACAGAGCGACCATCGGCAGGGCGAGGCCAAGGTTCCAATAGCTGTCGAACACCACCGCCAGATCTGCTACTTTTGGCCCCACCAGCATCACATCCGCGTCGATCGAGACACGGTTGCTTTCGTCCGCGCCAAAATAGGTATCGCCAATGTTGCGGCCCCCGAGGATGGCAAGCTGTCCGTCGGCGATCCACATCTTCCCATGCATCCGCCGGTTAAAGCGTGACAGGCCAAGCGCCATTTCGACGATACGCAGCACAAAGTGGTCGCGTTGCCGCGTGGGATTGAACAGACGCACCTCGATAAGCGGGTGCTGGGTCAGCGCCAGAAAGGCGCGGTCAAACCCCTGCACATTTACATCGTCCAGCAGCAGGCGGATGCGCACCCCCCGATCCGCTGCGGCCACCAGCGCATCAATGAGCAGCCAGCCCGCCAGATCGGTGCTCCAGATGTAATACATCAGGTCCAGACTGCGCCCCGCCTGTGCGGCCGACAGCGCCCGGGCGGCGAAGGCATCGGCGTTGTCGAGGAGGAGCATCAGGCCGGACTTGCCGGGGTTATGCGCCAGCAAGGGCACGAGCAAATCATCCAAAGGCGTTTGCCGCCCCACAACCGGCAAGGCGTGCGATGCGGGCCCCCGCGCTTTCGCCAGAAAGCCGCGATAAGACCGATGCGCCCACCACGAGGCGACGGCAATCAAGGCGGCAGTTCCGATGATCCATACCAAGATCTGCAATGCTGAAGATATCATAACGCAGCCCCCGCCAGCAGCAGCCGCGCCTTGACCGGCAGATGGTCCGATGCCCGCCGCGCAAGGGCCGTGTCATGCGCCGCCACATCGACCAGTTCCCAGTGCGAAGTCAGCATCATCCGGTCCAATGCCAGCAACGGATAGCGGGATGGAAAACTGGCGCGCGGCGGCGCAATCGTGAAATGCTTGCCGAAAGTCTGGAACGCGGGCCCGCCATCCCGCCATTCATTCAGATCGCCCATCAGCAGCGTCGGTCGCCCCTCCAGCGCCGTGATCTTGTCGATCAATGCCCGTGCCTGCGCCGCCCGTGACACAGACAACAACCCCAGATGCGCGTTCACAATGCGCAAGGGTTGCCCTGCAATAACTATATCGGTCACCATCGCCCCGCGCGGCTCCAGCCCCGGCAGGATCAGCTGATGTACCTCTTGGACCAGCGCATTGCGCACCAGCAGCAGGTTGCCATGCCAGCCATGTGCTTCGCCCACTCTGTCCAGCGGTACGGCGATCAAGCCCAGATCGCGACGGATGCTGTCCAGTTCAAGCAATCCTGTGCGGGTGCCAAAGCGCGTATCCGCCTCTTGCAGCGCCAGAATGTCCGCGCCGATCTCGGCTATCACGGCTGCCGTCCGGCTCAAATCGCGCCGCCTGTCGGTGCCGATGCCTTTGTGGATGTTGTAGGATGCCACGGACAGGTCTTGCGGCGTGGGCATGACTAAAGCTGGACGCGTCGCAGCCGCAGTGCGTTTGTGATGACCGAGACCGATGACAGGCTCATCGCCGCCGCCGCGATCATCGGGGACAGCAGGGTGCCAGTGAAGGGATACAGAACGCCCGCCGCCACCGGAATACCCATGGCATTGTAGGCAAAGGCAAAGAACAGGTTCTGCTTTATATTGCGCACCGTCGCATGGGCCAGTTTGCGGGCCCGCACGATGCCCATGAGGTCCCCGCCGAGCAGCGTCAGACCCGCACTTTCCACCGCCACATCGGCCCCGCCGCCCATCGCGATGCCAACATCTGCAGCGGCAAGGGCGGGGGCATCATTCACGCCGTCACCCGCCATGGCGACCTTCTTTCGCTCTTTTCGCAGACCCTCGATCAAAGCGCGTTTGTCATCGGGCAGCACGCCGGCCCGCACCTCATCAATGCCCAAGGGGCCCGCCACGGCCTGCGCCGTGCGCGCGTTGTCGCCGGTTGCCATGATGATCCGCATCCCCTGTGCATGCAGTTCCTTGATCGCGGCGGCCGTCGTTTCGCGCACCGGATCGGCCACGGCAACGATACCGGCCAAAACGCCATCGACCGCGACAAACACTGCCGTCTTGCCAAGGGCGCGCAGGGTATCGGCCTGCGCCTCGGCGGCAGTCGTGTTCAGGCCCATGTCCTGCATCATCGCGGCATTGCCCAAGGCAACCTTGCGACCGCCTACGGTCCCTTGAACCCCCTTGCCGGTCACCGCCCCGAACCCTTTGGTCTCTCCGGCCTCGATCCCACGCGCCTTCGCTCCCGCCACGATTGCCTCGGCCAAGGGATGCTCCGAGCCCTTCTCCAGCGCCGCCGCCAGCGTCAGGATCATGGCCTCGTCCAGCCCCGCCAGCACCACCACATCGGTCAGCGCGGGCTTGCCAACCGTCAGCGTTCCGGTCTTGTCGACGATCAGGGTATTCACCCCCGCCATCCGCTCCAGCGCTTCGGCATCCTTGATCAGCACCCCCGCCTGCGCCCCGCGCCCTGCGGCAGTGGTGATGGAGATCGGGGTGGCCAGCCCTAAGGCACAGGGGCAGGCAATGATCAGCACCGACACCGCCGCTGTGATCGCATAAGCGAGTGCAGGCGCGGGACCCCAGAGCATCCAGGCAGCAAAGGCTGCGACAGCGATGACCAAGACCACCGGCACGAAGACTGCCGCGATCTTGTCGGCCACGCCTTGGATTGGCGCGCGGGACCGTTTGGCATTCGACACCATTGCCACGATCTGCGCCAGTACGGTCTCCGACCCGACTTTCCCCGCCGTCATGACGAGCGTGCCGTTCTTGTTGATGGTACCACCCGTCAGCGGATCGCCGACGCCTTTTTCGACCGGCATTGCCTCGCCCGTCATCAGGCTTTCATCGACCGATGACGTGCCCTCATCAATCACCCCATCCACCGGCACCGCATCGCCGGGGCGCACGCGCAAGCGGTCGCCTGCCATGATGTTGGCCAGGGGCGCATCGTATTCCGTGCCATCCGGCAGAATGCGCCGCGCGGTTTCGGGGGCGAGGTCCAAGAGCGCCCGGATCGCATCCCCCGTTCGCTCCCGCGCTCTCAATTCCAGCACTTGACCGACAAAGACCAAAGCCAAGATCACCACCGCCGCCTCGTAATAGGTGCCGACGCCCATCCCCATCTGATAGGCCTCGGGGAACACGCCAGGCAGGAATGTGGCGACCACGGAATAACCGTAGGCCGCCAGCACCCCGATCGAGATCAGCGTCCACATGTTCGGGCTGCGGTTGGTCACCGAGGCCCAGCCACGCTTGAAGAACGGCCAGGCGGCCCACAGCACGATGGGCGTCGCTAGCGCAAACTCCAGATACTCCGCAGCCGCATGCCCGATCCAGTCGCGCAGCGGCAGGCCGACCATCCCGCCCATCGTCAGGATGACCAGCGGCACCGCCGCCGCCGCTGAAATCCACATCCGCCGCGTAAAATCGGCCAGTTCCGGCGAGGGCGCATACGAGGCCACCACAGGCTCCAGCGTCATGCCGCAGATCGGGCAGATACCGGGCGCATCGCGCAGGATCTCTGGGTGCATTGGGCAAGTGTACTGCGTGGCGGCGGCCACGGCGTGACCCTTGGCCGGGGCCTTGCCCGAAGCATAGAACCACGGGTCCGCCTTGAATTTGGTCTGACATTTTTCAGAACAGAAATGAAAGTGCTTGTCGCCAAAGGTTTCCGTCCGGGTATCCGGCATCACCGTCACCGTCATGCCGCAGACCGGGTCAACCGCCGTCGCCGCCGCGAATTCCTCCGAGGCCGTCGTGTCGCCTTTCATTTGCGCAGGTACTTGACCAAAGCCGCGATGGCCAGAACCACCAGAACGCCCGTGACCACCATCCAGATGCCGCCAAAGCCCATGTAGTTTCCATTCATCATCGCATAACCTTGCCTGATCGTTCCTCTTGAAGGTACGATTTCAGCGGTCGCTGTCGTTGATCCATGTAAGTCTGTCGGCACAACACTGATCCACGTCAAAGCACAGAAGCCAGACTTCCCTATCCTCGGCGATGTTTGCCGCATCGAGGACCAGATGAGCGTCGATCCCTATGCCGCCCTTGGTCTGACCAAAGCCGCCACGGCGGCGGAGATCAAGAAAGCCTACCGCAAACTGGTGCGGACTTCGCATCCTGACCTGCATCCCGACGATGCCGGGGCCGAGGCGCGGTTCAAGGCGGTGACGGCGGCGCATGACCTACTGAAAGACCCCGAAACCCGAGCAAGGTTCGATGCGGGTGAGATTGATGCCACCGGGGCTGAACGCCCTCCCCGCAGCTATTACCGCGAACATGCCGATGCCCCGGGCCAGGGGTTCAGGCAAAGCCGCGGATTTGACGATTTCGGCGATCCGTCGGACATCTTTGCCCATATCCTGCGCCAGCGCGCGACTGGGCCAAGCCCCGGTTTTGCCCATCCCGGCGCCGATCTGCGTTACACGCTGGCGGTGCCGTTTGTGGAAGCGGTGCACGGCGCCAAGACCCGGATCACCCTGCCCCAAGGCGGCAACATCGAGGTTCAAATCCCGAAAGGCCTGCAGGACGGCCAGACATTGCGCCTGCGAGGTCGGGGGAGTGCGGGCTATGACGGCGGGCCTGCGGGCGATGCGCTGGTGACGGTGCAAGTGCACCCGCATCCTGTCTTCCGGCGGGACGGCGACGACATCCACATCACCCTGCCGATCACCATCGACGAGGCGATCCTGGGCTGCAAAGTCACTGCGCCGACAATTGACGGGCCGGTCAGCGTGGGCATTCCCAAAGGGGCGAGCAGCGGGCGCATCTTGCGTCTGCGCGGACGCGGGGTCAGCCTCGCCAATGGCCATACGGGCGACGCATTGATCGAACTGCGCATCCTCGCGCCCCCCGTCATCGACGCAGGCCTTTCGGACTTTCTGGCCGAATGGCGCAAGACCCATGCCCATGACCCACGCAAAGCGATGATGGAAGAGGTTCCCGAATGACCACATATCTCACGCAAAGCCAGGCGATTGCCGCCATTCCGGGCCTGTCGCCCTCCCTGCTTGACGCGTTCCTGGAGGCTGACCTTGTCAGGCCCCGCGCCTTGGCGGATAGGCTGATGTTTCGTCCCGCTGACCTCGCGCGTCTGGCCCTGCTATGCGATCTCGCCGAACATTTCGATCTGGAGGGTGATGCGCTGGCGGTGGTGGTCGGGCTGATCGACCAGTTGTATCTGGCCCGTCAGCGGCTGCATGCCATGGCCGAAGCCGTGGCGGCCGAACCGCAGGAAATGCGCAGCCGCGTGGGCGCGCGGTTCGTGGCGCGGCTTGCGGTCTGACGGACGGGCCTTTTATCGCCTGCGCACCGAATTGCCGCCCGCCAGAATGCCGTTGATCAATTTCTCGACCGCCGCGTGCAGGTCGGTGCGACCATCATCTGCCGGTGTGTGATGATGGGCGGCCGCAGCGTCCTGCAAGATGCCGACGATTTCGGACTCCGGCAGGATGTTGCGGTCATTCAGCGCGAGCAACAAGGACTCGCATATGGCCAGTGCGGCAGTGCCGGACACGTCGTTCAAGTGAGCCATGATGCCTTGTCTTTCTTGCATTGCCGCGGAATGAGGCAGGATCTGCGACTGTACCGGGAACTCAACCCAGTTTGACAGAGTTAATCCAGGCGGGATTGATCGACATCAGCTTCACCGCAAACTGCTTTGCCAAAAAGAGAAACAAGGCGCATTCTTGCGCGCCCCCGTTCCCCGACCTCCGACGAGTATCCATCCGTGAACCAAAGCAGTCCTCTTGCCCGCAAACTGGGTGCCTTCGTCGCCTTGTCGGACGAAGACCTGGCGATGCTTGACCGGCTGCATCGGCGGCGGCGCAGCTTTGTGGCGGGCGTCGATCTTGTGCATCAGGGCCAAATTGGCCAATCCTGCTATATTCTGGCCAAGGGCTGGGTCTGTTCGTACAAGTTGCTGCCGAACGGCAATCGCCAGATCGTGGATTTCCAGATCCCCGGAGACTTTCTTGGCCTGCGGTCCGTGCTGTTCCGGACCGCCGATCACAACATCGAACCGGTGACGATTGTCGAGGCATCCGAAGTGGTCGTCTCTGACCTGCTTGAAGCCTTTGCCCGCACGCCGCGTCTGGCCACAGCCGTCCTGTGGGCCGCCTCGCGCGACGAGGCCATGGTGGTAGAACATCTTGTGGGCATCGGGCGGCGCAATGCGCTGGAACGCACCGCGCATTACCTCTTGGAGTTTGGCGCCCGCCTGAAACTTGTGGGACTTGGCACCAATGAGGGCTACCGTTGCCCCCTGTCGCAATACATGCTGGCCGATGCGCTTGGTCTCAGCGCCGTGCATGTGAACCGAGTCTTGCGCCAGCTGCGCGAGCTGGGCCTTTTGACGTTTCAGCGGGGCCGCGTTACCATCGAGGATTTTGATGGGCTGGTGGCGCTGGCAGATTTCGACACTGCCTATCTCGATCATGATGGGCCCCTGCTACGCTGAAATGATGACTTTCAGCGCCTTTGTCTTGGCAGCATTGCCAAAGGTTTCATAGGCGGCAAGGATATCGGTCAGGGCAAAATGGTGGGTAATCAGGCGCGTGGGGTCTATCTTTCTGGCGACCACGGTCTTCAGCAGCATCGGGATCGTCGCCGTATCGACCAGCCGGGTGGTGATGGCGATGTTGCGGTCCCAGAGCGTTTCAAGATGCAAGTCGACCTTGGCGCCGTGGACGCCGATATTGGCGATGATACCGCCGGGCGACACCAGTTCCTGGCACAGCGCGAAGGTGGCGGGAATGCCCACTGCCTCGATCACGCAATCGGCCCCGCGTTTGTCGGTTAGGTCCATCACCGCCTTGACCGCCTTGCCATCCGCGCTGTTGACGGTCGCAGTCGCGCCGAATGTCTTGGCGACTTCCAGGCGGTTGTCATCCAGGTCAATCATGATGATCTGCCCCGGCGCATAGAATTGCGCGGTCAGCAGGGCGGCAAGGCCAATCGGCCCCGCCCCCACGATGGCGACAACGGACCCCGGCGAAACCTTGCCATTCAGCACCCCGCATTCGAACCCGGTGGGCAGAATGTCACTCAGCATCACGAGTGCCTCTTCATCGGAACCTTTGGGAATGTGATAGAGGCTGAGATCCGCATGCGGCGTGCGCACGTATTCGGCTTGCGTGCCGTCGATCCTGTGGCCCAGGATCCAGCCGCCCGTGGTGCAATGCGAATACATCTGGCGGCGGCAATAGTCGCATTTCCCGCAGGCGCTGATGCAGGAAATCAGGACATGATCGCCCTTTTTGAAGGACGTGACGGCAGGACCGACAGAGTCGATGATACCGACCCCTTCATGCCCCAGAATGCGCCCCGGTTCGCAGCTTGGCACATCGCCCTTGATGATATGCAGATCGGTGCCGCAGATCGTCGTCTTGGTGATGCGAACGATGGCATCGGTGGGCGCGGTGATCTCGGGCTTGGGCCGGTCTTCCAGCGCCGTCTTGCCGGGACCGTCGTAGATGAACGCCTTCATCGCGGGCTGCCTTTCTGAATGCGCAGCTGTTTTGCCGCCACACCTGACTTTCGCCGATCAGGCGGAAGTCGGCATTGATGCAGGTTTGTCCCGGTGCAATCGGGCGCCCTTCGCATTCGATTCTGCGCGGGTTCCCGCCGCCCTGATCTGCGTGCCCGCCCGCCCCTCCAGGATGGCGCGCGCATCCTGCAATCGGCCGATCCCGGCGATGGTGCCACCCGCCCGCACAAAAGCGCTCGCGGCCACGATCTTTGGCCCCATGGACCCTGCCGCAAAACTCATCTTGTCGAGCGCGTCGGGTGTGATGCTGTTGATTGCCGCCTCGGTCGGTGTGCCCCAATCGCGCATCACCGCCGCGACATCGGTCAGCATCAGCAGCGCGTCAGCCCCCAGTTCCTCAGCAAGCAGAGTGGCGGTGCGGTCCTTGTCGATCACGGCCTCAACCCCTTCCATTCCGCCGGCACCATTGCGGACCACGGGAATGCCGCCCCCGCCCGCGCAGATGACGCAGACCCCGCCATCCACCAGCAGCCGGATCGCCGCCAGCCCAAGGATGCGCTGCGGCAGGGGCGAGGGCACCACGCGGCGCAAACCACCCTTGGGGTCCGACACCATCGACCACAGATGTGCGGCCCCGATCAGCTTGCCCTCCTCAGAGGTGTAGACCGGCCCGATCGGCTTGGTCGGCTGGTCAAAGGCGGGGTCTGCGCTGTCTACCTCGACCCGGGTGAGGAGGGTGGCGCATTCGGACCCGGGGGGCAGGACGTTCATCAACTCCTGCTCGATCAGGTAGCCGATCATGCCTTCGGTTTCGGCCCCGAGGACATCCAACGGCCAAAGGGTCTGCGGCGCATAGGCAGCTGCCTGCAGCGCCATCAGCCCGACCTGCGGGCCGTTGCCGTGGGCCACGATGATCTGGTGATCCTTTGCCAGATCGGCCAGCGCTGTGGCGGCAATGCGAACATTCGTTCGCTGTGCCTCATAGGTCATCGGCTCACCGCGTTTCAGAAGGGCGTTGCCACCAAGCGCCACCACGATGCGCATCTCAGGCCCCCAGCGTGGCGACAAGAACCGCCTTGATCGTGTGCATCCGGTTTTCGGCCTGGTCGAAGACGACCGAGGCGGCGGATTCGAAAACCTCGTCCGTCACTTCCATGCAGTCGATACCGAACTTCTGGTAGGTTTCCTCGCCCAGCTCGGTATCGCGGTTGTGGAAGGCGGGCAGGCAATGCATGAACTTCACATGAGGATTGCCAGTGGCGGCCATGACCTCGGCCGTCACGCGGTAGGGGGTCAACAGTTTGATCCGGTCAGCCCAGACCGTGTCGGGTTCGCCCATCGACACCCAGACATCGGTATAGACGAAATCGCAGCCTTTTACCGCTGCATGCACGTCTTCTGTCAGGGCAATGCGGGCCCCCGTCGTCTTGCTCATGTCCTCGCACTCGGCCACCAGCGCGGGGTCGGGCCACAGCGACTTTGGCGCGCAGAACCGGGCGAGCATCCCGATCTTGGCAGCCCCCACCATCAGCGAGGCGGCCATGTTGCCACTGGCATCGCCAAGGTAGGCGAATGTGATGTCGGACAGGTGCTTGTGCGTGAACTCGTGCATCGTCATCAGGTCAGCCAGGACCTGCGTGGGGTGGAAATCATCGGTCAGGCCGTTATAGACCGGCACGCCAGAGAAGGCGGCCAAGGTGTCCACGTCCTTCTGCGCAAAGCCGCGATATTCGATGGCATCGTAGAACCGGCCCAGCACACGTGCCGTGTCCTTCATCGTCTCCTTGTGGCCGATATGGCTACCCGAGGGGCCGATATAGGTGACATGCGCGCCTTGGTCGAAAGCGGCGACCTCGAACCCCGACCGCGTGCGCGTGCTGTCTTTCTCGAAGATCAGGGCGATGTTTTTTCCCCGCAGTCGGGGCTGTTCGGTGCCCGCCTGTTTCGCCGCCTTTAGACTGGCGGCAAGGCGGAGGAGGTGGCGGATCTCGTCGGGGGTAAAGTCGAGCAGTTTCAGGAAACTGCGGCCATGCAGGTTAAGGGGCATTGCGGTCTCCTATACCGGATCGCGGATGAGGGGGCAGGTCATGCAGTGCGAGCCGCCCCTGCCTCGGCCAAGCTCGGCCCCCGGAATGGTGATCACCTCGACCCCCGCCTTGCGCAGCAGGGTGTTGGAATGGGTGTTGCGCTCGTAGCCGACCACCACGCCGGGGCTGATGCACAGAAGGTTGTTGGCGTCGTCCCATTGTTCGCGCTGCACCTCGTAAGCATCGCCGCCGGTGGGCACGGTGCGCAACGATTTCAGGCCCAAAGCCTCGGCCACGACGGCGAGGAAGGGCTGGGTTTCCTCGGTCACCTCCATCTTGTCGCCTCTTCCAGGGCGCAGGGAGTAGGTCTGGATCGCGTCCGTCACCTCGGCGAAGACGGTCACGAGATCGCGGTCGCAGAAGGTGAAGACGGTATCGAGGTGCATGGCGCTGCGGCTGCGGGGAAACTGGCAGGCGATTACTCGCTCTGCCGCCCCGCCCGCAAAGAGTGCCCGTGCGACCTGCCCGACAGCCTGCGGCGTGGTGCGTTCACCCATGCCAATCAGGACGACGCCGTTGCCCACCGGCATCACGTCGCCGCCTTCCAGCGTTGCAGGCCCGTGATCAACCAGCGGATCCCCCCACCAGATCGGAAAGCCCGCATCCTTGAAATCGGGGTGGAATTTGTAGACGGCGGCCAGGTTCAGCGTCTCCAGCCGTCTCGCTGCCCAGTGCATCGGGTTCAGCGTGACGCCGCCGTAGATCCAGCAGGTGGTGTCGCGGGTGAAGATGTGGTTCGGCATGGGGGGCAGCACGAAGTCCTGCGGGCGCAGCATGGGGATCAGCACGCCTGCACGCGGGATAGGCAGTTCGGCGCGGTTCATCCCGCCGATCAGGACGCCCGACAGCTGTTCGGCGTCCATCTCCATCAGGCAGGCCAAGAGGTCCTCCGACAGGCCCACGCCCACCGAGTTGTCGTTGATCCGTGCGGTCAGCAGCCACTTTCGCGCCTCCACGTCACGCAGGGTTTCCTCCAGAAGTTCGCGCAGAAACACCACTTCGACCCCGCGCTCGCGCAGCATGTCGGTAAAGGTCATGTGTTCCACCCGCGCCTGCTTGACCCAGAGCACATCGTCGAACAGCAGTTCCTCGCGGTTCTCGGGGGTCAAGCGAGCCATCTCCAGCCCCGGACGATGCACCATGACGCGGCGCAGGGTGCCCGCCTCGGAATGAACGCCGTAGGTGATCGCCATGCGGTTTCCTATGCGATGAGGACAGCGGCGCTGAGCGCGGCCATGATGAGGACGGTCAGTGCGGCCAGCAGCGGCCAGATGAACCGCAGCCAGCGTTCATAGGGAACGCGGCCAATGGCCAGGCCCCCCATGACCACCGCCGATGTGGGCGTGATCAGGTTGACGATGCCACTGCCGGTGGCAAAGGCGGTGACGACCAGTTCACGCTGAACGCCCGCGAAATCGGCAACGGGGGCGAGGATCGGCATCGACAGCACGGCAAGGCCGGAGGTGGAGGGAACAAGGAACGACATCCCCACCTCGATCCAGTAAATCACGTTGATGAAGGCAACCTTCCCCAGCCCCGCGACCGATGTTTCCGCCGCGTACAGGATGGTATCGGTAATGTGGCCCGCATCCATGACGACGACGATGCCGCGCGCGAGGCCAATGATCAGGGCAACGCCCAGCAGGTCACGCGCACCATTCACAAAGGCCTCGACCAGCCGCGCCTCGCCCAACCGCGCGATGATCCCGATGACGATTGCCGCGGTCAGGAATAGCCCCGACATCTGCGCCATCCACCAGCCTTGGGCCGAGACACCCCAGATCATCACGGCAAAGGTCAGGGCGAACAGGACCAGCACGATCTGGTGCAGGCCGGTAAAGGGTGTTTCCGACGTGGCCTTACCGCGTAGAAAATGCGCCTCGTTTGCCGCCTTCTTGTCGAACACCAGTGACCTCGACGGGTCGGCCTTTACCCGGGCCGCATAGCGCATGACGAAGGCCACGGTGATCAGCCAGCCGACGCCCAGAATGACCAGTCGCAGGATCATTCCATCGGCAAAGGTCACCCCCGCTGCATCCGACGCAATCACCGTGGAAAAGGCGTTGATGGTGGAGCCGAGCACCCCGATGCCCGCCCCCAGCATGATCACCGCCACGCCCACCAGCGCGTCATAACCCGCCGCAATCATCACCGGGATCAGAAGGACGTAAAAGGCCAAGGTTTCCTCGGCCATGCCATAGGTCGTGCCGCCCAAAGCAAAGAGCGCCATCAGGAAGGGGATCATCCAGTTCTCGCGCCCCTTCAGCCGCACCATGGCCCGCGCGATGCCTGCGTCGATGGCGCCGGTCGCGGTGACCACACCGATGAACCCGCCGATGATCAACACGAACAGCGATACGTCGATGGCGTTGGCGGCATAGCTGTCGGGGTCATAAAACCCGGCAATCGGTGCCAGGATCACGTCGAAAACACCCTGCGGATTGGCTTCGGTCGGGGCATAGCTGCCCGCGACGGGAATGTCCTTGCCCAGCGCTTCGGACGCCACCCGTTCGTATTGCCCCGCCGGAATGATCCAGGTCAGCGCCGCCACCAGGATGATCAGCGCGAAGAGGATAGTGAAGGCCGACGGGAAGCGCAGCCCCGAGGCGGCTGGCGGCGGGGGATCTGGCGTTGTTGACATGGCTTGGCCCCTGTTCATTCGCGATTGGATGCCTTGACCCATAAGACGAACGATCCGGGCGCGCGCTGACACAGATTAATGCCGCGCCCGCAAAGTTCGCCCACACTGCAGGATCATGCAGCCCGTGTTTCGACGTCCCAGTGGCCGCCCAAGTGGAGAACAGCCATGGACAGTGCTTCGCCGAATCCCGCTGCGGTCATCGGTCTGACGACAGCCGAGGCCGCGACCCGGCTTGCGGCCGACGGCCCCAATGCCCTGCCACATGCAAAACGCCGCTCTGTGCTGAAGGTCATCCTGAACGTTCTGCGCGAACCGATGCTGGCGCTGCTGCTGGCGGGGGGCGTGGTCTACATGCTTTTGGGCGATCTGGCCGAGGCGATCATCCTGTTGGCCTTTGCCTGCATGTCGATCACCATCACGGCGGTGCAAGAGGCTCGGACCGAACGCGTGCTGGACGCATTGCGCGATCTGACCAGCCCGCGCGCGCTGGTGGTGCGCGGGGGGGAGCGGGTGCGCATCGCGGGAACGGATGTCGTGCGAGGCGACGTGATCGTGCTGGCCGAGGGCGACCGTGTGCCAGCGGACGCGAGGTTGTTGCAGGCCAATGACCTGTCGGCGGACGAATCCCTGCTGACGGGCGAAGCCGTGCCGGTGCGCAAGGCCGTCGGCGCGACGGACGCTGCGGCCCGTCCAGGGGGCGAGGATCAGCCTTTGGTCTTTTCCGGCACGTTGATCGTGCGGGGCCTGGGGCTGGCCGAAGTGATCGCGACTGGAGCGCAAAGCGAGATCGGCAAGATCGGTACCTCGCTGAACCAGCTGGATACCGGCACGCCGCATCTGCAGACCCAGATGCGCAAACTGGTGATTGCCTTTGCGCTGATCGGCGGGGCGGTGGCGCTGCTGGTGGTGGGCCTTTACGGCTGGCTGCGGGGGGATTGGCTGGACGGGGTGCTCGCGGGCATTGCCGTTGGCATGGCGATGCTGCCCGAAGAGTTCCCGATGGTGCTGGCGGTGTTCATGGCCATGGGGGCCTGGCGCATTTCCAAGGCGCGGGTGCTGACGCGTCGCGCCTCGGCGATCGAGGCGCTGGGGGCGGCCTCGGTTCTGTGTACCGACAAGACGGGCACGTTGACCGAAAACCGGATGACTATTGCGGCCCTGCATCTGCCCGACGGGCAAGCCTTTGTCATCGGCAAGGACCCGGTGCCGAGGGCCTACCGCGAACTGGCAGCGGCCGGGGTCATGGCCTCGGCGCCCGAGCCGTTCGATCCGATGGAAAAGGCCTTCCACGCGCTGGCCAAGGCCGACCTTCGCAAGAGCGAGACGTTGCCGGGTGACGGGCGCAAACTGATCCGGTCCTACCCTTTGTCACCCAAACTGCTGGCGATGTCGCAGGTCTGGGACCGGGCCGATGGGTCCGGGGGCCACATGGTCGCGGCCAAGGGCGCGCCCGAGGCAATTGCCGATCTGTGCCACCTGCCCGCCCCCGCCCACAAGGCGGTGATGCAGGCAGTGGACGCCATGGCAGCACAGGGCCTGCGTGTGCTGGGTGTCGCCGAGGCACCTTTCGCCGGCAAGGCCCTGCCGGGGGATCATCACGATTTCGACTATCGCTTTGTGGGGCTCGTCGGTCTGGCCGACCCCCTGCGCGACTCGGTTCCCGCAGCGGTGGCGCAGTGCCGGTCAGCCGGGATCAAGGTGATCATGATCACCGGGGATTATCCGGCCACCGCGCTCGCCATCGCAAAAGACGCCGGGATCGGTGGGGAAACCGTCATCGACGGCACTGAGCTTGCCGAGATGTCGGACGCCGATCTAGCCCGGGCCGTGCAATCCGCAACCGTCTTTGCCCGCATCCTGCCCGAACAGAAACTGCGCATCGTCAAGGCGTTGCAGGCCTGTGGCGCCATTGTGGCGATGACCGGCGACGGGGTGAACGATGCGCCGTCGCTCAAGGCCGCCGATATCGGCGTGGCGATGGGCGGGCGCGGCACCGATGTCGCGCGCGAGGCGGCAAGTATCGTCCTGCTGGATGACGATTTCGGCTCCATCGTCGCCACGGTCCGTCTTGGACGGCGCATCTATGACAACCTGCGCAAGGCGATGTCCTTCATCCTGGCCGTGCATGTGCCGATTGCGGGCCTTGCCCTGATCCCCCTCGCCTTTGGAATGCCTCTTCTGTTCGGCCCGGTCCATATTGCGTTTCTGGAGATGGTGATTGACCCGGTCTGCTCGCTGGTCTTCGAGGCCGAAGGCGAAGAAGAGGGCGTGATGGACCGTCCGCCCCGCCCGGTGTCGGAGCCGCTGTTCTCCACCCCGACGATCCTCTGGAGCCTGCTGCAAGGTGCGTTGGTGCTGGGCGTCGTCACCGCGATCCTGTTCCTGGCCCCCGGCTATGGATTTGACATCGATCAGGTGCGCGCCCTGACCTTCCATTCGCTGGTCCTGTGTGTCGTGGCCCTGATCTTTGTGGATCGATCCATCTCGTCCTCGATCATCACCGCGATCACCCGGCCCAACCGCGCGCTGGTCTATGTGCTGCCCATCGTGGCAGTGCTGCTAGCCGTGACCGTGTTCTGGGCCCCTGCGCGCAACCTGTTCCGCTTTGGCGCACTGGAGCCGCAGTGGCTGGTGGTGCCCTTGGGCGCAGGCGTGTCCGTCATGGTCGTCCTGGAACTGCTCAAACCCATCTGGCGCGCGGCGTCGGGGACGGGCCGCAAGCCTCCGGGGCGGCACCTCGGGTTGCCAGATGTTCAAGCAAGTTGATCGCCAACCGGTCCACCGACGCCGAAAGAGGCGACGGAGGGATGACGACTTTGGCAAAGGGCATCCGCGATGATCGACCGGCGTCATCTCCTGGTCGGAGTTGGAGCGACAGCGCTTGGCCTTGGTGGGGTCCTGCGCGTCTGGAGCCTGGGCGAGCCGGCACCCCTGCGCGATGCCACACGCCAGAAGATCAATGGCAACCTCTCGGAGCGGGTTTTTGTCCAGATCAATGGCATCCGGCAAGGCATGATCATCCAGAGCACCGATATCACGCATCCTGTCCTGCTTTTCCTCCACGGCGGCCCGGGCATGCCGGAGTTCTTTTTGAACATCACGCATCCTGCCGGTTTGGAACAGGACTTTACGGTTGTCTGGTGGGACCAGCGCGGCGCAGGCCTGTCTTTTCGCTCGGACATTCCACCGGAAACCATGACCCTGGCACAGACGATCGCCGACACGATTGCGGTCACGCATTACCTGCGGCAGCGTTTCGGCCAGGGCAGGATCTATATCCTGGGCCATTCCTGGGGCAGTTTTCTGGGCATTCAGGTTGCGGCAGCGGCGCCCGGGCTCTTCCACGCCTATATCGGCATGGGGCAGGTGTCGTTCCAGCTGCGATCCGAGGTCGCGGCCCGGGATTACATGCTGGATCGCTATCAGGTGCTGGGTGATGCCACGATGGTGCGCAAGCTCAAGGCCGCCCCGGCGAGCATGGAGGATGGCCTGTCGCCTGCCTATCTTGGCCTGCGCGATGCGGCCATGCACGGGCTGGGGATCGGGACCACGCGCGCGATGACATCGGTGTTCACCGGGGTCTTCCTCCCGGTCTGGCGGTGTCGGGCCTATACCTTGCGCGAAAAGGTCAACATCTGGCGAGGACTGTCTTTCTCCAGAAAGTTTCTCTGGGAGGATTTCATACGAACGGACCTGACCTCGCGGATCCATACGCTTGATCTGCCATTGTATTTCCTGACCGGCCTCTACGACTATACGGCGAACCATCTCCTCGCACGGGGCTTTTTCGACCAGATCAGCGCCCCGGTGAAAGGCTTCTACACGTTTCAGAACTCCGCCCACAGCCCCCTCTTCGAAGAGCCGAGACGGGCGCGAGATATCCTGCTGCAAGACGTGATCATGCGAACAAACCGGCTGGCGGATGCAGCCTAGGCCGTATGGCGCAGGGGGTTAACGCGATACGGACGGGCGGGGTGCCCTGCAACGGAGCCCACGTGCAAGTTGATCGCCGACTGATGCAGGTAAAGGACGATTGCCCGACGCACGGGCAATCTTGCGGTCAAACCACACAAGGACCGCTTTCATGATGCGCCCCCTGATCCTCACCCTTTGCCTTATGGCCGCCCCGGCCTTTGCCGAAACCTCCGTGCTGTCCATCGCGCAAGACCGATACGAGGCGGGGCAGTCTGTGCGGTTCGAAGGGCCAGCGGTGCAGGACCTGTTCATGGCCGGCAACCGCGTTGTTCTGGCAGCCCCCGTCACTGGATCGGCCCATCTGGCCGGGCGGCGCGTGGTGGTCGAGGCGGCCGTAACAGGGGATCTTTTCGCAGCTGGCTACGGCGTCGAGGTCACAGCGCCCATCGGCGGGGATGCATCTGTCACCGGATACGATGTGACCGTAGGACCCGTCACGGGCAACCTGCGGGCCGCCGGGTCCGAGGTGGTGGTCGACACGGTCGGCGGCTACGCCCTGGTCACAGGCGCAGATGTGACGCTGAACGGCGCCATTGCGGGCGATCTGGTGCTGGTCGCCGATGACATCGTGTTTGGTCCCGGGGCGACCGTTGCAGGGGCGCTCACGATCTATGCCGAAGACCCCGAGAGCATTACCGTGCCGGCAACGGTCGCCCCGGCGGCACGCGTGAAGATCGAGACGCGCGACAGTTATGACAAGGGCACATGGGACCAGCGGATGCCGATGAAGGTGCCGTTCTGGCGGATCGTTCAGGGTTTTCTCATCGGCGTCCTGATATCTGGCCTGATCGCCGCTTTGGTGATCGCGGTGGCCCCGAAGGCCGTGCAAAGCTGGCGCGAGCTGGCGCTGGCGCATCCCGGTCGCGCGATCTGGTCGGGGTTTCTGGTGACATCTGCGCTGGCCGGATCGGGCTTTGTGCTGATGCTGACCATCGTCGGGGTGTTCCTCTTGCCGGTCATGCTGATGATCACCTGCGTGGCGATCTTTGCAGGCTATGCGCTGGGGTCCTATGTGCTGGGCGTCGGGCTCTGGCTTGCCATCGGGCGGCCCATGCCCGAGGGGCTTTTGGGCAAGTTCGGTCTGGCCTGTCTTGGGGCCTTTGTCGCTGGCCTTGCCTGGGCGATCCCAATTGCCGGATGGTTTTTCGTGCTGGGTCTGACGCTGCTGGGCATCGGCACGCTGGCGGCCTTCGTGCTGCCCGGCGGGTGGCTCTTGCGGCCCGTACCCGATGCGGCGTGACCTGGCGCAGGGCACCTTGGCAGAATTGATCCCCAATCTGCTGCACAACTGATCTGTGGCAGTACCGCAGTGCTTGTCTCGGCGCAGGATGGCCCAATCCACGGCGGTGCATTTGTCCCTGCAGCCAGACGACTTATCGCGCACCGGTGCAGCTGTTGCCCCCCGAAACCCTGTCACAGAATCGAGTTTGTCATGAACTTCCGACCCATTCTCTTTCTTTCAGCTGTCACCTTCAGCCTATCGGGATGCCTTGCCAGCGACACCGAACGCGGTCTAGCCGGTGCCGCCGGAGGGGCAGTGATCGGTGGAGTCACCGGCGGCAACCCGGTCACCGGTGCCGTGATCGGTGGCGCGGCTGGGTTCTTTTGCCGCGATCTGAACGTGCCGGGATGCCGCAACGAGTGATCCTGCCCCCATCCCAGAAAGGAGACCACCATGAAAGGCTATGTCGCCAATATCGAGGATTTGACCGAAACGAACCATGACTTCCGGCGGGTTCTCTACACAGGAAAACACCTGCAACTGGTGCTGATGTCCCTGAACTCGGGCCAGGACATCGGCAGCGAAACCCATGCGACGCATGACCAGTTCTTTCGCATCGAAAAGGGCCGGGGCGAGATCACGATCGACGGCCACACCACCCCGGTCAAACCGGGCGACGGCATCCTCGTGCCCGCCGGGGCACGGCACAACCTGAAAAACACCGGCGACAAGGCGATGCGGCTTTATGCGCTCTATGGCCCGCCGAACCACGTCGACAAACTGGTCCAATCCAAGAAATCCGAAGCGACCGCATCGCATGAAGTCTTTGCCGGCGTGCCCACCGAATAGCGCGTCTCCGATGCGGCGAAGGGGAACGATTTTCTCAATGAAGGTGTGACGAGCCATGCTTGACCGACGCAATCTCATGATCGGCGGGGCGGCGGCCCTGGTTGCCGGGGCGGGGGCCGTCTGGTCCGGCATGCGTCAGATGGGGTCGATGTCCGACTACGAAGCCGTCATGGCCAGCTTTCGCGCACCTCTGCCCGCAACCCCGGGTCCCCGCGACCTGGTCCGCTTTGCCACGCTGGCCGCCAATAGCCACAACACCCAAGCCTGGACCTTTCTGGCGGGCCTTGGCCGGATCGACATCCTGCCCGATCTGACACGTGCCACGCCGGTCGTGGACCCTGACAATCATCATCTGTTCATCAGCCTGGGATGTGCTGCGGAAAACCTGTCCGTTGCCGCCAGGTCTCGCGGCATGCCAGGCGAGGTCAGTTTCGATCCGGTGACATCAGCTTTCACCTTTGCCCACACCGCCGGGTCCGCCACGGATACCGCGCTCTCCGATGCGATTCCGCTGCGGCAATCGACACGGGGACTTTATGATGGTTCAACCCTAACCGCGGCAGAGATTGGCCTGCTGGACGCCGCCGCCCGCGATCCGGAGGTGGAGCTGATCCTGATCACGGACCAGAGACAAATGGGCCAACTGGCGGACCTGATCGCCGCCGCAAACACCGCACAGATTGAAGACCCCGCCTTCATGACCGAGTTGAAAAGCTGGATGCGGTTCAACCCGCGACGCGCCCTGTCGACCGGCGACGGGCTGTTCAGCGCCACGAGCGGCAACCCGAACCTGCCCGACTGGCTGGGGCCTACCATGGTGAACTGGATGTTCACGGCAGAGGGTGATAACAAGCAAACTGCCACCAAGATCACCTCGTCCGCCGGTCTGGCGGTATTCGTGGGCGCCAAGGAGGACCCCGCGCACTGGGTCAGGACGGGGCGCGCCTGCCAACGGTTTGCGCTGCAGGCAACGGCACTCGGGCTGAAGCACGCGTTCCTGAACCAACCTGTCGAAGTGGCAAGCTATCGCCCGGACCTGTCCGCCCTGATCGGGGTAACGGGGCAGAGGCCCGATCTGGTGATGCGGTTCGGTCGGGGAAACGCCATGCCGTTTTCAGCACGCCGGCTGGTTGATGCGGTGCTGACATGAACCCGCCCTTTACAGCTGCCGATTTTCTCGCCGTGTTCGCCGCTTACAATGCCGCGATCTGGCCGGTACAGATCGCTGCCTATGCGCTCGGGCTGCTGGCCGTCGCCGCCATTTCCGTTCCACGAAGAGGACTGATGCGATCTGCCTTTGCGGCACTGTCGATGCTCTGGGCATTCACCGGTATCGGCTACCACCTGCTCTTCTTTGCCGCGATCAATCCCTTGGCGCCGGCGTTTGCTGCGTTCTTCGTCCTTCAAGCCATCCTGCTATTGGCCAGCGCCATCCGTCCAGGCGACCTGCACCTGCGTTTTGAGCAAGACGCTCGATCCATCGCGGGGTTGATCACGCTCGTCTATGCTCTCGCAATCTATCCGGTCCTGGGAATATGGGCCGGGCATGGGGGAATGGCCGGGCCGGTGTTCGGCGTGGCACCTTGCCCCACGACGATCTTCACGATCGGCTTGCTGCTTTTCGCGCGTGGACGCTGGGTGATCTGGCTGTCGGTCATCCCGATCATGTGGTCGCTGATCGGTCTGGCAGCAGCGATCCAGCTTGGCATCCTCGAAGATCTGGCGATGCCCCTCGCAGGCGCCGTCCTTGTCGGGACATTGGCAGCGCAGTCCCGCGCATCGCGGCATCGTCAGCCGTCGCAGTCCTGAAACCCGGACCATCCAAATCACAGGGAAAAGCCCAGAATGATAAGGACAACAGCTTTGGTCTTCAGTGTCATGGCCGTCTTGCTCGGTGCGCTTTGGCTGCTGCAGGGGTTGGGGGTCGTTCATCTGCGGCCCCTTCTGTGCTTTGCCGATTGCGCCCCGGTTCAGGGCCCATCGGTCACCTGGGCGGCGATTGGGGCGGTCATGCTGACGGTCGGCGGGGTCTGTGTTCAGTGGGCCCGCAAGCAAAGCCCAAAGTGACTCCGAAAGGATAACCGATGCAGATCCTGACATGGGTGACCGTCGCGGCAGCAGGCCTTGTGCTGGCCTATGCCGCAACTTCGGCATTTGGCGCGTGGCGCTGGTCCCTGGCGACCCGCAATCTGGTCGCAGAGCTGGATGCCGGTCGCGTGGCCCCGACCGCCAACCGCCATCACTCGGCCGAACTGGCGGGCCTGCCCGCCCCGGTGCAGCGGTATTTCCGTGCCGTACTGACCGACGGCCAGCCTATCGTCACCGCTTTGCGTCTGACCCAAAGCGGGATGTTCAACATGAGCGCCACCGCCGATCAATGGAAACCCTTTACCGCGACCCAGCTCTTTACCACCGCGCGGCCCGGTTTTGTCTGGGACGCCAACATCACGCTGTTTCCCGGCGTGCCGGTGCGCGTGGTCGATGCCTTTGTCGCAGGCAAAGGGCTGCTGCGTCCCACGATCCTGGGGCTTTACGGATTGGGCACAATGCAAGGGACGGGCGAAATCGCACGCGGGGAATTGCTGCGCCATTTCGCGGAAAGCGTGTGGTTCCCGACTGCCCTTTTGCCCAGTCAGGGCGTGGTCTGGCAGGCGGTCGATGACACGTCCGCCAAGGCCACTATGACGGATGGGCCGATCAGCGTCACGATGCAGTTCCGTTTTGGTGCAGACGACCTGATCACATCGGTCTCAGTCGAGGGCCGTGCGACCACGGTCGGCACGGCCACCGTGCTGATGCCCTGGGAATGCCGCATGTCGAACTACCAGACCCGGGACGGCATGCGCGTGCCGCTGACGGGCGAGGCGTTGTACATCATGCCGCAGGGGGAGCGGGCTTACTTCAAGGGCACGATTGACACGATTTCTTTTAAGTTCGCACCATGAGCGTCGAGCCTACCCCGTCACCACCCCATCCCCTACCACGATCTGCCGCCGACAAGTCGCCGCGATCTTCTCGTCATGGGTCGAGATCAGGAACGTCGTCCCCTCGTCCCGGTTGATCTGGCCGATCAGTTCCATCACTTGGCTGGCAGATGCGCGGTCGAGGTTGCCGGTGGGCTCATCCGCCAGCACCAGTTCCGGGCTGTTCATTAGGGCGCGTGCCACGGCGACGCGCTGTTTCTGGCCGCCCGACAGGTTGATTGACGGAAAATCGACCCGGTCGGCCAGCCCCATCCGGCCCAGCAAATCGCGGCCCCGCGCACGCGCGGCCGCTGTTTCGCGCCCTTCGCGCACGGCGGTGGGAAAGATCACGTTCTCCAGCGCGGTAAAGTCGGGCAAGAGGTTGTGGAACTGAAACACGAACCCGATATGGCGGTTGCGGAAATCCGTCAGGGCGCGATCACCCGCCGTGGTCAGGTCCACCCCCAGCATTATGTGGCTGCCCGATGTGGGCTGCATCAACGTGCCCAGGATGGTCAGAAGCGTGCTTTTGCCCGATCCGGACGGGCCCAGCAGGGCCGCAAATTCGCCCTTGTCCATCCGCAGCGACAACCCGCGCAGGACGCGGGTTTCCGCCTCGCCCGCGCCATAGGTCTTGACCAGATTTTCCACCGCCAGAAGACCGGTCATTGGCCAATGGCCGTCACCGGGTCCACCCGTGCCGCCGACCGCGCAGGCAGGATCGCGGCCAAAGTGGCGATGACGACGGTCAGGATGATCGCCAGCCCGAACGCGCCTTCGGTGATGTCGATGGGCATGACGCCCGGGTTTGCGGAATTGCGCGGCGGGAATTGCGACAGCACCAGATAGCCCAAGCCCGCCCCCGTCACGCCTCCGACCAGGCCCACCAGCGCGCCCTGACTGACAAACACGAAGACCACGAACCGCCGACTTGCCCCCATAGCGCGCATGATCCCGATCTCGGCCTTGCGCCGGTAGGTGGACAGTAGCAGCGACGACGCGATGCCGATCACGATCGACACCATGGCAAAGGTTTTCAACAGGATGCCGGTCTGGTCCTGCGCGCGCAGCGCCGACAGAACCTCGCCCCCGATCACCGTCCAGGACTCGGCGTTCAGGCCGGTGATTGCCGTGATCCGCAGCGCAGTTGCATCGGCCTGCATCAGGTCGGCCAGCTTGATCTCGATGCCCGTCACCCCTTGCGGCAGGGCAAACAGGGTGCGGGCCGTATCCAGACTGACATAGGCGGTGGAGCCGGCGAACCCGCCCTGCCCCAACTTGTAGATGCCCGACACCGTCATCAGTGCTGTGATCCCCGGCCGGGTATCCAGCCGGATGGTGTCGCCCACCGCCAGATCCAGATCGTCGGCCAGCGTCTGGCTGATGACCACCAGCCCCGTGCCCACCCGAACCGACCCTGCCACCATGTAGGTTTCCAGTTGCACGATCGCGGATTCCTGCCCCGGTTCCACCCCGATGACCGCCACCTGTGACACCTGCGCGCCGCGCGTCATGAAGCCGCTGCCGGTGATCTGGGGCGACACGGCAACCACCCCCGGCAGGGCCGCAATCATCGGCACATAAATTGCCTCGTCCCGCACGCTCGCCTGCCGCAGCGCCGATTTCTCCTGCGCCAGCAGGATCTGCCCCGCACTTTGGTCGATCAGCAGCGCAGGCTCTTCAACCTCGGCGGTGATGCTGACATGGCTCAGATCACCCGCGATACTGTCGAGGATATAATTTGCCAGCCCCCCGATGAGGGCGCTCATGAAGATGAAGATGAACACGCCCAGAGCGACGCCCAACAGCAGAAGTGCTGTTTGCGCCTTGCTGGACAGAAGGTAGCGGCTCGCGATCTTGAAGGCGTAAAGCATCAGGGGACCGGTCCTGCATCTGGCACGGTGATCGCCAGCCCGTCCGACAGACCCGTCGCATCGGTGATAACCACGTCACCGGCGGCGAGCCCTTGGGTGACCTGAACGCGGTCCGCAGGCCAGTCCACAATGCTGACGGTCCGTTTCACTGCGACGCCCGACGCCGCAACAAACACGGTGGCACCCGCAGCATCCGCCACGACCGCCGCACGCGGCACCGCAATTGCGGCGTCCTGCCTGTCCACAATGATGTTCGCCGTCACCGTCAGACCAACCGGCGCTGCGACCGGATCATCGAAGGCGATCTTGACGGCCAGGCCGCCAGTCGCCGCCTCAACCTGCGCCGCCACAAAGCTGACGCTGCCGTAATGTCTGGTGGTGTCGCCCTTCAGTTGCAGCACCGCTTCCAGACCGGGCGTGATCAGCGCGGCATACCCCTCGTCCACATCGGTTTCGACAACCAGTTGCCCAAGATCGGCGATGGAAAACAACGGCCTGGTCAGGTCCACGGATTGCCCCGTCTCGGCATTTCGGGTCAGAACCGTACCCGCCACCTGCGCCAAAATCGTGAATTTTCCAAGGTCGATCTGCATCTGATCAAAGACGGCCGCCAGACGTGCAACCTCTTGCGTCGCGGTCTGTTGGGCGGCCCTGGCCTCTTCAAGGGCCGTCCGCGTGATGTTTTGGCCCAGTGCCTCTGCCCGCGCCAGATCGGCATCGGCTTGAGATAGCCCCACCAGACCGGCATCGAGACCCGCCATGGCCTGGCGAACCTTTGCCTGTTGGCCAGACGCATCGATGCGCGCCAGAACATCGCCCTGCGCCACCTCGGCACCTTCCTCGCCCAGAACTTCGGTCAAGTCGCCACCGACCGAGGGTTTCACCTCGACCAGATGCAAAGGGGCGATCCGCCCGTTCACCGCCAAGACGCGCGTCAGCGGTCCGGGTGCGACGGTCTCGACCGTGACCGGCAGACCTTTGGTGACCCAGGGCTCAAAATACAAGAGCGCAGCCGCTGCAACGACAAGCGCTGTCAGACCTGCCCAGATCCATCGCGACCGTTTATGCGGCGCGGGCCCGTCAGGTGAGGGCGGCACCTGAACTGCTGGAATCGTCAGCTGACCGATCCTTGCAGGCAACGGCGCACCTGGCCCTGCGGCGGCGGACGGGTCGGCCCGGGTCTTGGTCTTGTCAACCATCCGCTGACCACTGGGCAGACCCGCATGAGCTCAGGGCCGCCCGGGCCACAGCCAGCGGGCAGGAGCGGGCCGATGGGCTGGCTGCGATCATTTGACGGTTCCTGCATGCAACGGCGCTGCTTCAAGTCGGGCTCGCCGACTTGAACTTTCGGGATCATTGCTGATCAGATCCCAAAGCGCCCTGACATGGATCAGTACCGCTGCGTCCACAACAATGTCTGAACCAAGCCAGGTTTGGTGAAGGCAACATCTCTGCAGTAGGATGGACCTTCATGAGCCAAAGAGCGGTCACCACCATGCCCAGATCAGATCGTATCGCGCAAACGGTCAGGTCGAACGCATGAACCAAACGATCGGTGGGACACTTTTCACGAAAAGACATGAACACTTTTGGGAGACTCGACTGTCCCACCGCCACCTAACTGTCTGCCTCATCATGCTTGTCGTCGCCCCCTACGGGCTGCCACATTCCACAGATACCGTGTCTTCTGAGCGCTTGATGTGGACGAATGGTCTGACCGCCAGCATTTTCCGCGCTGCCCCGCGCTACCCCTTTCGAGGTCTGACGGCAAGTGATCGCCAAACTGCAAGCTCCTGACGAACCTGCGGGAGGTGTTCAGATCAACCGACCCGACCCGTAGTTCGTTCGGGATGGGGGGCCCCAACTTCAAGGCGTTCAGGCTAGGTCGCAGTCTTCGTGGCTTCCGCCTTGGCGACATGGCGTTTCACGGCGACAAAGCTGTCGGGCGTTACAGAGATCGAGTCGATCCCGGCTTTGACCAAGAGGCGGGCGAAGCCAGGGTCATTCGACGGGGCCTGGCCGCAGAGACCGACCTTGGCCCCGGCCTTGTGGGCGCGGGCGATCAGGGTTTCGATCATCCATAGGACGGCGGGATCGGATTCGTTGAAGAGACCAGCCAGCTCTTCGGCGTCTCGGTCGATGCCGAGCGTCAGCTGGGTCAGGTCGTTCGAGCCGATGGAGAAGCCATCGAAGCGGGTGGCAAAGTCTTTGGCAAGGATCACGTTCGCAGGAATTTCGCCCATGACATAGACCTGCAATCCGTCCTTGCCGCGTTTCAGTCCGTACTTCGCCATGGTGGCAAGCACGCGGTCGGCTTCCTTCGGGCTGCGGCAAAAGGGAATCATGACCACGACATTGTCGAACCCCATCTCGTTCCGCAGCCGGTGGATCGCCTTGCATTCCAGTGCAAAGCCCGCCTCATAGCGCGGCGAATAGTAGCGCGAGGCGCCGCGGAAGCCGATCATCGGGTTCTCCTCCTTCGGCTCGAATTCGCGGCCACCGAGAAGTTCTGCATATTCGTTGGTCTTGAAATCGCTCATCCGCACGATGACCGGCTTGGGATAAGCGACCGCAGCGATCTGCGACAGGCCACGGGCAAGGCCGTCGACAAAGAATTCGGTCTTGTCGGCGAAGCCCTTGGTAAGCTCGGCGATCTCGGCGGCGGCGGCCTCGTCCTTTAACCTGTCGTAATGAACAAGGGCCATCGGGTGAACCTTGAGGGCGTTGTTGACGACGAACTCCATCCGCGCAAGGCCGACGCCGTCGATGGGCAGGCGCCACCATCGGAAGGCCGCAGAGGGGTTGGCGAGGTTCAGCATGATGTGGGTGCGGGTCTTCGGCAGGTCATCGACGCGAAGTTCCTCGGAGGTGAATTCGGCGATGCCTTCGTAGATCACCCCCTCGTCGCCCCCGGCGCAGGAGACGGTGACCTCTTGCTCGTCGTGCAGGATATGGGTGGCGTTGCCGGTGCCGACGATGGCGGGCAGGCCCAGCTCGCGGCTGACGATCGCAGCATGGCTGGTGCGGCCGCCGTGGTCGGTGACGATGGCCGAGGCACGTTTCATGATCGGGACCCAGTCGGGGTCGGTGGTGCCGGTGACGAGGATCGAGCCGTCGACGAACTGGTCGATCTCATGGGCGCTCTCGATGATGCTGACGCGTCCCGTGGCCACGGCGGCGCCGACGCTTAGACCTTTCAGAAGCGGCTTCCCGGCCTTCTTCACGGTGTAGGACTTGATCGCCCCGGTATCGACGCGGGATTGCACGGTTTCCGGGCGGGCCTGGACGATGAAAAGCTCGCCCGTGTCGCCGTCGCGGGCCCATTCCATGTCCATCGGCAGGCCATAGTGATCTTCGATCGTTACGGCCATCCGGGCGAGGTCGAGGATTTCGGCATCGCTCAAAACCCACGCGGCGCGTTCGGCCTTGGAGGTGGGGACGTTCTTCGTCTCGCCGCTGGCGCTGCCGGCATAGATCATCTTGATCTCTTTCGAGCCGCGGATCTTCTTCACGATGGGCGTCAGCGACTTCTTCGCCAGAAAGGGTTTGTAGACCTCATATTCATCGGGGTTCACCGCACCCTGCACGACGTTTTCACCCAGACCCCAGGCGGCGGTGATCAGCGCGACCTTGTCAAAGCCGCTTTCGGTGTCGATCGAGAACATCACCCCCGAGCCGCCGGTATCCGACCGCACCATGCGCTGGACGCCGATCGAAAGCGCCACCTTGGTGTGACCGAAGCCTTTCAGCTGGCGGTAAGTGATCGCCCGATCGGTGAAGAGCGAGGCATAGCAGCGCCGGCAGGCGGCCAGCACAGCCTTTTCGCCCCGGACGTTGAGGTAGGTTTCCTGCTGGCCAGCGAAACTGGCATCCGGCAGGTCTTCAGCCGTGGCGGAGGAGCGGACTGCGACGGGAAGGTCGGTGGTCTTGGCCCGCCGAGACAACTCGCGATAGGCGCTCAGGATGTCGGCTTCGATGTCCTTCGGCCAATCGCCCTGCAGGATCATCGCGCGAACCTGCGAGCCTGCCTCGTGCAGCGAGATCTTGTGATCCTGCCAGCGCGAAATCACGTCGTCGATCCGGGCGTCAAGCGTGTTTGCAGTGAGATAGGCACGATAAGCATCGGCGGTGGTCGCAAATCCGCCAGGGACCTTGATCCCCTTCTTGCCCAGTTGGCGAACCATCTCTCCCAAAGAGCTGTTCTTGCCTCCCACCAGTGCGACATCGCCGCGCGAAAGGTCTTCGAACCACATGACATTGACGGATTTCTTCGGCATCGTGCACTCCTCGGGGGCTGTCGAAACTGCATTAACAATCATGCGCCTTCCAATTCGTCCCGGTCTTGACGCGGATCAAAGCCGAGCAGGAAAATCCACGCTTTACTGTACCGGAAGCAGAAATGGGGTCCGAAGATGATCAAGGCCGATATCCTGAACGTAATGACCCGGATCAAGGGCGCTTCGGCGCTGGATGATGCGTTACTGATTGACGCGGCAGACGTTGTTCGGCGGGTCTTTTCGTCGGTGCCAGTCCTGTCGCAGGCCACACTGGAACCGGTTGAAGAGGTTCTGCATCTGATCGACCTTTGCCTTCCGGGCTGGTCGATCCAGCTGACCGGCAAGGCGATGGAGCCAAATGGTCACTGGCGCTGCTCGTTGCGCGAAACCCGGGGCAGCGACGAAATTGACCTTGTCGGTCTCGGGGCTGGCAAGGTGGTAGCGCTGGCCCTTCTGGAAGCGTTGTTGAATGTGGCCGAGCAAAAGGCGCGGGGCTGAAACCGGAAGCGGGGGTCGCAACGCAGTGGTGATGAGTCCAAGCTCCGCGCTTCTCGCGTTTGACCTCCATCGCCACCCATTCTGGACCTTAACGAGGTGGTTTTCCATACTGGGAGTCCCTATGCCATGGCGGCCGAGATCGTTTTTCGCGCGACAGGACTGACCAAGGTCTACCGCAACGGGGCCTTGGAAGTGCATGCTTTGCGCGGCATCGATTTTCAGGCGCGTAAGGGCGAGTTCGTCGTGATCCTCGGACCGTCCGGTTCGGGCAAGTCCACCTTTCTCAACATCGTCGGCGGGCTTGATAAGGCGTCAGCGGGCGAGGCATGGTTCGAGGAACACCAGCTGACCGCGCTTGATGAAAAGGGGTTGACCCAATACCGGCGCGACCATGTCGGCTTTGTCTTCCAGTTCTACAATCTCGTCCCCAGTTTGACCGCCCGCGAGAACGTCCAGCTCGTCACCGAAATCGCCCGCCGGCCTATGTCGGCCGATGAGGCGCTGGCGCTCGTCGGCCTTTCAGAACGCGCTGACCACTTCCCCGCCCAGCTTTCCGGGGGCGAACAGCAACGCGTCGCCATTGCCCGCGCCATCGCCAAGAACCCCGAGGTCCTTTTGTGCGACGAACCTACCGGGGCGCTTGATAGTGCTACGGGGATCAAGGTGTTGGAGGCGCTGACCCAGGTCAACCGGGCGGTGGGGGCCACTACGCTGGTCATCACCCACAACGCCGCGATCCGCGACATCGCCGACCGCGTGATCCGCTTTGCCGATGGCCGGATCGTCGAGGAAAGCGTGAATGCCACGAAAAAGGCCGCGGCGGAGGTCTCATGGTAGTCGCTCCTCTTCGGCGCAAGGTCCTGCGTGATCTGATCAGGCTTTGGGCGCAAGTTCTGGCGATCGCGCTTGTGCTTGCGGCCGGGGTCGCGACGCTGATTCTGGGGAACGGCGCCTATTCCTCGCTGTATGAAACCCGCGCGCGTTACTATGAGGAAAACCGCTTCGCCGATGTCTTTGCCGACGTCACGCGTGCACCCCGCGCGCTGCTTGCCGAGATCGAGGAGATCGAGGGCGTGCTCGACGCCGAAGCGCGGATCGTCAAGCTTGGGCTTCTTGACCTGGAGGGCATGAAGGAACCGGGCTCGGTGCTTTTCGTCTCGCTGCCCGGCAGTAATGGCGCGGGTCTGAACCAGCTTTACTTGCGCCTCGGGCGGCTTCCGGACCCCCAGTCCACCAGCGAGATCGTCATTTCCGATGGCTTTGCCAAGGCGCATCGCCTGACTCCGGGCGACACCCTGCCGGTGCTGATGAACGGCAAGGAACGAAAGCTTCTGATCACCGGCGTCGCCCTGTCGCCCGAGTTCATCTATGCGCTAGGCCCAGGCCAGATGATGCCCGACCCGCGCCGCTTCGGCACCGTCTGGGCGCCGCGCGCCAGCCTCGAGGCATCGTTTGACCTAGAGGGCGCGTTCTCGAATGTTGTCCTTAAACTTGCGCCCGGCGCCAACCCGGACCGGGTGATCGAGAGGTTGGACCGGCTGACCGCGCCCAATGGCGGGATCGGCGCTTCGCCACGCAAGGATCAGATCAGCCACGCGTTTCTGGATGCCGAACTCAAGCAGCTTTCGGCGATGGTGAAGATCTTGCCGCCGATCTTCCTGCTGGTCGCGGCCATGCTGGTCAACATGACGCTGTCGCGCCTGATCACGTTGGAGCGCGAGCAGATCGGGCTTTTGAAGGCGATCGGCTACTCTTCGCGCGCCATCGCCCAGCACTACATCGAATTCGTGCTTCTCATCGCGCTCGTCGGAATCCTGATCGGCATGGCAGCTGGAACCTGGCTTGGGGCGGGGCTGGCACAGATGTACGCGCGGTTCTTCTCGTTTCCCTATCTGGTCTTCACCCGCGATCCGCAGATCTACGGGCTGGCTGCTGTCATCACGATGGCCTCTGCCATAGGCGGCGCTCTTTACGCTGTCCGAACCGTCGTGCGTTTGCCCCCTGCCGTCGCGATGGCACCGCCCGCACCCGCGACCTACCGGCAACGCATGGGCTGGTTCCGAAGACTTGTGCCCCTGCGCCAAACCGGCGTCATGGTAGCGCGTCATCTTTTCCGCTGGCCGTTTCGTACCGCGTCCAGCACGCTTGGCGTGGCGATGGCGGTGGCGATCCTGGTAGCGTCCCTTTGGTCCTTCGGGTCGATCAACTTCATGATCGACGTCACCTTTTTTCGCACCGAACGGCATGACGCGCAGGTGGTCTTCGCCGCACCCGAGCCGCAGCGCACCCTTTTCGCGGTCCGCCAGATGCCGGGCGTGCTGGTGGCCGAACCCTTCCGCTCGGTCACGGCGCGGATCAGCCGCCGGAACCTCTCGAAAAAGCTTGCCATCGGCGGGCACCCTGCCGGGTCGCGGCTTTCCTTGGTGCTGGATCCGGACCTGCAGCCAATGGAACTGCCCCGGGCTGGATTGATCCTGTCCGAAGCCTTGGCCGATGCGCTGGCCGCCCGGCCCGGAGATCTGGTCACCGTCGAGGTGCTGGAGGGTTCGCGGCCGATCGTAACCCTGCCGGTCAGCGGTGTTTCCTTGGGCTATGTCGGGCTTGGCGCGACGATGGAAATCGGTGCGCTGAACCGGCTGATGGGCGAGGGCGCGCTCGTTTCGGGTCTGAACCTGATGATCGACGAAGGGCAGGATGCCGCCTTCTACGCCGCCGCCAAGGCTGCGCCAAAGACCGAGCTGATCACCGTCACGGCGCTGATGGTGGAACGTTTTCAACAGACAGTGGCCGAGAACATCACCGTGATGATCACCGTCTACTCTGCCCTTGCCACGATCATCGCGGTGGGTGTGGTCTACAACTTTTCGCGCATTGCCCTGTCCGAACAGGGGCGCGAGCTTGCCAGCCTGCGCGTGCTTGGCTTCACCAACCGTGAGGTGTCAGGCGTCCTTTTCGGCGAACTGGCCGCTGTTGTGTTGATGGCGCAACCCATCGGCTGGCTGATCGGCTATGGCATCGGCCTTGCCATGGTCGCCGCCTTTTCCTCGGACCTTTATCGCGTGCCCTTCGTCATGGGGCGCGAGGTCTTTGCGACCGCAAGTCTGGTCGTTCTGGCCGCAGCCCTGGTCTCGGCCGTCGCGATCCGGGGCCGGATCAACAATCTCGACATGATCGAAGTTCTGAAGACACGGGAGTGATCCATGCGCCGCCTTGTCCCCGCCACCGCCTTGCTTGTCCTGATCGGGTTTCTGGTCTGGGCCTTCGTCCCCCGACCCGTCGAGGTAGATCTGGCCGAGGTCGCGCCCCGCACGCTTGAAATCGCGGTCGAAGAGGAAGGAGAGGCCCGCATCCGCGATGTGTTCACCGTCTCGGCCACGATTACCGGCAAGTTGCAGCGCATCAGCCTTCACGCGGGTGACAGCGTGACCGAAGGCGAGACGGTCGTCGCCTCCATCGGTCCCGCAGCGCCGGTCCTGCTGGACAGCCGGTCAAGGGCTGTGGCCGAGGCGGCCGCCGCCGCCGCTCAGGCCGCGATGGACCTGGCCCGCGCCCAGCTTGCGCAGGCCGAGGCGACCTATGAGTTCATGACCAGCGAGGCCAACCGGGCCATCGCGCTTTACGAAAAGGGCGCGGTCTCGCAGCGGGCCTATGACAACTCGATCCGCGAGCGGAAGACGGCACAGGCGGCCGTCAGCAGCGCGGTCGCCAATCTGGCGGTCCGCGAGAAGGAACTGGAAAGCGCGCTTGCCGTTCTGCGCCCGGACAGGTCCGACGAGGCGGGCTATTGCTGCGTCAAGATCGTGGCACCGGTCTCGGGTCGCGTGCTGCGGGTGCTGACCGAAAGCGAACAGGTGGTTCAGCCGGGAACCCCGATCCTGGAAATCGGCGATCCGGGCAGCCTCGAAATCATGGTCGAGCTTTTGTCGCGCGACGCCGTCAGGGTAAAGGAAGGCGCGGTGGCGACGATCACCGGCTGGGGCGGCGCACCGGTTGCCGCACGGGTCGAGCGGGTGGAGCCTTCCGCTGTGACCAAAGTCTCAGCCCTCGGGATCGACGAGCAACGGGTCAAGGTGATTCTTGCTCTGACTGGCGCAGCGGACGAATGGAGCCAGCTTGGCCACGGTTTCCGGGTCATCACCCGGATTGCGCTTTGGCGCGAGGACGAGGTTCTGACGATTCCCGTCGGTGCCCTGTTCCGCGATGGCGCCGACTGGGCGACCTATGTCGTCCGGGATGGGAGGGTGGCCCTGCGGCGGATCACCCTTGGCGAACGTAACGAAGAGTTCGCGCAGGTGCTGGAAGGACTGCAGCCGCGCGACCTTGTGATCCTGCATCCCAGCGATCTTGTGACCGATGGCATATCCGTAGCGCCTCGCCCGGCGGCTGAGAGTTCGACAAATCAACCCTGAGCGCCGGACTTCACGGGCCCGGCACCTTCTGGGATAAGCCCCGCAACACGCCTTTCGTCAGGATCTAAGCAACAGGGCTGCCTTTTGATCCTTCATCTTGGATGTTTGATCCCGCGGCGCGTGGCAAGGCCGTCCGATACGACATGCGGCGCTATCGATGGCGCAACCGCATCGGGATCAAGTTCGGAAGGCTCAAGGACGGGCACCACATCGCAACCCGCGACGACAGGTGCCCCAAGGTTGTCCTGTCCGCCAGCATCCACGCCTCCGACAGGCTGCCACTTTTCAAAAGAAGAACACACCTTGACACTGCCCCTTTGGCTGGCTTGTCTGATGCAGGATTGCTGCCTGTTCCGGCGGCGGAAACAATTGCACAGGTGACCCGTGACCCCTCTTTCCCGTATTGCCGTCCCTGCCCTTCTTTGCCTGCTGCCCTGGGCGGCCCAGGCGGCCAGTTGCAGCGACACCGGCGGCAATTATGAAGGCTGGAAATCCGAGATGGCCGCCGAGGCCGCAGCCGAAGGCGTCGGTGATCGTGGGATTGCGGCCCTGATGGCCACGTCTTATTCCAAGGCCACAATCGGCGCCGACCGGAACCAGAAAAGCTTCAAGTACAGTCTGGACAAGTTCCTGCAGGTACGCGGCGCGGAAACAATCATCGCCCAGGGCCGGAGCCGCAAGGCCAAGAACGCCGACTTCTACGCCAGCCTTGAAGCCGCCTACGGCGTACCTGCCGGGGTCCTGATCGCGATCCACGGCATGGAGACCGGCTTTGGCGGCTTCATGGGCGATACCAATGTCGTCTCGGCCATCGCGACCCTGACCTATGATTGCCGCCGGTCGGATTTCTTCCGGCCGCATCTGATCGGCGCGCTTAAGATGGTTGACCGTGGCTCGATCTCGGCCAAGACCGTCGGGGCCAAGCATGGCGAGCTTGGCCATACCCAGTTCTTGCCCGGCAACGCGCTGAACTATGGCGTCGACGGCAACGGCGATGGTGCGGTCGATTTCAACAATGTCGCCGATGCCCTGGCTTCGACCGCCAACTATCTGCGCCAGAAGGGGTGGAAACCTGGCAAGGGCTATCAGGAAGGCGAAGCAAACTTTGCCGTGATCAAGGAATGGAACGCCGCCACGGTTTACCAGCAGGCCATCGCCATCATGGGCGCGCAGATCGACGGTTAAGGTCTGCGCCCAAGCCTTCCGAAAGGTGGCCCGGCCCATCAATCCATACCCCCATCAATCCATCGAACGGGTCTGCGGAAATTCATCAGCTGTCGCGAGCGTCAACCTTGACGAACGGGGTCTCAGCAAGCGGGACGACCGGCTAGACTGAACTCCGGCCGACGCCCGTTACGCAGACTGCTCAAACCCTTCCAGCAGCTTTCGGCCGTTCCGCGCCATGCGGTCAGCCAGACGGGTCTGTCGATAGCCTTCGGGAATAAACTTCACCTCCAGCTGGACCAGACCTTCGCTGATCTCGGGGAACAGCAGATGGATCTCCTCCCGCGCCTCGGGCGACAGGGCCGCCACGGCTTCGGGACGCAGAAGCAGGCTTTCACTGGGTGCCCCGTGCGCAAAGACCACCTCATGCTCGTCAAAAAGCAGATGGACATAGTCGATCGTAGCGATCTCATCATCGACATAGATGCCCGGCAGCGCGGTCAGTTTGATGGCCGAAATCAGGACGTCGCTCTGGCCGAACATCCGTTCACAAATCGGCGAACTGACCAGCATCCGATGCTGGCGCGACACCCAGAGGTCGGCATGGGGCAGACCCTGACCCAGCGCCCCGGCGCAAATCCTGACCGGGCGGTATTTTTCATCTGACGCCATCTCGGTCGCACAGACCCGGCGATGCCCCACCCATCTGACCGGCTTTGGCCCTGTTTCGGTGACCACCATGTCGCCGACCCTGATGTCATGGGCGGCTTTCCGGCCTGACGGGATTTCGATCAGGGTTGATCCGCCGAAGCAAACGAGAAGCTCGATATTGTCAACAATTGCGCCGAACGAATTGTCTGGCCCAAGTTCCGTGAACCGCACCGTGTAGATCCCTGCGGCCGGGAATTCCACCGGGACGGAATAGGGGGTGTAGACATTTACAGCGGGCAGAATGGTCGCTGTCGCGATGACCACCCCGCTGCTGTCCAAAATATCAACCCGGAACCCGTCGCTTCCAGCGGTGACATTGGCGGTGCGAAGTGCCGCGGCAAAGGTCAACTCGGTCTCGATCGGTCCCGAGATGGTGACGCTCTGCTGCATCACCGTCGTCTGACCTGCGTTGCCGTCCAGCTCGGCGACCCGATTGGTCGCGCCATTTCCAAGATAGGCGTTCTCGGTGAAATTTGTCTCGATGTCGGTGCCAGACCAACCCACGGACTGCAGATCGAACGTACCGTTTACGATGATATTGGTTGGCGGGGGCATGGCTCTCTCGTGGTCTCGCGATGGCTGAAAGCTATGAAGTCCGGATAAAGAAATGATTACAGTCTGCCATCGACTGGCATCTTGGGGCATATGGATGCCCGACGCCCATTCCTCGACCGATTCCTACCCGTGGCTTTGACCCGGCACAACGGGTTCGACTTCCCTCTGGCCGCCACGTCATTACAACCCAGCAACAGCCATGTGACTGGTATTCGCACGCCGGATCGGCTTGATGGACGCCAGACCATCAGTCCCGGAGCCATCATGCTGCGCTGCCTTGCCGTCCTTTTTCTCCTGACCGCCTCTGCCCAGGCCGACACCGCCGACGGCGAAGCGCTGAAAGCGATGACCTGGGACCAGATCGTGGGCGAAGCCCGGGGTGGTACGGTCAACTGGTTCATGTGGGGTGGGGCCGACAACATCAACCGCTATGTCTCGGACTACATCGGCGGCGTCCTGAAGCGCGACTACGACATCACCCTCAACCGCGTCCCGATCACCGATGCGGCCGAGATCGTGAACCTGATCCTCTCGGAAAAAGAGGCCGGAGTGCTGGAGGCAGGCACGGTCGACCTCCTCTGGATCAACGGCGAGAATTTTCGCTCGATGAAGCAGGGGGGGCTGGCCTTCTGCGGCTACACCGCGATCCTGCCCAACGATGCGCTGGTGAACTGGCAAAACCCCGCCGTCGCCAATGACTTCGGCGTGCCTGTCGAGGGCTGCGAAGTCCCCTGGAACACCGTCCAGTTCGCCTTTGCCCATGACAGCGCCTCGGTCGCGGAACCGCCGCGCGACATGGCGGCCCTCATCGACTGGATCAAGGCCAACCCAGGCCGCTTCACCTATCCTGCGCCGCCCGATTTCACCGGCTCGGCCTTCCTGCGCCATGTCTTCATCCATGCCGCGGGCGACCCGAAGATGCTGCTTGGCCCCTTCGATCAGACAAGGTTCGACAAGGTCGCCACCAAAACCTGGGCGATCCTGAACGAGATCGAGCCCCTTCTCTGGCGCGAAGGCCTGACCTATCCCAACACCGTCACCCAACTGAACGAACTTTTCGCCAATGGCGAGGTGGCCTTCACCTTCAACTACGACCCCGCCCAGTTTGGCTTGGCGGTCGAGGCCGGAATTTACCCGGAAACCGTCCGGTCCTTCGGACTGACCGATGGCACCATCGGCAATACCAATTACACGCTCATCCCCTTCAACTCGCCCAACAAAGCCGCCGCCATGGTGCTGCAGAACCTGCTTCTGTCCGGCGAGGCGCAGCTTGAGAAAGCCAAGACCGAGGTCTGGGGCGCCGCCCCCGCGATCGAGATCGCCCGCACCGCGCCCAAGATCCAGGCGGGCTTCGCGGCCATCAAGGCCCACCCCTCGGTCATCCCTGCCGAAGAGCTGGCCAAATCCGCCCTTCCCGAACTTCAGGCCGACTGGCTGACCGCGATCGAGGCGGGTTGGGCCGCCGAGGTCGGGAACTGAGCGACCGCTCCTTCGTCGCACGCGGCTCGTCCTCGCCGACCCCGCGAGGAGTGCACGAAGTGCATCGACGAGCCCCGCTTGCCCGCCCGCTCAGCATCGCGCAAGCTGGCCCGACACCCAAAGGACCACCGTGACCGATCGCCACCGCATCGCTCTGCTTCTTGCGCCCGCCCTGATCCTCCTCGGCGGGCTCTTCCTGACCGGCCTCGGCCTCACGCTCCTGCGCTCCTTCCGCTACATGCCCGCCCTCGGGATGACCGAACCCGACCTTGCCGCCTACACCGCGATCATTAGCTCACCGGGCTTTCTCAAATCCCTCGCCTTCTCGCTCTGGATCGCCACCGCCTCGACCCTGATTGCTGCCACCCTTGCCCTCGCCTCGGCGATGCTGCTCCGCCAGACCTTCCCCGGCCGCGCCCTGATCAGCTTTCTCTTCCAGCTGAACCTCACCGTCCCCCATATCGTCGGCGCGGTCGGCATCCTCTACCTCTTCTCGCAATCGGGCACCTTCGCCCGCCTTGCCCATGCCGCAGGCCTGATCGCCTCGCCCGCCGGTTTTCCTGCCCTGACCCACGACCCCTACGCCATCGGCATCATCCTGCTTTACGTCTGGAAGGAGCTTCCCTTCATCACCCTCATCCTCCTCGCCAGCCTGCAAAGCATCGGCGAGGATCACGAGGCCACGGCCCGAACCCTTGGTGCCACGCGCTGGCAAGAGTTCCGTTTCGTCCTCCTTCCCCTGCTTCTGCCCGGCCTCCTTTCCGCCTCCGCCCTCGTCTTCGCCTTCGCTTTCGGGGCCTACGAAGTCCCCCTCGTCCTTGGCGCCCATGCCCCGAAGGCGCTTCCCGTCCTCGCCTGGCAAAGCTTTACCGACACCGACCTCTCGACCCGGCCCGAGGCGATGGCCATGGCGATGATCATCGCGGCGATTGGGCTCGGCCTCCTCCTCCTCTACGCCCGCACCCTCCGCAATGGCGGCCCCCATGCGCGCTGACCGGCTCAGAGCCCTTGCAGCGACTGCCCTCGCCATCGCGCTGATCCTGCCCTTCCTGCCGCTCGCCATCTGGTCCGTCGCCCATGGCTGGCGCTTCCCGGACCTTTTGCCCCGCGAGACATCGACCAAAGCCTGGACCTATGCTTTCTCAAGCACCGCCGGAGTCCTTGAAAGCTTCGCCCTGACCACGTTCATCGCCCTGACCACAACCCTTCTCGCCGCCCTGATCGGTGTCCCCGCCGGGCGGGCGCTTGGCCTTTACCGGTTCAAAGGCAAGCGCCTCGTGACCCTCCTCCTCCTGGCCCCCGCGATCCTGCCCGGCCTCGCCGTCGTCTTCGGCCTTCATGGCATCTTCCTTCGCCTCGGGCTTACCGGAACGGTCAGCGGGGTCATCCTTGCCCATCTGATCCCGGTCCTGCCCTACATGACCCTGGTGATGGCCGCCGTCTTCGCAAACTTCGACCCCGCTTTCGAAGACCAGGCCCGCTCCCTCGGCGCTTCCCCGCTGCAGACCTTCCGGCACGTCACCTTGCCCGCCATCCTGCCCGGCCTTCTGACCGGGGCGCTCTTTTCCTTCCTCGTCTCGTGGTCGCAGTACCTTCTTACCCTCGCCATCGGCGGCGGGCGGGTCGAGACGTTGCCCCTCCTCCTCTTCAGTTTCGTGGCCTCTGGCCGCAACGACGTGACAGGGGCCATCGCGCTCCTCTACATCCTCCCCGGCCTCGTGATCCTTCTCGTCACCGCCCGCGTCGTCACCGGACGTGGCGCTGCCCTTGCCGCAGGGCTGCGGCCATGACCGCGCTTACCCTGGCAGGTCTTACAAAAACCTACCCCGGCACCGACCACCCGGCGCTGGACCACCTTGATCTTGCCGTCGAAAGCGGATCGCTCACCACGCTTCTCGGACCGTCCGGCTGCGGCAAGACCACCACGATGAAGCTGATCGCGGGCCTACTCACCCCCGATTCCGGCGACATCCGCCTCGATGGTCGCTCGATCCGCGACCTGCCCCCCGAACGGCGCGGCGTGGCGATGGTGTTCCAGAATCCACTGCTTTTCCCGCATCTCACCGTCGCCGAAAACATCGGTTTCGGCCTGAAGATGCGCGGCCTTTCCACCGAGAAGATCGCCCGACAGGTCGACGCCATTCTGGCGCGCGTTCAGCTAGCCGACCTGGGGCACCGTCGCCCGGTCGCACTTTCCGGTGGCCAGCAACAGCGCGCCGCCCTGGCCCGCGCCCTTATCCTGAAGCCCGATGTGCTGCTTTTGGACGAGCCGCTCTCAAACCTGGACGCTGGCCTGCGCGACGAAATGCGGACCCTGATCCGCACCCTGCAACGCGAAACCGGCATCACCACGTTGGTGGTGACCCATGATCAGGCCGAGGCCGTGGCGCTGTCGGACCACATCGCCCTGCTGCTGAACGGCAGGCTCGCGCAGCATGGTCGGCCCCAGGAGTTCTACCGACGCCCCGCAACCGAAGCCGTCGCCCGTTTCTTCGGCGGGGTGAATTTTGTCTCGGGCAAGTCGCAAGGCGGAACCTTCCATTCCACCCTTGGCCCCCTGACCCTTCCTGAGGGCCTTCTGGAAGGCGACCACCTCCTCACGCTCCGCCCGGAGGCCCTGCGCTTATCCACCGGCCCAAATGCCCGGCACGCGAGAGTTGAGACAGTGACCTTCCTCGGAACCCAGACGCGTGTCGAGCTTTCGGTCTCTGGTACAAGCCTGCAGGCCCTGACGACCCCGGATCAGGCCGCCCTGCTGCTGCCCGGCACGGATATCGATATCTCGCTCCCCCCCGATGCGCTTTGGTTGGTGCCGGCTGCAAAGACTAGAACGGGACAACTCTAGCCGAATTAGGACCACGCCTCCCCGGCAAACCCCATCGGGTCTGCCGCAGCACAACAGTGCCGCAATCCGCCCGGTGGCCCAAAGCCACCGGGTAGCGCCTGCCCTGCCCCCGGCAGGCGCTGCCCTCTGCCGTCTCTTGCGGATGCGGTATTACAGTTGCGTTCCCACATGAGGGGGGCCGACGCCATGGCGTCGTCTTCTCCCGCTCAGGCCAAGTGGCGTTTCCGCCAAGCTTCATCGCGCTGTAAGCTGCCCAACCAATCAGGCACGGCCCCGATAGACCCCGCCAGCGCCCCTATTCCCCGCGCGAGACCAGAAGGACCGCCCGACCTCGGCCCGCATGTTTGGCGGCATAAAGCGCCCGGTCCGCAGTGGCGAGTAGCTGGGTCGCGTCGGGGGTGGCCAGGTCGCTTGATCGCACGATGCCGACGCTGGCCGAGATTTGGCAAGGCTGACCCTCAAACTCCATCGGCTGACAGATGCGGGCGATGATCCGCTCGGCAATGGCTTGCAGGGTTTTGGGATCGCTGCGACCGACCACGATCACGACGAATTCGTCGCCACCGATCCGCGCCGCACAATCCTCGGTCCGAAGCTGTTCCCGCAGGATCCGACCGACATTCTCCAGCACGAAATCGCCCGCCGCATGGCCAAGCGTGTCGTTGACGGCCTTGAAGTAATCGAGGTCCATGTTCATCAGGCCAAAGCTCGCCCGCGCCGCGCAAAGCCGCTCAAGGATCAGGTCCACCGCCCGCCGGTTACGAAGCCCGGTCAGGGGATCGGTCATCGCTTCTTCCTCGGCCGCCATCCGTGCGCCTTCGAGCCGCAGGTTCAGGCCCCGCAACTCTCGGGTGACGGCAGCGTTGGCCTCGGCCAGATAGAGCAGTTCCATCGCCAAGTCCGTCGCCGCGAAATCGGCGTCCGTCAGTGCCAATTCGCGCACAGCGGCGATCAGGTCGATGCCGAACGAGAGGTTCAGAAGGGTCAGATCTTCGCCCTGCAACCGCATCCCAAGGCCCCGCAGGCCCGCCCGCACCCCATTGCGCGGCAAGAGCCGGAAGCGGTGGCCTGCCCGCGCCAGCACATCGTCGATCGTCACCGCCCCACCAGGGGACCGCACTTCGAAAAGATCCTCGAACCGCGCACCAGGGACCGCCTGGTCCTGCAGAACGCGCGCCAGGGTCGGCCCGTAACTTACCGCCCGCCCCTGGTCATCAAGCAACAGATGCATCGGCATGAAATGCGCCAGCACCGCGCGATCAAGCGTCATGCCGTGACCGGGAAGCTTTGCCTGCATCGCCTAGTGCTCCGGCATGGCAAGGTCGAACCGCCGCGCCTTGGCGTGACGGCTGTCAAGCACAGCGATGCTTGTGCAATCATCGGCCCCCGGATCGATCAGGCAAAGCGCACCATAATCATCGGCCATCGCTGTCAGCACCCCCACCAGCACCCGCTGCGTCCCGCGCAGATGCGACTGACAGCGAAGCTCGAACCGGTCGGCCCCCACCTCTTTCACCGTGACATCCGGCAGGTCGAGATCAGGCATCGCGAGCCTGGCGCGCCCCGGAAGCTCTTCCAGCGAATAGAGGAAGTCGGCATAAGACATGCCCCCAAACCGCAGCAGTCTGCGCGCACCTTCCCGGTCGGGGTTCGTCACGAGATAGGTCCCCACGTCTTCCCATATCACTTCAACGGACCGCCCCAGAAGATCCGCCGCCAAAGCCGCGATCCGGTCCGCCGTGCCGGGATCATAGCGCATCATCGGTTCGAATGTCTCGACCGTTAGTTCAGCCCGGCGACAGATATCGTGCCAGGCAACTATACCAAACGTATCAAGCACATAGTCCTGCAGGGACCGCAGCATCAGCGCATCCATCAGGGACCCCTTCATGTTTTGCTGATCGACCTTAGCGCGCGATCCTTAACAAACTGCCTCACGTCAAGGCATGATGAGCAGCCCGCTCTCCCCGATTCCTAGCTGGTTAAGGACTGCCTGCGTCATGGGCGGCGGGGCCACGTGATACTGCCGCAGCAGTGCTGCCGCGTCGGTCGTGCCGATATAGCGGCCATCCGGACGCATGACCGGCCGGGTCCGCACCACACCCCCGTCCACAGACACGCCCAACACCTCGACATAATTCGCATCGCGCTCAAGAAACACCACCGCCTCTTCCCCCGGAAGCGCTGGCATCAGGTCGGCCACCACCATCAGGCAGGCCGGTTGGCCGGTCTCCAGCTTCTTCCCGCAGACCTCCGTCCAATCCAGAAGCATGTAGTCCTCGGTCAGGCCCAGAATGACGGCCCGCGTGCCCGTCGCCGAGGCCGGTTGCACCGGCATCAGCGCCTGAAGCGCTTCCGCCAGTTCGGCACGCGCCGCACCTGTGCCCGCAACCTCTCCCGACAGCACCGCTGCCAGCGCCTCCTGTCCCGGCTCTTTCGCCCGGGCCTCCAACTTGGCCAGGACCGCCGCCCCGGGATTGCCCCAGCTTCTCAGCGTGTAAACATCAAGGTCTTCCACCGCCATCTGCCCACCGATCAACCGCGCCAGCTGGTTCTCGGCTGAAATTCGTTCGGCGTTCAGCACCGGCGTCAACCACAGAGCCGCCACCGCGATCACCCCGAGCGCCAAGTGTATGTTACCCCGCCGGATCCGGTCCATCCAGCCCGGACCGCGCAGGACGGCTGCCGCGTAGACCAGCCCGTAGCCGATCCCGACCGCCGCGATCAGCGCGACGAACACCCGCTCGGGAGACCAGCCATGCTGGCCTACCCGCAACCAGATCGCCCAGAACGCCAGCCCCGCGATGATCGGCAGGATCAGCGCCATGCCTTGTGCAGACCGGCGCTGAACATCACTTTGCGTCGCCTCCGCATCGGTCTGGTCGACCGCGATCGACACCAGCGCGATCCCCGCGGCAACCATGGCCAGCAACAGCATCGCCGGCGAAAACCCGGTGACCAGGCCATTCAGGCCCCGGATCGGCAAGCCGATCAGAAAAACCGCCATCACCGCCAGCACCACTGGCAACAACAGCCGGAACATGCGCAGGACCAGATAGGGCGACAGAAGCTCGGCCAGATCATAGATCACCGCCATCGCAAGGCCCAGCACCGCGCCCGTCACTACCATGGGCACGATGTCATAGTTCAAGAGATCGCCGATCACCTCGATCCCGACGATCCGCAACACTTCATCCGACAGGTAAATCACCAGCCAGATCAGCCCGGTAAACGCCCCCGCCGCCGCAAATCGCAGGACGATCGACCATGCCTCGAAGAAAAGCGCCGCATAGTCGCGCCAGCCGGACTTGGCCCCGGCAATCAGGAACGGCAATGGCAAAGTCGCGACGGCCAGGCCAGCCAGCGCCTGCATCGGTGTGTCGAAGAAATCGCCGGGCTCAGCGTAGCGCAGCAGCGCCAGCGCCACGAGTCCGGCCGCCACAATCGCCAATCCCAGCGCCCTTGGCACGGCCCGCAGCAGCCCAAGCGGCCCAGCCATCGCCAGAACTCCGCCGAACAGGGTCAGGACCAGACCGGTCAGAACCAGCCCGACACGGTCGCCAGCCCAATCTTGGTCCACGGCCTCGACCACCAGCCAAAGCAGCGCTCCCCCCAGCGCGCCGACCAGCGCCAGTTGCACCCGGGTTGCGATCTGGCCGGTCATTGTCCGTCTCCTTCGGTTGGTTCCGACCTTAGACATTCGTCGAACTCCCCCGCATAGTCCGGATTTCCCGGCGGTTGCCAAGGCCCGTGGCAAAGGCCAGCCTCATCCGGCCAAGCGAAAGGACCCGCGATGACCACCACGATCCGCCCCTTGCGCCCCGAAGACGAAGCCGACTGGCGGCGCCTCTGGACCCTATATCTCGAATTCTACAAGGCCACCGTACCCGAGGCCGTCTATGCCTCCACCTTCGCCCGGCTTCTCGGCGATGACCCCCGCGACTTCAGCGGCCTTGTTGCCGAGGTGGAGGGCCAACTCCTTGGCCTGACCCACTACCTCTTCCACCGCCATTGCTGGAAGATCGAAGACACCTGCTACCTGCAAGACCTCTACGTCGCCCCTGAAGCCCGCGGCACCGGCCTTGGCCGCGCCTTGATCGAGGCGGTCTACGCCCGCGCCGACGCCGCCGGGGCACCTGCGGTCTACTGGCTGACCCAGGACTTCAACTACGAAGCGCGCCTCCTCTACGACCGGGTGGCCAAGGTCACGCCCTTCATCCGGTATAGCCGCGCGTAGCAACGGTCTCTCACGCCAACCGGATCACCTCGATCAAGCTGAAGGATGGCGCCACCACCACCAACCTTCTGACCGCGATGACCTATGTTCCCATGGGCCCGCTGAAATCCGCGTTTTACGGCGACGGCTACACCCAGACCCGGACCTACGACCTCAGCTACCGCCTCACCGGCACTGTCGATGCCCTTGGCGGAACGAAACTGCGGGACGTGGCGATGGGGTATTAGGGGCGCGACAACCTCACCTCGATCACCGATGCCCTCCTCCCCGCCAATACCGAGACGTTCGCCTACACCCCCCGCGAAAGCCTCACCACCGCCACCGGCCCCTATGGCTCGCTCGCCTATACCTATGACGGGGTGGGGTGAGGCGCGCCCGGACGGCCTTCCTGTGGAAGGACGTCAGTGCCGAACGCCCGAGCACGCCTGCGAGGGCTGGGGCTGACCGCCAAGCTTGGCACCGCGACCGACACTTACGCCTATCCCCTCACCTCCAACCGCCTCTCCATGATCAACCTCGCCACCGGCGGCACGCGGGGCTTCACCTATGACCTGGCCGGCAACGTGACCACCGAGGCGCGGGCCGGGGGGGCATACTCCTACACCTACAACGCCGCCGGCCGGATGTCGGAGTTCAAGATCAACGGCGTCCTGCAGGCCAGCTACAAATACGACGCGATGGGCCGACAGGCGATCCGGACGCTTTCGACTCCCACCGCCGTGACGATCCACTCGGTCTTCGATTCGGACGGCCGCCGCATCGCCGAGTACAACGAGACCTCCGGCGCGCTCATCCGCGAATATGTCTGGCACGGCTGGGACCCCATCGCGGTCATCGAGGGCGGCACCATCTCCTTCGTCCGCGCCGACCACATCGGCCGCCCCGTCTTCGCGACCAACGCCACCGGAGTCAAAACCTGGACCGCCACCTACACCCCCTTCGGCGGCGTCCACACCTCCACCGGAGCGCCCCCCTCCGCCCGCTTCCCCGGCCAGTGGTTCCAGTCCGAAAGCGGCCTCCACCAGAACTGGATGCGCGACTACGACCCAACGACAGGGAGATACCTCCAGGCCGACCCGCTGGGGCTGGTGGACGGGGCCTCGGTCTACGGCTACGCCGGGCAGAGCCCGATGATGAACATCGACCCGTCCGGCCAATGTGTTGGACCTGCAGTGGTGTGGTGTGCAAGAGCCGCATGGTTCGCGTTCTTCTTGATTGTAGACATTCTTTCCGACGAGGATGGCTGCTACACGTGGGAAGACTTCGGCTGGTTCGTTACGTACTATGCAATCCCGGGTCGCGCGGGCGCAGGGATTCGTTTTGGCAGCAGGTTTGGTGATGATGGGGGGCACGGCGGCGGACCAAAAGCCAACCGGGGCGACGGACCTCCCCCAAAGAGCGCCGACCCAACACCGTCACCTGCGCTTAAGGACAGCCCATATCATCCGAACGCGGTGCGTGACCGGGTACACCCGCAGTACAATCCAAATCCCGCACATGACCCTAGGAGTCCAAAATACAATCCTCACAAGACGCCTGAGCCGCCCGACGCAGCTTCCGCGTATGGCAGCGCGAGACGTTATGGAAACTCATGGACATGGTATGCGAAGGGTGAGGGTGGCTGGTATAGATACTTCTCCGATAATGCGGGCGGGGCGCATTTTAGTGGAATAGAAACTGATGTCAGCGTTATCCGAGAACTTATGAAGGGCCTATGATGCCGATAGTTGGAGAACCATCACGATTTGCAGTCGAGTATGTCTTTGACGACGATATCTACGGCGCATGGATGTTTGGTGATATCTGCTACTGGTGTGCCGGGCTCCGCGTGGGAGATTACGGAATTGGAACATCGCTTCGAGATGTCCTTTTTCAGCTCGATGGTGTGGCTCAGTACAGCCACCAACGTGAAAATCCACGTTTCCAGGGGGTGGCTGCAGCAGGCTTATTGCAGTTGTTAAATTGGGCGTTATACAGCTTTGGGCCAGAAACGAGAGAACATTCTAGTCATGTACCTAATCATGCACCTGAAGACGAACAATGGCTTCGCCATCTTATTTATCCTCGTGTCGACATCTTCGACAATTGGAGAGTATTTCTCGTGGAGAATGCTCAAGTTGCGCGGTTGGTTTTCTCCAAGTATCCATATGACGAAGTCGGCGAGGTCATATTGAAGATTGGCGAAGTCGATTCTGTCCTCGATGAGGTCAGATCTGTGTTGAACGAGGTTCATGAGCGGGAGCGGTCGAAGGAAGCATAGCCAACGGTGGGTTCGCTGCCAACCCACCACCCTTGCGGCTCTGCCTTCACCTCACCCTGTCCTAACATTTCCCTGATGCCCACACGCAACCCATTGAATTCCTTGCGGTCCCCCACTCTGTCCTGCGTGGACAAAGCCCCCGACCAGCACCCTCACCTCACCCACCGCCGTCCACTCCGTCTTCGATTCGGACGGCCGCAGGATCGCCGAGTACAACGAGACCACCGGCACCCTGATCCGCGAATATGTCTGGAACGGCTGGGAGCCGGTTGCCGTCATCGAAGGCGGCACCATCTCCTTCGTCCGCGCAGACCACATCGGTCGCCCCGCCTTCGCGACGAACTCGGCGGGGGTGAAGGTCTGGACCGCCACCTACCTCCCCTTCGGCGGCGTCCACGTCTCCACCGGCACCCTCCCCACCGCGAGGTTCCCCGGCCAGTGGTTCCAGAGCGAATCCGGCCTCCACCAGAACTGGATGCGCGACTACGACCCGACGACCGGGAGATACCTCCAGGCCGATCCCCTCGGGCTGGTGGACGGGGCGAGTGTGTATGGGTATGTAAGGGGAAATCCGGGCCAATACATCGACCCAAGAGGTGAATTCGTTTGGACATGGCCAGCCATTCGATATGTCGCCGGAAAAATAGTCGGAAGATACTTTACTCGAGGAGCGTTGGTAACTGCCGCAGTCGCAACTGCCGTACTACTACCATTTCCTCAGCCCAAACCGAGTTCGACAACAGTGGCAGAATACTAGCCAGACTGCCAGGCAACTGACAATAGGGAAGCTGCGATGAAGAAAGCTTACGACTGGGCGGGAATTTCTACGGCGTCCGATCCTATTGGCGCAGATCAATTCAACCCTCCGTTTGGGCAAGTGTTCAAGAAGACACCCGTTTGGGCAGACCACAAGAGAAGAAACCCGGCATGGGAATATGGTCACTCTGGCCCGGATGACCGTAGTCGAGTGGTGGAGCACCCGTTCGGACATCCCGATCTTATTGGAGACCTCAATCACGATTGCCCGCATTTTCACGCAGTGAATGCGCTCGGGGTCGAAATGGAATTTCCCGACAAATCAGGAACGTGAGGGATTTCGATGCGAGAAGCTCTCCTGCAGGTAGGAAGTTCGGAGACCGTCTGGGGCATGGACCTCAAGTCAGTGGCTCCATGGCTCATTGAAGAAATCAAGCTAGAATTTCTCGTTAACGGAGATGCGAATCTCGTCGATCAAGTCGAGAAGCTCTGGGTTCAAAGTTATAGACTACACGGGAACCGGAGCCTAATGGACTTCAAGATATATCCGGTTCCATTCCCATCAGTCGAAGATCTCAAGAAGGTTTGGCCATTGAAGGATGAAAGGAAGATCTCAATCGGTGTTCGAGATGGGGAGGTGACGTTTTCGTTGGACTGTTTCGGTTATGTTCAGTGGATCACAGTGAAGGATGTTCCAGAGCTCTACGAAGATCTTGAAAAGCACTATCAATTCTATGACGGAGCAACTCCAACTTGGACGCCGATTGAACACTGACGGCTTGACGGGATGAATCGAGCTGTAGCAACTGTCTTTCATGCGGCGTGTATCGGCGAGCGAGCCCGTAGGGTGGGTGCCAACCCACCACTCTCACGGCCCCATCTTCATCCGCCCACTCCCTAAAACTTCCCTAGCGCCCCTGTAACCCCCTGCAATCCCTCACACCACCCACCTGACACACCGTGTGTCACCCCTAGCCGAGGCGATCCGCGCCCAGACCTCGCCCACCACCCCGCCCCCCCTAGTCCTGCAGTACCCGCAGATACTCCGCGATCTGCACCAGACGCTCCGGCGTCGGCGTCGCGATCCCGTCGCCCCCGTCATAGGGCACGAGGTCGCCCCGCAGCAGCGGCCCGAACGCCGGCATGGGCGAGTTGCCCTCCCGACCGCCCGGCGCAACTCCCGTATACCCCCAGATCTTCGCCATCACCGCCGTGCCCGGAAAGACCCCGCCATTGCGGGCCGAAAGGCGGGTCAGGTCTGCGGGCTTCCGGTCCAGCCCGGCCGCCGCCGCGCCGTCCCCCTTGCCCGTGGTCCCGTGGCAAGCCGCGCAGAACGTCGCATAATCCTTGGCCCCCGTCGCCGCCTCGCGGTCGACACAGGCGGCCAGCGCCAGAACGGCAAGAGATATCAGGTATCGCATCGGCTCTCCTCCTGCCGCCAGCAAAGCCGCGAAGGCCCGTAGCCGCCTTGATCTACGTCACCTGGCCCTGCGACAGCCGCACGACACGGTCCATCCGCGCCGCAAGCTCCAGGTTATGCGTCGCGATCAGCGCCGACAGGCCGGTCGACCGCACCAGGTCCATCAGCACCCCGAACACCTGATCCGAGGTCGCGGGGTCAAGGTTCCCCGTCGGCTCATCCGCCAGCAACAACTTCGGCCCGTTCGCCAGCGCCCGGCAGAACGCCACCCGCTGCTGCTCGCCTCCCGACAGGGCCGCCGGACGGTGGCTTGCCCGAGGCTCGACGCCCACCTGAGCCAGCAAAGCCCGCCCCCGCGCCTCGGCGGCGGCCCTTGCCACCCCGTTCGCCAGCTGCGGGATCACCACGTTTTCCAGCGCCGAAAATTCCGGCAGCAGATGGTGGAACTGGTAGATGAACCCCACCTCGCCCCGCCGCGCCTCGGTTCGCGCCTTGTCGGACAGCCCGCCCATCTCGCGCCCGCCCAACCGCACTGTGCCCCGGTCCGGCACATCCAGCAGCCCCGCGATGTGCAGCAGCGTCGACTTCCCCGCCCCGCTTGGAGCAACCAGCGCCACGACCTCGCCCTTGGCCACCGTGATCGACGCCCCTCGGAGCACGATCACTTCCGAGGGCTTGCCGTGGTTGTACCCCTTCTCGATCCCCGAAAGCTCCAGCATCGCCTCACTCATAGCGCAGAGCCTCGACCGGGTTCATCCGCGCGGCCTTCCGGGCAGGCAGAAGGGTCACCACAAACGACAGCCCCAGCGACAGCGCCACGGCGGAAAGCACGTCCTCGACCTGCAACTTCGCAGGCAAGAAATAGATATTGCGGATCGAGGGATCCCAGACCTCCGACCCGTTTATCCAGTTGATGAAGCTCATGATCTGGTCGATGTTCAGCGCCGTCAGACAGCCGAGGACAACCCCCGCCGCCGTCCCCACGACCCCGGTAAAGGCCCCGCAGAGGAAGAACACCCGCAACACCGACCCCTCGGTCAGCCCCATCGTCCGCAGGATGCCGATGTCGCGGCCCTTGTTCTTCACCAGCATGATCAGCCCCGACACAATGTTCATCGCCGCGATCAGGACCAGCACCGACAGGATCACGAACATCACATTGTCCTCGATGTCCAAGGCCCGCAGAAACGCGCCGGAGCTGTCCTTCCAGGTCCAGAGCAACGCCGTCGGACCCGCCGCCTGCAGCAGCGCCTGCCCATAGCTTTCGATCTCATCGGGGGTTTCGACCATCACCTCGATCTCGTCGGCTCGCCCTTCCTTGTTGAAGTGGCTCTGCGCCTCGACGAAGGGCATGTAGATCCGGGTCGTGTCGATGTCATAGCGCCCGGCAGAGAAGATGTAGACTACCTCATAGGCGTTGACCCGCGGAGAGAACACGCCCAGCGGGTTTGGCGGCCCATCCGGCGACAGCACCCGCACCCGATCCCCAACGGTGATCCCAAGTTCCCGCGCGATCCCGGACCCTATTGCAATCCCGTCGGGGAACCGCGCCAGATCGCCAATTGCATCTGCCCCTTTGCCCACGCGCGGGATCGTCGCCAGATCCTCCGGCAATATCCCGTAGACTTCGGCACCGGTCGTATCCTCCCGGTCCATCACCATGACCTTGCCCTTGATCAACGGTGCTGCCCGCGTCACCCCCGGCACCTTGGCAATCTCCGCCGCCATCGCATCCGGTGCCGTAAAGCCCCGGATCAGCTGGCCATCTGCCCCGACCTCTCCACTGGAATAGACCGTGACATGCGCATTGGCCCCCAGGATCGTATCGACGAACTCCGCCCTAAACCCCGCCCGGACCGCCAGCGTCAGGATCAGCGCGAAGACCGCCAGCGTGATCCCGATCAGGCTGATCCAGGTCATCGTGCTGACCCCGCCTTCCGCCCGCCGCGCCCGCAGATAACGCCAGGCGATCATGAATTCGAAGCCTGCGAAAGGGACCGTGCTCGTTGCCATTTGCCTCTGCCCTTTTGCCGGGCTCCATTGATTGGCCGGCAACCTGAGCGAAGGGGGTCGAAAGGTCAAGGCGATGACCCCCACGGGCGGAATTCCGCGCGAACTGCCACCGGGGTTGGTGTCAGACGTAACGTCAAGTTAGGGTGCCGCAGCGCTGCCCGAACCGGGTGCCGCGACACAACAATCGACGAGGGATATCATGCGTATTGCACCTGCATTTCTGGCATTGGCCGCCTTGGGCTTTCTGACCGCCTGCAACAGCGAGGCCACCTGCACCGCCGAAGAGGCAACGAAGAAATCGACCGATCTGACGGCCAAAATCACCGAAGTCGCCACTGCAGACCCGGCAAAAGCGGCCGAACTGATGCCCAAACTGCAAGAGATGGGCACCAAGATCGCCGCTGGCGGCGACGACCTGGCCGCCGCTTGCAAGGCGATGGACGAAATGATGGCCGAGCTGTCGAAGTAACCCCGACCGGTCCGGGCCACCCCGCTTGGGGGTCAAGGCCCGGACCACCTTCCGGCCTGCGTGCAGAGAGCCCTCGGCAAGGCCAGGCTGCTTCGTTCTCGGCTTGATCGCCTCACGCCCTCGGCAGATCGCTCAGAACAAGCACACTTCAGGCATCCCCGTGCGTGCCGGGGCCGCCACTTTCCCACTTTGTCGCATGTTATGCAAGACGGGACCGCAGGCGATCCAAGCTTCCTTAATTCGCATTTTTGTTATATAAATGATTCGTTACATAATTGGATGTTCCAATGCGCGCCCTCGACCAGTCCTTCGCTGCCCTTTCCGACCCGACCCGCCGCGCCATCATCGCGCGGCTGGCCAAGGGTGAGGCGACCGTGCAAGACCTCGCCCGGCCCTTCGCCATCAGCCAGCCCGCGATCAGCCGCCACCTGAAGGTGCTGGAGGCGGCAGGGCTGATCGAAACCCGAATCGCCGGCACCGCCCGCCCCCGACGCCTGAACCCTCAGGCCGTGGCGCAGCTCTGGGACTGGCTCGGCCAGTATCGCGCGCTATGGGAGGCGCAGTTCCAGCGGCTTGACGCGGTGCTCGACAGCCTCGACGACGAAGCTGCACAACCGTCCGCCCCTAATTCAGAAAGGAGCAAGTAATGTCCCTGAACCTTACCCAACTGCAGACCGTGCTCGACGGCGAAACCGACATCATCATCCGCCGTGATTTCACCCATCCTCCCGCCCGCGTCTGGCGTGGCCTGACCGAGCCCCAGCTGATCCGCCAATGGATGGCGGTGCAGGACTTCCCGATGACACGCTGCGAGATTGACCCGCGCCCGGGCGGCTCGTTCCACTATGAATAGTCTGGCAAGGACGGAAACTCGTTCTACTTCTCAGGGCCGATCGTTGTAGTTGATGCCCCGCGTCACATGACGCATGTCGAATACTTCAACGGCGACACGTCTTCGGGGGCGACGATCACGACTGACCTCACAGCCCGCGGCAGCGGAACCAGAATGACCATGGTGATGCGTTATGCCAATGCCGAGGCGCGGGCCGCAGCAATCGCCACCGGCATGACCGACGGCATGGAAGAGGTCTATGCCAAGCTTGACGCGCTGACGATCCCGGCCTGACCATAAATTCCCGCCCGCTCCCCAGCCCCGCAAGCAAAGCGGCCCCTGCAGAGCCACGACCGCCCTTTCATCTTTGCGCAAGTATCCCCGCGGCGCGCCTTCGCCCGAGCCGGTTGGCGCTTGCGCCAGAGGCGAGACAGAAGGACTCCGCGCGGAACGCGCTCCATCTGAAAACCGTCCGGTCGGGCGGCACCAACAGATTAAGATTTCCTGAACGCCCGCAAGCAATCCATTGATTTCAAAGGATAGACCTGGTTTGTCCACCGTGGACAGCCGCCCCTCAGAAGTCCGTCGGCGCCCCGCCTTCCTGCTTTCGGCGGGCCACGAACTGGCGAAGCTCCTCCAGATGGTCCCCGTTCATCGCCGGGGCCTCGAACTCGGCCAGGATCTGCTTGTAGATCCGATGCGCCCGCTCGACCGTCCAGACCGACCCGTCCGCCTGCCAAGCTTCATAGTTCCGCCAGTCCGACACGATCGGGGCATAAAAGGCGTGCTGGTAGCGGTCCTGGGTGTGCTGAACCCCGAAGTAATGCCCACCGGCACCCACCTCCTTGATCGCGTCGAAAGCAAGGTCGTCCTCGGTGGTGGCGAAGGTCGCTTCCTCGAAGTAGCGCTGGATCATCTGCAGGACCTCGCAGTCCATGATGAACTTCTCCGGGCTCGCGATCAGCCCGCCCTCCAGCCAGCCCGCCGCGTGGTAGACCATGTTCGTCTGGCTCTGCACGGCCGACCAAAGGCTGTTCGACGTCTCCCACATCGCCTGCCCGTCCGGCACGTTCGCGGCACAGACCCCGCTGGCCCGCATCGGCACGCCGTAGAGCCTGACAAGCTGCCCGGTCATCTGCGTCGCGCGCATGTATTCCGGGGTCCCGAACGCGGGTGCCCCCGACTTCATGTCGACGTTCGAGGTGAAGGTCCCGATCGCCACCGGACAGCCCGGCGCGATGTATTCCAGCAAGGCGACCGCCGCCAGCGCCTCGGCAATCGACAGGGCCACTGCGCCGGACATCGTCACCGGCGCCATGGCCCCGGCCAGAGTGAAGGGCGTCACCACCACCGGCTGCCCGCGTTTGGCCAGTCGCATTGCACCGTCCAGCATCGGGTAGTCGTGCTTCAGGGGCGAGACCGAGTTGATGTTGGTGTACATCCGGGGCCTGGCCTGGAATTCGTCCTCTGAAAGCCCACCGGCGATGCGGACCATCTCCATCACGTCCTCCACCCGCTCGGCCCCCAGCGAATAGGCATGACAGACCTTGTCGGTCAGGGTCAGCTTTTCGAAAAGGCAGTCCAGGTGGCGCACCGAAGGGTGAATGTCGATCGGCTCGACCGGATAGCCCCCGGCGATGTGGATGCAGTTGAAATACTGCGTCAGCTTCATGAACTCCTGGAAGGTCCCGAAGTCGCCGGACCGCTTGCCGCGCTCCAGGTCCCAGGCGTTCGGTGGCGAAGAGACGTTGACGAAGACCATGTGGTTCCCGCCGATGATCAGCTCGCGATCGGGGTTCCGGGGCGTGATCGTGAAGCTTTCCGGCGCGCGGCCGACCATCTCCATCACGAAGTCCTCGTCCATCCGGACGTTGGTGCCGTTGATGATGCAGCCCGCGCGACGCAGGTGCTCGACGGCCTCTGGGTTCAGAAACTCGATCCCGATGTCCCGCAGGATCCGCATCGCGGTCTTGTGGACCTTCTGCACGCCTTCGGCATCCAGAGGCTCGGTCGGCCGGTCAGGGTTCACCGGAATGCGCCATGGCATCTGGTCGATCACCGATGTGCCCGCGCGCGTCTTCATCCCCGCACGCCCCCCGGCGCGCTTTTTTCGGGCTGGTTCGTCGGCCATTGTCCCTCTCCGTTCGCTCATCTCAAGATGGCGGAAGCCAAGCAGAATTGGTCACCGCTAAAGCGACGCGTTCGGGTCGTTTTCATGCTTCTGGTCGGATAGACGGCCCTGAAGGCCAGACAACCAGTGCGGAATCCCGCCGATGTCGGCCAGGACAACGTCGGCATGGTCCGCAAGATCTTCACGCCGCGCAACGCCCGTTAGCACCGCAACCGTGCGCATTCCGGCCGCCCTGCCGGCGTCAAGATCATGGCGACTGTCTCCCACCATGGCGATACGCGAAGGGTCAAGGCCAAGCGTTCGCGCGAAGGCCAGACACATGCCAGGACCCGGCTTGGCACCATGACCGGAATCGGAGCCCGCAACAAACTCGAAGCAGTCACTGATCCCGTGGTTCGCAAGATGCTGGCGCGCCGGCGCCTCGGAATCGTTCGTTGCCACACCCAGACGGAGCCCGCGCGCGCGCAGGACCGAAAGCAGGGGCCGCAAAGGCACCGCCTCGGACATCGGAGCCTGACCGGCGCTGTCATCAATCCGCTCGGTCAGCTCGACGATCGAAAGGCCGGGCAGATGCGGCAGAAGGCAGGCCGCGATATCGGCGGCGGTTGCTGCGATGACCGGGCTGTCCGCCGAGAAGGCGCGGGTTTCAAGATCAAAGCCGATGGCGCGACCCAGCGCTTCGGCATGAGCCCGGTCCCTGGCGATCAGGGGCAGAAATCCAGCCGCCCAGCCGCCCCAGCTCAGCCGGAAGTCGAAAAGGGTTCCGTCCTTGTCGAACAAGAGGCCGTCGATCATGGTTCTGCCATCCTTTCGCGCGCTCTCAGGTCCAGTTCATCACCGCCCCACCGGGCAGAGCGGCTCGCGCAACAGCCGGCGCGGTGTAGGGATGCCGGTGGCCATCGCAGAAGGCAACCACCCAGGCATCATCCATCAGCAGGAAATCGAGAACCGCCCCAAGGAAATCCGGATCGGCAGCACGTGCCTTAAGATCGGCAATGCTGGCCCCGGTCGCACCCAGGAAGAGTGGAAAGATCTCATCATCCGCCGCCAGCCAACCCAAGACCTGAAGGGCAAGCACTTGCGCCGTTTCTTGCTGCATGACCGGCTCCGTCCCGTGGATTGCGTTCCACTCACCGCAATATGGTGACCACCGGGCAAACGAAAAGGATTTGTTAACTTTCTTGGACGCACAATGGTCAACACATGGGGAAGGAACCTGGCAACCGAAGATGAGCGCACGGGTACTTATTGTAGACGACGTCGCGGCCAACCGGATCGTCCAGCAAGCGCGACTTGCGGCCGCGTTTTATGAACCCCTGCTCGCCGCAGATGGGGCAGCCTGCCTTGCTATGGCGCGGGACGAACGGCCTGACCTTGTGCTTCTGGACCTCGGATTGCCGGGGGTTTCCGGGCTGGAAGTGCTGCGCCAGTTGCGCCGGCATCCTCTGACCCGCGACATCACGATCATTGCACTGACCGAAACGGGCACCACCAAAGAACGGATGGCGGCCTTTGCCGCCGGCGCGGATGATGTGATGGACCGGCCTGCCAATGAACGCGTGCTTCTGGCCCGCGTCAGGAACCTTCTGCGCAGCCGTGGGGAAAGCGCATTTCCAGATACGGGCGAACTTGAAATTGCCGGTTTTGCCGATCCCCAAGCCAGCTTTGACCCGCAAGGACTTGTCGCTGTGGTTTCTGCCCGACCGAACGTGGCCCATACTCTGCAATCCGATCTGGCTGGACAGCTGCGCGACAGGTTGGTTGTGTTGACCCGCCGCGAGGCGTTGGCTGAAGTGGCGATGATCGGGCCAAACTCAGAAGTACCCGAGGTCTACATCATCCATGACGACGGCAGCGATCCGTCAGGGTTACTGCGGCTATTGTCGGAACTGAAAAGCCACCAGACCACACGACATTCGGCGGTCTGTGTCATCGGGCCCTCAGGCGAGGGCGATGAAGCGGCGATGGCGTTCGATCTTGGGGCAGATGACGCGGTAGGGCCCGACGTGACCTCGGCCGAACTCGCGCTCCGGACCCGCAGCTTGCTGCGGCGCAAGCGGCAGGGCGACCGACGGCGCACCAGAATGCGGGACGGCCTCCGGCTGTCGATGATCGACCCGCTGACCGGTCTTTACAACCGCCGCTATGCAGCGCCGCAGCTGAGTGCCGTGGCGGCGCGATCACGGGAGGAAGGAACCCAGTTTGCCGTGATGGTGGTCGATCTCGACCGGTTCAAGCAAGTGAATGATCTTTATGGCCACGCTGTTGGCGATCAGGTGCTGGTTGAGGTGACGCGTCGACTGGCAGCCAACCTGCGCGATACCGATGTGCTGGCACGGATCGGGGGTGAGGAGTTTCTCGCGATCCTGCCGCAGTGCTGCATGACCGTTGCGCGTCGCGTGGCCGAAAGACTATGCGCAGCCTTGGACGACCACCCGATCCGCCTGGCTTCGGGTCAGGACTTGCGCGTTACGATCTCGATTGGCGTGGCTGTCACCGGTGCCCAAAGCCGTGATGGCATTTCGGTTGACGATCTGGTGGAACAGGCTGACTTGGCGCTGCGAGAGTCGAAGAGTGCCGGACGGAACCAGGTGACCTACCGGCTAAGCGCGGCCTAATCCCTCTTTGGCATACGGCGCAAGCCCTGTTCCAGTCGGTCCGCAAAGGCCATCCGATCATCGGCAGACATTTCAACCAGCCGTGTTTCAATCAGGCTGCGACCAAGCTCCAACCGTTCGGCGTTGCGGGCCTCGATCGCTGAAAGCGCAGCGGCCAGCGCATCAGGATCGAACGGGTCGCTGCGAAGAACGGCGAGAAAGCTGTCGAATTCGGCGCGAGCCGCTTCACGCGACTTTCGGAATTCGCCCCCCCGCTCAGAAAGCGCGGCGCGAAGGGCGCGTCGGTCTTCCAGGCTCAAGGCCTCGCTGAAGGGGCCGAAGGACAGGTCGCGCGGCATCCCCTTTTGATGGCCGTCCCCCAGCCAGGCCCCAGCCACGAGTCCCAAGATGCCGAGGTTAAGGGCGACCGAAAGGGCAAGCGCAATCTTCAACCCGCGAGACGACGGGGGTGCGCTTGGCAGCGGTATCTGGGGTTCGGTCATGGCATCAGCCTTCGGTCTGCAGGAAATCGGTGTCAGGGAAGAACTCAACCGTCTCGGGGGTGGCACCGGTCAGGTAATCCAGCGTCGAGGGACTTAAGTAACCAGCCGCGACCCCAACCACCGCAGCCGAACAGAGCCCGGCAAGGGCAGGCGTTCCGCCGAAGGCCTCGGCCAAGCGTGAAAGCAGGCTCATGCGCGGCGCCGGATGGACGGCGACCGGGCCGGGTTGCAGCGCCAGCGCATCGGCCAACACCCGATCCATCAGCGCCTCTGTGGGGGCAAGCGGTCTTTTGGCCGCAACAGCCAGGAGGTGGTCAATGTCGTCATCCTGCATCCCGGTCATCCTCATAGCCCAAAGCCTCTTTCCGGCCTGCCAGTACCGCCGCCAGTGCACGTTTGCCGCGCGCCGTCAGGCTTTCCACCGCTTCGACCCCGATCTCCATGATCGCGGCAATTTCGGGGTTCGTCAGCCCCTCAAGATGGCGCAGCACCACCGCCTGCCGCTGTCGGTCCGGAAGTTCGCCAAGCGCCGCCTCAAGGGCCGCCATCCGGTGCGCCTCCTGCAGCCGACCATCCGCCCCCAACCCCGCATCTGCGATCTCGGGCGCATCATCCAGTGCCATCTGCGCCTTGCGACGCCGCGACCGCTGGCGGTCGATGCACAAATTGGTGGCGACCCGGAAAGCCCAGGTCGTCACCTTGGTTTCGCCTTGCCGCCAGGTCGGTGCTATGCGCCAAAGTCTCAGCATGGTTTCTTGCGCCACATCCTCGGCTTCGGCCCGGTCACCCATGAGCAGCCGGGCCGCATAGGCCAGAACCCGCGGAGTGATGCGCCGGGTCAGCGCCAGCGCCGCAGAACGGTCTCCATTTGCATAGAGGACCATCAGCGCCTCATCCGTGATGTCGCCACTTGCATCGAAGGCCATTGTCATCCTGCAACTGATCTAGCGCCCGAAACCCTTTCGGAAAAGCCTCAGTTGTCGTCTGCGGTCCCACCATGGCCACGCTTCCTGCCGTGCTTGATGGCGGCTTCCGCCTCTTCCTTCGAGATTGCGCCGTCATTGTCGGTGTCAATCCGGGCAAAATGCCGCTCGCCCGGACCTTCGCCGATTTCGTCCTGGGTGAGGCTGCCGTTGCCGTCATTGTCGTTGTTGTCGATCATCCGCGCCGTACGGTCGGCAAGTGTCTCGTTGAACTGGGCCAGTTGGCGGGCCGAAAGCTCTTCGGCGCTCAGCGCACCATCGGCATTTGTGTCAGCTGACGCGAACTCGGCTTTGCGGTGGGCCTCCATCTCGGCAAGGCTAAGCTTGCCATCCTTGTCAGCGTCGATCGCGTCGAACTTTTCCAGCAGCATCGCGCCGCGACCTTCCGGGCCACCCGGCCCCTTCTCGGCCAATGCGGCCGAGGTGAAAACTGCGCCCAAAAGAGCGAAGGCGGCGACTGCGGATTTCATCGGTGTGGACATCTGTTGCTCCTGTACGCGGGCCGATTTGTCGACCCTTCTGCAAAGTCACACGCCGGGCTGCGCGCATTCCGTCGCCGAAGTTCGCGACATCGGGACACATCACCGCCTTTCCTCTGTAAAGCCCTTTCCGTTGGCGGTATTGTCCCGGCGCTGTGACCCCCTTTTGGCCCCGATGTCAGGATCTGCGATGAGCCTTGCTGCACCAACCCGGAACCCGACTGAGGACGAGAACGACCGTCCGGTCCGCCCTGCCGTCTTGCGCGGCTGGCGGCGGCGGTGCCCGAACTGTGGCGCCGGGCCGATGATGCGCGGCTATCTGAAGGTGCAGGACGACTGCCCGGTCTGCGGCGAAGAGCTGCACCATCACCGTGCCGATGACGGCCCGGCTTACCTTACGATCCTGATCGTCGGGCACCTGCTGGCCCCGGCGCTACTCTTTACCTTCATAAAATGGCGGCCCGAGCCAATGGTCCTGGCTGTTGCCTTCACGATTGGCACCGTGGCGCTGTCGCTCTACCTCTTGCCCCGGATCAAGGGCGCGCTCGTGGCGCTGCAGTGGGCCCAGCGGATGCATGGTTTTGGCGCCCGCGCCGATGCCCGTTCGCATGACTGAACCGATCCGTCCGGCCGCGACCGTGATTCTGTGGCGCGGGGGCACCAACGGCCCCGAGGTCCTGATGGGCCAGCGCGGGGCCGGCGCGGTGTTCATGCCGTCCAAATTCGTCTTTCCCGGTGGCGGGGTCGATCCGTCGGATCATACCAGACCGCTTGCCGGGTTCCTGGCACCCGACTGTGCCCGCCGCCTGGCCGACATGGTTTCGCCAGATGCTCCTCCGCCCGAGGTCCTGATCGCCGCCGCCCTGCGCGAACTGACCGAGGAAACCGGGCTGGAACTGTCCCCCGCCGCCTACCCCACCTTGCGCTTTGTCTTCCGCGCGATAACGCCCCCCGGCAACCGCCGCCGCTTCGACGCGCGTTTCCTTCTCGCCGACGCTGCGGGGATTGCGCGCGACGCCAATGACTTCTCCGCCGCCTCAGGCGAGTTGCAACACCTGCGCTGGCTAACGCTGCCCGAGGCTCGTGCGCTCGACCTGCCTTTCATCACCGAGGTCGTGCTGGCCGAGGTTTCCGCGCTACTGACTGGGGGCGAGCAACCCGGTGTGCCGTTCTTCGACAATTCCGGTGCTACCCCGCAGTTCCGCCGTATCCTCTGACCGCACCCCGCCCTTGCCGACCGGCCACATCGGATGCGGCAGCGGATCCTTGGCGCTGAAAAGGTGGTTCCGGAAGATCTCGACGTAGCTGCGATACCGGTAGCCCTCGTTGCGGCGCAGGTAATGGTCGCGGTTGGCAAAGTAGAGCCCGGGCAACTTGTACCAGGCGAGCGTGGGGTGCGCGTGATGCACGGCGTGGAAGTTGTTGTTCAGAAACAACAACGCCAGCGGTCCCTGACTTTCGACAACGACGGTCCGCGCCCGCGCCAGATCATGCGCACGGTGTTCCAGAAAGGTGCGGATCTTCAGCAGGCTCCACCCCAGATAGGCCGAAATCAGATATGCCCAGACCGGCATGGTCCCGACGGTCAGCAGCCAAAGCCCGACCAGCGCCACGCCGGGCGCATGCAGCGCCCAACCAAGGGCCGCGCGTCCATCGCCCCGCCGCATCGCGGCGATGTCGCCAGTGACCAAGGCCCAGAACGAGATCGCCGGGCCAAACAGCATTCGCCCGAACAGTGTATTGTTGAACTGCAAAAGCAGCTTCCTTGGCCGCGAAAGCCGGGCCCAGGCGGCGGGCTCAAGAAAATTCGACTCCGGGTCGTCATAGGGGTCGGTCAGTGCCGGGTCGAAATGGTGCTTCAGATGCAAATCCTTGAACCGCAGATAGGGCACATAGATCGTGAGACCGGGAAAAACCGTTGCCTCGGACAGCCACCGCGACCGGAACGGGTGGCCGTGCAGAACCTCATGCGTCAACGAAGAGTACTGGCCAATGGCCAGTGCGGCGACAAGCACCGCAAGGATCGGGGACATCGGCCAAAGGACGGTTGTTGCAAAAGCCCAGAGGGCGTAAGTGGCGCCGAAGACGACAAGGGTTGGCCACTCGACGGCGGGGGCGATGGCGCGGACTTCGGTCTGCAAGATGGCTCTCGGTAAGGTAACTTCTGTGTGACATTAGCAAATCCAACGACCGTCGGGAATTCAGGATAATGTAAACTGAAACCAGCGAATGTTCTCTTTTCAGGACTGATGATGGAAAAAGTCGACAAACGTGATCGCGCGCCGCAGTTTCGCGCCCGCCTGGCCGAGGCAATGGCCAACCGCAAGCTCAGCCAGGCGGAACTTGCGCGGCAGACCGGGGTGGACCGGTCAACCATCTCGGCGCTTCTGCAGCCTGGAACGAGGCTCCCGAATGCCCAGCTTGCCGCCGATTGCGCCCGGGCGCTCGGCATCAGCGCCGACTGGCTTTTGGGCCTTTCCGGACGCCCCGAACCGATTGCCGACCTTCTCGCCGCTTCGCTAAGCCTGACCGAAGCCCCCCGCGCCCTGATAGACGAGCGGATCTTCGGCTGGCACCAAGAGGCGGCAGGCTACAAGATCCGCCATGTACCTGCGACGCTGCCGGACATGCTGAAGACCCGCGCGATGGCGGAATGGGAATATGAGCCGCAACTGGGCCGAACTGCCGAACAGGCGATCGGGGCTTTCGAGGACCGGTTGCAATGGATGCGTGGGGCGGGGTCGGACTACGAGATCGCGCTGCCGGTGCATGAGCTGACCGCCTTCGCGACCGGATCGGGCTATTATGAAGGGGTCCCCGCCGCGCTGCGGCTGGCGCAACTGCGCCATCTGATCGTGCTTTGCGAACAGCTTTACCCATCGCTGCGCCTGTGTCTTTTCGATGCGCGCAAGCTCTTCTCGGCTCCGATCACCATTTTCGGGCCACTGCTTGCGGTGATCTATCTTGGTCGCCACTACCTTGCTTTCCGTGACAGCGCCCGGATCGAAACGATCAGCCAGCACTTCGACTTGCTGGTCCGAGAGGCCGAGGTCGGCGCACGCGACATGGTGGGACATCTGCAGGGGCTCTGTGATCGGGTGCGGTAGCGGATCCCAGACGAACCCTCCCCGTTCGACTTCGTCTGCTCGTCGGAGCCGCACCCGCGAGGAGTGCATGAAATGCATTGACGAGCAGCCAGCTAGAACGCTTGCAAAGCCCCCGCGACATAGCCATTGAAGTCGAAAATCTCGCGCGCAGCTTCCAGCCGGTCTCCGGGAATCTCGCCCCGGTCCAGGATCAAACCAAAGCGCCCTGAGGGCGTGCCGATGGCCAGTGTCCGGTAACCGGTATCGACCCAAAGGATCCACCAGTCTTCCTGCCCAATGATCCGCAACCGACCGGGGCCAACGCTCGTCGCAAGGCCCGTAACCTTTTCGTTGGCACCCTTCAGGCACAGGGTCCCGCTGACCTGAAGGCCGCCAGCCACCGGCTGAAACGCGACGCGACCGTCGGCGCAAGACGACCCAGCCGCCTGAAACCCTGCCACCTGCTGCCAGTTGCCTGCGATCTGCGAGGGCTGAAACGCCGCCGCCGACCAGATCGGCGCATCTGCCGGGCGGAAGGCTTCGGTTGCAGGCGGCTTGGCGGCACAGGCGGCCAGGATCAGCAGGGCGCCAAGACCTATTCGAGGCACAAGGTCACCCGTCTTCCATCATCCTGCAGGATTTCGTTGCAACCATACAACGGCTTGATCGGCGAACAGGTACCCGACCGCGCCAGACAAACACCCTCGCACTGGCTTTCCTTTTCGCAGCGCTTGCCCGCGTCACGGGTCTGGAAGATACAGGCGCGCGCCTTCCCTTTGCCGATCTTCGACCATTTGCCCTTCTTCTTCTCGCAGGCAAGCTGCATTTCCGACTTTGGCGTCACCGGCGTTTCCGCAAGATCGGCCTTCGGCGCGGGTTCAGCTTCTTCTTCAGTCGCGGCCGGGTCGGCATCGGACTTCACCGTCGGCGGGGCCGCTTGGGGCGGGGCCGTGTCGTTGCCAGCGGTCTCAACTGCGGGAGTAGTCGGAGTGGCTGTGCCCGGCAGGGCATCCAGAGCGGTGACCTCGATGTCGCCACCGGTCACGGCATTGGGCGTGACACCATCGCTGCCCGTATCGGGGCCTTTTCCGGGAAGAGAAAGCTGGCACGCCGCAAGAAGGCTGGTCACCAAGGCAACAAGGACAAGACGGGGCAGACGGCGCATCGGGCTCTCCGGTTCGCGCAAATCAGTGCCTTGATCCGCGCAGCACCGCAAGTGCCGTCAGTAAGGTGCCGGAAACGCCCGGTAGGTTTCCGCTATGTCCTCAAGCACCTCTCGCGAAAGTGTGACCGAGGCCGCACCGATGTTGGTCCGCAGCTGGTCAAGCGTTGTCGCCCCGATGATCGGGATCGTGCGGAACGGCCGCGACATGCAAAAGGCGATGGCCATCTGGCAGGGATCAAGGCCGTGCCGCGCCGCCACCCCCATATAGGCCGCCACCGCCGGAAAGACCCGCGGCGTGATCCGCCCCCCAAGGTCGGGGGTATGGACCCGGCGGGTGCCTTCCGGCGTCACATCCCCGGCATATTTCCCCGACAAAAGCCCGACTGCCAGCGGCGAGAACGCCAGAAGCGGCATGTCCTCGACCAGGCTCAGCTCGGCCCAGTCGGTATCGAACTGGCGGCAGAGCAGCGAGTATTCGTTCTGAACCGTGCCCATCCGCGGCAGGCCCAGCGTATCGGCCAGGTGCAGCCATCGCGCCGCCCCCCAGACGCTTTCATTTGAAAGGCCGATCGCCCGGATCTTGCCCTCGGCGATCAACGCCTGAGCTGTCGTCAGCACCTCGGTCATATGCGCCGTCTCGACCGCCTTGTTCGTCTGGACCGGCGCATAGCGCCACATCTGCCGGAAGTGATAACTGCCCCGGTTCGGCCAATGGAGCTGGTAAAGATCGATGTAGTCCGTTTGCAAGCGCCGCAGCGATGCCTCGACCGCCGCCCGCATCGTGGCCCCGCTGATCGGCTGTCCCGGCCGGATGATCTGGCCCTTGCCGGCAACCTTGGTCGCCAGTTGCAGCCGCTCACGCCCGCTGCGGGCCGCAAGCCAGCTCCCGATAATCTCTTCCGTCCGCCCTACCGTTTCGGCCCGGACCGGGTTCGTCGGATACATTTCAGCCGTGTCCCAGAAGGTTACGCCATGATCCAGCGCCAGATCAGCCTGGGCATGGCCCTCGCTTTCGGTGTTCTGAGTGCCCCAGGTCATCGTGCCAAGGCAGATTTCGGAAACCGTCAAGCCGGTTTTGCCAAGGGTCAGGGTCTTCATCGCGCCTCCACTGCTTTGACGGGCAAGCTAGGCCGGAATGATGACAGGGCAAAGACCCAGGGAAATCCCATCGTGGTTCGGCATCCGGGCCTCGCCGCGAATAAACCGCAGTCTTGAAGCGTTGCAGACCTGAGCGATGGCGGACCCCCACCAACGACTCGCACTTTATTTCACGGACTATCCCAAAGCTGATATCATCACCCAGAAGGAATTCCCGATGCGAAGCCCCGCCCTGATCCTCCTGCTGGCCGCCTTGGCCCAGACACCCGCCGCCCACGCCGCCGCGATCGACTATGCGCTCGACCGCTCGGCCTCGACCGTGGCCTTCGAGACCGACTTCGGCGCCGATCTCATCACCGGTTCGATCCCGCTGGACGTGGCCGACCTCAGCCTCGACTTCGACAACGTGGCGAACTGCACCATCACCGTCAAGCTCGACGTGAGCGGCGCCAAAGCCAGCTTTCCCTTTGCCGCACAGGCCCTGAAGGGCCCGAAAGTGCTCGACGCAAGGGCCCATCCCCGGATGACCTTCGAAAGCACTTCGGTCAAGCGCGCGGGCGATGCGGCCGATGTCGCCGGAAACCTGACAATCCGCGGGGTGACGAAGCGCGCGACCCTGCGGGCCGAGATTTTCCGCCCCAAAGGCAGCGCTGCCGATGATTTCAGCCAACTCACCGTCCGCCTGACCGGTCGCGTCAAACGCAGCGATTTCGGCGCGACCGGCTGGTCTGACATGGTCGGCGATGAAGTGCGGATCATCATCACTGCCCGGATCGACGCGAAAGGCTAAGGCATGGCGCTGCGGAACGGCCCCGATGAATTCGGCCTGGTCACCCGGGTGATCCACTGGGTGACCATGCTTCTGGTCATCGGCATGCTTGCCCTTGGCCTAAGGCTTGAAAGCATGGAGCCGGGCCTGGCCAACCTCTGGCTTTACGGGCTGCACAAGACGATCGGTTTCGCGGTCCTGTCGCTCGTCGTCTTGCGGATCGTCTGGCACGTCGCCAGCCCCCCGCCCCGCCCGCTTGGCCCCCCAGGCCCGTTGCGGACTCTTGCACGCGGCGTACATTGGGCCTTCTACCTCCTCCTGATCGCCATTCCCGTTTCGGGCTGGGCGGGCAGTTCTGCCACTGGCATCGAGGTCATGATCGCCGATCGCTGGACCGTCCCGCCGCTGGTCGAGGCATCGAAGGAGGCCGAGGCATTGTGGTTAGGGGTCCATGGCGTCCTGACCAAACTTCTGATCGGACTGATCATCCTGCACATGCTTGGTGCCCTGAAACGCGAGATGGCCGGTGACGGCACCCTGACCCGGATGCTGCGCGGTCGCGCCTGAACCCAACGGCCCCGAATTTTCGTCGAAGACTCTGCGCTCGCCCCACCCGCTGGCCCTTTGGTCAAGCATCGGCTAATCAGTCGCCTGACGCAACGAAGGGCGCACGCATGGCACGGATTCTGATCACCTCCGCCATTCCCTATATCAATGGGATCAAGCATCTGGGCAATCTCATCGGAAGCCAGTTGCCTGCCGACCTTTTCGCCCGCTTCAACCGCGCGATGGGGCATGAGGTGATGTTCATCTGCGCCACTGACGAACATGGCACCCCTGCCGAACTGGCCGCCGCCAAGGCTGGAAAGCCCGTGTCGGACTACTGCGCCGAGATGCACAAGGTCCAAGCCGAAATCGCCAATGGCTTCCGCCTGTCCTTCGACCATTTCGGGCGATCTTCAAGCCAAAGAAACCACCGGCTGACCCAGCATTTCGCCGGGAAACTCGCCGACAACGGCCTGATCGCCGAGGTCAGCGAAAAGCAGGTCTTCTCCATCGACGACAACCGCTTTCTGCCGGACCGTTACATCACCGGGACCTGCCCGAACTGTGGGTATGAGGCCGCCCGCGGCGACCAGTGCGAGAACTGCACGAAGCAGCTTGATCCGACCGACTTGATCAACCCGCGTTCATCCATCTCCGGCTCCACCAACCTTGAGGTCCGCGAGACGAAGCACCTTTACCTGAAGCAGCGCGCTTTGCGCGACAAGCTGGAGGCCTGGATTGACGGCAAGACCGACTGGCCCATCCTGACCACGTCCATCGCCAAGAAATGGCTGAACGACGGCGACGGGCTGCAGGATCGTGGCATCACCCGCGACCTTCACTGGGGCATTCCGGTCAAGAAGGGCGACCAGCCCTGGCCAGGAATGGAGGGCAAGGTCTTCTACGTCTGGTTCGACGCGCCCATCGAATACATCGCCGCCACCGCCGAATGGGCCGATGCGAACGGCAAACCGGACGCAGACTGGGAACGCTGGTGGCGTACCGACAAGGGTGCGGCGGACGTGACCTACTACCAGTTCATGGGCAAGGACAACGTGCCTTTCCACACGCTCTCCTTCCCCGCCACGATCCTCGGGAGCGGTGAGCCGTGGAAGCTGGTCGACTACCTGAAGAGCTTCAACTACCTGAACTATGACGGCGGCCAATTCTCCACCTCTCAGGGCCGCGGCGTCTTCATGGACCAGGCTCTGTCGATCCTGCCCGCCGACTACTGGCGCTGGTGGCTTTTGTCCCACGCACCGGAATCCTCGGATAGCGAGTTCACCTGGGAGAATTTCCAGACATCGGTGAACAAGGACCTCGCCGATGTGCTGGGCAACCTCGTCTCCCGCGTGACCAAGTTTGCGGTGTCGAAATTCGGCGACACCGTGCCGGCCAGCGGGAGTTTCGGCCCGCTCGAAACCGCCCTGATCGCCGATCTCGGCGCGCGGATCGCGGATTACACAGTGCATATGCAGGCGATGGAGGTCCGCAAGGCGGCGTCCGAACTGCGCGCGATCTGGGTCATTGGCAACGAATACCTCCAGTCCGCCGCCCCCTGGTCGGTGGTGAAATCCGACCCCGAGCAGGCCGAGGCGATCATCCGCCTCGCACTCAACCTGATCCGCGTCTACGCAATCCTGTCGGAGCCATTTATCCCTGATGCCGCGGCCGCCATGATGAAGGCCATGGGTTCGGACGACTGGACCTGGCCGCATCAGGTCCCGGCCGCAATGCGGTCGCTGTCTCCCAGCCAAGGTTTCTCCGTGCCGGAAAATCTCTTTCGCAAGATCACGGATGAAGAGCGGGTCGAGTGGCAGACCCGGTTCTCGGGCCTGCGCAGCTGACAGTCTGCATCGCTGCCCGTACCATTGGTGCCGCGCCTTGCGGCACCCCCGCCCGTGGATGCAAATAACAAGTGTTTTCACTTGTCCGGCATCTGCTGGTGGGGCACTCTGATCCTGCATAAGGCCCAAAGATAGATTGATCGCCAACCGGGTCATGCGGTACCAAATTGCATCGGAGAATGAGATGAAACGCTTGCTTGCTGCCCTTGTCCTTGCGATTTCCGTTTCGGGCCTAGCCCCTGTGCATGCCCAAGAAGCCGCTGCGCAGAACCCGATCGAGACGGCCGAAGCAAAAAGCTCTCTTACGATAGCCAGCGCGCTGATCACTTACGGGCGCGCGAACAAGGATCCGCTCGCTTTGTTGTCTGCGGTTCAGATTATGGTCAAGGCTGCCGAAGGCACCTCGATCGAGTCAGGCGGCAAGCCGTTGGACCTTGGTGGTATTCTGGACGAAGCCGTCGCCATGGCGCCCGAAGATGCGCTGGTCACCGCCCGCGCAGACGTTCTGCGCGACGACGCCGAGACCAAGACGCGCGGCGTCTGCTATTGGGAATACTGGTGCGACTACTACGGCTACTGCGAATACTGGTACGTCTGTTACTGATCCCTGCCGAGGGATTGCCAAGGCTGGCCCGCACTGTCCGGGCCAGCCTTTTCGTTTGCCCCGGTCGGAAAGCGCTCTTGCTGCGGGCGCAAAGTTTTCCCTTTGCGACCGCAGAAATCCTGCCGAACTGTGCGAATTTCCGCCAATTGGCCAACTGATTGGGAGGAAATTCCGCCTACCCCAAAAACTTGGGGAGCAGCGCCACACGCCAGAGTGGTATGGTCTGTGATCGGACCCGAGTCGCTGCCACGTCAGGAGAGCCCGAAATGCCACATGTTCTGCCTTCGCGAACGCGCCCTGCCAGAAACTATGCCGCAGTTGCAGCGTTCCTTGTCGTTTACCTGGGTGTCTTGGTCTTCGTCTTCGCCCCGAAAGACATGATCGCCGTACAATCGCCAACGGCGCTGCTCGCAACCGACTGATCTACATCAGATAATTGCGCCTTCGACGATCGCTCGCCGCTCGGCTACGCGGGCGTAGTGGAACTGGGACAGGTCCAACGTGCGATAGCCGCCATGGACAATCCACTCCGCTGTGCCCCGGCCCATAGCGGGGGATTGCTGCAAACCGTGTCCGGAAAATCCGTTCATGAACAAAAGGTTACCCACTTTTGGATGCGGACCGGTGACAGCGTTCTGGTCCAGCGTGTTGTAGTCGTAGTGCCCGGCCCATTCGCTGATTATCTTCACCGCCTCAAAGGCCGGGATCCGCGTGGCGATGGCGGGCCAGACCTTGTCCTGCCAAAGCCCATGGTCCATCGCGAAGTCGTCGAAATCGACCTCAGGGTCTTCGTCGCCATGCCCGCCGATCATGTAGGTCCCCCCACCCACTTCGCGCATATGAACGCCTGAAGGATCTATGGTCAGGGGCAACGGTCGGTCCAGCGGCCTTTCGGCCTGAACCACCCAAGTATAACGTTTGCGAGGCTCGATCGGCAGATCGATCCCCGCCATGGCTGCCGTCTTTGCCCCGCGCGGCCCCGACGCATTGACAACAGTCCCGCAAGCCACGGCGCGCCCGGACCGCAGGGTGACCGACACCACCCGGTCCCCGGCTGGCGACAGCGTCATCCCGACCACCTCATCTGCGACATATTCCACCCCCGCCTCGCGTGCCTTGCGACGAAACCAGTCGAAGACAGTCGATCCGTCGAAATAGCCCTCGTCCCTGGTGTTGATCGAGCCAAGCACAAGATCGTCCACAACGTAGAACGGATAGGCGGCCCTGATCTGGTCCGGTGTCAGCAGCTGCGTTTCGGCCCCCGCAGCGCGCTGTACTTTCTGGTTGGCACGCAGCACGTTTGCGAAGGCTTGGTCTGCGGCCATGTACATGTAGCCGAAATTCTGGATCTTCAGCTCGGGCACCCTGTCGTCGCCACCCATATGCGTCCGAAGATTCTGCACGAAGGCCGCGCCGAACTGGGAAATCCGCACGTTGAGTTCGGTCGAGAACTGCAGGCGGATGCAGGAATTCGTGTGCGTTGTGCCTGCCTGGGCGTAAGACGGGTCGCGTTCCAGTACCAGCACCCGGCCTTTGAAGCCCGTGTCTCGCGTTAGCCACCAGGCGGCAGAGGACCCCATGATTGCCCCGCCGATGATCACCACGTCATAGTGATCGTGTTTTGGTTCCGCCGCAAAGCCCTGCATCTCAGTCCCGTCCAGCACCCTTCAACGTCGGGTGTAACCCAGCTAACTGCGAGGGTAAATGCGGCGCCTATTCCGCGGCGGGCGGAACATCGACCGAGGTCAGCCAAGGCTTCAGATCCAGAAGCGGCGTGCCGTCGAAAGCGTCAAGCGCATCCACTGTCAGCACGCCGGTTGCTGGATCAATGGCCAGAATACGGACCACCGCCACGGCAATTGGGTTCGGGCGCGCAGGTGAACGCAGGGCGAAAACCCCAGTCGGGACCTCCCGATGGGCAGGCGTTTGCACGATCAGGTCGCGACGAGCGGACCCGGTCCAATAGATCAGGATCACAGCCTGCCCGGCCTGAAGTCCTGCCAAGCCGGGCCGGAAGGGCTCGTCCAACTCGGCCCGAAAGATGCCGCCCAGTTCGCGGGCCTCGCCCAGGTTCTTCGGACAGTTCCCGCGAGACCATGGGCTGCGAAGGCGACCGATGAACCTGAGCCTCGCATCGTCGGCAATCCGGGCGGGATCGAAGGCAAGCGCCATTTCGCCAGGGCGCTTGTCATTTGGCGTATCCGTCATGGTCATCGCCTTCGTGTTCGATGGGCAACTCTCCATCAAAATTGCAGTCCGGCGCAATGCCGTGCTCGCGAACCAAGGACCCGTTCAGGGTACCGACGGCCCTTGGCTGATCGGCAGCGATGTCCTTACCGTTGCCGAAGGACACAGCACCGACTTCGGAATGCCCTGGCAACTAGTTGCCGGAATGGTCATGCCCAGCGCCGCCCGGAGGATCGACCTGGAACTCGATCTCGGCCCGACCGGCCTTCTCGAAGATCAACACGCCCTTGTGCGTCTCGCCTTCGGTAAGCTTGCCTTTCAGGCCCATGAACATGACGTGATAGCCACCGTGCTCCAGGCTGACGGTGCCGCCGGGTGGGATTTCGATCGCGTCAACATGTTCCATGGTGCCGACGCCATTCGCGTCAACCTTGCTTTCATGGACTTCGACTTTCACCGCGATGTCGCTTTCCACGCCAAGCAGACGGTCGGCTTTGGCGCCATTGTTGACGATGGCCATGAAGCCCCCGGCAGCCTTGGCGCTCGCGGCGGGTTGCGGAATGTGGGGATGGATGATCTGCAGATCGCCCGCCGTAACCTCATGCGCGATGGTGGGCGAGGCAAGGAAAAGGGCGGTGACGAGGGTTGCGAGTAGTCTCATCGGGGTAGTCCTTTGTGATTTGAGAACAGACCGGTTCTGGGGATGAAAACCATCATGCAGAAGCCTAGGATGGCCGACAGCAAGACGAAGGGGATGCCTTAGAGCCCGGCACAGAGGTGCCAGCGCCAGGCGGCAAAATAGAGTCGGGTTTGGGTTGTGGATTTCGATGCACATGTTTTGCCTTGCGTGTACGCGGGGAAGGCCCCGGGCGAAAAGCCTGCGGGCAGCAAAGGAAGGCGGCATCAAAGTGGGGACGCCCATCAGGGCAAAGTTGCGCCGCCCTCAGGCAGCAGGCGGGCCTTGCGGGCTGTGGGCCGGGTCGAGGATGCGCTGGAGTACCCGGTCTTCACGAGGGGCGATCACGGTGGCGACAAAGGCGAGTTCCAGGTCGATCAGCGCGCCCGTCGCGATTGGCAGGTCGGCCGACCCGGCGATCTGACAGGCAAGGCAATGCGCCCCGCCTTTTGACCCGGCTACCGTCTCGTCGCCGCAGAAATCGGCAAGCGCAGCACCATTCGCCAAGGCGAAGGCCAGCGCTTCATCCTGCGGAGAAGGCATGCGATGCGCAAAGCCGGTCGCGATCAGCGCAACTGCAAAAGCACCGATCAGCACCGCCCGATGAAGGCCTATGATGGCTCTGCGCAGCATGTCCATGGAATGGCGCAACTTCTGCGTATCGTCAATCTTCCACATCCCAACACCGTGCGACAGAAGCGCCCGGCTTGTGCCCTGGCGGCAAAAGCTGAACAGTGGCTTTGACGCCATGGCCCTTCCTCACCTGGACACCTGACATGACCGACCTTGTTCCCGTCTTCGACGGCCATAACGACATCGTCATGAAGATCGCTGCTGCGGGCCCGAACCGACAGAAGCTTTGGCTTGAAGGCGTCGGCGCAGGTCATCTGGACTTGCCCCGGATGCAGTCCGCGGGCTTCGCCGGGGGCTTCTTTGCGGTCTACATTCCGTCACCCGTAACCGCCGATCTCGCTGCGTTTCAACGCATCATGGATGCCCCGCCCTATGACCTGCCGCTTCCCGACCTGATCGACCACCGGGCGGCCCAACCTGTTGCGATCGAGATGCTGGGCCATCTTCTCTGGATGGAGCGGGCGTCCGAAGGTCAGTTCCGCTGGTGCCACAGCGCAGGCGAAATCCGGCAGGCGATGGCCGAGAACGCCGTTGCCGGGGTGATCCATTTTGAAGGTGCCGAAGCTATCGGCCCCGATCTGGACGCTTTGTACTTGTTCCACGCCATGGGGCTGCGGTCGCTTGGCCCGGTCTGGAGCCGCCCGACGATCTTTGGTCATGGCGTGCCTTTCCGCTTTCCGTCCGGCCCCGACACCGGGTCCGGTCTGACGCCGGCGGGGCGCGACCTTGTCCGTAAATGCAACCGATTGAAGATCATGCTCGACCTCAGCCATCTGAATGAGCAGGGCTTCTGGGAGGTGGCGAAGCTTTCGGACGCACCTCTCGTCGCCACCCACTCCAACGCCCATGCAATCTGCTCTTCCAGCCGCAACCTGACTGACGGCCAGTTGCGGGCGATTGGGGAGTCCGGCGGTGTGGCGGGGTTGAACCTTGCCACTTGCTTCCTGCGCCCCGACGGACGGGAAAGCCCCGAGATGACGCTGGACCCAGTCAAACGCCACATCGAACACATGCTGAAGATGGCGGGTGCGGATCATGTGGCTATCGGCTCGGACTTTGACGGGGCCACAACACCAAAGGGGATCGGTGGAGCCGAAGGATTACCGGTTCTGGTGCAGGCAATGCGCGACATGGATCTTGGGGAAACGCTGATCGCAAAGATCGCGCATGGCAACTGGCTTCGGCTGCTGGAGCGGACTTGGGGGGCCTAACCTGGGGGGCCTAACCTCGGGCCGGGCGCAGGGCATCGGCGACCTCGTGGTAGCGGTCGGACAGCGGATTGCTTCGCCGCCAGACCAGGCCGATGGTCCGGCGGGGGCTTGGATCGGGCAGGCGGTGCAGGACCACGGGGGCCGAGCGGGCCTCGACCGAAGCTGCCATTTCCGGGATCAGGGTCACGCCGATCCCTGCCCCGACCATCTGGACCAGCGTCGACAGCGACGAGCCTTCCATGAGCTCACCCGTAAGGTCGCGCGGCAGCTTGCAAAAAGCGATCGCCTGATCGCGAAAGCAATGGCCCTCTTCCAGTAGAAGCAGTGGCAGCTCGGGAAAATCTGCCAGTGCAGGGATCGGCAGATGCGCCGCCGATTCATTGCGGACCAGGAGGAACTCTTCGTCAAAAAGCGCCACCTCGACGAAAGAGGGCTCGGACACCGGAAGAGCGACCACGGCAACGTCAAGCCGTCCCTCGTTTAGATCGCGCACCAGCTTCGGTGTCACGGCCTCGCGGGGGCGAAGGTCGATGCCGGGAAAACGGTTCTGCAACTGTCCCATCAACTGCGGCAGCAAGTAGGGCGCAACCGTGGGGATCACCCCCAACCGCAACCGACCAGAGAGAGGGCCGGTCGAAGCACGGGCAATGGCGGCAAGCTCGTCGGTCGCCCGCAAGATATCGAGCGCGCGAAGTGAGAATTCCTCACCCAGCGCTGTCAGCCGGATCTGTCTTGGCCCCCTTTCGACAAGGGGCGCGCCGAGGATTTCCTCCAGCTCTTTGATCTGCAGCGAAAGCGCGGGTTGCGAGATCGCTGATGCTTCTGCCGCGCGCCCGAAATGGCGATGACGGGCCAGCGCGTCGAAATAGCGCAAGTGTTTCATCGTCAAAGCTGTCATATGAATTACTTATAGCGGTGATTGGAAAATGAAAATTCCTTTTATCGCTTCTAGGTGCTAGCGATGAATTATGGCGAAGACCGGCGAGTCGCGATCTGACCTTTTCAGGGCAGGCCGCAATGACTTTTCGGGCTGTCGCAAAATCTAGCCAAAGAGGAGAGCGAGATGGACGGCAATGACATTGGACGGGCGGGCAAATGCCCGGTCATGCACGGCGCGATCACGACGACCGAGGCCACGGTCACCGATTGGTGGCCAAAGTCGCTGAACCTCGACATCCTGCATCAGCACGACAGCAAGGTCGATCCGCTGACCGGTTTCAACTATCGGGAAGAGGTGAAGAAGCTGGATTTCGCGGCCCTGAAACGCGACCTCATCGCCCTGATGACCGACAGTCAGGATTGGTGGCCCGCCGACTGGGGCCACTACGGCGGGCTTTTTATCCGCATGTCGTGGCACGCCGCCGGGACCTACCGGATGGCGGACGGCAGGGGTGGGGCCGGGACCGGCAACCACCGCTTTGCCCCCCTGAACAGCTGGCCCGACAACGCCAACCTCGACAAGGCCCGCCGCCTTCTCTGGCCGTTGAAAAAGAAGTACGGCAACAAGCTTAGCTGGGCCGACCTGATGGTGCTGGCCGGCACCGTCGCCTACGAATCCATGGGCCTCAAGACCTTCGGCTTCGGCTTTGGGCGTGCGGATATCTGGCATCCCGAAAAGGACGTCTGGTGGGGTTCTGAAAAGGAATGGCTGACTGACCAGCGCTATCCGACAAAGGAAGACCGCACCAGCCTTGAAAACCCGCTCGCCGCCGTCGTCATGGGCCTCATCTACGTCAACCCGCAAGGCGTGGATGGCGTGCCCGACCCCCTGCGCACCGCGATGGACGTCCGGGAAACCTTCGCCCGTATGGCGATGGATGACGAGGAAACCGTCGCCCTGACGGCCGGAGGTCACACGGTCGGCAAGGCGCATGGCAACAACGACGCCTCGCGCATCGGCCCGGAACCCGAAGGTGCCACGATCGAAGAAGGCGGCCTGGGCTGGAACGTCCATTCCGCCCGCTCCATCGGTCGTGACGCCATCACCTCGGGTCTTGAAGGTGCCTGGACCACCCACCCGACCAAATGGGACGGCGGTTACTTCAATCTTCTGCTGAAATATGACTGGGAACTGGTGAAATCCCCCGCCGGGGCGTTCCAGTGGCAGCCGATCAACATCGCGCCCGAAGACATGCCGGTCGACGTCGAGGACCCCACCATCCGCCGCATGCCAATGATGACCGACGCCGACATGGCGATGAAGATGGACCCGACCTACCGGGCGATCAGCGAGCGGTTCGCCAAGGACCAGGCCGCGTTCTCCGACGCCTTCGCCCGCGCCTGGTTCAAGCTTACGCATCGCGACATGGGGCCGAAGGTCCGCTACCTTGGCCCCTGGGTGCCGCAGGAAGACCTGATGTGGCAGGACCCCGTCACCCCAGGCTCCACCGCCTGGGACGTGGCCGCCGTAAAGGCACAGATCGCCGCCTCGGGCCTCTCCACCTCCGACATGGTCGCCACCGCCTGGGATTCCGCCCGCACCTTCCGCGGCTCGGACAACCGGGGCGGCGCCAACGGCGCCCGCATCCGCCTTGCGCCCCAGAAGGATTGGGAGGGCAACGAACCCGCCCGCCTGGCCCGCGTGCTGTCGGTGCTTGAACCCATCGCACAAGCGGCAGGGGCGTCGCTCGCCGACGTGATCGTCCTTGCGGGCAATCTCGGCGTGGAACAGGCCGCCAAGGCGGCGGGCTTTGACGTCGCCGTCCCCTTCCATGCAGGCCGGGGCGACGCGACGCCGGCGCAGACCGACGCCGACAGCTTCAGCGTGCTGGAGCCAGAAGCGGACGGCTTCCGCAACTGGATGAAGAAGGACTACGCCGTTACCGCCGAGGAACTCCTCCTCGACCGCGCGCAGCTGATGGGCCTGACCGCCCCTGAAATGACCTGCCTCATCGGCGGCATGCGGGTGATCGGCACCAACCACGGCGGCACCGCGCATGGGGTCTTCACCGACCGCGTGGGCGTCCTGACGACCGACTTCTTCACCGGGCTGACGGACATGGCCTACAAGTGGGTGCCGAAGGGCATGAACCTGTACGAGCTGACCGACCGGAAGACCGGTGCAGCGAAATGGACCGCAACCCGCGCCGATCTGGTTTTCGGCTCGAACGCGATCCTGCGCGCCTATGCCGAGGTCTACGCCCAGGACGACAACAGCGAAAAGTTCGTCCGCGACTTCGTTGCCGCCTGGGTGAAGGTCATGGAAGCTGATCGCTTCGACCTTCGCGCCTGAGGCGACGTCAAGAAACACTTCGGCCCGGACCTCTTGGCCCGGGCCGTCTGCAACTCCGAACCCGGTTGAAGCCCGCAGGTCAGGTCACCGACACGACCAGGTCAGGTCACCGACACAACAGCGTCCTTCGCTGGCTCGTGCACTATCAGTAAAGATCGACCCGGAACGGCGTCGTAGTCCAATGAATCTGCGCCAAATGGATCAGACGCCCGACAGGATCGGTTTCGGTCGACGTGGAGCCGTGCTTTTGCGCGATGGCCTGATAGGCCGCCTCACTTGCCGCGCCAAAATCCCCGTCAGCAGTGATCTCTGCACCCAGTGACAGAAGAATTTTCTGCGCCGCCTCATCGATGTTCTCAGCCGGTATTGCAGCCAGAATCTGCTTGGCCCGATCGACGGAAACCGGATCACGCAGCGCGGCCGTTCGCCCGGCCCGATAGGCCGCATCCACCGGGCTCAGGCCCCCTGCCCCTTCGGTCAGGATCAGATAGGCCGCATAGGCACCTGCATTAGCATCACCTCGCTCAAGCCCAAGGTCGAGCCATTTGACGGCCTCGCCAAGGTCGCGCTTCTTGCCAAGCGCTCCAGACGCGATGAGTTGGCCGATGTTCCCAGGCGCATTGGGGTGCCCGCCATCGGACGCTTTCGTGAACCATTCCAGAGCAACGGCCGCATCCTTCGGCGTTCCGCCGAGGCCATTCATGAACACTAAGCCCAGATTATTGTAGCCGTAGATATCGTTCCGAGCCGCACTTTCGTTCAGATAGCGTAGCCCACGATCCGGATCAAAATACTCGCTCTCTTCGTCCAGATAGAAATAGCCAAGTTCGTTCATCGCAAACGTGTGGCCCACCTCCAGCGCACGCATCATGAGGTCGAAGCCTTTAAGCCTTTCCTGGTCTGTCTCTCCAAACCGCACCATCTGCCGACCAAGCGCATAGAACGCATAGGGATCCCCTAGTTCCACGCCTTCCCGGAAGTATGCGAGCGCCTCGTCCGGCGCTTTCTGCAGATGGGCACCACCGGTCTCCCGTGCCTTGTTGGCGATCGCATCGCCGATGGCATGTGATGCCCTTGTGTAGCCCAGATTCCGCGCAATCTCCCACTCGGCAAGGGCTTCATCATTCATGCGCAGTGCAGTGAGAGCTCGGCCAAGCTGGTAGTGAAATCGCGGATTCTGGGGATCTTTCTCGACGGCCTCGCGGCACACGCGCACCGCGTCCTCGGGCTCGATCTCATTTGGAAACTTCGCAAAACCGGCACCTTCGGGATCAAGGTGATCTCCTGCCGCGATATCACAGGGATCGGGGACAAGAACGACCTCGACGACTTTTTCCACCCCGTCTGTCTCTAGCCGAAACTGTGTTTTTGCGATGGCGGCCAGTGCTTCACGATCAATGGAGTTTTTCGAGTACGCGAACGCAAGCGTGGCTAAGTCGGCTCCCCTCATTGGAAACGCCGGCACGGACGCGTTGTCGTTCTCATCGACATTCACCAGACGCCCGCCAGTCGGAGCTTCAAGAAGTTCGACGACATCGTCAGGGCCGAGAGCGAGCTCTTTCGCTATGGCATCACCGATCACAACCGTCGTTGCCATATCCACTTCGATGCGAACATCTGGCGCGGGGAGTTCGACCTGCGTATCAAGCGACCCGGCGACGCTGGTGATCAGCGTCAGACCTCGTTGAGCCGAGGACACGTCAGAAGAGTTGGGCTCGGCGGACTCCGCCGATGCTGCAACCGTTGAAATCGTTGCCTCTTCCACCAGGGTCGAGCTGTCCCAGGGAACCTGTACGCCTTCGGTTTCGAGAAAGACCGTCCTGCGCACCTGCTCGAAAACGTCTTTCACTGGCACCGAGGTCTTTGACGCTGCCTCCAAGAAGGCCGCAGCGAAAGGGCTGTTCTCGCCTTCACCGTCGAGAGCAACCTCGCCGGGCGAGGTCGAGTACACCAGCAGCGAATTCACCGGCGCGGCAAGCGACGCAAAGCCTGTTTCGACTTCGCGAACGTCCCCGCTGAGGGAATTCTTCAGCCGGGCGCCCGCAAAGGGGTTGTTCCTGCAGCTATCAAGCACGATTACCTGCAGGCGCGCGCGCGCACCAATAATCGACACCAGGCTTCCGACCGACACGGTTTCAAACGGAAGGTCCTCTTCCTGATCAAGCCGCGCATCGACAGGAATGAGGTAATTCTCTGACCCGATCTGCACGCCGTGACCGGCGAAATAGAACAGCACCTCAGTATTTCGATCGACGTCTGCGAGTACCTCTTGCAGCAGTCGCTCGAAGTCTAGCTTGGAGGCATCCTTCAACAGGATCACTTCGTAGCCCTGACCCGCAAGAAGGCCGGCCACGTCCTCTGCATCATTCCAGGCATTTGGCAAATGCGGGGCAAAAGCATAGGCGGTGTTGCCGACAACTACACCGTATTTCCGTCTGGGCCCATCACTTTCGGCTGAAAACCTTACGGCTGGCGATGACACGAAGCCGTCGGGAAATCCTCGGGTCTCGGTGATCGACTCTTGCGCGAGGCCGCTATCGCTGGTCGCAATCACGAGACCCAGAACAAGGCCGAATCGACCGCTACGCTTGCTTTTGGTCATCGCTTACTACCACCCACCGCCGCCAGTTCCACCCTCGCCTCCAAAGTCGATGACCACAGGCTTCGTCGAAGGCTTAGGTGCTGCAGGCTTTGGTGCTGCGGGCTTCTTTGTGGCCGGAGCCGGCGTGGGAGCGGGCTTAGGCGCAGGGGGCGGAACGACCACCGCAACTTTCGGCGCTTCTTCGGTCTGGCCCTCAACGCATGCGCTCAAGGACGCCACAGACAAAAGCACGAGAACGGGGAACACACGGAAACCTGCCATAGAAAACTCCTTGGTTCAGGACCCAAAAGCACGTGCCACAATAGGCACCGGACAATACCTGCATCAATTTAAATATGGTCTCACAGATGCAGCATCAGAGCAAGTAGGTACCGCGAAGCATGGATATCGATGCCACGGGGTTGTTCCCGGGAATGCCCTGTCATACCGACTTATGCGATCTGTCTTTTCCGCCAGCTAGCCAACGCCGCGACAGCCGCTGATCGTTACCCTACCTGCGGGACAGCGTCAGCTCAGCGCTTGAAACTCCACACGGCGGTTCTCGGAGGCCTTGGGGTCAGCGGGATTGGTCAAGAAGCGCTCACCCAGACCCATCGCGTCAAGACGGTCCGGCTCGACGCCGCAATCCGTTACAAGACGGCGTTTCACCTCTTCGGCCCGAGACCGCGACAGCTCTTCGTTATAGGCATCGCTGCCCGAGGAATCGGTATGCCCCATGATCCGGAAGAGCTTGATCTCGCTCGCGGTGATCACCCGGCACATCTGCTCGATTACCGGCATCTGATCGGCTGGGATCAGGGCAGAGTCGAAGTCAAAGCTGATGCGGACGTTCACCTGCAGTTCTTCCGGCAAGACGCCCACTTCGGCTGCGGCCAGTTCGACATTTTCCTCTTCGGCCTTGGGCTTCGGCTCCGCTTCAACGACAACGGTCTCACCCGACTTTCTCGTTTCATTGCCGGATGTGGTCTCTTCGACTGTTGCGGTTGCTGTCTCTGTCACCTCTTCCGAGCCGGTCGGCGTCTTCTCAAGATCATCCACCGACACGATCTTCAACCCGCGGGTTGCCCCCTTACCAAGCTTCACGGCTTGAAAAGCCTCACGCTGGATCATGAAGCGCTGAAGGATCTCTTCGTCCGAAAGGTCTTCGCCCATGGCGACGCCAGACGAAGCTGCGACCGCAAGAGCTGCCGCGAACAGGATTTTGCAACGCATGACTTCACCCGAAATTTGCTGTTAAACACCTGTGCATCCTATGCTAGCCTGAACATGTTTTCAATCTTTCCAATTGTTCCGGACCGGTCTGCATGCATCAGGCTTTCCCCACTATACCGCCGGAAGCGCCGCTATCGCGGCAGTGTGGGGGAATTTCATGACTGGTCCCGCGACGGTGATTCCAAGGCCGGGATCAGGCCTCATACCGATACCTCGAGGAACCGGCATGACGCATCGCGGATGCGTGCGTGTGCAGAATGAGGACGCGATTTTAGCCGATCCCTCGGGTGCACTTTGGGCCGTGGCTGACGGCATGGGCGGCCACGAGGGCGGAGCGCTTGCTGCGGACATCGTGGTGGATCAGCTGGCAACCATCCGAAACGACCACGAACCAGCCGAAGCTCTGGAAGACGCCATAGAGTCAGCCAATGCGCGGGTGCGTGAGGCAGCTCGCCAACGCGGTGCTCACACGATGGGCGCGACGGTGGTCGCGCTCTTCATCGCGCAAGGCATCGCCCATGTTGCCTGGGCCGGTGACAGCCGCGCCTACCTCTTGCGCGGACGGCGGCTGCGAATGCTGACGCATGATCACACGGTGGTCCAAGGCATGGTTGACCGCGGCGAAATTGGAATTGCCGAAGCCGAGGGCCACCCCGAGGCGCATATCATCACCCGCGCCGTTGGTGGCGCGCCGGATATCGAGGTCGATCATGCCGCCGTGCCCCTGCTGGTTGGCGACCGGCTGATGCTTTGTTCGGACGGGCTGCCGCGCTGCGTTTATGAGATGGTGATCGAAGACATCGTTGCCAGACCCGGTCCGGCACAGTCCGCCTGCGAGGCATTGATCCGACGGGCGCTGGATGAGGGCGCGCCTGACAATGTATCCGTCATCGTCGTCGATCTGATGGCGGGCTGACAATGGGACGGGGCAACCTGATAGGCCCGATCATTGTGGCCATCGGAGTGGTCGTCGCGGCCATCGCCTTTGCCGTCGTGACCAAGCTGATCGACACTGCAGATGGCGGCATGGACCTGAGGGTGCAGCGGCTGGAAGAAGCGGTGGCGAAGCTGGAGTCCACCACGACCGAAGATCTTGCCAGACTTGAGGCGATGGGTGTGGATGTCGCCCGCCTGCGAGAGGACCTGAGCCTTCTGGCCAATCGTGCCCCGGTGGCAGCGGTACCTGATCCGGTGGATGTCGCCCCGGTCGACCCAGCGGTCCTGTTGCCCGACGAGGATTTCGAGAACCAGAGCGACACCGAAGCGCTGACCGAACAGATGAAGCTGGCCAAGACCCGCTTTAATCAGGGCATCACCCAGCCTCGCAACAAGACCATGTTGGAGATCCTTGGCAACCCGCGCGAAAGCTATTCCACGGACTGCCAGGCAGTAACGAACCCAACGCTTAAGGCGCTGCAGGAAACCCGCCAGGTTGGCCCGATCAAGGTGACCATGCTGAAGCCCGCGCTTGACAGTCTGGAGCGGGTCATGAACCGGCTGAAGGAGACCGATCCGGATATCTATGCCAAGGTTGGCACTGCAGGCGCGCTCTGTGTTCGCTTCATTCGCGGGTCGAACACTTCGATCTCCAACCACTCTTGGGCCACGGCCATCGATCTTACGCTTGAAGGTCAGCTCGATGGATTTGCCGATGGCGGAACGCAATTCGGCCTGCTGATCCTCGCCGAATACTTCAATGATGAAGGCTGGTTCTGGGGCGCTGCCTACAACCGCGAGGATTCGATGCATTTCGAGGTGGGCGAGGAAACGCTGCGCGCCTGGAAGGCAGAGGGAAAGCTGTAAGCCATGGCAGCGCAAGGCACCGAGCCCGACGCGGCCGGTAGCGGGCTGATTGCCCGCCTGGCCGAGCCGGTGCTGGCCTATGCCGACCGGCTGGCATCCGTGCAGGGCGAGCGTCAATCCGATCTGGTGCGCCACGCGGCCACCCTTCTCGACCGCTTCACCACTGGACTGCAACGGGCTGGTCTTCCTGGTCCCGCCGTCCCGCCCCTGCGGGCGGCATTGGCACTGATCCTGGACCAGAAAGCGCGTGCCAACCGCGCGATAGATGTCGGCAAATGGGGCGAAGAGTCCCGTCGGTTGTTGTTCGACGGGCGCGACGTTTCGTCCGGCGATCTGGCCGAATATCAACACCGCGCCGAGGCGCATCCCGACCACCGCGAGGCTGCAGCTTTCGTCGGCCTGTGCCTGGCACGGCTGGACACTAAACGACGCGAATTCGACACGTCGCCCGTCACCGCTGGCTGGGGCGGCATTCTCGCCGTTCTTGTGCTTGCTTTTCTGCTGGCCGTGACCGGCTGGGCAACCTGGGTCGAATGGCGCTTTCACCGTGATCTTGCAGGTGCCTTCTCCGTCCGCGCGCTCAACTTGGGGCTGGATCGGGAAGGGCCTTTCCCCGACCTAGCCAACCGTTTGACCGCCTTGGCCTCCGAGACACGAAATACGAGCGAAGCCCGCAGCAAGGCACCGGTAAACCTTTTTGCGGGCCTGATGGGCTATGATGCAGCGGACTTGGCCGAAGCCGACTATCAGGCGGCCCTTCAGCGTCACCTGCCAAAGGTTCTGGCCGGTGCAATTGATCGCGCGCTCGCGTCGGAAGGCGAACCGACAGCGCTTTATGACACCTTGCGCGCCTGGTCGGTGCTGTCGGGGCAGGCGAACTGGCAACCCGCGTGGCTGGCCGGTTGGTCTGCGGACCGCATTGGTGTCGACCCTGCCCTCGATGGCCTCGCCCCACATCTGATGCGGCTGTCCCGCCCCACAACCGAAGTCCCGGCCCCGGATGTCGAACTCCTGGCTCAGGCCCGCACCTTTGCCGCCGAAGCGGCCGAGCCGGACCGCGCTTATCTGGAACTGCGGCGGTCGGCTGATGTCGCCGCCCTGCCTGGATGGGTACCGGAAAACGCTGTGCCCGGCCTTACCGTGATCCTGCGCCGCAAATCCGGCACGCCGATGGAAACCCCGATGCCCGGCCTTTTCACCCAGGCCGGGTGGGACCACGCGCGCGACTTCGGCGCTGGTCTGGCGGTCAAGGCCGCACGCGATCAGGCCGCAAGGCTGTTCACCCAACCACCACCGCAACAGAACGACACGCCTGATGTTCTGCTGGACAGGCTTCAGGACGACACTCTGGACCGCTGGGCCGACTATGTCGCCGATCTACGGGTGCGAGAGTTCGTCTCGCCCGAAGCTTCGGTGCGCATTTCCGGCGAACTGGCGCGGCAATCTTCCCCGCTGGAGGCGCTGCTCAAGGAAGTTTGGGTTCAGGCCGGTGGCACCGATCGCCGCCGCAGCCACCCGCAACAGCTGTCCGTCGCCGCTGAATTTGGTCCCATGATCCAGTATGTCGAAGCAGGCCGGATGCGCGAGATCGCAAGGCTTTTCGCAGGCCTGAACGTTGCACTTGGCGCACAGGACCGCGATGATGAGAAGGGCCAGCAGCGCTTGATGTCGGTGCAAGACCGGGCCGCTTCGGTGGCGGCACTGGGTGTGGCACCCAAGGTCGTGGTGCAGCTTGTAGAGGATACGCTTGCCCAGACCGGTGCTGCCCATGCCGACCTTCTGTCGAACAACCTGACCCGCTTCTGGCAGACCGAGGTCCTTGAGACCTGCCTTGCCGTCACCGGGAACCGCTTCCCCTTTGCCGAGGCTGGGGAAGACGCCGACCCTGACCAGCTTTCGCGCCTTCTGGCCCCCGGCGGGATGCTCGACCGCTTCATCAAGGCGCGCGCGGCGCAGATGCTGGATATGTCCGACACCCCCTGGCGCTGGAAGCCCGAAGCGCGTTTCGAGGGCATGACCCCGGAAAGCGCCGTCTTCCTGCAGCGCGCCAGCGAAATCGGCACCGGACTCTTCCCGGATGGCCAGCTCGGCGCCACGATGACCTTGTCGGCGCTGGCTGAACGCGGACAAGCCTTTGTGACCCTCGGCGGCGCAGGTGGGCCAGTGCAGGCCACAAGCGAAAGCCTGGTGCTCGCCTGGCCCGGGACGGCTCCCCAATCAGGGATCGAAGTGACCTTCACCTCGGGCGCTGGCGAGGCAAAGCTGACCGCCCCAGGCTTATGGGGACTTCTGCGGCTGCTCGCCCCTTTGCGCCTTCGCGATCGCGACGGCGGGAAGCGGTTTCTTGTCGACCTGCGCGCCGAGAATGCACGGCTGTTCCTTGAAATCACCTTCGACAAACCGCAGAATCCGCTTGCGATGCTGGCGCTGACAAAAGGCTTCACCTGCCCGCCGGTCCTTTAAGCCAAAGATGGAAATTCCTACGCGCCAAGCCCGCAGAATGCCGTTATACTTGGTTTGGATTTTCTGCTGACGCCCATTTCAACAGCCCGCATCACCCAAGGATGACCGCCGTGCCCGATAACCGCGACATCATTGTCTCCATTGCAGCCATAGAGTCAGAGATCTTTTTTGCCCGGATGGAGGGGACAGACGAAATCTCGTCCGCCTTTGCGTACAGCCTCTTGATCTCGTCCAAGGACATGGATGTCAAACCGCTAAGTGTGCTGGGCACCAAGGCGCTGATCACGATCAAAGGTGAGACGCCGCGACACTTTCACGGCTATGTGGCCGACTTCGCAATGGAGGAAATCCGCGACGACCTGACCTTCTATCGCATGACCCTGCGGCCTTGGCTGTGGTTTCTGTCGCTGGACACCGACAACCGCATCTTTCAGGAAAAATCGATCCCCGACATCGTAGAAGCCGTTTTTGGAGCTTACCCAGAGGCGAAATTCAAACTGAACCTTCGGGGCAAGTACGACAAGCGCGAGTACTGCGTGCAGTATGGCGAAAGCGATCTGAACTTCATCCAGCGCCTGCTAGAGGATGAAGGGATATTCTACTACTTCGACCACGCCGAAGACGGCCATACCCTGATGATCGTTGATGCCAACGAGTCGATGGAGCCCGGCCCCGACAGCGAAAAGATACCCTACGAACCCGATAGCCGTATCAGCTTTCGCGATGGGGACTTTATTACGCATTGGGTCCCCAAAGCACAGGTGCGCAGCGGCAAGTTTGCCCAGACCGACTACGATTTCGAGAAACCTTCGTTTGATCTTATGGCGCTGACCGCAGCGCAGATCGGGCATGATCAGGACAAATCCGAGGTCTATGATTATCCCGGTGGCTATAAGGAACTGGCCGCTGGCGACAAGATCGCCGAGCGGCGCCTGCATGAATTGCAGGCTGATCAGCTGCGCGTTTCGGCCAAGGGGACGGCACGGCAGCTCTGGTCCGGTCGCAGCTTCACGCTGGAGCTTTTCCCGCGCGAGGCCGAGAACGATGCCTATTTCGTCGTCAAAGCCAGCTATGTGATGTGGGACGAAGAACTTCGCGCCGGGCAGTCGCGCGACGGTTCTGGCTATGAAGTGTCGATGGAACTCTCGCCCGCGCGCGTCGCGTTCCGCCCGGCGCGTCAAACTCCGAAGCCCCGGATGCAGGGTCCGCAAACCGCAGTGGTGGTCGGGCCATCGGGGTCAGAGATTTTTTGCGACGAATACTCTCGCGTGAAGGTGCATTTCCACTGGGACCGGCTGGACGAGAAGAACGAGAATTCTTCGTGCTTTGTCCGCGTGTCTGCCGCTTGGGCGGGCGCAGGTTGGGGTTTCATTCAGATCCCGCGCATCGGCCATGAGGTCATCGTCGACTTCCTGGAAGGCGATCCCGACCAGCCGATCATCACCGGGCGCGTCTATAACGGCCAGAACACGGTTCCTTACGGCCTGCCCGGGAATGCGTCGCAATCGGGCTGGAAAAGCTGGTCGACCCCATCTTCGGGCGGCTTCAACGAACTCCGCTTCGAAGACAAGGCCGGTTCCGAAGAGGTCTATTTCCAGGCGGAGAAGGACCATCTCGAGCTTGTCAAGAACAACGAGACCCGGACCATCGGGAACGATTGGGTCGAAGACGTTGGCCACGATGCGACCCAGTCGATCGGCCATGACCGGACCGAAAGCGTTGCCAACGACAAGAGCGTCAGTGTCGGCAACAACCGCTCCGTCAGCATCGGCGTGAATGATGACGAAACCGTCGGGTCGAACCGCTCGCTGACCGTGGGATCGAACGAGACGATTTCGGTCGGCTCGAATTCGACCGAGACGATCGGTGCCAACCACTCGCAGACCGTGGCCATTGCCCAGGCCATCACGGTTGGAGCGGCGCGCGCGGACACCGTGGGCGGTCCAGAAGTACGAAGTGTGGGGGCCAGTCAGACGAACACCATCGGATCATCGCGCAGCGTAACGGTCGGATCGGACCAGTCCCATGCCATCGGCAGCGACGACAGCTGGAACGTTGCATCAAAACAATCGATCACCATAGGCTCGGACCAGTCCGTTACGGTCGGCGGCGGCATGACGGTTTCCGTGAGTAAGGACCAGGCGACGACTGTTGGCGGAGCGCAAGCCACCAAGGTTGGCAAGGACGCCTTGCATGACATTGCGGGTGCCATGGCGATCAAGTCCGGCAAGACAATCACCGTCGAGGCCGCCGATGCGATTGTGCTGAAAACGGGGTCAGCTTCGATCTCGATGAAGAAGGACGGCACCATCAACATCGAAGGCAAGGACATCACAATCAAGGGGTCCGGCAAGATCAACGTCAAGGCCAGTGGCAATGTGACGGTCAAGGGCGCGAAGATCCTTAACAACTGAAAAGCTGGTCCAGGGCCGCTTCTGGCGCGCCTGCGTCACATGCCAGGGGCACCTTACCTTTTGTCCACACCTGCATGGCATCGGCCGGGCCGCCCCCATCGGGTGCAGCAACATTCTCCAGCGTTTCGGCAAGCGCGTCCGCGTCGGCCAACTGGGCTTGGGCCGCCAGCAGCGCAGCCCGCGCCGCATCGCACCAATCGTCCAGCCCGTCAGGAGCGGGAAGGTCCTCGGCAATCACAAACGCCGCACAGGGAAAGCGCCGCCCCACCCGGTCAGCCCCCGGCACCACGACGCCCGCCGCGACGCGCCCGCCTGATGCCAGCCGCAACCGAAGGCCGTGCTCAGGCCAACCCGCCCGCCCCACAAGGTGCCGTGTCGCCCAGCCGTCCCAGAAGGCCGCAAAGCCGACAGGCAGCCCCCGCGTCACAAAATCCCCCGCCGACGGAAGCTTGCCGAAGAACCCGGTCAGAAGCTCTGCGGACATTTGAAGTTGCCGAACATGCTCAGGTCAAAGGGGTTATCAACCGAGTTCGCGAGCAATTCGAAGCTAACGGAAAAGTCACCTGCCCTGAGCGAAAGGTTGAACAGATCGTCCCGGTCAGTCTTTCCCAGATTTCCTTTTCTGATCAACCGAAGCCAAGCCCAGGCCCCGGTCTCGGACACCATGACCTCGCCCGTGCCGTCGACCGGAGTGAAAGCCAGGGAAATGAAGTTGCTGGCGTCCTTGCCCGGCCAGGTCATCTTCTGTGGGCGGGCGGCCGAATTGAAGTAGGTCAGCAAGTCCCCGTCGATGTTAAGGGTCACCCGCGATGCATTGGCAGACAGATCCTTCGGTTCAAGGTTGAAGATCATGATCGGCCCCGCCCCGCCGGGGAAGAGACCATCGCGGATCGACCGAGCTTGCTCAAAAGGTTGCAGGCTGGCCGAGGGCAGTCCCAAGTCCGCGCGCCAGGCCCACGGCCGCACGGTGGTATCTACGTATTGGATAAGGTGGGTGTTGATGAAGCCGTCGATCAACTGGCCCGGCCCAAACAAGCGCTGGAAATCGGCCAGGTTCACGTCGATTGCCGATCCGGCCTCGAATGGATAGCGCCCCGTGGTCGCCGAGGTGCAGAACGGCAGCACATCAGCCTGCCAGAGCGCGTTCAGTTGGTCCAGAACCGGTTCACGGGTGACATTGAGCGTCTCCTCGGAGAGGCCCGTCAGCCAGTCGTCCACAGGATCGGGAAGCACCTTGGCGACATTCGCCAACTGGCCTATCAACTGTGGTAACCCCCCGCGCTCGAACAGCGCCGCATCCGGGTTCGGACTGGCAGCCACGGTCTGCAGCTCGTTCGCCAGCGCCCCCAGCGCGGTTTCGGCGTCGGTGAGGAGCGGAGGTGCCCCATCAACCTCGGCGATGACTGCTTTCAGCTTCGCAAAATGACTGGCAACGGCCGTACCCGGGGGTTCGGCTGGCACGCCGCCCTCTTCGTCCCCGCCAATCTTGCCCGCCACTTTGCTGCCCTTCGACACCAGCTTGCCCAGCTTGCCCAGCTTCTTGGTCGCGGCGCTGACCAGTCCGCCAGGCACCTCGGCGCCTTCTTCCGGTTCTGGCGGTACGGCCAGCAGGTCGGTCTCTTTGACGACGGCCGTCAAAAGCCGCTTCAACGCACTGTCGGGGCTGGCCAGGTCTTTCAGATTAGCGGTCGCCACCGTCAGATTGGTGATCTGCGCCAGGCGCACGTCCCGCAGAAAGCCATCCCACAGGGCGATGAAATCATCCGAGTAAAGCTTCAGGATATCCTGTTCCAGCTGTCCGACCGAAGTATTGGAGCTTTCCGCGCAGCCGCCTGCAAATACCTCCCGATCCAAAGCAGCTCGGGCGGCTACATCCGGAAGCATCGGCAAGATCACTTGATGGAAGCCGTCATAGGTAAAGGCCCCCGGCAGCCCGACCCGCAACGTCTTGCCAGACAGCCGCGTCAAAACTTTCGTCGAATTCGGCCCGGCACTTTCCGCCGGAACCCACTCTGGCAGGCCGATCACCACGGGATCTTGCATCAACGACTTATAGGCGCGGACGGACAGCGGAACCGTGCATATCGATTCAAGCGCTTTCGACACCAGCAGGTCGTCCGGCGCCATGCGATCCGCCGCTTCGTCGCCCGAGGCACGCTCGATGGCGGCCAATTGATGCGCCAGCGCGGCCTCGGTCGGGAAAGGTGGAATCGCGGCGTGAAGCGGCAGTTGCTCTTGCCACCAGAAGCTCAGAAATTCCCCGTCATAGGGCGCCTTGCCCGTCAGCATGTGATAGGATTTGAGCGCGCCCAGCAGAAACTCCGGATTGCGGATTTCCCGCCACATCGTCGCTTCCAGAAGCGCGACCATGCGCGGCTCCAGAATGGTCTTGAGCCCATGATCGTAGGCGATCTTCTGCGCCCGCGTGATGTCCGTCTTGGCCGAAGGCCCGGCAACGGTCAGGAACGAGGCAGAAATCGGACTGCGCGCAGTTTCGATCTCGGTCATTGCGTCCAGTGCGACGTCCAGGTCCAGCGGGTCTGTCGGTGCCTGGCGCGACGCGACATTTGCAAGCCGTTGCGACAGATCCGTCGTCAACCGCGCCTGGTCGGATATGGTGCCAGACTGGTTGAGATAGGAAAAGAGGAACAGCAACCCCGCAAGCGTCACCGCGACCGCAGCCCCAGCGACCGAGCCACGCCAGATCCAGGTTCGGCGATCTTCAGCTGCGCGGTCGAATTGGCCGAGGCCCGCTTCGGAGAAGATTACCTCGGCCAGAAGATCCCGCAGGAAGTAACTGCGCTGCTCGCCCGCCGCCCGGCGTGGCGGCAGCTCGGCGCGCAAGCCGTAAGCCCCGGCCATCTCGCCCAGCATCCGGTCTATCGGGCTGCCTTCCTGCGCGGCAGAGGTGAAGTAGAAACCCCGCAGCCAGGGTGCCTCTTCATAGCGGCTTTCGCCGAAGACCGTATCGATCAGTACCCGCAACGGGGCCTCGACCCGTTCCATCTGCGCGGGAAAGCGGAATACCTCGGCCCGCCAGGGCAGCGCCGCATCCTCGGCCATGCGGGAAGAAAGCCGTGCTTCCAGCCGCGCCAGCAGTCCGCGCATTTCGCGCGCGATCGCGGTGCCCTCGACACGGGCATCGGTCGGCAGAGTGGCCCCCCAAACCTGTTCGCGGTCGCGACTGGTGAAATCGGCGAAATAGGACTCGAACCCCGGCACCAGATCGGCCTTGGTGATCATCAGATAGACCGGCAGCTGAATCTCCAGCTTCTCGCGCAGCTCGGCCAGGCGCTTGCGGATCGTCTTGCCGTGCTGGCGCAGCGCGCCGTCATCCCCCAGCAGCTCTTGTAAGGAGAGCGTGACAATCACCCCGTTCAGCGCCCGCTTGCCGCGGTGCTTTCGCAACATCTCAAGAAAGCCACCCCACTCCACCGCGTCAATCTCGGGGTCGCTGGCCTGTTCGACGTAACGGCCTGCGGTATCGACCAGAACGGCAGTATCGGTGAAGAACCAGTCACAGTTGCGCGTGCCGCCAACGCCCTTGATATCGTCCGACAGGTCGATCGGAAAATGCAGCCCCGATTGCTTCAGCGCTGTGGTCTTCCCGGTGCCGGGAGGACCGATGATCATGTACCACGGCATCTCGCGCAGGAATTTCTTCGACCCCAGCTTCGACTTCTTCATCTGCCCCAGGATATCGGCGAACTTGGTATTGATCGCGGCAAGGTTCGCCTCGCCCGGACGGGCCGCCGCGACTGCCTGAGGGGCTGCCAGTTCGGTCACGAACATCGTGTTCTTCCGCGCCGCGCGCAGTTGCGAAATCAGAATCGAGAAGAGCCAGATGATGACGACCGCACCTATGGCGATCAACCGGTTCAGCTCGGGCGCCAGGGGCTCGGCCTCGCCAAAAGCCAGAAGCGGGCCGAACTGCCAGATCAGCCCGCACAACAGGACGACGCCGAGGAAGACCCACAGCTTGCGGGAAATCAGGAAACGGAAGATAGCCTTGATCATGCGGAACATCGCGTCAGAGCCTCTTCTCGATCTTGATCTCGACCCTGCGGTTCTGCGCCCGACCGGCTTTGGTGGCATTGTCGCCCACCGGTTCGGTATCCGCACGACCCTCGGACAGCACATTCTCGGCCGGTATCCCTGCCGCGGTCAGTGCCTTGGCAATGGTGGCCGCGCGCGCTTCGCTTAAGCCCTGGTTCGACTGGAACGGGTTAGACGACTGCACCGGAACTGAATCGGTATGCCCGATCACCGTCACCCGTCCGATCAACTCGGCATTCTCAAGGATCGTGGCCGCAATCGAGGCGATCAGCGTCTCGTATTCTGCGTTCAGGTCTGCCTTGGCCGATCGGAACACTTCCGGCGCCGTTCCCTGCACCACCAGGACCGTCAGCGAGACATCTTCGCGCCCGCTAAGGGCCGAAGCGGTTTCTGCCGGTGCCGCCGCCTTGAACAAGGGCAAGAGCTCGAAGATCACCGGCTCGACCGGAATCACGGGGGCCGCCAACTCTGCCGTATCGCGGACCGGCCGAAAAATCCCCGCGCGCTCGGCGGGCGGCAGAGCGGCGGCTCCAACAAAAAGCTGCTCGGCCTTGTTGCCAAGTTGCAGCGAAAGACCGGTATAGATCGCGGCAATCAGCGCCCCCGCGACCAACCAGACCGTCCAAAGCGGTACGGCAAAGCGGCGCACCTCGTCCGGCACCTTCACCCCATCGGCATGCGGAGAGATCGGAGCGCCCATCGTATCCACATTGCGCAGATGCCGTGCGATCTGCAGGCGCAAAGCAGTGATGGCGGCCTCGCCGGTTGGTCCCTGGGGGCGATATTGGCCCCGGAACCCCAAGGCGAGACACATATAGGCCAGCTCCATCAGTTCTGGGTCGCGGGTCGGATGGGCAAGCAATTCCTCCAGATGACGAAAGAACCGCGTGCCTGCGTCCACCTCGCCCGAAAGCGCCGTGACCAGCGGTTGGCGCGGCCAGTCGCTATGCCCGCCCCAGGGCGTATTCATCGCGATGTCGTCGATCAGTGCCGCCACAAACCATGCGCCCTGATTGGCGCGCGTCAGCGGCTGCCCCATCGCCACCGCCGCATCACGGGCATCGATCAGGCTGCCCTGCAGACGCTGGCGCAGGGCTTCGGGCTGACCGGGAGAGGAGGCTCGCTCCAGCTCCGGCGCGATTTCCAGCAAGGGCGCAAAGGCCGCGACCAGCGGGTTGGCATGCGCCCGCGCCCCGCGCGACCGGGCTGACGACACTGGCGGTGGCGCATAGGCGGGGCCACCAAATCCACCGAAGGCTGGCTGCTGTATCCCGATGTTTGGCGTCTGCGTTGGCGCAAAAGGGGCCAGAGGGCGATCCTGTCCGCTTCCCGCCACCGGACGAATACGCGTCCGCCCAGCGTCAGAAGATAGCCCGAACGGATCGTCCTTGTTCGTCATCGGTTCACCTGCTTACTGCATAGCAGTCGATCTGCGGCTCACTGTCCAGCTGACCGGACACCCCGATCACAAAACCCGGCGCGTTCATCAACTGCGCCCAGTGTTCCGACTTCTGGTTCAGCTCCAGGCAGAGCCTTTCCCCATCATACGGGATTTCGCGCGGCTGCGAATGCAAAGGCTTCAACGAAATGCCTGGCAGGCGCGATTTCCACAAAAGCTCGAACGCATCCGCAGCGCCCACCGTGGCCTGATCGACGAAAAGCTTGCGCATCATGTCCTCTGACATGTCCGAGCCGATGCGCAGCACGATGCGGCTGTTCTTAAGGATTTCCGGGTTGTCGATCCGCACTTTCCAGATGTTCTGGCTGTGTTTGGCGACGGGCAACGCCCGCGATTTCGGCTCGACATGGCGCAAGGACAGCATCAGCGACCGCAACGCGTCGGCCAGCGCACTGAAGGCGGGCGTCGGGTCCATATGGTCATAGGCAGGCATCTCCGACAGCCGCCGTGACGACGAACCGTAGGTCGCCATCCGCCCGGCGAGCGAGACCAGGTCTTCGAAAAGCGCGCAAGGATGCACCAGGTTCTGCGCCAGCACATGCGCGAAACGGGGCCGCGCTGTATTGGCCAATTCCAGGATCAAGAGGTTCTCGATCGACCGCCCCGCCCCGCCCAGCACCAGCGCCCCGTGCGCCTCGGCAATACGGTCCAGACCGGTGACGACCTCTTTCAGAAACCCTGCGTACCAGGGCAGCGCGGCGATGGTCAGCGCGGGCGGAAGATCGCCGTCCGGAATGGCGACCGAGCCATCTGCCCGCAACCCTTCGACATGGGCCAGGGGCAGCGTCACGAACCCAGCCGTCGCGTCGGTCGGGCCCAGGAAGCGCAGGTTCAGCCGAGCGATCTCGACCTCGGCGGGTTCGGCACCATTGCGAACCGTGTCGCGGACTTCGATGATCTCACCCCGATACCGCGTACCCGACGGCTCGGCATGCGCGGCGTCCATCGTGGCCGCACCGGTCTGCTCCACCGGCAGTGCCAGATGCGCCACGCCCGACGCACCTGCAGCTATCGACACGGGCGGCGGCGGCGCAGCGGTTTCCGGAATCGAGAACGGCGTGCCGTCCGGAAACAGCCCTTGCGCCGACCGGATCGCGATCTGACCCGCATCCAGCGCCGCACGGTCCAGCTCCAGCCGCGTGAACCCATGCGGTTGCCAGGGCGCTGCCTGCAGCGCCGCCCGCATCAGTGCCTCGACATGTCGGTCCTGCTGCTGGAAGTGCTGGGTCCGAAGGTAAAGCCCCTCGGACCACACGACCCTGTTCGTTCCTGTCATTCGCCGTCTCCTGCCTTTCCGGCCGTCAGGCCGCGCGCAGCGTCACACCCGAGGATGAGACTTCGACGCTGAACGTCACACTTTCGGTGGCTGACACGCCTGCCTTGGCACGGTACACCTTGCCCCCGGGATCGCGAAAGCCCGCGATGACCCCGATCACCGTCGTGCCTGCATCCAGCCCGATCGACAAGGTCTTTGGTGCCCCCGGCGTCAGCGCGACCTGATCCGCCTTGATGAATTCGCCGCCCAAAGCCCCCTGAGGGTTCTGCAGGCCGAAGAAATCGGCCGCGTCAAACGCCCCTGCCGACCGCATTTGCACAATCTGCAAGGTCAGCGGACGGTCGGCTCCATCCGACCCGGCATTGGCACCGGGCGTTATCTGGGCCACCACCGTAACTACCCCCGGGCCCGCCGGCGCACATGAGGCCAACAGCCCCAGACCGAAAGTTCCAATCAGAAATTCACGACGTTCCATCATGTGTCCCCCTTGGTTTCATTTTCATAAGCATCACGAAAATCCGCCCCGACTTCGCCCAGAAAGCGGTCCTCGGCGGCTTTGGCAATTTCGCGGTAACGATCGGCGTATAGCTGCCAAAGCCGCGCAGAACGGCTACCCGAAACCAGCGCCTTCAGCATCCCGACATCATCGATCTCTGCCTCAAAAATCGCGGGGTCGAACCGGTCAATCATGCGACGGAGTGAGGACTGCAACCCGGTCCAGCTGCGTTTGTGGTGGTCCATCAGATCGTGCAGCGCCGCCGCAATAGCCGCGTCCGGCTCCAGATAACCGGCACCCTTTGCCGCCACCAGCGCAGCCACTGCGTCGTTGCTTGTCACCATGAATTTCAACGGGTTGACATTGGCCGCCCCGATCATCGTCTGCGCCACCCGCGCGCTACCCTTTTCCTGCGCCCGCATCCGCAGAAGATGCACCAGGCCCTCGGTCATCAGGCGGAACCGGCGGCCCAAAGCCTCCATCTCGGCGGCCGAGCCCGAAAACCCGGGCGGCGCATCAATCCCCAGACCGCGCAGTAACGCCGCCATCGCCGCCGGATCGGATGCCGCTCCAGTCGCGGCAGCGGGCGCTGCTGCTGGAGGGGGCACATTGCTGTCGGCCTTGGCGGGCTCCGGTGCGGGCTCCGGCTGGCTGGGCGGCAGGTCAAAGCCGAAGGGCTCGGTCAAGGGAGGTGGTTCTGGCAAAGGGCCAGCGGGCTTTGCCACAGGAACTGGTCTTGGAGCCGCCAACACGGCGGGCAAGCCGAAATCGCCGAAATCGAAGTCCGATTTCGTGGCTGCGGCAGCAGGCATCGACACCGGATTGGCAACCGCTGATCGATGCGACGGGTCCATCGTGAACGGATCATCAAAGAACGCTGGGGCAGGTGCCGCCGGAGCAGGGGTCGCGACTGACGGGCGCGACGTCTCGAACGGATCGGGCAAGCTTGCCGGGCGGGGTGCCTGCGGTGTCTCGGGACGCGGGGTGAAGAAATCGTCGCCGAAGAGTGCATTGCCCTTGGCGACAGGTGCCCCAGGCGATGTCATCGCCCCCTCAAGCTCGACCCGGATCACGAAATCGCCCAGCCTGATCCGCATCCCTGGCAGCAAGGGAGCCGTCACCCCGGTGCCCAATGGCGCCGAGGACATATCCAGAAACACGCCGCCCCGGCTTTCGTCCGTGATCCGATATTGCCCGCCCTGCCCGGCAATCACACAATGCCTGCGCGAGAGGAACATTTGCGGGTCCTCGATCTTCCAATCGCAGTCATCTCCACGACCGATCACCACCTGACCATCCGCCAACCGGAAATCGCTGCGGATCTGCGGATGCGGAGAGGTCTCAAGGATCAGGCGCAGGGTCATGTCGCACCCTCATCACCGCGCGCAGAAAAGCCGCCGATGCGGAAGTCATCCGGATCCCGTGCGGGTCGGCTTCCCAGCCAGGTCGTGCGGCCCAAGGCACATTGCCCCAGCCGCGGTTCCGGAACTTCGTCCCGCGCTAGTACCAGCCGCAGATCATATTCCACATCGGCCCCGGCAACGAAGCGGATCGCCCGCCGCAAGGCCACCAGTGCCCGCGCGTCCGACATCAGCGACAGATAGCGCGACAGGGACAGCGGACCCAGCCGCAATTCGGCCCGGTCCTGGCGCTGAAACACGCGCGCGCCGACCATCGCCCCGCGCCCCAACCCGTTGAACGCCTGTGCGAGGCGGGTCTGCAGTCGGTCCGGTATCTCCATCCAGTGCCCGACGAATTCCACCAACCGAACCGGCACGTCGAGCAGACTGCCGAGGAAGCCGGTCAGCCGCTCGACCCCGTTCACCTGATGACCAAGCGAGGTGGATTGCCGCAGTGCCAGGTCGGGGTCGGCACTGCGGTTGTTCGCCTCGCGCAGGCCCGGCAGACCGATGCCCGCCAGCGTCTCCAGCATGGCCATCACCCGCCCGCCGGTGCCGTGCTCGACACCGACTTCAGGGTGCATATCGCCCCAAGCGCGCCAGTAGAACGCCAGCTGGCGGTGCTGCAACATGTTGCAGAAATCCAGAAAAGTGGTGTCCGACGTCACCCGCGCCTGACCCGACGAAAACCAGCGCTCCGATTCCCGCGTCATGATCCAGCGGGTCATGTGCAGCGGCATCGCCCCTTCGGGGCCGAATAGGCCCAGCACCTCCACCTCGACCCTTGCGGGTTCGCTGTCACTTGGCGGCTGGAATGAGGCAATGTCGCGCGTCGACATGGCAAGCCGCGCCCTCTGCCCAAGCCGCGCCGGTTCCTTGTCCGCCCCGCCTGCCCGGCCAAAGCGCAAGCCGTCCCGCTCCAGCCGCCGCAAGAGCTCGAAAAAGCCAATTTCCTCCGGCTCTGGATTGCGGAACCCTAGATCAGGTCGCGGTTGCCCGGCACCATCGGCCATGCCACCTCCTCCTGTTTCTGCTGCAGCTTTGTCCGGGTGCGGACAAAGGAATTGATGCTGGCGTGTCGCGCAAAGAGACGGCTCAGCAAGGCCGACAGAAGCAAAACGCTGCTGCCCGAAAGTGCCCCCTCGTCGATCTGCAAGGTGATCTCGATCCCTTTGCCCAGACATAATGGCCCCGGAAGATCCAGCCGCTCGATCACCTGGCGCGAGGTCACCCGCGACAGGGACCGTACATGCCGCGCCAAGGACGGATCACCCCGGTCCGCATAAAGCTCCAGCAGCGCGCGCAAAGGTTCGGCACCTTTGCTTTCCTCGGCCAGCGACAGATGGTTCAGGGACAGCTGTCCGACGAGCCGCCAGGTCAGATCATCGAAAGCCGCCTCGCCCTCGCGCCCCACCTGCGGCAGGCTGGCCGCCAGGGACCCGCGCGGACGGCGCATCGCAGCCAAAAGCTCCACCCGCGCCACCGGATCACCCGTCTCCATGGTCAGGCGCGGGTTTTCGTCGAAGATCGGCAGATCACGGTTCGACACCAGCGCCCTGATGTCCAAGCGCCGAATGGGCCGCGTCTGCTGCACGCCCGCTGGTCGCGCTACCGAGATGAAAAGATCGTCGCCGGTATAGCTGGTTCGGGTCTGTCCCCTGCGCAACTCATCACCGCCGGGGCGGCGCGGGCGGCGTTCCGTGGTATAGACCAAGCCGGATCCCGACTGCGCGGCGGGCGTGTAAAGCGGGAAGAGGTCGGACTGCGGCCCGTCTGTTTCGGCATCTGAGACGCGCAGCAGTCGGTGGATCTCGAAATCCAGTGCGCGGGTGCGGTCGGCATGCACGACATGGGCGGTGGTGCGGGCGTCCATCTCGACGACGTTGCATTCCTTCTCGAACAGGTTAACGACCGGAGTTGCGAAAAGCCTGAAATCCTTGGCCGACACATCAGCAATGGCCGAGGCCGGGCGCCCCATCGGCAGGACCACCTCCATCTTCTGCGCAGATGACTTCACCGCCGCAGATAGTCCGCTTAGGCGAAGCCCGTAGAACCTTTCGGGCATCAGGAAGTATTCCCGCAGCAACCGGTAACCCTCGAACGACAAGCGCAGGCGCGGCAACAGCGCCTCGTCATCGCGGATGCCAATCAGTTCGGGCTGTGCCGATCTGAAGAACGGCGCGGCCTGCGCGGCCTTGCGTGCAATCACCGGCAGTGGTGCCGCAAAGACGGCGTCAAAGATCGCGGCTGACCTCGGACCGCCAGAAAACTCGACATCCAACCGATCCAGGGACAGATCGGCCAAAGCCCCCGGCCCCTGACGACGGAAGGTCAGCTTCAGGCCCGCTTCAGCACCCTTGATCAGCGCGTCCGGCACGCCCGCCGCCGACAAGGCTCCCCGGTCCTGCAGATACTCCACCGCGTCAACCGCAACCGGCCAAAGCGTGACATCCTGTGCCGTGGTGTAAATCGCCCGCGTGGAAATCCCATCACGCAGTGCTGCCACCAGACGCGTGCCGCGCTTGACGAGATGGCCATCGGCCATGGTCTGGACCTGCGGCCCCGGATGCAACACCACGGTGGACATCGCCGGTGCGGGAGCCGCCAGATCGGGGTAAAGCGCATCCAGAACACCGCGCACGTGGCGTTGGCTTTCCCCGTCCAGCTTCAACCTTGTGCGTGCCGCCAGATAAGCCACGCCTTCCAGAAGCCGCTCGACATAAGGATCGGGGCAGGGCACCGAGTCGAGCGACAGGTTGCGGGCCACCGTTGGGTGCAGGGCGGCGAATTCCTTCGAAAGGTCGCGGACATGCGCCAATTCGGCTTCATAATAGCTCAGGAAGGCGCGATCCATCCGCTACGCCTCCTCGATCCGCGTGGCGGCACGACCATTGTCCAGATCGATTGTGGTCGACAACCGCAACCTTTCCGGCACGGGTGACAGCATCAGAACACCCTCGATCTTCACCTTCAGCCCTTCCCGGCCACCGGTATCGACCGTGACGCGGATCGTGTCGCGCTTCAAGCGGGGCTCGAACACACCGACCACTTCCTTTAGCTCCCGGCTCAACACTTCGGGGTCAAAGTCCTTGGCGCGGCGCCCTGAAAAGGACGGCACTCCATAGTTCAGCACCGACCGGCTGACATGCGGGAAATCCGCCAGCACATCTTGCGGGTCCTCGACGTTGCCGCGCTCGCCATCGGTCCAGAGAAATCGCGCCTGAAGCCGTTCCATGCCGAACAGCTCTTCAAGATCGCGCCGCACCGCTTCGCGCAGGATATCGGCGGTCACTACTATTCCACGCTCTTCCAGATAGGACCGCCGGGTCAGCAGCCCCAGAAACTGAACGATGTCGCGGCGCTTGGCCTCATCCAGGTCCTGCGCCTGTTCGACGGCGCGCGCGCCGCCCGCGATCAGGCTTTCCAGCCGCTCTTCGCCGATCTCGACGCCGATCTCGCGGCGTCGATGCTCGGTTTCACTGACAAGGCCCGGCAAGTCATCGACAAGCCTGTCCCAGAGGCTTGGTTGAACAGCCTCCCGACGTGCCTGCAACTGGATCGGGCCCTGCGCCATTCCTGCCTTAACCTGCGATCAGGCGCAGCCCTACTTGGCCGCGACCAGATCGTACTCAATTTCGTGCTCATCACCCTTGGAGTGGTCGTCGGCTTGCACGACATACTTGATCTTCAGCTGTTCGTACGAAACCGAGATCTTTTCGGCGATCAACTCGCTTGAGGCAGCCTCGGGGGAATCCTGCTTCATCTCATAGACGGCGATGATGCAATTGGTCAGCGTGATGATCAGATAGTCCAGATGGGCATCGCCTGAATCCTTGCGGACGGTGAAGACGATCTCCTCAAACGACTTGCCCTTGGCACAGGCCAGCGCGAGGTAGGGCGAGGCCGCATCCATCCATTTGTGGAAGGTGAAATCCGACAGCGTCGCGCGACCGCGGGTCCGCCCCGACCCGACCGAGGACGAGCTGCTTTGCTTGGCATTGAACTCGACGCCAAAGCAGTCGATCTCACCTTCGTGGTCAGCGCGCTTGGATTCGCCGTCGATGCCTTCGATCTTCAGATAACCAGTAAAAGCCATGGTCCTGTCCTTTTAAAAGTTGGGGTTCTTGGTCCAAATTTTCCCGCCCCCGTTTGGTTTTCCGGGGACGGGACGTCTGCAATCAAGTCATGCCCACACCCCGTAGTTTCCGGGAGACAGGCGATCAGGCGCCCTTCACGGACGGCAGTTCAGACACAAGCCGCAGGCTCGCGTTGATGCCTTCAAGCTGGTAGTGCGGGCGCAGGTAGAACCGGGCGTTGTAATAGCCCGGACGCCCTTCAACGCTATCGACCTGCACTTCGGCTTTCGCGAGCGGGCGCTTCGCCCTGGCTTTGTCGTCCGCCATCGCCGTATTGGCCAGAACGTAGCGGTTGATCCATTCGCTCAACCAGACCTGCATGTCGCCGCGTTCCTTGAACGTGCCGATCTTGTCGCGGGCGATCGCTTTCAGGTAGTGCGCAAAGCGGCAAACCGGGAAAAGATAGGGCAGGTTCGCCGATAGCCGCTCGTTCGCCTGCGCATCGGGATCGACCAGCCGCCCGGCACGCGCATCGTCGTCCTGCAGCGAATGCGCGCCGATGAAGGCCGCAAGATCGGTGTTCTTGCGGTGCAGGATCGGCATCATCCCCAGTTTGGCAAGTTCCGCCTCGCGCCGGTCGTCGATGGCAATCTCGGTCGGGCATTTCATTGCCACGCTGCCGTCATCGGTCGGGAACGCGTGTACCGGCAGATTGGTGACGGTACCGCCTGACTCAACCCCCCTAATCTGTGTTCCCCAGCCATATAGCTTGTGGCTGCGGTTGATGTTCACGCCCATCGCGAAGGCCGCGTTCATCCAGACATAGTGGTCATGCTTGCCGTCGATTTCTTCCTCAAACGCAAAGCCCTTTACCGGCACAGTATTCACGCCGTAAGGCAACCGCGCCAGAACCCGCGGCATGGTCAGACCGATGTATCGGGCATCTTCCGACTCCCGCAGAGACTGCCACGAGGCATAATCGGGCGACGAGGTGATCTGCTTCAGGTCCTGCGGGTTGGGCAGTTCCTGCCAGCTTTCCATCCGGAAAAGCTGTGGTGCCGCCGCCGCGATGAACGGCGCGTGCGCCGAGGCGCAGATGCCCGACAGGTTGCGCAAAAGGCCGACATCTCGCGGATGGTGGCTGAACTCGTAAGCCCCGATGATGGCACCAAAGGGCTCGCCGCCGAACATCGAATATTCTTCCGAATACATCTTCTTGAAGGCGGGGGACTGGTCCCACATCTGACCTTCGAAGTCCTCCAGCTGGTCGGCAAGCTGGTCCTTGGTGATGTTCAGCACCCGGATCTTCAGCTTGCTGTCGGTCTCGGTGTTGTTGACCAGATAGTGCAGGCCGCGCCAGGTCCCCTCCATCTGCCGCACCTCCGGGCTGTGCAGCACCTCGTTCATCTGCACGGTCAAAAGCTGGTCGATCCCCGCGATCAGCGACTTGATCGACTTCACCGCATTGCCTGAAATCGTGGCAGTGCCCGATTTCTCGCGCGCGGCCATAGCCAGGTTCTGCACCAGCTTTTTCAGCTTGGCCGACCCGTCATCCTTGACCCGAAAATCCTTTTCAAGAAGATCCGAGAATTCCCCCAGATCCAATGCCGGGGCTTCGGCGGCGCCAGCAGCGCCTTTGGCTTTTTCAGCTTCGGCCATTATTCAGTGCCTCCCTCAGACTTCACCGCTTCTTCTGCGACCTGCTGCAGCAGCGGCTCATTCGCCAGCAACTGGGCAATCCGCTTCTCGGCACTGACCTTGCCGTCCATATAGCCCAGAAGCTCTTCCAGCTGACGTCGCATCGCCAAAAGCTCGGCCAGTGCCGGCACCTGTTCGGCAATCTTGTCGGGCGTAAAGTCGCTCATGGTCTTGAACGACAGATCGACGAACATCTCTTCGTCGGTCTCTTCGCCTGCCTTGCCCGGAAGCGTGTTCTTGACCCGCGCCTTAACACGGGGGCTAAGCGCCTCCATGAACTTGTTGAACCGGCCTGCATCGACTTCGACAAAGGTGCGGTCGGCGGGGGTCTTCTGCGCCTCCTTGGTTTCCGATGACCCGGCGAGGTCGGCCATGACACCCATCACGAAGGGCAGCTCGATCGTGGTCGGACTGCCATAGTGTTCGACGTCATACGCAATCTGCACGCGCGGGGCGCGGTTTCTTTCGATGACTTTTGCCTTGCTCTCGCTCATGGCTCACTCTCTCCCGGATTTGTTCTTGTCGTCGAAAACCCCGGCGGTCGTTCGGAACTCTTTCAAACCGCTGGGGGCAATCTCTTCCATCAACTGCATAAAGTTCATTGGTACCATCTTCCGCATCCGCCGAGCCAGGTGCGGAATCGGCGAAGACGGCTCGGTCCGTTCGTAGAAGTCTATCACAAGATCAAGCACACGCTCGACATCTCGGCGCGAATTGATCTGGCCCGGAATGGTGGCGGTCGTGGCGGCTGGCGTGGATGCAGTCATCGGGTCGGCTGACATTGCTGGTGCCTCCCTGGAAAGGGCTGGGGATGCGGTGGCTGGTGTTGCCGTGCCGTCAAGGGTTTGGGCGATGCGGTCAAGGAACTTGCCCAAAGTATCGAACCGCACCGCTACATCGTTTTCCGTCACATGCGGGGCGAGTGCCGCTTCCAATGCCGCAAGCCCGCTTCGCGCGGCCGCGACCGATACCTTCAACGCCGCCATGTCGTCGGGCCGTTCCGCCGCCGTGGCGCGGCAGGCCGCCGTTACCCGGTTAAGCCGTGCGTCATGCTTGGCCGCAAGCTCGGCCAGCTCTTTCTCGCCCAGGCCCTTTGGCGCTTCCACCGCAAACGCCGCCCGAGAAACCGCCCCCGCCGCCAGGTCACCGCCCGAGATCGGCCCGATCCCGCGCGGAGCCATCAGCGTGGCAAACTCCAAGTCCCCCAGAACCCCCCCGTCGGCATTCTCAAGCTGACGCAGCGCATTGACCCGCCGCAACGCTGCCTCGCGCTTGGAGGGCGCTTCGCGCAGCGCGGGGTGCAGGCTGTCCCAATACTGTTCCACCGTCGCCGTCAGCAGCTTCAGTCCCTCGGCCAGTCCCTCGACGCCGGTCTCGTTCACCGCAAGCCGGATCAGGATAACCAGCAATCTCAGATCACGCCCGGTTTTTGCCAAGGCTTGCGCGTCTGATATCAGCTCGGACCAGTCCAACTCGACCGCGCCAGTGCCCCCTTGCTCGATCAGTTGCATCCGTGCTGGACGCGACGCCGCCTCCAAGCGGTTCTCCAAGGCGTGAAAGCGCGAATCATTGCGCAGGTCAGTCCCCGAAGGGGCCGATGCATCAAGCGGTGCGAGGAAAACCGCGAGGTCCATAAGTTCAACGCCAACAATCAAAAGTTACGAATTCGGGCAAACACTGGCAGACGAATATGATTCTATCAACCTAAGGCTACCCCCACACGGGTCAAGGTCGGGAATCGAGTATGCGGGAGGCGAAGCCGATCACGTTTCCCGGCAAGCTATCCTGGATCTTCTCCAGATCATCGGCCAGCGACGCGATCGACTCATCCTTTGAACGGCGGACCGAGAACATGTCATCCACAGTCAGAAATGCGATGATCTCGCTCTTGCCAAAATCAGTCTCCTCGATTTCGAAGGCCAGAAGGCTTTCGTCGGCTTTGTACTCTGCCATGCTGAACGCCACGCGCACCCGGCGCAGGCCATTCTCGACCGTTCCAAGCTTGGTTATGTCGGTTTCTTCATGGTTGACGCGCGGCAGGATGTTGAAGATGACCCCCTTCACGTCCACCGCCATGACCCAAAGATTGCCGTTCTCGATCGTTGACGGGATCAGAATTTCGATCACCGGATTGTCTCCGGCACGATAGACCCCACTCAGGTTTGCCTCACCCGTTGCACCCTGCCCCATCCAGATCGACAGCGCGCTGGTGGCCAGAGGTGGAAGCACATTCCGAATTGCGCAGACTTGCGGGTTCAGCGCCTCAAGGATGAACCGCAACGTCCGGTCGCCGACAAGAGGGGCAAGCTCTGTCTCCAGCCGCTTGGCCAGATCGGTGCTTGCCGCACTGCCGGTGACAGTGATCGTCGCTCCCAGCGGATACCCCTCCTGCGGCGGGTCCAGCTGCTCTAGCCCGCCGCAATCCATTCCAGTATCAAGCACTTGCTGGACGACTGCCCGATCGAGCATCTTCGGCCCGTTCGCCACATCCTCCACCACGTCAAAGCCATGCGTTCCGGCCCAGATTTTCAGGCCAGTGCGGATCGCATCCCCGTCTTTGCGCGTTGGCGCGATACCTGAGATTTTGGCCTTCAAGTCCGAGACCTCGATGCTCCAGTCCTCAAGCCCCTTCACCTCGCCAAACAGCGCCGCGGCCCCAGCTATCCAGCCGGGCGACGGCATCCCTTCAGCCAAGGTCACCGACTCGGGTGCCGCGTCCTTGCCCGACAGGGCCGCGAAACCTGCCCGAAGCGCCTGCGCGCCCGCCTCATCCGGGGCATGGGCAGCCAGCCGTGCAGCCACCAGATTGCCACTCGGTTGCGCAATCAAGGTGTAGGGCGACACGACAGGCAGGGGTGCCGTCATGAATTGATCCAGATAGCCGCCGTACCAGGCCCCTCCCCCCGCAGCACCAAGCAGCCCGACCAGCAGGAACGCCAGCAACCCGCCTCGGGACTTCCGTCTGGCGGTGTCGGGTCGCGCGTTCCAGTTGGTGTCGGTCTGGCTCGAGACGGGCGTCGTGCGCCCTCGATCAGGTGCCGGGCCTTTCAGCACCTTTCCGACCTGCTCGACGACAGACGCCGCCGAGGGCGCGCGCCTTTGCAGTGAAGGCTGCGACAGCCATTCGACCAATCCCTTCAACGGCTCGGGCACCCCGGCGGTTTCCAGCGGTTCCTGCTTGCGACGAATCATCTCGCCCGGCGTCATGCCCGCGAAAGGCACCTGCCCTTTCCAGGCCGCCAGCAACAGCGCGCCCAAGGCATAGAGGTCGGACCGCGCCTCTGCCTTGCCCTCCATCTGCTCGGGCGCCGCGTATTCGTACTTCCCCGCGAAATCATTGCCGACGATGGTCCGGGCACCCGCGCCCGTGTCCTTCGCGATCCCGAAATCGATGATCGTCGCCTTCTCCGGGCTTCCCCCCCGCAGGATCACGTTGTCCGGCGACAGGTCGCGGTGAACGATCCCCTGCCCATGCGCGGCAACCAGCCCTTCGGCCACCCGATGCGCGATGATCAACAGCTCGCGCGGCTCCAGCCGCCGCCGCAGCATCTCGTCGGCGATAGACGGCCCGTCGATGTAGTCCATCACCAGGAACACATGGCCCTGATCCGACCGCGAGCATTCGGTGTAGCGCACCACCGCATCGTCGCGGATGTCGCGCATCTGCTCTTCGCGGCGCATCAGCTCGATATAGCCTTCCTGCCCGCTGAACTGGGCGTTCAACGCCTTCACCGCGACAATGCGCCCAGAAATCAGGTTCTTCGCGCGGTAGACCTCGCCGGTACCGCCGCGCCCGATCACACCCTCGATCTCGTAGGTGTTGTTCAGGATCTGGCCACGGTGAAAAATGTCGCCAGGCAGGGCTTCAATCATCGGCTTCAACCTCCGGGGGCCGGAAATCCTGACGCCCCGTTCAAAACTGTCGCAAAATCATATCTTCCAGACTAGAGTGAGTCTTGCGGGAATTCCCGCTTTTTCTTCTCTTCTGTTGACCCACCATGATTTGAAGGGGCGTCCTTATGGCCCAGCGCGGCTCTCCGGAAACTGTAAAACGTAAGGAACTTGTCGGAAAACTGAACGAAACCTGCCTCCGCGCCTTTTCTGGCGCGGCACAGGCAGCCAAGGCGCGCGGCAACCCTTACGTCGAGCTTGCCCATTTCATCGAAGCGCTCTCGCGCGCCGAAAGGTCGGACTTCGAAATACTCTGCCAGTCCGCCGGTGTCGACGCCGCCCGGCTTGAGGGTGACCTTCAGCGGACCATCGACAAGCTGCCCCATGGAGCCGGCGCGGTCGAGGAATTCTCGGACCACATCTTCCATGCCATCCGCGAAGCCTGGACCATGGGCAAGATGGAGCACGAGGACGATCTGGTCCGCTCGGCCTATGTCCTTCTGGCCGCGATGAAGACGCCGGTTCTGGAAGGGCTGATGCTGAAGATCAGCCTGGAATTCGAAAAGATCGACCCTGCTTCGCTTGAGGGCCAGTTGACCGGCCTTCTGGAAGCCTCCGTCGAAACCACCGCCGCGCCCTCTGCCGCAGCCGAACCGGGCGCCGCCAAGCCGCAGGGAAAATCTGCGCTGGCGCAATATGCCACCAACCTGACCGAACGCGCCCGGGCGGGCAAGATCGACCCGGTGATCGGCCGCGACATGGAAATTCGCCAGATCATCGACATCCTGATGCGCCGCCGTCAGAACAACCCGATCCTGACCGGCGAAGCTGGCGTCGGAAAAACCGCCGTTGTCGAAGGCTTCGCCCTGCGACTGGCGCGCGGCGATGTCCCGCCGCAACTACAGGCGGTTGACCTTCACATGCTCGACATCGGGCTGATGCAGGCCGGGGCCTCGGTGAAGGGCGAATTCGAAAAGCGCCTGAAATCCGTGATCGACGAAGTCCAGGGCAGCCCCAAGCCCATCATTCTTTTTATCGACGAAGCCCACACCCTGATCGGCGCAGGGGGTGCCGCCGGGACCGGCGATGCGGCGAACCTTCTGAAGCCCGCCCTCGCCCGGGGCGAGCTTCGCACTGTCGCCGCCACCACCTGGGCCGAATACAAGGAACATATCGAAAAGGACCCCGCCCTGACCCGCCGCTTCCAGGTGGTCAAGGTCGAAGAACCCTCCGAGGATGCAGCGATTCGCATGGTCCGCGGTGTCGCCGCCGTCCTCGAAAAGCACCACAAGGTCGAGATCCTGGATGAGGCGATTCAGGCTGCCGTCCGCCTGTCGCACCGCTACATTCCCGCGCGCCAGCTCCCCGACAAGGCGATCAGCCTGCTCGACACCGTCTGCGCCCGCGTCGCCGTCAGCCAGCACGCCACCCCGGCCGAGGTCGAGGACATCGAGCGTCGCCTTCAGTCGCTGGAGGTGGAAGCCGCCATCATCACCCGGGAAGGCCAGGTCGGGATGGACGTCGCCGACCGCCAGACCGAGGTCGAGGCCGCATTGACGGTGGCGAGGACCGAGCTTGAGGCTGCCCGCGCGCGGTGGGACAGCGAAAAGGTCCTCGTCGACGAAGTCCTTGACCTCCGCGCCAAACTGCGGGCCGAAGGGCTCCCGGTCGATGATACGGCGGATGATCCTGCCAGCCCGGCAGATCCACCCCCCGAGGAGGGCGGAGCCGGAGGCGACGCAACCGATGAGGCTTCGCCCGCCCATATGACCGCCGCCGAACGCGCCGAAACCTTGGCGACGCTGAAGATCAAATCCGCCGAACTTGCCACCTTGCAAGGTGAGCGTCCCCTTATCCTGCCCTCGGTCGACCGCATCGCGGTCGGCTCCGTCGTGCAGGACTGGACTGGCATTCCCGCTGGCCGCATGCTCGCCTCTCAGGCCGAACAGGCCCTGACACTTGCCTCGATCCTTGCGCAGCGCGTGGTGGGCCAGGATCACGCCATGGGCATGATCGCCAGCCGCATTCAGACCAGCCTCGCGGGCCTTGGCGCACCGGAAAAACCTGTCGGCGTCTTCATGCTCGCCGGCCCCTCAGGCGTCGGCAAAACCGAAACCGCCCTTGCTTTGGCGGAGACCCTCTTTGGCGGCGAACAGAACCTGATTTCGATCAACATGTCGGAGTTCCAGGAGGCGCATACGGTTTCCACCCTGAAAGGCGCCCCACCCGGCTATGTCGGTTATGGCAAAGGCGGCATCCTGACCGAAGCCGTCCGCCGCCGCCCATACTCCGTTGTCCTGCTGGATGAGGTCGAAAAGGCTCACCCCGATGTGCATGAAATCTTTTTTCAGGTTTTCGACAAAGGCATGATGGACGACAGCGAGGGACGCCGCATCGACTTCAAGAACTGCCTGATCCTTCTGACCACCAATGTCGGCTCGGACGAGATCATGTCGATGACCGACGACGGTAAGCACGGCGCCGATCTTGAAGAGCTGACCGCTGCCCTGCGCGCACCGATGCTGAAGACCTTCCCCGCCGCATTGCTGGGCCGCATCGTATCGATCCCTTACTACCCTCTGTCGGACGCGATGATCGAAGCCATCGCAGGCCACAAGTTGCGCGGCATCGCCAAGCGGCTGCAGAAGGGCCACGACGCCGAACTGGTCATCGGCGACGGGGTGATGGACCAGATCAAGGCCCGCTGCACCGAGTTGGAAAGCGGCGGCCGGATGATCGACGCCATCCTGACCAACACACTGCTTCCCGAACTTTCCAGGCAGGTTCTGAACCGAAAGCTTGACGGCCAACCCCTGACCAAGGTCACGGTGACCGGCACCGCCGACGGCTTTATCTATGCGTTCGACTAGCGGCGTGCGAGCAGAGCCATGCTGATCCGCACCTCCACCCGCTTCCTCTCCCAGTTCACAATGGGGATGGATGTGGCTGGACGCGAGTATCTGTCGTTGGTGATCAAGGCGACCTACGATTTCCCGGCCCACGACGGAACTCCAACCCGCGCCAAGGTCCAGCGCCCGCTGATCATGGCGGATGAATACTCCGGCCCCCCTGGCTTTTCGGCCCCTCTCTGGGAAACCGACTTCGCGTTCCGCAAGGCGCGCTGCGATGTGGTTGCCCAAGCGGCCGCCTATGCGCCTAGCAGCAAGCCCGCCGAACGGGTCCGCGTCGGCCTCCGCGTCGGCAATTGGGTCAAGCAGTTCGACGTCGTCGGCCCCCGCAAATGGCGCACCCTCGGACCGTCGATCACCGTGACGCGTCCCTTCCCTTTCACCCGCCTCGCCTTCAGCTACGACACCGCCTTCGGGGGCCCGGATCGCAGCTGGGAGGGGGACACCCCGCCCGCATACGCCGAAAACCCCTTCGGCCTTGGCTTTGCCGCCGCCCGGTCCGGCAGCAGGATCGACGGCCTTGACCTGCCCTTGACCGAGGCCGCAGACGACCCCGTCACCTCGCCTTTCGGCGCATACCGCCCCATGGCACTCGGGCCCATCGCCCGGGTAGCCCCCCAAAGGGCCCGCTACGCCGGGACCTATGACGACAACTGGAAGGACAACATCTTCCCTTTCCTGCCCCCCGACTTTGACGAGCGCTACTACCAATGCGCCCCCGAAGACCAGCAGATCGCCCCGCCCGCCCCCGGAACCCCCGTCGTCATCATCGGCCTGACCCCATCGGGTCGCGAGGAATTCCGCCTTCCCGACACCACGCTCCCCGTCAAGGTCTTCCGTGGCCGGGAGATCGCCGTGGACGGCACCCTCCTCCCCGATACCCTCGCCTTCGACTGCGAGGCACGCCAGTTCACCCTGACCTGGCGGTGCGACACACCGATCCGCCGCATCATCACCGAGTTTTCCGAGGCCTGGATCGGTCCGCCCTCGCGTGGCCTTGCCCGCGCCCGCGCCACCGGCAAATCCTATCTCGTCCTCGACCCCGTCGCCCCCGCCGTCGAGGAGACCGCATGACCGCGCATCTCCATATCCGCGCCGCCGGAATGGTCACCTGTGTCGGGCTTGACGCCGCCTCCTCCTGTGCGGCCATGCGCGGGCGGCTCGACGGTTTTGCCGAAACCCGCTTCATGGGACCGGACGGCGAATGGCTGATCGGTGGCGCCGTGCCCCTGCCGCGCAACTGGATCGGCGTCAAGCGGATGGCCCATCTGGCTGCCGGAGCGCTCTCGGACATCGAGCGCCAGCACCCCGGCACCATCGCAGGCACGCCGATCCTGCTTTGCCTCGCCGAAGAAACCCGCCCCGGTCGCCCGATCCCCGACCCCGCCGCCTTTGCGCGCCTTCTGGCCGAGATCCTCCAGCTGCCCTCTCCCCCGCGCCTGCAGATCATCGCCCACGGCCGCCCCTCGGGCTTCGTCGCCCTCGACCGCGCCCGCCGCCTTCTTGCAGCAGGGGAGGACCCCGTCCTCATCCTCGGCGTCGACAGCTATCTCACGGCCCAGTCGATCGCCCACTACCTGAGCGAAAACCGCATCCTCGCCCCCGGCAACGCCAACGGCTTCATCCCTGGCGAAGCCGCCGCCGCCGTCCTGTGCACCCAATCCCCCGGCCCTTTGCGCCTGACCGGCCTGGGGTTGGCGCGGGAACCGGCCTATATCTACAACACCGACGGCGCTGACGGTCTCCCGCTTCCACTACGTGCCGAAGGTATGGCGCGCGCGCATGAAATTGCTCTGACACAGGCCGGATGCCGCCACTCCGACCTGGTCCTGAAAATGGGCGACCTGATCGGAGAGCTCTATTGGTTCAAACAGATGGCGCTGGCCATGCTGAGGCTGCAGCGCGAACGGTCCGACGTGCAGCCGATCTGGTCGGTCGCCGCCAGCTTGGGTAACATCGGAGCCGCCGCCGTTCCCGTCCTACTTTGTTGGGCCATGATGGCCGCGACCCGTGGTTATGCGCCGGTCGGACCCATCATGCTTGAAGCCTCAGGCGACGACGGTGCCTGCGGCGCAGCGGTGGTGCAACCGACATGACTGTCTTTGCAAATGGTATGGAGATTTCGGCCAAGGCGCAGGGCTGCAAGGTCATCGCGGCCTTCCCCGATGTCTGCTTCACCCCGCCACAGACCCCCGCCACCCCACCCGGGGTGCCAATCCCCTACCCCAACTTCGGCCTCGATTCCGACCTGACCTCAGGCAGCAGCACGGTCAAGATCGGTGGCGAAACGATCAGCCTGGAGAACAAGAGCCACTACAGCAAATGCTCCGGCGACGAGGCAGGGTGTGCCCCGAAAAAGGGCGTCGTTACGTCCAAGAACACAGGTAAGGTCTACGCGCAGGCCTGGTCGTCGGATGTGAAGGTCGAAGGCAAAGGCGTCGCTCGTTTCGGTGACATGGCCACCTCTAACCACGGCTCCAATACCGGCGATACCCCCCCGATGGTGATTGTGGGCAAGCCCGGAATGTCTCCTGCGGATTGCGCGAAACTACTGGCCAGTTTGGGGCTTAGCGTCCACAAGCACGGGGATGCCGACGACAACTGCAACTATGCGGGGAATGCCGGCAAGTCCGGCAAGAAATACGACGCATCAAAGCCTACACAGGAGTCTGACCACGTACCTCAGGCAACTTGCTTTACCACGGGTGACCGTAACTCGCCGGGAATGGAGTTCCCAAAAGGCACCTATGACGTCAAGAAGGCGCCCTGTGTTTGCCTGGAGGACAGCAAGAGGTTGGCGACGGAGCATGGACGGAAGTCTGAAATGCAACGTTTCGCCACGACCGAATGGAAGAACAAGAAGGCAAAGAACCCGTCCTGGAACCCGACCTATGCCGATGCCAAGAAAGCTGATCTCGATGCGATCCAGTGGGCGAAATCCCCGAAGCTAGAGCCTGATGCCAAAGGAAACCCGCATCCGGCGCTCAAATGCCTTGAAGACGAGTTGGACAAGTACTTCAGAGATGAATTGGGGATGGACGAAACCACACCCGTAGCGATACCCGATCAGGAATACACACCAGCGAAAATGGTCGAACGACAGGCTAAGTTCGACACTGCAGGGATGAAACGCTTTAGCAAGTTGTCGGCTTCGTGAGCTGGCCAAGAGGGGGGCGAAATGTTGGACAACTTTAGTGGGGGCGCCATGTTGCGCGTTCAATTTGCAGAGGAACGGGTCCTGCTTGCCTTACGCGTTGGCGACAAGGACGACGGTCAGGCCCGCAGTCTGATCTATCGGATCGTCCTGAACGACGACCTCGACCAGCCCCCGGAACTCGAAATCACCATGGACTATGCCGGCTGGCTTAGCGATTTCTGGCGCCACCCGTCGCGCACGACGTTCCTCGGCGGTGCCGATGGCGAGCTTTATGTCGTCGACCCCAGCTCTTTCCAAGAGTTCTACCCACAGGATCGCGGTGTCACACAGATCTACGGCCGCGCGCTGGACGATGTCTTTGCCGTCACGATCAGCGGTATGATCCTGCATTGGAATGGTTCCGATTGGCTTTCGGTTGGTCCTACGAATGAAACCGCGCTTTTCGCGGTCGGGGAATTGAAGGACAAGCGAATCGTTGCAGTCGGCGAGAAAGGGACAATCCTGGTTCAAACGCGGGAAAGTTGGCTAAGGCTTGAGGCCCCGACCAATGTCCGGCTGACTGCCGTCGGACAGATGAGTGCTGCGACCTACATTGGCGGCGAGCATGGTATCTGCTTGCGTCTGGATGATGACCTCAGCCTAGAACCTGTGCCAGGGCCGAGCTTTGGGACGTATGGCTTTGCGGACTACCGTGGTCGAGGACTATCCGCCTCGCAGGCAGATGGCCTCATGCAGATTGTGGACGGCGAGCTGGTCCCTTATGCCCAACCATTGCAACCCTATGGTGTTGCCGTGCAGGGCGACTTGCTTGCGATTTACGGCGATGACAACCTTGCCGTATTCGATGGCCAGAATTGGCGATCAATCAACTTGGACGCCATTTGATCAGCTTCCAACTGGAAGATTCTCGCTGAGGTAGCTCCTCACTTTCGACAAATCTAACTCCGCCACTGCAATCGGCGTTCCGGTTGACAGCATACGAACCACAAACAACTCGCCCTGCTCAGGGAACTCGTCAAACCTCTCTTTGGCGAGTTTCATCCCCCCAGCCCCAGCGGTACGAAGTCCATCAAGATGCGCTTCCAGTTGCTCGACCAAATCGGCCAGCGCGCTTTCGCTCATATCCGGGTTCTCTTCCGGAAACAGCCGAGCGCGGTCATAGACCGTCCACAAAAACGCCGCCTGTTCAGCATGCTGGCGCAGGATGTGGGGCAAGACCGGAACGGACATCGTCAGTTCAGGTTGACCGAGCCGCCCCGGATGCGGTTCGACCGCGAGGCGTGGCTGACCAGATCGGTACCGCGGATCGTGATGCGACCGTCGGCCTCCATGATCAGGCTGGACTTGCCCACCCGCAGCTCGATCCGTTCCTTTGCCACAAACCGCAGCATCTGGCCGTCCGCCACGACCACGGGTGCCGCATCATCGCGGACGGGTTCGACGAGCCGACCCATGATCAGCGGCCGGTCGCGAGCGCCGTCTTCGAACAGAAGCGCCACTTCGCGGCCGACATCCTCGGCCGTCAGCCGCACCAGACTGCGCGCGGTGATCGCCTGGTCCGAGGGGTTGCCGGGAAACACGACCAGCGGGTTTGCGTCCTGAAAGCCAAGGACAAGCCCGATCACGACGCCATCCACGATCTGCCCGTCTGCCGTCTTGTCTTCAATCATGGCGCGAAATCCTGAATCAATGTGCCAAGGCTACATCGAAATCGCTCGATTGGCGAAGAAAAACCGCGATTGGCGCTGAAACCTTTTACCACTGAGCGGCCCCCCCTTTTTCCGACTCCGACTTGCTCGGCTCTTGTCGAGAGTTCTCATGAAATCAAACCCGGCCCGCCAGTCACCGTCCAACAGAACCGAAGGTCCAGTTGCCCGCCGAACTGGGCGGAACACGACGATTTGCTGTACCCAAGGGCAAATTAGTTGAAGCTACCAGACAACACGCTTGGCGCGGCAGGTCGGTTCGGGGGCGACCTGGACGTTAACCGAATGTGAACGGAGGGTTTGCGGCCGGTTAAACAACAATGTTGCAAGATAAAGGCATACCGAGTCGGAGTTCGCCATGAAAATGATCGAATCCGACCGTCTGGGGAGACGACGATGCTGCTTTCGACACCAGAACTAGGGCAACTTTTCCTCACTGCGGACCTTCAGCAGCCTGAGGCTCGGGTTGCGCGGGCCTTTCCGGACTCCAACGGCAGCGCCTTTGGATCGATGCTTCATCGATTTCCACCGATCGAGGAACTGGTGGCTTCTCTAGATCACATCGCCTCACGCGGGATCGCCGCGTAAGCGGCAGAAACTCTTAGATGAGCAAAGGGCCACCCGGTTCCGGGTGGCCCTTTGCTTGACGTCGTTTTCCTACTGTGGAGCGACGGATCGGACAGCAGCGGGTAAAACGGTCGGCGGACGCTCGATAGTGGCCAATGCCACCGAAGCGCCGCCAACCCCCAATCGCTTTAATGTCAGAGGCCGAGCAACTCCTTGACGGCAGCCTCAACCTCATCCGTGACGGGCTTGTTGGCGGCAGCTTCCAGCAGAGAGCGTTCGACCGCAGGCTGATTCTCGACTTGTTGGGCAAGGTCTTCGACCTCGGCGGTAAGCCTATCGTACTCAGCGGCGGCGGCCTGTTCAGCCTGCAGGTCCGCGGCAGAGGCTTCGGCTGCGGCCAGATCATCACGTGCCTCGGCAAGGCTGGCTTCGATATCTGCATCCGTTCCGCCCGCGGCTTCGAGCGCATCCTCCAGATCGGCTACAGCGTCGGCCTTGGCCGCAACATCCGCCTCTGCAGCGGCCACATCGGCGTCAATGTCAGCGAGAGGACGATCCGGCGGGGTCAACGTTCCAAGACTGGCTGTCTTTTCATCCAACTCGGCTTGCAGTTCCTGGCCCTCGACAACAGCCTCACGATAGGCGGCGACACGTCCGACACGCGAGTTCGGCGCGGCTTTCTCCAGTGCTTTCGGCGAAGCATGGGCCGCGTTCAGCGCACCCAGCTCGGACGGGCTTGCACCCGTTTCTGACACAACATCTTTGTGCTTGGGCTTCTTGGTCTTGGGTACATCGACCTCGACCGCTGTTGCTTTGCCACCAGTTGACGCTTTCGACCCGGACTTCTCACTCTTTGCGTTGCCGCCACCGTTCCCGTTGCCGCCACCGTTCCCGTTGCCACCGCCGTTTCCGTTGCCGCCGTTTCCTCCGTCGTTTCCGCTTTTCGCATAGGCCACGTCGGGCAGTGAAATCGCCACTACCATCGCCGCCGATCCCAGAAGGGCCACGGACAGCGAGCAGGCTTTCAGGATATGTACAGTCGATTTCTTCATGTTATGGCCTCTGCGCTATGCGTTTCTGGGAACCTCGGTTCCGGTGAGCTGAGCTGCAACAGGATGCGCCTTCGGTCGACGCTGAGTCGCAGGGCAGTGCGCGAACTAAACACCAAACGCGTTTAACCCTGCAGGAACCAGTCGTTCATCCTGGGTTCACTTCGGGTTTGCTAGGACTGTCTCCATGCGCCCTTTGTTCATCCTCCTGTTTGTCGTGGCACTTACCCTCTTCGGGCAAGCGCATGCCGCGACTGTCCGCGAACTCGATGCATCTGAGTTGCGCAAGATCGTGAGCGATGGCCAGACAATCGGCCTGAAGCAGGTGATCGATTCGGTCGTGAAGTCGACCAGTGCCGAACCGATCGAAGCACGTGCCTTCGAGGCCGAGGGCATCTTCTATCGGATTGTGATGAAAAAACCGAACGGGACCTTGGTCAGCGTCATCATCGATGCAAGAACCGGCAAGCAGGTGCCGAAGAACTCATCTGTCGGCAAGCAGGTCAGTGCCGCTGCCGCTGCCAGATCAGAGACCAAGGCCAATAGTGGCAAGAGCGCGACTGCCGGATCAAATGGCAAGGGCTCTGGTAACGGAAACGGCGGCGGGAAGGGCGGAGGCGGCGGAGGCGGTGGAGGCGGCGGAGGCGGAGGCGGCGGAGGCGGAGGCGGCGGAAAAAACTAAAGTCCGCCACGATGCTTGCTAAATTCGTGTATAACCTGCTGCGTCATGAGAATACTCCTCGCCGAAGATGAACGGGTCCTGTGCGACCAGATCAAGAAGCTGCTGTCCGCAGAAGGCCGGATCGTGGACCTTGCACATGACGGCCATGAGGCCAGTTTTCTGGGCTTCACCGAACCCTACGACATGATCATCCTGGATATCGGCTTGCCGATGCGGGACGGGACCTCGATCCTCAAGGAATGGCGCAGCAAAGGGGTTACGACTCCCGTGCTGATCCTGACGGCGCGTGACGGCTGGTCTGACCGCGTTGACGGCCTGGACGCCGGCGCGGACGATTACATGACCAAGCCGTTCCACCTGCCTGAGCTTGCAGCCCGCGTACGTGCAACCCTGCGACGCAGTTCCGGGCGGACAAACCCACTGTTCGAAAAAGACGACATCGTCTTCGACACTCGCACGGGCCGCGTCAGCGTCCGCGGCATTCCGGTCGACCTCACGGCGCAGGAAGTGGCCGTTCTGACCTATCTCATCCACAATGCCGGTCGCCTGATCTCCAGAACCGAGTTGTCCGAACACATCTACGAATACGACGCCGATCGCGATTCCAACACGATCGCGGTTTTCATCAACCGGCTGAGAAACAAGTTGGGCGCTGATCTGATCCAGACCATGCGGGGCCGCGGATACATGATCGAACCTGCCTGATGCTGTCTTTGCGAAAGAGGGCATGGATCAGCGGCGGGCTGTCGGCGCTTTTGGCGGTCATCACCGGGACCCTGCTGCTCTACTCGTATCTCAACGCGAAGGTTCTGCAACGCTTCGACCGGTCCTTGACCGAACGGCACACGCAGATCGTTGTCGCCCTCAGCAATGTCGCCGACGATCCCGGCAGACTTGGCGAACTGATCTTCGATCCCGAATATCAGACACCATTTTCCGGGCGATACTGGCAGGTTGTCGGGCCGGAGGGCCAGCTCTACACCTCGGCTTCGTTGTTCGAGGCTACATTGCCGGACCTGCCCGTCAAATCGGACAACCTGACTGTCACCGATTCGGTTGGTCCCGAATCCGAGCAGCTTCGCATCGTCTCTCAGGTGATCACGCTTGAAAGCGGCAGTGAATGGAACGTCACCGTTGCCGAAAGTCGATCCGGTCTGATTGCCGAGCGGACCGAGATGCGGCGCAGCCTCATCCTCGCGTTCGCTCTGGTCGCTGCCCTTGGCCTTGGCACAATGCTTTTGCAGACGGCAGCGATCGTCAGGCCGCTTGACAAACTTCGCAAGGATGTCGCACAGCGCTGGGTCAGGGACGAAGCGCTTAACCAGGCTGACTACCCCGAGGAAGTGGCACCTCTTGTCGGCGACATCAATTCGCTATTGCAGCGCAACCGGGACATCGTCGGCCGATCCCGCAGGCAGGCCGCCGATCTGGCCCATGCGCTGAAAACGCCAAGCGCGATCCTGCGAAACGAGCTGGAGGCCCTTTCAGAGAGCAACCAAAAGATGGACAAGGCGCTAGATGCTCTGGACCGGGTCGATGCTCAACTGGCACGGTCACTGGCGCGCATCCGCATGTCTAATACCGGCGAGACGACATTCGCCCGAACCGACCTGACGAACTCGGTGCACAGATTTTCACGACTTTTCAGTTCGATGGCCAAACGCGACGGGAAAGAGATCACGACAATCTGCGACCCTGATCTGATCATCCGCGTTGATGCGCAGGATATCGAAGAGGTGATGGGCAACCTCTTGGACAATGCCCTGAAATGGTGCCACCATTCGATATCGTTGACGGCGCGGCGGCTGCCGGACGGGATTGAACTGATCATCGAAGATGATGGCCCTGGCATTGCGGAAAAAGACCGTGGCGAAGCGGTCCAGTCCGGTGGACGGCTCGACACATCCAAGCCCGGCACCGGCCTTGGACTCGCGATCGCCATCGACCTGTTGAAAGCCTATGACGCAACGCTGAAGCTTGACGACTCGCAATCCCTTGGCGGTCTCGCGGCGCGAATTTTTCTGCCCGCGCGGCTTGTAAGGTGAAAACCTGCTCGACGGCCCGGTGCGGGCCAACGCACATCGGGGTGAATGTCTATGGCTCTGCCGGGCAGGTCAAGGGCTGACATCGAAGGTAGCACGAAAGCACCGATTCACGTATTTCGCTGATTCAACAGCAAAATTTCCGACTTTGGTGCCCGCGGCCGGACTTGAACCGGCACGGCCTTACGGCCAAGGGATTTTAAGTCCCCAGTGTCTACCATTTCACCACGCGGGCATCGCCCGATACATTAGCCATCGCGAACCGCGAGGGAAAGGTCACTCCTTGCCAGTGCGCGCCGCCACCGGCTAGCCTGTGGTTGAACCGCGGTTCGGACCCAAAGGACACCCCGGATGCCCACCGCCATGCCCCTCAGCACCGACGCAGCACATCAGATCGTTCATGCATCGCTCGGCCATCTTACCCGCCTCATCCAACACAATGGACGCTTCATTTACGCGCATGAGGCCGGTGACATCACCGCGACCCACGATGGCTACAACCTCCTGCGACATTGCGGGACGCTCTGGTTCATGGCCCGCGCGGTGAACGAGCTTGCTGATCCCGCCATTGCTCCCGAGCTGATCGAGGCCTTGGCGCTGTCCGCCAGCTACATCGGCAACAAGATGAAACCCACGCCTTGGGCTGCGACCGACCGACCCAGCCTTGCGCTTGTCGGCAACGGAGCGGTCAAGCTCGGCGGCCTTGGCCTCGCGCTCCTGGCGCTGGCCGAAGCAACGAAAATCAACGCGCTGCGGCCCTTGCTGGATCAGGCTTTGCCCTTTGGCACTGGGGAAACCATCACGCGTTTGCGACAATATGCGCTGGACGAGATTGACGGCGACGACTTCCGCCATAAGCGCGATTTCGCAACCGGCAAGCTGCTGAAATTCCGATCCGACTACTATACCGGCGAGGCGATCTTCGGTCTTCTGACCACTGGTCCTGCTCCAGACGAGCTGATCCATGTCATCATCGCCCTGATGCGCCGTGGCTACGGCTGGTCCGAGCAAAGCCACTGGATGGCCTATGCCGCCTGCGAGGCGATTGAGCGCGGCGTCGTTTCCGAAGCGCTGGGTGCCGCCTATCTGACCGGGTTGGTTGAAGCGATACTCGGCGATGCTGGATACCGTCAACGCCGCCAGTCGACCCCCATTGCCTGTCGGACCGAGGCGCTGAGCCGCGCCCTCTTGCTTGCCGTCGCGAGGCCCGGCCTGCTGTCTGCCGAACTTCTGGCACGGATGCGGACCCATACGACCGAGAACCTTGCGATGCAGCTTGACTGGTACGCCAACGGCCAGTTCTGGAAAGGTGATGACAACCGCAAGGTGCAGATCGACTACATCCAGCACAATGCAACGGCTTTCTTGCACCGGGTGAAGCTGGGCGAAGCCGGCATCTGACTTCAAGTGTCGAGGGACAAACCCATGAATTCGCTCATGACTTTGTAAAGATTCCTGACCATGATCTTGCCGATCGCGGTCGCTCGAGACGCCGAAGAAATGCTGGGCGCCAGCGGCGTTCCTGCGCGGTCACCGGCATGCAAGGTATCAATTGTCGCCCAAGCCTGCCACTTGCGCTGCCATCGTATCCGTCTAAGACTTCGTCCCAACGGCAGGCGCAAGCGCAGTCTTTCAGGACCAGTCCATCCGCTGCACCCGGACGGAGGTGGCCTGCGACAGATGGCGCGAAACCAGGAGGAAAACTCGACATGAACAAGGTTTATCCAAGCGCTGCTGCGGCGCTTGAGGGGCTCTTGCAGGACGGCATGCTGATCGCATCCGGCGGCTTCGGCCTGTGCGGCATTCCTGAACTTCTGATTGCGGCGATCCGCGACTCTGGCGTCAAGGGACTGACCGTCGCCTCCAACAACGCCGGCGTCGACGGCTTCGGGCTTGGCCAGCTTCTGGAAACGAAACAGGTCAAGAAGATGATGTCGTCCTATGTCGGCGAGAACGCCGAATTCATGCGCCAATATCTCTCTGGCGAGCTTGAGCTGGAATTCAACCCGCAAGGCACGCTGGCCGAACGCATGCGGGCAGGCGGCGCGGGGATCCCCGGCTTCTATACGGCAACTGGCGTCGGCACCGTGATCGCCGAGGGCAAGGAGCATCACGATTTCGACGGCAAGACCTATATCCTAGAACGGGGGATCGTGGCCGATCTGTCGATCGTCAAGGCGTGGAAAGCCGATCCCTCGGGCAACCTTGTCTTCCGCAAGACGGCGCGGAATTTCAACGTGCCTGCAGCCACTTGCGGCAAATCCTGCGTGGTCGAGGTCGAGGAAATCGTGCCACTGGGGGCGCTTGACCCCGATACAATCCACCTGCCGGGGATTTATGTGACCCGCATCGTCACCGGCACCCATGAAAAGCGGATCGAACAGCGCACTGTGCGCAAGCGGGAGAGCGTCTGATGGCCGAGGAAATCAAAGGCTGGGACCGCAACCAGATGGCCGCCCGCGCGGCACAGGAACTCCGCGACGGGATGTATGTCAACCTCGGGATCGGCATTCCGACCCTGGTTGCGAACTACATCCCCAAGGGCGTGAATGTGACCCTGCAGTCGGAAAATGGCATGCTGGGCATGGGCCCCTTCCCTTTTGAGGGCGAAGAGGATGCCGACCTGATCAACGCGGGCAAGCAGACGATCACCGAACTGCCGCAGACTGCCTATTTCGACAGCGCCACCTCGTTCGCGATGATCCGCGGCGGTAAGATCGCAATGGCGATCCTCGGCGCGATGGAGGTGGCCGAGAACGGCGACCTCGCGAACTGGATGATCCCCGGCAAGCTGGTCAAGGGCATGGGCGGCGCGATGGATCTGGTTGCGGGCGTCGGCCGGGTGGTTGTGGTGATGGATCACACCTCGAAACACGGCGAATCCAAGGTTCTGCACACCTGCACCCTTCCCCTTACCGGCAAGGGTGTCGTTGACCGGATCATCACCAATCTTGGCGTGCTGGACGTGGGCCACAAGGGACTTCACATCGTTGAACTTGCCCAAGGGGTCACCGAAGCCGAGCTTCGGGCCGCGACAGAGGCGACGATCGTTGGCTAACCATGTCGTGACACGCGAACACGGGGCGACTAAGGGCCGCTTCGTGATCCACTTGGGTGACGAAGTTGCCGAGTTGACCTACTCGGTCACCACGCCCACCCTCTTCATTGCCGACCACACCGACGTGCCCGACAGTTTTCGTGGCACAGGCGCGGGCGTGGCGCTGGTCGAGGCGCTGGTCAACGCGGCGCGCGCCGAGGGGTTCAAGGTCTTTCCCCTCTGCCCCTTCGTGAACGCGACTCGAAAGAAGCACCCGGAATGGGCGGACGTCTTCACCTGAAGTCTTTCGTCAAAGGCCCGCGGACACCACCTTGAAGACGCAAGGATCGGTCACCAGCTGCGGCGGGCTCAGGCAAAGCCCCTGCGCAATCTGCCAGGCCGCCAGCACCTTCGGCACATAGTCGCGTGTCTCGGCATAGGGCGGCACACCCTGGTTCGCGCGCACCGCACCTTCGCCGGCGTTATAGGCTGCCAGCACCATGACCGGATCGTTGTCGAACTCGTTCAAAAGCCAATCCAGATAGGCAACCCCGCCCTTGATGTTCTGTACCGGGTCGCTTGAATCGCTGACCCCGAACCGCTCTGCCGTGGCCGGGATCAGCTGCATCAGCCCAACCGCGCCAGCCGAACTTACCGCATCCGACCGACCCGCACTTTCAATCCCGATCACCGCGAGGACCAGTGCCGGAGACACGTTCGTGTCCAGCGTCGCTTTCAGGATTTCCGTGCCGTATTCATCAGCCACCTCCTGCATCTGCTGCAGGCGCGGGGCGCGGACCACTTCTCCATCAGGCCCTTGCGAAAGGGTCGTCAGCGCCAGATCGAACCTTTCCCCCGCCGCTTCGATTCCGGTCGGCACCTTGTCCCAGTACCATGCGTAGGAAGAAGACGGCGCGGGTCCGGGCTCTAGCTCATCGTCCGTCTCAGTCACGACCTTGGGTTCTTCCAACCCATGATCGGGATCGGGGTCAACTTTCGGCAGTGCGGCAAGATAACGTGCTTGCTCTTCGGGATCGATCTGCACCGTGATGCGCTTGCCGGGCATGCCCTCCCCCGCCTTCACGCGTTTGAAAGAGAAATCGTCCGCGAAAGCCGCAAACGGCACGAAAGTGCAGAGAATCGCTGCGATTCCTGGGGTCGGTATCCACATTCTTGGGCCTGCTCGCCTCTATGTTTGAACCAAGATTCGCAGCTTCACCCCTGCTCTTCCAGAACTTTTTGCCCTGAAACATGGCATTTTCGCCAGATTCGGCCAAAACACCACGCCATACCACCCAGAGGTGAACAGGAAACTAACAAATCTTTCTATGTTTTTCAAAGCCTTGCGCGCAGATCAAAGCTTTTCTCGCCAGGCTTAAAATCTTCGAAACTCGACCCAACTGCTGCCACGATTGCAGGGCTATATGGCTGCATACCGAACGAAGAAAGCTTCAAGAGATGCTGGATCGGCGCGGTTGAGAAAGACCTTAGCACCTTAGAAAGGGACAAGACCATGACCAAGTTCTCCGCATTCCTGAAAGACGAAGCTGGCGCCGTGACCGTTGACTGGGTGGTTCTGACCGCCGCTGTCGTCGGCCTTGGCCTTCTGATCTTCACGTTCATCCGTCCCGGCGTTTCGAGCCTTGCTGAAGCAATCGAAACCGAAATGGGCGAGTCGGAAGCTTGCATGCTGGCCAACGGCGTCGGCTGCTAATAGCACGATCATACGACCATCGTAATGGCCGCGCTTCGCAAGAAGTGCGGCCATTCCGCCGTTGTAGGGCGCCTCAGACTCACCGAGAGCCCCTTCGCACGACATCATGTCGCCAAGGTCCGTGCGCACCAAACCACCTCCAAGCAACAAGATTTGACGATACGCCACTCGGCAGAACGTCTATGATCCCTGCTGTTAAGTGTCGCGTCCGGGGTCCCGGCCAACCCCCAGTTCTTGACTGCGCGGGTGTCGAAGAAAAAGGGCCTGCGCGCGCGCTCATCATCTTTCAGTCCTCCCCCAACCCTAAGAAAGGGATGACTTTTTCAGACTTGATCAAATCTTCTGCTGGTGCATAGGCAGTGATCGCCGTTGGGGGCCAGGTTCCCCCAGTCGAGACAAGTTCAAATCCTCTTCCGGGAAACCAGAAAACACCTGAAATCGTCCCAACTGCTGCCATGATTGCAAGGCTAACTGAAGACACGCAAAGCGATGCAGGGGCGTCGAAGGATACCATCAACGGTTGAGAGAGACCGAAGCGCACCAAAAGGGACAAGACCATGACCATGTTTTCCACATTCTTGCATGACGAAACAGGTGCGGTGACCGTTGACTGGGTGGTCCTGACCGCCGCTGTCGTCGGTCTTGGTATGATCGTCTTCACTTATGTTCGGCCCGCCGTTTCGTCCCTCGCCAGCGCGACCGGGGACAAGCTGACCGAGAGCACCTGCCTGACTGATGCCAGCTGCTAGTCATTCTGTTTTCCAGTTCCTAGTTGGGCCACGCCTTGCAACACGCGTGGCCTTTTTGCTTTCTTGAGGTCGGCGCGGACCTTGCGGCTGAAAGCGCATGGCCTGAAAGCGCTTGGTCCGAAAAACTGGCATCATTTTGTGCAACTCAGAATTGCCCGACGGCCGCTAAAGTTTCGCCGCATTCCGCTAGCACAGACAGAGCCGAGGAATGTGTTAAGATCGCAACTCGGTTGTGCGGTACCGGCCGCCAGGTGACCGTCTGACCAGACGTAACCGGCAGCGTCGTATCTACCTCGTCGCTTCTTTCGCATTCGGCGTCACGGTGGCACCCAGGTCCCGCCAGCTTCTTGCCCCCCGGTGACAAGCAGGGCCTAGGACCGCGGTCACACCGTTACGGACTACGACGACGATCTCAAAACCGATGCGTTCTGAGATAACACCATCGACCCGGGGGCGCCCATCCATTGTCTTGATGGGGCGCTCTCATCGCATTAGAACAGTCGCCGGGCCGTCCGATCCAGACCGTGGTCGGCCTCCAGCAAAATGAGGGTAAAGATGAGAGCAGTATTCGCGTTGGTCCTCGTCGTCGGCATGGGACTTGCCGGCATGGCGGTCTACATGATCCAGGGTTACATGGCCGACCTTGAAGGTGCCCTGAAAACCGAGCGGGACTTCAACGCCAAGGCGGGCAAGCTTGTCGAAGTCTTCGTTTTCGCGAAGCCGAAGAACTACGGTGATGCCCTGGCCGAAGAGGATGTGACAGCAATCTACTGGCCTGAACAGTCACTCCCCGAAACGATCTTCCGCGACAAGGCGGTTCTGTTCCCGGAGAATGCCGATGGCCCGCGCTACATCATGCGCTCGACCGAAGCCTTTGAGCCGGTCCTCTCCAGTCGCGTGACCGAGCCAGGAGAGCTCGCCAGCCTGACCTCGAAGCTTGAAGAAGGCATGCGCGCCTTCGCAATCCAGGTCGGCATGGATTCGGGCATCTCGAACTTTGTAAAGCCGGACGACTATATCGACATCCTCTGGACCGGTCGGGTCGCAGGCGTCGAAGGCGGGATGACCCGCCAGATCGAAAGCGGAGTTCTGGTCCTTGCGGTCGACAACGCGATCAACGAAGGGCAGGTCAGTTCCGGAGCTGTTGCCCGAACCGTGACAGTCGCAGCCACGCGTGAGCAGGTCGCACGGCTGACCCAGGCGCAGTCGACTGGCGAGTTGCGGCTTTCGCTTGCCTCAGGCGCCGGCGACACCGCCGGAGAGGAGACCGTCGAGATTGACACCAACACCCTGCTCGGCATCGAGGAAGAGGTGGAAGTGGTGGAAGAGGTGATCGAAGAGAAAAAGGTTTGCTATTCCAAGGTGCTCAAGGATGGCGTCCGGGTCGACACCGATATTGTGATCCCCTGCAAAGGCGAATGATCGCAAAGCATCCGTGGATTTTCCTAGGGGCGCGGCCACATTATCTGGGGCTGCGCCCTTTCCATTTTTCAACCCGTTGCGACCTGTTGCAGTTTATCCACATCAACTACATCTCCCAAATCATTGATTCTTGCAAAAAAACCCTGACTAGGTCATTCTGCCTTCGATAAGGGCGTTCAAGACCCAAACGAGGCGTGGTCGAAAGGGCAGATCACATGAATATGAAACGACTCCTGGTAGCAGGTTATCTTGGTGCGATTCTCGCATCGACGGCGTTAACGCCGATCTCGGCCGAAACCCTGCGCGTCGTGCAGGGCCAGGCCTCCGAAGCACTCAGCGTTCCGATGAACCGGGCCGTTGTCGTCGAAAGCGACGTTCCCTTCGCAGAACTGTCGATCGCAAATCCGGGCATCGCCGATATCTCGACGCTGTCCGACCGCTCGATCTACGTCCTCGGCAAGGCTCCCGGGCGGACAACGCTCACGCTATTGTCGCCGGACGGGCAACTGATCTCGAACGTCGACGTGCATGTCACTCCCGACATCGCCGAATTCAAGGAGCGTCTCCAGCAGATCCTCCCCGGCGAGAATATCGAGGTTCGCACCGCGAACGACGGGATCGTGCTTTCGGGCCAGATCTCGTCCACAGCAAAGCTTGATCGCGCGCTTGATCTTGCCAACCGCTACGCGCCAGAACGGGTTTCAAACCTGATGGTGGTCGGCGGAACGCAGCAGGTGATGCTCAAAGTTAGGTTCGCCGAAGTGAACCGGACGATTTCGAAAAACTTCTCGTCGTCTCTGGCTATTTCCGATGGTGGTAGCGTTCGGGGTGAGACGGGCACCTATCTTGCCGGTTCAAACGGTCTTGGTTCCGCGATCACAACACGAGCGAACACGACCGGCGCCGTGGCCTTCGGTGGCTCAATCGGCGGCCTTGAATTCGAAGTGCTGCTTGAAGCACTCGAAGCCAAAGGTATGGTTCGCACTCTGGCCGAACCAAATCTGACTGCACTCTCCGGGCAAGAGGCAAAGTTCCTCGCCGGTGGCGAGTATCCGGTTCCAGTGTCGCAAGACGAAAATACTGTCACGGTCGAATTCAAACCTTTCGGTGTGGAACTCAACTTCACCCCGGTCGTCGTCGACCAGGACATCATCAACCTGACGATTGATGCGGCCGTTTCGTCGATTGACCCGGCCAACGGCATCAACATCCAGGGCTTCCAGATCGACGCCTTCAGACGGCGCGAGACTTCGACAACAGTGGAGATGCGTGACGGCGAAAGCTTCGCCATCGCGGGCCTTCTGCAGGACGACTTTCAGGATCTGGCCACGCAACTGCCCTGGGTCGGCGACATCCCGATCCTCGGCGCCCTATTCCGCAGCTCCGAATATCAGCGCGCGCAAACGGAACTCGTCGTCATCGTGACCCCTCATCTGGTCACGCCGGTGGCTGGTGCTGCACTTGCGCTACCTACGGACCGGGTCCGCATCCCGACCGAACGTGAACTCTTCCTGTTCGGAGATGTGGCAAAGGGCCCGAAAAGCGGTGCTGCTGGCGAAGTTGCCCGGCAGGACTTCAGCAGTTCCTACGGCTATGTGATGGAGTAAGGAGATGACCGGTATGCTTCCCAAGCTGCTTGCAGCCTCTGCCCTCCTCGTGTTGTCGGCCTGTGGTGAAAGCGCCACAAGCTGGGACCGCGAACTCGGTTCCGAAGTGGACAAGGGCCAGTTCGGCAACGCCACGATGAACAACACGCTGATCCAATCAGGCGAGTTGCAATACACCGTGGCCCTGGCCGAACGTTTCTCGGCCGAGGTTCCCGACACCATCAACTTCGCGTTCAACAGCGCCGAGTTGACCGAAGAAGCCCGCGCCATCCTGAAGAAACAGGCGAACTTCATCGGCCAGTTCCCGGAAGTCCGTTTCCGCGTATACGGTCACACCGACCTTGTCGGTTCAGCCGGATACAACCAGCGGCTCGGCTTGCGCCGCGCTCAGGCGGCGGTGGCCTATCTCTCCTCGCTCGGCATCAGCCGTTCGCGGCTGGAGGCGGTCGTGTCTTACGGCAAGACGCGTCCGATCATCCAGACCAACCAACCGGAAGAACGCAATCGCCGGACGGTGACCGAGGTTTCGGGCTTCGTGGGGTCACACCCGCTGGTCCTGAACGGAAAATACGCCGCGATCATCTGGCGTGAGTATGTGGCCAGCGCTGTCCGCCCACATGTCGGTGAACAAGCCGACGCCGCTGGCGAGGGTGGCGGCGGCTGACAAGTCGCACTTGCTGACAAGAGGCCGGGCCCAGTGCCCGGCCTCTTCGTTTCCAGATTTGTGATAATCCCAGAAACAAGCAGTTTTAGCCCAAATATCGCCACCATTCTTGACCAAGGTCGGTCCAATGAGATTAGTTCGGGGGCCAGTGTTCCTTGGTTGTGCTGAAATCCGGAACTTGGCTGCAACCTGTTGGAATGTCAGTAGATAACGGTCCCCGTACCGAAAGGACGTAAGGCGAGATGACGAGCAAAGCCACTGTACAAAGCGATCCCGCACCGATCCTCGCCTGCACGATCTCGCGTGACGTGCAGCGATTCGATCTATTGATCGACGATATGGAGCAGGAACTTGGCGAAGCTTGGGGCGACCTGAACTTCGAAGACGCGCTGGTCTTCCTCAAGCAGCCGGACAGCAGCGGCATGCAGTTCGTCGCCATCGCTGTCGACAGCGAGGACGAGAGCGAACTCTCAAAGATGAACGACGTGATCAAGGCCGCCAAAGCCAAGAAGATCAAGGTCTTGCTCATCGCAAACCAGGTCAGCCCGTCGATCCTGCACCAGATGCTCAAGCTTGGGGCCGATGACTTCGTCCCCTACCCCCTGCCCGAAGGCGCGCTGCACGACTCGATCGAACGCTTGCGTAAACCGGCTCCAGTTATGCCGGAAGGCTACGATCCTGAAACCGGTGCGTTCAACCCCGTCTTCCGCGCCAAAGGCGACCGGAATGGCGTGATCCTGCCGGTGCATGGCATGGCCGGCGGCGTCGGAGCGACGACCTTCGCCGCAAACCTGGCATGGGAATTGTGCTGCATCCCGGAAAGCGACGGCACGCGTGTTTGCGTGATCGACTTCGATCTCCAGTTCGGCTCGATCGCGACCTATCTCGACCTGCCGCGAAAAGAGGCGGTGCTCGAGATTCTGACTGATACTGCCGGCATCGACGCTGACTCGCTGATCAAGTCCATGCTGACCTTCAACGAAAAGCTTCATGTCTTCACCGCGCCTGCCGACATGCTGCCGTTAGAGGTCGTGACACCGGAAGACATCGGCCGCATCTTGGACACAGCCCAGGCGAACTTTGACTTTGTCATCGTTGACATGCCTTCGGCGGTGGTTGCGTGGACCGAAGCGGTGCTGACCCGGTCCCATGTCTACTTTGCGCTTCTCGAGCTGGACCTTCGTTCGGCCCAGAACATCCTGCGCTTCGTCCGCGCACTCAAGGCCGAGGCACTTCCGCATGACAAAGTGCGCTATGTGCTGAACCGCGCGCCGAAGTTCACCGATCTTTCCGCCAAGGCTCGCGTCAAGCGTATGGCCGAAAGCCTGGATATCGACATTGAGGTGCAGCTTCCTGATGGCGGCGAGCAGGTCACCCAGGCCAATGACCACGGCCTGCCCATCGCCGAAAGCGCCGCAAAGAACCCACTACGCAAGGAACTGCAAAAGCTCGCCAAGTCCTTGTATGATCTGAACAAATCTGCAGACGTCGCACGAGCCTGAATTAGGGGGATCCTCACGTGTTTAGCCGTTTCAAAAAGGATACGCCGGCCGGACGCCCGACGACGGGCGCCACTGCTCCGGTGACAGCATCGGCGGACAAGGCAAGCGGCTTTGCAGCACGCCCTGCCCCCCCACCTGCGGCGCAACAGCGCGTTGCAGCCGAGGCCGTAGCTGTCGACAAGGAAAAGAAGCGCAAAGAACGACTGACCGAACTCAAGGTCGAAATCCACAAGCGCCTTCTGGAAGACCTCAACCTCTCGGCCATCGAATCCGCAACCGAACAGAGCCTTCGGGCCGAGATCTCCTCGCTGACAACGGAAGCACTCGACGACATGTCGGTCGCGCTGAACAAGGAGGACCGGCTTGCCCTCACCCAGGAACTCTATGACGAAGTCATGGGCTTGGGTCCGCTCGAACCCCTGCTCAAAGACGAATCCATCAACGACATCCTGGTGAACGGGCCGAAGCGGATATTCATCGAACGCTCTGGCAAGCTGCAGCTTTCCGACGTCACCTTCCGCGATGAACGTCACCTTCTTCGCATCATCGACAAGATCGTCTCGGCCGTGGGACGCCGGGTCGACGAATCGAACCCCTACTGCGACGCCCGTCTGATGGACGGCAGCCGTTTCAACTGCATGATCCCTCCGATCGCGGTGGATGGCTCGCTGGTTTCCATCCGGAAATTCAAGAAGGACAAGCTGAAGATCGAGGATCTCGTCCGCTTCGGTGCCTTCACCGAGGAAATGGCCGCTTACCTCCAGGCCGCCGTCAGCTGCCGTCTGAACATCATCGTCTCCGGTGGTACCGGTTCTGGTAAGACCACGACGCTCAACGCGCTGTCCTCGTTCATCGACAACCACGAACGCGTTCTGACGATCGAGGATACGGCCGAACTTCAGTTGCAGCAGGTCCATGTCGGCCGGATGGAAAGCCGTCCGGCCAACGTCGAAGGCAAGGGCGCGGTCAGCCAACGCGACTGCCTTCGCAACGCGCTGCGGATGCGCCCGGACCGCATCATCGTCGGGGAAACCCGGGGCGAAGAAGTCATCGACATGCTTCAGGCCATGAACACCGGCCACGACGGGTCGATGACCACGATCCACGCCAACAACCCGCGCGACGCGATCAGCCGCCTTGAGAACATGGTCGCCATGGCCGGGATCGAGATGCCGCTGAAGGCCGTGCGCAGTCAGATCGCCAGCGCTGTGAACCTGATGGTTCAGGCCAGCCGTCTGCAGGACGGAACGCGCCGCATGACCTCGGTCACCGAGATCACCGGTATGGAAGGCGACGTCATCTCGATGCAGGAAGTCTTCCGCTTTGAGCGGCTGGGGGTCGATCCTTCGGGCAAGATCATCGGTCGCTTCAATGCCAACGGGATCCGTTCCGCGTATTCCGACCGCTTCCGCCAGTGGGGCTTCGACCTGCCGGCATCCATCTACGAACCGGTAATCTGATCATCATGCAAATTAGCGCTGCACCCCTAATCTACATAATGATCTTTGTCGCCGTTGTCGTGATGGTCAACGGTATCTATCTGATTGTCTTCGGAAAATCGATCAGCTTGAACAGTCGCGTCAGTCGACGGTTGACGCTGCTGGAAAAGAACGCCAACCGCGAACAGGTGCTCGAACAGCTCCGCAAGGAGATGAACCAGCACCTCAATGCCAAGAACATCCCCCTCTATTCGATGCTGGCCAAGAAGGCCCAGCGCGCCAACATCGCCTTCTCGCCCCAGGCGCTTATCGGTATCATGGCGCTGCTTTCGGTCTTTGCCTTCCTGATGCTCTCGGTCTTCACGTCAGCGGAACCTGGCTTGCGGGTTGTTCTGGGCGTTCTGATGGGGGTAGGCGGGGTTTTCCAGTGGGTAAGCCGGACCGAGAAAAAGCGGATCGGGCTCTTGGAAGAGCAACTGCCGGACTCGATCGAACTGATGGTCCGCAGCTTGCGGGTCGGCCATCCGTTCTCGACGGCAATCGGCATCGTCGCGAAAGAGATCCCGGACCCGCTTGGCTCGGAATTCGGCGTCATCTCGGACGAAGCCGCCTATGGTCGCGATGTGTCGGAATCGCTCAAGGCTTTTGCCGAGCGGATGGACAGCCAGGACCTCCGCTTCCTCGCCGTCGCTGTGTCCATTCAGCAGCAGTCCGGTGGTAACCTCGCCGAGATCCTCGAAGGACTCTCAAAGGTCGTCCGCGCGCGCTTCAAACTCTTCCGTCGCGTCCGCGCCATTACGGCCGAAGCGAAGTGGTCGGGCATGTTTCTCTCCGGCTTCCCGATCGTGGCCCTGGTCATGATCAACGTCATCAAGCCCGACTACTATGACGAGGTCCGAGAAACGAGCGCCTTTATCCCGGCTGCGCTATTCGTCGTAGTCTTCCTCATCATCAACATCATCTACATGAAGGTGATGACCAACATCAAAGTGTAGGTCGCAAATGGACGCCATTTCTAACATTATGACCGGCTTGACTGACCGTTTCGGACCGATGGGTCCGCTCTTGGCGGTAGGCTTGTTAGGGCTGCTCTTGATCCTCCTCGCGCTGCCCATCGTGATGAAGCGGCAGCGTGACCGGTTCCGCGAGTTGAAGGACCTCCAGCCCAAGGGCGGCGCGGACAAAAAGCGTGCCCTCAGAAAAACCGAGAAGATCGACAAGCTTGAACGCTTTGCCCACTTCCTCGAACCGCAGAAGAAGGAAGAAATGTCAGCTGCCAAGCTGACAATGCTGCGCGCGGGGTATAGCGACAAGAACGCGGTGCGGATGTTTCACGCGATCCAGTTCCTTTGTGCGATTGGCTTCCTGATCATTGGCCTCATCGTCGCAATCGTGAAGTCCCTGTCGCAGGAAATGGGGATGATGGACTTTCTTCTGCACAGCCTTCTTCCTTGCGCTATCGGCTATTACCTGCCGCGTTACTGGGTGAACAAACGGGTCACCAAGCGGCAGACCGAGATCATTCAGGGCTTCCCGGATGCGCTTGACCTGATGCTTGTCTGTGTCGAGGCGGGCCAGTCGCTGGACCAATCGATCATTCGTGTCGGCCGCGAAAGCCGTGCGGGCTATCCCGCCCTCGCCGACGAATTCGATATGGTTGCCCAGGAAGTGAAGGCTGGCAAAGAACGGATCTCGGTCCTGAAAGACATGGCCGAACGGGTCGGCGTACCCGACGTTGCCTCTTTCGTCACCACGATCATCCAGTCAGCGACATTCGGCACCTCGGTCGCCGATGCGCTTAGGGTCTATTCCGCTGACATGCGGGACAAGCGGATCATGCGGGCCGAAGAAAAGGCCAACATGTTGCCAACAAAACTGACGCTGGGCACAATGATGTTTACAGTTCCGCCACTGTTGGTCATTCTCATCGGACCTTCTGTGCACGGAATGATTACAATGCTGGCCGAGCTTGCCGGCGGGATTTGATACCGAACGGACCTCGACTTGCGCCAAACGGCCATCTTCTTGTTGTGTACCGTCGCACTGGTCGGTTGCGTGTCATCTGACGGCGTTTCCCGAAACAGTCCGTTTGGCGTCGATGCGCGAAGCGAGGGTGTTGATGGCATGACCGTCGGGCATCGCCTGATGGAGGCGGGCGAGCACGAACTCGCCCTTAAGTCCTACCTTCGCGGTGCTGGCGAGACAGGGGTCAATGCCGACGTGCTCTCGGCGATCGGATCCGCCAACCTCGCTTTGGGACGCCTCGGCCAAGCTGAAAAGATCCTCCGCCGGGCGCTTGAACTGGATCCCAACTTCGTGCCCGCCTTGAATAACCTTGGCGTCGTGTTGATCGAAAAAGGCCAGGCCGGCGAGGCGCGGGCCGTCTTTCAGCAGGCTTTCGCCCTTGATAGTGGCGAATCGGACTCGATCCGCGAAAATCTGCAGCTCGCTATCGCGCAAAGCGAGGCGAATGTGTATGATCCCGCACAAGAAGAAGAAACAGGCGGGTTCCGTCTCGTTCGGGAGGAGAAGGGCAAGTACGTACTTCTCTCCGATCTCTAAACGGGTCCCAGGGCAGTCAAGAAAAGGACGCTAAAAATGCGCCATCCGGTTTTTGTAATGCTGTGCCTTGGTGGCACAGTCGTTTTGTCGGCCTGTCAGAAAAACTCTGACGCAGAAGTGCAAAGGGCCCTCAAAGACGTCAACGTCATCGACGAATCCAACCTCAACGATGTCATGCTTACGGTGGCCGACCCAAATGAGGCGGTTGAATACTTCACCCGGACTCTGGAACAGAACCCCGGGCGAATTGACCTCATGCGCGGCCTCGCCCGCTCTTTGACCCGGGCGCAAAAACCGACCGAAGCCGCTCAGATCTGGCAGCAGGTTATCGGCCACGCCGAAGCAACGGCCGAAGATCGCGTGATGCTGGCAGATGCACTGATCCGGTCGAACCAGTGGCCCGAAGCAAAGGCCGAATTGAACCTGATCCCGCCGACACATGAAAGCTTTGACCGCTATCGGCTCGAAGCGATGGTCGCTGATTCCGACAAGAACTGGAAGAAAGCCGACAGTTTCTATGAAATTGCCACTGGCCTGACCACCACACCCGCCGGGGTTCTGAACAACTGGGGCTTCTCCAAGCTGACGCGCGGCGACGCGCAGGGGGCCGAGAAGCTCTTTATGGAAGCCCTGACCTACGATCCTTCTGTCTTCACCGCAAAAAACAACCTGGTCCTCGCCCGTGCCGCGCAACGCAAGTATGATCTGCCGGTTGTCCGGATGACGCAGATCGAACGGGCCGAACTCCTCTATTCCATGGGCCTTGCTGCAGTCAAACAAGGCGACATTTCGGTCGGCAAAAGCCTTCTGAACCAGGCGATCGAAACCCATCCGCAGCATTTCGAGGCCGCAGTCCGCAGCCTTGAAACCCTCGACGCGAACGTGAAGACCTGATGCTTGAACCAACCGATGCGATGATCCTTCTGGTCCCCGCGCTGCCCATAGCAATATGGGCAGCCGTGTCCGACTTGAAACGCATGAAGATTCCGAACACCTCCGTCATCGCCATGGCGGCGATTTGGCCGGTTATCGGCTGGCTTTTGGTGCCGTGGACGGCCTGGTTCTGGGGCCTCGCTCTGATGGCCATCGTCTTTGTCGCGGGGTTTTTGCTCTATCTGACCGGGACCTTCGGTGCCGGAGACGCCAAGTATGCCGCGGCCATGGCCGGTCTTTTCGTCGGTGGCAACATCGGCGCGATCCTTCTCATTGTCTTCCTGTCCATGATCGGATCCTTGTTCATCCATCGGCTTTTGCGCAGCATTCCAGCCGTGCGTCAGGCAACGCCGGATTGGACAAGCTGGACGGAAAAGCGCTATTTTCCCTTTGGACTCGCTCTGTCGGCGATTTTGGTGTTCTATCTTCTTGCCGCCATCTGGCCGCAAGTCTGACACAAGTCACGTTTAAGACTCAAATCACCGCAGTATGCAGCGATTGTCCACGGAGCTTGTCGAATGAACGCTGAAGCCCCGGTGTCGAGCGTAACGCCGCCGCCCTCCCCCCGTTCGCTGGATGATACCGGCTTGTCGATCATCATGATGCGCGACATCCTGTTGAAGTCGATGTTCCGCACGAACCAGTCGCAGGTCTCGGTCCTGTCGAAGGTCGTCAGCCTGCCGGTCCCGCTGGTTCAGGAACTTGTGGACCTCGCCCGTAGCCAGAAATTGGTCACCGCGATGGGGACGATGCACGCAACCGCCACCAACGAGATGGGTTACGAGCTGACAGATGCGGGCAAGGCCCGGGCCCTCGATGCCCTGTCGCAGTCGGAATATTATGGCGCAATGCCGGTGCCGCTCGAGCAATACACCATCCAGATCAAGCGCCAGTCGGTGCGCGACATTCGCCTGAACCGCGACCAGCTCATGTCCGGCATGGGCCACCTGATCCTGCCGCCCGACCTGATCGACAACCTTGGCCCCGCCGTGACCTCGGGCCGCTCGATCCTCTTGTACGGCCCGCCCGGGAACGGCAAGTCCTCGATCAGCCACGGCATCCGCGCAGCGCTTGGCGACAAGGTCTATGTCCCCAGGGCCATCGAATACTCCGGCCAGATCATCACGGTCTACGACCCGATCGTGCATTCCGCCGCCGAAGCCGCGGTGGACGACCCGAACTCACTGCGCCGGACCTCGAACCGCTTTGACAACCGCTATGTCTACTGCGAACGCCCTTCGGTCATCACCGGCGGTGAACTTTCGCTCGACATGCTCGACCTGAACTACAACCCCACTGCCCGCACCTATCAGGCGCCCCTCCAGCTCAAGGCCACCGGCGGCATCTTCATCATCGACGACCTTGGCCGCCAGCAGGAACCCCCGCAAAAGATCGTCAACCGCTGGATTGTGCCGCTGGAAGAAAGCCGCGACATCCTTGCGCTGCAGTCGGGCGAAAAGTTCACCGTGCCCTTTGACACGCTGGTGATCTTCTCGACCAACTTCCACCCGAACCAGATCTTCGACGGCGCTGCCCTGCGTCGTATCTTCTTCAAGATCAAGATCGACGGCCCGAGCCAGGAAAACTTCCTGAAGATCTTCGCGATGGTCGCCCGCAAGAAGAAGATGCCGCTGGACGAAACCGCGCTCATGCATCTGATGAAGGTCAAGTTCCCGACTATCGCGAACAACTACGCGAACTATCAGCCGGTCTTCCTGATCGACCAGATGATCGCGGTCTGCGAGTTCGAGAACATCCCCTATCAGATGACCCCCGAGCTCATCGACCGCGCCTGGGGCAACATGTTCGTCCGCCAGGAAGACATCGCGCACTAGGGACCCCTCGTCGTTCGACTTCGTCTCCTCCTCGGTTTGGCCCGCGAGGAGTGACGAAGTCATCGACGAGCAACCTGCACCAACGTCACCCGAACTCCGTGACGCCCTTTTCCGTGACTATCGCGTCAAGCCGCTGATCGGTCGCATCGGTCGGCACCTCAGCCACTTCTTGCGCCGCAAAGGCAAAGCCGACCGCCAGCACCGGCCCCCGCGCCCGCAGCGCCTCCAATGTCCGGTCGTAGAACCCCCCGCCATAGCCCAGCCGGTAGCCCCGCGCATCGAAGGCGAGCAGGGGCACGATCAGCACCGAGGGCTCAACCCAGGCCCCCTCCTCCGGGATCAGCGCCTTGAACGCGCCCTCCACCATCTTCGCGCCCAATGACCATTCGCGGAACCGAAGCGGCTGGTCCTTACCGACAATCACCGGCACGCCGACCGGCCCCTGATGCGCGGCCATCGCGGGCAGGGGGTCGATCTCGGTCCGCATCGGCATATAGCCCGACAATACGCGGCCTGCTTGCCCAGCCAGATAATCCGCCAGAAGCTCAGCCGCCTGACCTTGCCCCCCGGCAAAAGCCGCGGCTCGGCGTGCGAAGGCCTCGTTCCTGGCGAACGCCTTGATATCGCTCATATCAACATCACGGTAGCCAGCCCAAGAAAGGCAAAGAACCCCATCACATCCGTCAGCGTTGTAACGAACGTTCCACTTGCCAGGGCCGGGTCCAACCCGAACCGCTCCAGCGTCAAAGGCACCATCACGCCGCCCAAGGCCGCCACGATCTGGTTGACGATCATCGCCATCCCCAGGACCAGTCCCAGGTTGAGATCGCCAAAGATTACCCAGGCTCCAAGACCCAGGATCAGCGCCAGCCCCAGCCCGTTCAACACCCCTGCGCCCAATTCCCGCAAGACCACCCGCTGCGCGTTGGCCTCTGTCAGATCGCGCGTCGCCAGCGCCCGCACCGCAACCGCCAGCGATTGCGTCCCCGCAATCCCCCCGGTCGAGGCGACAATCGGCATCAGCGCCGCCAGGATCACGATCGTCGAAATTGTCGCCTCGAACTGGCTGATCACGATGGCCGACAGCGACGCGGTGAAGAGGTTCACGACCAGCCACGGCAGCCGCTGCTTCATCGTGGCAAAGGCACCGTCGGACACGCTGGCCTCATCGCCCACCCCCGCCAGACGCAGCATGTCTTCCTCATGCTCTTCGTCCAGCACGTTCATCGCATCGTCGATGGTGATCACACCCACCAGCCGCCCATCCGCATCGACCACCGGGCAGGAAATCAGATGATACTGGTTGAAGATATAGGCCACGTCGGCCTCGGGGTCTGAGGCCTCAATCGTGCGGAAGCTGTCCTCCACGATGTCGCGCAGACGCACCTCCCGGCCCGATGACAGGATGCGCCCAAGCGTGGCATAGCCCACCGGCTTGATCCGGGGGTCAACCAGAATGACATGGTAGAACTGATCCGGCAGATGATCTGCCTGGCGCAGGAAATCAATCGCTTCACCCACGGTCCAGTGGGCAGGCGCCACCACCGTCTCGCGCTGCATCAGGCGGCCTGCCGAATAGTCCGGATAGGCCATCGCCTGTTCCACGGCCACCCGGTCGGCACTTTCCAGCGCCTCCAGGATCAGGTCCTGCTGCGGCTGCTCCAGGTCCTCCAGAATGTCGACGACATCATCGGATTCAAGGTCCCGCACCGCCTCGACCAGCACCGCATGCGGCAGGCTTTCGATCACCTCTTCGCGGATCGCGTCCGAGATTTCCGACAGGATCTCGCCGTCAATCTCATGCGACCACAGGGCCAGGAGCGCCCGCCGATCGACCCCGCCGATCTGTTCCAGAAGGTCGGCGATATCGGCCGCGTGCAGCGGGTCCAGCAGCGCATCAATCGCCCCGCCATCCCCGGCCTCGACCGCCGCCAGCACCGCGTCAATGCGGGGTTGATCCAGGGTCTCGTCTTCCGGGTTCGCCAGATGTTCCGTCATGTGACCCCCAGATGCCCCGACCCTTCGCCGAGAATACCGCCGACGACCTCGTTTCACCGAAACAGAACACCAGAGGCAATTCAACCTCGGCCATAAAGGCTCTAGGCTGGCTCGGCAAGAACAGGGGCAGTACCATGGCCGATCTTCTTCTGGGACAGGTGATCCGCTTTCAGGGCGACCCGTTCGAATCCCCCGATGCCGCACGGCATCTGTCGCGGGGCTCCGTGCTGGTCGATCAGGGCCGCATCGCTGCGGTCGGCGAAGCGGCCGATCTTCGCGCCCTCCACCCCCATGCGCGCCTGCACGACCATGGGCCAAAGCTGATCTCGGCGGGCTTCATCGACGCCCATGTCCATTACCCCCAGACCGCGATCATTGCCTCCTGGGGCAAGCGGCTGATCGACTGGCTGAACACCTACACCTTCCCCGAGGAGATGCGCTTCTCTGATCCCGCCTATGCCGCCCGGATCGCCGACCGCTATCTTGACCTTGTCCTTGCGCGGGGCACGACCACGGTCTGCAGCTATGCCACGATCCATCCAGAAAGCGTGGATGCGATCTTTGCGGCCGCAAAGGCGCGCGGAATGCGGGTCTTCGCCGGCAAGACCTGCATGGATCGGAACGCCCCGGAAGGCCTTCGCGACACCCCGAAGTCGGCCTATGACGACAGCAAGCGGCTCCTTCAGAAATGGCATGGGGTGGACCGCCTGTCCTACGTCATCACCCCCCGCTTTTCGCCGACCTCGACACCCGAGCAGCTTGCAGCCCTCGGCGCCCTCTGGCGCGAATACCCCGATTGCCTGATGCAGACCCATCTCTCTGAACAGGTCGATGAAATCGCCTGGGTGCGCGAGCTTTTCCCCCAGTCGCGCGACTACCTCGACACCTACGAGGCGCAGGGCCTCCTCCGTGAAGGCGCGGTCTATGGCCATGCCATCCACCTGACCGCCCGCGAACGCGCCCGCCTGATCGAGGCCGGTGCCAGCCTCATCCACTGCCCGACGTCCAACACCTTCATCGGCTCGGGCCTCTTCGACATGACCCTGGCACGGTCGCTGCGGGTCGGACTTGCGACCGACACCGGCGGCGGCTCCAACTTCTCGATGCTGCGCACGATGGCCGCCGCCTATGAGGTCGCCCAGCTGCGCGGCCAATCCCTGCACCCCGCGCAGCTTTGGTGGCTGGCAACGCAAGGTTCCGCCCGCGCCCTGCGGGCCGAAGACAAGATCGGCAATATCGCCGTGGGTATGGAAGCCGACCTCGTGGTCGTCGACCTCGACTCCACCCCCGCCATCGCGCAGGCTTCGGCTCGGGCAAGTGACCTCTGGCAGGCGCTCTTCCCGACCATCATGATGGGCGATGACCGGGCGGTGGCCGAGGTCTGGGTCGGCGGAGTTAAAGTCTGACCCCACCGCCTCATCGTCGGCTGGAGCGAGGTGTTCTCAACCTGAACCAGATCACGCCTCCCCGGCAGGCTCCATCAAGCCTGCCGCTGCGCAACAGCTTCGCCATCCGGCTGGGCGCCCAAAGCCCCCGGCCAGCGCCCGTCCCGACCCCAGCGAGCGCTCCTCGCCCACCAGGCCCAGCGCTGGCCTTTGTCATTCTCGCTGAACCGGTCCTGCCGCACCATTCCCAGATGAAAGGGGCCGACACCAAGGCGTCGTCTGGTCCCGCTCAGGCCTAGTGGCGTTTCGATCGCTGCTGACGGCCTCAAAAATCGCGGACTTGTCGCGAGCGCGTCGTTTGGATGACCGTGCCGGGTCACCGGTTTCAATCGGCTTTCACGCCTGCTGGAAACCTTCCCACGAGGTGCGGCCCAGTTTTCCGGGTGTGATGAAGGCACTTTTCCCGACGGTTTGATGGGGTCGGATCGGTCGATCCACCCAATTGAAAAGTATTAAGTCCAGGTTAATGAAAAATAGCAACTATATGATTTTAGTTGTTTTTAGAATTCCGTCCACCGTGGACACTAGTCGGCCAACTCCCACCCATCGGGGTAGAAATCATGCTTCAAGGCAATCGAGGTCGCGATCCGCTCGTACTTCCAGATCTCCTCCGCCGTGACCGGGATCGGTCCGATCCAGGCGATCAGCGTCTCTCCATCCTTGTCCCGCCGGGTCCCGAACCCCTCGACCCGAAGCGCCCGTTCAAGGGCAGGCCAGGACGCATCCAGCTCCTCGATGAAGAAGGCATACTCGACGACGGCCGTCTTCGGCAGGCTGACCCCCTTCGACTGCTTGAAGGTATCGTAGGTCTCGCGTCGCTGGGCTTCGAAATTGTGGTCCATCGTGGCCTCCCTATCGGCCTTCTACCCCAGCCCCCCGCGCGCCGCTAGCCACACGACCCATTCCCGCGTCACAGTCCTGCAGCCAACCGCACTGCCAGCTTGCGCTGCCTTTCCAAGACCCGTGGCAAGTCAAGCGTCACCAACTCGCCCCCCCGCACAACCTCACGGCCCTCGACGATCAGATCGCGCACCCGCGCCGGGCCGCACAGGACCAGCGCCGCAACAGGGTCCCAGCTTCCGGCGGCTTCGACCCCGGAAAGATCCCAGATCGCCAAATCTGCCCGCTTGCCCAGCTCGATCGAACCCAGATCGTCCCGCCCCAAAACCTGCGCCCCGCCAAGTGTTGCGATCTCCAGCGCCTCACGAGCTGACATCGCATCAGCCCCCCGCACCACGCGCTGTAGCAACATCGCCATCCTGGCTTCTCCGATCATGTTGCTGGCATCATTCGAGGCGGAACCATCGACTCCAAGCCCGACCCGTACCCCTGCATCCCGCATTGCCCGGACGGGGGCGATTCCAGAACCGAGTCTACAATTCGAACATGGGCAATGCGAAATTCCGGTCAAACTTTGAGAAAAAAGTTCAATTTCCGAACAATCTAGCTTCACGCAGTGGGCGTGCCAGACATCGGGACCTATCCAGCCCAGTTCCTCGGCATATTGCCCTGGCCGGCAGCCAAAGCGGGACAGCGAATAGGCAACGTCCTCGTCATTCTCCGCCAGATGCGTATGCAGCATTACCCTCTTTTCGCGGGCCAGAATGGCAGCGTCTCGCATCAACTCACGGCTCACCGAAAAGGGCGAACACGGAGCCAGCCCGACCCGCACCATCGCTCCCTGACGCGCATCGTGGAAGCGGTCGACCACGCGGATCATGTCGTCAAGGATCGCCGCCTCTCGCTCGACCAGCGCATCCGGTGGCAACCCGCCCGCGCTTTCGCCAATCGACATCGCGCCCCGGGTCGGGTGAAAGCGCAGTCCCGTCTCGGCGGCCGCCACGATGGTGTCATCAAGGCAAGCGCCATTCGGGAAAAGATAGAGATGATCAGAGCTTAGCGTGCAGCCCGAAAGCGCAAGTTCGGCAAGGCCCACCTGGGCGGAGACAAAGATCTCCTCTGGTCCCAAGCGTGACCAGATCGGATAAAGCGTCTGCAGCCAGCCAAAGAGAAGCGCATCCTGTCCTCCAGGTACAGCGCGGGTCAAGGTCTGGAAGAGGTGGTGGTGTGTGTTGACGAGGCCGGGCGTCACAACGCAGCCGCGCGCGTCGATCTGTGCGGCCCCCGGCACAACAAGACCCGCGCCGATGGCATGGATCATCCCATCGCGCAGATGAATATCCGACGCACGAAGCTCTTGCCGGGTGGCATTCATCGTCACCACCACATCGGCGTTTCGGATCAGGATATCGGGCATGGGTGCTCCTTCGCGCACCCTTCGGTTTCAAGGGAAACCACAGTCGGCCATCAGAAGGGAGAAGGACACAGCCAACACCGAGATCATAGCGGAGCCGGGCCCTCTTCGGCAAGGCCGCCCAAGAGGGCATGGATCACGAGATATCCAGACTGGATCGAGGATACTTGATAGGACGCGCCGCCCAAAGCCTTAGCCGTTCAGAAGTTCCATCGCCTCAGCATGGATTTCGCGGCTCGCGGCGGCGAGGACCTGCCCCCCCTCATAGACGGGGCGACCCTGCCAGTCGGTGACGATCCCACCGGCGGCTTCGATCACCGCCACTGGGGCCTGCACATCATAGGCCTGAAGCCCCGCCTCAATCACCAGATCAATCTGGCCTGCGGCGATCAGTGCATAGGCGTAGCAATCTGTTCCATACCGTACGAGCTTTGCCTTGGTGGCCACCCGTCTGAAAGCGGTACCCTCATCTGCTGTTCCGATTTCGGGGAAAGTCGTGAAGAGAATCGACTGGGCCAGCGGACGCGGCGCACGCACGCGAAGCGAGGCCTCTCCTAACGGACCTTTCATCAGCGAACGACCGAGCCCGCCTTCGAAGCGTTCGCCAATATAGGGCTGGTCGATGATGCCGTAGAGCGGTCCGTCCCGGTCACGGACCGAGATCAGAACACCCCATGTCGGGGTGCCGGAAAGATACCCTCGGGTGCCGTCGATCGGATCAAGCACCCAAGTCAGACCGCTGCTTCCTGCGGAAAGGCCGAACTCCTCGCCCAGAATGCCGTCTTGCGGACGGCGGCGGGCCAAGACTTCGCGCATACGTTCTTCCGAGAGACGATCAGCGGCCGTTACGGGGTCAAAGCGTGCTGATTCTTTGGTCTCGGCGACCAGATCCTGGGTCCTGAAATACGACAAAGTGGCAACACGTGCCACATCAGCAAGTTCATGTGCAGTCGTGATCAGATCCACTGCCAGAGCTTCTGATATCCGCATCCTGCCCCCAACCAACCAAGCGGGCAACAAGACCCGCGCCCCCCCGGGCGCTAAACGCTCATGGGGGCGAGGTCAAGGTAGCTTTCAGGCGGCTTCCGACAGGACCCGCGCCAGATCAAACAGGCGCCGACGCTGCGCTTCAGGGATCGCGTAGTAAGACCGTACGAGTTCCAACGCTTCCTTGTCCGACATCATGTCGCCGTGGGCATAGGCGTTGACTTGACCTTCAGCGAGGCCTTCGAAAAAGAACGAGATCGCCACGCCAAGCGCATCAGCCACATCCCAAAGACGGGATGCACTGACCCGGTTCATCCCGGTCTCATACTTCTGGATTTGCTGAAACTTGATACCGACTTTGTCTGCCAGTTGCTGTTGCGTCATACCCACCATCCAACGGCGGTGACGGATGCGTTTACCGACATGTGCGTCTACGGGATGCTTCATTCTTAACTCCAAAACAGGTGTCCATTCCCCTCAACGATATATAAGCAATTTTCGTGCCAAAGTTTGACTTTCTGTTTCGATGCATCTATTTTTTTTTCCGGGTGCCAAAACCTGTCCTTTTGGATATGCCCAATTATTCGGACGTATAACACACGGTGCGGTTGTCCTCACCTGCCCTCAGCGGAGAGGGAAACGAATCGCGACTCGCCCTAAAGTAGTATCGCATTTTGCATTGCATATTGCGCAGACCACCTACCGTTCTTCGCATTTTGCTAAAACATCCATCTTAGCGTTGCAAGAAACGGTATCACCCGTAAACATTGAATACCCTAGGTAGTAGGAAACGATACCAAACCAAGGATGTCTTCATGCGAGCATGGACTATAGCTGAAATTGGATCAAAGCCATCACTTACCTTCCCTGACACGCCAACACCCGCTATAGGCGAAGTCGTTCTGCGGGTCGAAGCAGTCGGGCTCAACTTCGCGGATATGCTTGCGATCCAGGGGAAATACCAAGTGCGGCAGCCCCTGCCATATGTCGCTGGAATGGAGTTTTCGGGGGTTGTCGACAGCCTGGGCCCCGGAGTGATCGGGCCGCCGCCAGGAAGTCGGGTGCTTGGTACTTGCGCGGCCGGAGCGCTTGCAGACAGCCTATGCTTGCCGGCAAGGCGATTGAACCTGATTCCGGATGCCATGACGTTCGAAGAGGCGGCGGGATTCCCAATCGCTTACGGCACTTCGCATCTGGCTCTGACCCATAAGGTGAAGTTGCAGCCCGGAGAAACCCTCTTCGTAACCGGCGCTGCAGGCGGTGTCGGTCTGACAGCGGTCGAGATCGGCAAACGGCTGGGCGCTCGGGTGATTGCTTCGGCACGTGGGGCGGAACGTCTGGCGGTCGCCAAGGCCGCGGGCGCGGATATGCTGATCGACAGCGACGCCCCGGGGCTGAAAGACGCCCTTCGCGCCGAGGGCGGTGTCGATGTGGTCTACGATGTGGTCGGGGGGCCGGCCTTCGACGAAGCCTTGCGGGCCACCAAGCCGGATGGGCGGCTTTTGGCAATCGGCTTTGCGTCCGGTGTCGTGCCTCAGATCCCGGCCAACTTGCTTTTGGTGAAGAACCTCAGTGTCGCGGGTTTCTGGTATGGCGGCTATGAAAGCCACGCCCCCGACCTGGTGACGGAAAGCATGAACCAGCTTCTGCGATGGCGGGCCGACGGACTGATCCGGCCCCATGTCAGCCATGTCCTGCCTTTCGAGGCATTTCCAGACGGCCTTGCCCTCTTGCGCGAACGAAAGGCCACCGGGAAGGTCGTCATCAGGGTTGGTCAGGCCCCGTAGGCGCAGCGCAGTTCGGACAAAAGGAGGTCGACCGCCTCGTCATTGCGGCGGTTGTTGCGATAAAGCGCCAGCTTCATGTCGCCCACGGACGGCAACTGATTGTCACCCGCTATCGGCGCCATTCCTTCCGGGATGCTGCCGATCATCCGCACCGACACAGCCAGGTCGGCCGCCACCGTCGCCTCGACCGCCTGCTCGCTTTCACCGCCGGTGGCCATTTCCCAGGGGATCCCGGCATCCTCAAGGGCCGACTGCGCGCGGGTGCGGAAAATGCACGTGTCCTTGAACCCCAGCCGCAAAGGCCGACGCTGCCAGGAGTTGCCGTCCAGCGCCCCCACCCAGACCAGTCCGCGCGTGCAAAGCACTTCGGCCCCCGGGTCCGGCGTCTCTTCGGTCGTCAGCATCACGTCAAACCCGCCGCGGGCGAAGTCATGCTTCATCAGAATGGTGCACGACGATACCAGATTGATCCGCACGCGCGGGTAGGCCTGCGCCATGCGCCGCAAGATGCCGGGGATCGCGGGATAGACCACATCATGCGGCACACCCAGCCGGATTTCCCCTTCGCACGCGGTCGAAGACAGAAGCGAAAGTGCCTCATCGTTCAGCGCCAGCATCCTGCGGCCGTACGAGACCAACTGCTCGCCCTCGGGCGAAAGCGCCAGTTTCCGCGCCGCACGGAGGAAGAGCGACCGTCCAAGCGACTCTTCCAGCCGCTTGATCTGCATCGAGACCGCCGACTGGGTCAGGTTCAGATACCCCGCAGCGCGGGTCACCCCACCCACATCGGCGACGGTCACAAAAGAACGCATGGCAGACAGGTCAAGGTTGCGCGGCATATCACAGATCCTGATTCATGGCTTCACAATCATTCGTTTCCCTTATGCATCAGCTATCGGCATCCTTCAACAAGAATGATGCAATACACTGCATCCATCACGAAGATCGATGAAAAGGAGACCGCCATGCCCACACTTGTCCTGCGCCGCGCCCAACGCCGGCTATCTCTAATCGGAATGTACCGAGCAATCCTCGCCCACAGCGCGTTGCGCCGCTCACGGGGTCGGCTGGCGGCACTTGATGATCATCTGCTCCGCGACATCGGACTGTCCCGCGAAGCGGCGCTGCAAGAAGCGGCGCGAAAGGACTGGGACGCGCCCGAACACTGGTATCGCTGACAAAAACAGTCGCTATCACCCTCCCTTCACCGACAGAATGCTTGAAATTGCGCTGATAGCATCCAATATCATTCGCATGAGGTCGCGCCGGTTCCCCCGGCGTTGCCCTTAGGGACAACATCGGAGGCTTCAATGGCTGAATTTGACACGGTCCGCAGCGTAGGCGTCGGTGCCCGCGCGCAGATCGACGAAGGGCTTCGCGCCCACATGAACAAAGTCTACGGACTGATGTCCGTGGCGATGGTGGTCACCGCTGGCGTTGCGTGGTCGGTTGGTACGTCCGACGCGCTGTTGGCGATCTTCCGCGATCCGATCACGCTTCGCCCCAATATCCTGGGCTGGGTCGTGATGTTCGCGCCTCTCGCGATGGTCTTCGCGTTTGGTGCCATGATCAACCGCCTTTCGGCGGCAGCGGCACAGGTGTTCTTCTATGCCTTCGCGGCTGTCATGGGCCTGTCGCTGGCCTGGATCTTCAAGGTCTTCACCGGCGTATCGATTGCGCAGACGTTCCTGATCACCGCAATCGCCTTCGCGGGTCTGTCGCTTTACGGTTACGTAACGAAACGTGACCTGAGCGCGATGGGCACCTTTTTGATGATGGGCCTGATCGGTCTGATCGTCGCGATGGTCGTGAACATCTTCCTCGCGTCCTCGGCGCTGGCCTTCGCGATCTCGGTGATCGGTCTGCTGATCTTTGCCGGTCTGACCGCCTACGACACCCAGACCATCAAGAACACCTACATCGCCCATGCCCAGCATGGTGATCAGGAATGGCTGGCGAAGTCGGCAATCATGGGGGCACTGAACCTCTATCTCGACTTCATCAACATGTTCATGTTCCTGCTGCAGTTCATGGGCAACCGCGAATAAGCATTTGCCCGGATGGGACGAAGGGCCGGTCGAAAGACCGGCCCTTTTCATTCCAGTGTCAGGATTGCCTGCATCTTGACGGCCGGAAAGGCAATCGCGGCTCCAAGGGGCACTTCGATCTCGCCCAGCGCGCGAAACCCCAGCGCAGCATAGAAGGGCACGGCCGTCCGGGTTGACAGGCAGTCCAGCACGCCCATCCCGGCCTGCGCCGCATCCGTCATCACCTCACGCATCAGCCGGCGTCCGATGCCCTGCCGCACGACATCCGGATCCGTCGCCACATGCCGCACGTGGCCGGTTCGAGTCCCGCCGCCAACTCCGCCGGCGGGGCTGCCGGTGCTCCACCCTCCGGCCGCGACCACCTGCCCTGCCACATCCACGGCCAGGAAGTACCGGCCCGACGCCATCAGCTCTGGACGCGCACGCGCAATGACAGGCACCGCCAGCACCATGACCGACGGCGGATAGTCCGCGGCCAGCAGCCTTGGATAACTGCGCGCCAGCAGCCGGTCGACGGCGGCAAGGTCGCCTGGCTGGGCGCGGCGGATTGTGACGGTTGGTTGCATGCACCTAAGTGGGCTTGGCGGCGGAAAAAGGAAAGGCCTCAGACCACCGCGCCGAAAAGCTTGCCAACCAGTGCCGTGACCGCCATGGCCACCGCCCCCCAGAACGTAACCCGCATCACTCCGCGCCAGACCGATGCCCCGCCCGCCTTGGCCCCCACCGCACCCAGGATGGCCAGGAAGAACAGTGACAGCAGCATCACCCACAGCGTGATCGACGCCTCCCGCACCAGCGCCGCGGTCGCCAGAGGCAGCGCCGCCCCCACCGCAAAGGTCAAGTCCGATGCCCCCGCGGCGATCAGCGGTTTCGCCTCGGTATGTTCCGAAATTCCCAGCTCGTCGCGCACATGCGCACCCAGCGCATCCTTGGCATGCAACGCCGCCGCCACCTGCTGCGCCAGCTCGGGCGGCAGGCCGCGACGTTCGTAGATGCCCGCCAGCGCCCGTAGTTCCTCTGCCGGATCACCGGCGATTTCGGCGGACTCGCGGGTGATGTCTGCCTGCTCGGTATCGGCCTGGCTACTGACCGAGACATATTCCCCCGCCGCCATCGAAAGCGCTCCGGCGGCAAGCCCGGCCATCCCGGCGATCAGCACTTCGGCCCGACCAGAGGCTGCGGCGACCCCCACGATCAGCGAGGCGGTCGAGACGATGCCATCATTCGCGCCCAGGACGGCCGCACGTAGCCACCCAACCCGCGCGATAAAGTGCTCTTCCCGATGATTGCGTTCCATCTGCCCTCGCAAAGCCAAAGCCAAAGCCACGAAGGACCACATGGCGACTATCGTCAAGGCATGCCAGAACGCGGGCCGTCAGCAGGCGCTTACCGGTGGGCAGATCAAACGAAAAGGGCCACGCCCTGCGGCGCGGCCCCTGATCCCTCAGACAGGCCAAGTTACTTGATCTTGCCTTCCTTGTATTCGACATGCTCCCGCTTCACGGGATCGTATTTCTTGATGACCATCTTTTCGGTCATCGTGCGGGCGTTCTTCGTGGTCACGTAGAAGTGGCCGGTGCCCGCAGTCGAGTTCAGGCGGATTTTAATGGTCGCCGGTTTGGCCATGGTCGTTTCTCCTGAGTCAGGGAAACTGCGGTCCCCTGCGAAAATCTTTAAACCCGCCTTTTACCCGTGGGCAAAGTGGAGTCAACCGCAAATATGCTTTCTCATTGCCACATCTGGCCGCGCAACTCCCACGGTGTCACCTTTCCGTCGCCATCCGTGTCGGCCGCTTCATACTGGGCCTTTTCAGCTGCCAGGAACTCGGCCATCGTGACTTGTCCGTCGCCGTCGCCATCCTTCGCGGCGAAACGTGCGGCGCGGCGCTCCTGCATGCGAGCCGACATCGCGGGCTGCATCGTACGCATCATGTCCATGCGCCCGCTACCGAACTCGCCCGCGACCAGCACGCCATCCTGGTCCCCGTCCATCGCCTCGAACATGAACTCGGCATGCGCAGCCGCTTCTTCGGCCGAGATGGTGCCATCTTGATTTGCGTCCATGGCAGCCATCATCCCGCCGCCACCGCCCATTCCCTGCCAACCACCGCCCATTCCCGGACCCGGCGGCATCATGCCCGGGGCGCCTTGCCACATGCCATAGCCGGGGCCCATGCCCCAATAGTTCCAGTCACCCCACCAGCCGCCTCCGGGCTGACCCTGTCCAAATGCGGACGAGGAAAGCGCGGTCGCAAGGGCTGACATCATCAGAAGTCGTTTCATCGTGAGTGCTCCTCTGGCAACCTCCGGGCCAGGCCCTGACGACCTGGCCGCTGTTGGGACTTAGCAGCCGAATCGAGTGCTCGCCTTGACGGAAATCAACTTCAGCGCGGGAAAGCCACCTGGCCGATCTGCCGCAGCAGGTTTGAAGGGTGAGTAAACGCGCGGATGGCCTGTAAGCCGGATTTTGTCCAAGGGCCCCGCCTTTCGACGGCCCCCTCTGGATGACCATTCCTCTGCCAACCGTGTTACCACGGCGGTCAAGCTGCCAACCCGGGCCTCTCGGGCGATGGCGTCCCTGGCGAGCGGTATCGGTTTCCCGACCTGAACGCCGCGAGGCCCCTATTTGGCATTGCTCCGGGTGGGGCTTGCCGTGCCGTCCTTGTTGCCAAGTCCGCGGTGAGCTCTTACCCCACCGTTTCACCTTTACCCCTGCGGACAGGGGAAGTCTGTTCTCTGTGGCGCTGTCCCTGGGGTTGCCCCCGCCGGGGGTTACCCGGCACCCTTGCCATCTGGAGTCCGGACTTTCCTCGGGTTTCCCCGCGGTCATCCAGCCATCCGCGCGGTACGGCAACTATGCTTTGAAACCCGCGCAGTCAACGGGAAATCGCAAGCTAAGATCGCGGGCCAAGGCGCGGTCGGTGTCATCCAACGGTCCTTTTGCCCAAGGTCGGAACCGCAGACGGAAGGCGGTCAGCAAAGCCTCAGGCGCAGTCTTCGGGTAACCGAAGGCCGCAAGATCGGCCTGGAAGTCGCCGGGCGCAGTTGGTTCAGGCCAGACGGACAGTCCCTGCGCCGCCAATCGCCGCCAGTCAAACCGCGGGCCGGGGTCGGCCTTGCGGTCGGGTGCCATGTCGGAATGCGCGATCACTGATTGCGGGGGCAGGTTGTGACGCTTCAGGATATCCTGAAGCAACCGCTCCAGCGCAGCCATCTGCGGTTCGGCAAAAGGCTCCATACCCGTATTCGCGAGTTCGATCCCGATCGAGCGCGAATTCACATCGTCCTCGCCTGCCCACGACCCGGCCCCGGCATGCCAGGCCCGCGCCGTCTCGTCGACCAGAGACAGGACCGAGCCGTCCGCATCTATCAAGTAATGCGCTGAAACCTCGGCCAAGGGGTCACAAAGCCGTTCCACAGCGTCAGCGCAACTGCGCATGGCCGTATAATGCAGGACGACAAGCTCGACCCGCCCCCTGCCCCGACGTTCTCCGAAGTTCGGCGACGGGTGTGTCAGGCTCACTGCAGAGCGGTGCGGAACGGACGCGGATCCCACGCACAGGCGAAGCCGTCCCCGTCCGGGTCAACACCCATCCGGTCACGCTCGGGCCCGCCCTTGGCGAGAAACTCCTGCTGTGCCTTGTCGGACGACGCAAACTTGCCGCAGGCCGCATTGGTATTGCGCAAGCCGCTGCCGCTGCGCTTATAGATCTGGACGCCCGGCGCATGGCTGGTCGACAACGCGAATTCCACGATGTTCGGCCCGGTGTCGCCTGGACGCTGGGGCAGGTCCGTCGGCTGGACAACGACATATTCCGACCTGTTCTTTGCGATCCGTTCGGCGTCACTTTCAATGGTCTCACGCGCCGAAACCGCGCCGAAATCCTGTTCGTCCGAAATGCCCACATTGTTGTGCACAAGTTCGCCAGATTCTTCCTTGATCCCGGCAGGGGCCCCGCCGCGTGCGCGGGTCGAGCTGTCGGTCGCAACGACAGCAGGCTCGGCAGGCGGCGGAATGGTCCGTCCCTCTGCCCGGTCGATTGCTGCGGCGGCGGCAGCGGGGTCGAAGCTGCCAGCAGGGGGCTGGACGGTCACCGGCCCGACACCTGGACCCGGCGGCGGTGCTGCTCCGCGGATGTAGCTGTTATAGTCGGTGAAACCAACGCCGGCCCCGGTGTCGGTGGTCGTCGGCGTGCAACCAGCCATCAGAAGTGCCGCAAAAACGGCGCCAGCGGTTGGACCAAGGGCAGTACGGCTCATCAATGCCTCGAGACGTGTTGTTTTTCGCCCCTTACCACCATTTTTCCGCTTTGGCCACAAAGCCCGCGCGGCTTTCCAACACATGTGCGTAATTCAGCAACGATGCCTCTTCCCAGGGCCGACCGATCAGCTGCAGTCCAAGCGGCAGACCTTGCGCGTCAAGTCCCACCGGAACCGAGATGCCGGGCAGCCCCGCAAGGTTCACCGTCACGGTGAAGACGTCGTTCAGGTACATCTGGATCGGGTCGGCATCCGACATTTCGCCCAAGCCAAACGCGGCACTTGGAGTAGCGGGGGTCAGGATGGCGTCGATGCCATCCGCGAAGACCGTTTCGAAGTCGCGCTTGATCAGCGCGCGCACCTTGCGGGCACGGTTGTAATAGGCGTCGTAGAACCCGGCAGACAGCACATAGGTCCCGATCATGATCCGCCGCTGCACTTCGGGGCCAAAGCCTTCGGCGCGGGTCTTTTCATACATCTCGGTGATGCCATCGCCCTGGGCCAACTTCGCCCGGTGCCCGTAGCGCACCCCGTCATAGCGGGCGAGGTTGGACGACGCCTCCGCCGGGGCAATCACATAGTACGCGGGCAGCGCGTATTTCGTGTGCGGCAGGCTGATGTCGCGAACATCGGCTCCGGCATCTTTCATCATCTCGATCCCGCGCGCCCAAAGCGCCTCTATTTCGGCTGGCATCCCGGTCATCCGGTATTCCTTGGGGATACCGATAACCTTGCCCCGGATATCCCCGGTCAGCGCGGCCTCGAAATCCGGCACCGGCAGATCGGCGCTGGTCGAATCCTTCGGGTCATGCCCCGCCATCGCCTGCAGCATTATCGCCGCATCGCGCACGGTCTTGGTCATCGGCCCTGCCTGATCCAGCGAGGACGCAAAGGCCACGATGCCCCAGCGGCTGACCCGGCCATAGGTCGGCTTGATCCCGACGATCCCGGTGAATGCCGCAGGCTGGCGGATCGAGCCGCCGGTGTCTGTGCCGGTCGCCGCAAGGCACAGATCCGCAGCCACCGCCGCCGCCGACCCGCCCGACGACCCGCCCGGCGTCAACTTGACATTCGCTCCCTTACGCCGCCAAGGGCTGACCACATTGCCGTAAGCCGAGGTCTCGTTCGACGACCCCATGGCAAACTCGTCCATGTTCAGCTTGCCAAGCATCACGGCACCGTCGCCGAACAGCTTCGATGTCACGGTGGATTCGTATTCCGGCTTGAACCCCTTCAGGATGTTCGAGGCCGCTTGCGAGGGCACCCCCTTGGTGCAGAACAAATCCTTGATACCCAAGGGAATCCCGCACATCGCCGGCGCATCGCCCGCCTTCAGTCGCTCATCGGCAACGCGCGCCTGCTCCAGCGCGATCTCGGGGGTCTTCCAGACAAAAGCGTTCAGCCCGTCACCCGCGTCGATGGCAGTCAGGCAGGACATGGTCAGATCGACCGCCGAAATCTCGCCTTTGCGCAGCGCATCCCGGGCGCCAGCGATGGTCCAGCTGTTCGCGCTCATTCCACCACCTTCGGCACGGCAAAGAACCCCTCGCGCGCATCGGGCGCGTTCTTCAACACCTGGGCCTGGATATTGCCATCCGTCACCACATCCGCCCGCCGCTTCAGCCGCATCGGCGTGACCGAGGTCATCGGTTCCACCCCGGTGACGTCGACTTCATTCAGCTCTTCCATGAAGCCAAGGATGCCGGAAAGCTGCCCGGCCAGGGCCGGCAAATCCGCTTCCTCGACCCGGATCCGGGCAAGCTTTGCCACCTTCCGTGCGGTGTCGATGTCAATGGCCATCGGGCCCTCCACTGGTTTCGCCCCGTTTAGCCGCCCCCGCCCCGCCCCGCAAGCATGTGGCAAGCGGTCAGGTTGGGGGCGCACTTACCAGCGCGCCGGTGACCAGGGCTTGTCCCCGGTCACAGGCGGCAGGCCAATGTCGCGCCGCAAGTGGTTGCTCAGCCTCGTGTACGGCAGAGGCGTCGGCTCCTTGCGCATGCTTCTTCCCGCAAGGGCCTTAAGCACCGGCCAAAGCCCATGCGCATGGATGATCTCGTCCAGTGCGGAGCGGACCACCAATTTGTCTGCGTTAGTCGTCAGGTTCATGATACGTGCCGGCGCTTTTCGGGCGCCTGCTCCCTAATAGATCGTGAAATTGGCCCAACCCTAGACGGCACAGATACCAGCGCCTTGCGGGTCGGAATTCGAGTTTGAGAGAGAGAAAGACCCTTGGCGTCAGCGCCGTCAGGTCAGGCGATCGTCAGCAGAGACCCTGGGTCCGATATGACGAAAGCGCTGCGCCACCGGCCAGACCAAGGGCTGTGTTCAGGCGTGCATTCATGATCATGATTTCGCCTCCCTTGGTTGAGCGATTGCAGAACCGCTGTTTACCCTGGGTCAGCCAGCAACGCACGTGAATTTTGCGTCAATCCGAGGGCGACGGCAGGACTGTGCCGATAGCGCCACAGCAGCCTCGCAGGGCAGGCGAAATTGCGCCCATTGGTCACATGTCGCAAGTGGCAGATTTAAAGTGTTAAGAAACCCTGACTAGCGTCGCATCCGACAAATAAAGGAGGCACCGCATGCTCATCACCTGGCTTGGCCATTCCGGCTTCCGCATCGAGATCGAGGACGCAGTCCTCTTGATCGACCCTTGGTTGACGGGGAACCCGATGTTCCCGGCCATCGCGGAAGACCAGGCAGTGTCCGGTGCCACGCATGTCCTTCTGACCCACGCGCATGGTGATCATGCAGCCGATGCCGCAAGACTGGCGAAGAAGCTGGGGATCAAGGTGCATTGCATCCACGAGGTCTCGGAATGGATGAACGCCGAGGGGCTGGCGGAAACTGTGGGCTTCGGCAAAGGCGGCACGCTGACCCTTGGGGGCGCGAAGGTGACGATGGTGAACGCGACCCATTCGGCCAGCATCGACTACCTCGGCGGCCCCCTTCTGCCCGCAGGCTCGGCGGCGGGATTTATGATCGCGGGCGAGGGCCACACGATCTATGTCTCGGGCGATACCGACATCATGGCCGACATGGCCTGGATGGCCGAGTTGCACCAGCCTGATATCGGCATCCTGTCTTGCGGCGGGCACTACACGATGGACATGGCGCGCGCGGCCTGGGCCGCCCGGAAGTGGTTCAACTTCCGCTGGGTGATCCCATGCCACTACAAGACCTTCCCGATCCTCGCGCAGGACGCCACCCCGCTTCGTGCCGGGCTGCCTCCGGGAATCGAGGTGATCGAGCCCGAGGTGCTGCAGCCAATCCGGATCTAGCGCCGGGTCGCGAAAAACTCTCGCAGCAACGATTCAGATGCAGCCGCGCCGATGCCGTCATAGACCTCTGGTACATGGTGGCATTGTGGATGGCTGAACACACGCGCTCCGACCGCCACCCCGCCAGACTTCGGATCCCCCGCCCCGTAATATAGCCGGTCGAGCCGCGCCGCCGAAATTGCCGCCGCGCACATCGGGCACGGCTCCAGCGTCACATAAAGATCGTGGCCCGGAAGCCGTTCCGAGCCTGACAGCTGACAGGCCTCGCGGATCGCCAGGACTTCGGCATGCGCTGTCGGGTCGTTCAGTTCACGCGTCCGGTTCCCGGCACGAGCGACAATCTGCCCGTCGCGCACGACCACTGCGCCTACCGGCACTTCGCCCCGCGCCGCGGCAGCACGGGCCTCGTCCAGCGCCGCTGCCATGAAGGACCGGAAGCCTTCGCGTTGCTCTTTCATCTGTCCTCAAATACCCTAGGGCATCCGGCCACCCCGCGCCGAAGGATGAAGTCCATGGCCGGAAATGAAAAGCCTAAAGCCCACTCGAAGCCAGCAGCAAAGCCCGAAAAGACTGTCGAAGGCGAGCGCATTGCCAAAGTCCTTTCCCGCGCCGGCATCGCATCGCGGCGTGAGGCTGAGCGGCTGATCGAGCTCGGCGAAGTCACGGTCAACGGCAAGGTCATCACCTCGCCCGCTCTGAACGTCACCGCGAAAGACAAGATCACCGTCCGGGGCGAGCCTGTCGGCGCACCCGAACCGCCCCGACTTTGGCTTTACTACAAGCCCGAGGGGCTGGTGACCTCGGCCTCGGACGAAAAGGGCCGCGACACGGTCTTTGATCATCTTCCCGAGGACATGCCCCGGGTGATGTCGGTCGGTCGGCTCGACCTCAACTCGGAAGGCCTGCTTCTTCTGACCAATGACGGCGAGTTGAAGCGCCGCCTTGAACTGCCCTCGACCGGCTGGCTGCGCAAGTACCGGGTACGAGTAAAAGGCAACCCGACCGAGCCCGAGATCGAGCCTCTGCGCAAGGGTATCACCGTCGACGGCGAACGTTTTCAGGGCATGGAGGTGAAGATCGACCGCCATCAGGGTGCCAATGCCTGGCTGACCATCGGCCTGCGCGAAGGCAAGAACCGCGAAATCCGTCGCGCGATGGACCATATCGGTCTGACGGTGAACCGGCTGATCCGAACCTCTTACGGCCCTTTCCGGCTGAACGAACTTCAGCCCGGTGAGGTCGAGGAAGTGCGCCCGAAGGTCTTGCGCGAACAGCTTGGGTTGTCGGAGGACACACTGCCCGCCAAGCCGCAGTCAACCCGCAGGACCGAACCGAAGCCCGCTACGAAGGCCAGCGAGAAACCTGCCGCAAGACCGGCGCGGGAGCCTGCCGCCAATAGGCCCCTGAAACCCGGCGAAGGGCTTAAGCAGCTGTCGGAAACCTGGCAAAAGGCGACCCGTCCGCCGGCGCGCAACGACGACAGACCCGCAACCGACCGCCCGGCGAAGCCGCGCAGCACCACGGGACGCCCAGCCCCGCGCCCCGGTGGTCCGCGCAAGGGCTAGCACTCGGACGCTATTCCAGACTTCCAGCGCGGTAAGAATGTCGGGCCACTTGAAGTCTTTCGCCTAGTTATCTGCGCAACGGGAACTTTCAAATCTTCGGCCCGTCATGAAACAGTCGATCAATGTCGTCAGAGTGCGCCGCTGAACGCCACCTGGCAAGACTGCGGGACGTGAGCAGATCGTGAATTCTCAAATGCGGACCCTAGGGGAAGATTGCCGCCGATTCCCCGCAGCCCTGACTGGCATGGGGCAAGGGCTTAGGCTAAGGTCGGCTCAAGTAAGGCAAGTAGGGGGTTCGGGGATGTCGGGAAGCGGTCTGCGAACCCTGTCGCTTGTGCTTCTGGTCGCGCTTGTCGCCTATGTCGCCTGGTCGGGAGGCGCGTGATGGCCGAACGCTTTGGCGGCAAGTACTCTCAGACCGGGAACCGGTCTGCAGCCGGTCCGGCGCCCGTTGCCGAACCCAAGGCACAGGGTCTTTGGCGGACTACTGTCCTGTTTCTTTCGGCCTTCCTGTTCCTGTTCCCCGCCTTCGGTGACAGCCCGCGCGATCTGCTTCTGGGCCTTCTGTCCGGGGGGCTCTTGGTCCTTGCCGCCTGGCTGACCCGCGAGGGAATGCGCGCCGAAGCCGCCTTCAACGCCCGCAAACTCGCCCGTCGCCCGGCCTTTCCGCGCAAGCTGGCCGGGGCCGCCCTGACCGGGGCTGCACTGGCAGTCGGCGGGATGATCGCAAATCAGGGTGTGCTTTTCGCAGCCCTTTACGCGCTTGTGGGCGCTGGCCTTCATGTCCTGTCCTTCGGCCTCGATCCGATGGCGGACAAGGGGATGGAGGGGATCGATGCCTTCCAGACCACCCGTGTCGCCAATGCGGTCGAAGAAGGCGAAAAGCATCTTGCCGGGATGAAAGACGCGATTCTCAGGGCCAAGGACCGGGCGCTGGAACGTCGCGTCGACCAGTTCGCCGCTGCGGCCCGCACGATGTTCCGCACCATCGAAGGCGATCCCGGCGATCTGACGGCGGCGCGCAAGTACATGTCGGTCTACCTGATGGGGGCCCGCGATGCGACAGTGAAGTTCGCCGATCACTACGCCCAGACCCGTGATGCCGGGGCCCGCAGCGACTATGAGGCGCTGCTCACCGACCTTGAAACCACCTTCGCGCAGAAAACCACTGCATTTCTGTCGAACAACCGAACCGATCTGGATGTGGAAATCGCAGTACTGCGTGACCGCCTGAAACTTGACCATTGACCCAAACCAAAGGGGATTGACCATGACCGAGACCGTCCAAGCCGATGCCGCCGCCCTTCTGACCGAAGTCGAGAAGGTCACTGCCGTGATCCTGCCCGAACCCGTGGCCGAGGTCGTGCCGCTTGAAGCCGCGAATGCGTCTCAGGCCGAGGCGATCAAGAAGCGGATGGCCGAGGTCGACCTCACGAGCACCCAGTCGATCATCTCGTTCGGCTCTTCGGCCCAGGCCGAGTTGCAGGTCATCAGCCAGGAAATGCTCCAGGACGTGAAGAACAAGGACGTCGGCCCGGCAGGCGACAGCTTGCGCAAGATCGTCACCACCATTCGCGGGTTTTCCACCGACGAGTTGGACCTGCGGCGTGATGCGAGCTGGTGGGAACGCCTGCTTGGCCGCGCGGCCCCGTTTGCAGAATTCGTCGCCAAGTACGAAGACGTGCAGGGCCAGATCGACAAGGTCACGTCGGAGCTTCTGGGACATGAGCATACTTTGCTCAAGGATATCAGAAGCCTGGATGTGCTTTATGACAAGACCCTGACCTTCTACAACGAGCTGGCGCTGTACATCGCAGCTGGTGAAGCGAAGCTTGCCGAGACCGACAGTATCACGATCCCGGCGAAAGAGGCCGCAGTTGCGAAGGCCCCCGAGGGGGACCAGGTGATGAAGGCGCAAGAGCTGCGCGACCTTCGGGCCGCGCGCGACGATCTGGAGCGCCGGGTCCATGACCTGCGGCTGACGCGGCAGGTGACGATGCAATCCCTGCCCTCGATCCGGCTGGTGCAGGAAAATGACAAGTCGCTGGTGACGAAGATCAACTCGACGCTCGTCAACACCGTGCCGCTTTGGGAAACGCAGTTGGCCCAGGCGGTGACGATCCAGCGCTCGAAAGAGGCGGCCGAGTCGGTTAAGGACGCAAGTGATCTGACGAATGAACTCTTGAAGGCCAATGCCGAAAATCTGCAGGACGCGAACAAGATAGTGCGCGAGGAAATGGAACGCGGGGTCTTTGACATCGAAACGGTAAAGCACGCCAACGCGACCTTGATCGCCACGATCAACGAAAGCCTTGCGATCGCCGACGAAGGCAAGTCCCGCCGTGCGGCAGCCGAAGTTGAACTGGTCAAGATGGAGGCCGAGCTTCGCGACACGCTCGCCTCCGCCAAGGCCCGCCAGCTGAACCCGGAAAGCCCTGCCTCGGCGACTTCGGCCTAAGGCGACAGCGGGACATGACGCGCAGGCGAATAGTCAAGATGCTGGCGGCCGGGACCGCCGTCCTCTGGCTTTCCGCCTGCGATCTTGCCGGGCTCGGCCGACCGACGTCGGCCTCGCCTCCTGCTCCGCCCCCCGCCAGTCCGGCTGCGCCGACACCGAAAAGCGCCTCGGCAATAGCCTATTATGCCCAGGTCCAGCAGACGCTTCTGCGGGAAGGTCTTCTTCGGTCTGACGGTGGCGGGGACATCCCCTTTACCGACCGGATGCTCAGCGACAACTTCATGCGGATCGCGCTTTTCGACGAGTACCGGCGCGGGTCGGGCGGTTTTGTGCGGGAAGAGACCGAAAGTCAGCTTCGGCGCTGGGAAGTCCCAGTCCGCGTGGCGATCCGCTTTGGGGCAAGTATACCGCCGGACCGCCAAGCCACAGACCGCGCCAGGATTTCCAGCTTCGTTGCGCGGTTGGCGTCGGTCACCGGTCACCCGATGGCAGTGGACGAACGAAGCCCGAACTTCTTCATCCACATCGTCTCGGAAGACGAGCGGGAGGCTTTGGGGCCGACCATCAACGCCACCCTTCCGGGACTTTTACCGGCTGATGTGGCGGGGATCACCAACATGCCGCGGTCGACCTACTGTCTCGTTTATGCGCTGTCTGACGGCAGTTCAGGTGCCTACACCCGGGCATTCGCGGTGATCCGCTCCGAACACCCCGACCTTCTGCGCCTGTCCTGCCTGCACGAGGAATTGACGCAAGGTCTGGGCCTGCCGAATGACAGCCCCCGGGCCCGCCCCTCGATCTTCAACGACGACGAGGAATTCGCTCTTCTGACCGACCACGACGAGCTTTTGCTGCGCATTCTCTACAGCCGCGAGCTTCGCCCCGGGATGTCGGCCACCGAAGCGCGTCCCATTATCGAATCCCTTGCTCGCCGGTTGACCGGCGGCGAAAGTTGATCTGCCCACAAGGAGGTAGCCCATGGTCTTCGATTTTCTCAAAGGCGAATTTGTCGACGTCATCTCGTGGCTCGATGATACGCGCGACACCATGGTCTGGCGGTTCGACCGTCGTGGCCAGGCGATCAAATACGGCGCGAAGCTGACGGTCCGTGAGGGCCAGGCCGCTGTTTTCATTCATGAAGGCCAGCTTGCTGATGTCTTCGCCCCCGGACTTTACATGCTTGAGACCAACAACATGCCGATCCTGACGACGCTTCAGCACTGGGATCACGGCTTTTCGTCGCCCTTCAAGTCCGAGGTCTATTTCGTCAACACCACCCGGTTCAACGACCAGAAATGGGGCACCAAGAACCCGATCATGGCCCGCGACCCAGAGTTCGGCCCCGTCCGCCTGCGGGCCTTTGGGACCTATTCCTTGCGGGTCTCGGACCCCGGCAAGTTCATTCAGGAAGTGGTTGGAACCGACGGCGAATTCACAGCCGACGAGATCAGCTTTCAGATCCGCAATGTGATCGTCCAGTCGGCCACCCAGGTGCTGGCAAAGTCGGGCATTCCGGTGCTGGACATGGCCGCCAACACTGCCGATCTGGGAAAGATCATCGCCACTGCGATTGCGCCGCAAGTAGCAGAATACGGGTTGACCATCCCGGAATTCTACATCGAAAACATCAGCTTGCCGGAAGAGGTCGAAAAGGCCATGGACAAGCGCACCTCGATCGGCGTGGCGGGCGACCTGAACAAATACATGCAGTTCAACGCCGCCGAAGCCTTGGGCCAGCCCGGTTCCGCGATGGGCGCGGCCATGGGGGCCGGAATGGGTGCGGGCATGGGTATGGGCATGGCGCAGAACATGGGACCATGGGGTGGTGCTTCGGCTTCCCCGCCGCCCGCCCCTCCCTCTGCCCCCGCCGCAAGGGCCTGGCATCTGGCGGAGAACGGCGTAACGGCAGGGCCGTTCGGTGAGGCCGATCTGGCAAAGTTGGTCGCCGAGGGCCGGCTGTCGCGGGCGACGATGGTCTGGACCTCCGGTCAGGACGGCTGGAAGATGGCGGCCGAGACCGAGCTGGCGCGGCTTCTTGACCAGGTCCCCCCGCCCCTGCCAAAGCCCTGAGCCTCGACGCCATGGCAGACGAGGAACACCGCTGGCCCTGCGCCCAATGCGGCGCGCAACTGCGCTATGCGCCCGGCCAGACCAGCCTGACCTGCGAACACTGCGGCCACCAGCAGCAGATAGCGCCCGAGGCTCCACGAACCCGCGCCCGCGCGCTGCAAGAGCTTGATCTTGAACGGGGATTGCGTGACGATCTTCCGCTCGGCGACATGATGGAGGTGCGCACCACCTCTTGCCCGTCCTGCGGCGCGAAGGTGGAGATCACCGGTGCCACCCATGCCACGGAATGCCCCTTTTGCGCGACGCCCGTGGTGCTGGATACCGGCACCGAACGGCACATCAAACCGCAGGCCTTGGTGCCTTTCGTCCTGACAGAACCGCAGGCGCGGAAAGCCATGATCGGCTGGTTGGGCCGTCTTTGGTTCGCGCCGAACACGCTTTTGGAATATGCCCGCAAGGGGCGGGCGATGAACGGGATTTACGTCCCGTTCTGGACGTTCGATGCAGATACCGCCAGCCGCTATTCCGGTGAGAGGGGAGAGTACTATTACGAGACGCGAACCGTGAATGTTCGCGTCAACGGCAAGATGGAACGGCGCGAGGAACGGGTCCGTCATACCCGTTGGTACCCCACCTCGGGCCGGGTTTCCCGCGACTTCGACGATGTCCTCGTGATGGCCTCCCACAGCCTGCCGCCCCGCCTGGGCAATGAGCTGACCCCCTGGGACCTTGGGGCCTTGACCGCCTATACCCCTGAATTCCTTGCCGGATTTCAGGCTGAGGGCTACACGGTTGCGCTAGCCGACGGCCATCGCGAAGCGCAGGATCGGATGTCTGATGCGATCCGAAACGACGTCCGGCGCGACATTGGCGGGGACGAACAGCGCATCCATGATGTCGATACGACCTGGTCCGATGAGACCTTCAAGCACATCCTCTTGCCGGTCTGGATGGCGGCCTACAAGTACAACGGCAAGAGCTTCCGGTTCCTGGTCAACGGCCAGACCGGCGAGGTTCAGGGCGAGCGGCCGTGGTCGATCTGGAAGATCGCCTTTGCGGTGATTATCGTTGTGGGGATTGCAGTTACGGCAGTCTACCTGTCCGACCCCGAGGCGCTTGGCCTGTCCGAGCCGGAATGGATGAGCCCGACGGAACCAGAGTGGATGAACTAGCCTCAGTCGGGTTTGCGATTGAAGAACAGCATCCAGCCAGCATAGGCCCCCGCGGCCAGGAAAAGTACGCCCCAGAAGGGTGAACCGGCCCAGACGAGTTCGACGATCCCCCATCCGAGGGGAAGGAGCACCGTCACCCACCGCACCCAGGGTTTGGCGAAAAACGGGTCGTTCGGATCGAGAAATTTCATGCCGTTGCGCCCCGCTTTGTGGCATCCTTGGTCGGACAGGGAGGACGACATGCCAGAGATTGTCAAGGATTTCCAAGGACAAACCGTCATCACCACCTTCGAGATGACCCCCGCCACCGCTTTCGATCTGATGGACGCGCTGGAGGCGGCTTTCCGTGACTGCATCAGCCACCAGCCGGGGTTTCTGGGGGCCGGTCTTCATATGAACGACGCCCGGACCAGGGTCTGCAACTATTCCAAATGGCGCGCGCGGGAGGATTTCCAGGCGATGCTGCGGACGCCCGAGATGCGAGAGAGGAACCGGCGGATCAACGAGCTATGCAAGGGATTCGAGCCGGTGATGTATGAGGTGACGGGGGTGTTCTGAGGCTTTCGGCGTTCTGTGTGTTAATTCAGGATGTTATCCGGGATTTTTAAGTCTTCTTTCCGTCTTCCTTGCGTCTTCCTTCCGTCTCTACGCGCGTAGAGACGAAAAGACGTTAACCATGCGGGGCGAATCGGGGATTTGCAGGCTCGGGGGCTTGGCAAAGCGTCGGGGCCCGCGATAGCCTCGCCTCATGTTGACGACGCTCTTTTCTGACCCCGTGTCCGAGACCCTCACGTTGTTGGCGGCGATGCTGGTCGCGGTCTATCTGCTGCTTCGGCTTTTTCAGCGGTCGCGCCGGTCCAAGGCGGACCACCTACCAGAGAACTGGATTCTGGTTGATGGATCGAACGTCATGCACTGGCAGGACAACACCCCCCAGCTTGCACCCGTCCAGCGCGTGATCGAGGAACTGAAAGCGCTTGGCTATGTGCCCGGCATTGTCTTTGACGCCAATGCGGGGTGGAAGCTGATGGGCCGCTACCTGCACGACGACGATTTCGCCCGGTTGCTGGGGTTGGAGAACCGGCAGGTGCTGGTCGTGACCAAGGGCACTCAGGCCGACCCGTTCCTTCTGGAAACCGCGCGGGACTTCGACGCCAGGATCGTGACCAACGACCGCTTTCGCGACTGGGCCGAGGCGCATCCTGAGGTGACGGAGCCGGGCTTCCTGATCCGGGGGGAAATGCGGGACGGGAAGGTCTGGTTGAGGGGGGTGGAGGGGGTTCCTGTCAAGGCTACGCCATGACTGCACCTCCGCCCCCCCTCCCCCACCCCCTCCCCACGAGGGGGGAGGGGAGGCGCCTTTGCCCAACGCCGGGGTGCAAAACTGACCGCGACCGGCACGCGGGGGTGAGGGGCGGCGGCGCGTGCGCCGCGAAGAAGGTCCAGTGGACCTTTTTCAGCCCCGAACGCCCGAGGCCACCGCCGAGGGCCGGGAGGGAGCGATATATCGCGCCCGCCCCCTGGGGGATGAGGCGGAGAGACAAACAGTCCAGTGGACTGTTTTCCCGCCGAATGCCCGAGCAAGCTTGCGAGGGCTGGGAAGGAGGGCGCGGTCAGATTTGCTTTGGGCAAATCTGACGGGTTTTTGGGGTGGTGGGTTGGCAGCCAACCTAAACTTGCTGGCCGATCCGCGCTGCTTGGAAGAGCGGGAAAGCGAAGTGGTCACCTACCAAGAGATTTCATCTATCCGCGCCGGGGAAGAGGGCATCGTTCTGGTTGAATGAACCATTCGATCTGGCGAACGTACCATCCTGCAAGTGGTGGCTGCCTTGAAGCCGGTGATCAGGATGAAATGCAAAGGTTAAGCGCCAGGAAGGGCGGCATATTCTGATGAGGTTTGTTTTCTCCGGTATTTGAAATCACCAAAGGAAGTACGCCATGGCCCCGCCCCTCCAAGGCGCCAGGTGGCGGATTATAGAAGTCCTGGTAGATGCCGGTTTCATCTGACCCGCCAGCTGCAACACCCGCCAACCCATCATGTTCGTCAAAGCCGTACCCTGTGCGGATGCTGTGGTTGTGCTTCGGGATTTGATCAACGTCCAAAGTCACTTCGTACTCTCCGCCGACTTCCCCAGTTACAAATGACCGGTTGACGCCATTTGAATCTGAACCCTTGCCCGCACCGACGACAAATCGACCGTCTGCATCCGAGAATCTGGTCCAACCTGATCCCAAGGACCCGCACTCCGCCTGGGTCAGGATGATCACTCCAGCAGGAAGTCCGAAACGCATGGATTGCATCTGCGACCACCCCCACCAGAAGAAAGCGATAGCGACGGCAGTGATAACGCCTACTGTTACTTTTTCGGCAATGCTGTGAAACACGGCACTTTTCCTAAACAAAAGAGAATTCAGTTCATCACAATATCCACCAATACTATCATGTAGCGCGGGTCTACTCAAGCAACCGTACATGCGGCCCCTTGGTCTACTTCCTCCCCCTCGACCGCTTCCCGCCCCGCATCCCCGCTCGTCCCCCCGTGCTCCGACCCGACATCTTCACCGCCTCTTCCACGGCTTCCTCGATCACCTCTTGCCGGGCGAAGGGGTCGTCGGCGACGGCCAGTTCCACGGCCTCCAGGCGGCGGACTTCGTCGCGCAGGCGGGCGGCTTCCTCGAATTCCAGGTTCTCGGCGGCCTTGCGCATGGCAAGGCGGAGCGCGTCGAGATGCGCGGCGAGGTTCGAGCCGACCATGTGCTTGTCGACCTTGGTGGTGATCCGCGCCTGATCGGTGTCGCCTTGCCAGAGGCCGGACAGGACGTCCTCGACGTTCTTCCGGACGGTTTCCGGGGTAATGCCGTGTTTCAGGTTGTAGGCCACCTGCTTTTCGCGGCGGCGGTCGGTTTCACCAATCGCGCGCTCCATGCTGCCGGTGATGCGGTCGGCGTACATGATGACCCGGCCTTCGGAGTTCCGGGCGGCGCGGCCGATGGTCTGGATGAGCGAGGTTTCGGAGCGCAGGAAGCCTTCCTTGTCCGCGTCCAGAATGGCGACCAGCCCGCATTCCGGGATGTCCAAGCCTTCGCGCAGCAAGTTGATGCCGACCAGCACGTCGAAGGCCCCAAGGCGCAAATCGCGCAGGATTTCAATGCGTTCGATGGTGTCGATGTCGGAGTGCATGTAGCGCACCCGGATGCCCTGTTCGTGCAGGTAGTCGGTCAGATCCTCGGCCATCCGTTTGGTCAGGACGGTGGCGAGGGTGCGCAGGCCCTTTGCGGCGACCTTGCGAATTTCGTCCAGAAGGTCGTCGACCTGCATTTCCACCGGGCGGATTTCGACCATCGGGTCGATGAGGCCGGTGGGGCGGATGACCTGTTCAGTGAAGACGCCCCCCGTCTGCTCCATCTCCCATGCCGCCGGGGTGGCCGAGACGAAGACGCTCTGCGGGCGCATGGCGTCCCATTCCTCGAACTTCAGAGGGCGGTTGTCCATGCAGCTGGGCAGGCGGAAGCCGTGTTCGGCCAGAGTGAACTTGCGGCGGAAGTCGCCCTTGTACATGCCGCCGATCTGCGGGACCGAGACGTGGGATTCGTCTGCAAAAACAATGGCATTGTCGGGGATGAATTCGAAGAGCGTCGGCGGCGGTTCACCCGGCGCGCGACCGGTGAGGTAGCGGGAGTAGTTCTCGATCCCGGCGCAAACACCCGTCGCTTCCAGCATCTCGAGGTCGAAATTGCAGCGTTGCTCCAGGCGTTGGGCCTCCAGAAGCTTGCCCTCACTGGTCAGCTGTTTCAGGCGGTGGAAGAGTTCGTCCTTGATGCCTTTGATCGCCTGTTGCAGCGTCGGGCGCGGGGTGACGTAGTGGCTGTTGGCGTAGATGCGGATCTGCTTGAACGTGTCGGTCTTGGCACCCGTCAGGGGGTCGAATTCGGTGATCGACTCCAATTCCTCGCCAAAGAATGAATATCGCCAGGCGCGGTCTTCCAGGTGGGCGGGCCAGACCTCCAGGCTATCGCCCCGCACCCGGAAGGCCCCGCGCTGGAAGGCAGTTTCGAGGCGCTTGTATTGCTGGGCGACGAGTTCGGCCATCACCTTGCGCTGGTCGTAGAGGCCCCCGACCACCAGGTCCTGGGTCATGGCGGAGTAGGTCTCGACCGAGCCGATGCCGTAGATGCAGGAGACGGAGGCGACGATGATCACGTCGTCGCGTTCCAGAAGCGCACGGGTGGCCGAGTGGCGCATCCGGTCGATCTGTTCGTTGATCTGGGATTCTTTTTCTATGTAGGTGTCGGTGCGGGCGACATAGGCCTCGGGCTGATAGTAGTCGTAGTAGCTGACGAAGTACTCGACGGCGTTTTCGGGAAAGAAGCCTTTGAATTCACCATACAATTGCGCGGCAAGGGTCTTGTTGGGCGCAAGGATGATGGCGGGGCGCTGGGTTTGCTCGATCACCTTGGCCATGGTGAAGGTCTTGCCGGTGCCGGTCGCGCCAAGGAGCACCTGGTCGCGCTCGCCCGCGTTCACCCCGGCGGTCAGCTCGGCAATAGCGGTGGGCTGGTCGCCTGCAGGCTGGAACGGGGTGGAAAGGATGAAGCGCCGCCCGCCCTCGAGCTTGGGCTTGGTCAGCACATCCGGGCGCTCGGTCAGGGCATTGGCGTTGTTGTGCGGCATCGTGCGCCTCGCGAAAGGGGGGGAGTCGGGGGTCAGTGCAGATTTGATCCGTTTTTGTTCCAGTTCAAGCGGTGATCCGCACGGAACGGCGAAACCGTTGCCGATACCTTGGGAAGCGGCTAAGGCAGCCGTCAGAGGTGAGGTATGGCGAAGACAATCGACACACGGGCGGTAGGCTTGGATGTGGGGCTGGCGTTCATCCGCTGGCTGACCGGGGCCGAAAACCTGCATTACGGGCTTTGGACCGGGCTTGCGGTGACTGCGGGTAATCTGCGGGCCGCGCAGGATGCCTATACGGTCAAGCTCTTCGGATACCTGCCCGAAGGTCGGTTGCGGATTCTGGATATTGGCGGCGGCGCGGGCGAGACGGCAAAGAAGCTGCTGGCGCTGGGGCATTCGGTCGAGATCGTGGTCCCGTCGGCTTTCCTTGCCGCGCGCTGTCGGGCGAATGCGCCGGGGGCGGTGGTGCATGAATGCAGGCTGGAGGATTACGCGGGGGCGGGGCCCTTCGACCTTTGCCTCTTTTCCGAGAGCTTTCAGTACATCCCCCTGACCGAAAGCCTGCCGAAATGCGCGAAGCTTCTGGCGCCGGGCGGACAGGTGCTGATTGCCGACTGCTTCCGGACCGAGGCCTATCGGGGTCGCGAAGCTGCGGGGCCACAGCCCGGTGGCGGGCACCCGGTGGCGGCGTTCCGCGCTGCGGTCCAAGCGTCGCCCTTTGCCATCGACGCGGAAGAGGACATCACCGATGCTGTGGCGCCTTCGATTGATCTGGAGCAGCAGTTCTTCAACGTGCTCGGCCACGGGGTGACGCGGGTCTCGGACGAAATCCATGCCAAGCGACCGACAGCGCACTGGGCGCTGTCAAAGCTGATCGGCCTTTTCCTGACGCGGAAGCGGCGCGAGAATCTGATGCAGCGGCTGACCGGTACGACCCGCACGGCCGAGACATTCCGGACATTCAACCGCTATCAGATTTTCCGGTTGCAGCGACGGTCCGCTTAGGACCCGCCGGGACAGATTCTTCGCAGATACATACAACTTTAAGTTGATTTCATTGGCCGGTTCGGCCAAGATATCAAGGCAAGCAGCAACTGAGCTGTCGGTCGGCGTTCATCTTCCCCACACCATGCTCCCTGACGCCGACCGATAGTCTTTTCTGTGCAGGTCCTGCTTGCGCTTTCCTGAAAGCTTCGGAATAACACTGGCAGTGTCCGGAGGAATTGCCCATGCGCGCCCGCATCTACCAGCCTGCCAGAACCGCGATGCAATCGGGAAGCGCCAAGACGCACGGCTGGGTGCTGGAGTTCGCCCCGGCGTCCGAGCGCGAGGTCGATCCGCTGATGGGCTGGACCTCGTCGTCCGACACCCAGTCCCAGGTCCGCTTGCGTTTCGAGACGCGCGAGGCCGCCGAGGCCTATGCGGCCGAGAAGGGGATTGAGTTCGACCTGGTTGAGCCAAAGCCCCGCAAAGCCATCATCCGCCCGCGCGGCTATGGCGAGAACTTCGCCACCGACCGCAAGGGTGCCTGGACGCACTGAAGGGCGACAGGGTCACCCGCCGCCTTTCAACGGCTCGGAACCGACCCAGATGTCGCTACCGGACTTGTAGATATAGGCTTTGCCGACAATCGCGTTCTGGTCGTCGTAGCGGATGACGAGGCCGCCTTTCACCTCATACTGACCTGCTGCTGCCGTTTCGCTGGACGTTGCGAAGCCACCACCGGTGTCGAAACTTCCAAATCCCCCGCCGGAAGAGCCGAAATCCCATGTGCCATCGGGGTGAAAATGGGTCTCGGTCGCCGAGGAGACGCCACCACTGATGCCGCTGCCAGGTGTGAAGCCGGAATAGAAAAAGGTCGACACCATGCCGTCTATCTTGGTTCCGTCGGCCATAAGCTGGACCGGGGAAAGCGTCAGATCGCCTTGCGTCGCGGTCTCGCCAGTGATCGTGAATTCCTCAACCGTGCCAGAGGCATAAAAGAGGCGTAGTTTCCCGCCGTCGACCCGGTAGCTGCCCCATTCCATGTCGCCTTTCGCCAGAAGATCAGTCTTGATCAGGGCCAGCGTCCCGTCGGGAGCGGTTCCGTCGTAGAAGGTCCCATCCGGCCAGAAGGTCAGCCAGCGATGATCGATCTCCATCCGCATCATGCCGTCCAGACCCAGGCTCCACCACGTCGAGGTGCCCCACCAGACACCGCTCAGATCGCCCGGAACCGGATCGGGAAGCAGAGGCTCGGCGCCTTCGGAGACGAAACGAGTGGATTCAAGCATCGGCAGGATATCGCGTTCGAAGACCTGCATGGCCTCGGTCAGCTTGGTTTCGTCATAGGCCGGGGCTTCGAAGGCGACCAGCTCCATCCGGCCGAAAAGCTGGACCGCGAATAGCATCTGCAGGTCATCGTCGACCTTCTGGCCCAGCATTGCTGCCGGTCGGCCCTTCAGGTTGATTACCCCGGTCTGGGACAGCGGCGCGATTGCGGGCGGATCGACGTCATCAGGGTCGACAAAGCGTTTGGTCTGATCGGCGAGCCAGGCATCGACGCGCTGGGATGACGCCTCACCGGGGGTGATGTAGACCCGGCAATATTCGCAAACGTCACCGGGAAGATCGGACCAGAGTGTAAGCGTGCCGTCTTCGTCCGCGCCACTGCCGTCCCAGCCCGCGGGTACGTCAAAGATCACATTGCCATGCTGGCGGGTCTCGGCGGCCACGGGAAGGGCTGCAAGCGAAAGCAGGGGCAGACAGGCCAGAAGGGCGGGCAGGAGTCGCATCGGGTCACCTTTCCTTTGCCCAAAAGATTGCACAGATTTGAGGCGGGGCTAGTCCGGAATGGCTGACAAACCTCGGCAGCCTGCGGGAGACCGCTTGTCTTGGGCTGGTGGCCACGGCAGAAAGTGGCGGGAAGAGAGGCCCCATGACCCTGACCATTGCCGAAGAGCATCCGCTGACCCCCGACCTTGCGCTGTTGTTCGAAAGGCATACGGCTGACATGCATGCGGAGACGCCGCCGGAATCGATCTACATGATGGACAAGGGCGCGCTGGCGGCACCGGGCATCCGGTTCTTCGTGATGCGCGAAGGCGGGGAGCCGGTGGGCATGGGGGCGTTCAAACGGATTGACGGGACGCATGCCGAGATCAAGTCGATGCATGTGCTGGCCGAGGCGCGGGGGCGGGGCTTGTCGAAGGCGATGCTGGATCATCTTGTGGCCGAAGCCCGGGCCGACGGCTTTCGCCGCCTGAGCTTGGAGACCGGGATACAATCGACCTTCGTCGCGGCGCGGGCGCTTTACGCCAAGGCCGGGTTCACCTCGTGCCCGCCGTTCGAGGGCTATTGGGCTGACCCGAACTCGGTCTTCATGACAAAGGAACTTGCGTGAGCCGCGCCTCTGCCGCAAAAGGTGCCTGCGCGGGCCCGTAGCTCAACTGGATAGAGCAAGGACCTTCTAAGTCCGAGGTTGAGGGTTCGATTCCTTCCGGGCCCGCCAGTTTCCTGAAAGGTGATACCGTCCTTGGGGCATCAAGCCCCGCGGACGGCGTTGCCACGGGATGCCGTCAGGTCTTGACCGCGGGCGCGCCGCCTTGGAACCGGTTGCCGTGGCGGTAGTCGCAGGGTGCCTCTTGCATCTGGAGATGCAGGCCGGTGCCGGTGAAGGGATGGGCGCGGGCGACATCTTCGTCGAAGTCGATGCCAAGCCCGGGGGCATCGGGGGGCAGGATGTAGCCGTCCTCCCATTTGATCGAGTTCTTGATCAGCTTTTGATGGAAGGCCCCGCCGGTCTCGATGGTCTCGGCGATCAGAAGGTTCGGGATCGAGGCGGCGAAGTGGACGTTGGCCGCCCATTCGACCGGCCCGGCATAGAGGTGCGGGGCCATTTCGGCATTGAAAATCTCGGCCAAGGCGGCGATCTTTTTCGCTTCCCAGATACCACCGACGCGGCCCAGCGCGGGTTGCAGGATCTTGACTCCCCCGGCCCGGAGAAGGGTGCCGAATTCGGCCTTGGTCGTCATCCGCTCGCCCGTGGCGAGGGGGATGCGGACCGACTTTGCCACCTCGGCGAATTCCAGCAGGTTGTCGGGCGGGATCGGTTCTTCGTACCAAAGCGGGTTGTAGGGTTCCAGCTCGCGGCCCATACGGATGGCACCGGGAGTGGTGAACTGGCCGTGGGTGCCGAAGAGAAGATCGGCCCGGTCGCCCACCGCTTCGCGGATCTTCCGGCAGAATTCGACCGACCGGGTGATGTCCGACATGGCCGGTTCATGGCCACCACGGATCGTATAGGGACCGGCGGGATCGAACTTTACCGCGGTAAAACCCATATCCACATAGCGGAGGGCCGCCGCTGCTGTCATGTCGGCGTTGACCCAGAACTCGGCTGCGTCATCCTCGGGCTGGGGATAAAGGTAGGTATAGCTGCGGATGCGGTCGTTCATCTTGCCGCCCAGCAGCGCCCAGACCGGGCGATTGCGGGCTTTGCCAAGGATATCCCAGCAGGCGATTTCGAGGCCGGAGAAGGCACCCATCACCGTCGGGTCCGGGCGCTGGGTGAAGCCGGAGGAATAGGCGCGGCGGAACATCAGTTCGATGTTTTCAGGCGACTCGCCCTGCATATGGCGTTCAAAGACATCTTCGATGACGATTTTCATGGCCTTGGGGCCGACGGTCGAGGCGTAGCACTCGCCATATCCCACAATGCCGGTGTCGGTGGTCAGTTTCGGGAAAATCCAGTAGCGCCCGCCCCAGCCCGGGAAGGGGGGTGCCACGACGAAGATTTCAAGGTCCTTGAGCTTCATGGCGGGGTCCCTTTGGCTGGTTGCGGAAGCGGGAGTATCATCCCTCGGTGCCCCCGTGGGGCTATGTTCAAAGGAGCAGGCTACGGACCGGGCTGCGAAAGGTCCGGCCCAAATGCGGCGCGGAATGTCGTCTTTGGAATTTCGGTCAGCAATGACCGATCCGGATCAGGAAGGACACCAGCGCATCGGCGAAAGCCTCGGGTTGGTCGGCAGGGGGCAGGTGGCCCGCAGCGCGCAGCAATTGAAAGCTGCTGCCACGGATCAGGTCGGCCATTTCGCGCACCATGTCGGGCGGAGTGGCCGCGTCCAGTGATCCGGCGATGGCAAGCGTGGGAAGGGTCAGAGTTGCCGTTGTCGCATAAAAATCGGTGCCCGCAACGGCTGCGGCCAGGCCCATCCAGCCGTCCGGGTCCGTGGCCAGAAGCATGTCGCGCAAAGTGGGCATGACGGGGCTTTCCCGCCAGTTGCGGCCAAGCATCCGCTCCATCGAGCCATCGGCAAGGGCGGCAAGACCCTCGCGCCGGACAAGGTCGATGCGGTCGGCCCAGATTTCTGGCGTCAAGATGCGGGGGGCGGTGTTCGACAGCACCAGCCCGCGCACCAGATCAAGCCGCTTGACCGCCAAGCCCTGCGCCACCATCCCGCCCGCCGACAGGCCGACGACGACGGCGTCCGTCATCTTGAAGTGGTCCATGATCCGTTCGGCGTCCCGAACCAGCGTGCCCATGGCATAGGGGGGCCGGGGCGCATCAGACTTGCCATGCCCGCGCTGGTCATAGCGCAGGATGCGCAAGGGCGGAAGCCGCGCCACCACCGCATCCCAGATCGCAAGGTTGGTACCAAGCGCATGGATCAAGACCACCGGCGGCGCGTCTTCAGGGCCGCTGAGTTCGGCGTTCAGGCGCAGGTCGTCAAGGTAGATCAGCATCAGGCAAAACGCTCCAGCACGCTGGCGAACAGGGCCGGGTCGACGTTGCCACCGGTGGCGATGGCAATGACGGTATCGGGCAGGTCGGGGGCGAAGATGGCGGCCGCAAGGGCGGCGGCCCCCCCGGGCTCCAGCACGATGCGAAGGTGGGTGAAGGCCAAAGCCATCGCCCGCAGTGCCTGATCGTCGCTGATCGCAAGACCGGGACCGGCAAGACGGGAGAGGATGGGAAAGGTCAGCTCGCCCGGGGTGGGCGTCAGGATCGCATCGCAGATCGAGCCTGCGACGGCAGGGTTTCGCAGGCGTTCGCGGGCGGCGAGAGAGCGCGCCATGTCGTCGAAACCCTCTGGCTCGGCGGTGCGGACTTTCAGGCCCGGCGCAAGCGCGTCCAGCGACACCGCGATGCCGGAGGAGAGGCCGCCGCCGCCACAGCAGACCAGGACTTCGGCCTCGGTGATCCCGGCTTCGGCGGCCTGTCGGCAAAGTTCGAGGCCCACGGTGCCCTGCCCCGCGATCACTTGCGCATCGTCGTAGGGTTTGATCAGGGTCAGGCCGCGCGCGGCGGAAAGGTCGGCCCCGATGGCGTCGCGGTCGGCGGTGGCGCGGTCGTAAAGGACCACCTCGGCCCGATAGGCGCGGGTGTTGGCGATCTTCACTTGCGGCGCGTCCGACGGCATCAGGATCACGCAAGGGCTGCCGTGACGGGTGGCGGCGTAGGCCACGCCTTGCGCATGGTTGCCAGAGGAATAAGCGATGACGCCCTTGGCCCTGGCCTCGCGCGTCAAGGCGGACACGGCGGACCAGCCGCCACGGGCCTTGAAGCTGCCGGTCAGTTGCAGGCATTCGGCCTTCACGAAGATCCGCCGCCCGGCAATGCGATCAAGGAGCGGCGCGTTCAGCAGCGGCGTCTGGCGGACATGGCCGTCGATCCGCCGGGCGGCGGCTTCGATCAGGGCGATATCGGTCATGGCAGGGCTTTCAGGAAGGTATGGATCAGCGCCACGGCTTCGGGTTCGTCGAGGAAGGGGATATGGGCGCGACCGGGGACCTGCGCGACCATCATGTCGGGGCGGCGGGCCAGCATTTTCTGCAGGGTTTCAGGGGTCAGGAGGTCAGAATTGGCGCCCCGTACCAGCGCGATTGGCAGGCTGTGAAGCGCATCAAAAAGCGGCCAGAGGTCGACAGGCGGGCCGCCGAAACCGGCCAGAAACGCCTCACGCAGGCGGGGGTCGTAGGGCAGGCGCAGGCCCTCGGGCGTCTCGACGGCAAGCTTTTGCGCCTCGGTCAGCCAGCGGGTCATCGGCACGCCGTCGAAACCGGGGCTGCGGGACAGGCGGTCGGCAAAGTCTTGATGCGTCTTGCCGGGCGGGTTCAGACCAAGGTAATCGGCGATCCGCAGCAGGGCTTCGCGTGGAAATTCCGGTCCGATGTCGTTCAGGCAAAGGCCGAGAAGCCGGTCGCGCGCCACCGCCCCCAAAAGCATGCCGATGAGGCCGCCGCGCGAGGTGCCAAGGATGGCCGCTTTCGCCACCCCAAGGTGATCCAGAAGGGCCAGCACATCGCGTGCCTCTTGATCAACGGTATAGGTCGCGGGACCGGTCCAGTCGCTGCCTCCCCGGCCCCGATAGTCCATCCGGATCAGGCGAAGCGGTGGCAGGTGGGGGGCGAGGTAGTCGAAATCCGCCATGGTCCGGGTCAGGCCGGGAAGGCAAAGCAGAGGCAGGCCATCACCGTCGTCGCGGTAGGCGAGCATGGCGCCATCCGGCGCGCGAAAACGGGTGGGGGTCATGGTGCGGTCCTTTCAGGCGCAGCGTGGCATGGGGCGCGGGCGGGGGAAAGGGGCCTTTGGTCGCGACCGCCGGTGCTTGTGGCGCGGGGCGGGGCGGACTACACCCTTGGCCGAAGTCGCGAAAGGGCGGGTCATATGTCCGATACCTCTCAAGCCGTCGAGGACCGGCCTAAGGCGAAGCGGGTCGGTGCCCTGCGCGGGCTGGTGCCGTTCCTTTGGCCTTATCGCGGGATGATGGCGCTGGCGGTGCTGGCGCTGATCCTAACGGCGGGGGTCAGTCTGGTGCTGCCCCTTGCCGTGCGCCGGGTGGTCGACGGGTTCAACTCGGCCAATGTCGCGCTACTCGACCAGTATTTTGCCGCCGCTCTGGGGATTGCCGCGCTGCTCGCAGTCGGGACGGGGTTAAGGTATTACTTTGTCAGTCGGCTGGGCGAGAGGGTGGTGGCCGATATCCGTCGGGCCTTGTTCGACCGGGTCATGGGCATGTCGCCTGCCTTCTTCGAGCGTATCCTGACCGGCGAGGTGCTAAGCCGGATCACCACGGACACGACCCTGATCCTGAGCGTTATCGGATCATCCGTATCGGTCGCGCTGCGGAATGTGCTGATCTTGCTTGGCGGGCTGGTGCTTTTGTTCCTGACATCGCCCAAGCTGACCGGCCTTGTGCTGCTGATCGTGCCGGCAATCATCGTGCCTATCGTGGTTCTGGGGCGCAGATTGCGGGTGCTTTCGCGCGAGAATCAAGACTGGATCGCGGCCTCGTCGGGGCAGGCGTCCGAGGCGCTGACCTCGGTGCAAACGGTGCAGGCCTTTACGCATGAGGCCGCGACACGTGGCCAGTTTGCCGAGGTGACGGAGAAGTCCTTCACCTCGGCCCAGTCGCGGATCAAGACCCGGGCGATGATGACGGTGATCGTGATCTTTCTGGTCTTTGCCGGGGTTGTCGGGGTTCTGTGGATCGGCGCGCGGGATGTGCGGGAGGAGGCGATGTCGGTCGGCGCGCTGATCCAGTTCGTGATCTATGCGGTGATGGTGGCGGGCGCGGTGGGGGCCTTGTCCGAGATCTGGGGTGAGCTGCAGAGGGCTGCGGGGGCGACCGAGCGGCTGGTGGAGCTTTTGGGCTCGGAAGATGCGGTGAAGGATCCGGTGCGGCCGGTAGCCCTGCCCCGCCCGGTTCGCGGCGAAATCGCCTTCGAGGATGTGACCTTTCGCTATCCGGCGCGTCCCGAGGCTTCGGCCCTGAACGGGGTCTCCTTACGGGTGGAGCCGGGCGAGACGGTGGCGCTGGTCGGTCCCTCCGGTGCGGGCAAGACCACGATCCTGCAGCTTCTGATGCGGTTCTATGACCCGCAAGCGGGCCGGGTGATGTTGGACGGCGTGGCACTGACCGATATGGCGCGGGCTGATTTCCGGGGTTCCATCGCGCTGGTGCCACAGGACCCGGTGATCTTTGCCACCTCGGCGCGGGAGAACATCCGCTTTGGGTGCCTGGATGCGTCGGATGCCGAGGTCGAGGCTGCGGCGCGGGCGGCGGCGGCGCATGATTTCCTGACCGCCTTGCCGCAGGGCTATGACAGCTACCTTGGCGAACGCGGGGTGATGCTGTCGGGCGGCCAGAAGCAACGGGTAGCAATTGCGCGGGCGATCCTGCGGGACGCGCCGATCCTTCTTCTGGACGAGGCCACCAGCGCGCTGGACGCGGAAAGCGAACGGCTGGTGCAGGCGGCCGTCGAAACGCTGGCGGAGGGGCGCACGACGCTGGTCGTCGCGCACCGGTTGGCGACGGTTAAGCGGGCTGACCGGATCGTGGTTTTCGACCAGGGCCGCATCGTCGCCACCGGCACGCACGAAGAACTCATGGCCGAAGACGGGCTTTATGCACGGTTTGCGCGGTTGCAGTTCACCGACGGCGCGACCTGACGTAGCGTTTTGGCGGTTTCGATCAGGACAAACTGACTTCACAAGCGCGTCTCGCGCCCTCATGTTGTTCCGAAGCCTGCGGCAACAGCGGGCCCGATAGGGGAGGATCGGATGACCACTTTCGCAACCGCTGCGGACCTGAAGGCGATTGAGGCCGAAATGCCATGGGCCGATCGTGGCCAGGCCCGGTCGATGTACGAATACCTGACACGCGCCAAGGCCAGCCATGGCAGCCGTCCGGCGATCAGTTATCAGCTTCTGTCCGGTCCCGAGACGAAGAAAGTCACCCTGACTTGGGCCGAGTTGCATGCCGCAGTGACCCGGGCGGCGAACCTTTTCCGGTCACTGGGCGTGGGCGAAAAGGACGTGGTCGCCTTCGTCATGCCGAACGCTCCGGAGACGGCGGTCACGCTGCTGGCGGGCGCGGTGGCGGGGATCGTGAATCCGATCAACCCGCTTCTCGAACCGGAGAAGATCAGCGCCATCCTGCGCGAGACCGGGGCCAAGGTCGTCGTCACGCTGAAGGCCTTCCCGAAGACTGATCTGGCGCAAAAGGTGGCCGAGGCGGTGAAATTTGCGCCCGGCGTCAAGACGGTGCTGGAGGTCGACCTGGTCCCCTACCTGTCGGGCCTTAAGAAGTTCATCGTGCCGCTTATCCGCCCGAAGAGCCCGTTCAGCCATACAGCGAACGTCAAGGACTTCCGCGCCGAGGTGGCCCGGATGCCCACCGACAAGCTGACCTTTGCCGACCGGACCGAAGACCATATCGCCGCCTATTTCCACACTGGCGGCACGACGGGGATGCCGAAGGTCGCCCAGCACAAGCTGTCGGGCATGGTCTACAATGGCTGGCTTGGCTCGACGCTGCTGTTCAAGTCGACCGATGTGGTGATATGCCCGCTGCCCATGTTCCATGTCTTTGCCTGCTACCCGATCCTGATGTCGATGATCGGATCGGGCGCGCATGTGGTCTTCCCGACCCCGCAGGGCTATCGCGGCGAGGGCGTTTTCGACAACTTCTGGAAGCTGATCGAACGCTACAAGGTGACCTACATGATCACCGTCCCAACCGCCCTGGCCGCGCTGATGCAGCGCCCGGTCAATGCAGACATATCCTCCTTGCGCAGCGCCTTTTCCGGCTCCTCCCCCCTGCCGATCGAGCTTTACAACCGCTTCAAGAAGGAGACCGGCATCGAGATCGTCGAAGGCTACGGCCTGACCGAGGCCACCTGCCTCGTCTCGATCAACCCGCCGGACGGGGTGAAGAAGGTCGGCTCGGTCGGCTTGGTATTCCCCTATTGCCATGTCCGCATCCTGACCTCGCAGGGCGCCATCGGATTTCGCGAATGCGCGGTGGATGAGGTGGGCGAAATCTGCGTTTCGAACCCCGGGGTCTATGAAGGGTCGACCTATACCGAAGCCGACAAGAACAAGGAGCTTTTTGCCGAAGGGCGGTTCCTGCGCACGGGTGATCTGGGCCGGATTGACGCGGACGGCTATCTTTACATCACCGGGCGGGCGAAGGATCTGATCATTCGCGGTGGTCACAACATCGACCCGGCGATCATCGAAGAGGCGCTGATGGGGCATGAGGCCGTGGGCTTTGTCGGCGCGATTGGCCAGCCCGATGCAATTGCCGGGGAACTCCCCTGCGCTTATGTCGAGCTGGTGAAAGGGGCCTCGGCCACGGTCGATGACCTGATGGCCTATGCGGCCGCGCATATCCACGAGCGCGCGGCGCTGCCCAAATATCTGGAAGTGCTGCCGGAATTGCCCAAGACGGCTGTGGGCAAGGTCTTCAAGCCGGACCTGCGGCGGATGGCGATCATCCGAACCTTTGACGCGGCGCTGGCCGAGGCCGGGATTTCGGCCCGGGTCACATCGGTGGTCGAGGACAAGAAGCGCGGGCTCGTGGCCCAACTGACGAAGAGCGCCCCGGTCGAGGACACGGCGGTGGCGAGTGTCCTCGGCCAGTTCTCGAACCCCTGGGAATGGGCTGCGTGACCTAGCAACCCCGCGCTATCTGTCGTCAAGATGACAGAAAGATTCATTTGCCTGAATCGCCCCTTGGCGCGAAAACGTGCGAAGGGTCGTCGTTACGGGATTTGGACAATGGGATTTCGTTTGTTTTCGGTCGCGGCACTGATCGCGGCAATCGCAGGGTCTGCTGGGGCGCAGCAGTCGGAAGTACTGTTTTCGCACAAGCACTGGCAGGTCGAGGCCGTGGCCTGGGATGATGGCTCGGTCGGCTGCGTCGCGCAGGTGTCGGCGCCGGGTGAGAGCTTTTCGATCTGGACCTTCCCGGACGGTGCAGTGCAGTTACAATTCTACTCGACCGCCTGGCAGTTCGGCGAAGGCGATAGCGCCGATCTGGAGGTGCAGATTGACCGCCGCGCACCCTGGAGCTTGACGAACGCCGAGCTTTACCAAAACTCGGTGCTTTTCTACCTGCCCGACAGTCAGTCTGGCGTGAATTTTGTGACCGAAGTCGCCCGGGGCAGTCGGCTTTATCTGCGCTCGGCCGATGGGTCGGATGTGCAGAATTACTCGCTCGCTGGGTCCAGCGCGTCGATTACCGCGTTGGTGGACTGTGGCAGCATCATCCAGGTCCGTACGCCGGGCAACCCGTTCAACTGAGGGCGGCGAGACGATTTTTTCGAAGAAATCGTGGCGGAGCCTTCATAGGCTCCGGTCCGGAGTTTCTCAAACTCCGGGGGTCATAGGTGGTCGGTGTCCATCCAGATGGTCACCGGTCCGTCATTCGTGAGCGTGACCGCCATATCCGCGCCGAAGCGCCCGGTGGCGACCGGTACACCTTCAAAGTGAAGGCAGCGGCTGAAATGCTGGTAAAGCCGCTCGCCGATTTCAGGCGGCGCGGCGGTGGAAAATCCCGGCCGGTTGCCCCGCAGATCGGCCGCAAGCGTGAACTGGCTGACGACCAGCGCCCCCCCGCCGATGTCGCGAATGGAAAGGTTCATCTTGCCCTGATCGTCTTTGAAAATCCGTAGCTTGGCGATCTTCGTCGCAAGTTTCGCGGCCTCGGCCTCGGTATCGCTGCCCATGGCGCAAACGAGGATCAGAAGGCCCTGTTCGACGTTGCCGAGAGGGGCTTGGTCCACAAACACTTCGGCCCGGGTCACACGTTGAACGACAGCCCTCAAAGCTCGTGCGCCCAAGGCGGATTTGCCCCTGCCCTGCTGACAGTCACCGCTGCAGCGCGCGAGCCCAGGGACAGCACCATGTCAAGCGTGACATCGGAAAGCGCCGCGACCCCGGCTTTGGTCAGAGCCCCGGCCTGATGCAGGGCCGCCAGGACGCCTGCGTTGAATGTGTCCCCCGCGCCTACGGTATCGACGACGGTGACCTTCTCAGCCGCCACAAAGCGATCCTGGTGGCCCGTAACTGCCCGCGCCCCCAGCGCCCCTTCGGTGATGAAGACAACCTTCGGCCCTTTGGCCAGAATTACACGGGCCAGGGTTGTCAGATCGCCCTGCCCTGCCAGCCAGTGCAGATCCTCGTCCGAGAGCTTGACGATATCTGCCCGGGCGATCATCCGTTCGATGCGTTTGCGGTAGGCGGTTTCCTTTCCCGCGATGAAGCCAGGGCGGATGTTGGGGTCGATCATGGTGACGCGGGCCTTGCATTCGCGGGCCTGCAGCGCCTCATAGGTGCTGGCCGCCGGGTCATTCACCAGGCTGATGCCCCCGAAGAAGAGCGCCTTGATATCGGTCGGAAGCAAGGGAAGATCGTGTTCTGCAAGCATCCGGCCCGCGGTACCCTCATCATAGAAGGCATAGGTTGCCTGACCATTGACGAGCTTGACGAAGGCCACGGTTGTGGGGCGATCGGACCGGGCAAGGAAGCGGATATCGACCTTCGACGCGGTCAGGGTGTCTGCAAGGATTTCTCCCAGCATATCGTTGGAAACACCCGAGAAAAACGCCGATGGTGCGCCCAGCCGACCAAGGGCGATCGCCGTGTTGAAAACTGCCCCGCCTGCATAGGGCGCAAAGCAGGGCTCGCCTTCGGTCGAGGTCCGGGGCAGCATGTCGATCAGCGCTTCGCCACAGCTCAGAATCATGATGTCCTCGCAGGTTTGGCGGCAGCCTAGCCTATCTTTTCCTGTTAGCGCAAACGGCCCGGCTTAGGCCGGGAAATACTGCGCCAGATTGGTCCTGATGCGGGCCAGAGGCGTCTCGCCACTGGTGTCCGGAATGAAGGTCCGGCCGGTGATCGCCTCATAGGCGTCAATGTAGACGCGTGAGGTTTTCTCGATCATTTCCAAGGGGATATCGGGGATCTTGTCCTTGTAGGGATCACAGCGTTCGACGACCCAGGCGCGAATCACGTCTTTGTCGAAACTTGGCGGCCGAGTGCCATTTTTTAATGCGTTTTCATACCCTTGGGCGATCCAGTAGCGGCTGGAGTCCGGCGTGTGAATCTCGTCGGCAAGAAGAATGTTGCCCCCCGGGTCCGCGCCGAATTCGTATTTCGTGTCCACCAGGATCAGGCCGCGTTCGGCGGCCATTTTCTGGCCCCTCGCAAAGAGGGCGAGGGCTTTGATGCTGACCTCATCCCATTGGGATTGCGTCAAGAGGCCGGTTTTCACGATTTCCTCGGCCGTCAGGGGCTCATCATGGCCACCGTCGAAGGCTTTGGAGGTGGGGGTGATGATCGGTTGCGGCAGGGCCGCGTTATCCCGCAGGCCATCGGGGAAGCAGTGGCCGTACATTTCCCGTAAGCCTTTGCGGTATTGAGTCAAAATAGAGGTTGAGGTGGTGCCCGCAAGGTAGCCCCGGACGACGACTTCGACGGGGAGGATCGTCAGTTTGCGGCCAAGGACCACATTGGGATCGGGGTAGCCGAGGACGTGGTTCGGGGCGATATCTTCGGTGTTCTCAAACCAGTAACGGGCGAGCTGGGTCAGGACCTGGCCTTTCCACGGGATCACCGCGAGGATCTGGTCAAAGGCCGAGAGGCGGTCGGTGGTGATCAGCAATCTAGTAGTGTTATCAAGATCATAGCAGTCCCGAACTTTGCCGAAGTAAGGGTTCGGAAGTTCAGGGATGCGGGCATGAGGCAGCGTGCGGTCAATCATGCCGCGTTGTTGGGCCTTTGGCCCATCAAGTCAAGGGCAGGAGAGGGAGCCGCGCATCTCACCGCTGTCGCCCTGAAGCGAGGTTTCCACGACTTTACAACCGGTTACGCGGGGGATGAGTTCGATCATCGTGGCGCGGATTTCCTGGTGGTCGCCGCGTTTGGCGTAGCTGAGGCGGATGACTTCCACCCTCTCGCCCTTTTGAAAGACGGTGTAACTGCGGCCGTTGACGGTGATGTCGGTGCGGGTTGCGTTCATGAACTCCGGCGCGGGGGAGGCCCCGCATCCTATCAGGAAAAACAATGGGATAAGGCGTTTCATTCCCTCAGTTTGGCAGGGTTTGGTTAAGGGAAGGTTAAGCGTCTTCCATCTGTCTTCCTTCCGTCTTCTTTCCGTCTTCCACGCGGGCAAGACGGTTGGCGTCCTGAGCGCTGTCCGGGGTTTTGGGCGGATGCATGGGCCGATCTCCAGCCGATGGGGCGAAAAGTTGCCGGTTTCCACGAATGGCATGGGTGGAGAGCCGCTGAGGTTGCGTTTGGATCATGCGCGGACCGCGGCAAGCGGGCAGGATCGGGACCGCAACCTTGGAGGGTGAGATGATGAAGACTGCAAGACTGTTTGGCCTGCTGGCCTGCGCTGTGGCCCTGTCGGGCTGCCTCGCCACCGACACCGAGCGCGGCCTTGCCGGGGCGGCGGGCGGCGCGGTAATCGCCGACGTGACCGGCGGCAGCGCCGTCACCGGAGCCGTCATCGGCGGGGCCGCGGGCGTGTTCTGTGACGACATCGGTGTGTGTAAGTAAGCATCCGTCGGACGGCCATGTCTGGTTCCGGCGCAAGCGGGGCGGGAAACCGCGCCGGTTTTGGTTTTTTGGGGCGTAGGGTGGGTGAAACCCACTGTTGGCGCGGGCGGATACGGGTGATGGTGGGTTGGCACCCACCCTACGCTTGCTGCAAGACTGTTTGGCCTGCTGGCCTGCGCTGTGGCCCTGTCGGGCTGCCTCGCCACCGACACCGAGCGCGGCCTGGCCGGGGCAGCGGGGGGCGCGGTAATCGCCGACGTGACCGGCGGCAGCGCCGTGACCGGAGCCGTCATCGGCGGGGCCGCGGGCGTGTTCTGCGATGACGTTGGTGTGTGTAAGTAAGGTTTGCTCGCAAGGGAGACGGCGAGAGCGGGGCGGGAAACCGCCCCGTTTTTGGTTTCGGGGTGGTATGGTGTGGGGCGGGTGAGACCCACCGTTGGTGCGGCGACTATGCGTGATGGTGGGTTGGCACCCACCCTACGCTAGCTCGCCATCAAGGACATGCGCCTGGCGCGGCGGATACGGGAGGCGATCGTTGCGCTTGCCGATGACCCAAGGCCGCCGGGATGCCGCAAGCTGGAGGGCCGGGAAAACGAGTGGCGGGTCCGGGTTGGGACCTGGCGGGTGATCTACCAGATCGAGGAGGACCGGGTGGTGGTGCTGATCGTGAGGGTCGCGCCGAGGGGGAAGGTTTACTGGTAGGGGCGAAATATTGGGTTGGCACCCTGCCTAAGCTTGCTAGAAGCCGGAATGCCAAGGTCGTTTGTTTCTATAGCCAAGTTCAATCTTCGGTTTTTCGAACAACTTCTTGTTTTCCACCATAACTTCCCAGACAAAATCCTGCACACCGAAGGTCGTAGACATAACGCTAAGTTGCTGGCCGGGAAGGGCAACTAGCTTTACGAATCCTTGATTATAGAGTGTTGAAGCAAGGTCTCCGGTTACGTCCGCTACAAACGTCTTTTGATTTTCTTGAAACAGATAGCGAAGAATTCTTAGTTCTATCTCGGTCAAGTGCGGAACATAAGCTCTAAATTTATCCTTATTTTCCATATACTTCTCTTTAATTCTTTTCGCGGCCTTTTTTTTAGTTCTAGAAGCTTCAATTTTCTTGATGCCATGCTCGACAAGGGCAACAAAGGAAAGGCCGCCTGTGACTAATATGGCCAATGGAAGTCCATAAACAATCCAAGGATTTTGTACAGGAGGCAGATACTCAAACTGAAGAAGAAGCCAAAAACCAAGGAGTGCCAGTGCAATAGCAAAAAGCTGCCAGCCGCTTGCTTTTAGGATCTCTAACCAACGTGGATCCATCAATCACCCATCCATCTTCAAAGCCGAGATAAACGCCTCCTGCGGAATCTCGACCTTCCCGAACTGGCGCATCTTCTTCTTGCCCGCCTTTTGCTTCTCCAGCAGCTTCTTCTTCCGGGTCGCATCCCCGCCATAGCACTTCGCCGTCACGTCCTTGCGCATGGCGCTGAGGGTCTCGCGGGCGATCACGCGGCCGCCAATCGCGGCTTGGATCGGGATCTTGAACATGTGGCGGGGGATCAGGTCTTTCAGCTTCTCGACCATGCCACGCCCGCGCGCCTCGGCCCTATCCCGGTGGACCATCATCGACAGGGCGTCGACGGGTTCGTCGTTCACCAGGATCGACATCTTGACCAAGTTATCCTCACGGTAGCTGGAAATCTGGTAGTCAAAGCTGGCGTAACCCTTGGTCACCGATTTCAGGCGGTCGTAGAAGTCGAAGACCACTTCGGCGAGGGGGAGGTCGTATTCCACCAGCGCGCGGGAGCCGGCGTAGGTGAGGTTGGTCTGGATGCCGCGGCGGTCCTGGCAAAGCTTGAGGATATCGCCGAGGTAGTCGTCGGGGACCATGATGGTGGCCTTGATCCGCGGCTCCTCGATATGGTCGACGTAGGTGAGGTCGGGCATGTCGGCGGGGTTGTGAAGATCGCGGACCTCGCCGTCCTTCATGTAAAGCTTGAAGACCACCGAGGGCGCGGTGGTGATGAGGTCGAGGTTGTATTCGCGTTCAAGGCGGTCACGGATGACCTCGAGGTGGAGAAGGCCGAGGAAGCCCATGCGGAAGCCGAAGCCGAGGGCAGCGGAGGTTTCCATCTCGTAGGTGAAGGAGGCGTCGTTGAGGGCCAGCTTCTCGATGGCGTCGCGGAGGGTTTCGAAGTCGTTGGCATCGACGGGGAAGAGGCCGCAGAAGACGACGGGGACCGAGGGTTTGAAGCCGGGCAGCGCCTCGGCGCAGGGGCGGCGTTCGTGGGTGATTGTGTCGCCCACTTTGGTGTCGCGGACCTGTTTGATCGAGGCTGTGAGGACGCCGATTTCGCCCGGTCCCAGCTCGTCGATATCGACCATCTGGGGTTTCAGGACGGAAAGCCGGTCGATGCCGTAGAGGGCACCGGTGGCCATCATGCGGATGCGGTCGCCGCGTTTGACCACGCCGTCGATGACGCGGATCATGACGACGACGCCGAGGTAGGCGTCATACCAGCTGTCGACGAGCATGGCTTTCAAGGGCGCGTCGCGGTCGCCTTTCGGGGCTGGAAGGCGGGTGACGATGGCCTCCAGCACTTCGGGGATGCCAAGGCCGGTCTTGGCGGAGATCGGGATGGCGTGGGAGGCGTCGATGCCGATGACATCCTCGATATTGGCCTTGACGCGCTCGGGTTCGGCGGCGGGGAGGTCGATCTTGTTCAGGACGGGCACGATGTCGTGGCCCGCGTCGATGGCCTGATAGACGTTGGCGAGGGTCTGCGCCTCAACCCCCTGCGAGGCGTCGACCACCAGAAGCGAGCCTTCGACAGCGCGCATGGACCGGGAGACCTCATAGGCAAAGTCGACATGGCCGGGGGTGTCGATGAGGTTCAGGATATAGGTCTTTCCGTCCTTGGCCGGGTATTCGATCCGGACGGTGTTGGCCTTGATGGTGATGCCGCGTTCGCGTTCGATGTCCATGCTGTCCAGCATCTGCGCCTTCATGTCGCGCGCAGCCACCGTGCCGGTCATCTGGATGAGCCGGTCGGCGAGGGTGGATTTGCCGTGGTCGATATGGGCCACGATCGAGAAGTTGCGGATCTGGGAAAGCTCGGTCATGGGCGGGCGTATATCCTGCCCGTCCGGCACGGGGAAGGGGTTAGTAGGGCCCGAGATCAGCGGCCGCCACCCAGCCTTCGGTGTATCCCCCGCCTGCGCCAAGATAGCCGACGCATTGCAACTTCCCCCGTGGCCGGACCGAGAAAGACCGTGTCGCCCGCCACAAGATAGGCCTTGACCTTGCAGCCTTGGGCGGAAGGGTCTTCGGCGCATGTGCCGGCGATGAAATGGGCCTTTCGGGCGACTACAGTTGCCTTGGCCAAGTCGGTCAGCGGTCCGCCGTCGGTCCGGCAATCCTCGGCCAGGGCAGGGGCGGCCAGCAGACTGGCTGCGAGAAGGCTTGCAGCAGCGATACGGGCGGGAACGTGGGGTGTGGGCATGGGCATCTCCTTTCGCGCCATGGTCCGGCGGTCGCGTCAGGTGCGCAAGTGACGACGGCCTTACTGGCGCGGCAGCTTTGCGCGCTTGCCAACACGTCATTGGGCAACGGCCGGTCTCTTGAACGGCGGCGGAATATCAGACAGTTTTGCAGTGAGACGGGGGGGCCTCAGCGATGGATGACAAGGATTATGGCAGCGAAGACGCGCGCGGGCATTGGGCTCCGGACCGGCCGATCTCCTACGGGCCGGTGTTCGACTGGCCGCCGGATGGCAGGCGGCTGGCAAGATGGCTCTTCGGCTTTCCGGGCTATTTCCTGCCGTGGAATGCGTTCTATGCCGCAATGGCGCTGGTTTTGTGGACCTGGTTCTCGCCGGGCCTTGAGACGACGCGAGATCTGGCCCCCGGCTGGATTGCCTATCTGCTGATCCGGAACTGGATACTGGCGCTGCTGGTCTACGGCGCGTGGCATCTGTGGCTATATTCGTGGAAGCGGCAGGGCACGCAGTTCAAGTACAACCGGCAGTTCCCGCGTGAGAAGGCCCCTGGCTTCCTGTTCCAGAACCAGACTTACGACAACATGTTCTACACGCTGGTCAGCGGGGTGCCGATCTGGACGGCGTATGAGGTGTTGCTCCTTTGGGCCTATGCCAATGGCTGGGCACCGATGGTGAGTTTTGCCGAAAGCCCAGTCTGGTTCGTCGCGGTCTTCTTTCTGGTGCCGCTGATCCATGAGGTCGGGTTCTACTTCTGTCACCGGCTTTTGCATTTTTCGCCGCTCTATGAGATCGCGCACAAGCTGCATCACCGGAACATCAATCCCGGCCCCTGGTCGGGGCTGTCGATGCACCCGATCGAGCATCTGGTCTATTTCTCGACCATCCTGCTGTTCTTCATCATCCCCAGCCATCCGGTCCACATGATCAACTTGGCCTCGCGGCTGGGCGTATCCCCGGCGCAGGGGCATACCGGGTTCGACCGGGTGGTGCTGGGGCAAGAGGCAAGCTTCGAAGCGAGCTACTATGCGCATTACCTGCATCACAAGTATTTCGAGGTGAACTATGCCGACGGGATGGTGCCCTTGGACCGCTGGTTCGGGTCTTTCCACGATGGCACGCCCGAGGCGCATGAGGCGATGAAGGCGCGGCGGCAGCGGCGGAGTGCGTGAGGGTCGCGGATTGGGGACGGCTTCTCGTTCGACTTCGTCTCCTCGTCGCAGCAGAAGCGCCTGCAACAAAGGCACGAAATGTCACGACGGGCGGCCCGGTGGGGATCAGCCGATGCTGTAGGTGCTGGCGTGATCGGGCAGCGCCAGGGCAGGGGAAAGGTCCGGCGCCGGTTCCGGGGCGCACATGGTCAACCTGATCGGCAGCACCCCCGCCCAGACCGGCCAGCTGCGATCCTCTTCCGGGTCGGTGGGCGGTCCGGCGGATATCTTGGCCGAGGCCTCGGTCAGGGGCAGCGACAGGATGCGGGTGGCTTTCAACTCCTGTGTGGTGATCGGGCGCAGTTGCTCCCAACGGCCCGGGAACATCTGCTCCATCATTGTGCGCAGGTGCGCTTCCTTGACTGCCGCCCCTTCAACCGCCTCGGCCCAGCCGAAGACCATCACGCAGCGGTAGTTGACCGAGTGTTCAAGGCCGGAGCGGGCCAGGACCATACCGTCGGTCAGGGTGACGGTGACACAGACTTCCTTTCCCGCCGCGCGTTTCTGCATCCGGCTGGCCGAGGAGCCATGCCAGTAGATCCGGTCGCCCTCGCGCCATTGCAGCGTCGGGGTGACGACGGGGAAGCCATCGACGATATGGCCGACATGGGCGACGGGCATCGCGTCGAGGATCGCGTTGATGGTGTCGCGGTCATAGGCCGCCTTTTCATGCAGACGGCGGGCGCGGGTTCGGGGGCTGGGGGCGGCGGGAGGCATGGCGTGTCACGATCTCGTGCGCGGGGAAGTGGATGAGGGCACAGACTACCGCATGTTGTGGGCTTTGGGTGCGGGGCACGCGACAGTTTGCGAAGTTAAGCGAAGTTTTGCCAAGTTACTGTCAGGCTTGAAAAAATCGTTTGGAATAGGCATGATGCATGGCAGAAAACGACCGGGGAAAGAGAATGCACGCTGCGTTCCTTGGGCCGGCAATGAGGCAGAGACGAATGAAATCCATCGTGCTTGCGGCCGCTGTTGCGGCTGTTCTTCCGGTTTTTTCAGGGGCGGCCATGGCAGGTCCGATCGAGCGGGCTTGCATGGCCTCGGATCGCGGTGGCAACCGGGCACTGTGCGGCTGCATCCAGCAGGCCGCCGACCAGACGCTGTCTGGCGGCGATCAGCGTCGGGCAGCGAAATTCTTCAAGGATCCGGAAGCGGCCCATGCGACATGGGTGTCGCAATCGTCGTCAGACGACGCCTTCTGGGACCGCTACAAAAGCTTTGGCACGACAGCTGAGGCCTATTGCGCAGGGTAAAGTCCGGCGGCAGTCAAACTGACGCGAACCGATTTCTTTGAAGAAATCGTGTCGGAGCCTTCCAAGGCTCCGAACCGGAATTTTTGAAAATTCCGGTTTGCCGAGGGGTGTCCTGATCGCGGCATCAACCAGTGGCCGAAACGCAAAAGGCCCCGCCTTCAAGACGAAGGCGGGGCCTTTTGCACGGGATCGTTCGGATCAGGCCGAGGCTTGGGCCTTGGCGATATCTTTCTTGATCTTCTGGGCGGCGGTCGAGAGTTCCTCGTCCTTGGCCTTGGCCAGATAGGCGTCAAGCCCACCACGGTGGTCGACCGAGCGCAGAGCGGCGGCGGTGACGCGCAGCTTGAACGACTGGCCGAGCACGTCCGAGATCATCGTGACCTCGTTCAGGTTCGGGAGGAACCGGCGACGGGACTTGTTGTTGGCGTGGCTGACGGTGTTACCCGACATCGGCCCTTTGCCAGTGAGTTCGCAGACGCGCGACATTGCGGTGTTCCTTTGATTCGTCAAAAGCGGTGGAAGGCGGGGAATCCCCGGCCCTCGAATTCGATTGCGGGGCTGTAAGGGGAAACCGGAGGGACGTCAAGCGGTCAGGACGCGGGAAATGCCTTGGCAAAGGCGCGGCGTCCTTCGGGTGTCACCATCAGAGCGCGGCTTTCCGGCCTGCGGCGAAGCCAGCCTTGCCCCTCCATCCTCTGCAGTAGAAGTCGGCCAAGCCTGCCGCCGAGGTGGCTTTGCCGCTCGCTCCAATCCAGGCAATCGCGGCAAAGGGGGGTGCGAGCGGGGGCGAGATCGGCCTCAGCTAGGCCGAAGTGGTGGCAAAAGCTGCGGCCCGGTCCTGTCAGATCAAGCCCGCCCTGCGTGTGGGCAAGAAAGCCCCGGGCCGAAAGGCTTTGGTAGAGCTGCACGCCAAGCGACCCGGCGAGGTGGTTGTAGCAAAGCCGTGCCTCGCGCAGCGCGGGATCGCGCGGGCCAAGCTGGGGCATGCGGGTCGGGGTCTGACCCGCGAGCGCCATCATCGCTTCGATCAGCAGGGCGACTTCGGGGCTGGCCAGCGTCAGGTATTTGTGGCGGCCCTGCCGTTCGGCCTTAAGCAGCCCCGCATCGACAAGCCTCGCGGCATGTTCGGAAGCACTGGCCTTGGTCAGGCCTGTGGCAGTGCCAAGTTCGGACACCGTGCGGGCGCGTCCATCCATCAGCGAGAGGACCATCAGCGCCCGGGCAGGATCGGCCAGTGGGGCCGCAAGGGCAGCGATGTTCGGGCTTTCGGTTATGCAACGAATCTAGCCAGAGGGTCTTTCCTAATGGTTCGACATTGGCCGAACCATGCGCACCGTTCAACCGGGCAAAGCGGGGGTTGCGGGCGCCTGGTCCGCATGCAACCTGCCAGCTCAGGGAGTGATGACATGGCTTTTCCGATCCACGAATTGGCGGCGCTAGGCACCGCGACCTGCTGGGCCACGACGGGGATTCTGGCCTCGGATGCGGTCCGCGCCTTGGGACCGTTCTATTTCAACATGATCCGCCAGGCCTTTGTGACGCTGGTGCTGACAGGGATCGTGATGACCTCGGGCGTACTGGCTCTGCCCGGGTGGGAAGGGATCGCGGTGCTGGGGGTGTCGGGCGTTGTCGGCATCCTTCTCGGTGACACGCTGAACTTCGCGGCCGTGGGGCGGCTGGGGCCAAGGCGGGCGGGAGCGGTCTTTGCGCTGAATGCGCCGATGGCGGCCGTGCTGGGCTGGGTGGTGCTGGGCGAGACATTGGGCTGGCAGGCCGGGCTTGGCATTGCGGTGACGGTTGCGGGCGTGGCGCTGGCAATCCTCGGGCGCCCGACCGAAGGCGCGCATCGGCTGGAGACAATCCGCGGCGGGCTCAGGGTCGGGGTGCTTTTCGGCCTGGGTGCGGCCCTTGGGCAGGCGGCAGGCGCGCTGATCGCGCGGCCCTACATGGCCGGGGGATTGGACCCATACGTCGGTTCGCTGATCCGGGTCGGCGCTTCGGGGCTGGCGATGGGGCTGGTGGCCACCTTGCCCTTCGCCCCGGCCCGGCCAGCCGCCGTGTCGCGCACGGTGCTGGCGCTGACAGCAGCGACAGCGTTGATCGGGCTTCTACTGGGCATGACGCTTTTCCTTTACGCTTTGCAGGGGTCCGAGACCGGGATCATTGCGACACTGTCGGCGACCTCGCCGGTGATCATCCTGCCGCTTTTGTGGCTGCGGACGGGTCAGCGGCCCAGCGCCAAAAGCTGGGCCGGGGCAGCACTGGCGGTTGCGGGGTTGGCGTTGATCTTCACGCGGTGAGGGGGTGATGGTGCGCAAAGACTGCGCACTCTACGAGTCGTCGGTCGCCGCCAGCACTTCAACCCGCTCTAGCGCCAACGCGACATCCGAAAGGCGGTCCTTGCGCAGGCAGCATTCGGCCCTCTCACGCCAGTAGCGCATTGAGCCGCTGCGGAGTTTCCGGTGCAGCCGCACGACGTCCTGCGCCTGCAACCGGGACCCGAGGCTGAGGCGTTGCAGCATGCGAAAGCCGCCGACCTGACCGATGGCGGCGGTGCCGGGGTGACCGCCGAAGCAGAGCTTGGCAAAGGTCATTCCGGGCAGGATATCGGCGATCAGCCGGGCGTGAAGGTGGTCGAGCCGGTAGAAGGGATCGAAGACCACGACCCCGTTCAGATCGGGCCGGGCATGGGTTTTCAGGTCGCCCGCGAGGGGGTTGAAAGTGCTTGCCTCGGGGTAGCGGTCTTCTTCGGGCACGAGATGCGGGTCGAGCGAGACTTGCGGCGAAATCACCAGCGCCTGGTTAAGGCGAAGGGAGGCGGAAAAGCGCAAGGCGGCATAGCCTCCCATCGAAAAACCAAGCGCCCGGGCGGTCAGGAACCGGGACCGCAGGGCCTTGAGTGCGGCTTCCAGCGCCGGGGTCTCGGCATTCAGGAACCAGTCGTTCCAGCGGGTCTGGATGTGCAGATGCGCAAGGCCCGCGTCCAGCGCCCGCTGGACCCGGCCCCGGTCCGAGAAGCTGCCGGGATCGGGTTGCCACTGGCGGTAGGTGACATAAAGCGCGGTCGTCTTCCGGTCCGGCCACCAGAGCCGGGCGCGGATCAGATCGCCATCGAAGATCGTCTCGGGCGGCGGTTCAGCGGTCACGCCGTCCGTCCGAGAAGCCGCAACATCTCGGCCGCCGCTGCCTCGGGCGCGATCTCGCCCTTGGCGACGCGGTCGCCAAAGCCTGCCATCAGACCCTTCTGCGGTTCTTGCCGCAGGGCCGCGAGAAGTCCCTGGCGGACCTCGTCTTCGAACCAGTGGCGCGCCTGGGCCGCGCGGGTGCGGTCCCAATGGCCCTGCTCTTTCCGCCAGCGGATCAGAGACTGCACTTCCTGCCATGCCAGCCCCAGGCCGTCTTCGGTCAAGGCCGAAACCGGCATCGCCTTGGGGAAATCGGGAGGGTCTTGCGGGCGACGCCTGAGAAGCTGCAAGGCGCCCGCGTAATCGGCAACCGTGCGAAGGGCCGCAGGCTTCAGGTCACCGTCGGCCTTGTTGACCAGGATCAGGTCGGCCATTTCCATGATCCCGCGCTTTACGCCTTGCAACTCATCCCCGCCAGCGGGGGCAAGAAGAAGGAGGAAGAGGTCGGAAAGCTGGGCCACCACGGTTTCGGATTGCCCGACGCCGACCGTCTCGATCAGGACCACATCGAAACCTGCGGCCTCACACAGGGCCACCGCTTCGCGGGTGCGGCGGGCGACGCCGCCAAGCTGCGTCTGACTGGGCGAGGGGCGGATGAAGGCGATGGGGTCTCGCGAGAGCCGCTCCATCCGGGTCTTGTCGCCGAGGATGGACCCACCGGACCGGGCCGAGGACGGATCGACGGCAAGGACGGCGACGCGGAGCGCCTGGGCGGTGAGCATCAGACCGAAAGCCTCGATGAAGGTTGATTTGCCGACGCCGGGAGTGCCCGACAGGCCGATGCGCAGCGCCTCGCGTCGGGGGTGGCTTAGCGCATCGAGAAGCGCCAGCGCCTCGACCCGGTGATCGGCGCGGGCGCTTTCAACCAGTGTGATCGCACGCGCCAGCGCCCGGCGGTCGCCGGCACGGATCAGGTCTGCGCGTTCCTTGGTCTGCATTGCGGCCTCCGTCGCGACCTTTGTGCCGGATCGGTGCGAGCTTGGCGAGGGGCGAACATCACGCCGGTGCAGCGATTATTCGTCGAAAAATCGGGGCTTCCGGCGCGGGCGGGCGCGCGCGATAACCGGCGCATGGTTGAGCTGCCCATCTCCTTTGTCCTGTCCGATCTGGCTGCAGCGCTAGCTCAGCGGGGGCTCGCGGTGCTGCAGGCCCCGCCGGGGGCCGGTAAGACGACTGTCGTGCCGCTGGACCTCCTGGCCCGCGGCGTGCCTGTGGGCCGCATCGTGATGCTGGAACCGCGCCGGTTGGCCGCGCGGGCGGCGGCAGAGCGGATGGCCGAGACCCTGGGCGAGCCGGTCGGTCAGCGGATCGGCTACCGGATACGGGGCGAGGCTAAGGTCTCGACCGCCACCCGGATCGAGGTGGTGACCGAAGGCATCCTGACCCGGATGATCCAGTCCGACCCCGAACTTTCCGGTATCGGGCTGGTGATCTTCGACGAATTCCACGAACGATCGCTGAACGCCGATCTGGGGCTGGCGCTCTGCCTTGAGGTGCGGGGGGCTTTGCGCCCAGACCTGCAGCTTCTGGTGATGTCGGCAACGCTGGACGCAGGGCCGGTGGCGGCGCTGATGGGGGATGCGCCAGTCATCACCTCTGAAGGGCGGGCCTATCCGGTCGAGACGCGCTGGCTGCCCAGACCCCCTGATGCCTCGCTGCGACTGGAGGCGGTGGTGGCGGGGGCGGTGCGGCAGGCGGTCGAGGAGACCGAAGGCGGCATTCTCGTCTTTCTGCCGGGAGAAGGCGAGATCCGACGGGTCGAGGGGATGCTGGCGGGCCTTGGGGGCGTCGTGCTGCGCCCGCTTTACGGCGCGATGGATTTTGCGGCCCAGCGGGCGGCTTTGGCCCCGGTGCAGGGGCGCAAGGTGGTGCTGGCGACGGCCATTGCCGAGACCTCGCTGACGCTGCCCGACATTCGGGTGGTGGTCGATGCGGGCCGGGCACGGCGGGCGCGGTTCGACCCGAATTCGGGCATGTCGCGGCTGGTGACCGAACGGGTGACGAAGGCCGAGGCCGAGCAGCGCCGGGGTCGCGCGGGGCGGGTGGCGACCGGCATCTGCTACCGGCTTTGGACCAAGGGGGAAGAGGGGGGACTTGCAGCCTTTCCGCCTGCCGAGATCGAGGTCGCCGATCTTGCGGGTCTGGCGCTGGAACTGGCGCTTTGGGGAGGGGCGGACCTGCCGTTTCTGACACCGCCCCCCGCCGGCCCGATGGCTGAGGCGCGCAGTTTGTTGCAAGACCTGGGCGCGCTGGACGTCAGGGGGTTCATCACCCCGCACGGACGGCAGCTTGCCGCCCTGCCCCTGCACCCTCGGCTTGGCCATATGCTGGCGGTCGCAGGGCCAGAGGCTGCGATGCTGGCGGCCCTTCTGGCCGAACGTGACCCGTTGCGGGGCGCGCCGCCGGATCTGGCGCTGCGCATGCAGACCATTGCCCGACCGGGCCCCGAGGCGCATCGACCGACGGTGGAGCGGATAAGGGACGAGGCCAGGCGGCTGGCGGCGACAATCGGACGGGGCGGACCGGTTGGCGAAAACGCAGGGGCCCCCCCTCCCCCGTCCCCTCCCCACAAGGGGGAGGGGAGGCGCAGGACGGCTCGCGAGGCGTTGGGGGCCTCGGGCGCCTCCCTCCCCTCGCGTGGGGGAGGGATGGGGAGGGGGGGCTCGGCCAGGGGATACAGTCTCGCCGAAATGGCTGCGCTGGCCTACCCCGACCGCATCGGGCTGCGGCGGAAGGGCGATGCCGCGCGTTGGGTTCTGTCGGGGGGCAAGGGGGCGGCGATGGCGGCAGGCTTACCCTTGTCGGGCGCAAGGCTCATCGTTGCGACCGATCTGGACGGCGATGCCCGCGAAGCGACCGTCCGGCAGGCGGTGGCGGTCTCCGAGGCCGAGGTGCGGGGGCTTTTCGCGGACCGGATCACCTGGGTCGAGCTTTGCGAGTGGTCCAGGCGCGACGGCCGGATTCTGTCGCGGCGCCAGGAGCGGCTTGGGGCGCTGGTCCTGGACGACCGTGTCTGGGAGGCCGGGCCGGACGCGATGGCACGGGCGGCGCTGGAGGGGCTTCGGCAGCTTGGTCTGCCCTGGACCAATCCGGCCCGACTGTTGCGCGCCCGCGCGCGGCTCGCCCGAAGCGAGGCCTGGCCGGGGGTCGAGGATGCGGATCTCTTGGCCGGCGCCGAGACGTGGTTGCTGCCCTATCTGCACGGCAAGAAAACGGAAGCTGACCTGCGCGCGCTGGACCTGACGCCCGCCTTGCAAGGCCTCTTGGGTTGGGACCGGCTGGCCGAGATGGACCGGCTGGTGCCCGGCAGCTTTGAAACTCCACTAGGCCGGAAAATCCCGATCGATTACGACGGTGAGACCCCGGCCATCGAGGTGCGCCTGCAAGAGATGTTCGGGGTTACCTCGCATCCGGTCGTGGGCGCGGCCCGGTTGCCGGTCCGGATCACGCTTCTGTCGCCGGCCCGCGCGCCGGTGCAGGTGACGACCGACCTGCCGCGGTTCTGGGCCACCTCCTATGCCGACGTCCGCAAGGACATGCGCGGGGCCTATCCGCGACACCCCTGGCCCGAAGACCCGACCCAAGCCGAACCGACCCTTCGGGCGAAACCACGGGGGACGTGAGGTGCCGCTGCCGCAGAACTGCAAGCTGGATTTTCGGTCAGTTTGAACTTCCGGTTTGCGGACTGAGCAGTCGCTGCCGGACACCTTCGCCCTGCCCGCTTCCGTCACTCAATCGACATTCAGCACAGTCACGACGCCGACCAATAGGTCGTTAAAGCTGGTCCCTTTGCCTTCAAGCTGGTCATGAGCGTCATGTCGAAGCTGCCGCCGAGGTGAGTCTCCCAATCGGTTTCAATTGGAACCTCGCAGCGCGACAACTGTTGAGCATAACGAAAGCGTCGAAGCAAAACTGTAACCGGAGAAAGGATCGCAACCATGAAATTGCATCGCGGCAGACTTCTCGATCACGTCCACTTGCATGCGGCCGACCTTAGAGCCAGCCAGCGCTTTTATGGCGCGATCCTCAAAGTACTGGGTGTGGAGGTGATTAGCGATGACTGGCACCTCAATGCCGACGAGCTCTGGATCGACGGCGAGAAAGGTAGCACCAACGTGCATCTTGCCTTCCAGGCGTCCGATCGGGAAACGGTGGAGCAGTTCTATATAGAAGGCCTTGCTGCCGGCGGAAGAGACAATGGCAAGCCGGGCGAGCGGGATTATCATCCCGGCTACTATGCAGCGTTTCTGCTCGATCCCGACGGGAACAATATTGAAGCTGTGTATCACGGACCGGGAGAACGGTCGGCGGCCAGCGTCACCATCAACGTCGGGGAATAGAATGATCACCACTCGCGCGCGGCGCAAGATGTCCGACGAAGTCCGTGAACGGCTCAAGACAAGCGGGACCATGCCCGTTTATGAAGAACGTCCGCCGTATCAGCGAAACGACTATCTTATCTGGATTGAAAGCGCGAAGAGGCCGGAAACGCGGCGTAAGCGTATCGATAAAATGGTCGACGAACTGAAGCGCGGCGACGTCTACATGAACATGCCCTGGCACTCAGGAAAAGAGTCGTAGGCGAGCCTCTCTGCAGCTGAGGCCCAGCGACTGTTCCTACCGGCTTGCGCCGAAAGCCAAACGTCGGCTAACGGCTCAAAACATCGCCCAGCCTGAGCCCCTCATTGCTATTGCCTATCCTGCACCACCCGTGCAGCCTGACCGTATTCGCAGGACATCATTTGGAGGCTACGATGCGCCATCACCTTGCCCGTCTGTTCCTTGCCGCCGCCTTGTCACTTGCCGCCCCCGCTGCCCAGGCCTTTTGCGGCTTTTACGTCGCCCGCGCCGATGGCGAGCTTTTCAACCGCGCCTCGACCGTCGTCTACACCCGCGTGAAAGACACTTCGGTCATCACCATGTCGTCGGACTATCAGGGCTCGCCTGCCGAATTCGCGATGATCGTCCCGACGCCGAAGGTTCTTGACCGCGACCAGGTGACCACCTTCCCCTCCCAGACCGTCGCCCACCTTGACCGCTACACCGCCCCTCGACTGGTGGAGTATTTCGACTACGACCCCTGCGCTCCAGAGATACTTTACGAACCAGTCGCCGTCGAAGAAGTGACCGTCGATACCCCTTCCCGCAAGGAACGCCGCGAAGGTGCCCGTGCCCTCGGGGTCACCATCGAACGCGAATTCGCCGTGGGCTCTTACGACATCCAGATGCTCTCGGCCCGCCAGTCCGACGGCCTTGCCGAATTTCTGCGCAGCGAAGGTTACCAGCTTCCCGAGGGCGCGGAGGGCGCGCTGGCAGGCTACATCACCGGCGGGATGAAGTTCTTCGTGGCCAAGGTCAACCTCGCCCGCCACTCGGCCAAGGCGGCGCAAGAGCTTGAACCCCTTCAGCTGACCTTCCGGTCGAAGGATTTCATGCTGCCGATCCAGCTTGGCAAGCTGAACGGCAACGGCCCGCAGGACCTGATCGTGATGGCCCTCAGCCGCACGGGTCGCGTTGCGCTGACGAACTACACCACCAAGGACATCCCATCGGAGGTCAACGTCCCGATCTTTGTGGCCCAGGTCTTCCCGCAGTTCTACCGCGCCATGTTCGACCGCGCCGCCGGCGACAACGGCGCTTTCCTTGAATACGCCTGGGACATGGCCTGGTGCGACCCCTGCGCCGACGATCCGCTCACCCATGCCGAGCTCAAACAACTTGGCGTCTCCTGGGTCAGCAAGGCCGAAGCGGCGACGCCCGATGTCTTCGTCACCCGCCTTCACATCCGCTATTCCAAAGGGAGCTTCTTCGAGGACCTGAAATTCGCCGTCACCGAAAACCGCGACAACTTTCAGGGCCGCTATATCCTGAACCATCCCTTCGAGGGCGAGATCACCTGCCCCGAGGGCAAGACCTATGTGACCGAAACCCGCAAGCGCATTCAGGACGAGGCCGCTGAATTGCGCCAGCTGACCGGGTGGAGCGCGGCCAACATCGCCTCGAACATCGCGAAGACGGTGGAACGGCGCTATCGCTGAAGCCCGGATTGCCGCCCACTTTGCCTTGGCCCCTTGGCACAGACCTTTCAGCCTTGAAACAGGTCTTGATCGGCTGACCCTTTCCCCTTCTGGACGACCGGCGTAAGACCGGCGCAAACAGGCAAGGGGCACGACATGCGGGACGGGCAGGCGAGACAGGCGCGGTGGGCAGTGGCGACCATGTTTCTGGCCAACGGCTTTGTCATGGGGGCCTGGGCACCGCAGATCCCGCTTTTGCTGCCACGCCATGAGATCACCGAATCCGCCCTTGGTCTGCTGATCCTGGTGCTCGGGGCCGGTGCCGTCGGCGCAATGCTGTTCAGCGGCCGCCTCATCGCCCGTTTCGGGTCCCGGCGCGTGCTCTCGTTCTTCACCCTCGCGTTGATCCCGGTGCTGCCTGCCGTGGTCTTTTCCCCCTCGATCCCGGTTCTGGCCATAAGCATGGCGACCTTCGGGGCCATGGTGGGCTGCATGGACGTGGCGATGAACGCCCAGGCGGTCGAGGTCGAGCGCAGACTTCAGCGCGCAATCATGTCCTCGAGCCACGGGTTCTGGAGCCTTGGGGGCTTCGTCGGCGGGTCGGCCGGCAGCTTCATCATCGCGCGGTGGGGCTCCGAGGAACAGTCGCTGATCACGGCAGGCGTCACTGCGGTCCTTGTCTTCGGGGCGATGCCCTTCCTCTTGCCGACGCCACCGGCGGCCCACCACTCGGAAGCACCGGTCAAGCATCACCTTCTGCCCCGCGATCCGGGACTTTGGCTTTTGGGCATCATGGCCTTCTTCTCGATGGTGCCCGAAGGCGCGGTCCTCGACTGGGCGGCGATCTATCTGCAAAAGGAAATGGGCTCGGACGTGTTCCGCTCGGGTCTTGCGTTCGCGTTCTTCGCGGGGGCCATGGCGGTGATGCGCTTTGCGGGGGACCGGGTGAGAAACCGGTTCGGCGCCGTGCAGACGCTGCGCTTTTCGGGGTTCATCGGGGCTGCGGGCCTGATGGGAGGGGCGCTGGCTCCGGCGGATTGGGTCGCCATCGCGAGCTTTGCGATAGCGGGGCTTGGCGTCGCGAACATGGTGCCAATCATGTTCTCGGCAGCCGGAAACCACCCCCGCATTCCGTCTGCCGTGGCGATCTCGACCGTCACCATGGTCGGCTACTGCGGCATCCTGGTTGCCCCGGCCTCGATCGGTTATCTGGCCGAACATGCAGGGTTCCGGCCGACCTACGCCGGGCTGTCGCTGCTTTTGATCCTCGTTGCGATCCTTGCGGGGCGGGCGGCCGATGCTGACGTGGCGCACGGCCAGTCTCCGGCGGAGCCAACACCAGCGTAACGTGTAAGCCGCCTCGGCGGCAGCTGTGCTGGGGTCGTGGGCCTTAGCTCGACGAGCGGTCTGATCCCGCTTAACCGGCGAGATCGGCCACTGTCGTCAGGGTCGCAAAGTCGGCGCCAAGGATCGACAGGGTGACGCGCTGTACCGTCGCCGCGTCGATCCTGCCGCCGTCATGGGCCGGAAGGTCAAAGCCCAAAAGCGCGTCCTGCGGCAAGAGGACGGTGTAGCCGAGGTCCGAGGCCTGGCGCACGGTCGAGGTGACGCAGAACGAGGCGACGGCCCCGGCCACCACAAGCTCGGTCACGCCCAGCCCGCGCAGCCGGGCGTCAAGCCCGGTGCCCGCAAAGGCGGATGAGCCATGTTTCCAGAGGACGGTTTCTTCCGGCAAGGGGATAGCGCAGGCCATCGGCGCGGCGCTGGGCTTGCCTTTGCGGAAGGGTGACGCGGGGTCCTCGTCGTCGTGATGGACGTGGATCACAGGCAGGTCCTGCCTGCGGGCTGCGGCAAGGAGCGCCGCGACCCGGTCCGGCGCATCTGGGTTCACGGGCAAGCGGCCGCCCCGGATGCGGTCGGCCATGCCTTCCTGCATGTCGATGACAAGCACCGCGCGGGTCATGAGCTTAACCTCACGACGCGCCCATGTAGTCGAGCTTGGAAAGCTCGACCCCGTTGTGGCGCAGGATGTTGTAGGCGGTGGTCACGTGGAAGAAGAACTGCGGCAGCGCGAAGGTGGACAGGAAATCCTCGCCCGCAAGCACCATGTCGCGACCGGCAGCCGGGAACCTGATCTCACGGCCCGGAGCATCGGCAAAGTCAGCCTCCTTATGGATAGCCAAGGCGTTGCGGGCTGCGGCGATCCGGTCCTTGAGTTGGGCAAAACTCGTCTCGGTGTCGGGCAGGCTCTTCGGCTCTTGTCCGGCAAGCCGCGCCGTCCCCCGGGTGGCGAAGTCGCAGGCCAGCTGGACCTGGCGGGTAAAGGTGAACATGTCCGGGAAAAGCCGGGCCGAAAGCAAAGCCTCGGGCTGGATTTTCTTTGCCTCGCAATGCGCTTCGGCCTTGTCGAGGACCTTGGCGAGGGCGGAAAGGAAACGGTCGAAGACGGCGACGGAACGGCGATGCATGGGGATTCTCCTGTGGGTTGGCGCATGGTGGCGAAAGCGTCGGCGAAGGCCAAGGGGCATTCTCTTTGGGGCTGAGGCCGAGACGCCAATGCGGCCGGATTGCCCGACCCAAGGGTTGATTGGCGACTCGGGTGGTTTCGTGTAAAGTTGCGGGATTATTTCCGACCGCATTCATAAAGGTGTTTCCATGCCACTTGACCCGATTACCGCGATTCAGACTTCTCTCGGCATCAACCGGACCGCAACCCAACTGACAATCGGCGGCTTTGTCGTCATGGCGGCGGCCATCGGCATCGCGCAGATGTCGGATGACGACACGCTGACCTTCTGGCAGCTTCTGGTCGGCCTGATAGGGCTGATCGTCATCATGATGGTTCTGTCCCAACTGCCGCTTGTCGCCCGAAGGGCCATCGGTTGGGTGCTGACGGCCTGCTTTTCCTTTGTCGCGATCACGGCGACGGGGCAGGCCGTCACCGGCAATTCCTGCCCCAGACTTGCGACCGCGACCTGCATCCTGTCCTTCCACATGGCGTCAAGCTGCGAGAGATCGCGCCCGGACGCGGGTCGGACGGTGACCGGCGTAGTGTCTGGCGCGGTCGATCAGCCGGAAGCGGGTTCGATCTTTGCTGCGGGTTTCGTCGTGACCGATATCCAGTTCACCCAAAGCAGCGACGAACGGGTCTACATCCAGTTCGCAGGCTACGGTCGGGACCAGATCGTCGAGCTGGCGACGAACCTGGTTGCCGCAGGCTGGCGGGTCGAGGGCGCAGACCGGGGCGGCGAGCGGATTGCGGCGGCCAAGGGGCTGAACGAGGTTCGCTATTTTAACACCGCCGATGCCGTGCGCGCCGAGGCACTGGTTGCGGCGACGACGGCCTGGGCCCCGGACAAGCGTTTTCAGGTCGTCGACCTCTCCGCCTCGGCCTATGGCCAGGCAGCGCCGGGGCTGCTGGAGATCTGGATCAGCGAGTAGCCCTCAGGGGCCGCTCGTCGATGCACGTCGTGCACTCCTCGCTGGGTCTCCGACGAGTGCACGACGTGCATCGAGGAGGGGTGCCGGGAAACCCCAGTCAGCCCCCGGCTAGACCCCAAGACACCAGCGCATCACCGCTTTTTGCGCGTGAAGGCGGTTTTCGGCTTCATCAAAGATCACCGAATGCGGGCCGTCCATCACGGCGCTCGTCGCCTCGTCGTTCCGGTGCGCGGGCAGGCAGTGCATGAAAAGCGCATCGGGCTTGGCGCGCGTCATCAGCTGCTCGTTGACCTGATAGGGCCGAAGCTGGTTGTGGCGGCGCTCCTTGGCACTTTCCGGGTCGTGCATGCTGACCCAGGTGTCGGTGACGACAAGATCGGCGCTTTCGACCGCAGTGAAGGGGTCGCGCTGGATGGTGATCTTCGAGCCCTTCGTGCGGGCGAAATCGACGAACTTGTCTTCGGGGTCAAGGGTTTCAGGGCCAGTGAAGGTGAAGTCAAAGCCGAACTGCCCGGCGGCATGCAAGAAACTGGCGCAGACGTTGTTGCCGTCGCCGCACCAGACGACCTTCTTGCCAGCAATGGGGCCGCGATGTTCCTCGTAGGTCATGACATCGGCCATGATCTGGCAGGGATGGGTGCGGTTCGTCAGGCCGTTGATCACCGGGACGGTGGCATGTTCGGCCATCTCCAGCAGCGTCGCCTCCTCAAAGGTGCGGATCATGATCAGATCGACGTAGCGCGAAAGCACGCGGGCGGTGTCGGCGATGGTCTCGCCATGGCCAAGCTGCATCTCCTTGCCGGAAAGCACCATCGTCTCGCCGCCCAGTTGGCGGACGCCCACGTCGAACGAGACGCGGGTACGGGTCGAGGGCTTCTCGAAGATGAGCGCGACCATGCGGCCTTTCAGCGGCTGCTCGTCGTCGGGTGCCCCTTTCGGGCGCCCGCTTCTTGCCGATTTCATCGTCTGGGCGTTGTTGATCATGCCCCGAAGATCGGTGGGGGCGGTCTTGTGGATGTCAAGGAAGTGGTTCATCTGGTTTCGCTTTTTGGAACCCGGCAATCCGGGGGGTTGCACACCCCCCGGACGCCCCGTGGGATATTTGGGAACAGAAGACTCAGGCGGCTTTGGCCACAGCGGTTGCGGCCCGGTCAAGTCGGGAGAGGGCCTCGGCTATGTCCTCATCAGGAATGTTCAGCGCGGGAAGAAGACGCAGGACATTGTCGGCAGCGGCGATGGTAAGCACACCAACGGCATAGCCCGCCTTGACCACCTCGGTCGGGGCGGGTTTGCATTTGAGGCCGAGGATCAGGCCTTCACCCCGGACAGCCTCGAAGACCTGCGGGTGGCGGGCAACCAGGCTTTCAAGGCCTTGACGGAAGAGGGCACCTTTGCGGGTAACCTCGGCCAGGAAGGCGGGGGTTGAGATCAGCTCGACCACCTTGGCGCCGACAGCGCAGCCCAACGGGTTGCCGCCGTAGGTCGATCCATGGGTGCCCGCCGTCATGCCTTTGGCCGCGGTTTCGGTGGCCAGAACGGCACCGAGGGGGAAGCCGCCGCCGATGCCTTTCGCCACCATCATGATGTCGGGCGTCACACCCGCCCATTCATGCGCGAAAAGCCTGCCGGTGCGGCCCATCCCGCATTGCACCTCGTCGAAGATGAGAAGCGTGCCGGTTTCATCGCAAAGGTCGCGGAGGCCCTTCAGGCATTGGTCGGGGACCACGCGGATGCCGCCTTCGCCCTGGATCGGCTCGATCATCACGGCGCAAGTCTGGTCGGTGATCGCCGCGCGGATCGCGTCATGGCCCGCATCTTTGCTTGGCCATTTCAGCTGGCGAAAGCCGGGCATCAGCGGGCCGAAGCCCTTGACCATCTTCTCGGACCCTGCCGCAGCAATGGCACCGGTAGAGCGACCATGGAACGCACCGTCGAAGGCGATGATCTCTGTCCGCTCGGGCTGGCCGTTGTCATAGTGGAATTTGCGGGCCATCTTGATTGCAAGCTCGGCGGTTTCGGTCCCGGAGTTGGTAAAGAAGACGGTGTCGGCAAAGGTCTGTTCGATCAGAAGCCCGGCGAGGCGTTCCTGTTCGGGGACGGTGTAGACATTCGAGACATGCCAGAGCTTCTGCGCCTGTTCGGTCAGGGTCTTCACCAGCTCTGGGTGGGCGTGGCCAAGCGCATTGACCGCGATCCCTGAACCAAGGTCGAGATATCGGGCTCCGCCCTCGGCCGTAAGCCAGCTGCCCTCGCCCTTGACGAACGACAAGGGCGCGCGGTTGTAGGTCGGCAGGACGGGTGCGATCATGGAAGATGTCCTTGGATGTGAGGGACCCTTGGTGCCAAAGGCGAAGGGCCAAGTCAACGATCGGGAGGGTGCAGGCGTCTAGGTCCGGTCGCCCTAACGGCGTCGGATCGAACGGATCGCGGTCTGGATCAGGCCTTGCATGCAGATGGTATGACCGCCTCGGACCGCCGCCGCAAGCGATTTCTATGCCCGGCTCCGAGCAGCCTGAGCGAGCACGACACCGCAGTAATGCTAATCGGAGAAGCCACGCGGCTGCGGCCTTGAGGCCGAGCAAGCGCCGGCCCAAGGATCGGACGGTGATGCAAACAAACACCCAAAATTTTTCGAGATTCGCTGTTCTGATAACTATTCGTTGACTTCCAACGTTAAATAATCGAACTCGGACCACAATATGCAGCGGTGATGTGACTGTCCGCTGCAGTGGCCAACCGGAACGACTTTGTGCCCGGTGTCCGGGTTGCGCGAAGTGGCGTAGTGTACAAGGGGGCGTAGTAGGGGAAAGGTCATGCCGGTTTTTCAGTTCGCCTTCTATCAGTTCAGCAACTTTACCTTCACCGGTGGGGTTGGGGCTCCTGGTCAGACGGTCGGTTACACCTCCGGCAGCTTTACTCTTGGCGCCGGGTCAACACCGGTCCCGATCACGGTCAATGACAACGAAGAGAACTTTCACGACGGCTTTCAGGACCCGAACGTCACAGGCCCGCTGTCGACGGCCAACAACGATCAGCTATTGGCCGCGCCGGTCACGGTGAACGGCACGATCTATCCGATCGGAACCCAGATCGAGCTTGAGTTTGCGGTGTCGACCAATTCGACCCAAGGCAACCAGATCGTCTTTTACTACGTCCGACTCGGTGGCGTGAACGTCGGGATTGTGGGGGAGACGGCCGATATAGTCCCCGGTGTCACCTATAACATCACCGGATCGAACGACAGCGGTTCCATCATCGGAACCTTCCCACCGGGGGCTGCGACCTTCGTGCCCTGGGACAATCTGATCTGCTTTACCCATGGCACCCTGATCGAGACCCCGGACGGGCCGCGTCGGATTGAGACGCTGGCGCCGGGCGATCTGGTCTGCACGCTTGACAATGGCTCACAGCCGCTGCGCTGGATCGGCAGCCGCCATGTCGGGGCGACGGCCATGGCTAGGACTGCGGATCTGCGGCCCGTAGAATTTGCCACCGGTGTTATCGGCAACACCCGCCCGCTTCGGGTATCGCCGCAGCACCGCATCCTGTTGGACGACTGGCGGGCCCAGGTCTATTTCGGCGAGGATCAGGTGCTGATCGCGGCCAAGGCCATGGTGAACGGAACCACGATCCGGCAGATCCTGCCGGAGGCCGGGGTGACCTATATCCACATTCTGTTCGACCGTCACGAGGTGATCATTTCCGAAGGCGCGCTGTCCGAGAGCTTTCACCCCGGCGAAATCGGCCTTGGCGCATTGGACTTGGCGCAGCGGCGTGAGCTTGACCTTCTGTTTCCCGGGCTGGAACTGGAGCGGCGGCGTGCCGCATTTCCGATCGTCAGGACCGCCGAGGCCCGGGCACTGCGACTGCCGAGCTAGCTGGCAGCACAAAGATCCGCCAGCATGGCGATGATCGGCGGGTAGTAGCTGGCATCGTAGCCGTCCTCATCCTGCAGAACGGACAGGAAGCAGGCGACACGGCCAGTTTCGGGGTTGGCAACCATGTATTGTCCGCCATAGCCCCCATGGCCCAGCCAGACGCCGTTGGTGTTGGTCTGGTTCGAATAGCGAAGATGCGCGCGGGGGGCGAGCATCGGGATGCCGCCGTGTCGTGTGGCCTCGATAAATGCGCCCGAGCCGAACGGCCGACCATCGACCCCCTGCCCCATCCGAGCAAACAACGCGCCGTAGCGGCAAAGGTCACGGGCGGTCAGGCAGATGCCGCCGCTGAAAACCGGAAAACCGGTCCGGTCGGTGCCGATGTGAAGCGCGCCCTCGACCCCCGCCGCATCGGCAAGGTCGGCCAGCCAATGGCCAAGCGACCGACCGCCCCGCGCCTCGACCACGGCGGTTAGAGCATCGGTGTTGGCGCTTTTGTAAAGATAGGCGCCGGTCGGGTTCCTGGTGTCCGCCGCTTGGGGTGCAAGGCCAATCCCGGCAAGGAAGTCGCGGTTTGTGGGTTCGGGACCTGGGGCCAGACGCATTCCCATCGCGGCCTCGTGCAGAAAGGCCGACGAGTCCGGATTGTGGTAATCCTCGTCATAGGCATTGTGGACGTTCATGTTCAGCACGTCGTGCAGCGTGGCGCCACGATAGCCCTCGCCTATCCAGGGCAGGATATCGCCCATGGTTTCGTCAAGGCGAAGCTTCCCGTCCTCGACCAGACGCCCAATCATCAGGTTCATCGCCATTTTCGAGATCGACATGATCGAATGCGGCTGGTCGGGACCGAAATCGGGGGCGTAGATCTCATAAAGCAGGCGGTTGCCTTCGGTCACCGCCATCGCCGAAAACCATGGCAGCGACGTCAGGCGGCGGACATCGTCGCGCGCTGGGATCACAAGGTCCGCGGCCAGACGCAGGACAAGGATACGGCCCGCCCGGTAGCTTTGGGCATAGCGCGCGATGTTTGGCAGATGGTGAAACCCCTGCCGACGATTGGCGGGCGAATTCCAGTGCGGACGATGGTCGGGGCCTACTGTCAGGTCGGGGTTTGGATGGGTCCGTAGCGCCATGGTGGCCTCCTGCTACCCTAAGGATATGCGGCGGTGTGAAGCGATTGCAAGGGCTTAGCCTTGGTCGCCTGGGCAAATCGCGATAGGCTGCAAGGGGCGAAGGAGATGGCGATGACTGAAATCTGGACGATCCGGCGCGTAGGGCCAGACGATGCCGAAGCGGTCCTTTCTGCCGATGTCTATGATGGTCCGGCCAGCCGCGAAGGGGTCAGGCGGTTTCTCGGCCCGTCCAGCGCGCCTGATCCGCGCAACCTGATGCTGGTGGCCGAAGTGGACGGGCGGATCGAGGGGTTCGTCACCGGTCATCTCATCGATCATCCGGACAAGCCCAGAAGCCTTTTCATCAACGAGTTGGGGGTGAACGAAGCCCAGGGACGGCGCGGGATCGGACGGGCGCTGGTGCAGGCAATCCGCGCCGAGGGCCGGGCAGCGGGGTGCAGCAGCACCTGGGTGGCGACCGATGGCGACAACCTGCCGGCCTGCGGGCTTTACCGGGCGGCGGGCGGGATAGAGACGCGGGATATCGTCATGTTCACCTGGACCGAACCCGAGCCGAATTGAGTTTGCTGCCCGCCCTTGCGGCCCCCCGCCCTGCGCGGATAAGATAGCTACGGTAAAGAAACAGGCGGAGAACGGGATGTCCTGGACGGACGAGCGGGTTGAAACGCTCAAGCGGATGTGGGGCGAGGGCCAGTCGGCCAGCCAGATCGCCAAGGAACTTGGCGGCGTCACGCGCAATGCAGTGATCGGCAAGGTACACAGGTTGGGCCTGTCGAACCGCGTCGGTGGTGGGCCTGACGACGGTGAGGAGGGCCCGGCCCCGGCACCGGTCGCGTCAGTTGCCGCGGCGCGAGCCGAGCCCGCACCCCGGCCCGAACCCAGCCCGCGCGCCGAACCGCCACGCCCGGCAGCACCGGCCCCTGCTCCGGCATCGAATGTCATGCCGCTGCCGGTCAGGAAGGCGATCATCCCCGCCGGTCAACCCCTGCCGCCGCAGCCCAGCCTGAACGAGATCAGCCCCGAAGCGCTGGCCTCGGTCCGCGAAGTGGAAAAGCGTGCGCGAAAGCTGACGCTGATGGAGCTGACCGAGCGGACCTGCAAATGGCCGATCGGCGATCCCGCGACCGATGACTTCTGGTTCTGCGGCCTGCCGTCACTGCCCGGCAAGCCCTATTGCGAGGCCCATGTCGGCGTTGCCTTCCAACCGATGAGCGCCCGCCGCGACCGTCGGCGCTAAGGCAAGCCTGTCGGAAAAGCACTGCGTCAGGGCGCCCGCTCGGGTGGTGCAAGATTAGCGTGGAACCCCCACGCAAGGCTTTGCCGCGATGTGCATCGGGCGTATGGCCGTGCCGAGGTAAGGCCAGGCGCGATCAGTTGCCGCCGAGAATGTCTTCAAGGGCTTTGCGTGCCTGATCCTCAAGGGCATCTTCTACCCCGCCGGTCGCGGCATCGGCGGGGCTGTCGCCCGGCGGGATGTCGACCCCCAGTTCTTCCCGCAACCGCCGCTCCAACTCGGCCTTGGCCTCGTCCTCGGCTGCCTTCGCGGCCGCCTTCACGCGCTCTTCCAATGCCTTGGCCTCCAGCTCCATCTTCTCGCGGGCGATGCTTTCCAGGTCGAGCCGGAACTTCGGCTGGGCCCAGGGGCCGGTAATCAGAAGCGGCACCATGACCCCGCCGGTTCCGTCTTCGCCCGCAAGGGCTGTCGGACGCAGCCGGTAGTCCAGCGTGCGGGCACCAAGACCCACCTCACCCGATCCCGACGCAGTGAAATAGGGGGCCACAAGCTTGAGGTCGCTGTTCAGAAGCACCCCATCCGCAATGGTGAAGGTCCCGGCAAGCCCGTCGAAGATGGTCTTCTGGCCTTCGCCGACGTGGTTCGGGTCCAGCGTCTGCAGCATCCCGGCGATATCCAGACCCAAAAGCTCGCCCTTCCCAAGTTCCAGCGCACCCTTGCCCTTCAGACTTGCCATGATCGCCGCGACCGTATTGCCGACGCCGAGGTATTCGATCTCGAAATCGCCGGTTGAGATCAGCCGATCCCACCCCGCGAGATCGGTAAAGAGCGGCTGGGTCTGCAGCCCCGCGAACGTCAGCCGACCGCCGACCGACAGGCCGCCACGCCCGTTAGCGACGAAATCCCCGGTGATCTGGCCGCCGTAAGCCTGCATCTCGCGGATATCCAGCACGGCGCGGGCGCGGTCGACCGTGATCAGGCCACGGGTCTTCCCAAGCTTCAGCACCCCAAGGTCGATCGAAGGCGCGGTCAGAGCGATCTCGGCATCCATGCTGCCCAAGCCGGACACGTCGATCTGGTCCTCGGGCCAGCCATCAGCAGGCTTGCCGCCTGCCGCACCACCGCCCGCCTCGTCCCTGGCGCCGATAAGGATCGGCCCTGCCGTCAATTGCGCTGACAGCTTCGGGCGCGCGTCGCCGGGGGTCAGGTCTAGGTCGCCCTTGATTTCGTTCGTATCCGCGATGATCACGGCCTCGCGCAGGAAAGCCCCCCCGGTGCCGTCCAGCGTCAACTGGCCGGTGAGTTCAAGCCGGTCCTGACCAAGGCCGGGTCCCGGCTTCGACAGTTCGGTCCCCAATAGCCGCCCGAGGGCTGGAAGGTCGGCAAGATCGGCAACCAAAGCCCCTTCCGCCGCCATCGGAGAGAACCCGCCGCGACCCTCGAAGGAGAGCTTCGAGCCGCCCGCCGATAGCCCGACGGTCAAAGGCACCACGCGGCCCGAGGCAAAAGCGGAAAAGACCCCGCCGGACAGGTCCAGCGCCACCGGCTGCCCGCCAGACAGCGCCGTGCCGGTCACCGTGAAGGGACCCGAGTAATCGGGGATCGACAAGGTCGCATCCAGATCGTCAAGGGCGATGATCTGACCGGATTGTCGGTCGTTGAACCGGATGCTGCCGCCGCTGATCGACCCCTGATCCAGCGTGACCCCGGTCGCGGGCGCGGGCACCGCCCCCGCGCCGCCCTCGGCGCCCGCTGCACTTGCGCCGAAGTCCCAGTTCGCCCGTCCGTCCTTGGCGCGCTCCAGGTTGATTTCCGGCCGGTCGGCAGTCAGACCAAGGATCTTGACCTCGCCCCCCATCAGCGCCGCAAAGTTGATGTCGATGCTCAGGGCATCCGCGCGGAACAGCGGCTCATCCCCTTCGGTCCAATCGGCATTGGCAATGCTGACCGGCCCGGTCGATACGCCAAGCGCAGGCCACAGCCTAGGCTTCACCTCGCCCAGAAGCTCCATCTTGCGGCCGGTCGTCGCTTCGAACTGCGACGAGACTGCGGCTGCCACCCGTTCGGACGGGATCATCGCCAGAAGCCCGAAGCCAAGCAGGACCAGCACAGCCAGCGCAAGCCCGGCCCGGATGATCCAACGCATGCTCGCCTCCAATGTTTTCTTGCTTTTGCAGAAGCATATGGCCCACCCATGACCTTGCCAAGTCGGGCCTGCCGCCCCTCGACGCCGCTGGCATCAATTAGCCGAGAGCACTTTCATCCTTGCCCAGACATCCCCGCCGAAGGCATCTCCCTTTCCAGCAGCAGCTCACCGCGCTATAGGGCGGCGCATGTCCGAAAATCCGCCCCTCCTTCGCCCCGATCTTGCCCGCGCCCTGGTCCCCGACTTGCGCCGCGAGGGTCAGCCGACCATCGGCATGGTCTCGCTTGGCTGCCCCAAGGCGCTGGTCGACAGCGAGCGCATCCTGACCCGCCTCCGGGCCGAGGGCTATGCGATCAGTCCCGATTACAAGGGGGCCGATGCGGTGATCGTGAACACCTGCGGCTTTCTGGATTCGGCCAAGGCCGAAAGTCTGGCGGCCATTGGTGAGGCCTTGCAGGAAAACGGTCGGGTGATCGTCACCGGCTGCCTTGGGGCCGAACCCGAGTACATCACCGGCGCGCATCCGAAGGTACTGGCAGTGACCGGCCCGCATCAGTATGAAGCAGTGCTGGATGCGGTGCATGGGGCCGTGCCGCCCTCGCCAGACCCGTTCATCGACCTGCTGCCGGCGACGGGCGTTTCCCTGACCCCGCGCCACTACAGTTACCTCAAGATTTCCGAGGGCTGCAACCACAAGTGCAAGTTCTGCATCATCCCCGACATGCGCGGGAAGCTGGTCAGCCGCCCCGCCCACGCCGTGTTGCGTGAGGCGGAAAAGCTGGTCGAAGCCGGGGTCAAGGAACTGCTGGTGATCTCTCAGGATACCAGCGCCTATGGGGTGGACCGCAAGCATGACCTTTCCCCTTGGAAAGGCGGCGAGGTCCGGGCGCATATCACTGATCTTGCACGGGAAATGGGCAAGCTTGGCGCTTGGGTGCGGCTTCACTACGTCTACCCCTACCCGCATGTGCGCGACCTGATCCCGCTGATGGCAGAAGGTCTTGTGCTCCCCTATCTCGACATCCCGTTCCAGCATGCCCACCCGGATGTGCTGAAACGCATGGCCCGCCCCGCCGCCGCAGCCCGGACCCTGGACGAAATCGCCGCCTGGCGCGCGGTCTGCCCGGAGCTGACCCTGCGGTCCACCTTCATCGTCGGCTATCCGGGCGAGACCGAGGCCGAATTCCAGACGCTGCTCGACTGGCTGGACGACGCACAACTGGATCGGGTCGGGTGTTTTCAGTACGAAAACGTGGCGGGGGCCAGGTCGAACGCCTTGCCCGACCATGTGCCCGAGGAACTCAAGCAGGAGCGGTTTGATCGCTTTATGGAAAAGGCGCAGGCAATTTCCGAGGCAAAACTCGCGGCAAAAGTTGGAAAAGTGCTAGAGGTGATCGTCGACGAGGTCGACGAGGACGGCGCCACCTGCCGCACCAAGGCCGACGCGCCCGAAATTGACGGGAACCTTTTCATCGACGAGGGCTTCGAGAGGCTGGCTCCGGGCGATATCGTCAAGGTCGAGGTGGACGAGGCCGGGGAGTATGATCTTTGGGGTCGGCTGGTTTGACTGAAATAGTCTTTGAACCGGGTCATGCCGCAGACAAAGATGCGTTCATCGCCCTTACACGCCTTACCCACCAGGAACACAGCCAGCGACTTCCTGACGAATTCCCGGTCGCAGAGGATACGGAGATCGAGAAGATAATTATTGGCCACTTTGCGTCCAGTGGCCTCTCGAAGTTGACGATGTTCACCCGCATCATTGCGGCGAAGGATGGCCCCGCAGTTATCGGGTATGCCGTGATCTTTTTTTATCCCCACCAGCGCAGTCCAGACAGCTATGATGTGAACGCCGCGATTTACGATATCTCGCTGCTGGCAGATTATCGAAATCGCGGGATTGGCAAGCTATTGCTCGAACACTGTGAAAAGGTCATGCGCGAGGCCGGCGCAACAGCGGCCAGAGCCAACGTCTGGCGGGACAACCCTGCCTCCACTGCTCTTTTTCGGGCGGATGGCTGGGGCGATGTCAACACAACTTTTGCGAGGCGATTGGCCAAACCTCTCCAAGGTTCCGCACCGAAAGCCAAGCTGCCCAAGACGCAACTTTTCTGCCAGGCGGCCCCCGTCGTTTTCTCATTTATCCCGGCTGTCATCTTTCTTATGACGTATGCACTGATCGTCTACCTGAACTGACAAGGCCCATTCCGAACTTGTTCTGACGCGCACGGCAGTGCAATCGAGTTGCGGTATTGACCGCTGGCTGCAGGAAAACGCATCGTTTTCCCTAGACGTCAGCCCAACCCGGAGCCAGCCCATGCCAGCCGACACCCCCATGATCGCCCGGAAAGACCCCTACCCCGTCGAGCTCGAGGCCGGAAAGTCCTATTTCTGGTGCGCTTGCGGCCGGTCGGCAAAGCAGCCGTTCTGCGACGGCAGCCACAAAGAGACCAGCTTCACCCCGGTCAAATACACCGCCGATGCCGCAAAGACCGTCTGGTTCTGCGGCTGCAAAGCCTCGGGCAAGGCGCCGCTTTGTGACGGCACGCACAAGACGCTCTGACTATCCGGCCTGCAGCAGCACAAAAGCCGAGGCCGCATCGCGCGAGCGCTGATTGTAGCGGATGCAGTCCTGAACGATCATCGGCACGAGCCGAGGTCATGCGGCGGCGACCGGCCAGGTCGCTAGCCCAAAGCCTCGATCCCCGGCTTGTTGGGGCAGAAATCCGGCATGGCCAGCGCCCCACCAGACCGGGCGAGCCAATCCTCGCAACCAGCACCCCGGTCACAGGCCGCGCAGCGGTGGATCAGGTCCTCAAGCTCGCGCCGCTGCAGCCAGCCGTCCAAGACCGCGCGCGGCAGGTTCACGCCACTGATCCGCGCCATGCCCCGCGTCAGCCACCAGGCTTTCGGTGCCTCTGGATACCCGATCATCGCGACGCCCTCCTATCCGACAGCGATCATGCTGCGACCAAGCGGCGGCTTCCGCCTTGACCCAGATCAACCGCCGCTCAGGCGCTTTACGGTCGCCGCGACCTGCGCCTTTCTCTGGGCATTCGGCGGGTGGGTGCCAAGGAACTTGTCGCCGGGGTCGGGCAGCCGGTCGAAGAAGCCAGCGCCCCGCAACGGATCATAGCCGGCAATAAAGGCGATTTCGGCCCCCAAAGCATCGGCTTGAAGCTCGAACTCCTTGGAAAAGCTGCGGGCAGCAACCTGTGCCCCCAGATCCTGTGCGGCGCGGACCTCTTCGGGCGAAAGCCCGCTGGCCTGGGCCAGCACTCCGGCCAGAAGCGCGCCCGAAAGCGCCTGGTCCTGGGTTTTCGGGATATGGCCCGCGATGTGATGCGAGGCCTCGTGTCCAAGGACGAAGGCCAGTTCGTCGGCATTCCTCGCGTCAGCGATCAGCGCAAGCGTGAAGCCGATGACAGGGCGACCGTAATTGTCGACGGTCTGGAACGCGTTCGGCGGCTGTCCCGGTCGGTCATCGATGACGATCCGAAAGTCGCAGTTCCGCGCGGCGCTGCGGCGGCGGCAGTAGTTTTCAGCCACCGGTTCGACCCGGGCGACGACGTTCATGAAGTTCTCGGCCGCAGCGCGGGCGGGCTGGACTGGCGCAAGGGCCGCCGATTTCGAAGCGTCAGGTGGCGCAGGGTAGGTCGAAACGCATCCGCCCAAGGCGAAAGCGAGGGCGGCAATCAGGGGAAAACGCATGGGAACCTCGGGCGGAGCTTTGCCAACGTTAGCAAATCGGTTGGGAAGCGAAAGGGCCGCTCACGCAGCTGTCATGAACATTCGCCGAATCCATTGCCGGGATGCGCCGGGGCCGCTAGCTTCGCCACATGTTCACCATCGAGCACGAATTTGATGCGACCGTAATCACCCTTGTCGACGAGGGGGGCGATCTGCCCTTGCAGGAAGACATCGTGATCAACGCTTTCGAGGATTGCGTGACGATCGACCAGGTCGATCCCCAGACCGATGAGGTGATGCGGATCACGTTGTCGCTCTGTCAGCTCCACGATCTGGGCGCCGCGCTGAACCTGCCCGAGGGCAGCTACCGGCTGGGCCGAAAGCCCGCCTGACCGGGTTCGCGGCAAGAAGCCGCCAAGGGGATTTTCCGTCAATCCAACCGGAAGAGCTTGTCGCGTGACGTGACTCCTCGCAAAAGCGCAAGTCTGGTCTTGGCCACGCCAAGCGACTTCGCCAGTGCCGCCCGTGCGGCCTCGGTCGCCTTGCCAGCCTCCGGCGGTTCGGTCACCGAGATGCGGATGCCGCCCTCCCCCTCCTCAACCCCGGCGCGGCGGGCGTTCGGGGTGACACGGACCGCGAAACAGGCACCGGACTGGGCAAGATGGGAGAGGTCGGTCACCGCTGCCCTGATGCCCATGGAGGCCGGGTTCAGGCAAGGGAAAATCGGCTTGAAAGGTCTCTGGCCGGCCCGTCACAGACGCTCCTGGCTGGTCATCGCCGCATTGGCTTCGTAGTCTGGACTGAAGGGAGACCGCCATGACCACTGCCTTCTATTTCGACGAACGCTGCTTCTGGCATGGGGGCGGCAATTATGCTTTCACCTTGCCTGCGGGCGACCTGGTCCAGCCGATCCCCGGCGGCCTGCCGGAAAGCCCAGAAACCAAGCGGCGCCTGAAAAACCTGATCGAGGTCACCGGGCTGTCCCGCCACCTTTCGATGCGCGGGGCTGAAGCGGCGACCAACACCGACCTTTCGCGCGTTCATCCCGAAAGCTACCTGTCGGCCTTCAAGGCGATGTCCGATGCGGGCGGGGGCGAGCTTGGCCTGCGCACGCCCTTCGGCAAGGGCGGCTATGAGATCGCAGCGCTGTCGGCGGGCCTTGCGACCGCGGCCCTGCGGGCGGTGTTGAAAGGCGAGGCGCGGAATGCCTATGCGCTTTCGCGCCCGCCGGGCCATCATTGCACGGCGGATTTCCCGAACGGCTTTTGCCTGTTGAACAATATCGCCGTCGCAATCCGGGCAGCGCAAGCCGAGGGGCTTGTGCGCCGGGTGGCTGTGGTCGACTGGGATGTCCACCACGGCAACGGGACCGAGGCGATCTTCTGGGAGGACGGGGAGGTCCTGACGATCAGCCTGCACCAAGAGCGGAACTATCCGCTGGACACCGGCGGGACCGAGGCCATGGGCGCGGGCGCGGGGCTGGGTTGCAACCTGAACCTGCCCTTGCCGCCTGGCACCGGCCACCGGGGATATCTGCGGGCGATGGAACGCGTGGTCCTGCCCGCGCTGGACCGCTTCAAACCGGACGCAATCATCGTCGCCTGCGGCTTTGACGCGGCAGCGATTGATCCCCTGGGCCGGATGCTTTGCACCGCCGATACCTTTCGCCAGCTGACCCGGATGATCATGGCGGCTGCAGACCGGCTCTGCGACGGGCGCCTGACCCTTGTCCACGAGGGCGGCTATTCCGAGGTCTATGTCCCCTTTTGCGGCCATGCCGTGCTGGAAGAGCTTTCCGGCGCACCGGTCACCGCCCCTGACCCCCTTGCCGCCACGCTGGCCAAACGCCAGCCCGACGCGCGCTTCGATGGCTTCGTTTCCGACTGGATCGAAGGTGCCGCAAGCCAGCTTGGGCTCTGAGGCATGCCATATCGGGCGCGCGAAAGCCCGCCTTATCCTTTCGGGTTCTGGCTTCCATCCAGTTGCCCGGCTACGGTTGCGCCGCCACAGACCCGGAGATCAGAATGCCCGCCAGAAACGAAGCCGCGCTCGACTTTCTGAAACGCCGTCGCTCGCGCCCAGCCAAGCTGTTCACGCACCCGGTGCCCGATCGTGCCCAACTGACCGAGATCCTGATGGCCGCAACCCGCGTGCCCGACCATGGCAAACTGGAACCCTGGCGGCTGATCGTGGTCGAAGGCCCGGCGTTTGCGCGGCTGGCCGATCTGGCCGAGACGCGGGCGGCCGAGCTTCAGGGCGATGCCGAGATGGCGGCGAAAGGCCGGGGACAGTTCGACCTTGGCAAGCTTGCGGTCGTCGTCATCGCGTCGCCCAAGCCCGCCCCAAAGATTCCGGCGCTCGAGCAGCAGATGTCCGCCGCCGCCCTGTGCTTCGGCATCGTGAACGCAGCCGAGGCAGCGGGCTGGGGGGCCTGCTGGCTGACCGGCTGGCCCGCACATGATGCGGTCTTTGCGACCCGCGCCTTTGGTTGCACCGAGGGTGAAACCGTTGCCGGGATCGTCCATATCGGCACGCCGCCCGAGGACGGCCCGGACCGACCCCGCCCTGACCTTGGGCAGCTTGTCAGCTGGGTCGACGCGTGATCTTCGCCGCGTTCTTCCGGGCGCTTGGCCAGTTGGGTGACCGGCGCTTCCGGCGGGTGGTGTTTCTGGGCGTGCTTTTGGCGCTGGCCCTGCTTTTCGCGATCTACGCGCTTTTCCTGCAGGTGGTCTGGTGGCTTACGCCCGAGAGCATCGACCTGCCCCTGATCGGCCCGGTGACCGGGGTCGAGACGCTGCTTGGCTGGGCCTCGGTTCTGGTGATGATCGGGCTTTCGGTTTTCCTCATGGTTCCGGTCGCTTCAGCTTTCACCGGCCTTTTTCTGGAAGACGTGGCCGACGCGGTCGAGGATCGCCACTACCCGCACCTTCCGCCCGCGACGGTGCTGCCTTGGGTCGACGCGCTGCGTCAGTCGGTGAACTTCCTCGGCCTCGTCGTCGCGGTGAACGTCGCGGCGTTGTTCCTTTACCCCTTCGTCGGCCCTGCGATCCCGCTGGTCTTCTGGGCGCTGAACGGCTGGCTGCTGGGAAGGGAGTATTTCACCCTCGTCGCCCTCCGCCGCCTGCCGCTGCCCGAGGCCAAGGCCCTGCGCGCCCGGAACGGCTGGACGCTTTGGGCTGCTGGCACGATGATGGCAGCACCCCTGTCGATCCCGATCCTGAACCTGGTCATCCCGGTTCTGGGGGTGGCGACCTTCACGCATCTCTTCCACCAGATGGCGGCAAAGGGACGCTGAGGCCAGAGGCGCAAATTTCTTAAGCAAGAAATTTGGCAAAATCCTTTCTCAAGGATTTTCGCCCGACCCGCCGGTCAGGGCGTCATCCGGCCGAACCAGTCGAGGTCTTCGATCGTGATCCAGCCCGACAGGATCACCCCGGTGATCACCGCCCAGATCGGCGTCGCGACCAGCGTCGTGATCCAGGCCTTGCGCCGCATCACCTCACCCGCCGGGGCGCCGGGTGGGGTGCCGGGCTCGATATGGTTGGCCTCGTCCTGCGACACGGTGCGGATCGGCAGCACGACGAACAGTGTCATGAACCAGGTGACCGAATAAAGCACAAGGGCGGCGGTGATCGTCATGCCTGCTCCAGTTCGACCAGACAGCCGTTGAAATCCTTCGGGTGCAAGAACAGCACGGGCTTGCCATGCGCGCCGATCTTCGGTTCACCCGACCCCAGCACCCTCGCGCCCGAGGCCTTCAAATGGTCGCGCGCGGCAAGGATATCATCCACTTCGTAGCAGATGTGGTGGATGCCGCCGGACGGGTTCTTCTCCAGAAAACCCGTGATGGGAGAGGTCTCGCCCAAGGGATAAAGCAGCTCGATCTTGGTGTTCGGCAATTCGATGAAGACGACCGTCACGCCATGATCCGGCTCTGGCTGCGGCGGGCCGACCTTGGCACCCAGGGTGGTGCGATACTGCTCGGCTGCGGCCGCAAGGTCGGGAACGGCAATGGCGACATGGTTCAGACGTCCGATCATGGGGTCCTCGCAAGGCTGGTCCGCGCGCTTATGCGGGCGGAAGGGCCTCTGCGCAAGCGTCGAAGGGTCGCAGTTTTGTTAACCCGGGCTTTACCGGGCCCGAGGAAACTCCGCCGGGTATTGACCAGGTCTGGTTCGAACGAGGTTGCCGATGCCCTTTCCCCCCGATGCCGAGATGCCGCAAAGCGCTCGCAATACCGCCGGCCGTCTTGCCCTGCAGGGTCTGACGCTTTTGGTCGTCGACGACAGCCGCTTTACCTGTGACGCACTTCGGCTAATCCTGCACCGGGCAGGCGCGCGGTTACGCAGGGCCGAAAGCCTTGAAATCGCACGGTTGCATCTTGGCTGCTACCGTCCCGATCTGGCGATTGTCGACTTGGGCCTTCCCGATGGCCGGGGAGAGGATCTGATCGCCGAGCTTTCGGCGGCGGGTTTTCCGGTCCTCGGGATCAGCGGCGACCCCGATGGCAGGGCTGCAGCGCTGGATGCCGGGGCCGCCGGGTTCGTCGACAAGCCCATCGGGTCGGTCGCGGGGTTCGTGCGGCTGATTCGCCAACTGGTCACCGGTGCGGGGGCCGAAGAAAAGGGTGAGGACCCGCCTACCCCATTCGGCGACCCGATTGCCTTGCGCGATGACCTGATGCGGGCCGCAGGTCTGATCTTGACCAGCGGCGATCCGTCCTATGCCAAGGCGTTCCTCCTTAGCCTCGCCCGTGCTTCGGCGGATTCGACGTTGGAGGCTGCAGCGCGGGACGCCCATACCCCCTTTGACCGGGCGAAACTTGGCAAACTGATCGAAGAACGGCTTGCAAGCCTGCGCGCCTTGGCCTGACCGGACCGCTCGTCGAGCATTTCATGCACTCCTCGCCAGGCGAAACCCCTCCGACGAGTGCACGACGTGCTCGAGGAGGGACCGCCCAAGCTGGCCCGCAGCCCGGCCCTATGCCGGTCCTAGCATCGGATCACTTGCCGCTCGGACGAGCCGTGTCAGGTCCGACAGCCGCTCGCGTTGGCGACCCTTGGCATCGAAATTCGACGGGGCCAGCCAGACCGAATAGGCCTCGGCCAGCGCAGGCCATTCGCCGTCGGTCACCGAGAACCAGGCGGTATCCCGGTTCCGCCCCTTGATTACCATGTGGTTGCGGAAGACCCCTTCGTAGCTGAACCCCAACCGCTCGGCCGCCCGGCGTGAGGCGAGGTTCAGCGCGTTGCACTTCCACTCATAACGCCGGTAGCCTGCGGCAAAGGCCCATTGCATCATCAGGAACATCGCCTCGGTCCAGGCCGCACTCCGCTGCATGCCCGGTGAAAGGCAGATATGCCCCACTTCGATCGACCCCGCCTCGGGGGCGATCCGCAGGTAGCTGGCGATCCCTCCTGCCCGGCCGGTGGCCTTGTCGCGCAGCACGACGAAGCCGGGGTCCTCGCCGCCCTCGCGTTCCCGCGCCCAGCGATGATAGGCCGATCCCGAAGCGAAGGGACCGTACGGCATGTAGTCCCAGAGCGCGTCATGGCCATTGAATGCGGCATGAAGGTCAAAGGCGTGGCTGTCGGCGTCCAGGGGTTCCAACCGCACAAACCGCCCCTCCATCGGCGCCCGGTCCGGTCGCCGGGGCGGCTGCCAGCTCTTCACTTCGACACCGAGACGTCGTTCACTCATGTTCACACCCCCCGATCCTGCGGGTCAGGCTAAGCCGCGGGGCGGTGACTTCGCAAGGTCAGAGGATCAGCGACGGCCTTGCCTCCATCCTCAGCCCCGGGAAAACCGTGCTTTCCAGCACATCCCGGTCGATCCCGTAAAGCCCCTGCATCACTTGCGCCGCCCAGTCGCGCACGTCCGAGGTCGGCATCAGGTCGCGCCGGTCGTAAAGCTCGGCCTCGGCCAAGCCCGGCCAGCGGCCATGAACGCGGCCACCCCGGACAGCACCGCCCGCGACCAACATCGCGCCCCCGGTGCCGTGGTCGGTCCCACCCGACCCGTTCTCATGTACCGTCCGGCCGAACTCGGTCATCGCCAGGACCACGGTCTTGCCCCAGACCTCCGCTCCCACTCCGTCCCGCAGGCGCAGGACGGCTTGTTGCAACTGGCCAAGCGGCTTTCTGATCGCCCGCGCCTGGCCTTTGTGCGTGTCCCAGCCGGTCAGCGAAAACGCCGCGATCCGGGCCGGGCCGCGCAGCCTTTCGGCGACAAAATCAGTCAGCAGATCGACATCCTGCCCCCCACGCTTCCCTCCCCCAGCCAGGCCGAATGCGGTAGCCGAGGCTTCGTGGAACAACGCGTCGCCCGCATAGACCTGCTCCAGCAGGGCCTGCGCCGGGGCCGAGACGGCAAAGTCCTGATCCGGCGCCCAGTTCTGGGCTTCTGCGGCCCCCGCAAGCACCGGCATCGCCTCGCGACCGACCGCCCAGGCGGTTTCAGACCCCGCGCCGGGCATCTCCGAGAGCAGCCGGTTCAGCCAGCCGTCGCGCTGCGCAGCGGGCAGAAGATCGGTGCCGGTCCCTGCCTCCAGAAGGTCCTGCCCGTCGAAATGGCTGCGCTTGTCGCGGTAAGGGGTCGAGGTCGCATGGACAAAGGCCAGCTCGCCCGCCTGCCACAGCGGCATCAGGCCGGAAAGCCCGTCGTTCAGCGCGAAGAACCCGTCAAGGTCGGTCGCGGGGCTCAGCACGTCTGACCGCGCAGCCAGCAGGCCCTTGTCTCCGCGCGGCTGCACCACATCCAGCCCGTCCATCGCACCGCGCAGGATGATGACCGCCAACCGGTTCTCGCCGGGCGTCGCAGCCAGCGTTAGCGTGGTCAACCAGGGATGTGCTGCCGCGGAACAGCCCAGCGTCGCCATGCCCTTCAGGAAAAACCGTCGATCCATCGCCTATCTCCTGTTGAAGGCAGGGGAAGCGAGGACCAGCCCAACCCCATCCCGCGCCGATTCCGCGGCCGAGACCGCCCAGACAAGCTTTTCGCCGGCCCGTTCGCCCAAGGCCGTGGTCAGAAAGGCACGCGGGTCCGGGAGGGGCCGGACCAGCCGCGCGGGGGCCTGCATCGCCCAGTCGATCCGGGCCGCGAGGCCCTGCGGGGTGATCCAGTCCGCTTCCGCCTCGGGCCAGCCATCCGGGCCGGGGGCCTGGTGGAATGGCTGACCCATCGCCGCAAGCGGATCGAGGATCAGCCTTTTGAACCCGCGCGGTTCCAGGTCAAGGATCCTGTCCGGCCCCACCCCCAGCGCGCGAAACGCAGCCACCAGAAAGTCGAACGGTTGCCGCGCCTTGCCCACCCCCGGCGTCAACGCAGCGGGATGGGTGACCAACGCCTCGCTGACCGCCAGAAGATTGCCGCCGCTGTCCACAAAGGCCGCTTCAAGTGCCGCGACCAACGCCTCGTCCGGGGCGTCCGCCACGAAATGCACGGCAAGCTTCCGCGCGACGTGGCGCGCCGTCTCTGGCCGCGCCGCAAGATCGTCCAGTGCGTTGCGGATCGGCTTCATCCCCTCGCCCGTGTAGGTTACTCCCAGCACCGTCTCGTCCCCGGGTTCGGCACGCCTCGCGTCAAAGACGAACCCCTCCTCCGGGTCGACCGCCAGCCCCGTCAGCAACTCCGCCAACTCGCGCACGTCGGTTTGGGTATAGCCCGCACCGACCCCCAGCGTGTGCAGCTCCATCAGTTCCCGTGCGAGGTTTTCGTTCAGCCCCTTGTCCTGCCGTTTGCCCTTCGGCGAGGCCGGCCCGAACGAGGCTTCCTGATTAAGGTAAAGCAGCATCACCGGATGGGTAATGACTGCGGCCAGCATGTCAGGGAACCGGCCCGCGACATGCGGACGGATCGCTTCGTCGATGAGGACACCGGGCAGAACAGCCTCGATCCGGGTCCGGGGCGCGACGGTGAAGTGATCGGCCCAGAAGGCCACAAGCCGTTCACGAAACGGGTCATTCGAGCCGATCGCCCGGGCAAAAACCGCCTTCGCGCCGCGCAACGCCAGCTTGTCCGCCGCCTGCCGCACCGCCCGGGCCGCCGCCTGATCCTTCGCCTTTCGCGCCTTGCGGTAGGCTCGCATCACTGGCTGGACCTCGGCCAGTCCGACCCCCGGCCAGTTGACGACCGCCCGGTCCGGCCCGGTCAGGGCCGCGGTCAACACCGACGGATCGGCCACACCGGCGGGCAAGCCATAACCAAAGCGGATCGCGATGCCGTCGCCGTCCATCGGGTGTCTCCCTCGGGTCTCTTGCGGTATCTCACGCCCGCGCGTCGCACTTCCGTCGGACGATGGACCAGCGATGAGCAAGCGTCAGCGACACGAAGAGCTGTGGCTCAGAAACTGAAGTCTTCCGGATAGGAATGAAACCCGTCGAAGTCCGCCTTGCCCAGTGGCACCCCGGCCGCGCGCAGGGCCGCATATCCCATCGTCAGGTGAAAGAAGAAATTCGGCAGGCCGTAAAGAAACAGGAACTCGGTCCCGGTCTGCTCCAGTTCGGCAAACCCCGCCTGATGCCGGATGATCCGCGCTTCGGCGCCTTCAAACTCGACCGGCTGCATCGCCCCCAGCATCGCGCGCGCCACCGCCAGCCGGGGGCCCAGCGCCTGCGGCAGGTTCGGCACCTCGCGCCCCGCCAAGGGGCAGGCCACCCGCAGCGCAAACCCTGCTGCCGTCGCGAACTGCTGCCCCGCCGGAAAGGCATCGCCAATCCGCGCGTCCAGCGCCTCCGGCCCAGCCTTCTCCACCATCCCCGCCACGCGGGCAAGGTAATGGCGGAAGACGGGGACGCAAGGCTGGTACATCAGCTGTCCTTCGGCAGGACACGCAAGTTCAACTCGCGCAGCTGCTTCAGCGTGGGTTCCGAGGGCGCGTTCATCAGCATGTCCTCGGCGCGCTGGTTCATCGGGAACATGATCACCTCGCGGATGTTCGGCTCATCGGCCAGCAGCATCACGATCCGGTCGATCCCCGCCGCACAACCGCCGTGCGGAGGTGCCCCATACTTGAACGCCTTCACCATCCCGCCAAAGCGCTTGTCCACTTCGGAGTTCGGATACCCCGCCAGCTCAAACGCCTTGTACATGATCTCGGGCTTGTGGTTGCGGATGCCGCCCGAGATCAGCTCATAGCCGTTGCAGGCCAGGTCATACTGATAGGCATAAACCTGCAGCGGGTCGCCGTTCAGCGCCTCCAGGCCCCCCTGCGGCATCGAGAACGGGTTATGGCTGAAATCAATCCCGCCCTCCTCGGTCTTCTCGTACATCGGGAAATCGACGATCCAGGCGAACTTGAAACAGTTCTCCTCGGTCAGCCCCAACTCCCGCCCGATCTCATTCCTCGCGCGCCCGGCGATGGTCTCGAACGTCTCCGGCTTGCCACCAAGAAAGAACGCTGCATCGCCCAATCCCAGCCCCAACTGCACCCGGATCGCTTCGGTGCGTTCCGGTCCGATGTTCTTGGCAAGGGGGCCTGCGGCTTCCATGCCTGACCCATCTTCCGCGTTACGCCAAATGATGTACCCCATCCCCGGCAGCCCCTGCGCTTGGGCAAAGGCATTCATCCTGTCGGCAAACTTGCGGCTGCCCCCGGTCGGCGCGGGAATGGCGCGGATTTCGTTGCCTTCCTGCTCCAGCAGCTTAGCGAAAATCGCAAAGCCCGACCCCGCGAAATGCTCCGACACATCTTGCATCTTGATCGGGTTGCGCAAGTCGGGCTTGTCGCTGCCATACCACTTCAGCGCATCGCGATAGGCGATCTTGGTCCAGTCCGAATAGACCTTCTTGCCTGGCGCGAATTCCTCGAAAATCCCCTGCACCACCGGCTGCACTGCGGCGAAGACGTCTTCCTGCTCGACGAAACTCATCTCGATATCAAGCTGGTAGAAATCGGTCGGCGACCGGTCCGCCCTCGGGTCTTCGTCGCGAAAACAGGGGGCGATCTGGAAATACCGGTCGAACCCCGCCACCATGATCAACTGCTTGAACTGCTGTGGCGCCTGCGGCAGGGCGTAGAACTTGCCCGGATGCAACCGCGACGGCACCAGGAAATCCCTTGCGCCTTCCGGCGACGAGGCGGTGATGATCGGCGTCTGAAACTCGGTGAACCCCTGATCCCACATCCGGTTCCTGATCGACCGCACCACATTCGACCGCAGCATCATGTTGGCATGCAGCTTTTCGCGCCGCAGGTCCAGAAAGCGGTAGGTCAGCCGCGTCTCCTCGGGGTATTCCACATCGCCGAAGACCGGCATCGGCAGCTCTTCCGAGGCCCCCAGCACGATCACCCCAACAGCGTAGACCTCGATCTCGCCGGTCGGCAGCTTCGGGTTCACCAGCGCCGCATCCCGCGCCTTGACCACGCCGTCGATCCGCACCACCCATTCGGCGCGCAGCTTTTCAAGGTCGGCAAAGGCCGGGCTGTCCGAATCCGCAATCACCTGCGTGATCCCGTAATGGTCGCGCAGGTCGATGAACAACACCCCCCCATGGTCGCGCACCCGGTGGACCCAGCCGGAAAGCCGGACGGTCTGACCGACATGGTCCTTCATCAGACCGGCACAGGTATGGCTGCGATAGGCGTGCATAACGCTCCCCTTGCCCAGGCGGGCCCTAAACTTCATCCGAGCCGAATGACCGCGCCGGGGCCGAGATGTCAAGATATCCCGACACCTGCACCAAAGCGTATCGAAACTCTACGTCCCGGCTTGGCGTAGCTCATTTACAAATCTGCAATCTTCAGCCCTGCTCGCAATGATCGGCACCAATAATGTGGACACGACTTCTGACGATCCTGCTACGCGCCCTGGTGCGCAGCGGCACGCTTGACGTCGGGTTTCCCGACGGGACCCGGACCCGCTTCGGCGATGGGACGGGCCATGCGGTCGCCGTGACGATCCATGACCCACGCTTGCCCGGTCGCATCGTGCGCAGCCCCGACATGGCGCTTGGGGACGGCTACATGAATAAAGCCTATACCATCGCGGATGATGACCTGCCGGGATTTCTGGCGCTCATTTTGGGGAATGCCGCACAAGGCCGTGCCGATGGGTGGCGCTATCCCCTGGAACGCCTGCAGCGCGCGCTGCGGCGCGTGGATCAGATCAATCCGGCGCGGCGGTCCAAGGCCAATGTCGCCCATCACTATGACTTGTCCGGAGCCCTCTACGATCTCTTTCTGGACGCTGACCGGCAGTACTCCTGCGGTTATTTCAAGTCACCGGATGACACGCTGGAACAGGCACAGGCGCAGAAAAAGGCCCATATCGCGGCCAAGCTGCGGCTGTCGCCCGGCATGCGCGTCCTTGATATCGGCTGCGGCTGGGGCGGGATGGCGATCACGCTGGCGCGCGATTTCGGCGTGCAGGTGACGGGCGTGACCCTGTCCGAAGAACAGCATGCCGTCGCGACCGCGCGGGTAGCGGCGGCGGGGCTGGCAGACCGCGTGGACATCCGCCTGCAGGACTACCGCGCCGTGACCGGCCCGTTCGACCGGATCGTCTCGGTCGGCATGTTCGAACATGTGGGCCGCCCGCATTACGCAGAGTATTTCGCAAAGGTGCAGGACCTGCTCGCCCCGGACGGTGTGGCGCTCATCCATACGATCGGGCGGGCCGGACGGCCCAGCATCACCAGCCCCTGGATCACCAGGCACATCTTCCCCGGCGGCTATTGCCCCGCCCTTTCGGAAGTCATGCCCGCGATCCAGGATACCGGCCTCTGGACCACCGATATCGAGGTCTGGCGGTTGCACTATGCCGAAACGCTGCGTCACTGGCGCGCGCGGTTCGAGGCGAACATCGCTGCGGCCACCACCCTTTACGATGCGCGGTTCTGCCGGATGTGGCGCTACTACCTTGTCGCCTCCGAGATGACCTTCCGTCACTACCGCCAATGCGTGTTTCAGTTCCAGCTGGCCCAGCGGCAGGACGCCGTGCCCCTGACCCGCGACTATCTTTATGCCGAGCCCCCCGCCCAAACCGCCGGGATCAGCCCGCGCAAGGCATTGCCAACCCAAAGCCTCGCGGCGGGCAGGTCGGACGCGTAGAGCACCTCCTCCGGATAACCAAGCTCGGCGCGCAGCACGCCCGGCAGCAGCCCGGACGACAAAGGCGGCGTCCGCATCCCCTGGCCCCGGTCGAAAAAGACCGTGGTGATCGTGCCATCGCAAACCTCGCCACGTTCGTTGACGAATAGAACCTCGTCCAGCCCCGCAGGCAGCGCCGCCCGTGCCCGGTCATAGGTGCCGCGCCGGGTGGATTTGACCCGCAACCAGGGATCGCCTGACACCAGCCGCTCGGCCGCCAGCCCCAACCTCCACTCGGCCTTGGCAGGCGGCAAGGCTGTGGCCTGCCATTCCGGCCCGCCCGCCCGGTCCAGTGTCAGCCGCAGTCTTGCCGGATGATCGGGGCCTGCAGGCGCGAGGTCGGGGCAATCCCAGCCAAGGAGCAAAGCGCTCTGCCGCAGCCGCGCCAGATGCAGCGGCCAGCGCGGGGCGGCCCGGCCATCCCAGAGCATCGTCTCGATCAGCCTCAGTCCCGGCTCACGGCCGCCTTCACGAAGCGCGCTTTCCACAGCGCCTCCTCCCATTCGCCATCTATGGTGGACCCATGCGTCAGTCCCCCACCCACATTCATCACGATATCCGACCCGGTGACCGACAAGGTCCGGATTGCCACCGAGAAATCCGCCTCTCCGGTCGGGGACATCCATCCCACCGCGCCGCAATAGACACCGCGCGCCTGGGGCTCGACCTCGCGGATGATCTCCATCGCCCGTATCTTCGGCGCGCCCGTCACCGATCCGCAAGGGAAAAGCGCGGCCATCAGCACGGGCAGGCTGGGCGGGGCCGCCAAGCGCCCTTCGATGGTCGAGGTCATCTGATGCACCGTCGCATAGGTCTCGATCGCGAACAGCTCCGGAACCCTCACGCTGCCCACCCTGGCCAGCCGCGAGATGTCGTTGCGCAGAAGGTCGACGATCATCAGGTTCTCGGCCCGGTCCTTCTCGGCCCCCTGCAGCTCGGCGATGATCGCGGCATCCTCGACCGCATCATTGCCCCGTGGCCGGGTGCCTTTCATCGGGCGAGTGACGATCGTGCCCCCCTCCACCCGGAAGAAGAGCTCGGGCGAGCGTGACACCACCACCGGGCCCACCCCCAGATCGACATAGGCCCCGTGCCCCACCGCCCCCGTGCGCCGGAACGCGCCGTAAAGCCCAAGTGCCGTCCCCGAGACCAGCCGCGCCTGCATCGGGAAGGTCAGATTCACCTGATAGCAATCCCCCGCCGCGATATAGTCAAAGACCTTGCGCGCGGCATTGCCATAGGCCCGGCGACCCACCTTCGGCTCGGGCCCCGTCATCCAGGTCGCCCGCCCCTCTTCGGCCGCCTGGGCCAGGGCCGGGCCAGCGTCTTCAGGACCATCGAAGACCCCCAACGCCACCAGCGGCCCCGATCGCCGCCGTGGCATCAGACGGGCCAGCTTCGGCTCCAGCACATAGCCCGCCTCATAGGCGACATACCCCGCAATCCACGCCCCGGCGGATCGTGCCACTTCGGCCCGCGCCAGCGCCGCCCGTACCTCGGCAGGCCGCGCAGCGACGATCACGTCGCGCGCGCTTCCGAAGAGAGCGGGCCGTCCCTCCGGCCCGTGTTCAAGCAGGATCACCGCAAGGCCCCCCGTTTCACCATCAGCCCCGAGATAGGCCGAACCCGTCCCTGCCGCCAGACGTTTCCCTTCCCTTGCCCAGGCCAAAGGCGACAGAAGCCCGGAAATTTACCGATCACACGGTCAAAAACGCATTCAAAGCTTGCCTGATGATCAAATTCGCGCTTCCCTATCGCAGTATCGACCCACAAGATGATGTGGGTCGTTCGTAACGAATAACAATAATACGTCCAACAACGGAACGAAGGGGACAGTCTATGGCTTCCGACGACTACTCAGACAAAGACAAGCACGAGGATCTGAAGGTCCTCCACGGCATGGGCTACGCGCAGGAACTGTCGCGCTCCATGTCCAAATTCTCGAACTTCGCGATCTCGTTCTCGATCATCTGCATCCTCTCTGGTGGTATCAACTCGTTCGCACAGGCGATCTCGTCGGTCGGCGGCGCGGGTGCGGGGATCGGCTGGATCACCGGCTGCATCATCTCGGGCATGTTCGCGCTTGCGATGGCGCAGATCGCCTCGGCCTTCCCGACCGCCGGCGGGCTTTACCACTGGGCCTCGATCCTGGGCGGACGGTTCTGGGGCTGGCTGACCGCCTGGCTGAACCTTCTGGGCCTCATCACCGTTCTCGGCGCCATCAACATCGGCACCGCCTATTTCTTCGCAGGCACTTTCGGGCCCAGCATGACCTTCCTCGGTGAAGGCGGCTTTACCGGGACCGACAACCAGGTGGTGGGCTTCGTGGTGCTAATCACCGTGATCCAGGCGATCTTCAACCACATCGGCATCAAGGCCACCACCTTCCTGACCGACATCTCGGGCTACATCATCTTTGCGACCACCGCCGTTCTGGTCGTGGCTTGCCTCTATTACGCACCCGCAATCGATATCTCGCGGCTCTGGACCTTCACCAACTACTCGGGTGAGGCAGGCGGCAACGTCTTCCCGCAGTCGGACAACGTGGGCTACCTGTTCCTGCTCTGCCTTCTCCTGCCGGTCTACACGATCACCGGCTATGACGCTTCGGCCCACACCTCCGAGGAAACCAAGAACGCCGCCATGTCGGTGCCCAAGGGCATCATCTCGGCCGTGTTCTGGTCGTCGATCGTCGGCTGGGTGATGATCTGCGCGATCACCCTGGCGATCCCGGATATGGCCGTGGCTGCCGGTCAGGGCTGGGGCATGTTCTTTGGCACGATCAACGCCATCATGCCGGCGGGCCTCGCGACGGTGCTTTACCTTGGTATCTTCATTGCCCAACTCCTCTGCGGCCTGGCCACCGTGACCTCGGCCAGCCGGATGCTCTTTGCGTTCTCGCGCGATGACGGGATGCCTGTCGGATCGAAGGCGTTGGCGTCGGTCTCGCCCTCGTTCCGGACGCCGGTGAATGCGATCTGGACCTCGACGGTGCTTTGCATCCTCTATGTGGTGCTGGCGCTGTCGATCAAGGTGGAAGGCACGTCGATCTACGTGATCGTCGTGAACTCGACCCTCGTCTTCCTGTTCCTCTCGTTCACCATCCCGCTGGTCGCAGCGATGCTGAACTACGGCACTGCCAAGTGGCCGAACCCCGGCCCTTGGGCCCTGTCGGCGGGTGTCTACAAGCTGGTGACCGTTCTTGCCGTGATCGGCATGGGCGTGATCCTCTTCATCGCCGTCGCCCCACCGAATGAGCGTGTGCTGTACGTGGTCGCAGGCTTTGTCGTGCTGGCGCTGATCCTCTGGTTCGCCGTGGAAAACCGCCGCTTCGAAGGCCCGCCCACCGGTGAACGCATTGCCGCCCGTCAGGCCGCGATCAAGGCCGCCGAAGCTGCTGTCGGCGAAGCTGGCTAAGGGACTGCACCTTATGAAACGGAAACGGCCGGGGGCAACTCCGGCCGTTTCCGTTTTCCGTGCCAGCCGTCACAGTTCTCAGAACGGTCGGACCACGTTTCCGGCGTAAAAGTAGACGCCCAGCCCCACTGTAAACAGGATCCAGCCCGCAATCGCATGCAAGAGGACCGCCAGCGCAAAGCTCCGGCGAACCTCATACGCCCAGGCGAAGGCCAACCCGCCAACGAACGTCATCGCCAGTACGATCCAGTTCCAATACAACAGGTGCGCCAGCGAAAAGATCATGGCGTTCAGAAGAATGGCCGCCAGGCCCTTCGGCAGAAGCGCCGCGTAGCGTCGAAAGAACAGCGGGCGAAAGAGCAACTCCTGCGGCAGCGCCGACAGAATCGGATATAGCGCCATGGTCAACAGCCAGAGGCCGGGTCGTTCCCGCAAGAGACCCAGCACGGCCTCTGGACGCGTCAGCAGGATCACGGCCACTGAGCCCGCCAGCACCACCAGCGCGAACCGGGCCACATCACCCCAGCCAATCCGGTCCGTTCCAGCCAGCAAGTCACGCCAGACAAACCCGGGCGTCCGATGCAACAGGACAACCCCTAGAACACTGACCGCCGCAAGCACGAACAGCACCGCAAACATCGCCCCAGGTGGCAGAAGGACGGCAAGCCCTAGAGGGACCAGAACATAAAGCCCAAGGAACTCGCACCAGAGCAGGAACCGCCCGTTCTCCGGGCCATTTCCCGTGCCGTTGATCGCCGCCGCCATCCGTATAGGTCTCCCTGCCCGCTCCGCCTACATAGGCCCTTTGCCTTAACTTCCAAACTGCCACTGCTCCGCCCTTGCGCCCCGCCCTCGCACGGCTATAACCCGCCAAGTTTTGCACTGCAGGTGGGACCCAGATGCCGAAGCGGACAGATATCCACTCGATCATGATCATCGGCGCGGGCCCCATCGTCATCGGCCAGGCCTGCGAGTTCGACTACTCCGGCGCCCAGGCCTGCAAGGCTTTGCGAGAAGAAGGCTACCGGGTTATCCTGGTGAACTCCAACCCCGCGACGATCATGACCGATCCGGGTCTGGCAGATGCGACTTATATCGAACCGATCACCCCCGAAGTCGTCGCCAAGATCATCGAGAAAGAGCGCCCGGACGCGATCCTGCCAACGATGGGTGGGCAGACCGGGTTGAACACCGCGCTGGCACTGGCTGACATGGGCGTGTTGGAAAAGTACAAGGTAGAGCTGATCGGGGCCAGGCGCGAAGCCATAGAAATGGCAGAAGATCGCAAGTTGTTCCGTGAGGCGATGGACCGGATCGGCCTCGAAAACCCGAAGGCGACCATCGTTGCAGCGCCAAAGCTCGGCAACGGTAAATACGACATCGCTGCAGGCGTGGCCGAGGCGCTTGCCGCCATCGAATACGTAGGTCTCCCCGCCATCATCCGCCCCGCCTTCACTCTTGGCGGCACTGGCGGCGGCGTCGCCTATAACCGCGACGACTATGAGGCTATCGTGAAATCCGGCCTCGAAGCCTCCCCCGTAGCGCAGGTCCTGGTCGACGAAAGCCTCCTCGGCTGGAAGGAATTCGAGATGGAGGTGGTCCGCGACAAAGCCGACAACGCCATCATCGTCTGCTCGATCGAAAACGTCGATCCTATGGGCGTCCATACCGGCGACAGCATCACCGTGGCCCCTGCCCTGACCCTGACCGACAAGGAATACCAGATCATGCGCAACGGCTCGATCGCCGTCCTGCGCGAGATCGGAGTCGAAACCGGCGGCTCCAACGTGCAATGGGCGATCAACCCAGCGGATGGCCGCATGGTGGTGATCGAGATGAACCCCCGCGTGTCGCGGTCGTCCGCCCTCGCCTCCAAGGCAACCGGTTTCCCCATCGCCAAGATCGCCGCCAAGCTGGCGGTAGGCTACACGCTGGACGAGCTTGACAATGACATCACCAAGGTCACGCCCGCGTCGTTTGAGCCGTCCATCGACTATGTCGTGACCAAAATCCCCCGCTTCGCCTTCGAGAAATTCCCCGGCTCCGAGCCCAACCTCACCACTGCGATGAAATCCGTGGGCGAGGTCATGGCCATCGGCCGCACCATCCACGAGTCCCTCCAGAAAGCCCTCGCCTCCCTCGAAACCGGCCTCACCGGCTTCGACGAAATCGCCATCCCGGGGGTCGCAAGTTCGGGCGCCCCCGACAAAGCCTCCATCGTCAAGGCCCTGGGCCAGGCCACTCCCGACCGCCTCCGCGTCATCGCGCAGGCCATGCGCCACGGGCTGACCGATGACGAAATCAACCGGATCACCACCTTCGACCCCTGGTTCCTCGCCCGGATCCGCGAGATCATCGACACCGAGGCGCAGGTCCGCAAACATGGCCTCCCCCTGGACGCGACCGGCCTGCGCAAGCTGAAGATGATGGGCTTCACCGACGCCCGCCTTGGCCTCCTCACCGGCCGCGACGAGGCCCAGGTCCGCCGCGCCCGCCAACGCCTTGGCGTCACCGCCGTCTTCAAGCGCATCGACACCTGCGCCGCCGAGTTCGAGGCCCAGACCCCCTACATGTATTCCACCTACGAACACCCCGCGATGGGCGACGTGGAATGCGAGGCCCGCCCGAGCAACGCCAAGAAGGTCGTCATCCTCGGCGGCGGCCCCAACCGCATCGGGCAAGGCATCGAATTCGACTATTGCTGCGTCCACGCCTGCTACGCGCTCACCGCCGCGGGCTATGAAACCATCATGGTCAACTGCAACCCCGAGACCGTCTCGACCGACTACGACACCTCTGACCGCCTCTATTTCGAACCCCTCACCCTCGAACACGTCCTCGAAATCCTGCGGGTCGAACGGGAAAACGGCACCCTCCATGGCGTCATCGTCCAGCTTGGCGGCCAGACCCCCCTGAAACTCGCCAACGCTCTCGCCCAAGAGGGCATCCCGATCCTCGGCACCACGCCCGACGCCATCGACCTCGCTGAAGACCGTGAGCGGTTCCAGCAGCTCCTCCACAAACTGAACCTCAAGCAGCCCGTCAACGGCACCGCCCGCTCCCGCGACGAAGCCTTCAAAGTCGCAGCCGAAGTCGGCTACCCCCTCGTCATCCGCCCCTCTTTCGTCCTCGGCGGTCGCGCGATGGAGATCATCCGCGACGACGCCCAGCTTGACCGCTACATCGCCACCGCCGTGCAGGTCTCCGGCACCTCCCCCGTCCTTCTCGACTCATATCTCTCCGGTGCCATCGAGGTTGACGTCGATGCGTTAAGCGACGGTAAAGAGGTCCATGTCGCCGGAATCATGGAACATATCGAGGAAGCCGGGGTCCATTCCGGCGATTCTGCCTGCTGCCTGCCCCCCCATTCCCTGACGCCCGAGACGATCGCCGACCTCAAACGCCAGACCGTACAGATGGCCCTCGCCCTTAACGTCGTGGGCCTGATGAACGTCCAGTTCGCCATCAAAGGCACCGATATCTACGTCCTCGAAGTCAACCCCCGCGCCAGCCGCACCGTGCCCTTCGTCGCCAAGGCCACCGATAGTGCCATTGCAGCCATCGCCGCCCGCCTGATGGCCGGTGAGCCCTTGTCGAACTTCCCGATGCGCGCGCCCTACCCCGCTGGTGTCGGCCCCGACACGCCGCTCCCGCTCGCCGACCCCAACACCCTCGCCGACCCCCACACCCCGTGGTTCAGCGTCAAAGAGGCCGTCCTCCCCTTCGCCCGCTTCCCCGGCGTCGACCCGGTCCTTGGCCCGGAAATGCGGTCAACGGGTGAGGTCATGGGCTGGGACTGCACCTTCGCGCTCGCCTTCCTCAAGGCCCAGATGGGCGCGGGCACGATCCTCCCGACCGAGGGTCGCGTCTTCCTGTCGATCAAGAACATGGACAAAACCCCCGCCCTCGCCGCCGCCATGCGCGACCTTGTCGCCATGGGGTTCGAGATCGTCGCCACCAAAGGCACCGCCGCCTGGCTGGGTGCCGAGGGGATCGCGTCAACCCCGGTCAACAAGGTCTACGAAGGCCGCCCGAATATCGTCGACCGCCTCAAGAACGACGACATCGCGCTGGTGATGAACACGACCGAGGGCACGCAGGCGGTATCCGACAGCCGCGATATCCGCCGCGTCGCGCTGATGGACAAGATCCCGTATTTCACCACCGCCGCGGCAAGCATCGCGGTGGTGGCCGCAATGAAGGCGAGGGGCGAGGGGTATGGGGTTAGGACGTTGCAGGGGTGAGGTGATGTAATGGCAGAATTACCAGAAGTTCCGAAAGTTGGCGAATACTTCTCGCGATCATATCTCTGGGCTGATAAACCATTTGCAGATGATGTAAGAGCCAGACACCGGTTGGCGACTTATCTTGATGAGTATTTCTCAGAACGTGATTACGAAATAGGGAAATTTATTGAGCAAGAGCTTGGAATAAGCTGTCGGCGAATAGGTGCTACCCGATACTACGTTGATTGGAAGTCACTTCTGAAAGAACTTGATGTTCGTGATTTTTTGGACGTAACAACTGCAGCAATCAAATTTGAACCGCAACATAAGAAGTATAAAGGTCACGCCGTCGTTGTCTACAACTTGCTTGAGTTTGCAAGGCGCGTATTTGTCGAACAGAACCTCGCATATCGTATTGATGAGAAAGGCGGAGTACATCCATCTATCGACGCGGCATTTTCGATTTCGTCGGCAGGGCTCCTCAGAAATCTCAGCCATAGTGGACTAGACGCGGCACGCGAACACATCGCCCAAGCTGAGAGATCACTCCTTGCAGGTTCATTTGACGGACGACAAGCGATTCGATCCGTTTTCGACGCTGCTGAAAACTTACTGAAGGTTGTTTTTCCGCGGGCAACCCAGCTTAATACACCGACCATCATCGACAAGCTTGGCCCGTTCCTGATTGAATCATCTGGCGAGAGCAAGCCAGAACGGCAAGCTTCAGAGAAGCTGGTGAAGTCGTTCATCGATTGGGTAGAGGCTGCACATTTTTATCGGCACGCTTCCGGTGGCATTGAAGTTGAGCAGCCATCAGAGAGTTTCTCCGTTGCAATTGTCTCGCAAGGCTTCTCATTTGTGCGTTGGATAGCAGACGCCTATTCGTCGCGAGCTGCTTCAGATCCCAATGGATCGAATTAAAAAGCGCCTCAACCAGTAGCAAACAAGCTTCCGCCCGATTTGTCACGCGACAAATCGGGCCGCGCCTGCCGCCCGGCCCTCGCAAGCGTGCTCGGGCGTTCGGCGGGAAAACAGTCCACTGGACTGTTTTCTGATCCGCCTCACCCCCCGGCAGGCGCGTTTCCGCGCCAGCCCAGGCAGCCGCGCCCCGATTTCCAACCGTTCAGGCTAGCTGAAAACCCCTTGCCTTCCGGCTTGCGCCTCCAGGCAATCGGGTCGGGCGACTGTCCACTGGACAGTCGCTTTTCCGACCCTCTGATGCCTCACGTCGACGGGATTTCTGGCAAGCGATTGTCCGAGCCGGTCCTCGATGTTTCCGCGCTCGGCGACAAACTGTGCTGCCTCAAAGACAACTATCTGCCGACCCCTTCGCCACAATCGCCTGCCAATCCGGCCCCAGTGTTTGACGCGCCGACAAGGCTTCCCTCATCCGCGGGTCGCCCTTCTGGATGATCTCGATGACCATGTCCTGCGTGTTCGTCCCATAGGTGTCGAAACCGCCGTAAGTGGTGAAGATCCCGCCCGTGATCTCCGACCTGGATTGGTCCCCCACCACGATGAAGCGGTCTGCGCCGCGCTTGATGACTTCGATGGCTGCCTCACGGAACGCAATCTCGCGTGTGCCCTTCGCTCCGCACATGTCCTCAGCTTGAGTGGAGATCTTGAATGACGATTGCGTCAGCGGCTGCACACTCGTTTCGACGCATCCGACCAAAGCCACCAAGGAACATACAACTACAAAATTCCGCACGGGCGAATCCTTCCTGTTCATAACATTCTGCCACTAATGCATAGCGGCCCAATCCTTAACAATCCCCTAACAGAAAAACCCAACCCCCTGAAATTCCTCACGGACTCCGCTTTGTCCACCGTGGACACATCCCACCCCAAGGTCGCTTTCCGCCCCCAACCCGTCCCCTCCGGCTTGGAAAGCCCGCCCCGGCCCGCTACTCTGCGGCCCCAAAGGAGACCCCCCATGCCCCACGCCGAGACCCTCACCCTGATCCGCCGCTACTACGACGCCTTCAATGCCGGCGACCCCGAGGGGATGCTGGCCTGCCTGACCGACGACATCGAGCACCGGGTGAACGAGGGCGGCCACCGGATCGGCAAGGCCAGGTTCGCCGAATTCTGCAGCCACATGGGGGTCAGCTACCGGGAGGAGCTGCTGGACATGGTGATCTTCGCGACCGACGACGGCACCCGCGCGGCGGCGGAATTCGTGGTCCACGGGCAGTACCTGCAGACCGACCCCGGCCTGCCCGAAGCCAGGGGCCAGCGGTACATCCTTCCAGCGGGGGGCTTCTTCGAGATCAGGGGCGACAAGATCGCCCGGATCACCACCTTCTACAATCTTCGCGACTGGGTCGCGCAGGTCCAAGCATGAACATCGACGAGATCGACGTCCGCGCCCTTCGCGGGACAGAGCTGGAGGCGGCGCTGGACGACGTGGCCCAGCTTCGCATCACCGTCTTCCGCGACTGGCCCTATCTTTACGACGGCTCACGCGAGTACGAACGGGAATACCTTGCCACCTACCGCGACAACCCCGACGCGCTGCTGGTCGGCGCGTTCCATGAGGGCCGGCTGGTCGGTGCTTCGACCTCGACCCCGATGGAAGACCACGCCCCCGAATTCGCCGCGCCCTTCCAGGCGCTGGGTATCCCGCTGGAGAAGATCCTTTACGGTGCGGAGTCTGTCCTTCTCCGCCCCTATCGCGGGATCGGGCTTGGTCACCGCTTCATCGACCAGCGCGAAGCCCACGCCCGCGCCCTTGGCCGGACCCATGTCGCCTTCTGCTCGGTGATCCGCCCCGAGGATCACCCTGCCCGCCCCGCCGTCTACCGGACAAACGACGCCTTCTGGCGTGGACGGGGCTATGAGGTCCTTCCCGGCATCGTCGCGCATTTCAGCTGGAAGGACCTTGGCGACACGATTGAGACTGAAAAGCCCCTGCAGTTCTGGATGCGGGCGCTCTGATCGGCCGCAAGGGGCGCGGCCCGTGTCCACGGTGGACAAACGATGTATATCCATAACTTTCAATGGTTTGCTTGTGGGCGTTAGGGGTTTGTTAGGTTTTCTCGGGCTGGTGGCGCGGAGTCCGTTCGAGGATGTGTTCGCCGGTCTATGGAGCGTAAGACGAACTGCAGCGAGCGGCGGAGTGGCACCCATCATACAGCTAGCTAGTGGCCTCGCCGTTGCCTGGACCCATGGCGCGTCTTGGTCGGTGATCTGTCCTGACGACGATCCGGTGCGCGCTGCCGGCCATTGCGGAAACGATAGGTTCTGGCGCGGCATGGGAGATGACACCTTGCCAGGCGCGTCGCGAATTCCAGCTTGAGCCTGTCTTTCGACATGACCGGATTACACTTTTGTCGGACAAGCTCTAGAGACCCACTGGCGACACGGCCAAAAGCGAGAAGCCCTTGCAGTTCCGGATGCGAAAGCTTTGATCAGTCGTGGCGACGGAGGCCATGATGATCCCTTCCACACCTGACACGCCATTCCACGCCCAGCCGGTCAAGGTGGTTCTGGAAACGCTGGCCGCTGTCACCAGTGGCCTGACGTCGGACGAGGCGGCACGGCGGCTGGCCGAGCATGGACCGAACGCCCTGCCCGAAGCCCGGCGTCGAGGGCCAGTCCTGCGGTTCCTGGCGCAGTTCGGCAGTGTCCTTGTCTATGTCCTGCTTGGAGCAGCGGTTGTCACCGCAAGCCTTGGTCACTGGATCGACACGGGTGTGATCCTTGCTGTCGTTCTTGCGAACGCGGTCATCGGATTTCTGCAGGAGGGGCGCGCCGAAAGCGCCATGGCGGCGATCCGCGGCATGCTTTCGCCCCGGGCTGCCGTTCTGCGCAACGGCGCGCGGGCCACGGTCGACAGCGCCCAACTGGTGCCGGGCGACATCGTGATCCTGGAGGCGGGGGACCGTGTTCCGGCGGACGTGCGGCTTATCTCGGCGCGCGGGTTGACCGCGCAGGAGGCGGTTCTGACAGGTGAGTCCGTGCCGGTCGCGAAGGATACCGCGTCGGCCTCGGTTGATGCAGCACTTGGTGACAGGCATTCGATGCTTTGGTCCGGGACGATGGTTACGCAAGGCGCTGCGCGGGGCGTCGTTACCGCAACGGGCCAGAAAACCGAGATCGGTCGGATCGGTGGGCTTTTGCAAACCGTCGAGACCCTGTCGACGCCGCTTGTTGCGCAAATGGACCGGTTCGCGCGCGCACTCTCCGTCGTGATCCTGCTGGTCTCCGGGCTGCTTCTGGCATGGGGCTATGTCGAGGGGCGAATGCCCTTTCCCGATCTTTTCATGGCGGTCGTCGGAATGGCTGTTGCCGCCATTCCCGAAGGCCTGCCCGCCGTGATGACGATCACGCTTGCCATCGGTGTGCAGGCCATGGCGCGGCGCAACGCCATCGTTCGCCGCCTGCCGGGGATCGAGGCGATCGGTTCGGTCTCGGTCATCTGCACCGACAAGACCGGAACACTGACGCGAAACGAAATGGTCGTCACCGGCGCAGAGACCCCTTTGGCGCGTTTCAAGATCGAAGGCGAGGGCTATGCGCCAGAGGGCACGTTCACGCCAAATGGCGACCTGACGCGGTTGGCGCGTGCTGCGACTTTGTGCAACGACGCCGCACTCCGTCATGACAACGGGCAGTGGCAGGTCGAAGGCGATCCGATGGAGGGAGCACTGCTGGCTTTCGCCCTGAAGGTCGACCGCCGACCGCGTGATGCCGTGCGGCTGGATGTCCTGCCCTTCGACAGCCGCCACCGCTTTATGGCGGTCCTGACCGAAGAACCGGATGGCCGGACGTTGCACGTGAAAGGGGCGCCGGAGCGGATTCTGGCCATGTGCGACGGGATAGACCGAGACCAGTGGCACCATCGGGCCGAGACCCTGGCCCGTCAGGGGCTGCGCGTGCTTGCGCTGGCGGAAAAGGCGACAGAGGCCGACAGCATTACTCCGACAGCCTGTGAACGGCTGGACTTCCTGGGGTTTCTTTGCCTTATCGACCCGCCCCGCCCCGAAGCCGTTGCCGCCGTAGCCGAGTGCCGCGCAGCGGGGATCCGGGTGAAGATGATTACAGGCGATCACGCCGGAACCGCCACCGCGATCGCCAATGCGATCGGCCTCGAGAACCCCGATCAGGTGCTGACTGGAGCCGACCTTGACCGGATGGACGATGCCGAGCTTGCCGCACAGGTTGGCACGGTCGACGTCTTTGCCCGCACCAGCCCGGAAGACAAGCTGCGGCTTGTCAAGGCATTGCAGGCAAACGGGCTGTCGGTCGCCATGACCGGTGACGGCGTCAACGATTCGCCCGCGCTGAAACGCGCGGATGCGGGCATCGCGATGGGCCTGAAGGGCTCGGAAGCGGCGAAAGAGGCCGCAGTGCTGGTTCTGGCGGACGACAATTTCGCTACCATCGTGGCAGCGGTGCGCGAAGGCCGGACCGTCCATGACAATCTGCGCAAAGTGATCGGGTTTGAGCTGCCGACGAGCACCGGTGAAGCGCTGGTCGTTGTGCTGGCGCTGTTCCTTGGCCTGTCTCTGCCGATCACGCCGGTCCAGATCCTGTGGATCAACCTGATCACCGGCGTCACGCTTGGACTGGCGCTGGCCTTCGAGCCGACCGAACCCGGAACCATGCACCATCCGCCACGCCGACGCGACGCGCCGATCCTTTCGGGCGAGCTTCTGTGGCATGTCGTCCTTGTCTCGATGCTGTTCATCGTGGCCGTCTTTGCCGTCTTCGGCCATGCGCTGGGACGCGGCTATGCGCCGGAACTGGCGCAGACCATGGCGATGAACACGCTGGCTGTGCTGGAGATCTTCCATCTGTTCTTCATCCGCAACCTGCGTGGCACCTCGCTGACCCTTTCAGCGGTTCTGGGCACACCGGTGATCTGGGCCGTGGTCATCGCGATCACGCTCGCCCAGCTTGCGGTGACCTACCTGCCGGTGTTCCAGCGTGTTCTCGGAACGGTCGCGGTGCCGCTTTGGGATGGAGTTCTGGTCATCGGCGTCGGGGTGACCTTCTTTGCGATCCTCGAGATCGAGAAGCAGGTCCGGCTGAGGCTGTTCCAGAACGGCAAGATCGCGAAAGACGAATCCGCTTGAAAACCGGCCCTTTCGGGCGCATATCGCCCGCCGGAAGCCTGCGGCATAACCCCGTGGGCCCATCAGTAATGGAGAGACCATGGCCAAGGAAGACATTCTCGAATTCCCCGGTGTCGTGAAGGAACTCCTGCCCAACGCGACATTCAGGGTCGAACTCGAGAACGGCCATGAGTTGATCGCGGTGATGGCAGGCAAGATGCGCAAGAACCGCATCCGCGTTCTGGCCGGCGACAAAGTACAGGTCGAAATGACCCCTTACGACCTGTCGAAGGGTCGCATCAACTATCGCTTCAAGTAACTGATCTTGAGGCTTATTCTGGGATCAGGCAGCCCGCGCCGGAAAGAGATTCTGGCGCAGCTTGGGATCGTGCCCGATCTGATCCTGCCCCCCGACATTGATGAGGATCCCCGGAAAGGGGAGCTTCCGCGCCCCTATGCAACACGGCTGGCGCAGGAGAAGGCCCTGGCCGTACAGGCGGGGCCGGATGACGTGGTGCTCTGCGCCGATACCACGGTGGCGATCGGACGACGGATCCTTGGCAAGCCCGCCGATGCCGGGGAAGCGGCCCAGTTCCTGACGGCTCTGGCTGGCCGTCGCCACCAGGTCATCACCGCCATCGCCGTGCGCCGGGGGGATCGGCTGCTGACCCGCGAGAGCTTGAGCACCGTCAGGATGAAGCGCCTGTCGGACGCCGAGCTGAACGCCTATCTTGCCAGCGGCGAATGGCAGGGCAAGGCTGGCGGCTATGGGATCCAAGGGCTTGCGGGGGCTTTCCTGCCATGGATTTCCGGTTCGTTCAGCGGCATCATGGGGCTTCCGGTGGCCGAAACCGCGGCGCTGTTGACCGCCATCGGCTACCCGGTCTGGAGGCAGGAATGAAGGGCCGCGTGCTGGTTCTTGACGAAATCGCGGGCCGTCAGGCTGCGGCCTTGATGGTTGACGGCCGGCTTGAAGAGCTTGCCATCGACCCGGAAGGCGACGCGGTACTTCCCGGCGCGATCTACCGCGCTGTGGCCGATCGCCCGGTCAAGGGCCAGGGCGGGATATTCGTCAAGTTGCCGGGCGGCTCGGGCTTCCTGCGGCAGATTTCCGGCGTGGCCCCCGGACAGCGGCTTTTGGTGCAGGTCAGCGGGTCAACCGAGGCTGGCAAGGCCATTCCGGTCACCACTCGCCTGCTTTTCAAGTCGCGCTTTGCTATTGTTACCCCTGAGGCACCGGGCCTGAATATCTCACGCAAGATCAAGGACGATGACCGGCGAGCCGAGCTCTCCGCACTTGCCGAGGCCGGCATGGCGGGCGCCGATCACAGGCTGGGCCTGATCCTGCGGTCCGGCTGCGCCGAGGCCGAGCCCGACGCGATCGCCGAAGACATTGCCGCCATGCGCGGCCTTGCCGAGGCGGTCCTCGCCGATCTTTCCGGCGGGCCTGAACTTCTTGTCGACGGCCCGTCGGCACATGACCTTGCCTTTCGCGACTGGCTTGACCCAGCAGTCGACGATGCCGATACCGAGCCCGGCAGCTTTGACCGCCACGCCGTGACCGAAGCGATCGAGACCCTTCGCAGCCCCCGTGTCGGACTGGAGGCCGGGGCGCACATGATGATCGAACCGACCCGGGCGCTGGTGGCGGTGGACGTCAACACGGGCCCCGACACCTCGCCGGCGGCAAGCCTGAAGGCCAATATCGCCGCTGCCCGCGATCTGTCGCGCCAGCTGCGGCTTCGCGGTCTTGGCGGGCAGGTGGTGGTGGACTTCGCACCGATGCCGAAACGTGACCGGCATATTCTGGATCAGGTGCTGAAAGCCGCGTTCAAGATGGACGGGGAAGCGAACCTCGCCGGATGGACAACCCTTGGCCTTTACGAGCTGACCCGCAAACGAGACCGCCTGCCGCTTTCCGAGCTTTTGTCATGACTTGCCCCGTCTGCAGCAAACCCGCGGTCGCCGCCTACCGCCCATTCTGCTCGCGCCGATGTGCTGACATCGATCTCGGTCGCTGGCTGACCGAGAGCTACCGGATTCCCGCCGAGACCGAGGAGGAAGTTGAAGACCCGGCTCCCGATGACGGCCCACCGAAGGCACATTAGGGACGTTTTAGCTCTGGACAGCCCCCCGGACCTTGGGTATCACCCCGCCACCAAAAAGGCGTGCCCAGATAGCTCAGTTGGTAGAGCAGCGGATTGAAAATCCGCGTGTCGCTGGTTCGATTCCGGCTCTGGGCACCATTTAAATCAATGAAAAAACTAAAAAACTCTGTTGCGCGTTCGGATGCGGGCCGCCCGGTAGCAATTTGGGTTACGCCTGGGTTACATGACGCGACTATGGGGTTCCTGAGTTTAACCAGTGCCCTTGTCGCGTTGGGTACCGGGAGACGCCGTTGGTCTTTCTGTGGCCTGAATACTGCAGTCGCTGGATCGTAAGATCATACCGAACCTTTTGTCGGCCCGACACGCATTGCAACGATCTGGACACAATCAATGTGCTCATCATGGATGAGTTGGGCTTCGGGCCCCTCTCCAATGCCGGGGCCTTCGCGGTAGAGATCGACGTCGTCCCACGTTCCAGAGCTGCATTGAAAGACACTGGGATAGGTCCCTGCATCCCCGCCAGAAGCCCCTGGCACGCCCGTCAAACGCTACAAGCGGCGCTACAGGCGCGCCGTAACAAGATCGAGATCATGTTTGGACTGTTTCTGACACCGCTTATTCCGGAGCCGGGATGGCTTTGGCGACGGAAACACGCACGCGCCGCGTAACAATAGCACGTACCACTCGCTTTCTTTACTGGCAGATCGGCCTGGCTGCACTAGAGTCCAACCACTACAAAGGGGCAACTATGCGATTTCTCGCGCGAAGTCTGACGGGCCTTTTGCTGCTTGCTGTCACGCTGGCTTTGCTTAGCCTTGCCGCGTCGATGGTTGGTAACGCCATCCGGCAGGGCTTGGCCCCCGGCGGCCCCGCGCGACAGGCGCAGGAGCGGATCACGGCAGCAAACGTCATGACGCTCGTGTCCGAAGAGATCGCTCCAGCTTTGACCGCTTACGGTAAGGTCGAGGCCCGACGATCCCTTGACGTTAGGGCGCGGACCGCGGGGATGGTCATCTTTGTTGCAGAGAACTTTCGCAACGGCGGGACGGTCGTCGAGGGCGATCTTCTGGTTCAGCTTGACCCGGTTCCCGCCGAGGAAGCGCTTGCTTTGGCACGGGCGGATATGACGCAGGCCCTGGCCGCTGGCAGCGAGGCGGACGTTGCGGTGAGGCTTGCCCGCGAGGATCTGGCGGCTGCCGAAGCTCAGGCTGCGCTGCGCCGCAAGGCGCTTGCGCGACAGGAGGATCTTGCCGCCCGCGATGCAGGCTCTTTACAGGCAGTGGAGACGGCGGAACTTGCCGTGTCTACCGCCGATCAGGCCGTGCTGTCGCGGCGCCAGGCGTTGGCCTCGGCGGAAGCCCGCGTGGATCAGAGCAAGGTCGCTGTCACGCGAGCTGAAATCGCCGTCGATGAGGCCGCTCGCGCCTTGACCGAGACGGAAATTCGCGCCGGGATCGGCGGGCGGGTTGATGGCGTCACGCTGGTGACCGGGTCCGTGGTGACGGCAAACGAGCCTCTTGGCAAGATCATCGACCCCACCGCGCTGGATGTGGCGATCCGCCTGTCGACCGCACAACATGCGCAGCTTTTGGACGAGGCAGGCGTCCTCCGACCGGCGGAGATCGATGTCACTTTGCCCGGCCTCGGTGCGACGGAACCTTTGCGGGGGCGGGTCGACCGAGCGGGTGCGGCGGTTGGCGATGGGCAGACCGGGCGCCTTGTCTATGCGGCCCTGGCGGCCGAATCTGGACGGCTGGCCGTCCTGAAGCCGGGCGATTTCGTTCGAGTCACGATTGCCGGAGCACCCTTGGCGGATGCGGCGCTTGTCCCGTCTACCGCCGTTGGTGGCCAGGGCACGGTTCTTGTGCTGGGGCCTGAGGACCGCCTCGAGGAAGTCGCGGTGGACGTTCGGGATCGGCAGGGTGACGATGTAGTTCTGCGGGTCGGTACGCTTGCTGGCCGCGAGATCGTGGCCGAGCGGTCTGCTTTCGTCGGTGACGGCATCCGGATCCGACCTGTTCGCCCCGGAACCATTGCCGAAGAAGATACTGCCCTTCCGGGCACGACCGCCGTGGACGGCTGAGATGGATCTCATCGGTTACTTCGCAAGGCACCGCACGGTTGCCAACCTGCTGATGATCCTCATGCTCGTCGCCGGGTTTGTAGCGGCGACCCAGATGCGGGCGCAGTACTTCCCCGATGTCGTGGTCAACGATGTCTCGGTCACGGTCCGTTGGGATGGCGCGGGCGCCGAGGAGGTAGACCGCGCGGTGGTGCAGGTGCTGGAGTCGTCCTTCCTTGGCCTTGATGGGGTGGCCTCGATCGGTTCGCGTGCCAGCGAAGGACTTGCGGTCATCGACATCGAGTTCGAGCCCAACCGTGACCTTGCCGCTGCCGAGGAAGATGTGCAGGTGGCTGTCGACGCCATCTCGACCCTGCCTGAAGGCGCAGAGGAACCCGTTGTCGCGGCCTCGGCCTGGCGGGACCGGGTGACCGATGTGCTGATCAGCGGTCCAGTCGGCGTGGATCAGCTGGCCCGTTTCGCTGATGAGTTTACCGCGCGGCTTTTTGCCGAAGGGATCACCCGGGCGACGATCACCGGGCTTGCCGATCCCGAGATCGTGGTCGAGGTTCCGAGCGTCGCCCTGATGCAGCACGACATCACGATGGCCGAGATCGCCGGGGCGATTGCAGCCGCAACTGCAGATAGGCCGGCGGGCGATCTGGGCGGGACGGCCCGATTGCGGACCGGGACCGAGCGCCGCAGTGTCGCCGAGATCGAGGCGATCATGCTGCGGTCGTCGGCGGATGGGACAACGCTGACGGTTGGCGATATAGCCACCGTGACAGCCAATGCGGCCAATTCGGTGCGCGCGTCCTATGTCGGCGATGACGCCGCGATGACGATCCGCGTCGACCGCGCCGAGGATGGCGACGCAATCGACATCCAGGCCACCGTCGCCAAGGTTGCCGCAGAGGTGCAACTGAGTCTGCCCCCGGGCGTCACGGTCGATCTGGTCCGCACCAGGGCCGAACAGATCAGTGACCGGCTGGTGCTTTTGATTGACAACGGGGTTACGGGTCTGGCCCTGGTTTTGATCCTGCTGTTCCTCTTCTTGAACGCCCGTATTGCCTTCTGGATCGCGGCGGGCATCCCTGTGTCCATGATCGCAGCGCTGGCGGCGATGTACATGCTGGGTCTGACGCTGAACATGATCTCGCTCTTTGCGCTGATTATCATGCTTGGGATCGTCGTGGATGATGCCATCGTCGTCGGAGAGCATGCCGATTTCCGGGTCCGGCATCTGGGCGAGCCGCCCGAGATTGCGGCAGAAAACGCCGCCCGCTGGATGGCGGCTCCGGTCCTTGCCTCGTCGATCACGACCATCGTGGCGTTCCTTGGCCTTTTGGCCGTGGGTGGGCGCTTTGGCGAAATGATCGTGGCTATTCCGCTAACCGTGCTGGTCGTTCTTGCGGCCTCGCTGGTCGAATGTTTCCTGATCCTGCCGAACCATATGAAGCACTCGCTTGTCGCCGATGGGCAGGACCGCTGGTATGACTGGCCCTCGCGGCAGGTCAACCGGGGCATGGTCTGGTTCCAGTCCTGGGTGATCCGCCCTGTCATGCGTCTCGTGCTTTTCGCGCGCTATCCCGTGCTGGCTGCGTCCATTCTCGGGCTGGCCTGGCAGGCCTCGCTCTTTCTGCGCGGCGATGTGCAGTTCCGGTTCTTCGCCCCGCCCGAACAAGCCTCCGTGACGGGGGCCTTTGCCATGCTGCCCGGGGCTGATCGCGAAGATTCGCTTGACATGATGCGCGAGCTGCAGCGTGCGACAGAGGTCGTGACAGCACGGTTTGCGGACGAATACGGCCTGAACCCCGCGACCTTCGTTCTGGCCGAAGTCGGTGGTGCCGCCGGTCGCAGCCTTGCCAGCGCCGAGACGAAAGAGCCTGATCTGCTGGGGTCGATCTCGATGGAGCTGATCAGCCCGGATCTTCGGCCGTACCCCACGTCGGCCTTCCTGACGGCGCTTGAGGAAGAGGTCGTGCCCCATCCCTTGGTGGAAGAGCTTAGCTTCCGCAACGCCTTTTTCGGCCCGGGCGGTGCGTCGCTATCGGTCGATCTTTCCGGGGGCGGGGCCGAGACGCTGAAGGCTGCCGCCGAAGCGCTGAAGGCGGCACTGGCGGTCTACCCCGAGGTCTCGGGGCTTGAGGACACGCTGCCCTACGACAAGCAGGAGTTGATCCTCACCCTTGACCCGCAGGGCGAGGCCCTTGGTCTGGACACGGCGGCGCTGGGTGCGGCTTTGCGCAACAGCCTGGGCGGGATCGAGGCGGCCACTTTCCCTGACGGTCCGCGGCAGGCCTCGATCCGGGTCGAGCTTCCCAAAAGCGAGCTGACTGCCGACTTCCTGGACCGCAACCTGATCCGCGCAGCACCGGGGGTCTATGTGCCGCTTAGTGACATCGTGACCGTCCAGAGCGAGGCCGGGTTTTCGACTGTCTGGCGTCAGAACGGGCAGCGAACCGTCACGGTTTCGGGCAGTTTGGCCGAAGACGACCCGGCCCGGGCCACCGAGGTCCAGCGTGCTCTGAGCGAGGACATCCTGCCCCGCATCGCGCAGGATTACGGGCTTGACTGGGCCTTGTCCGGTCAGGCCGAGGATGAGCGTGAATTTCTGAGCGGCGCGTTGGTGGCGCTGGCCCTGTGCCTCTTGGGCATCTATCTGACACTCGCCTGGATCTTCGCGCACTGGACCAGGCCTTTGGTCGTGATGTCGGTCATCCCCTTTGGCCTTGTCGGGGCGATCTTCGGGCATTGGGTCTGGGACACGCCATTGTCGATGTTCTCGATTGTCGGGCTGATCGGCATGGCGGGGATCATCATCAACGATTCGATCGTCCTGGTCAGCACCATCGACGAGTATGCCGAGAAGCGCGGGCTGCGGGCGGCCATCATTGATGGGGTGGTTGACAGGTTCCGCCCGGTGCTGCTGACAACGCTGACCACCGTTCTGGGCCTTGTGCCCCTGTTATACGAGCGCAGCTCGCAAGCCGAGTTCCTGAAACCCACTATTCTGACCTTGGTCTTTGGACTCGGGTTCGGGATGGTGCTGGTTCTGCTGGTTGTCCCGGCACTTATGGCGGCGCAAGCGGATGTCTCGCGTGCTTTTCGCGCCCTGCGCCGGTCGGTGAGACAGGCCCCTCGAGGACTGCGGCCAGTGCTGGGATTGGCAGTCCTGGCGATGGGGCTTGCGGTCATGCTGCCGCTCTGGGTCGCATTGACCGGTGCCTTGCCCGGCTGGCTGATCGCTCTTCGACCGGATCTTGCCGATGCTTCGCCGGGGATCGTTGCAGTCGGGCTGTTCCTGATTGTCGCGTTGGCCATCTGGCTTGTCGCGACTATGGCAAGCGTAGCAGCGCTTCGCTGGCGAAGGACGTCCTGAGCAGCGCGCGGCAGGGATCTTGACCAAGTGCTTGCAAGGGTGCTTGCCCGGGCAGTTCTGCGCACCTCTGCCGGGTGGTCCGACTTAAAGCCCTTGTTGCGTTAGAGCGGCGACGGTGCAACGTCCAGCTCCAAACGGCCGTTCGACGACCGCGCGGCTTGTGCTGGACCATTCGCCGAACCGGGCGAAAAGCTTGTGTTGCGGCGTCACAAGGCGTTGCGGATGTCGTGGCTTGTTTGCCGAGCAATCTGCGCCAGCCTGCTTATTCGCCCCGGTCCAGATAGCTCTTGCCACGAACGCCTGTTCCGCAATGGGACTCGTTGAAGCACGACACAGGGCGCGTGCGGCCGTCTGCAAGTCGTCCCATCACTTTGCCTCATCATGCGTCAGGCGCATGCGGCCATGGGTCAAGGCTCCCTCGGGCAGATGCCAGATCGCCTTGCCTTCGCTGGCCGGTCGCCAGCCCCCAAAGTCGGCGTAATTCGAAGTCGGCGTCGTCCAGCGCAGGATGCGCAGCGTTTGGAGAGGCTTGAGGTCCACATCACCGGGCCGAGACCAACGACAAGGACGCCTAGACTTGCCGAACCCCAGGTCATGATCCGTCTCCTCATGGGTTGTGCTGGGAAATGGGGGGTGTCGTTGTCCCCCGGACAAAGCCGGCGATCCGCTCGGCCACTTCGGCATCGTGCCCAAGCCAGATATGCCCGCCGGTCGGGTAGAGGGTGATCTCGGCGCCCGGAATGCGCTCGGCCATGAGCCGCGCCGTCGCGGCGGTGCCGAAACGATCGTCCTCGCAGGACAGGATCAGCGTCGGTACGGCGATCTTTTCGTAGGGGATCGGCGAGGGCGTTCCAGCCCAGAAGCCGTCGTTTCGCAACCCATTGACCTTGCGGCTGATCGGAAAGATCTGGTTCAGGATCACCATGGCGCGCCGACGCTCGACCTCCGGCACCTGGTTCAGCAGGGCGGGGTCGGTCGCAAGCAGGGTACGGATCATCTGCCGGGGTGCCAGACGCGCCAGCGACCAGAACCAGAAATCCGACCCGAGCACCGCATCGACCGCAAGGCGCTGCAGCGCCGTGAAGGCGACCGGGTCGCGGTTCGTGAGGTTCCCGGCCGGAACCAGCAGTCCAAGCTGGGAACACCGGCGCGGATGCCGTAGCGCAAGCTCGGCTGCCGTCAGCGCCCCTGCCGAGCCGCCTACGACGGGCAAGCGGTCAATGCCAAGATGGTCCATGAGGTCAACCAGCGTGTCGGCCTGATGTGCGGGCGAGGCGTCGTCGGGAAAGGCGCTGCCAAGATAGCCAAAGCGCGAGGGGGCGATGATCCGGAACCCTTGCTGACGCAGGCTGGCGGCAAAGAGCAGGCCCTGATCGAACCCGCCGCCGGTGCCGTGGATCATCATCAGGGGCGGGCCGTCCCCAGCCACCGCAAACTCAAGCACCCCTGCGGGCGTGTCGATCACGGTGCCCTGGCTGTAAAGGCGGCTCTCTGCCTGAGTGCGCGCCTCGCGAAAGGCTCCCGCAGCAGCCCCCCCGCCTGCTAGCGCCAGACCAGTCAGACCGAGAAGCAGCTTGCGGCGCGTTGTCATGCCGGTTCCTTACGCAAGCCTTGCGGCAGTTTCTGGAGTATTGAACGGTTCATGCGTGCGATGTCGCAATGCGTGCGCCCAAGGGGATGAAACCAAGGCACATCAGCAGTGCTCCGACCGAGCTGATGATTTCGATATCGGGGTTCAGCAGAAGCAGAAGCCCGACAATCATGCAGATGCCTTGCCATCTTGGCACGGCCGCTTGCCGGATCAGCCCGATCGCCAGGACGATAAAGCCGATTGGCAAGGTCACAAACCCCCAGGTGATCCAGAGCCAGCCGCCGCGTTCGAATATCGCCTGGATCGCCGGAGTGCTGGCCTGGAACTTGGCCTCGGGCAAATCGCGAAAGGCCGTCAGCACCAAGGTCAGCGCCCCTTTGTCGACCGCCAGCATGACGGCACCGAAGATGCCCAGAATGCCTCCGAAGAACCCGTGCCAGGCCTGCGGGCCGTCAAGCATTGCCATCAATCGGAAGGAGGCCACGATGATCAACGGCACGGACATCATCACGAACAGATGGCCGACATGGAACATGGAGGAGCCCCGCCATTCCGCGGCCCAGTCGGCATAGTTGGTGACCATTTCAAGGCTGAGGATGTTGGGGTGCGAAACGAACCCGAACAGTAGCATCAGCGGAAATGCCATGATGCTGATCCCCGCGCCGATTTCCTTTAGCCGTGTCACCAGTGCGAGGGGGACTGTCCCGACCTCGCGCCTCATCCCAGTACAGCGCTGACCGGACGGCGCAGCGACATAGGCATCGCCGGGGCCCGCCCAAAGCGGATCACCAGATCGGGCCGCGCGTCGGGCATCCCCAGCCAGCGCGCGAAGTCCGGCCGGACAGAAGCGACCTCGACCGGCTGGTTCACATGGGCCGTGCGGATGCCAAGCGCGGTTGCCTTCAACGCAAACCGTTGAAAGCTGCGCCCGACCTTGATCCAGTGTTCGGGGTCCGCCTTGTCGCCGACAAAGACGGCGATCCCGGCAGAGGACCGGATCTGGTCGCGGTACTTGTCGGTCTCGGCCGCCTTGGTGAAGAAGAGCTTGAACATCTGCCCGCCGATCCATTCGGGCACGACCGGGTTCCCAGAGCAGGCCGAGAACAGCCCGTCGCCTGTTTCCAGGGCACGGTTGGAACTGAAGCGGAGCCAGCCCCGCAACTCGTCCATCCAGGCGGGGTCATCCATCTGGGCGCTGTTGCCGGCGATGACGTAGTCGAGGATCGCATCGCGGTCCGGAGCCTCGGTGAAGAACTGGACCGAAACGCCGTCTTCGCGCGCGGCCGTCTCCAGAAGGGCCAGATCGCCGGCCGAAATCGGCTGCCCGTCGTAAAGCGAGCGCGTGGATTGGCGCAGCGGGATCGCCTGATAAAGCTCTTGCCCGGCCGGTTGCGCGGCAGATAAGGATATGTCGATTTGCGGTGCGGCCCCTGCGGGCACCACAACCTCGCCGCTGCGGCCAGTTGCCTTGGCGGCGATCACCAGATTCTCGGCCGCACAACCAAGGCTGACATAAAGGTGATGATCGTCCGGATCGACCACAGCCGTCCGACGCAAGACATCCGGCAGGATACTGACCTGCCCCTCGCCCAGACGGAACGTCCATGGTTGCGTATTGTGGCTGTTCGCTGCAAGTGTCGCCATACGGACAAGCTCTTCCAGCCCGGGATTGTCGGAAAGCAGCTGCCGCTGCCGGTCGGCCTCATCACTGTAGCCGCCCATACGCGGCCAGAGGCTGTATCCAACGGCACCCAAAGCGGCAAGAGAAAGGCCGGTTCCGAGTGCAGTTCTGCGTGAAATGAGTGTCATGAAGCGAACCCCAAATTGACATGCCCAAATAACTTGGGGGCATTCCCCTGGCTGCGCATTGCGGCAGATCAACGGAGGTCCAGTTCTTCGGACTTTCCGACCAGGCGTTTCTCAGAGTCCGCTGGAACCTCGCGCATTGTTTGGGGGCGGTGTCTTGCGACGGAGGCACCAGCGCTTAAAAATTGGGTCTCTTCCCTGGCTTGTGGCGAAGATCAGTCCTCCTTAATGCGCTCCTTCCGGTCGGGTTTCGGTCACAAGTCGAAAGCCCAAATGAGCGGGCGGCAGACCCGAGGCGCAACCGCCGTTTGCGGGGTCACGCACAAGGTAAGACATCACCGACTCATGCAGGCCACCTATGATGAAGGCCGGACAACTCGCCGGGTCGGTACGAGCGCTGTCGCCATCATAGCAGTCCTGCGTCCATTCCCAGACATTGCCGTCCAGATCGTGCAAGCCTGTCGTGGTCGTTGAAAAGGCGCCAGTAGGATGCAGCGCACGGTCCACGTTCGGGGCTTCGACCAGATAGGCTGAGGCCCAGCGAAGTTCGGGTGCGGTAAAGATCGGATCAGGCGTCTCGGGCAATACCTCACCGGCCAGCGCATACCATTCCGCCTTGGTCGGCAGGCGGTACTGCGGGCCGGACCCAGCGTTGATCCAGACGATGTACTCCTGCGCGTCGACAAAGCTTATCCCGGTCGCGGGAAAGTCCTGCCCCTCGCCCACGGCCCGCAGCTCGAGAGCGCAGCCCCCGTCGGCATGGCAGGCGGACCATTCGGCCACGGTAATCTCGGTCCGGCCGACGTAAAGCGGCTGGCTGTCGCCGAGCGTGACCTGAACAAGGTCAAGCGAGACTGGATCAGGACCGCCCGGCCAAAGCAGGGCGGCCCCAAGGATTGCTCCCGCCACCGTCAGAGCCGCGGCAAGCCGCAGCCTGCTTGGGCGTCCATGGGTGGCGGGGTGCTGTGTCATGGCGTCGTCCTCAGGCCTCGAAGGTTCTCGGGGCGACGACCTGTTCCATCAGGGCGTTGTTCCAGTCCCCATCCACCACGAAATGGGCGGTGGCACCCAGAAGGACGGCCTCGATCAGGTTGTGGTTGACGTAGGCATAGACCCCCGGCTGTTCGAACGTGTACATGGCGGCCCCGGACGAACCGCCCCGGATCAGCCAGGTCTCATAGTTGGTTGCTGGTGCATCATTGAACGACCCCGCCTCCCAGACGTAATTGCCATGCCCACCGATCAAATGGGGGCGCGTGTCGCGGTTGGCCTGGTTGTGGATCATCAACACGGTGTTGCCCACCTTGCTTCGCAGAGCCTTGTCACCGGTAAGCGCACCGACGGCCCCATTGAACACGGAATGCGTGGGGATCAGCCCGCGCATCGCCTCAAGACTGTCGGAGTAGTCTTCGCCCGCTGTCGCATAGGTCTTGTAGGTGCCGTCCTCGTTTTTGGGCAGGTAGTAATCCTGCTCGCCAATGTAGGCGATTTCGTCATAGCGCAGCGGGTCGCCCTTGCCGTCCTTCAGACCGTCGCGTGGCAACACCATCATGGTGCCGTTCATGCCGTGGCAAACGTGATACGGGATCATCTCGCCCCCCGGCGCGCAGTGGTAGGTGAAGACGCCGGGCTTGGTCGCCTTCCAGCGCAGCACGGTCTCTTCGCCAGGGAAGACATGCGTCAGCCCACCACCCCCCAGCGCCCCGGTCGAGGCGTGAAAGTCGATATTGTGCTCGAAAACACTGTCGGCCGGATTGCGCAGCGTCAGTTCGACATAATCCCCCTCATGCGCGATGATCAGCGGCCCGGGTACCGAGCCGTTGTAGGTGAGCGCCCAGATCTCGGCCCCGGTATCCTCGTCGATCTTCATCAGGCGTTCTTGCGTCTCCATGTAGACCTCGATGATCTTGGGCCCGCCGGTCGCGACCTGATCGTGGACCGGGGCGAAGGGCGGGGCGACCAGCTCTCGTTTTACCCGGGTGTAGCCGGTCAGATCGGCGGGCGGAGCCTTGGCGATAGCTTCGTCTTGCACCAGGATCAGCCGCTCGGGAATCCGGGTGGGCATCGGCATCGGGCTTCGCGGCGCCCGGGCCTGGGCGGTACCGGTGCCAAGGGCAGCTGCCCCCGCCACCAGAAGCGAGCCGCGCAGGACGCTGCGCCTGCTTGTCCGGCCAAGACCGTCTGCGATGAGTTTCGTCATGATCATTCCTCCGGTTCGGGTTTAGTGTTCAAAGACCGGCGAGCGCGGCCTCGAACCGTTCTTTCGCCTTCTTGGGGATGCGGCCTTCAAGAAAGCCTTCGGGAACGGTGGCGTCATTGCCAACCGCGATCACCATGACCATGCCCATCGCGAAATGCGGCTTGCAGCGCACCCCGTAGAGGCCGGGCTGGTCGAAGGCGACGGTCAGTTCTTCGTTGATCTTGCCTTCAAAAGCGGTCGCGCCTTCGGGTAGCATACCTTCGACCGTTTCGGCGTTGTGGCCCTTGTCGCTGGCCACGAAATGGATGCTGTCACCGATGGCGAGTTTCACAAACGCGGGCTCGAACACCATGGTCCCGGCTTCGCCTTTGTTCTGCATCTTCACGTCCACGGTTTCCGACCACACCGCACCTGCACAGGCGAGGATGATCAATGCGGCGGTAGTCAACTGGCGAAACATTTTGTCTTCCCTTGCTGTCCATTCTCGTCGACAACCGTTTAGCCTGCGGGATCCGATCCAACTTTGCTCCGGAACAAACTCGGCGTGAGTTTCGGCGAGTTGAGGGATCGACCGGAAAGGAAGAGCAACGTGCTGAAACGGTTGGATGAAAGCCTGGTCGTGTCGCTGCCGCCTTTCACGGGACTGACGCGCGATCAGGTGCGCTTGATCCTTGACGAGGCGACTGCGCAACGCCATCCGGCTGGTGCTACCGTCTTTGCCGAAGGCGACATCGCCACCCGGTTCTACCTGCTTCTCGACGGCCACGTTCGGGCGCAGCGCGTCACAGCAAACGGCGAGCAGGTCATCCTGCACGGGATACCGCCGGGAGAACTCTTCGGCATCGCCCGGGCGCTAGGGCTTGATGCCTATCCGGCCACCGCCATCACGGTGTCGGAAAGCATCGTTCTGGCCTGGCCGACGCGGCTTTGGGACGACTTCATGGCGCGCTTTGACGGGTTCGCCCGACAGACCTTCCGCACCCTTGGCCAGCGCTTGCATGAGAACAACGACCGGATCATGGAAATGGCGACGCAGCAGGTCGAGCAACGGATTTCCAACGCCCTTCTGCGGCTAGTGAACCAGTCGGGCCGCAAGACGGCGATCGGCATCGAGATCGATTTTCCAATCACCCGTCAGGACCTTTCGGAAATGAGCGGCACAACCCTGCATACCGTCAGTCGCGTGCTAAGTGCTTGGGAGAAATCAGGCATCGTTCAAAGCGAGCGTAAGAAGATTACCGTCGTTCAACCGCACCAGCTTGTGCTTCTGGCGCAGCCGCATCCCTGATCGCGTCGCGCAGTTCGGCCAGAAGGCGTTCCGGGTCGATGCCATATTCGATGCAAGCATCGTCGATGGTATGAAACGGGCCGACCATGCAGCCGACGCACAGCATGCCACGCGCGATGAACACCGACATCGTCTCCGGACACCGGCGCAGGAGGTCCGCAATGGGCAGATCCGGATCTTCGAGCAGTGGATCGTGCATGGACTTGTGCCTTTCGTTCCGACAGGCTCGCCCATGAAACCGTCCCTGACTTTGTTCCGGCACAAACTCATCGCATCCGGTTAGGGTCAGTCATGACTGCCGCGCCGTCGCCGACGCTTACACCGACTTCACAGCTTTCGCTGCGTCGCGGATGAACAGTTGGTTTGAGACGCCGCCCAGCAAGATCCAAATGACAGCTAATGGGATGTACCGGCTGCTTCCCCCACCTTCGGGTTATCCTGAACCGGGATCATCCGAGTCACCAGGAGAAGCAGCCATGTGTGCCAAGAAGGCAGGAAGCCTTGAAGACCTTGCGGTTGTCG